>Ga0326597_10000292_pt1 | contig 94429 bp, 124 predicted proteins | sample RVTome_12_FD_203789 | JGI IMG/M metagenome (GOLD analysis project Ga0326597, IMG submission 203789) | Soil microbial communities from uranium-contaminated site in the Upper Colorado River Basin, Wyoming, United States - RVT100D185 | ecosystem: Environmental > Terrestrial > Soil > Contaminated...
GGGGGGCGGTCGGCCGCGGCGCGGGCGGGCGGGGGATCCGCCCCGTCGGCCGACCCGCCCCCCCCTGAGGAGCGCCCGGGGGGGCGGGGACGACTGCGGGCAACAAGGTGTGTGTGGGCGCGGGGCGCGGAGGGGCCGGAGGGGCCGGAGGCGCCGGAGGGGCCGGAGGCGCGGGGCGCGGGGGGGCGAGTTGAAACTCCTTCATGGCTCGCTTGAGCTCGTAGCTCCAGACCGTCCCTGGCTCCTGCGGAACTCCGTCCCAATCCTGATGGGTCTCCAATGCCTCGACTTCGACGTCGGAGTCTCCGTAGACGCCTAGGACGCGCACGAGGACAGGCGCGTGGCCAAACAGCGGCGCGTAGTAGTTGACGCCGGCCTGAACGAAGGGCTGTGTGGTCTTGCGGCTCACTTCTTAATCAAGCCCTTGATCGCCAAGTAGCCGATCCCCCCCGCGGCTGCCACGGACCCGATCACGAGCAACGGGAACAGGTTGAAGCGCGGCGGGCCGTAGGGCGCGAGCTGGACGGGGCCAGCGGGCGTCTGAACTTCCACCGTGGGGCGAATGATGTTCTTCAGCACCCACTCGCTGAGCCCGGACGTGGGGCGAGTGGGCGCGTTGGGGTCGTAGGTGAAGTCAGGCGTGATCTGACTTCGGATCGTGACCGAGCGGAACGTGCTTGTCGCCATGTTGCCTGCGAACGTGGCCAGCGCGGAGGAAGCGCCCAGCCCCGAGGAGACGCGAGCGAGGCGCAGGTCTTGCTGCGCCACGGCGACCTCTCGGGGCGTGGGAATGTGCGTTCGGTCTACCTGCATGTAGTCGATCATGGGCTGCTCCAGCTACCGCCAGACTACCGCAGGGCCCTGGGGTAGCCCTACTGCCGAACCCCGAAGCCCTCGGGGACGACGCCGGAGGGAGGAGCCCAGGGGCGGGGCTGCGGGCCGTCGAGAGGGGCGAGCAGTTGGGCATCAGTCGGAGGGGTCTTCCCCTCTTCTTCTTCGTCGTCCCCGTCCTCTTCGTCGTCGTCGTCCTCCTCGTCGTCGATCTCGACAGCGATGCTGTAGATCGTGTTGGCTCGGTAGCAACAGTAGGGGATGGTGTCGGACGGTTGGTCCTCGTCGAGGTCCAACTGGAGGTCCAGCGACTTCGGGAAGTGAACCAGGCTCCCCTTCTTCGAGTTGACGCGAGTCAAGAGCTCGCTGAAGGTTTCGTTGGAGAACACGCGGACCGGGGGGAGCGGCGTCAACGCGCCCTCGGGCATGATCCCCAGGAGGAACACGTTGAACGTCACGAGCTCGGGCTCGGGCGCCTCGGGGAACTTCAGCGTCCGCTTGGTGGGCGCCACCTTGGGCGCGGGGGGGGTCTGGGTCTCAGTCTCAGTCATGCTCTCGCCTCGTCTCGTTCTTGGGCCTGTTTCCACTCGGGGGCCTGCATCGCCATGGAGCGGCCGAGCCACTCCTCCAAGCGAAGCTGGCGCGAGAAGAAGGTGTGGTCGCGGACGAACTCGTCCGCAGCGTCAAGGCCCTTGTTGAGGGGCCGGAAGCCGAGCGTGAACCCGTCGTCGCCGTGCTCGAGGTTCTTGGTCCCGAGCGTGGCCGCCGTCTCGTCGATCTGTGGCTTGGTGTCGACCAAGCCTTCGGCCTCGAGCTTGGCGAGCAGGAGCTTGAAGCGCCGCGTGTTGACCGAGACGGCGTGAAGGGTCTCCTCGGACCAAGTGTCAGGCGGGACCATAGCCAGACAGCGCCACTCGCGCTGGTCGTGGGGGAGGCCGACGTTCTCTGGGATCTCGTCCGTGCGCAAGATCGAGAGCACGAACGACTTGGGCGGCAAGATCGTGCTCAGCGCCAGGTCCCGACCTCGGATCGCGCGGAACGTCGGCTGGAGGTCGTTCGCGCTGACGGGTAGCCCTGTCGCTTGGTCCGTCTCGCAAGGACCGCCGCGGCGGTCCTTGCTGAACTTGACCAGGTAGTGCCACGAGGCGAACAAGAACGCTCGGAGCTGGTCTTCAGACATGACGCCCGAGTCGTGGATATTGAGCAGTTCGCCCTGATTGAACTTCTTGTTGGCCATGCGTCCCCCTGTGGCCACGCACGATACAGAGGGGGTCGGACAAACTAGGGCGTCTGCGGTTCAGCCTGGGTAGACGACGCCAACAGCCGCGTTGATGTGCTCAATGTGGGTCGGCAACAGGTGGCCGCGCAGTTCAAACGCGCGGGCGTCCAGCGCGGCAAGTTCCTTGTAGGGGCGGCGCCCGTAGACCGGCGAGTAGGGCCAGACCCCCTGCTCGTAGAAGATCACCGCCAGCCCTTCGCCCAAGCCCTCGTAGGTGGACCATTCTCTGGCCCCGCTGCAACGGTTGGGGTCGACGATCGTCTCGTTAGGGCCGTAGGGACCGTCCGGCGAGTCCATACCTGGAACCAACTCGGCCGCGGCCACGAGGTAGGAGAGCGTCACCAGCGCCGATCGGTCCTCATACGATCCGCCAGCCAAATGCTCCGCCATGCCGCTCCGCGCCCAGTGGCGGAGCTGGCGAGCGCGCCCCTCCGCCGGCTCAACGTCCGGGTCGCGGTAAGCCAGGCGGTAGGCTTCGTCGGGGTTCCGCAGGCGCGCGTCGAACAGTGGCCCGGGTGGGACGTAGGCAGGGGGGAGGAGGGGGAGGCGCGCGTGGCGCCTGGCAGCATTCGCGCGCTTGATTCGCCAGTAGACAGCGTGCAATTCCGCTGATCGCTGGGGACCTGGAAGCGCTTCGACGCGCGCCAGGAGTTCGGGCGTGTAGTAGTAGCCCCATTCTTGCAGCATGTGTCGCGCCCAAGCGCTCAGGGGCTCAGGAGGGTTGCGCTGGAACCGTCCGAAGTAGCCGCGGTCCTCGAAGTCCTGCTCCGTTCGCCCGAGCTCGCGCTGGGTCCTGGCCGTGAAGGCTTCTGACGCGGCGGTCAACTCCTGCTCGAGAAGCGCGAGGTCACCACGAAGGCGCGCGATCTCGGGCGCCGCATGGTTGAAGTATTCGGCGTCGTCGAGCTCGAGGCGCTTGTCGTTGATCCGCTGCTCGAGTTCTGAAGGGGTCACGGAAGCCTCACTGGCCAGAAGTCGTCGCGCTCGAGGTAGGGGGTCGGGTCCCAGCGTCGCGGAGAACCGGCGAGCACCCAGGGCTTCACGAGTGTGAGCGCGACTTGACCAGGGATGAGGGACTGCGGCCGGCGCGCGCCGGCCGCGACTCGAGGGCCTAAAAGAGGCAAGGCCGCCTCGGAGAGGCCCTCACTTAGAATCGCAGTCCCAATCCAGTGGATCAAGTAACCCGCAGGGCCTCCAGGGGTGGGCTGCTCCTGCCAAACCGCCGCTCGCTCCCGCATTTCCACCCAGTCGTGGGGGCCGCGGCCGCGGCCCCCGTTCTGCACGTATTCAACAAGCGGTCGCATGACGCCGCGCGCGAAATCGGCAGTGACGCGGCGTCGCGCCGCTTCGGCGGCAGGAACAGGGCCCGCTGTGAGCGGGACGAGCGCACGAATCCACGCAAGCGCCACGAGAACCTCGAAGACTTCGCCGTAGGCGCCGCAGTAGCCGTCGTAACGGTCCCCCCTCCGACCATAGTGAAAGAACCCTTTCAGGTCCCGCACCATGCTGTGTCCAGGCCAATCCGGGTCGTCGGGGAAGACCACGTCGTAGGGGTCGCCTTTGTGCGCCGCGAGCAGCTTCGCCCCCGGGTCGCCCAGCACGGCCAGGACGGGGATCCACTCTTCGAACAACGCCGTCTGCCCTGCGATCCCGTCAACGAACGAATAGCGCTGGAGGAGCACGTAGAGATCGGCCCACGCCTGCGGGTCGTTCGTGTCGTAGGCGAGTTTCTGCGCGGCCCGGACGCGCGCGTCGGGCGTCACGGGGCGTAGGGCGCCGGGCACCCGCGCGAGACCGAATGCCCACCGCTGAGCGGCTGGAGCTCGAGGGTGTAGCGACGGCCGGTCGAAGCCTCGAGCTTTTGCTCGACCCAAGCAATCGCGACTTCCGCGACGTCAAGCCCCCGAAAGCGGTCGGCCGAATCTCGGTAGACGGTGAACGAGAATTGTCCAGTGCGGTCATTGAGCCGCGTCAGGTAGTGCGTGCGGCTCGAGGTCACGTAGCCGGGAATCTGACACGTCGCGCGCACGAGATAGAGCGTGCCGGGCGCCTTCTTGCGCGGGTTTGGGAGCCGGGCGGGGGGCGGGTAGGAGAGCGCGAATCGGGACGCGACGTAGTCACCCGAGCGGTAGTCGTGGCGCTTGCCCGTTCCGTGCTCGACCTGGCGATTCCAGAACCGATCCTGGCTCATGTCTCGGTGGACGGCGCTTGCCAGCGGGAGCCCGAACTGCTGCTGGGCGTAGTCGGCCGCGGCCTGGTAGAGCACGCGCGGGATCTCAGCGCCGCCGAGCGCCGGCGACACCACCAGGTCCATGACAGACGCGGCCGGCTGGATCCCGGCAAAATCCCGATCGTCGCCGGCGCCCTTGAGGAGGCGGATCCTGCCGGCCCACTCCCCGTTGGGGGCGAGGGCGTTGATCTCGACGTAGCGCCCGAAGTCGCGCGGGGTCTGGACGCGATAGGCGGGGACCGCGGTGGGCAACTCCAGCCTCGCCTTGGCAGCCATTTCCGTGATTCGACGCCGCTTGTCCTCGCCGGCCATGGAGAGCTCGCAAGCTGCGGCCATGTCGTCGTCACTCATGGTGTCGACCGAGTCTCCGGCGCGTGTAGCGTGGTAGCCGATCCGCATGGCGCATAGCCAGTGCTCGCCAGTCTCCGTGAGCCGGTAGTAGCGCCGGTTGGCGCGGGCGGTGAGCCCAAGTCTTTGTAGGTAGCCCGCTTCGGCGAGCTCCACGACGCGCTGAGCAAGAAGCGATCGTATCGCCTTGCGGACCATGGTCTCGCTGCAACGGGTGTCGCTCGTGATCTCGCTGATATGACTGTGACCCGTCTTGCCGAGATACTCAGCGATCTCCACCTCGCACGAGTCTCCGCCGCCTCCCTCAATAATGTTGACGGTGTCAGCGAGGCTGCCGACCGACTTCCAGTCCTGCTGCAACTCGCGGCAGCGCTCGTCGGGCAGGTCAGGAACGTAGCCGCGCTCGCTTCCCTGCCCAACGTATTTGGGGTTCGATTGCTTCTTCTCCGCGTCGTGCCAAGCGACGCCCTCGAGCTCAAGCGTGTTCTCGAGCCGGGCCGGCGACGTGTTCAAGCGTCGCGCCAGCGCATGAAAGTGGATCCCCTTAAGGCGCCGGTGCCACTGCCACTTGGGCGAGACGAAGGACCGCTTGACCTCGAGCGGGCCGTAGGCGTAGGCCACGAGAAGCGGACAGAACCCGTGCTCCTTCGCGACGGGCGCGTCGTAGGCTTGCAGGTTCTCCAGGTCGAGAAGCAACCTCGCCCCGGATCTGGTGACGTGTAGGCGCGTCCCAGCCGGGGGCAGGACAGCTCCGCAAGCGTTGATCTTCTTCATGGGGTTCCTCTCGCAGGCGGGCGGGCCGCCGGTCCACCACGACTGGAGTTTGCCACACCGACAGAGGGCGCCGCACGAACAACCGCAGTCACTCGAGGGGTTTGGGGCCTGCGCCTTGCCCTTGACGCGAACGGCCCCGTCGCGGGTGAGCGCGGCCTCGGCCGACCCCGTGAAGGGCGCACCGCTCCGCTTGTCGAAGAAGAAGGGCCCGTGCGTCAAGCAGTTGTAGGTGATCGCGCGCCAGCCGCGCCCTGACACCTTGGCCGTGAACGCGACGAGCTCGCCCGTGAGGTAGGCGTGGACGTTCTTGCTCTGCTCGCGGGAACACCGCTTCCAGTCGGCCTCGCTAACGACGGGCAGAACGTTGCGCAAGACGACTTCAGCAACGTAGGCGCGGACACGGCCGGCGTGGCTGACGACGAAGCGCCCTCGGCTGACGCTCCGGTGAACGCGCACGCGCTTGCCACGGAGTTCGCGTAAGATCGAGGCGTCACTCACCGTAGATTTTCCCGTGGCCACCGCCGAGCGCGCGGAGCAAGGGGACGTATTCGGCGTGGATAGCGAGGGCTTGCTTAACGACACCTTGCGGATCTGCGGGCCCTGTTCGCATGGACCATTCAAACTCAGTAGGGCTCCAGGGGCCCTCACTTGGGTATCCCGCCTCGAGCAACGCTCGAGCAAGACGACGCATTTCCAAGTGCCAGAGGGCACGATCGCGGTTGTCTGCGTATCCCACGGCCCACAGCAATTCGCCGGGGAGCCGCTCCGAGTAGAACCGGTGGCCCAACACCCCCTGCCCGATCCTGCGGATACGGTCCCCGTGCTCGTTGGCGAGCCGGTTGAGGACGGGTCCCTGTTCCGGCGTGTAGCCCCCAGGTCGCGTCCGGTCGTGCTGCAAGTCCGCCTCCAAGTGCCACCCAACGAAGTGCAGGAAGGGGTCGGGGTGATCGCGCAGGAAGTTGATCTCGCCCGAGCGGAGGTGTCGGCCGACGTAGGCGATTCGAGCCTCGGGGTCGGACGGCGGACCCGCTCGATCGAGCGCCCGATCGCTTGCGTCGGGGTTGCGTTTGATCCAAGGCGCCAGTGTGATCGAGTAGCCCCCGTGCTTGAGGGCGTAGTCGACGGACTGGCCCTGATACTTGTGGAGGAAGACGAAGCATTCGTTGTGGCTTCCGCAGAACAGGATCTTCTCGGGAAGGTCCCGGTCGTTTTTGTCGAGACCGACGTAGGTCACGCAGTATTCGGACTCGAGCCCTGGGTTGGCGCGCTGAAGTCCCTTGCCCGGCCACCGGCGGTCGTAGGTGATGTCGAGCCCGAGCGCCTCCTCCGCCGCGGCGTCAGCTTCGGCCTCTGACCCGTGCGGGCCGGCGAGTTCGTGCCCGACCTCGTGCGCCAGCACCCCGCGCAGGTTCCGGGCGGGCAGCCAGCGCGCCTGCTCGGCGAGCTCGTAGCGAGGATCGCCTGCTCCTGCGATCTCCCCGCCCGGGAAGTAGAGCTGCGCGTAGCGGCGAGGCGAGGTCTCGTGCAGGCGCGAGAGGGACGAAGGCCAGGAGAGCGCGGGACGGCCCGGCAGCCCCCCCTCCTCGCGGAGGCGACGGAGTTGGTCGAAGACCTCGCTCCGCGGGCGGGGGAACCGGACGCGCGGGTGCTCGTGGCCAGGGTTGGTGGGGTTCTTCTTCGGCTTCAGCGCGCGGGCCAGCCGGGCCGGGAACGCCTTGCGCATCGCGATCCGGCGCCGCTCGCGGGTGGCGTAGAGGGCCTCGCGTGGGACGTAGTAGGCGGCGAAGTAGCCTTTGGGGTAGAACGTCCCGTCCGCTGTCGTGAAGCCCTTGGAATCGGCGCTGGCCCGAACGAAGGCTGCCGCGTTGCTTCCGTGGACAGGAGCGACCACCGACTTGCCGACCATGCCTCGCCCCTGGCACCACCCGCAGGTGTCACACGTCCAGCGGGTCTCCATGCCGGCCTCGGGGTAGTGGGGGCAGACGAGCTCTGACCCCTCGAGCGGGAGTTGGGCGGGACCGGCCGCGCGATAGGTGCGCCATCCGTAGATCGTCTGGGCGAGGACCTGCTGGTCAGGGCTATCGACGCTCGCCATGCAGAAGTCTTTGAAGCCCTGGAATTGGGGATCGTGCCACTGATGGGTATAGCCTGTCCACCGCGTCTGGTGTTTGAGGATCTTGCGCCAGACCGCCTCAGGCACAGCCACCGGCTCCCCGTAACTGCCGATCCGAACCGGGAACGTGAAGGCGAAGAGATCGGCAACGTCTTCAGGCGCGACGCGGGGATACTTGCCGTCAACGTAGGCTTTGTAGATCGTGGCAGGACCTCGGCGCGTGACGGTGACGTAGCAGCTCCGTTCCCCCGCTCGGGTCGCCGGCCGCTGCGGGTCCTTTCGCAGTTCTGCTCGAGTCGCAGGACGGACCTCGCCGCGCATTTTGCAGTCGAAGCAAATGCTGCTGTCCTGGCCGGTGTCCACGGCCTCTTGCGGGTGCATGTCGGAGCGAAGGATCCACGTTTGGATCATGCGCCCGGTCTTCACGTTATCGCTGGCCTCGAGAAACCCGGTCGCGATCAGCACGATCGGGGCTCCGTCCATGGGGCTTGGCCCCTCCCAGATCACGAATCCGTTGGCCGCGTAGAACTTCCGACTCTGGTGGCGCTGGACCGTCTGGCCGCCGACCCAGAAGTGGGGGATCAGCATTCTGTCGGCTTGCTTGAGGGGCTTGGGCGGGTTCCCCCGCCGGTCTCCGGCGGTCCGGGCGTCGATCTCCGCCAACTCCGCCAACTCGGCCGGGCCTGGGGAGGCGAAGGCCACGCCGGGCCGGTGGGGGTGTAGGAGCATTGCGGAAGCCTCTCACCGGCAATGCTACCGCCCGACCCCTAGGTAGATCGAATCTTGATTCCCCGCTACCCCCGGGGGGAGTGCTAGTTTCACTGCATGCGGTTAGTCACCTCGGCGGGGTGGCCCGAACTGGACTTCGGTCTGGCGAAGGTGGCCCTTGGAGACTCCGCGCCTGCCGAAGAGACCCCCGAGTCGTGGATGCTCGGGGGTCTCTTCTTTGGTTAGACGCCTTCGAGTTTGCGTTCGAGTTTGCGCTTGAGTCGCTCATTCTCCGTGCGGAGCTGGTTCACGTCACGCACGGCCTCACCCCAACTCCCGCGCATTTGGTAGTAGGCTTCCTCGAAGTCTTGCCATTCGTGACCGTCTTCGACCGACGAGATTTGGAAGTCCCCTTCGCGGATCGTGAGGCCGCAGAGCTCGAACACGCGCTCGACGAGCGCCGTCGTTTTCGCCCCGCAGTTGTAGCTCTTACGGAAGTCGGCGAGCGTGACGTCCCGTGCCCAAGTCTCCATGGGGACGAGGTCTCCGCGCAGGGCCGGCCTCACGCCGCGCGCCCCCCACGCTTGCAGCGCAACTTTGGCAAACGCGGTCAGGACGTTAGTCCTCATGGCCTTGCTCACGTCGCCCTCGCCGAGCCTCGCGACGGCCTCTGGGTAGGTGAGCGAGTGCAGGTCAGGGTTGCCCTCGGCACGGTTGCGCCGCACGCAGTAGGCGAGCGCATTGGCCTCCGTTGGATCCTCACAAAACGTCCGCCACGCCAACTGAACGATCGCGTCTTGACTCATACTGTAGGTCCTCCACGCCAGGCTGGGCGGAAGCCCAGGTTGAAGTCTCGGAAAGCCGGCCTGTCCGGGCCCCGGGCGGCTGGACGCGCCCACCAGGCGGAGTGGTGCTGGCCGCCGCCGCGGCGGCGGCGGCGGCTGGCTGATTATAGAACGCGCTGAAGTCGCTGAAGTCGCTGAAGATGCGGATGGGAGATACCACAGTAGCGGCGGGGAAGCGTTCTGTGTCGTATAGCGGTTGGCGCCACGCGCGGGAGCCCACGGCGCCAACCGCCGCCGCGCAAGGCCGCGTCGGGTGGATAGGGTCCGAGCTCTCCTCAACCTCCAGCGGCTCGCCAGGCAGGGCGGAATCCAAAGTTGAATCTCCGCCCTGTGATCGTCCTCCGATCGGCCTGGCGACAGAAGGACGCGGTGTAGGACCAACTACCGCCGCGACCGACGCGCCGGCCGTAGGGTCCGAGCTCTGCTCACCCTCCGACGACGCGCCAAGCAGGCCTGAAGCCGAGTTCGCTGCTCCAGTCGCCCCGCCCGTCATTGAATCGCAAGGCCGAGCGGCAGAGGGACGCGGAGTAGCCCCAACCACCGCTCCGGCTGACGCGCTTGCCGTAGGGTCCGGGCCCTGCTCATCCCCCGCGATAGACGGGTCTGAAGCCGAGGTCGTTGCTCCATCCAAACACGTTTCGGCGGCGCATGGCCGAGCGGCAGACGGACGCAGCGTAACTCCAGGGGCTGGCACGAAGGACGCGCCAGACGTAGGGTCCGGGCTCTGCTCACCCTCCGCGGCGCCATGCCGGTCTGAAGCCGTGGCAAGCGCTCCAGATGCCTCGCCCGGCTGTGCCCCGCAAGCCCGACCGACAGATTTGATGGGCGTCGACCCAACCGCCGCCGCGAAAACCGAGTCGGTATGGGTAGGGTCCGGGCCCTGCTCACCCCCCGCGAATCCGTTCTCAGGCGCGCCCTCGTAATCCCGCGTCCACGCGCTTCGGGTCCATTCGAAGACGTTGCCGACCACGTCATGCAGTCCCCACGCATTGGGCTTCTTCATGCCGACCGCCTTGTGGCCGTCCCTCCAGTTGCCGCCATACCAGGCGATCTGGTCCAGGTCCGCCAAGGTGTCCCCGTTGGGATACTGGGTGTTGCTGCCAGCTCGGGTGGCGTATTCCCAGCACGCTTCAGTGGGGAGCTGAAACCCGACACGCTCCCCGGCGTCATTCCAAAGCCACGCTTGGTAGATCGCCTCGTCGGTCTCGTCGAACGCGAGCAGCCCAAGGATCGCCACGTCGACTTCCCCGTCCTCGCGCCGTGGGTGCGGAGCCAGGTGCATGGACTCGTCCCCCCACTCAACCTCAGCCCATGAGACCCACGTCTCGTCGGCGGACTTGAACCGCGCGCCAGAGCTACGCGCGAAGTCAAGCCGGTTGATGCGATCCACGACCTCGCGGCAGTGGTCCCATGACACCGACTCTACGGGGTGATCCCCCCACAACCGGCCGTCCGAGTCCATGCGGCTGAGGCGGCTTGCCCCGGGGCCTTCTGTCGGGAAGTGGCTCGGCGCCTCGCCCGTAATGCGGAACCACTCGCGCGCGGTGAACGGATACTTCGCCATCAAGAAGGGCTCGCTGAACACTCGCCTGTGTTGCGGCCTCTCGTCGTCGGATCCCTCGCCTTCAGGACTCCCCATGAGGAACTCCCCGGCGGGAATCAGCACGAAGACCGCCCCGGTCGTCCGGTGCCGGAACTCCGGCATACCTTGGGCGTTGGCGGGCAGTTCGGTGAACAGAGTGCTAGTCGCCAACCGCAGCGCGTAGGGCACCTCGCGCCCCGTGCGCTGATACGCCGCGACCAGACCCCTTGCCGCTTCGAGGTCCCCCTTGTCCGCGTGATACGCCCGCGCTAGCAGGCTGATTCGGTCGTCGGTCATTTGGCGGCCTTCTCTGTGATCTTTCGCTGTGCGCTCTTGACGTGAGCGAACGTGTCGCCGCGCACAGCCGCGCTGGCGGCGGCCTTGCTGACGCCGAACTCGCGCGCCAAGTCAGCCGCCTTCTCGCCGGCCGCGCAACGCTCGCGCATCTCTCGGACGCAGCAGTCGCGCAGCTTGCTCTTGGGGTGGCGGTTGCCGCGAGGAGTCCGCCCGTTGCGCTGCGCGTCGGCAGCGTTCTGCTTGCGAGTCCCCCAATAGAGGTTCTCCAAGTGGTTGTTCTCCTTGTTGTCGTCCTTGTGGAGCGCGAGCAACCCAGGCGGCCGGGGCCCGACGAAGGCTTCGAGGACAAGAACGTGGACGCCAACGACCCGACGCTTGCCCCCAGGAAGATAGAGCGTCACCCGCAAGTGCCCTCGGTTTCCAAGCCCGACCGCGAGCGCCTGGCCCGAGGCGTTCTGCACCACGCCCGTATTGCTGACGCGGTAGGCGGAAAACCTGTCGCGTAGGTATCCCACGGGCAGCCAACAAACGTCGGTCACAGGCGGCTCCTGATCTCTTGCGTCTGCTCGGACGTGAGCGTCCACAACGACTGCCGACCTTTGAGCTTGTAGGGATCACGGAGACGCTTGACGTCTTCCAAGTGGTAGGCGAAGCGCCCGGGGCGCCAGTCGCCGAACGCCTGCTCGAGCGGGTGCGTGGCTGCGATCACCTCCGGCGTCATTTCGACGCAATCGACGAGCTCCGCAACGGCCACGACAGCTCCGAACGGGAAGTCCCTCCCCGGCCCGGGGACGAAGGCCCCCGGCTCCGCCTCGAGCAGTTCCGCAAGGCGAAGCGACGCCGCCAGTTGACCCGGGCCCCAGACCTTGGCTGCGTGAATCGCGATCGGCCCGCGGTGGTGCGTGCGCCGGCCTCGAGTCTCCACCCGCTTCCACCCGCGGGCGATCGAACTCGCCCAAGGCTGCCAGAGCGAAAGGCAGCGCATGGCTTCGTCGCTCATCGCGCCCTCGCCCGCCGCTTGCCCGGGGCCGGCTTCTTCGTGCCCACGTCTTCTCGCTTGAGCATCCCGGCCGCGATCGCTTCCTCGACGCTGCAAACCCCGCCCGGGTGGAGGTGGTAGCCCGTGTCGTGCCCCCAACAATTCCACCCGAAGATCGAGTTTCTAGCAAACAATTCCAGGTAGGGGCCCTGGAGCTTAGCCTTCGCCCAGTCGTAGACCATCAGCGGCTTGGCGCTGTGCTCCTTGATCGGGGCGTAGAACTGCCGCTTGGATCCGCAGAGCAGACCGAGCACGTTGTCGCGCTTCTCGCCTCTCTTGCTCGCTCTCCCCCCAGGGGACTTGGCCTTGCCCCTGCGGAAGATCAAGACCAGTTCGCTCGTGGACTGCGCCCAGAATCCGATCCCCGTCCGAACGTCGCCACTGGACGGGGAGACCTTGATCCAGGGGTAGCCGGTCACGTAGGACTCCTCGGGGAACCCCCAGGCAGCGGCGACGTTGAAGGCGTCCGGGATCTTGGGCCACGTCGCGTAGAGATAGAGGACGCAATCCTCGTCAGCCCACGAACCAACCGGGATCTCGGAGAGGGCGGCGGCCTCGGTGCAGACGTAGTGCGTCTTCGCGGCGCCGTTCTGCTTGGTCCGCATGTTCCGGTATTCCCAGTTCGGGTCCGCCAGAATGAACTTGGCCTTGAGGGGATTGGCCACTTCACTCACCGAACAGGCTCTATTGGCCCGAGGCCATCAGGGGGTCGCGAGTCAGCGGAGCTAGTTCAGGGCCCATGCGCGCGAGCAAGATCGCCACGCACTTGTCGGGCGAGTCCTTGCTGCTCCGCGGGTTCGTGGGATCGGCGCGCAGGTCGAGGGCCGGGTAGAGATCGGAGACGCGGTGGATCACGTTCACCTGGCCCTCGCGACGCTGCTTCGCCTTGCGCGCGTTGTCCGCCTTCTTCCAGACGGCGAGCGCCTCCTTTTCTGCCGCCGTCCGCTTCTTGCCCTTCGCGACCGGCTCAGGCGTCTTGGGGATCCGCGGCACGGGACACCCGGAGTGCTTGCGCCACGCCTGCGAGCGGACCTCGTGCAAGGCGATCCCAGCCATGAACAGCATGCCCTTGGTGATCCCGTAGCCCTGGCCCTGCGTCAGGAAGCTGTGCGGGTTGCCTCGGCCGAACCCAGCCATCTGTTCCTCGATCACCCAAGCCACAACCGTGAACTCGACCTGGAGCCCCTCGATCAAGCGCTTGCGTGCGGCCCGGTCCGTCGTCTCCCCCTTCCCGTCGCGGAAGGGCGTTGGGCAACACCCTATGAACTCGAGCGTGTAGGCGTTGAGCCAGGCTATGAAGCCGGCCTTGCCGGGGTCCTCCCCCACGTAGATCGGTGTCGTCATGATGTTGATTCCTCGTCTTTGGGTTGTCTCGGCGCGCGCCAAGTCGCAGTGCAGCTTGGACAGAGGTGGATATAGCCGTGGTCGTCGTGAAAGGGCTCCGACCACCCCGCGCGATTCATTGCGTTGTTGAAAGCGCAGGACATTTGGTGCGAATGGGCGTGGCTCAGGTCAAGCAGGACGGTTTGCTTGCAGAAGAGACTCGTGCCGGCAAGCTTGCCGTCGCAGGCGACAGTCGCCGAGCGAGCGGCGATCGTCATTCGTCGACCGCCGGCTCCCCGGCGACCCACGCAGGGCGGGGAGCGGGGACGCGCGGAATCGAGTTGGCGTGGCGAACGAGCACGCGAGCAACTTCCCGCGCCTCGTCGACCGACAAATACTCGCGGTCCCCATAGATTTCGACATACAGCGCGCCATGCACAACGCCGATCGTCATACCGCGACACGGGAACAAAATCTCATTTACCACAAGCCCTTCTTTCTCGTCACGCGCAGAGATCGCGTTTGCAACCGCCCGCCTTGGCGCCCTGCGATCTGAACGCCCAACCGCGCTCGCTTCGCGTCGTCTACAACGTCCGCGATCAGGCCCTGCACCTTCTGGTGTTTGATCTGGCAGACCACGGCTGCGATCTCCTCGAGCGGGCGCCCGGTGACCTCGTGAATGTCCAAGAGAACGCCGATCACGTCCGTGTATGCCGGGTCGACCCGGGTCTTGGAGAGCGCGGCGGCGTAGAACCCCGCGTTGTATTTCGTCTTGAGGCCGAGCTGGGCCTCGATCGCGGCGCGAACGTCCGAACGTCGCTGCTTGTGGATCTTGTAGAGCTCGTTGCTGACGTAGTATTCGCGCAGCAAAGCGCTCAACTTGAGCGCGCCGAGCCCGCCGACGTGCGCGTCCTTGTCCTGACCCCGCTTGACCAATGCTGCGTAGGCGGGGCAGGCGGGGAACTCGGCGTCGCCGTCCCGGTAGGGACAGAGCCGGCAGTGGTCACCCACGGTGGGCTTGTCGTAGCCCACGTCCATGAGGTTCTGCGCGGAGACGATCCGACTGAAGGCCGCCCGCTCGTATTCGGGTGTCCACGGGATCCGCTGCTTCTCGCCAAGGCGCACGAAGTCCAACTCGAACAGGATCGAGCGCGCCTTCGGCCACTCGCGCCGAGCCCAGCCCAGGTAGACGCCCGGCTGGGCGTTTGTCTCCAACTTCTCGTCTGACCACAGGTCGCGGTCGGACTTGTAGTCGACGACTACGACGGCGTCAACCACCTCTCCCTTGTGGTAAAGATCCACGCGGTCGATCTTTCCGCCGACGCGCAACGTCTGCCGGCCGGGGATCCGGTAGTCGACAAGTAGCTCCGTCGAGTAGGTGTTGGAGAAGTCCACGGGCCCTCGAGCCTGAATGATCTCGCGGGCCTCGGCGAACATGGCGTCCGTGGGCCGGTAGTCCAGGTCGTTCTCGCGAGCGAGTTGGGCCTCTTGGTGCTCGAGCAAGAAGAGGAGCTCAGCGACGCTCGCCTTGCATGGAATGATGCTGTTGTGCCGGGGGCCGGTGGCGGCGCTCGCCCGCCGCCTCCCCGCGTCGTCGTAGGCCCCGTGGACCAGCTTGCCGACGACGGCCTCGGGCCCGGTCGGCGCCTCGCGCTTGTCCTTGTAGCGGTAGGTGTGAGCCAGCCCGCATTCCTCCGCGGACGCGATCTTGGTTGGCGAGGTCACGTCCGGGTCGAACCGACGCGGCGCGCGAGGCTTGGGCGCGTCCTTCAACCACCATGGCCTGGAGTCGACGGTGTCTTGCTCGCCACCGAATAGCGGGATCGGTGGATCCTCCACTTGCTTGGCGAAGGTGTCGTCGTGGTCGTGGTCGTGGCTCATGGCGAATCCGGGCCGAAGCGCCCGCGGCGACGAGGCCGCGGGCGAGCTCCGCTAGCCCCCCCAGCCTCGCCCGCCGTAGGTCTGACCCTGGCCCTGCTGCTGGCCGTAGCCCTGCTGGGGGGCCGGCTGGCCCTGCTGGCCCTGCTGCTGGCCGTAGGTCTGATCGGGGGGATGTTGACCGTAGGTATGGCCGTAGCCCTGCTGCTGGGGCTGCTGGCCGTAGCCCTGCTGGGGGGGCGGGCCCTGCTGCTGACCGTAGCCCTGTTGCGGGGGCTGCTGAGGGGGCATGTGGCCGATCTGCCGGCCAGCCATGCGGCCGACCGTCGTGAAGCGCTTCAGGTGCATCTTGGGCGTGTTGCTTGTCCGCGACGGCTCGAAGTCCGCGACGAACCGCGCCTGGCTCAAGTGGTTGGGTGTGATCTCGATCCCCTCCGGTCCGTCAGCGTTGTAGAGCTCGGCCGGGAGGAGGGCGGCGAAGGCGTTGTCGACGTTGAAGCCGTTGTCGAGGAAGAGGCGGTGGAAGAACTTGATCTTCTTCCCGTCCCTCATGGTGAGGCCGAGAATCATCAGCCACCACCCCTTCTCCGTCGACTGATCCTTGCAGCCGAGCACGACTCCTTGGTGCTCCCCAGGGGGGAACGTGTCGACGATCTCGTATTCGCTGTCGTTGGTGGGCGCCCCACGTTGGGACCTTGCGGGCAGGTAAACCATTGAACTCTCTCGTCTTTCTTACGGGAAGGAGGGGGTTGTGACAGGTGACATGAGGCAGGCCCAAAGGGTCTGGGCGACGGTCGGCGGGTTACCGGCGGCCATTTCGTAGCCGGTGCCGGCGAACGCGGCCTCGACCGCAGCTCCGCTGCCGCCGTGACTCACCATGAGGATCTGGCGCACGTCCTCCTCGAGGCGAGCGTCGAACGCTCGCACCGACCCCATGGGGTCGCCGTGGACCGCGGCGACGAGCGCATCCGCGAGCCCAGACGGGTAGCCGTTCTCGTGGAGAGCTCCCACCCAATCGGCCATGACGAACTGGACCGCGACCGACCGCTCCCACCCCTTGGACCAGAGATAGGCCACCTTGGCCTCCTGGGAAGGGTCGCGACTGATCGCCCCCGACGCTGCCGGCCCCGCGTCATGGTCTTGCTGCTGACCGATCGGCCGATTGAACGCCTCCTCGGCCATGTTCGCGAGTTGCTGATCGACCGGAAGTTGAGCCTGTTGCTGTTGCCTCTGTTCGTAGGGGCTAGGCTTCTGGCCAGACGCAGTGGGGGCGGGAGGCTGGGAGTAGGTGACCGCAGGCGGCGAGGGCGGCGGAGGCGTGGGCGGCGAGGGCGGCGGCGGAGGTGGAGGTGGAGGTGCGGGCGCGGTTTGCACGTAGGGCCCTGTTCGTGCGGCCGATCGAGCGAACTGCTCGATCTTGTCTTCGTCGTGCTCAATGAACCCGGTCAGGCCCTTGAGGAAACGGCGGTGCGCGCGCGTGAGCCCGCCGGCCTGGTCGTTGTGCGTCGTGTCGCTGACCCAATCCTGGCGGTAGACCATGCCCTCGTTTGTCTCTTTGCACCAAACGAGGTAGTAGATTTTCTGGATCGCACTACGTCCGTCCGGCGCCACGTCGACGGACACGGACACGCGCGTGTATCCGAGCGAGAACGCGGACAGGACGCCCTGAAGGAAGGGGATCATTTGGTCGCTGTCGAGGACCGGATACTTCATGCCTGGCTTCTCTTCGCGACCCGGCGCCAGCGCCCACAACGCCTCCGACCTCGAGCCGTCGTGAAACGCACCGACTTTCGAGAGAAGGGCTGGGCCTGGCTGGAACCTGGCAGAGAGGCTCGCGACCTCGGCGGGAAGCGCGTCAGCGCTCACAGCGACTCCGTCACGAGCGCAGCCAGTTTGCTCCGCGGCGTCTTCATGAACGCGCTCAGGCCGTGGCTGAGCGCGGCCCGGAGGACGGTCGAGCGAGGAGTCCCCAACCCGAGCAGTCCGGCGATCTTCTCCGCGTCGCCCGGCACGCCGGGTTGGACCCGGAACGTGAGCTGAACCATGATCTCCTTGTCGTCCCCGGTCTTTGTGGTCTTGGCCATGTTTCGTCTCCCCCGCGTTGGTGTTTCTTGGCTAAGCCGAAGTTCTACCGATCGCCTACGACATTCTCGGAACTTTTCGTAAGTCGTTACCCGGGCACGGTCGTCGGCGGCTGTCGGAGGCGGTGGGTAAACTTCGCCCCAACGCCCGGCGGACCATGCTCCTCAACGACAAACGACAGCTAACGACAACCCTCGTTCAGGGCGGAAACAACTTCCGCGCGACGTGTTCCAGGTGTCGGCGATCGGTTCCGGCCGGCCGCGGCGACCTGCATTCGGCAGCGTCGGGTATGCCCTACCTTCTCTGCCGCCTGTGCGGGCTGCGCGAAGTCCCGCCCATGGGTGACGAGGTCCGCGCCATTTGCGCCGCTCGCTTCCCGCGCCGCGTGACCGTCGACGGCAAGCGCAAGGAGGTCAGCCCCTACCCCTACCAGGTCGTGGACGCCGTCTACCTGGCCAACTCCCGCGCCTACCTCGTGGGCAACCAAATGGGCACGGGCAAGACCCCGACGACGATCCTAGGCGTGATCGAGGTTGCCAGGCTCCTGGCCATGCCAGTGATCGCGATGGTTCCTTCGACGCTGAAGTGGAACTGGGCGAAGGAGATCGACCGCTGGGGCGATCAGAAGACGGTCGTCTCGATCTGCCCTGACCAAGCGAGTTTCAGGATCCCTGAGCCAGGCGAGGTCTTGATCTGCTCCTACGGGCTCATGCCGGGGCAGGCGTGCAGGCAGTGCAAGAAGGAGGCGACCCAACTCAAGAAGGCCAAGCAAGCGCGCAGGGCCGCCAACCTCCTGCGGAGCTGCGCTCACTACGCCGACCAAGCCTGCCCTGTGCCCGTGTTCGATCGACCTGTGATCCTGTTTGCTGACGAAGCGCACATGCTCCAACGCGAGAGCACGATCCGCCGGTTCCTCTGGGACAACCTCGCGGACGCGATCTTCAACGCGGGCGGGCGCCTCTACGGGCTCACGGGCACGATCGTCAGCAACACCCCCAACGACACGCTCTCGATCGCGAAAGCATTCAAGGTCGACGCCGCGGCCTTCGACGCCGACGACGAGTTCAACGCCCTCTTCGTCGACTGGCACAACAACGAGAAGGGATCGCGCTCAGCACCCGAAGGCGAGGAACGAACGGAGCTACTCATGGCGCTCCGACCGATCCGGCTGTGCCGACTGCGGAAGCACGTCCTCGAGCACCTCCCACCCGTCGTTTGGAAGGACCCGATCCTTGTCGAGCTCACGCCCGAGACGCTCAAGGAAATTGACAACACCGTCCAACTCCTGCTGGCGAAGCGGCGCTCCTGGCAGGAAGTTGCCGAAGGCCGGCTCGACAACCCCAACGAAAAGAACCTCAGCGAAGACGAGCATGAGCGCCGCGAGGGGCTCTTTCAGGATCGCGTCCAGTTCTACTTCGCGAGCCGGCCTTGGAACACGGACGAGGAAATTCAGGAGGCGGTCAACGAAGCTCTCATGAGCAAGGACCAGGCTCCCCTCTTCACCGAGTTGTCCGGGCTCCGGGCCAAGATCAGCCTCGCCAAGGTCAAGGCTCTGCAAGAGGTCGTCGACGAGTTTCGCGACCAGAACGAGCCACTCGTCGTGTTCTGCGACCACATTCAAGTTCTCGACAAGGTGCTTGGGGGGCAGGACGGCTACGCGGTCCTGAAAGGCAACGTCTCTCCCAAAGCCCGTCAGAGGATGGTGGAGGACTTCCAGTCGGGCGCGCTCAAGCACGGGATCGGGATCTCGCTCCGGGCCGGCGCAACGGGGATCACGCTCACGCGCGCCGCCCACATGGTCTTTGTGGACTGGCATTGGAACCCGTCCAACCTCAAGCAGGCCGTTGATCGACTCAACCGGCCGGGTGCCGAGGTCCACGACTCGATCACCGTCATGCGCCTGCAAGCCGATCACGTTATCGACCGCATGGTCGTTACGACAGTCACCGAGAAGCTCCAGTTGCAAGACGCGCTGGAAGACGACGAGGCCAGCATGGCCGGTTTGGAGTTCGCTTGACCAAGTCTGAATTTTTCCCCTTCGCGCTGAGTGCTGCGGAACTGGCGGCTCTCCCGCCACTCCCTGCGCTGGACTCTACGCAATTTGCCCTGCTGTTCCTCCTCGCCGAGTTCGGCGTAGGGAGCCAGTGGCTCCCCGAAGGCGTGGTCCCCTTTCTCTCGCAGCGAGTCATCAAGGAGGCGGGCACGACCTACACCGACTACCGACAAGGGCTGCGCGGAGCGGCTGCCATGGTCGACGCGAAGGTGCTCGACTTCGACGAGCACTACGGGACCTACACCGTGACCGAGTTCGGGGCGAGCACAGCGCTGGTGTGGGCGAAGTCCCTCCCTGAAGTCGATTCGGTCTACGCCGCGATCGAGACGGCGCAAGGCCGCCTGGGCCACGTCGAGGAGCTCGACTACCTCGAGCTCCACCTCGTTGCGCCGGAGGGCCTTCCTGTGGGTGACGCATGAACACGCCCCCCGCCCGTCTCTACTGCGTTCGCGTCTACCAGGACGTGCCCGTGCTGGCGCTCTCCGAGCACGAAGCCGTGAAAGCCGCCGTGGGCGCCCTTGAGGACGGCCCTGGGTCTGACCTCGCCCGCGACGCCGCGTGCCGAGGCGAGATCAGGAGCGTCCTGACGATCCCTGAGGGCTGGGGTATCTACCCGCCGCTGGGTCTCGACTCAGACAAGTCGTGCGAGCAACTCGTCGCGCTTGCTGCGGCGCCGACGAAGCCGTGAGGTTCGTCGATTTGTTCTGCGGGATCGGCGGCTTTCGCCTGGGTCTCGAGCAAGCCGGGCACGTCCACGCGCAGTCTGCGGAGTGGGAGCCCTTCCCCCGGAGCGTCTACGGCGCTCGATTCGGCGCCTTGCCGGACTGGAGTGACGTTCGTGAAATCCAAGCCGACCAAATCGAAGGCGGGCCAGACGCGCTCTGGGCGGGGGGTTTCCCGTGCCAAGACGCCAGCTCCGCCGGAGCCGGACTTGGACTCCTCGGAGGAAAGAGAAGCTCGCTGGTTTTCCGCATTCTTGGACTCGCAGCCGTGGCTCGTCCCGAGTGGATCTTCTTGGAGAACGTGCCAGGTCTCCTTGTTCGCGGGCGGGGATTCGACCGACTACTCGGAATCTTGGCCCGCCTCGGGTATGGGTTCTGCTGGCGGACTCTGGACGCTCAGTTCTTCGGAGTGGCCCAACGACGGCGCCGCGTCTTCCTGCTCGCTTGCCTCGGTGCTCGAACCGGAATGCGACGTGCCGCCCGAGTGCTACTTGAACCGGCGAGCGTGCGCCGGGATTCTCCGACGCGCGAAGAAGAGGGGGCGGGAGTTGCCCGGTGCCTTGCGGCGAGCGCTGGAGACGGTGGCGCAGAAGGCTCCAGAGACGAGTTGATCGCCAAACCGCTCCTGTCCCACGCCGGGCGCCAGGACGAAGAAAGCGAGACGTTCATTCCGAGCGTCTCGCCGACGCGCCAGCGCAGCGCAGGACACCATGGCCACAGTTCCCCTCGTGGTGACGGCTCGACGCCACTGGTGGCCGGCTACCAGTGCCACGGGAGCAACGTCGGACCCATGGGCACGCTCACCAGAGGCAACGGATGCGTGAGCGGCGGCGTCCCCTTCGTGGCCGGCTTCAACACCAACGCTTCAAGCGGGGACACGACGGGCTACGCGCCTGGGCTGTCGGTCCCCGTCCGTGCCAACGACCCGCCTGGCGTCGTGATCCCGTTCAACGCGGCGCAAGTCACGCACCCCGAGAATCGGAATCGCTGCGAACCGGGAGAGCCGGCGCACACGCTGGCCTCGAGCGGGGTGCCTGAGTCGATCGCCGAGGCGTCCGGCGCTTGGGTCCGACGCCTGACGCCGCGCGAGTGCGAGCGTCTTCAGGGCTTCCCCGACGACTGGACCGCTGTCCCCGGCGCCAGCAACAGCGCACGCTACAAAGCGCTCGGAAACGCAGTCGCCGTTCCCGTTGTGGCTTGGATCGCAGGACGCCTCGCAGGAGCGGCGCTGTGAGCCGGGTCATGCAACCGAACAACTGGCCAAGGAGGGCCTCGTGATTATTACCAAGCTGATTGTCTCAAACGTCAAGGGGGTCAAGGCAATTCGCATTGAGCCTGACGGGAACATGGTCGTCCTGTCCGGCCGCAACGGGCAGGGCAAGACCAGCGTTCTGGACTCGATCTGGCTTGCGATCAGCGGAGCTGCCGCGGCCAAGAGCTCGCCCTCGCCGCTACGCCACGGTGAGCAGTCCGGCTACGTCGAGGTCCACTTGGGCGAACTGGTCGTCCGGCGCACCTGGTCGGCGGGCAAGACCACCAAGCTCACGGTCAAGAGCGGGGGCGTCGCCCAGCGCTCCCCGCAGAAGTTGCTCGACGAACTGATCGGCGCGCTTTCGTTCGATCCGCTCGCCTTCGATCGCCTCTCGGGCTCAGCCCAGCGAGCCATGCTCCTTGGCCTAGTGGAGCTCGGCTTCGACCCTGACGAGCTCGAGGCGAGGCGCCTCGAGACGTTCAATCGACGCACGGAGGTCAACCGAGACGTCAAGCGGCTCGAGGCCCAACTGGCGGGGCTCCCGGCCTTCGTCGAGGACGTCCCGGGCGAGCCCGTCTGCGTTTCGGATCTCCTTGGGACGCTCGAGCGGGCGCAGAAGGTGGAAGCGCACGTCAAGCGACTGGAGAGGGCGGCGCGGGATGCAGCGGCGGCGGTGGTTGCCGCCAAGGAATGGCTTGTCAAGGCAGAGAGGGTGCAGCGGGAGGCTGACCAAGCGTATGCGGCGCTTCCTGAGCCTCGCCACGATCCCGCCGAGATCATGGAGAGGATCAGCAACGCCGACGCAATCAACCTGAACGTCCGCAACAACAAGGCGTGGACGCAAGCCAACCTGCTCGCGACCGACGCGCGCGCCAACGCGCTGGCGCTGACGGAGCAGTTAAGCGCGATCGACGCCGAGAAGACGGACGGGCTGGCCAAGGCCCAAATGCCAATCGAGGGGCTCGGCTTCACGGCGGACGGCGTCACCTACCTGGGCTCGCCGCTGGAGCAAGTCAGCGGAGCTGAGCGCTGGCGGATCTGCGTGGCAATCGCCATGGCGCTGAACCCGACGCTCAAAGTCCTGCGCATCACGGAGGGCTCGCTGCTGGACGCCACGAGCCGGGCCCTGCTCGAGGAGACCGTGACCCAACACGGGTTTCAAGCGTGGCTGGAAGTCGTCGCCGACGAAGACGGCGAGGGCTTCCAGATCGAAGACGGCGAGCTCGTCGAAGTCCAGGCGTCCTAATGGCCAAGCGAACGTGCTCCTACTGCAAGAAGGCGTTCGACCCGGTCACGTCCCACCAGGTCAACTGCACGAGACTCTGCACCACGCGCAAGGCCGACGCCCGGCGCAACGAACGCAGGGCCCGAGGCCAAACCGCCAGCAAGGAACCCACGAGCGATCACGTCGTCCTAGGGACTAACACCGTCATTTGCACGCATTGCGGGATCAAACAGGAAATCGCTTTTCCCTGCTCGATCAGCGTCATGCTCGCGATCTTCAAGGCGTTCACGAAGGACCACCGCCGCTGTGAAAAGACTGCGGCCGGCGAGAAAGCCAGTTCGCCCAAGGCGCTCGGCGACTGGCTCGCGTCGGCGGATACGGGGATCTCCTCGCGGGTGATCTACGCTGTGTTCACAGGGCACCCCGTCACGGGAAGGTGGACGAGCACCCCCCACGACCCTGCCGACTTCGGGCGCTGCTATCGCCTGCTCGAGATCGCGCCGGCGCACTGGCGCGAGAACCTAAGCAAGGTCTCCGACCGCTACCCGCACTGGGGCCCGTTGGTCGAGCAGTGGGACGAGTGCGAACGCCTCTACCGAGAAGAACTGCCGCAGGGGAAGGCGCCCAAACTCTACGCCCTCATGAAGACGCTTGCTGCCACGGAGCCTGCATGAGCAAGGTCACGAACGAGATTCAACTGCTCGTGCTCGACCTCTGGGAACGGTCGGACCAGGAGGGGACACTGAAGGAGGCGCTCGAGGCTTGCACCGAGTCCGGCTACCAGTTCCGCATGCTCGCCGGGGAATTCAAGACGGCGGCGGCGCTGTCCCAAGCTGCATTCATGGTCGGATTCTTTTCCGGCCTCGCGCGACCGGCGCAGAGAAGGGGAAACGCATGAGCGACACCATAGAGATTCAACGCCTTCGCGCGGAGATTGAACGCCTTCGGGTGGTGGAGTCCGTGGCAAATCGGATTCTGTCCGTTTGGGACGCCCTGCCGGCCTGCTCCGCGGCCGGCCAGGACGCTGCCATGCACGAGCCCGCCTTCGGTGGACTGCGCGCCGACCTCGCAGACGCAATCGCTGGCTGTGGCGCCATGCGCCTCCGCGCCGACTGGATCGGAGCCCAGATCGCAGGGGACTACGGCGCCGCTAACGAGATCGCCGCCCGGTATGAAGCCGCCTTCGGCCGCCCGGTGCTGTCCGGCCTCCACGTCGGGTGCTCGGACGCATGAGCCGCAAGATCGAGGTAAACGGGGAGGTGTTCCGGGTGGGCCAGGAGGTCACTTGCAAGGTCAAATGGCCAGACGGCACTGTGACGTGCCCTCAGGGGGCTCTCGTCACGGTGGTCGACGGAGACGCCTACGTCAGGACCCCGATTGGGGTTGTCGCCGGGGACGCGGCGACGCTGGAGCCTGCATGACCGATCCAACGCCCGCGCAGGGGCCTCGTGCCTGCGACACGAGTCGAGGAACTTGCCCGAAGGAAATCCGCAGGGGCAGTTGGGGGTATCGCCACACGAAGCCCTGCGGGAAGAAGCTCAAGCCGGGGGCGGAATTCTGCGGGACGCACGCGCCCCCCGCTGACACCGGGATTCGCGTCTACTGCGCCTGGTTCAACTACGACAAGGGCGTTGTGATCGAAAGTGGAGACGTGGTCAAGAAGACCAAGGAGACCTACCTGCTCGCCAAGGGTCTGATGGCGCTCGGGTGTAGGCGCCGAGTCTCGCACACGGAAGTGTTTACCACCCAACGCGAGGCGCTCGTCGACGCACTCAGGGTGCTGGATTGCCGCCGGCGCGACGAGCTCCACGCGCTCAACAAGACCGGCCAACACGGCGAGCAGGCCCGCGGCCTGCTCGCCGTGTTAGACGAATGAGCCAGTTCGTCCTGCCAGGAAGCAACGAGCCGCTCAGCGCGTGGGCGGCCGAGCGCAAAGCACACCTCGCCGGTCGCCCCGTCGTTGTAAGTGTTAGCGGCGGTAAGGACTCCACCGCTGTTTGCCTGCTACTGCTCGAGGCCGAGATCGACTTCCGCTGCGTCCACATGGACACTGGCTGGGAGCACGAGGCGACCGAGCGCTACGTCCGAGAAACGCTCCCAGGGATCGTGGGCCCGATCCAGATTCTCCAAGGCACGCACGGAGGCATGGAGGGCCTGGTCAAGCACAAGGGCATGTTCCCGAGCCGCGTGCGGCGGTTCTGCACGCAAGAGCTCAAGGTCCGCCCCTTCCAGCGCTTTCTTGCGAGCCTCGACGACGAACCCGTGAACCCCATTGGGATCCGAACTGCCGAGAGCGCGGCGCGCGCCAAAATGGAGGAGTGGGACTTCAACGCTGGCTTCGACTGCGAGGTCTGGCGCCCGATCATTCGCTGGTCGTTTGACGACGTGATCGCGATTCACCAACGCCACGGGGTCGCGCCCAACCCGCTCTACCTGAAGGGCGCGACGCGCGTCGGCTGCTGGCCGTGTATCTTCTCGCGCAAGTCTGAGATCCGGCAGGTCGCTGACCTTGATCCCGGCCAGATTGATCGCCTGGAGCGGCTCGAAGCGGAGGTCGGCGTCAAGGCGACCGAGCGTCGCGTGGCCAAAGGGCTCCCCCTGGCCGACTACTCGCCGCCGACGTTCTTTCAGGACCCGATCCGGCGCACGAACCCGACGACAGGAGAGGTCGCTCGAGGCTGCGTCCCGATCAGGGAGGTGGTTGAGTGGAGCCGGACGGCTCACGGCGGCAAGCAAGCGGAGCTGTTCGCCCCGCCCTACGACGACGGGTGTATGCGTTGGGGGATGTGCGAGACGCAACCGCCAGAGTCGGAGCCTCAAGCATGAGTGGAACAACCCTAAGTGCCTAGCGGGCAAAGGGGTTTGGTTCGCTCCGTGGGGTCGTCCTTGCGTTCAGGCCCAAACGGATGGAGGATCGGGGCCGTGATCCCTTCGTCTTCAACCACGAAAGCACCCGTGACCCTCTACACCACGTAACCAAAGCAGAAGGCCCGGCATTTCTACCGGGCCTTCTAACTTTACTCGTCTGACCGCCTGAGGAAGGAAGGCTACGAGAACTACGATCAACTCAGCACCCCGATCGTAGCCCTCCCCTCAGACGTGTCAACGACCACTTCTGCGGGGAAACCCAATGGCTCTCGGACTTCTAGCTAACCCTTTAGCGGCCAACACCTTACGCAGCGCACAAACGACCCTTCCGGCGAGGATTTTGCCGGAAGGTGAGGAGGTTTTCTGACCACGAGCTCACTAAAATGCCCTGGCTGCGGCGGGGGCACCCACGCCAAGACGTGGGTCTACAACGAGGCCACAAGGCAACGAATCGAGGAGACCGGGCTAGACGTCCCGAGAATCGTCGGGCCGCTGCCTAGCTACTTCGAGTGGTCCCACTACGCAAACCATCACGCTTTCACCAACGCTCGCTGCCGCGGATCGTTCGAAGCCTACACGGCCTACGTCCGACAACAGTCCTTAGGCGTCAATCCAACGGGAGAAGTCAAGGGGGACCTGCCCCTGCTCTCTTCCGTCACCTACGGAGACGGCCAGGCGAAAGATCGCAACTGCGAGGCGATCTACTTCCTGGCCCTCGACTGCGACGACGCTGGCGATTGGAGCCAGCTCCTCGATTGGTGCCAGAAAAGCGGGATCGCCGCGGTCTTCCAGCAGTCGTTCTCGAGGAGGGCTGGACGCTGGCACGTCTGGTTCCCGCTAGCGGAACCGATTCGATTCGACCTCAACAGCAGCCCTGAGGTTCACGCCCAATACAAGAACGCCTACAGGCACATAGCGGCGGCATTGAGCGCCGTCAGCGGGTTTCCGGGCGTCGGCGGGAAGTGCGGTTTCGACCTCAAGACGGACCGCCTGGTCCAGGCCATGTATATTCCTCTGCGGACAAGCGCCGAGGCGCCAACCGCAGAAATGGTCGTCACCCAAGGTTCCGCCCTTGATTGGGTTGGGCTCCTCGACGCGACCGACTTCGACCTAGAGGCCAGCCTAGCGGCCAGGCGGGGAGGCAAGCCCAATCCCAATCGGCGGATGCCGCGGCAAAGCAACTTCAACGCGCCTCTGCCCGTCAGCTCCGCTGAATGGGGGCCGCTTGGACAAGCCCTGCTGGCGGACGGGCGGATCGGCCGGGAGAAGAACTGGGAGAAGTTTCACGTCGTCTGCACCCACGCCGAGCGCCACACGAACGGGGTCAGTGAGAACTACGCGATCTACAGACCCGCGAACGACACGTTCTGGTGTCCGTCTTCCGGGTGCGCTGGCGCCTCCCCCCCTCTCCACCGAGACCGCCCCGCGATCGTCTCCCGGCTCTCCGCGCACGCCCAGGCCGTCTACGCCCGCCTCACCGACGCCAAGTTCCGAGGCGAGCGCCTCAACCGGCCGGCGAGCTGGGCCTCGCTGGCCGGTGACGAACAAGCCCTTGGCGCCTGGGTCAAGGACCAGGGGGACATGTTCCCCCAGGAGCAGGTCACCGAGGCCATGATCGGAGCTCTGCTCGCGGCCGGCTGGGACCCCGACCTGATCCGACGCGCGGCTCGCGTCGTCCTCGGGCCTGTCGCCGGCGACACGACCGCGCTCAAGGTCCTCGCCAACGCCCGGCGCAGGAAGGGGCGAGTCGCCCAACAAGGGCGTCTGCGCGACCTCCTAAACCCGCGCCAGTTGGCCGGAATCAGCGAGGCCCTCGAGAAGCTGTCGAGCGTCGGCCGCGACAAGATCGCGCGATGGGGAGGGCGCGGGACCGTCCGAGACGCGAACGCCCAATGGCTGATTGACGTGGGGGAGACGCTCCCCCTCCACGAGAAGCACTTCCGCAACACCCTGATTCGCCCGGCCGGTTGCTGTCGCTACGCCGACCACGTCATTGTGGACGGGACCCCGCAAGGGAAACGGATCCTGGTCTGCGAGTCTCCAGCGTGTGCCGAATGCTGGGTCAAGCGGGTCGAGTGCGAGGCCACGATCGTCAACCACCGGTGGGAGGAGGACGAGCGCTACGCAGTCATCAAGGTCGGGTTGCCCGACGAGGAGAGCCTCGACCGATTCGAGAAGACCGTCTGCAAGCGGATCAAGAACAGCCCGCGGCTCAAGCTCCACGGGCGCGACGAGAAGGGGCGGCCCACGCTGACCTTCGTGGGGACCCGATCCGGACTCGCGCAAACGCGCGCGACCCTGATCGGGCCTTGCACGTCGCCCAAGCGCGCAGTGGCCTTTGCCCGGGAGCGGGCAGTCGAGGTCTCGTTCGAATGCTCGCTGGACGCGACCAAGGCCGAGGCGATCTCAGCCGTGGTTCAGGCGCGGCTCTCGCTTCACTTCCACCACGGGGGGGCCGTTCACGCTCACGACAGCGACACGCTCGAGGGGTTCGTGGGCTTCCTCCGGCCGCGGCGAAAGGAGGGGAAGCGCGGCTCGCGCCAGCTCGTCTCGCACGGGCCCGAGTCTCTGTCCTGGCCCAACCGCGAGGCGATCCGCGAGTTCTGCCGCAAGGGGGAGCCCGCCGTCGACCTCTCTGAGTGCTACTCGGTCGAGTTCCAACTCCACGACGCGAAATACGAGTGGTTCCTGCACGCTTCCGAGCGGCGGCACAGCCTCCCGAACGCGATGCAGATCGCGGCCTACAGCCGCGAGTTCCAGGCCGCCAAGGACGTGATGGACGCCCCGCGCGACCGCGACCAGGAGCGCCTCGACGAGCTCGAGGCGAAGACGGCCCCCGTCAGTTGGGCGTCGATCCCCTCGACCTACCTCCGGCTCTAACGAGTCGCAGGGTCGGCGCGCGGGTTGCGAAGCGCCGATGCCCCTACCGGTAAGGATGGGGCCCCTGAAGAACCAGATCGTTCCAGAAGCACACCACGTCGACGACGTGGCTTTTGTCGTGTGCTGTCCACCAGGCGAAGGTCCCGAAACGGGGGGCTAGCGCTCGAAAGGGGGGGCGGCTACCCTTGTCGTGCGCTCAACGGCGTATCATGGTTACGCCCCTTGGCGAACGGGGTGCTTTCGGCGGAGGACCAGTGCTGAGCGATACGTGTTGGGCCTGCGGGGGGAGGCTCGACGACACCGACGGAGTCGGCCATGTTCCTGCAATCGGGGAGTCCCTCCGCTTTGCTCACGCTGCCTGTGAGCGTGCGCGAGCCGCGGCGCAACGCCGCGAGGAGCGAAAACTCAAGAAGCAGGCCAGGGCCCGAAAGAGGTCCCGCCGTGCCAAGCGAGCAAGCCGAAGATCCACCCGAGGAAGAAGCCGACGCCGGTAGCGCGCTCTCGACGCCGACCGACGCCGACCGTCTCGAATGGGAGACCTGCACCGACGCCCTCCGCTACTTCGCCGCGATCTCCCAGCGCCTCTCCGCGGACGAACAGGACCTCGCCGTCGAAGCGTTCTTCGCCGAGTTCGGCGTCGACGAGAGCGTGCTACCGGAGCTGGCCGAGCTCTACGCCGAAGCGACCTACTGCGCGTGGGTCACGGCGATCAGGACCCTTCCCGGCTTGGGAACGGCCTGGGTCACTTGGGCGCGGGCGACCTACCGTGAGCGTGTCGCGTTCCGCTTCGAGTGGGTCGGCCGCGAGGAGAACCGGTCGCGGAAGCTCGAGAAGGACCCGGTGGCACCCTACCGAGTCGCGGGATTCGGAGACCGGCGCAACCCCCTCAGATTCGGGATCGAAGGCAGCACAGCCGAGTAGGGTCGCGGGTCGGAAGGCGCGATGGCGCATCGGCTGTGTTGGGCAGGCCCCCTGAGGCGAGGCGGGTCCAGTCTCCCACGAGCACCGGAACCCTCGCCCCAGAGGGCACATGGGGTAGTTGGTAGCGCCGGCCGAGGCGGTCCCCCACGAGTCAAAGCCGACCCTGGGACATGTTTGGCCTCGACCGGCGCATGATTGGTTGCGCCGGTCGCTGGCTGCCGCCCCCGCTCAAGAGCAAGGGGCTGCTTTCCCGTAGGTGCCCGCGCCCGGCGACCGGCGCATAGCGAGAGCAGGATTCGAACCTGCGACCTCCGGCTTATGAGGCCGGCGAGCTACCTGGCTGCTCTACCCCGCGTCGAGCTCGAATCCTACGCTTCAACTACGACAGGGGCAAGTGCTACGATCGCTTCGTGCCTGGCGTCGCCCCAAACCCCTTCTACACCGACCCGCGCGACATAGGAGGGGCTCGAGGCGACTACTACGAGCACGGGGCCCCTGAGTTCTGCCCCGGCTGCGGAGCTGAGGCCGACTGGCATTACGACCTCGAGGAGACGTTGGCCAGCGGGCGTGATCGGTTCTTCTGCGCCCACTGCGGTGACTTCCAAGACACCATGGCCGGGGCGAAGCCCCTTCAGCACCACCCCCCGTTGATCTCGCAGAAGGCGATCAAGCGCGGCGCGAGCCCCTGTCCTCCGCTCGGAACGGGGTCGGTCCTGCTCCCCCCCGTTTGGTTCCGGCCTCGCGAGAGTCGCTTCCAGTTCTACGTGGGGGCCAAGCCCAACTGGCACATGACGCGCGGCCCTCGCTCGAAGCTGGACCCGCTCCCGCTCCCCGTCCCGGCCTTCGTGTCCTACCTCCAGCTTCGCAAGATCAAGGCCCTGCGTCCGGCTGTCGTTCGCTGGGCGTTGGACTCGGGCGGGTTCACCATGCTCAGCACGCATGGGCGCTGGACGATTGGCCCCGAAACCTTCGCAGACGACGTGCGGCGCTACATTGCGGAGGTTGGCTGCCTGGACTTCGTGCCCGTGCAGGACTGGATGTGCGAGCCGCAGATCACGGCCCAGACGCGCAAGACCGTTGCGGATCACCAGCGGTTGACCGTCCAGAGCTACTTGGACTTGCGGCGCCTCGCCCCCGAGGTCCCTTGGGCGCCTGTCCTGCAAGGATTCGAGATTCGCGACTACTACCAGATTCTCGCCCTCTACCAGGAGGCGGGGGTCTCGCTCGAGGAGTTGCAGCGAGCGCCGAGACTTGGGATCGGGAGTGTCTGTCGGAGACAGTCCACCCGGCAAGTCGCCTACATGCTGCGCGAGTTCCGCGACGGCTATGGCCTGGAGAACATGCACGGGTTCGGCTTCAAGGTTACGGGGCTGATCTACGCCGCGCGCTTCTTGGCGTCGGCCGACTCGTTTGCGTGGAGCAAGGAAGCCTACGAGACAAGGGCGCACAACCGCCCGAGCTCGCTGGGTCACCGCCACGGTGCGAGCGGCGGTTGCCAGAACTGCCCTGACTACGCCGTGCGCTGGCGCAACCGGCTGATCGAGAAGATCCTGCTCGCCTACGAGCGCCTGCCCGACGATCAAGTGGACCTGGCGCTGGAGTGGATCGAGAAGAAGATTCCGGCGGCGTTTCAAGACGAGCTGGCGTTCGGCCAGCAGTATCGGCTGTTTCCAGAATGAGCGACGCACGATTTCGGCACGCCGAACGAGGCCAGTCGGCGGAGGACGCAGCGGCTGTCCTACGCCACCGGATACGAACGGGCGAACTAGACGAGCATAGAGTGGCGGTGGCTGCCTTCTTGGGCTACGCGCCGGCGTTGTTGGCGTCGGAGCCTGTGCGGCTCAACGTGCCCTCTTACGCGGCTCGCTGGTCGCGAGTTCGCGTGGTGTTGCGGTTTGGGGGCCTAGACCAGCGACTGCTTGTGACGCTTGCGGCAGACTTCGCGGAGCGGGTTCCGCAGGGGCCCGAAGGCCGGGCGGCGATCGCCGCGGCTCGAGCGTGGGTCGCTTGCCCTTGTCCCGCCCACGCTCGTGCGGCGAGGGCGGCGGCGAGGGCGGCGGCGAGGGGGGGAGCGTTGGCGTCGTCGGCTGTGGCGGCGGCGTGGGCGGCGGAGGCGGCGGCGGAGGCGGAACTGGAGGCGGCGCGGGCGGCGGCGGCGGCGGCGGCGTGGGCGGCGGGGTGGGTGTGGGCGGCGGAGGAGTCGGAAAAAGCCTGGCAGGCGGAACACATGGCGCTCGTGCTCTGCTGGAGCACGGTGTGAGCGGCCGCCCGCTTCGCGCCTGGCTCCCAGGCGCCTGAGTGCCTCTGACGCTGTCGTTCGAAGCTGTAAGATCCCAGCACGGAGGACACATGAGCCAGGCGATCGACTTGACCCGGTTGAAGCGTGAGATTCGGTTTCTCGCCTTGAGGTTGAAGGACGCGGACGGGGACTGCTACCGCCTTGGGGAAGGAAGAACGCCCTGGGGAAGAACCCTCGACATAGCGCGCTACACCCGGCTCTGCGCGTTCCGAGCGACCCTCCGCCGGCGGTTGCACTTCGCGCCAGGAACGGACCTGGCCTACGCCCATTGGGTCCTGAAGGTGCCCTGCCTCGCGTCCTTCGTGTTTCGTCATCCCGGCGAGAGGCCGGACGCCTTCTACACCTCCAAGCAGAAGGTGCCCTTCAAGCACGTCTTCAACTGCACCCACCTCCCGAGAGACCCGACGCAGGGAGGGCCCGAGGGCAAGCAGCAGGAGATCGAGTGCCTGAACCGCTACAAGGCGATCGGGTTCGCCGTCCAGCGGGCGTGGGTCGCCGACCTGTTCGAAGAGTTCGCTGTCCGCAAGACTCCCGTGGCCTCGAGCGCAGGGGAGCCCGCGTGAAACTCTTCGACGCGATCAAGCAGTCGCCAGTCGACACGGCAGTTCGCCTGGCGAGTGACGGTGCGCGCCAGGGTTGTGCGGAGCCCAACCTCGCGATCAAGGACGGGTCTCGCTTCAAGGCGTTTCGAGTGGTCCACAACTACGGCTGGGAGCGCCGGCCGTTGCGGGTGGCAGCGGCGTTGACCGACTGGCGCCCGTCCGAGGTCCGCCACTTGGTTCCGGCCAGCGGTTAGGAGACGCTAGGCTTGCGATCTTGTCCGGCGCTCAGGGACCGCCGGAAGCAGCCCCAGCAAGGATTGCCGTCGTTTCTTCGGCAAGCGATCGGGGCGCACAAGTGGCAGACCAGGACTCCGTCTTCCCCCGAGCACCAATGCGGGCCGTCGCGCCCGTCGCGCTGGCGGTGCCCTCGAAACCGGCGCAGTTTCTTGCACGAGGGGCAGCGGCGCTTGGCGAGTCGGCCCTTCAACGCTCGAGCCGGGTCGTGGCGAGGATCTCGCGGAAGGCGAGGTTGGTGAGAGTCCCAAGCCCTCGTTTCTCACGGACGATCTCGCCGGCCTCTTGAGCGGAGATCCCCGCAATGAGGGATAGGGCGAAGGCGGCCACGAGCGCTGACCGGTTGCGCCCTTCGGTGCAGGTCACGAGCACGCACGACCCGGCGTCGTGCGCTTCGACCGTCTGTTCGACGGCGCCCATTGCCATGCGGAGCTGATACTCGTCGAGCCCACTTTGATCGTCGTCGAAGGGAGCGTGGACCACGGTCATGTCGGGAAAGTGGTCGTCGGTTGGCTGGTAGCCCGACGAGCAGAGCACGAGCGTGGTGAAGCCGCACGCAACGAGGTCGGGCACGGGCACCTCCGCGTGGTGGACGAAGCACCGGTGCCCGCGCACGGGCGGGTGACTGCCGACCCAGAGGCGGTCATGGACGCGCGCAGCGTCCACGACCGCGTGGTCGGTCGTGGTGAGGCCGTGCATTACCAGCCAGCCTTGATCTTGTCGGCGAGTCTGACGGCGGCTGCTTCCAGATCCTTCTTCGTCCCGTCGTTGGTGACTACCTCGTCGAAAGCGCTGTCGGGGATCCCAAGCTGCTCTGTCTCGCTGACGTGAGTCTCGCCACCTGGCGCCTCTTGGCGCTTCAGGCGGATTCGGAAGAACCGGACGTCTAGCCCGGCTTCCTGCGCGAGCTCTTCGGTCCGGTGAAGCTCGTTCTCGAACCTGACGTCGGTGACCACGAAGAACGGTGGGGTTCGCCGGCCCTTGACGTGCTCGAGCAGGCGCTCGAGCCAAATGTCCTCACCCACCTGTTCGCGCCCGAACTCAGTCCCTAGCCACTGTAGCCACTCACGCCCGTCGCATTCCCGGCCCTTCGCCTTGAGGAACTTCTTCCACGCCCGCCGCTCCTTTTCGCCCCCGTAGGCGACCGAATACGGCATGCCGAGCAGGACCGCGATCTCCTTCAGGGGGTCCGCGAATGCGATCGTGACTGCCCCGAGGAAACGAGCCAGTGCATTTCCGAACGTGTCTTTCCCCGACTGCATCGGGGCGCTGATCAAAACGATTGTCTGCGTAGCCACTAGATCCTCCTGCGGTTCACCAGCACGGGTCCTGCACGGGCACCGTCGTGCCCGCTGCTTCGTGCGTGCAGTCGGACAGATACTCGACCATGCCCGCTCGCAGGAACAGGTGGCAACGGTGGCTTTTTGTGTGCGGGAAGAGATCCTCGGCCTTCGCGCGCCCGTTGCAGAGCAGGCTCGGGCTGAAGGTTGGCGACTCCAGGTTCCCGTCGAAGTCCCAGACGGGAACTTCGTCGACGCCGCGTTTGGTGATGAACCGGTGGTGCGTGTTGCATGGCACACACCAGAACCACATGGACTCTTGCCCGTCGATCGTCTTGCTCAACTTGACGCCCATAGGGCCTCCTTAGGCGAGGATTGTTTGTTAAGGGAGCCGCTGGCGAATATCCAGAAGTTCCTTCGTCTCGTCGTCCACGCTGTCAGGGAACGCTTCAGCGAGCCTCTGGACGATCGACAGGCGGTTCTTGATTTGGCGCAGTTCCAGAATCTCCGCGCGAGACTTCGTCTTCCAGTCGCTTGTCCTCGCGGCAAGCTCCTCAGGGGTCAGTCGCACGGTTCGCTTTAGCCAATCGAGAATCGGCCCAGGATCGCTGAGGGGGTGTGCCTTCGGTCCAAACCGTGTTACTAGGAGCGTTCGCAAGGCCATTGCCCTCTCTTCCTCACCTATGAGGCCGAAGGCATGGATCGCGGTCTCTGCCCACAGGAAGGTTGGCCCCCGCGCCTGCTCCAGCAGGGCATTCGTAGTGGCGCCCTCAGCCAGCCTATGCAGATTCGTGGCGGTGGTTGTCCTGGGCCAGGGCCGGATCGAAAGCGCCTTTTCCGAACGCACCCACTCCAGTGCGTGAGCAGGGTCACCCCGCAGCAGTTCTCCAAGCAGATTGGCAGGACCATCATTTGAACTGACGCCCATAGGGCCTCCTTAGGCGAGGAGTTTCGCCCAGCGTGGATCCTGAATCGCGATCGGGAGCCCCTCGCGGATCATTGCCACGGCGTTGTCGCTGAGCGCCTTCTTCGGATCAGGAATGAACCCGGCGTCCTCCGCGGCCTTGATCGTGGCCGTGACGAACTCTCGCATGAGGAACCGAGCCTCGAGTTTCGTTTCGTTGAGGGTGCTCACAGGGCAGCCGGCGCGATCGAGAGCAGGATCGGGAACAGGACGCGAGCCGCGTCCTTGCCCAAGCCGATCATGTTGCTCAGGGCGTCAACAGCTCCTCGCACGCCGTCCGACGCTTCGTCGGCTGCGGCGTCGAGCTCGTCCCAGCCGGCCTCGTCGCGAAGCCAGATCAGGCGAGCTGCCTTCTCGTCGCCCGACGCCACGAGGCCGGCGACCGCGGTCAGGGCGTCGTGGCCAAGGCGCGTGATCCGAGGCTTGTTCGCCTCGACCCAATCGAAGCCTTGGTTGGCCGCGGCAACACCGGCAGGCTCGAGCGAGTCTTCGGCGAGCTTGGCGACCTTCTCTCGTCCAGCTTCTACGGCCTTGTCCACCCACTTGTCGCCGTGCTTGGCCAGGGCCTTGTCGGCGCCGACCAAGCCCTTGTCGGCGAGTTTGCTCATGAAGCTCATGGGGCCTACTCGCCCGAGGGGAGGGCTGGGAGCGTGACGACGCCGTCAAGGTCGGGGGGGAGCCCCGCGTCGTTGACGGCGTCGTTGGCTTCGTGCCAGCCGCGCCGGTTCTTTGCGAGCGTGTTGAGGAGCCGCTGCACGAAGACCCGCACGGAGGGCGGGGTGATCGCCAACTCGCCGCTGGCGAGCAACTCCGCGAGCGCCTCGACGGACTTGCGCGTGTAGCCGTCGTTGACGGCGGCCATGGTCTCCGCCTGGCTCTTGAGGGCCTTGCAGACGCACCCGGGCGCAAGGAGGGTCAGGCACAGAAGCGTGCCAAGGAGGGTCAGTTTGACGGGCATGGTCTCTCGTTTGTCTGAGGTAGCGCTTGAGCCGGTAGGTTACCGCCTGGGTCCGACGTAGGGCCACCCCGCAAAGGCGTAACCCTTGGGGCCCCTATAAGAAAGAAAGCAATGGAGAGAGGTTGCAGACAGTCACGGGAGACTGTAGCCTCCTGCGAGCCCAGGGAGGTAACATGCCATGGCCGTGGACAAGACCCCACCATCACGATCAAAGAAGAAGAGACCCGCCCGATCGAAGATGACGGGGAGGTTTGTCTTCTGCCCGCACAGCAACCAGCACCACCCCTTGTTCGCGCTCGAGGTCGTTCAGAAGATCGAGACCGGGAACTTGTGGGTCAAGTGCCTCTGCGGGATCCGGATTCACTTCGACAACAACAAGCTACCCACCATGACCAAGGAACAGGCCGTCAAGGCCGGAGCCATGCTCCCCTTCGTCCTTCGTAAGGAGGCGTGATGCCCCGCAACGTGACCGCAGAACTGGACGACGACGATCTCTTCGACCCGGACCTCGAGTTCGAGGACGACGACGACGACGAGTTCGACGACGACGAGCCGCGCGAGCCCGACCCGTTCTCCGCAGGCTTGCGGGACGCAGACGTGGTCGAGGAGACCACCACGACCACGACCACGAAGAAGGCGGCCAAGACGGCTCCCGCGAAGAAGAAGGCCGCGCCGGCGAAGAAGAAGGCGGCCAAGAAGAAGACGACCAAGAAGAAGGCGGCGGCCGACGACGACGACACGCCCCCGGAGCCAGCCATGCGCCTGCCCCACACGCCCCCCCAACCGGCCCCGTCTGCGGCTCCGCCCCAACCCCGGGAGACCGGGCTCGACGCCAAGCGGCCTTGGGGTGACGGTCCCAGCCCGTTGGAGCTGGGTGCCGCTCGGGACGGCGCCATGATCGAGATCGACCGGAGGGTCGCCTACAACGACTCAACGGGCCACCCGGGCGGCGGGAGCTACACGGGGGTGATCGGACAGGTTCCGCATCGACCGGGATTCAAGCTCGAGACCCGGCGGCGCTGGGGCGGCGGCGAATACGTCGCGAGGGGATACGTGAACGGCGAAGTCAGAGAGAACACCTTCGAGATCGGCATGCCGAGCGTCGACCCGGGCGACGAGCGGCGGGAGAGCCGGTTCCCCGAGGTCGACCGGGCCTTCTCGGAGCACGGCTACCCGCCAGGTTACGACTCCCCCTACGGCCCGCCGTTGGGGGGGCCCCCCGAGTTGGGCTACCCGCCGGCGGGACCCTATCCCCCTCCAGGTGCGGGCTACCCGGGCGCGGGCTACCCGCCTGCGCCCGGTCCCTACGGGGACCCCATGTCGGGGTTTGGGCGGCGCTTCAGTGTCGACGACGACGAAGAGAAGCGGGAACTTCGCGAGCAGCTCGCGGAGCTCCAGCGCCAGAACGCAGAGACGAGAACGGCCATGGAGGTCGAGCGCGTTCGGCGCCAGGCCGAAGCCAACCAGACCGGGCTCATGAATCAGGTCTCGAGGCTCGAAGCGAAGATCGAGGGTGGCGTCAGCGCGCCCGGGAAGAACGGGTCGGAAATGCTCGAGTTCATGCGGATGCAGGCGACACAGGAGGCCGCGCGCCGCGAGGAAGACCGGAAGGCGGAGCAGCGCCGCTGGGAGCAGGAACAGGCGGAGCGCAAGAATCACGAACAGGAGCAGCGTCGGATCCGTGAGGAGAAGGCCGAGCGCTGGGAAGTGGAGCGCAAGGATCGCCTCGAGCGCGAGGACCGCGACCGCCAGCGCCGCGAGGAGGAGGACCGCAAGGAGCGCCTCTGGCGCAAGGAGCAGGCGGCGCGCGACGACGAGTGGCGCAAGACGATGGCGGCCAGCCAGGCCAAGCCGCTGGACATGATCCAACTGCTTGGCGCGCTCAAGGAGGTTTCGAGCCCCTCGGACCCCATGGGCCAGCTCCACTCCATGCTGGGAGTGGTCGAGCAGATCAACGAGATCAAGAACGGGGGTGGGAGCGAGGAGACGAGCTCCGCGGAGCGCATGGTGCGGACCGTGGGCGAGACGGCCGGGCCGATCCTGGCCGAGCTCGCGCAGGCGTGGACCAAGCGCTCCGAGCCCGCCCAGGCGCAGCCGTTGACCCAAGAGCAACACCAGGCGTTGCTCTACCAGCAGCATCAGCAGCAACTCCTGCTCGAGCAGCAGCGAGCGGCGTTCTACGCGCAGGCCCCGCAAGGGCAGGCGCCAGGGCTTCCGCAGCCGGCTCCGGCGCAAGCGGCTCCTCAGCAGCAGCAGGGGCCGGCGCCGCTTACGCCGCAGAAGTGGGGCGAGATCCTCAACAACACCGTTCAGCATGCGGAGGCGGGGACAGCTCCGCTGGCGGCCGTCCAGAACCTCTTCCTGCTCTGCCAGGAGATCGAGGCGGAGGACGCCATTCGCGAACTGGCGGAGGGGACCGTCGACAAGGCGGTGAACAAGGCTCGGGCGGCCAAGCTCGTCGTGACGGACGCTCGCTACCGAATCGCGATCGACAAGTTCGTGGCGCTCGGAGAGCCGGGAACGTCGGGGCGCGCATGGCTGGACGCCTACTTCGGCGTGATCCGAGAGGGCTGGGCAGAGGTCTTGCGGATCCGGTCGGGGGCGGCTGCCCCGCCTCCTTCCCCGCCCGCGCCTGTCGTTGGGCCGCTTCCGGCCGAGGCGGCGGCCGAGGAATACGAGGAGTCGGAAGAGGGGTTCTAGCGCCCCTCCGGGGGTCGGCGGTAGGCTGAGGGCATGAGCAAGAGCAAGACACAGGCAACGCGCGCGCTTGTCTTTGGCGGCCCCGTGGTCTTCGTCCTCGCGAAGCGGCTGCCGAAGGGCCAGACGTGGCGGCTTCCCCTCCTGCTCTTGGGGGGAGCCGGCCTCGCGTTGGGCGCGTGGCGCACCTACAGCGCCGGTCAGAAGTAGCCGTGGCTTGGCTAGAAATGGGGCTTGGCGCTTTCGAGCCGGTCCAGGCCCAGGACGACTTCTCCTACTCCGCGGAGCGAGGGATTTCTCAGGTCTACAACCCCTTCGTTGTGGTTGAGACCTTCATGGATCCGCTTGGCACGTCCCGTGGCAGCAAGAAAAGAAAGAAGCGCGAGCAAGCCGCAGCCGCTGCGGCTGCTGCTGCCGCCAAGCGGCAGCAGCAGCAGCAGCAGCGCCTAGAGCAGCAACGTGCCCAGGAAGCGTTGAGCCAGGCTCAACGAAGGGTTGGTGTCGCTCTAGGCGCTGCCGAGTCGATCCTTGGCTGGATCAGGGAGTCGGCGAGGTCTCTCGTGATCTTCGCGGCGGTTCGTCGCTCCCTCGACGAGGCGCAACTCGCTTCGCAGGCGATCAAGTTGGCAGACAAGGCGGAAGAGGAGGCAGGGCAACTCCTGTATCAGAAACTGCCAAACAGCGTCGCCGCAGCAAACGCGATGGCTTCGGGCCTGGACGAGTTGGTGAGGCGGCTCGGTGCCGTTGCAGCGGGCATTGAGAGGATCGAGTTTGAGATCAAGCTCCGGGCGCTCCGCGCGTGAACGACGCCGAGAAGCGCGAGCACGCGCAGCAGCTCTATGAGACGTTCTGCACCGCGACCGACAACCTCGCTCGAGGCATGCTCGCGCTCGGTGAGCGAATGGAGCAGAGCCACAAGCTGAAGGTGATCGAACTCGACGAAATGCGCGCTTCACGGGAGCAGGCCGCAGCTCTCCAGCGACAGGTGGGAGTCCTGGTCGAGGTGATCTCTCGAGCGCAGGGGATCCCGGTCCAGCCGATCTCAATGCCTATGCAGCATCCCAACGCCCACATGCAGAACATGGTGAATGGAGCTCTGCGAGGGTTGTTCGGCGGCGGGGCCTAAAGCGTGCGTGCGCTACTCCGGGGGTCAAAGGTAGGCTGACAGGGGTTGGCGAGGAGACCCCTCCTGTGGCTTATTTGGGCGCAAACGAACTGCACGATCTCATGACGCGCCCGGGAGCCGGGCACGCGGCCGGTATGACAGCTCCTCGCGTCGAGCGCATTCAGATCCCCGAGGGACACGCGGGGACCGTCGTGACGCTCCAGGTCATGCAAGACGCGGTCGGTGGCGGCGAGGGCGCGCACAACACCGAAGTCCGCCACCTCGCCATGAAGATCGTTGAGGGGTTGCCGCCCAAAGCCTACGAGCGCGAGGTCCGCGCGATCTACGACTTCATGCGAGAGCACGTCCGCTACACGCTGGACCCGCGCGGGCTCGAGTGGGTCCAAACGCCCTGGTATACGCTTCTCGTGGCCGGAATGGGCGATTGTGATGACCACGCGGTCGCAATCGTCGCGCTTGCGATTTCGCTGGGCCACGGGGCCGGATTCCGAACGGTCAAAGGCGATCCGTCCCGCCCGGACGAGTGGTCGCACGTCTACCCCATAGTAGGGATTCGAGAGCGCGGCATTCCGCGCTGGATCCCGATTGACACCACCGAGGTGAGCAATCCTCGGTTCGGGCAGGACCCGCCGGGTGCTGACCGTGTTCCGCAAAAGAACTGGGTAATCGCCCCGGCGTAAGGATTCAGTATGTCTAGCCTGAGTTTTGAGCAAAGCATGATGGCCCTCGGCGGGCGTATGCAGAACGTGTTCCCGCAGGTCCCCTACGGGCGAGGCATGGGAGACGCCCGGAGCGAATCCTATGGGCGCGCGCGAGAGGAGTGGAGACGCGCGGTTCCGATCGCGGACGGCTACGTCGTCGAAATCCAGCGCTCGATCAAGGCGTTGCGAGACCGGCGAGACGCCTACCAGAACGCTGCAATCGCAATGGAGCGTGACCTCGGCCCGGTCGGCGGATACCAGATCCAGCAGGTCGCGGGGCAGATCGTTGGTCTCTCGAGCCAGATCAGCGACATGATCGACCAGATTGAGCCCGCGTTCAATCGCTTCAACAGCGCGTATCAGGGGTGGCGGTCCATGTCAGGCGACTCGTCTTGGCTCACGGCAGAGCAAGCCAAGGCGGCCGAAGGTCCCTATCCCGGTAATGGAGGCGACTGGGTCGTCAGCAAATTCGCCGCGATCGCGTCGTTGGCGGCCAACACCAACACGGTCCTGCGCGACCTCGAGGCGAACTACCAGGCCCTCCAGAGCCAGGCCCAGCAGGTCAACGAGGCCAAGCAGAAGCAGGCTCGCGAACTCCAGCAGATCGCCGACGATCAGGCTCGAGCGGCGAAGCAGGCGGCGGAGGACGCACAGGTGCAGGCCGACGCGAGGAACGCTGCTGCCCTGGCGGCGCAGCAAGCGGCGGCAGCGCAAGCCGACGCTCAGGCGCGGGTCGAGTTGGCCCGGATCCAGGCGCAGCAAGCTGCTAGCGCCGGCGAAGCGGAGCGAGCGCAAGCCGACCGGAACATTCAGCTCCAGATCGAGCAGCAGCGCCTCGCGCAGGAGGCCGCGCTTCAGGAGACGTTGTTCGCGCTCAAGCAGCAGGAGGCGCAGCGGGCCTACGAGCGCGAGGAGCGCAGTTCCGAGCGCCAGGAGGAGCGCGACCAGCTCGCCTTGATCCTGCAACTCATGGACAAGGGCCTGATCCAGCCGGGACAGGTTGAGCTCGAGGGCATTGGGCCGCTCGGCGCCCCTCAGGCGCAAGGCGCGAACTACCAGGGCGCCGCGAACTACCAGGGTGGGCCGGTCCCGCTCGGATACCAGTTGATCGACGAAATGACGGGCCAGCCTGTCCAGCAGGGCTACCCTGGGGGCCAAGTCTACCCGGGCTACCCGGCTCCGATGCAGTCCTACGGCTACCCGGGCACGCCAACCTACGGGCCCCCGCCCGTCGTCGCTCCCGCCCCGCAGCAGCAGCAGCAGGCCCCGCAGCAGCAGGGCGGGATCCCCGGGATCGAATTCGGCCCGCTCGACGTGGGCCGCGAGTTGTTCGGCATGGGCGGCATGGGGGACGGCGAAGCTGTCTCCTTGCCCGCAGGCGCGAAGGTCGCGCCTGGCTACCTCATGTCGCCAACCGGCACGGGCAACTGGACGGTCACAGCGCCAGACGGGCGACAGTTCTACACCAGCAACGCCCAAGTCACGCAGCCTGGATCGGTCCAACTCCTCGACCCGCCGGCCGGCGTGATCTTCTACAGCAAGCCCGACGAACCGTCCATGTGGGACTCGATCGCCAAGGGCCTCAACACGATCACCCCGTTTGGGGTGAAGGCCGCCGATTCCTACCTGCGCGCCGAGCGAGGCGAGTCCCTCCTCTCGCCTCAGCAACCACAAGGTGGCGGTGGGATCAGCGGCACCACGCTCGCGATCGGCGGGGCCGTGCTCCTGGGGATCGCGGGCGCCGTCGTCTTTGCCACCCGCAAGAAGGGGGACTAGCCATGTCGTCCTATGGAATCGGCGCGTTGACCGCTGCGGGCGCAGAGGTTGATTCCACGCCAGGGCGAGAAGATCTTCTCGCGCAAATGCCGGGGTTCGGTCCGTTGCCGTCAGACGTCTACAGCGCGAGTAGCCACGCTGACCAGTCCGCGTTGGAGCTCCTCAGCTCCGTTGGCCAGGCTCGTGCAGCCAGGACAAGCAAGGTCGGCGCGGTCGTGGCGGCGGCGGCGGTCGTGGCGGCGGTCGCTTGGTTCTTCGGACGCAAGAAGCGGAGGTAGTCATGCTTCAGCCCATGTATGGATCGCCTGGCGGTTACGCCGGGATCAACGGCTGCGGCTGCGGCATGCGCGGCCTCGGCGCCACTGAGGGAGGTGTCAAGCCGGTCTTGGTCGTCGCCGGCCTCGCGCTCGCGCTCTGGCTGTTCCTCCCCAAGGGCGGTCGGTGAGCTACGTTTACACGGGGCAGGCGGGGCTAGGCGGAGAGGCCGCCGACGCCTTTCTCTCCTTCTTTGGCGTTGGCAACGAGACGGAAGCGGAGCGGCTCGCACGAGAGAGCGCGAGCGCTCCGCCGTCAACGAAGGCCCAAGAGACCACGTCCAACGCGGAGGCGATTGCGTCGCTGCAAGCGCAACGGACTACCGCGCTCGAGTTGGCGCTTGCGTTTCCCCAGCAGACGCACTATGCCGAGCGCGCCAAACAACTCGAGAGCCAGATCATTGCCCTCGGAGGTTGGCCGGCCGCGCCCCCCACGCAAATGGCCTCGCGCCCCTCTCAAGCGGTCACCGTCCAGCAGCCGGACAAGCCGAGCGCCCTGACCGCCATGTTCGCCGCGAGCCAAGAAGCTCGAGCGGCGCGTCAGCGTGCCGACCCGGGCTCCATGATGTCGTTGCTCGGACCCATGAACGTCACGGGGGCGTGGAGCACCACCGCCAAGGTCGGGGTCGGCGTGGCGGGTGTCGCCGCGCTCTCGCTCGGTCTCTACCTCGCGCTGAGGCCGAAGTCATGAGCTACGTCTACACGGGAATGGGGGAGGGGGAGGCCGGCGGCGGGGACTTCTTCGGCGGGATCATTGGCGGGATCGGCAAGATCATTGAGCCGCTCGCCATAGGCGGGGTCATGGCCTACCAGACCTACGCCGACGATCGCGGCCAGACGCGCGACCTCAAGGCCCAGCGGGCCATGGCCGCGCAGGTCGCTGAGATCCGTCAGCGGGAGGCCGGGCTGTCAGCGGAGCTGGCGACGGCGCTGGCGCCCATGCGTCAGGAGCGCTTCAAGTTGATCGCCGGCGGCGCCGCGTTGCTGGGGGCGATCGGACTCGCGGGGTTCTTCGTGCTGAAGGTGAAGAAGAGGTGAGCGTTGATCGAAACTGGCTCGCAAACGTCCGCCTCGCCAACCGAACGCAGCTCGGGTTGGCGGGCATGGGCGCCACGGTCTCCGAGCAGATCGCTGCCGACTACGAGCGGAGGCGAAACGCCGGGCCAGCTCCTCTTCTCGGCGCACCTGTTCCAGCCCCCACGTCAGGACCTGCCCCAGGGCCTGCCCCCGTTTCTTTCGTCCAATCGAACCTTCCGCGCTACCTCGCCTACGGCGCGGGAGGCGTGCTCGTGTTGGCCCTGGGCTTCGTCGCCTGGCGCACGTTCAGGCGGTAGCCATGGGCCTGTTCAGTTATGACGAGCTCTCGCGCGGTCTCGGGAACGCTGAACTAGAGGCGGTCCGGGCGCGGACCGATACCGCCTGTGTCACGCCCGGCTCGCCCGAATGCACGGCGGCTCGGGCCGAACTCTCTGTCTGGGAGGTCGAGTTTGCCAAGGCCGGGAAAACGGCGACGTCGGGGCCCGCGCCAAGCGCAGCTCCGCAACGGTCGTTCGTCGAGCGTTGGGCCGAACTCGAGGCCGCGTTCTTCCCGCCCCTGCCCCCCCAAGGACTGGTCCAGCAGGCGCCGCCCCCGCCCCCTCCCCCTCCCGCCCCCGCCCCCGAGCCTGCGCAGCCCCAGGTCGTCATCATGCCGGCGGCAGCGGCTGGCGGCGGGATCGCGTTGATCGCGCTCGCGATCGGCCTCTACGCGGTGCTGAAGAAGTGAACGACCCACGACGCATTGACGCCGGCGCTCAGGACGAAGTCCGGATGCACTTGGAGAAGAAGAAGTCCCGACGAGCCGCATGGTGGGCCCTATCCCTAGTCGGTGTCGCAGCGCTAGGATCGGCGTTGTGGCGCAACTACGTCGCCAGGAGTGACGCATGAGTCTGAGCATGAGTGATTTGGGCTTAGGCGAGTCGCTCCGGCTCGGCCCTCAGTTTGCGCCCGTGCCTCAAGGCACACGCCTGCGCGTGATCCAGCGAGGACCTCACGGAGCCAGTCTCGCGCCCCGCCCGCCCTACACGCCCGAAGGCGGGTTCCAGTGGTGGAGCGAGCAAGTCGCCCCCGACCCCTGGCAGCCACAACAGAGCGTGGTGGGGTTCATGGGCCTAGGCGCGGAGGGCACAAAGCCAGAGGCCACTTACGCGGTCAAGCGAGACGTTGAGCGCGAGTCCAAGCGCCTCGCCGCGGATTCAGTCAACCCTCCGCCACACATGATCCAGCCGCTGATCGCTCAGGCGCAGGGGGTCCTTGGGCTTCTGAACGGTCACCGTGCGTGGTCGTCAGGCTGGCACTTGGGCTTCTGGGGGCGAAGCAGCCAAGAAGACCGAGCCGACCTCCAGGTCGCCCTTCAGAACCTCACGCGCCGCCAGTCGGATCCCATGACCGTGACGAAGCAGCCAATGCAAGACGCGAAGAGAACAGGCGACTTCGCGTGGGGCGAGACGACGGCGCGAGCGGGGACCTTGGCAGAGAAGACGGCTCGAGTGATCGAAAACGCGGGTGGGGCGGCGAGTTCGATCCTCGACAGCCCCAAAGCGACGGCGGCGGTGGTCGTCCTGCTCGGGCTCGTGGGCCTAGGCGTCCACGCCTACGCGTCAGGCAAGGGCTCCGGGCCCACGATTCGGGTCGGGTAGTCGCCGTGAGCTCCTTCACCATGGCTGACTTCGGGCTCGCCGGTCGCGGCTGGGACGACCCTTGCGGACGCTCCGCTAGCTGCCCCCCGATCGTCATTCAACAGGGGTGCTGTCCTGTCACGGGGCGACCCCTTGGGCAGCCCTGGGGTCCCGCGGGGTATTCTCGTCCCTCGACGGTGACCCCGGGGCCTGCGCCCTCGGGGATTCAGCCTCCGCCTCACGTCCGCGACCCTCGAGTCCAGCCTCCGCCCGCGCAGGACCCCAGGGTGCAACCGCCTCCGGTCCTCGACGATCCGCGCGTCCAGCCGCCGCCAATCACGACTCCTCCGCCGGCCGTTGCACTTCCGCAGCCGCCGGCCGGGGTGCCGGGTAGCGGCGGGATCGCGCTTCCGCGGAGCTTCGTCCCCGCCGGCGGGTTCGTCGCCCCAGGCGCCACGGGTTCGATCCCGTTCAGCGCTCCGCTCGAGGCCACGTCCACAGCACAAGCGCCTGCGGACCCGAGCCTGCTCGTCTTCAAGGACGCCTGGAAGGACATGCAGACCGCGACGCCGCCAGGCGGGCTGGACCTCGCCGCGATCCAGAACAGCGGGCGCAAACAGGCAGTCCCAGGCGCCCAGGGCGGCTACATGCCCGCCCAGAGCGGGTCGTTGAGCGTGGCTGGGCTAGGCAGCCTTGCCGCCCTCACCTCGAGCGGGTTCTTCGACGTGCAGGCCAGGCCGGGGGTCGTGCCCTTCGGGTTCCGCGGGGAGCGCTTCTAGGTGGCCTACGCCCGCGTCAGCAACCCGTTCTTCGCACCGCCGGCCGTGAGCTACGCCAACCCGGGCGTCGACCGGGAGACGTTGCCCCTGTTCACCGACGTGGGCCCCTACCAGATCCGCTACTTCCGCCTGCCGGGCATGGCAGGGATCGGCTGGGAGGTCGTTCACTTCTTGGGCGGGCCCGTGTTCTGGCCTGGTGGCAAAGAGGAGATGTGGTCCCCTCCAGGCCAAGGCGGGTCGAGGACGGTCGCCGGCGCCGAGAAGGCCGCTCGAGCGGCGATTGCCGACCTCGCTCCCCAACCGCGCAAGCGGAGCTGGGAGGTCCGGGTCAACAAGAACCCGGCGCAGAGCGACTTCGAGGTGTTCCTGATCCACAAAATCAGTGACTTGCTCGAGGGCGTTCGGGACAAGGTGCTTGACGGAGTCCCGTTCTGGGACACGTCGCCTCTGGTCGTTGCGGCGATGAAGGTGATCGACGCGCACGCAGACACGTTGAATCCGCATGACCCCCACTTGAGGAGCGCTCGGGAGTTCATGGCTCGAGCGTGGCACAACTCGGCTTCTGGCGGCTCGGCGCGTGGCACGGTCTGGGCGCTCAACCTCGCCGCGAACAACCTCCATCACTACGCGCAGGGCTGGGTCAACGCGACGCGGAGTCTTCGGAACCCGTTCTTCGCGCCACCGGCCGTGAACTACACCCAGAACCCGCTCTGCGAGCCCAACCCAGAGGTTCACCGCTACGTCGTGAAGGACAAGTCGGGCCGCCCCGTGGCTCGGCTCCAGGCATACAACTTGGACGACGCTCGCCAGCGCGCAGCTTCGCACGGATTCTCTGGGCGCAAGTTCCGGGTCAACCGCGAGGGCGCCAAGGCCAACCCTGGCGGGAAGGTGTTCTACGTCTACGTCCAGGGCGAGCCGGATCCGATCGGGTCGGTCCAGGCGAAGACGGAGCGCTCAGCTCTGACGCAAGCCCGCAAACGCTTCGGGCGAAGTGACTTGACCGTCGTCGACGAGGCCGGCGCGCACACCCCCGGACAAATGTTCGCAGCCAGTGCGGACTTGACGGCCGAGGACGAAAAGCGACTCAAGCGAGAAGCCACCGGCGGCCAGGGGTTCCTTTTCTAATGCCGCTCCTCGCCTTCGTCTCCAATCCTCCTCGCCACCCGCGCTCCCGGCGGGCGTCTCCGGTTCGTCGGGAAAACCCCCTAAAGTTCACAGGGCCAAGCCTGACGTTGATGCCGTTTAACCCCTTCCAGAAGGTTTCGATCGACTTGTTCGGGGCCAGCTTCCAGCCGGTGGCTGGGAAGCCGGCGCAGAGCAACCCCTACAAGCAGACGGGGGCTTATTGGGAGGTCCCTGAGCGACTCTGGCCGGACAACATGAAGCCGAAAGACTTCGACGCCTACGTGCAGACCCGGCACGGGTTGGACGTTCGCGAGCTGGTCGAGGGGCGCTTTAAGGTTCCGGGATACAACACGCCCGACGAGCGGATCATTGCCGTCAACGAGAGCCGCGCGTCGCGCGGGCTGCCTATGCTCACGCACGAAGAGTGGCGACGTTGGGTGATCCTCGACGTTGTTGGACAACTCTACGAGGAGGAGGAGATCGCGCAGTCGGATCGGCGTTCGCGCAAGGACCCCGAGTTTGCGACGGGTCCTCTCGTCATGCCTCGTGCGCGCACCACCCGGCGAGAGGGCGGGCCTGGCCGGAGCGCCCCCTCGCGCTCGCGCGTTCCTTCGCGGGCGCCACTTGCCGAGGACCGAGAAGCTCTTGGGCTTGCACGGAAGGAGGCCGAGCGGGCCGTCGAAGAGGAACGTCGCCTGCGCATTGCTGCCATGCGTGCGGAGCTCGAGCGCAGGCAGGCCGCGCGCGAGGCGGGGATCACGCGCGAGGGCACGGCCAAGGCGGCTGCCATGCTGCGCGGACTCGTCGCCGCCTACCGCGGCCAACGCGACGAGCTCGCCGAGGCCATAGGAATCAGTGAGCAACGCCTGACCGACTTTCTCGTCGGGCGCTACGCAATCCCAGGCGTTGTAGTCCAGCGGATTGACGCCCTGGCGAACAAGCACGGGGTCCGGGTTGCAAACCCGGCCACAATGCCCCGCCAGCGCAACCGTGACCACCGTTGGCGCGAGCCGCCAGAGGAGGAGGAGGTCTCGCTCGACGAAGTCAAGCACCTCCCGGGTTACGCGAAGGCGCTCAAGCAGTTCAAGCGCTTCCACAAAACGGACCCGCAAGTCGCCCGGATCATTCGCGTCCCTGACGGTCGCAAGAAGACGAGTCTCGCCAACGGTGGCGTCCACGTCTTCCTTGGGCACAGGGAGCAAACGCCGTATACCGTCCCGTTCGGCTCGAAGAAGGACACTCGCTGGTATCACGACCACCCTGAAGGTGATCGTCCTTCGATCCTCCTCGACCCCGCGACGGGTCTCGTTATGGACGTGGGCGGGACCTACATGGTCGACGACTGGTTCTATTCGTGAGCAGCCAGATAGGGTCTGGCGCTACCCCCGCCTCGACGTGTAGGTTTTCTCTAGGGGGGGTTCCCCTCCTGCTTGCACCTCTCGACTGAGGGTCGGAATGCTCGAATTCGTAGTGCTCAACCCCCTCGGGGCGAAGGCCGGATCAAGAAAGAGGGGCTCAATGGCCACCAAGAAGAAGCGCCGGCCGACCCGCCGGGTTGTCAAGAAGAAGGCGACTCGTCGCCCCGCCGCCAAGAAGAAGACCGTCCGTCGCAAGAAGGCGACCCGGCGTCCGGCCGCCAAGAAGAAGACCGTCCGTCGCAAGAAGGCGACCCGGCGTCCGGCTGCCAAGAAGAAGACCGCCCGGCGGCGCAACCCGGTCGCCAAGAGGATCAAGGCCGGGATCGCTTCCGGCTGGCGCCCGACAGCAGCGCAGCGCCGGGCCATCGCCCGCGCCAAGGCCACCCGTAAGGCGAAGCGCACGACGGCCCAGCGGCGCGCGTCTGCGCTGAAGGTGAGCTACTCCAAGCAGAGTCCCTCGCGCGAGAAGAAGTGGAATGCATACAGCGCAGCGGCCCGGGGTGCTGGCAAGAAGCCGGTGCGGAAGTCGTCTGTCAAGCTGCTCGCAGGCTACCCCATGAGCAAGGCGCGCCGGGCGAAATACATTCGCGAGGGCAAGCTGTCCTCGCGGGGGCATGCGAACCCGCCCAAGCGCCGCAAGAAGGCTCGTCGGAAGAACCCGAGCATTCAGAGCGCGTTCCGCCAGCTCGGTCAGGCGAACTTCTGGATCTCAGGCGGTCAGGCCGTCGCCGGTATCAGCGCCGTCGTCGTCCTGCCTTCGGTGATCGAGCAAGTCGCGGCCAAGCTGGGCGCCGGTGCCTACGTCCGCAACTCCGGTGGCATGGGCGTGGCTCTGGCCGCGGTCTCGACTGCCCTGGCCATGTTCGGCGCGCAAGCCGTCGAGAACATGGCGATCAAGCGTGGGATCGCGCCCAAGGCGTTCAACGGTCTGTCGACTCGCGTCGCTCTCGGTGGCGTGATCGTGACCGTGCTCAAGGGGCTCGAGGTCTTCGCGCGCGGCTTCCACAGCCGCCTCAATCTGCCGACCGTCCCGGCCCCGTTCATTCGGGTCCCGGGGATCTCGGCAGCGCCCGCGCCAGCTCCGAGCAACGCTGTGTCCGATTGGGTGCAGCTCAAGGGCATGGGCGACTGGATGCAACTCCAGGGCATGGGCCTCGGCGGCATGAGCGGCATGAGCGGCATGAGCGGCGTCGAAATGCCCGACCAACTGGTCCTGGGCGAGTCCTTCGCTCGCTCGGTGTCTCAGTTCGACGGAATCGGTGACTACCGGATCCCCATGAACTCGATCCGCGGCATGGGCGACTATGTCGGCACGGCCCAGCAAGCCGGTGGAGCGCTCACCATGAGCGCTCCGCAGCAGAATTGGGAGCCCTCTCCCCTCGAGACGTTCTAGTCTCGACCCTCCACTCAGAGCGGGGCTGGCAGGACCTGCTCTGAGTGACCACTCCTCAGCCGAGGTGACGACCACCCAAACACCGGACGTGTCCACTACGGACTCGTTCGCGTTGTCGTCACGAAGGTGACCCGGACTCCGGGCCCTACAACTGAAGGAGGCTGTCATGGCCCTGAAGATCGTTCCCATTCCGGCCGTTGGCGCGGTCGGCTCCCGCCCGCGGAAAGAGCCTATCTACGACACAGAGCGCTACACCGGTGGTGTCGCGCCTCCCACGTCGATCAGCCTCTTCAACAACTTCTCGGCGTTCAGCAACCCGCTGGGTGCGCTCCTCGTCGGCCCCGCGGTCGGTGGCACGCTGACGAAGACGTTCTCGCGGGACACAAACCTCAGCGGGCAGCAGGGTTTGCCGGCAGCTCATCACCACTACTGGTTCGCGATGCGCTGCAAGATCCGCTCGATGGAGTGCGACCTGTCGCAAGCCACCGCGGCGCGGGTCCCCGAGCAGCTCAACCGCCTCCGCGAGCTGAGCGCGGTCCAGTTCCGGTTCGCCTCGAGCGAACTTTTCAACTGCCAACTGGACGAGATCCCGAACGGAACGGGACCCCAGCACATCGCCACGACGCACACCGGCGTCACGGCTCTGTCGCTGCCGAGCGGCGTCCCAACGCGCTCCAACGCCAAGGACGTCACGATCAGCGGCAAGCCCGTCGAGATCGTCGCGCTCGAAAGTTTTCGAGTGGACATTCTCACCGGCCAGGCCGGTGCGGACCCCCTCACGGGAACGGCGTTCAGCCTCATCACGGACCTCTACCTGACGATCGTGCTCGAGGGCCTGCTATTGCGCGGGATCACCGGCTGAGGGTCTTCTTCAACCCATTGCGGGTTGGGGATTTACGAGAGAGGCTTCCTCGCTGAGGGAGCCTCTCTTCGTTTGTGGAAGGTCTTCTTGTCGGACCTGTGCCTATGCTTCCCGGTGGCCAGGGGAGGCGCTGTGGACAAGCAGAAACGCCGGCAGCGGAGACTCAAGATCAAGCCGCAGGGGTGCATGTCGCGAGATAAGGCGTGGCTGTTGGGCTTCATGGCGGGTGACGGAAACGTGAGCGTGGCAGAAGACGGCGGCGCCCATGTGTCAGCCAACTGCGGAGTCGCGGAGGACTCCGCCAACATGGCGCTGGCTGAGCGCGTTGCGGAGCTTTTCCGGAGGATCTACGACGTCCCCGCTCACGTCCGGGTTCAGTCCCGGGATCCGGGGCGCCTTCCTTACTGCCAGCCGATTCTTTATCGGCGGGCAGTCGCTGACGACATACTGTCGCACGGTCCGATCGGGACTTACGATTGGACCGTTCCGGCGGAGGTTCGGCGAGACAAGGAACTCGCTGGGGCGTGGCTGTCAGGCTTGTGGGACGCAGAAGGAAACGTCTCCCTTGATCCTGACGTCTCGAGGCGAACGGTCAGCGTCAGCAGCGTGAACGAGCTTGGTTTGCGCGTGGTGAAGGCCATGGTCGAGTCGCTCGGGATTCGCTGTTCGTGGCATACGGACGACGGCAAGTCCGAGAGGAGCCCCGGCTGCCTGCCGGAGAACAAGGTGATGGTGTGCAGCCAGGCAGCCATGGGGGGCTTCGCCGAGAAAATCGGGTTCACCCACCAGGGCAAGGCGGCGAGTTTGGCGAGCCTGCTCGCGAGCTATAGCCGCGAGGTGCCTAACCTCCTGTCGCACGAGGTTAGAGAGTTGCTCCCCGAGATTCTGAAGCGGCGCGCAGCGGGGGCCCCGTTCTCGGCCATAGCGACGGAGTTGCAGTTTTCAACGCCAGAGGTGGCCAAGGGAATGGTCAAGCGGGCGTCGAAAGCCGCAGGCAATCAGTGCCTGATTTGCCTCGAGCGTCCTGCAACGCATTCGATCCCGCGAGTCATCAAGGGGCGGTCTGGTAAATACGTCTGCGAGCCGTGCCTGGTCTCTCTTGAGCCTGCCGAGGCTGTCCCCGAGTGGGGCGACGAGCTCGTGAAGCAGTCCGCGCGAAAGGTCGCTGACTTCTTGGACGAGCACCATTACCTCGGGCGTCGCGGCGGCGTGAGCGACTTCGCACTGCGCAACGCGGCCGGCGTCCTCGTCTTCTCACGCCGGCCGCAAGCAGCCGGCTTGCCGCGGGATTGGTTGGAACTGTCTCGGTGGTGCCTGGTCCCGGGCGGCGTCAACGTAGGCACCGCTCAGTGGGCGCAGGTCAAGCGCTGGTTGCTCGAGAACACGGACGCATCGACCGTCGTCAGCTACAGCGATCCGGCCCGACACGACGGGGCGATCTACCGGGCCGCCGGGTGGCTCTGGGCGCCTTCGTCCAGCTTCCTCTTGAAGAACATGAAATTGAGCGGAGAGCGCTACCCAGAGAAGCCCTACACCGACAAGAACCGCTGGGTCTACCCGCTCAGGCGAGACGAGCGCCGGGCTGAGGCGTTGACCGTCCGAAACCCGTGGCTCTGCAACAGCGAGCGCTACAAGTTCCTGTGCGACTGGCCCGAGCCGACGTGGAAGCGCGGCCGAGCTACAGGAGGGGGCAAGGACTACAAGCGCTGGAAGGCGCTTCTCGCTTCTCGCTAGGCGTCAGAGGAGCCAATTCCCCCCTCGCGCTACCTCGGGGGGGGAGGCTACGATTCAAGGGCCGGAGCCTCGAGCTCCAATGCTTTCGCACCCAGCCCCTTCGGAGCACCATGACGACACAAGCATCTGAAGACTGCTGCTCACTGTGCGGGCCGTTGGCGAGCATTCAGCCCACGGTCATGACGGAGCAGGGCGAGAAGCTGAACCCTCTGTTCGGCATGGTGAAGCAGTTCACGCTCACGTCGGAGACGGTGAGTCTGGCCGCTGGCGAACGAACCGATCTCAGCCTCGTCGTCGAGGCCGAAGAAAACGACCTGGGCGACCTCGTCGTCTCCGAGCTCATTGTGCAGGGCGTGCCCGCCACGGCTCGCTTTGCGATCCAAATCAAGTCGCGCCAGAACGACAAGATTTTCAGCAACGTGCTGATCCAAGACCGGTTCATTGCGACCAATGCGCAGCTCTGCGACCGGCTCCCGTGCTGCTTCTTCATTCGCGCGACGCAGTTCCTCCAGGTCACGGTCGAGAACCTCGAGGCCGTCTCCGCCACGTTCAAGCTGGGCGCGCGCGGGACCCGGTTTCTGCCCTACGGCGCCGAGCAATACCGGGCTCAGCTCCTGAGCTACTACAACCAGCAGCGCAAGACGCCGTTCTGGCTCGGGATTGATCGCGTCCAGGGGACGGCGGTCACGCTCGTGGCCGGCGGAGGCGTGTCCATCCCAGCGAACACGCTCGCGACCGTCTTCATGACCGTGCCCGGCGGCGGAGACTTCGTTGCGGAGGGGCGCCCGCTCGCGATCGTCGACGGCGGCCCAGCCGACGAGATCACCTGCCAGTTCAAGGAGGGCGCGTCGGGCCGAGCCCTGAGCAACGAGCGCCAACCCCTGGGGACGTTCGTCGCCAAGGTCAACTCGGCCGTGACCGGACTTCAGGGAGGGGAACTGCGCGCCGCGGCCCTGCGGGGCTGCAAGATCCGCCAGTTCTTCAAACGCAACACTCGCCTTCGCGTCGAGCTCGAGAACACGGCCGGTGGCGCCCGCACGGTCTTCCTGGCCTGGCCAGGCTGCATGCTCTACTACGACGAGTGCGGGGCGGGCGGCGGCATGGGCCAGGCACGTAGCCTCGAGCCGGTGATCGGGCCGAACTTGATGCACGTCCCAGCCTGCCCACCCATGGTCGCGTTCGACCCGCAGGCGGGACCGCAGCCGGCAGGGCTGCCGCAAGGCGTCGCGCCGGGCCAGTTCCTCCCAGGCGGAGGGGCCACGACAGGTGACGGTCAGCGAACGACCATGCAGCAGTTCCTCCAGAGCCAACAGGGCCAATACGCCCGGAAGACGTGGAACGCGGAGAATCTCCGCGCGCACGGCTACATGCAGGGCATGGGCGGGGGCGTCCAACTGCCTGACGGGGGTCGGTAGGGAACCTCGTGCCGGCCCCGTTCTACAACCCCAAGCTCCCCCAGGGCTTCACCGGTCCTCCCGCTGGGTATCACCCCATGCCGGTCCCGTTCCACTTGCCGGGCGGACCCTACCCAGCACCTCAGGGGCAGGACGAGGACTGCGAACTCCCGACCTCCAACCTGGCGCCCCACTTCCACGCGCCGCTCAACTCGAGCACGATCAACTTCAAGATCCGCGCCGTCATCAACGTGAACGTGGCGGACGACGCGGCGGCCAACGCGGCGGGGATCGCGCTCGCGGCGGCGGAGAACGCGATCAACCCGGCCGGGGCCGAGCTGCTCACCGCCGCGGCCGGCGCCGCTGGCGTCCCGATCCCGATCCCGTCGGCGAACTACCGGACCCCGTCTGGGTTCACGACGATCGTCAACCGCTGGGGGGTCCGGGCGATCAACGCCGACGACTCGGCTGTGGTCGTGCGCCACAACGTCGACAAGGGGCCCAACGCCGGTTCGTTCTCGCCGATCCCAGGCTTGGGAGGGACGGGCGCCGACCTTCAGGAGCCGACGCTGCTCGTGATCCCAGACAACGGCTCGCTCAACTTCTCGATCGGCAACCGAGACGCGGCAGCTCCGCTCTTGGTCGAGATCGCTTGGAGCGGGTGGCGAATCCCGGCCTCCTTCAAGGGCACGCTTCGCAGCCTGACCCGCGACGGCAATCTCGGATACGGGTGCGCGTAGTGGGGATCCAGGCCAAATACCTACCGCCTGTCGCGGGTCTCGCCGCTGCCGCCGTTGTCACGGGGAAGTTCTCCGCCAACACGGCCGATCGCGTGCGAGGCGCCTTCGTGACGGACGCCGCGGGGACGTTGGTCCTTCGCTGGCATTCCGAGACGGGCGTCCTGCTCCTCGAATACACGGTCCCCGTGGACGTGGCACAGACACACGCGCTCGTCTATCACTTCGACGTGATCCGCCAGGGCTACTACTTCACCTACGAATTCACCCAGGGGGGGGCTCCCTCCACTTTCCTCCAGGCGGAAGTCGCCGCCCTAACTGATTGACGCCTAAGGAGAAACACCATGGCAAACACGCTGACCCTCATTGAGGCAACTCCCAACTCACTCTGCTACCGCATGGTCGAGGCCGCGACCGCGGCTGCGGTCCTGACGACCGACGTCGCCGGCGACCTCGTCGCAGGCCCGCTGCAAGACCTCCTGACGGCGAGCTACGCCAGCCAGGCCCTCGCCAGAACGGCCTGGGAAGCGGCGGTCGACGTCTCGGTCCAAGCTCGGATCAACACGCCGGCCGGCGGGACCGGGGGCGTGACGCCCACGATCGACCAGAACGTGGCGGCGACCGCGTTCCGCCTCGAGACCAACAGTGCGAAGGCCGCCAACGGGGACGTCGCGACGTTCGTGCTGCGGTTCTCGTTCCGCCACTCGATCGTCGACTAGGCCCAACACGTCCACCTTAGGACGGCGGAGGGGGTGGGCCGGGTGACCAGCCCACCCCCTTTGCTTTAGGAGAGATCACAATGGCAATGTTTCTTGTTCCAGCAGGAGCTCCGGGGGCAGACGGTGCGGACGGCGCGGATGGCGCAGACGGTGCGGATGGCGCAGACGGCGCGGCCGGCGCGAACGGGCAGGCCTTTCTCGCTGGCGCTGTTGTGGCGTTGCCCAACGGGTCCCCCACTGTGGCGTCACCTGGGGCAGTGCTCACGCTCTCGTCGGTGGTCAACGACCCAAACGGCATGAGCGACGGAACCGGTCTCGTGATCCCCGAGACCGGCGTCTGGGAGATTCAGGGCTTCGTTCTCTACGCGGCTGCAAACGACGCCCTCGGACGTCATTGTGAGGTGCTTGTCGACGGAGTCGTCTTGAAGCAAGACTGGCGAACCGCCCCGACTGTGGTGAGCGGCACAAAGGCCACAAGCCCGCACGTCACCGTTCAGGCCCTACTGACGGTGGGGGCCGTGGTCACGCTCCGGGCGTTCCACGACGTCTCCGTCTCGGCAACGATCACGGGCACGGGCGGCACGGCGGACCCTTACCAGGGGACGCACCTCTCAGCTATGCGCGTCGCTTAGACTCAAGGGGCTGGGAGCCCGCCATGAACCTGACTTGCTCGCCCTGTGACCGCCCTATGACGTTGATCTACCAGGCGAAGGACGCTCGAGGCGTGGACACGTTCACGTTTCACTGCGAGGGGTGTTCGGGTCGGGTCGGCGTCCAGAACGCCAAGGCGAAGCCTCCTCGCCCCAAGCCGCTCCCCGTGCCGTTTGTGCGCGTGAGGTGAAGTCGGCCGTCCTCTACTTGCGCGTCTCGACGCAGCTCCAAGAGCGCGAGGGCGCCTCGCTCGACGCCCAGGAGGACGCTTGCCGGCGCTACGCCGCGAGCCGAGGGCTCGCCGTGGCCGGGGTGATCCGAGAGCAGGTCTCGGGGCGCAAAGAGACGCTCGCGCGCCCCGGGCTGCTCGAGGCGATCGACTACCTCGAGCGGGGGGAGGCGACCCACTTCGTCGTGTGGAGCCTCGATCGCTTCGCCCGCAACGTCCATAGCGCGACCGACTTGATTCACCGCTACTTCGGCGAGGGGCGCGACTACGACTTGCTCGTGGCCACGGAGGAGATCGACACCCGCACGGCCGGTGGCCGGATGCAACTCCACATTCGCCTGGCAATCGCCCAATACGAGGCGGAGTTGACGAGTGAGCGCATTCGGGCCACGAAGCGGTTTCTGCGCGCGTCCGGGTGCTACCAGGGGGGCAAGGTCCCCTACGGGTATCGCGTCGGGAAGGGCACGCGGAACGGTTCCCGCCGGCTGGTGTCGCACCGCCGGGAACAGGCGATTCTGCGCCTTGCGTGCAAGCTCCGCCAGTCGGGTCTGTCCTTGCGCCAGTCGGCAGCCCTAATGGAAACTAAGGGGGTGACGAATCGCAAAGGGCGACGGTTCGACTCTCGCCAGATCAAGCGAATGGTCGACGCCGCCCACCTCGAGAAGGACTCCCTGGATGGCCATTCCCGACGCCACGCTGAAGCCGACCGGAGCACGGCCTGAGGGAGTGTTGCTTCACGTCGCCGAGGCGATCGGTTCCCCGGTCAACGGCCTGAACGTGGTCGGGATCCCGTTTGTCGACGTCGGGGTCTCGCCGGTCGCCTTCGACGAAGCCTACCTGGAGGTCCGCGGGCGCCCGCTGCAAGTCAACAGCTCCGTCACCTTCATGACCGAGGGCATTCACCCGACGCCGCTCGAGGTGGGGGGCGCGCTCGCGGCTGACAAGCGCTCGATCGCCCTCAACTTCACGCAGGCCGGCGCCGATCAGGTGATCCTGCAAGTGTTCTTGCGCCACTCGGAGATCCAGTAATGGCCAAGCGCATGCTCGTGCATTGGGGCGGAGGAAGCGGGGACAGCCCCTTCGAGGCAGCGTTGACGCTTCTCACCGCGACCCCCATAGAGATCGGGGCGGACCTCGCGAGTCCGACCTTCAACGCGGCCTACGCTGGAGGCGTGGAGACGTTCGCGGAGCTGTCGGACGACGACGGCAACCCCGTTCAAGACGTGCTCGGCTCAGCTAACCCGATCACCCGGGCGTTCACCTACAACAAGACGGTGGTCGGAGACACGGTCACCTTCACGTTGACGGCCAACGACGGCGGCCCGAACGTCACGGACGCGGAGGTGGCGACGTGGCTTCCCCGGCTCTACTACGGGGTGGACGCAAACGCGGCGCTGGCGACCGAGGCAGACATTGAGGCGCTTGCCAACAGTCTCCTCGGCGCGGACAAGGCGCTGAGCACGACTCTGGCTCCGGTCGCGGAATACATCTACTACGCCTTCCCGGTGTCGTTCGCAGCAGCCGCGCTGGACTTCCAGTTCGGGGCCTTCCCGGGCGGGTTCACGCAGGTCGTCGCGTCGGTGCCAGTCACAGCAAACACGGCTGGCGCTCCGACGCTGAACTACCAGATTTGGCGCAGCACGTTCGCGCAGGACACGACGGTCACGGGGCCGCTGGCCTTCAACGTGGCGGCGTAGGGGAGACGGCATGGCTTCAGTCGATCCAGGCCCAGGGTTCCAGGCGGGCGACACCGCGATTCCGTCCACGCTCGGCTCGACCGGCGTCGGGGCGCCCGTCGTCCGCGCGTCCGACTTGCTCGGCAGTCACCGGACCGTGGACGCGATCGTCGACCGCGACGCGATCCCTGCCACGTTCCGTGACGAAGGCATGACGGTTTGGATCACGACGACGCTCGAGCTCTACCGCCTCGTGGGCGGGCTCCTCAACGCCAACTGGATCCTCGAGGGATCGGTCGCGTCGGGTGTCATTCTCGTGCGCGACTACGTGGCGGGCGTCGTCGTCCGCGACGTGGTCTACAAGAACGGGGTCGCGAACGAGGTCGACCGCGCGGACGCGAGCGCGCCCGCGACCGGCGACCCGGAGGGCGTCGTGCGGGCCCTCGACTCCCCCATAGTCGGCCAATGCCTCGTGGCGACGGAGGGCATTGACGTGCCGGGCTTCGCTGGGTTGGTGATCGGCGAAGACTACATTCTCTCCACCACGCCTGGCGGGATTGTCGGCGTGACCGACACGGGCAACGGTGCCTACCCGGCCTACCTCACCCCGGGCAGCGGCGAGGTTCTGGCTCCGGTCGGCAAGGCAGCCGACGCGACCATTCTGCGAGCCAATGCGACGCGCGGAATCCAGTTGGTCGGCTAGTGAGCTTCGACGCTGGCGCTCGAGTCGAGGTGAGGGCGAAGCAGGCCCTTGCGTGGCGGGCGGGGGTCGTCCGCCACGTTCCCGGTGACGCGCACGTTGACTGCGCGCTTGGCTGCTACGCCGTCGAGCTCGACGTGCCCGTCACCGCCAACGACTGGACGGGCACGGCGCGGCGCTACGGGGGCGAGGCTTTGGTCGGCGGCCCCGGCAACCTCGTCTTCGTCAACCAGGTCTCAATCAAGCTGTTCCCAGGCGAACTCATAAGAAGTGAAGGCGGCTAGCCATGGCTCAGCGCTCAATTACCCTCCCGCGAGTGGGCGGGCTCGGAGCTGTGAACCTCGTCGAGGGCACCGACCAAGTTCTCTTGCCGCAGATCGAGGGCACGACGGCGGCGCGGTCGCTCTGGGCGGACGCCGCGGCCACGAGCGCCTTGCTGGCGAGCGGCACCAACGTGGCCACGGTCACGTTGGGCGCAGCCGGGAGCACGGTCACGATCCCAGGCAGCCTGACGGTCTCGGGCACAGCGACCGCGATCAGCACGGCGAACTTGACCGTGGCAGACACGGTGATTCTGGGAGCGTCAGGAGCCGCGACCGGAAACGAGGCCGGTATGGCCTTCGAGCGCGGGAGCACGGGCGACGACGCGATCCTGCTCTGGAACGAGGCGAACACCCGCTTCGAGCTCGGGTTCTTCAACACGGTCGGTGGAACGACCACGCCAACGGGGGCCCTCGCCGCACTGTCCGACCTCCGGGCCAAGGACCTGACGCTCGCGGGAACGATCACGGCAGACGGGGAACTGACAATCCGGAGCGGAGGGACTGGCGCCCTGCAAATGGTCGGGGCGAATGGCACGACCCCAGGCCAAATGCTTGTCCAAGCGGGGGGAAACACGGGAACGGGCGCGGGAGCCATTACTTATGTGTTCGGAGGCTCCTCCACAAGCGGATCCGGCCGAGGCGGAGACGCATTCTTCATTGGCGGAATCGCCGCCAGCGCAACAGGCGACGGCGGGGACGCAGCCGTAGACGGGGGCACCTCGGTCGGCGGGACGGCCGGGTCCGTCCTGCTCGGAACGCAGGCTGGATACACAAGCGCGGTTGTGATTGGCCAGTCAGGGATCACGACCGACTTCCCGGCCGGGTCCACGGTTGACTTCACCGGGGCGACTGTCACTGGCCTGCCGGCGACTGACCTCAGCTCCGTGCTCGCGACCGGCAACAACTCGGGCGGCACAAGCATCGTCCTGTCAACACCAAGTGAGATTCAGTCAACGTCCGGCACGTCGGGCGACCCGATCTCGATTCAGGCTGGAAGCGCGTCGAGTGGAACCGGCGGAACGGTATCTATCGTCGGAGGACCCTCGTCTGGGGGCAACACCGGGCCGTCCGCGTCGATCGAGGCAGGAAGAGGAGGGGTGACGGGAGTCGGAGGTCCCTTCTTCGCGTTTGGCGGGCGCGGCGGAAGCACGAGTGGCGCAGCGGGGGAAGCGACGGTCCGAGGCGGCTTGCCGAACGACGGAAACGGCGGAGACGCCACGCTTGCCGGGTCGGCAGGGGCCACGGCAACTGCCACGGCAAGGGACGGCGGAAACGCCAACGTGGTCGGGGGGGGGGCAGTTTCCGGTGGAGTTCCCGGCCGCGTCCTCTTCACGTCGGGCACGACGAGCTATCCGCTCACGGCGGCAGGTGTAGGCCCCGCTCTGACGACGACGGCCCAGACGATCATTGAGGCGATCAATGAGGTCGCGGCTGCTTCGCCGACTCTCAGCTCCGTGCTCGCGACCGGCAACACGACCGGTGCGAATGACGTGGTGGTGTCCTCAGGGCAGGTCCTTCGAGGCGTGGACGCGGCGACTGGGACGGCGCTCACGCTGCGCTCCGGCAACTCCTCAGGAGTAGGAGTTTCAGGCCCAACAACCACGATTCAAGGAGGGAGCCCCGGAAGTTCATTGGGGGCCTGGACTGTCCGAGCAGCTTCGGAGGCAAACCCATGGCAGTCCGTGACTTGGTCGCCTGAGTTGGGCTTGTTCGCCGCTGTGTCAAGCACCGGCACGAATCGAGTCATGACTTCGCCGGACGGGATCAACTGGACGGCTCGGGCCGCCTCTGAAGCAAACTTCTGGAATGGGATCGCTTGGTCACCTGAATTGGGTCTATTCGCCGCTGTGGCTCAGGACGGCACGAATCGAGTCATGACTTCGCCGGACGGGATCAACTGGACGGCTCGGGCCGCCTCGGCGGCAAACGTGTGGCACGAGGTCACCTGGGCGGCTGAATTGGGCTTGTTCGTCGCTGTGGCTTGCACCGGCACGAATCGAGTCATGACTTCGCCGGACGGAATCAACTGGACTGGACGCTTGTCTGGCAATGACGGTTTTTGCTGGCAGGACGTGACGTGGTCGCCGCAGTTGGGGTTGCTCGTCGGCGTGTCAAGCGACAACTTGGCCATGACCTCACCGGACGGAATCACCTGGACGTCCCGCACTGTCCCCGGAGGGGTTGGGGTCTTGGCTTGGCAAGGGGTCACTTGGTCGCCCGAACTAGGTTTGTTCGTCGCTGTGGGCTCCGACGGCGCGAACCGGGTCGCGACCTCGCCAGACGGAATCAACTGGACGCTTCGGAACGCTTCGGGAGCAAATCTCTGGGACGAGGTCAGGTGGGCGCCTGAGTTGGGCTTGTTCGTCGCTGTGGCCCAGAACGGCACCAATCCGGTCATGACTTCGCCGGACGGAATCAACTGGAGCGCCGTGGCGGCGACGTTCCCTCAGTGGAGGTCTGTCGTTTGGGCGCCACAACTTGGCCTACTTGTATCTGTGGCTATAACTGGATCAGGCGCAAACCGAGTCATGACGTCGCAAGCCACCTTCGGCGACGGCGGGGCAGTCGTAATCACGGCGCCAGCGGGTGACAGCGGCGGCGACGTCACGATCACGGCCGGCGCGGCAATCGGAGGCACTCAGGGCCGCGTCCTCTTCACGTCCGGCACGACCTCTTACCCGCTCACGGCGGCCGGTGTTGGGCCGCCGCTGACGACGACGGCCCAGACGATCATTGAGGCGATCAATGAGGTCGACGCGGCGCTAGCGGGGGTCACAGAGGACGGCGGGACCCCGAATATCGTCACGATCACGGACGCGCTGGTAGTGGGGGCGCCCGCAAGCACTGTTGCGACCGGCGCAAGCGACATTGTCGCGGGACTCGCGGGAGGCTACTTCCTCCACTACGACCCGTCAGGAGCGATCCTACTCTTCGGGGAGGACTTCGGCGGAGGCCAAACCTACTTGGGCCTTTACGCCGTGGAAAACGGGACCCAGATCGACATGGCGTCGGACGCGGTCTTTGGTTGGTCCCCCTCGACCACGACCATTACCGGAAACGCCCAAGACACCAGGCTGAGCCGTCCCGCTGCGGGCGAGGTCCTCGTCGACGACGGCGCGGGAGGAGCCGCGACCCTGACCGCCGCGACGGTCAAGCTTGGCACCGGTGGACCGACGCTGACGAAGGGGACGGGCAGCCCGGAGGGGGTCGTCACGGCCCCGGTTGGCTCGCTGTTCGCCCGCACGGACGGGGGCGCGGGAACGACGCTCTACAGCAAGGAGAGCGGCGCGGGAAACACCGGCTGGGCGACGGTGGGAGTCACGCCAACCCTGTCGTCCGTGCTCGCGGCCGGCAACACAACCGGCGCGAACGACGTGGTGGTGTCTTCGGGGCAGGTCCTTCGGGGTGTGGACGCGGCAGGTGGGACAGACCTCGAACTCCGGGGGGGCAATGGTTCTGGCGCGGGAATGGGCGCTGGCGGTGTCTTCATTAACGCGGGGACTCCTACAGCCGACGGCAACGGGCCCAATGTTGAAATTTACGCCGGAAACGGAGCGGGGAATGGGCACGGCGGCTTACTCACGCTTGAGTCAGGCACGGCGGGAGCCGTGGGCAACGGAGGGGACCTAGATATCCGGGCCAGGAACGGCGGCGCCACCAGTGGTAACGGTGGCGACCTCACGCTCACGGCCGGCACGGGAACGGGGGGCGGCACTCATGGCCGCGTCACCCTCACGTCCGGCACGACGAGCTATCCGCTCACGGCTGCCGGCGTTGGACCGGCCCTGACAACAACTGCTCAGACGATCATTGAGGCAATCAACGAGATCGACGCGGCCGGCGGGGCGTCCTCCCTCAGTTCCGTGCTCGCGGCCGGCAACACAACCGGCGGCACTGATCTTGTCCAGACCTCGGGTGACGTTATTCGAGGAGTCGACGCTGCGACAGGAACCGCGCTGGCGTTGAGGGGCGGTGCGTCGTCCGCGGCAGGTGCAGGAGGGGCAGTCACGATCACGGGGGGTGCTCCTGTTAACGGAGACGGAGGCGCAGTATCGCTTGTTGGCTCCAATGCTGTCACAAACGGCAGTGGAGGCACCGCTACGGTTCAAGGCGGTGACGGGTTAGGGAACGTTGGCGGGACTGCTTCGCTTCTGGGTGGAAATTCTGGCACGCAAGCCGGCGGCGCTGCTGTCGTTCAAGCGGGGACTTCTGGGAACGGCGACGGTGGGAATGTCACGATCGTTGCGGGGGCGGGAGTCGGCGCAAACAAGAGCGGCGGGACCGTCACGATCGTTGCGGGGGTATCCACGTCAATGTTTACAGGGAGTTTGGTCAGCATTACTGCCGGACAAGGCGGACCATCCGGCGGCACTGGCGGCACGTTGCAGTTGCGAGGCGGTCCGGGTGGGGCCTCCTCCGGGGTCGGAGGTCCCGTCATTATCTCGGGTGGGATCCCGATTAGCGGCGGCGGTGGCGCTGTCACAATCACGGCCTCAGACGCCGTCTCCGGCGTTGGCGGCAATGGTGGCGTGCTCACGCTCACGTCGGGTGCGGGGGCGGTCGCCAACCCCGGAGGCGCGCTCACGATCAGGTCCGGTGCAGGTGGCGCCTCGAGCGGGAACTCGGGAGCGGTTACGATCGACGCGGGAGCGGTTACGGGCGGGACGGCAGGCACGATCACGATCGGCGGGACGAATGCCAGTGCTGTCAACCTGGGACGTTCGGCAGGCACGATCGGGTTCTTCGGGGCTGCGGCGGTCGCTCAGTCGGCGGCCTACACCCTGACCGCAACTGCGGTTCTTGACCGGACCCTGCTGGCTAGCGCCAGCGCGACCGTGACGAACAACAACAACGCGCTGGCCGCGTTGATCACCGACCTCCAAGCGCTAGGCTTGATCGGGTAAGTCGTCCTCCCCTTGGGCCGGCCGCTCGATCGTGTCGCCCGCCCGCGATAGGATTCGCGCGCCCAGGAGGCAGCCCATGAACACCCCGAACTCCCCGAACACCCCCGCCCCGCTCGATGCCCCCGACGAGAACCCGAGCGGAGCGCTCGAACTGTGCGCGCAGCAAGGAGCGGCCGAGCTCATGGGCACCTGCTTCCTGCATCCCGACGGGTGTCCTGAGGAGCTGGCCGCACGGCCCTGACCAACGGGATCTTTCAGCAGGTGTCGGTGCAACTCGCATAATCACCCTTCACCACGAAGGAGACACCATGCGAAGCAGGAAGCCGGGCCCAAAGCGCCCTGCCGGCCCCAAGCCGGCAACCCCCAAGGCCCCGGCGGGCCGAGCCCAACTCTCGTTGGAGCAGACGTTGGGCGTGCAGCTCATGTCCGCGCGCCAGGCGATCAAGGCGAAGAACGTGTTCATAGCCGAGAGTCAGTTGGCGCGTGCCACAGCCGCGCAGGCTGACGCGAAGCGGATCCAAGAGCTCGAGCTCGAGCTAGCCGCTCAGACCAACCAGCTCATGGGCGCCCTCAACCGTGCGGAGGACGCGGAGAACCACCTGCTCCACCAACGCCTGGGCCTCCCTGAGGGAGAAGTCGCCTACAGCATGGGTGCAGACGGGCTCTATTCCTACGAGGTCAAGGCGCCCAAGCCGGCGTTGATGCCTCCGTTGATGCCGGCCGCCGACCCGAAGGTGGCGGCGCCGGACACCCCCGACCCCGCTTAAGGACGGTAGTCGTCACTCCCACCTGGGTAGCCTTCGTCGTCGTAGGGGTAGATCCCGTCGTCGACGTAGGGGTTGGCGTGCGTCGTGAAGTGCCCGTATTGCCCCGGGTATCCATGGGGGGGCGGGGCGAACGTCGGCTCCGGCCCCTGATAGTGCTCGCGCCCGAAGTCGGCGACGCTCGAGAAGTGGTGGGGAGGTATGAGCGGCAAGCCCCCATACTGCCCGGCGTATCCGGCGTCTCCCCCCGAGCCGAACACGGGGGGGACCAACGGGCCGTGCGGGTTGCGGGCGAAGCCCGACACGGCCTCCATGGCCGCTTGAAGCACGGACTGCGGGTCGTTCGCCTGTGAGCGACTGAGCCCGGCCATGGCTTCGGCCACGGCCTGCGCGATCGGCGACGGGTAGGAGGCCGGGTTGGGCCGGTTGAAGCGTGCGGTCTCAGCTCCGAAGTGGAGCGGGGGCGTCGCGGACGGAGCAAGGCGCCTCGGGCGCGCGCCGGCCGGGCGTTGGAGCAAGCGCCGATCGGACCCGGCGGCCGGCTGGGCGGGAGCCGGCCGCGGCCGAGGACCTCGGCTTGGCGCCGGTCGTGTCGCCGGCATGGCGGGGAAGGGCGGCGGCGCGGGGTTGGCCGCGCGCGTGATCTTCGGCCCCTCGCCCTGGCTGATCTGGCGGACGAGCGCTCGAGGCCCCTTGCTGTTGATCGGGCGGTTGGTGGCCACGTTGAGCAACGGAACCTTGCCGCGCGTGTCGAGGGCTCCGACGACGCGCAGGCGGCGCCCCTTGCTGTCTGCCCAAACGTCTCCGACCCGAACCTGGTTCTTGCTGGCCACGGTGCCTCCTGTTCGCCTGCTGAGGCGGCTTGCTCCCAAACTAACAGGTGACCCCAGCCTCGCGCGACGTTAGACTGCGTGACCGAGAAGGAGGCATTGTGACGAGCTACAGCGACCCCGAGGGGCCACGTCCTTCAGCAACGATCGAGGCCCTCGCGATCGAACATGGAATCCCTGCGCCCAGCGTCGCGGATGCTGAGGACGCGGACGCGGCCCCTGACGCGCTCGATGCGCGCGACGCGCGAACGCTTGCCGTCGAAGCGGCCTGTGCGGAGCTGCTCAAGCTGGTCAAGGCGGAGGACGCGCAAGGTGGCCCTCGCGTCATTACCGGCCAAGTCCTCGTGGCGACCGACAACATCGTCAGAGCGGCCTTCCATGGCAACGGGCACGCCGAGACCACGTCGCTCGTTGGGGGGGCGCCAGGGCAAATGGTGCCCCTTCAGGGGCCAGAGCACTTCTTCCTAAAGTCCGCTGCAATGGGAGGGGACCTTTGGTTCGAGGCCGCGTCGTTCGGCGAGCACAGGCACATTCCTATCGGACCGCATTTCGGCAACCCCACCGAGGCCGCGCCGAGGCCGCCCTCGCCGCCTTTCCCTGCCGCGGCGAAGTCGGCAGACAAGAGCCAAGCCACTTTCGCCAGGGACTTGGCCTACGCCGCCCTGCGATCGCTCGCAGTGAACGGGGAGACGGCAGACGAGCGGCGACGGGCTCTCGAGCACCTCCTCACGCTTGCGCCCAAGGCCGAGTCGCCGCCCCCAGCCGAGGCCGCGGCCCCGGCCTCCCCCCCATACATTCCGGGCTTCAGGCACTTGGAGCCTGAAGCAGGGATCGGGCGTCGGTGTCCCGTCGTGCCACTGGGCGGGGTCTGGCAGCCTTCGCCAGGCGAGTCGTTCGGCGGGTGAGCCACTACGCCGAGCTCGGGGTCCCAAAGACCGCGACGGCGGCGGAGATCAAGCGGGCTTACCGCAAGCTCGTGCTCGAGGTGCATCCGGACCAGGGCGGAGACGCGGCGCGCTTCAAGCGAGTCCAGGCGGCCTACGAGACGCTCAAAGACCCAGCGCGCCGAGCAGGCTACGACGCGCCGCGTCTCGACATGGTTTGGGCTTTCTCCGAGCTCTTGTTTTGGGAGTAGGGTCGCGGATCGGAAGCCGCGACGGCGCATCGGCAGTGTCAGACCGGTCGGGCAGACTCCGAGGTCGCGATCGTAGGGGAGGGTGACGGCTGGCTCTCAACGCCCGCGCAGAGGCTTTGTGTCTGCGACCCCGGCAGTAGGGGTTCGACTCCCCTCAGGCTTTTAGCCCTAGCTCCGGTTGCTGTGCTCGCTCATGCGAGCAACCGATTCGCGAGGCCCGCGAACACCTCGGGCCATGTGAGCGCGCCGGACTGGTTGGCCGAATCTAACGCCTCCGCCAACCACGCTACCGTCCTCGGTAGACCCGGAATTCGCCTATCCCGAGGCGCCCCCGTGGACGACGCCGCCAACCGCGCCGCCGTCTGCGCCAACCGCGCCGCCGTCTGCTCCGCCCACCACGCTCGCGCCGCAGCAACTGACTCTTCTATCTCCTCCTCCGTGCCCGTATCTGCCGCCTCCCACGCCGCGATCGACGCCACCGACGCCTCCCTCATTGCGTCGGTGGCAGCCTCCAACGCCCGCCCCGCCGTAATCGCGTGCTCTCGACACGGACAGTCCGCCCATGCCCGCGCCGCCGCAATCGCGCTCGCAGGCCGCAGGTCGTCCCCGTGAGTGGCACGCACGACGGCAGTTTCAGCGAGGTCCGCCGCCCAGCGAACTGCCGCGACGTAGCTCAGTTGCCCTACACCAAGCTCCACCCGCGACCTCGGGTCCGCTGGCAATTCCGCCGGCTCGACCACCTGTAGCGCGACTGGGTGACCGAGGGCCGCGGCGTAGGCGACTCGCATGGGGTCAATCTCACCGAAGCGGAGCCGCCAGGCCAAGGCAGCGACGGGGTCGTATCGCTCGGTGCGGCGGTAGGCGCGGTCGCTCACACCGTGCTCCAGCAGAGCACGAGCGCCATGTGCTCCGCCTGCCAGGCTTCTTCCGCCACCGCCTCCGCCGCCGCCTCCGCCGCCTCCGCCGCCCACGTCGCCGCCTCCCCCGCCGCCACCGCCGCCACCGCCGCACTCGCCGCCCACGCCGCCCACCACGCCGCCTCCACCGCCCACGCCGCCTCTTCCGCCGCATGCGCCGCCGCCCTCGCCGCCCACGCCTCCCCCGCCGCCCTCGCCGCCCTCGCCGCCGCCGCTACGTGGTCGGGGCAAGGACAGGCGACCCACGCTCGGGCGGCGGCGATTGCGCCGCGGCCTTCGGGCCCCTGTGGAACCCGGTCCGCGAAGTCAGCAGCCAGCGTAACCAGCAGCCGCTGGTCCAGGCCCACAAAGCGCAGCGCCACGCGGGCTCTCGGCCAGTTTGTCGCGTAGGGGGGCACGTCGAGCCGCGCCGGCTCCGTGGCCAGAAGCGCCGGCTCGTAGCCGAGGAAGGCAGCCACCGCCACCCTATGCTCGTCTAGCTCGCCCGTCCGTATCCGGTGTCGGAGGACAGCCGCTGCGTCCTCCGGTGACTGGCCCCGTTCGTAACCGCGCGTCCGTGCATCGCTCATGCGCTCACCAGTCCACCTGTTCGTCCACGGCGCCCAAGATCCCCCGCACGTTGTTCGGGACTTCGTGTCCCAAAGGCCACATGCGGTAGGTGATCCCGCGCAGAGCGTTTCTGGCAGCCGTGTCCTGCCCGTCCGTGCTGGCCGCCCAGCAGAAGTCTTCGTCGTGCATGACGGCGAGGCGGAACGCTTCCAGCACCCCGTCAAGTTGGACGCCTTGACGCTTGAGCGCGCTCAGGTAACTGAGCCAGCAGACCTTGCGTTTGTGAGGCTCGCTCATGGACGCATGATACCAACTAGAGAAGGAGCCCCGCCTGGACCGTCCAGGCGGGGCTCCGTGGGGGGCAAAAGGAGGCGAATCCAGTGCCTGGGGTGAGTCTAGCAACTCACCCTAGACTGAGTCCGCACCGATCTTTTTTCGTGCTGTAGACAGCACACCCTCGCCCCAAGCAGATCGTCGGGTAGAGGACCGTCGTGATCTCTCCCCCGGCGACAAGCGCCGGGGCCGGCATCACAACCGACATGAAGGGGCAGACGTTCTTCAGGTCGGCGACCTCCTCCTCGTCCGTCTTCTTCCTTGCTGGCGCCCCAAACGGGTTGAGGAGCTCGCCCACTAGGACTGGCCTGGGAGCCAGGCCGCGTTGAGGTCGTCGCCGGCGACGAGCACGAGCAGGCGCCCGCCGAGGGCGGGGAAGTTGACGATCACCCCCTCGAACCCCTGCGCGTCGAGCGGGTCGACGCTGGCCTCGAGCTCGAGCGCGCGAATGCCAGCGGGCACGGGCACGGGCACCGGCGTTCCCGTGCGGAGGAGGCGACCGGAGTCGGGGTGGATCACGACCGGCACGAGGACCAGATCGAGTCCGCTCCCGCGGCGCAACCCCAGGGCACAGACGGACACGGCCCCAGAGATCGCTTGCGCCACGTCTTCGGCAACGATCCCCGACTCAATGAGCGGGCGGGCGGGAGGCGCTCCCTGCGGAGCTTGGATCCGGGCACGGTGCGCCGCCTCGAGCGCGCGCGCGTGATTGGCGATCGTCGCCGGCATGGCGTTCGACGGGATCCCCGCCGCGACGGCGGCGGCAGCTTGGGCGGCAGCTCCGCCACCTGGCGCGGCGACGCCGCCCTCGCGGCGGATTGCTGCGCCACGTCCGGCTTGAGCTGCGCCGATCGAGCGGGAGTCGGAGGGCGGCGGGGGAGCGCCTCGGGTCACGGGCATGACGCCGGCAGGCAAAGATTCAGGCAAAGGCATGTTGGTTCTCTCGTCTTCTAGGGTGGTGGTGTTGGAGCCGATCGTGGCTCACGGGTTGAGCAGAGCGCGGGCGAAAAGGTATCGCTTCGCCTCGGACAGGCCGGAGACTCTGACCACGTTCACGCCGAAGTCTTTCAGGTCCTCGCCCCACGCCCCAATGTATTCCTCGGTCAGTAGATACCACGTCCGAACCCCGCGTCCTTGCCTGCGCTCGGCGAGCAAGGACTTGGGAATGCTGCCGAAGAAAACGGTAGGCTTGCTTTGGTAGTCGCACTCACTCACGAGCGGCGAGTAGAGCGTGACGATCTTCCGATTGAGCAGGTGCTCAATGTCGGCGAGCGTTAGCGTCACGAGGCGGTGGGCGGCGCGAAGAACTCGGCCTGCTGGAGGCGCTGGTGTTCGACCTGCCGGCGGTGAGAGGCGAGCGTTAGATCGCTTGCGTGGACGACTTGCGCCTTGGCGGCGATCACGCCCTCCTCGATTCGGGTCAAGAGAGCCCGGCAAGCGTCGAGCTTGTCGAGGGCCTCCAGCATGTTCTCACTGGCCTGGCTCACTGGCCGGCGACCGCGAGCAAGTTGGTCAGGTGGACGGCGTAGGCCGCGGTCCCTGCCAGCCCTGCGCCTAGGCCGAGCGTGAGCCAGGTCGAGGCGCGCACCCACGTCAGCCGACGTGCGACAAGCAAGGCCACCCGGGCTGACTTCTCGCAGATCGTGAGCGGGGCCTCCGGCTCGAGCGTGGTGAGCGAGGCGCGCGCCTTGAGGATCCGAGCTCCCTGCATGTCTTCGACGACGACGCAGTCTTCGACCGGGATCCGGCGCGCGCCGTCCGGGGCCTCTATGACGTGCTCGGCGTCGATCGAGGCTTCCTGAAGGACGACGAACGGACCAGCTCCGCTCAGCTTCTCCCAGACCTTGCGACCGGGGCGAACGGCCTTGCGGCCGGCGCGGCCGCGCCGCTTGCGCTGGCGCGGCCGGAACGCGGCGCGCTCGTCCTCGATCCAAGCGCGCTCGTGCCCTGCAAGCCCGTGGTGCAGTTCGTTGATCGCGCCCACGATCGACTGTGCGTCCGTCGCGAGGGGCACGCTATCGCGTTCGGTGAGGTGGTAGAGCATGCCTCCCGACCCGAGCGTGACAACCCCCGGGATCGTTGGCGGATCCGTCTTCGCGACGTTGTTGACGGATGCGTCCCGCCACTGTCTGCCTGCGAAGTCGACGTTGTTGCTGGAGGCGTCGGGCATTGTAATCCAGTCGTTCATGGTCTTGATCGGCTCCGTCGGCTTCTCGGGCTTGTTGGGCACCCCCTCGCCAGCCGCCTTCTTGTAGGCGTGCTGGGCGAGCGAGTAGGCTTGTTCGGCGCGAGCGGCAGCGGCGCGCGCCTGCTCCTCCATGCGGTCGAGACGAGCGTCGGGCTGCCCCTTGCCGGTGGGCTTGCCGCCACAGATCGCGACCTCGAGCTTCTCGATACGCGCCGCTCGCTCCCGCCCCGCCGCTTCGGCTGCGGCGTGCGCGGCCTCGACCCAATCGAGGCGCTTCCTTAGCGTGGCCGAGTCGTCGTTGGTGATCCCGAGGTCGTCCGTCTGCTCGGGAAGACAGGTGGAAATATCCACGCGGAATTCTTCGTTCTCGACGAGCTCGATGGGCCTCCCGAGAACTCGAACCTCCTTGGGTTGGTTCGAGCGGAGCGCCTCGACGACCCCCTCGAGCCGCGCCAGGCGGGCCGCCGCCTTCGCGGACTCGAGCCCCGCGAAGCGGGCCGTATGCTTCACGAAGACGGCCTCCTCGAGGTCCCTCAACCGCGGCACGAGCTTGCCTGGCTGGCACTGCTCGAGGGCGAAGACGCGGCCAATGAGCGCTTGCCCGGACTGGGAGAGACGGCGTCGGTCCTCCTTGGCCGCGTCCACGCCATCCACAAGGTTGTTCATGCGACTGGACAGGCCGCGCTCGACCACCGCCAGGCTTTCGTGAAGGTCGTCCATGCGACTGGCCAGGCCGCGCTCGGCCGCCGCCAGGTGATCTTGCAGGTGATCTTCCATGCGCCGCTCAGACCTCCCCAGGTCCGCGTGCGTTACGAAGTTGGCCTGCATGGTCTTCGGCGTCGGGGTGTCGTCAGTCGTCTCAGGCACGGTGGAATCCTTCTCGTCTTCGTTGTTCTCGCTGGCCCGCACCTCCGCTTCGCGCAAGGCGGCGCGGGCGGAGGGGTAGCATGTTCCAAAGTGATTGGCTGGCAGCACGCACGGAGCCAGATTGCGCCCGTTGAAGGTCGGCAACGTGCATGGACCCAGATTGTGATTCGGATTGTTCGTCACTTCGAGATCCTTGCAATGACGATCGCCAAGGTCGCTATGACCCAACTCACGCCCACCACTTGAAACCAGTTTCGCTCCCACCACCGACACGCTCGAGCTTGGATCGAGTCGGTGGCCCTAGCCGCGGCGGCTTGGGCCTGTTCAAGCGCCAGGCCCTGTTCGTCAAGGAACTCGGTGACCTCGGCCTGGTTCTCTGAGAGCGCCTGGATCGCCGCACCGTTCTCGCGCACGGCTTCGACCAGGAGGTTGAGCTTGCCGACGAGGGCGTTGTGCGAGGTGGTAAGTTGCAGGACCTCGCGGAGAGTGTCGCCACGAAGGATCGTCACCTGGTCGTCGAGGAGGCGACGCAACGCCGCCACCTCCGCGCCGAGGGTCTTCACTGCGTCGGCCTCCCCCACGAGCAGTTCCAGCTTCGCCTCGAGCAGCTCCAGTCGTTGGGCCGCCGTGCGCATGTCGCCCGCCTTGCCGATCGACGCCATGGCGTAGGCTTGCTCCGCTCGTGCCGCCGCCGCTGCTGCTTGGACCCGCACGCGGCCCAGGGCGAGGTCCGCAACGGGGGCACGCTCGAGGGCCTGCTCGAGCGAGACGAGTCGAGCCTCGAGGTCGCGAACGTGCGCGAGGGTCGTCGCGGTCGGGGTCGTGTTCTCGAGGACCTCGTTTCGCTCCTCGCAGATCCGTGCGCGCAACCGATCCGCTTCGCGCTGTTCAGCCAGTCGTTTCTCACCAACGGCTGAGCCAGCGGTGAACAGGGCGACGGCGCTCGCGAAGTCGTTTGCGAGCAGGCAGACGGACCACGGCAGCTTGAGCTCTCGGTGGAGCGTCAAGGCGCCGGGCCCCTTGCTCTGCCTTACCTCGCACGCCTTGAGCCCGATCTCGGCCGTGTTCATGGCGACAAGATTTACCCGCTCCTCGGGAAGCGGCGGGTAGGTGAGCCTCGCGCGCATGACTGCTTCGTGAGGCGTCAATCCGGCGACGAGGATCGAAGTTGGGGGTTCGTTGTGCATGGCCTACTCCTGCCCGGCCTCCGCGACAAACGCCATGCTCTCGGACTGAGAGCTCGGGCCTTCGTCGTCGTCCCCGTTGATCCATTGTGTCGAACGATAGAGCCAGCCGCCAGCCACTCTCATTCGATCGAGTTGCCCGCTCGCGGTCGTGTTCTCGTGGACGCACTGCCACTCGGCCGGGTCACGGGCGTCCGCTGGGATGGCGACGCGCGCGGACATGACTTCCGCTTGCCACGCATTGATCGCAGCCGCGAGAGACACATTGGCTTGCCACGCAGCCTTGAGCGACCGCAGACTCTCCGCCCCCGACCCCGCCTGCCCGGCACACGCTTCGGCCACCTCGACAGCCGCGTCCGAATCTGCGAGGGCCGCTGCCAAAGCAGCGGCAGGGTGGCGGTGGACCTGGACGAAGTCCCCTGCGACTTCAGCTTCGGCCGCCCTGTCGCACCGTCTGAGCGTTCGTGCCTCCGACTCCTCCCACGCCATCCGCGCGACCAGTTCCGCCGTCCACGAGCCCGGCTCCAGGGATTGGACGGTGAGGTCCCACCAAAGGAAGAATCCCTTTGACTGCTCTCTCGCTTGCTCGACCCCCCACGCTTCGTTGTCCTCGGCCAGCGTCGGCAAGCCGCGCCGTCTGAGCGTTCGTGCCTCCGCCCACGCCGCGCGTGCGATTGCGCTCACCGCCGCCAGCGCCATCACAGGCCGCATCATGGATTGGCCGATCTCGTCCCACCAACGGGCGAAGCCCGTTGGTGGATCTCCCGCTTCCTCGATCCCCTCCGCGCCCTCGCCCTCGATCTTCGCGTCGGTTGCGAGGGCACGGCCAGCGGCCACGCCGGCCTCCCACGCGGACCAGGCCGCGTGCCATGCAGTGTGCCACGCGGGGAAGGGCGCACCGGCCGCGACACAGTAGTTCTTCCGCCAAGCCCAGTAGCCCGCTTCGGTCGCCGGCAAGGCCGGCTCGGGGTTTCCCCCCGCCTGCTTGATCCCGGCCGTGATCCCGGCCGCGTAGGCTTCCTTTCGCGCGCGAAAGAGCGCGCGGCCCTCGGGCCCGAGCGTAGGCGGCGGTGGCTGTTCGTGCCACTGCGCGTAGGCGGCAGCCACGCGCTTGACCTTGTCGGCTTCCGATAAGAGGTCGTCGTCGCTCACGAGGCCGGCCCCTCGCCGAGCGACTCCGGCCCGGGGCCCTGGGTGGGCGCGCGCACTTTGGTTGGGTTGAGGTGCGCGATGGTGACGGCGACAACGAGGTCGACCCGGCCTGCGAACCACGCGTCAGCGGCGAGCCTCTTGGCCGCGGCCTCGGCCGCGAGGCCGATCGTCAGCGACTCGCACCAGCCTGGCTTGTTCGCTTCCCACCAAAAGTCGAATGCGTCCGTAACTTGCTCTGGATCCGTCATAAGTCCTTACCCTGCAAGGGTTTACGCTGCGACACTACACCTGCACTGTCGCGCTGTCAGACCCCTACGTTATCTTCGCCCTCCGACAACGCGGACGAGAAACCGGCGTTGCCAGACCCGAATCGGTTCGAACCGCTATGCCAGCTCCGCAGGATCCCCCGATCCCTGACCCGCTCTCCCCCTCTCCCGCGTGGCCGCTCGCCACGTTGAGGCTAGTGCCAAGCGTTCCACCGGTCGTGGGCTGCGCGTGTGCAGAAACCTTGCTCCGTGTGGAGCGCAAGATCGACCGCCTTCTCGTGGCGGCGAAGCTGGGAGCCGAAGCATGAACCATCCCCGTCCGCAGCCAACCAACACCCCGCGGCGTATCTACCTCGCGTCCTCGTGGCGCAACCCGAATCAACCGGAGTTGGTCGCCTTCCTGCGGAGTCACGGCCACTTCGTCTACGACTTCCGCAACCCCACGGACGGCGACAAGGGCTTCGCGTGGTCTGCGATCGACCCCGAGTGGAAGGCGTGGAACGCCAATGCTTACCGCGTCGCGCTGGAGCACGACGTAGCCGTCCACGGCTACGACGCCGACTTCGCCGGCATGGAGTGGGCGGACACCTGCATTCTGCTTCAGCCGTGCGGAAGGTCGGCGCACCTCGAGGCCGGCTACATGGCCGGGCAAGGCAAGGCGGTCTACGCTCGGCTCGCGCACGGGGAGGAGCCCGAGCTCATGTATCGGCTGATGTTTGAGGCGGTCGGCGCCCTGGCCGTCTTCGACCACGAGCTTCTCTGGCTGCTGGACGCTCGTCGGAACTTTCCCGCAGGTGCCAACCGCCGCAAGTTGATCGAGGCGAAGTCGGCGGAGATCGACGCCTACGCCCGGCAAAAGACGGTGGAGGCGGTCGCGTCCGCGGACCGCGAAGTCAGACGCTCCAGGGCCGAGAGGGTTTGGGAGTGAGCAAGCCGAGGAAGAAGCGAACGGCCATGGGCGGGACCGTCTCGATCGAGCACGGTCCCCTGGGTGGCACCTCAGGCCCTGGGGTCGTGTTGTCGCTCGACAACAACGCGCTCGCCTGTGCAGTCGACCTTTTTCTGGCGTCGCAGGGCTTCGTCGTCATGGGCCCTCGCACCGTCCACATAGCCGTCTCGGCCATGACGACGGAACCCCAGGTCAAGGTCGAGGTCTACGTCGACCCCTCGGGGTTCGTGATCGCCCGAGGCAAGCGCTGGGACGGCCAGGGAGGTTGCTCGTGAGCGCCGACGAGATCCCGGCCGACCTAGCAATCGCGTTGAACACTGCGACCTACGCCGCGACCCGGGCCACTGCCCTGGCCGACGTCGCGGAAGCGGCTGGCTGGGCACTGAAGGGGCCCCTCCACGAAGACGCCCGGCCGGCAGTCGTCAAGCACATGGCTTCGATCGTTTGCGACGCTTGCGCCAGGGCCCTGGCTGCTGCGAAGAAGGCGGAAGAGGCGGAAGCCCTGCTCTGCGAACAGGACGCGGCGTTGTTCGCGGTAAGGCTGAAGCGGCAGGCGCAGGTTCTTGCGCGCGTGCGGCAAACCTGCGAGCCGCTCTGGGGTGCGGCGAAGGCACTTCGAGACGGAGAAGATTAGTGGACTACGCGGGCCTCCAACTCGCTCGTGAGCGAGCGCGAATCGACAACCTCGAGCGCGACGTGGTCGGCCTCGGGGTCCGACTCGAGGCCGAGACGCTCGAACTCGCAAGCCGCCTCGCGATCCGTCTCGGCCGCTTCCCAGGCAGCGTCGATTCAGACGGGATCAGCGAAGGTCGGTTGTTCGTCGAGCTCCTCCTTGACGGACATGTCGTCTCCCGTTCGGAGGAGTTGTGAAAACAGGTGACCAGGTCTGGCTGGCGAAAAACGTGATCCGCAGGGGGGTCCAAGAGGTGACGGTGTGGGACGTGGTCACATCCTTCGGCGAAAGGTTCGTCTTCGTCGAGGGGGGCGGTGGCCCATACCGCCCTGACCTGGACGTGTTCGCCACCCGCGAGGCAGCCCTGGCCCGGGCTGCCGTGCTGATTGACCACAGGCAGAAGTCCTTGGAGCGTTCGATCCGATCCATCGAGAAACTCAGGGACCAACTCTTCGCCGGGCAGGTCGCCTCCCGCTCGGAGAAGCCATGAACCTTCAACGCCTGCGCAGAGGCTTCGTGTCTGCGACTCAAGATGCGACCGGAGACGACATGCAGAAGCGTAAGAACCTCGGCGAACTCAAGCCGCTCGCCCCCTTGCTCGGCATGACTCACCAAGCGGAGAAGCCATGAACCCAGAGCAGGAGGCGGCGCTTCAGCGCGCGATCAACGGGACCGGCGGAGACCTGGCCAGTATCGCCTTGGGCATGATCGTCGGGCACCTCGGGAAGCAGGGGCTCAAGCCGGCCGCGATCGGCGAGCTCATGACTCTCTACGCCGCGTGGTGCGAGCGAATGGCCGGCACGCCGGAGACCGCACGTTTCTCGGCGGCCTTGGATCAAACGATCAGCCGGGCCAAGGACACCGTGCGCGAGACTCTTGGCCCCGCGGTCCACGCTTGCTGCCCGGGCTGTGGCAAAGAAGTCAGGTTGCACCGCGAGCACGAGTGGGACCGGCGCGACGCAGGCGTGTGCGAATACTTCCGAGAGGACTTCGCGTGACGAGCGAGGTCGAGAGCCTCGAGCACGTCAAGTTTCTGCTTGCCCACGGCCTGCTCGCCGTTCACGACGAGCAGTGCCCGTTGGACGCGGGGCCGCTCCTGTTCCTAGGCGCCGTCCCCACTGCGGCATTTGATCAACGGCCAAACCACTCGTTCCACGAGTGGTTTCTCGTGATCGAGAACGTCGGCCTCGAGCACGAGGCCGAGCTCCGAGCGCAGGGGATCTTCGTCGTCGACGTCGAGGACCTCGCTCAAGCGCGGCGCGTCCTCGGGTTGTGAGCGATCGGCACCGCTACCGCAACCTCCTCGCTCAGCTCTGCGACATGGAAGACGATCAGCTCGTCAACCTCGAGCAGGCGGTCGGCGTCGAGCTCCGCAAGCGGCGCCTGGACGCTGAGCGCCTCGCCGACGAAGAGGCCAAGCGACGCTTGGGGATCTTCCTAGAGCTCGACGCCGGATACACGTTCGACTTCTATCGGGTGACCGGGCGCACCGTCTGGCCCAAGCAGGGATTCGCCCCGCTCCTCGCCCAGACGCCCCCCGCGTCCGCAGGGCTCTGGCATCTCGTCGAACCTGACACCGGGCGCGGGATCACGTTCCCGGTCCGGCGCGACGCGATCAAGCTGGCGTGCATGGGGGCCCCGGTCCTTGTCGCCGATCACACGATCCACTACCGCACCGGGCTAACGAACTGCCCCCGTTGCTACGGGTCAGGCAAGATCGTAGTGGCCGTCAGCCGACCCTTGCCGCACGTTCACGTGGCGCCCGAGGGCAAGATCGTGGCGCCTGAATGAAGGCCCGGGACCACCCCTACGCCCCATGGGTGCAGGTCGTCCTCGACGACTTCGCGCGACGTGGCGAAGGGCGCCGCACGTTTCAGGAGGCCATGCGGGCGTGCTGGGGTCACGCCGGACGCGCGGCGTGGGCGATCTACTTCCTGCGCCAGCTCGGCCGGCTCGAGGCGTTCCTGCGCGACGACGGGTTCGGCAAGGAGTATGCGGTCGTCAGCACAGTTCCGCTTGACCCGGACGCCTGGGAAGCGACGGAAGCGCCCCCCACCCACAACACGGTCTCGATCGAACGCGACCAGGACGAGAACGAGAAGGGCTGGGCTCAGGACTGCGTGTTCGTCGGCTGCGACGAGAGCGGGCGCGAGGAGCGCGCTTGGGGCCAAAGCAAAGCGTCGGTCTGGCGCTGTATCTTCCGCCTGAACGAAATCTGCGAATGCGGGAAGCCGCACAAGCCAAGGCCCGGTGAAGTCCTCGAGTGATCTGCCCTGAGCACGGAGAAGTCGAACACGGGCTGTTCGGCTCGGACGAGAGACTTCATTGCCCGCTGTGGGACTGCGACGCCGTGTTGCTCCCACTTCTGACGCGGCGAGAGCGAGGGGCCCTGCAAGGTTCCACTCCCTTTCTGTTCCCCTTCGCCGAGTCGGCGAAGAACCCGGTCGCCGATAGGGCGCTCAACCACAACCGCCATGCTTACGCGGCCTGCCGCAACCTCTCCCCGAATGTAGCCTCGGGCTACGGCGAGTGCGGACCGCCCGCGTCAGCCCCTGGCGAGGCCGACCTGCCCGAGTGCCCCCCGCACAATACGGGGCCGCTCGCCAACTACGAGCTCCCGAGCAGGGTCCTCGTCGCGATCAAGCAGGAAGAACGCCTGAACACGCTCAAGCCTGTCCGAGCCGATCCGTTGATCCGGGTCGTTCACTTCGACTTGTGGGAGGTCAGCGCGCGGCGCGGCGCGGACGGCTCCAAGCAGGCGTCGTAACTGCCTTCGTAGGGGTCACAGGCAACGCACCAGAGCCGCTCAGGCGGCCCGGGTGCGACTTGCCGCGCGACGCCGGCGCCCTGCAAGGTCTTGCATTCGTCGCAGACGAACCCCTCGCGCCAGACCCAGGGACGCCGACTCACGGGCGCCGGCGTCTCCGGGCGAGATCGCGGGCCCGGGTCGCGCGGTTGGCGCCCCGGATCGCCTTCTTCATCAGGAGCTTGACCCAGCGATCGACGAGCACGCCCTCCGCGTCCTGCCACCACCTCCTCGGCCGATACCCGTGATCGAGCAGGTAGCGCTCGGCGATCTTGTGCCCTCGGTGGACGTCGACGCGGTGCTCCCAGTAGCCCTCGCTGCAATGCCTTGGGCACGGGAACTCGTCGCACCGGCAGGGAGGCGGGGGGACAATGCCTTGGTCGCTGACGCCTTGCAACCTGAGCCAGCCGGGGATCGCCAGGTAGGCGGGCGTCGCCCAGGGGCCCTCCTCCTGGTAGGTGTCGACTCGAGGCGTGCGGCGCGGGTTGGGCAGCTTCGGGGGAGGCTTATCGCTCGCGCGGTAGCGGGCCAGGAGGGCCCGCCGGTGTTCGTAGGCGTCGCGCGCAGCTCCGATCAACTGCTTCGGCGTCAGGCGCGAGACGTCAACCCATTGGCCGCCGTGCGCCAGGATTCGGCCAGGGATGACGTGGCGAATGACGTCGGCGAGCATGTCCTCTCGCGTCTGGCCTCTCTCCCAGGGATCGAACCGGAAGTCCCCGCGGAGATACTGCGCGTAGAGCTCGACGAGTTGCTCCTCGAGCCCAGCGAGCCCAGCGAGCCCCTCGTTGTCGTGTGGGTGTATGCCAGGGAGTCTAGTGGTCTCTATGTCGCCTGGCGTTGTCTCGAGGGTCTCGAGCTCCTCGAAGACGGCGTCGAGGCGCTCGGCCAGGGCGCCGGCCTCGTGCTCCAGGTCGTCAATGCCCTCGAGTTGGCCCGCGTGCAAGCGCCGGTCGATCTCCGCGTGCAAGCGGTTGAGCCGGTCGGCCATGGCTTGGACGCGAGCCCGCTCGTCGGGGGTGATGTGAAGGTCGTCGTTCATGCGCCGATCGCCTCCAGCAGAAGCAGGCAGTTGCGGTGAACGTAATCGGAGAGCGCGAAGAACGCCACCGGGTCCCGCAGGTAGACCCCGGGCTCGTGAGGGGTGCGCATGAACGCGCCTGGCTGGCGTGCCTCGAGGCCACGGAACATGACCTGGTATGCTGACTCCCCGCTTCTGCGGCTCGAATACCTCAGCCAAACCGGCCACCAAACGAACGGTTCTCGCTCGTGGCGTCGGAACTGAGGGGACTGTGGCGAGAGTCCAGCGCCGATCGCCATGGCGCGCACGTCAGCCGAGTAGGACTCAACGAGGTAATGGTCCGTCCCGAGTTGGTTTGCCCTAGGGGGGAGGGTATACCGTTGCCGCAAGCGCGACGCGAACACCCGCTCCAGCGGGTCAGTGGACAGTCGGTCGAGCTCGCCGCGCCGCCACTTGTGCAGGATCAGGTCCCGGTGCTCGTCCTCGTTTGACGCTTCTCGCTCGAGGCGGCGGATCGAGCGGTCGCCGGGGTTGGGGGCGTTGGAGGGTTCCGACCACTCGCTCACGTCGCCGGCCTCCCTGAGTCGGGCGAGGAGCGCGGTCGCTCGCTCGGGGTGCAAGTATCCCTGATTCCGGTCGACGTAGACGGCCCAGGCGAGGTCCTGCAACCTCTCGCCGTATCGGCCGAGCCCGCCGCCGAGGACCGGGTCCAATGCGCCAGCGCGAGAGGGGCCTTGCCGAAGGAGGTCCTCGACGTGTCTCGCGAGAACTTCTCCGCGACGGAGCGCGTGCCCGCCGTCCACGAGCACGGGGCCCGTTGGCGTCTCCACCCACTGGTCAATCCCGCCTTCAGGCTTCGTCCACCCAGGCACGTTGAGTTGCTCGTGCCAGTCCTGCCACCGGCTGGCCCAACGCGGGCGCTCGCCGCGGACGCATTCGCGAACGATCACAGCTTCTTCGGGGTGCCAAGCGAAGACCTTGGGCACGAAGCGAGCCGTCTGCGGGTGGGCTTTGGCGGCGCGCAGCCAAGCCACTTCCTCGCTGAGGATCTCCCCGCCCGGGTCCAGGTGATGGGCGACCTTGAAGGCGATCCCGCGGGCGTCGCAGAACACGGAGCCGCTTCCGCCCGCGCCCTGAAACTCGAGCGGGGGCACAGCTCCAACGGCGAGGACCCGCTCGACCTCGTGGGCGGGGTCCACGCTCTTGAGCCGGGCGGCAACGTAGTCCGGGTCGATCACCAGGTCGCGCCAGTTCCGAGCGCCCGGGTTGCGCTTGTCGATCACGCGGAAGGGGCCGCCGTGCTCGGTCCATAGTTCGTCGACGGCGGCCTCGAGCGTCGGCATGTAGTGGTGCCCGAAGGGCACGGTCTCCGCGCCGTGGTCGAGGCCGAACCGGGTCACTTGGACGCTGCCTGGAGGAGCGTCCGGGCGGCGAGTTTGGTGAATCATGACCTCCTCGCCGCGCTCGCCAAAGGCAACGCGAAGGTGCCGGGCGCCTTCGATCTCAGCGAGAAAGGCCGTCTTTCCGGTCGCCTTGTCGATCGTCCGACGTAGGAGGTCCAGCACGCGGACCTCGGCGGCGTTGTCCGGGTCTGCCAACGCCTCGAGCCAACCCAACTCCTCCTCAGCTCGCCGCGGCGGGAACTCGCCGCGGGACACCAAGCCTGCGAGGCGGATCGCTTGGGGCCCGACAGGCGCCTCCAGGTCGCAGGCCCACAAGGGGTGGGGGTCAAACCACCCGGCCACGGCGCTACTTCAGCCGCAGCGGGCTCTGCTTGAGCCCGTGCGTGAGGGCGAAGGCCCCGACGCCGAGCGCGGCCCAGAACACGGGCTGGGGCGGATACTTGCCGGTCGCCTTGTAGACCTGTTGCAGAGCCCACCCGCTCGCGAGGCCGGCGACGGCGCTCATGGCGGCGTTTCTGGCGAGCGAGCCCACTAGAAGCCCTCGCCGCCCATGCCCGAGACGCCCATGCCGCCAAACGACTCGGCCGCGTAGGGGTGCGCGTTGGGGTCAGTGGCGGCCGGCGCTTGCTGCTGCGAGCTCGCCTGGAGGTCCCCCCAGCTCGGCGCGCGCTGAACCGAGCGCGAGTGACGAGCGGAGCTTGCGGGCAGGGCCACGATCGGGATCCCGTTGGGATCCATGCCCATCAGGCCCCCGCCCATGGCCGGGTTGGAGTCGTCGACCAGCATGGTTCCCCCGGGCGCTTGCACCTGCTGCAAGGTCGCTTGCTGCGGCTGCCCGGGGCCGGGCGCGGGGCCTTGTCCGAGGGTCTTCCAGGCGTTCCACGCCATGAACGCGACGCCGGCCGTCGCCAGCCAGCCCACGGGGCTCATTTGCGGGATCCCCCACTTGCTCTTTTCTGCCACCAGGAGCTCCTTGTGGGCCGTGTGAGGCCCACCGTCCTTCGATCTTCGCACACCTGACCCCAGCGGGGCCAGCGAAGAGAGCAGAGATTACGGACTCTCCAATGACGTTGCAGACACGAAGCCTCTGCACGGGCGTCGCCTGCTAGACCCTCGGCCGCGGATACGAAGCCGCGGCCTTGCGGAGAAGCGTGACGAGCACGTCGATTCGATCGGTTCGCTTGAGGATCGTGGCGAGGTCGGCGCGGATCTCTACGTCGAGGCGCTCCTGCTCGTTGACGAGCCGGTCGAGGACCCCGTGGATCAAGGCGAGGTCAGCGGAAGTCGTCGTCCTGAGGACTCGCACACCGCTGCCAACGTGTTGTTCGCCCGCGGGCCGGCCCGGCCGCCCGCACGCGCACCGCTGATGCTCGTCCTCGTTCGGGTCGCTGAGGATCAAGTCGAACTTGGACTCTTCGACTTGCCCCGGGAGAAGGAAGGTTTCAATCTCGAGTAGAACAAGAACAGCGATCGTGTCGGGCATGAGGTCTCTCGAATGACGTCGCAGAAACGAGGCCCCTGCGCGGGCGTTGGGATCCGTCTACGTCTGGCCACAGATACGAAGCCTCTGCACAGGCGTTGGAGAAGTCGTCATCGGCGCAGAAACGAAGCCACTGCGCGGGCGTTGGGGGCGGTGAACTCAACGCCGAGAGTCGCAGACACGAGGCCCCTGCGCGGGCGTTGAAGGAAGCTGGCGGCGAAAGGAGGGGCGCGCGAGCCCTGACGGGTCGCAGACACGAGGCCCCTGCGCAGGCGTTGAACTCTACCCGTCGAGAGTTGCAGACACGAAGCCTCTGCACGGGCGTTGGGTGATTCCTTCCTCCCGTCGCAGGCACGAGGCCCCTGCGCGGGCGTTCACTCCCTGCACTCTGTCGCAGACACCAAGCCTCCGCGCGGGCGTTGAGGGCGCGCAGTCTACATCCCTGACGACCTGGCAACCAGGGTCGCAGATACCAAGCCTCCGCGCGGGCGTTGAGGGCAGAGGGGTTCTCCCCGGATTGGTTGCGCGTACGGCCCGTGTCGCAGATACCAAGCCTCCGCGCGGGCGTTGAGGGAGAGGGGTTCATAACTTATTGACCGCAAGTGATTTAGTCGAGTCATTTCGAGCGCATGGGAAAGGGAAGGGCCGCGGGGCGGCGAGCAATCTTCGGATCTTCGTAAGTCGTTGTGGCGACGGACGCGAGCACCTCCGGCGGTTTCGAGAGGCCGGAGGTGCTCGCGCGGCAAGGTCAACTTCTGGCGAGCTCGACCAGGGCGCCGGCCTCGTGCGCGGCGTTCTCCCTCGCCGCGGCGCTTGCCGCCCGCCGTTCGGCTCGGTTCGGTCCGGTCGTCGTGTAGGTCATGAGGTCGCCAGGGGCGTAGGGCTCACGCACCCAGCCGCCGTCCGGGCCGGCGCCGAGAATGTTCCTGGCTGCGTTTACGTCCTGGTCCCACCGCAGGCCGCACGCCGAGCAGGTATGCAGGAGGAGGAGGTGGTCCGTCCACTCGCTGTCGACCGACCCGCAAGCGTGACAGCGCGTGGTCGTCTCCGCCGCTTCAACTGCGCTCACGTCCGCCCCGCGGCCTTTGAGCGACTCGATCAGGCTCGAGAGACAGGCGTTGCGCGCGTTGCGCTTCATGCGGTCTGCCTTCGCGGTCTGCCCCTCCTCGACAAGCGGGAGAACGTGAAACTCGCGCAGGTCGAGCTTCTCGATCCGAATCTCCCTGTAGGTCCGGGTCATGCGGGCGGCGAAGCGCCGGTAGAGGTCCTTGCGGCTCGCTTGGAGCTGGGTGCGCGTGTGGGCCTCGTAGTCGAGGAGGTGCCGCTCGCGCAGCCGCCAAGCCTCGATCTCGGCAGGCACGGCTTCTCCCTTGTCGGCGAGCGCGCGGGTCAAGCTCCGCACCCGGGCCTGGGACCGCGTGTGAGAAAGGCCCGTGGACACGGGCTTCCCGTCCCGCCGTGGGGGCACGCGACCCTGGGCCTCGAGCGCCTTGACCCACTCGAAAACGAAGGGCCGGATCGCGTCGAGGAGTCGATCGCGCTCGCTCTGGATCCGCTTGACCTTCTCCATTTCTGCACACCAGCGCGCCGGGAGCGCGAGCTCGCCCTCGGCGCCGTCTGAACCGGCCCAGACCGCGACGCGCAGTCGCCCGTCTGACATGCGTCGCCAGCCGACGTCGACTCCAACGCGGCCATTGGAGGCCAGGTCGGGCTTGGTCCACGCGCCCTTCTCGGCGCTGAGGACAAACTGGACCGACCACACGTCCTGGCAGCCCAGGTTTCTGCGGGTGCAGAAGACCCGCTTGACGACGGCGTCAGGCGGGAGGGGCCGGTGATAGACGAAGGGGATCTCCGCCCAGATCGCGGACCGTGACGAGTCGGCCTGCGAGCCGATTCGCAGGCTCAGCGATCCCTGGAGGCGCCCTGCGGCACGCTTGGACCCAGGGATCGCCGAAGGTCGGTGCGAGACTACGAGCTTCGCCTGCGTGGAGGTCCCCGAGAGGAGTTTCGCCACGCTCATGCCGCCCGGGACTTGGACCTCGATCTTGTCCTTGCGACACGACCAGGGCCGAAACTTGGGGGGCGAGCCCTTGCGCATGCTCTTGCATGCGTCGTCCACGGCCCCGCCTGTGCCCCAATAGAGGCCATTCAGGGCGCGGGCCGCCTTTCGCGCGACGTCCTCTTTGGCTTCGATCAGCGCATACGCTTCGATCCAGGCGGGGTCTGCGAACAGCTCCGCCCGGATCGCCTTGCGCGAGGCGTAAAGCGCCTTGCGCGAGGCGCGAGCAACCTTGAGCGCCTCGCTCAAGGTTGGATCCTTGACGTTCTTCGAGCGCTTCGCCTTCCGAAGGCGTTTGACCGCCGACTCGAGGCGCTCGATCTCCCCGATCACCCCCCAGCCGGCCTCCGCGGGAGCCCCCGAGTCGGGGTCGGCTTTGCTGCTCGCGGCCCCGATCAAGTCCTCGACCGCGAGCAGCTCGGGCGAGAGCCTCGCGAGCAGCTCGTCGGCCTCGGCGCGACGCTCGAGCTCGATCTCGCAGCGCTTGTTCCGGTAGACGTGCGCTCGCTGGAATTGCTCCTGGACGCCGTCCAGGTTGGAGGTCGGAGGCCGGGCGCCGTATTTGAAGACGCGACCGTCTCCCTGCATTTTGTTTCTCATGGCGTAACTCTTAGGGGGGCTAGGTGGTGGGAAAGGAGATCCTGGTCGCGGACACGAAGCCTCCGCACGGGCGTTCGAGGTGGTGGGCGGGTCGGTAACAGAAACGAAGCCTCTGTGCGGGCGTGAGTTGCTGCTTGAAGACGGGGCGCGGATACAAAGCCTCTGCGCGGGCGTGGAGGAAGCCGCATCCGTCTTCGTGGTTGCAGACACGAAGCCTCCGCACGGGCGTTGAAGGCGTTCTTCCAGGTGATCGCAGACAGGAAGCCTCTGCGCGGGCGTTTCGCCCCTCTCTCGACGTCGCAGACAGGAAGCCTCTGCGCAGGCGTGGTCGATCCCTCATGCAGTCAGTAACAGAAACAAAGCCTCTGCGCAGGCGTTCGTAGGGTCGCAGACTGGAAGCCTCTGCGCGGGCGTCAGGACGCAGGGGGTCCGGGTCGGCGGAACTTCATGGGGTGGCCTGCGGGAAGGGCACAGGCCGCCCGCTCGAACCAGAAGGCGGCTTCTCGGATCCGCCCCTCAGGACCTGGGCCCCACACGACGGGGCCCGGGTCAGGGGCCGTTCGGCGAAGGGCGTCGCGGAGCTGCTCGAGCTCGTGATCGTAGAGATCGTCGGTCATACCCACTCGACGACCTCGCCCGGCTTGTCGTGCGAGTGGAGTTCGGCCAAGTGATCGGCGACCTCAGCCAGCGCCTCGCGAACGTCGGCACCGACGTTCGCGCCGAGCGGATCCAGCGCCGCCAAGAGGTCGCGACGGGCGTGCTCGGTCTCCTCGACCTCACGCGCCGTTTGCGCCGCCTCCTCTTGGGGGGTAGGGGGGGGCGAGGGAAGCGGGAGACTCCAACGACGCTCATGGCTCGCCATAAGCGTCCGGGCGGACCTAATCACGAGAACCGCGGCCTCATCGGCCTCCGACGCCTTCGCCTCCGCGCGCTCGGCCGCCCATTGGGCGAGAGCGGACGCGAGGGCCTCCGCCCAGGCACCCGCGTCCGGGCCGGGAAACGCCAACCCGCGGAGCGCCAGCGCGTAGTAGCCCTGGCGGTCGAGGGCCTCAATCCAGTGCATGGCGACGTGGACTGGCTGGCCCCCCTTCGGGGCCCCGTTTCGGGGCCCCGCCCGGACTCCGCCCGGAGTCGGCGTCAGTTCCGCGGCGGTCAGCGCCGCTTCGTAGGCGTCCGTCGCGGCGCGCCAAACCGTCTCGTGCAAAAGCAGCCGAATCGCCCGCTGGGCGGCTTCTCGATACGCCTCGCCGTCCGCGGCGTTCCAGCGGGCGGCGCCCAACCCAGCCGCCCAGGGCTGGCGGGCGGAGCGACCGTTGCAGCCGCCCATGCCGCCGGGGCCGCCGCAGCCGGCGAGGTCCACCTGAATCAGGGCGGCGCAGGCGAGGCGGACCTCGCGGGACCACTTGGCCACCGCCTCGGCGACGCTCTCGTTTCGCCACGTCGGCGAGACGGTGATGGGCACGACCGCGACCGCGCGGCGGGCGGCGTGGCAGGTGGCGAGCACGCGCCACTTCGCTCGATCCGCCGCGGTCCCGCGGATTGCGTCGAGGACGGTCTCCGGGGCGCAACCCGCTGTCTCTAGCCGCTTCTTGAGGGCGGCGGCGGTCTCAGGCGGAGGTGCGGCCAGAGGGCTCATGCGTCGTCCTCGCGGACGACGCTGACCTCGCGCCAGTCCCCGTCGCACTCCGGCGGGTCGGCAGCTCCGTTGGCGTCGTATCCCTCGAGCGCGCCGAGCTCCGAGTCGTCGAGGTCGCAGAGCGCCCACGTCACGGTGCCGTCACTGCGATCGTGCGTCCGACAGACGACGACGCCGAGCTCCGAGTCGATCCCGTAGGACTCCTCGACCATTTGCCCCTGGCAGGATCGCGGAATTCCGAGACGGAGCCAGTAAGGGATTTCGTAGGTCGGCTTGGTCGGCTTGGTCATGGTGGGTCTCGTGGGTGTGTTGTGTGAGACGCCCGAAACGGCGCCTCCTGACGGGTCGGCGTGGCTCATGCGACCCACTCCCCGCCCAGGAGGACGGTCGAGGCGCAGATCATGATTGACGCCTCGGGCCGATCCGCCTCGGGCAACTCCGCCACGAGCTCCTCGCCGGCGGGCGCCGGCCACCACCGCCCGCCCGCCTGGTCCGTGACGGTCCAGGCGCCGTGGAGCCTCTCGGCGCTGAGGCCGAGAGGCTCACAGGCATCCGCGAGGGCGGAGTGTCCCGCCTCGAATACGTAGGCCGACACGGCCTTACGGGCGGCGGGGCTCACTGCCCGACTCCCTTCGCGGCGCACGCCCCGCAAACGGGGGTGAGCTCGCTGTAGGTGAGGTAGCGCCCCTCACCGTCGCAGCCCTGCGTGTGGCACGGTAGCGGGGGTAGCGGGGGGCCGGTCTCGTCCTCGTCCTCGTCGTCCTCGTCCTCCGTGAGAGAGATGAACCACGAGGGCCCGGCCTTGGCGAGGGCCTCGTCGAGCTGCTTCTGATCGGCGGGCGGGAGCTCGTCGAACTTGGCGTTCCACTCGTCGTCGCCCAAGCCCGGCCACGGATCTCGCTCGAGGTAGGGGTTCTGCGGCAGGGCCAGGACCTTCCCCGCCTTGGGCTTGGCCTTGGGCGCCTTGGGCGCCTTGGGCGCCTTGGGCGCCTTGGGCGCCTTGGGCGCCTTGGGCGCCTTGGGCGCCTTGGGGGGAGCCATGACCGGGGCCGGGGGCTCGGGAGCCGGGGCGGGAGCGGGAGCGGGAGCGGGAGCGGGAGCGGGAGCGGGAGCGGGAGCCTTGCCTTTGGGGGCCTTGGGGGCCTTGGGAGCCTTGCCTTTGGGGGCCTTGGGGGCCTTGGCCTTGGTCTTAGGCGGGGGGACGGGGGGGACCGGGGCCTTTGGGGGAGCCTTGGCCGCCTTGGGCTTGGGGGCCGCTGCGAGGGCCCCCGCGTCACCCGCGGGGCAGATCAGCAGTTGCTCCTTCGTCCAGCGGCGGTGAGATCGCCGTTGCAGGTGCTCGCCGACGAGCACCTGCCAGATCGGGCCCGAGGCGCCCTTGTCCGGGCCGCGCGCGATCGTGACGATCTCGCGCGAGCAGTGGCCATGGGGGTCCCTCAAGTCGGCCCACCAGCGCTCACCCCTGCGGGGTCGTTGGCCGGTGCCGGTCAGGGTCTGCGATTGCGTGCTCATGCGTCGCTCCTGTCGGGCACTAGCCCGTCGTCGTCGTCGTCGTCGTCGTCGTCGTCGTCGTCGTAGCCGTCGTAGCCGTCGTCGTCATCGACGGGATCCCCTCCGTCAGGACGCGATCCGTCGAGCACCCCGTGGGCGACCCGCAGGGCTATCTCGCCGGTGTCGTAGCACTCGCCATAGCCTCTCACTACGCAGTGCGCAGGCTGCCGGACGAAGCCGGCAGCGTCTTCGCGCGCGGTGTAGAACCCGCCGCATGAGTGTTGGCAGGCCCGGATCATGCGTCGATCCCCTCAGCCGCCTCAGACTGCTCGCGCGCCGCGCGCCGTGCGAGCGCCGCAGTAGCGTGGCCCTGGTGTTCCCCGACCGTCCGAATCGACCCGTCAGGGCGGGCCTCCCTGACCGTATAGAGGCGCGGACCGTCCGGGCCGCTCGAGCCCTCATAGCGCTCAGACGTGATGAAAAACCGTCCGCCGATCACGTCGGGGAGGACGACGCTGGAGAAAAACTCCAGCGCCTCAGGCTCGAAAAAATGGTGGCCGCGGCGCGCGTTCGCGCGCCGGATCTCGTGGATGGTGCTGTAGTGGACCTTGGTCATTGCGGGTTCTCGTGGGTAGGCAGGTGGGTAGATGGAAGATAGTCCCGGCGGGATTCGAACCCACAACGATCAGCTTAGAAGGCTGATGCCCTATCCATTGGGCTACGGGACCGGGGCGAGCAGCCCCCCGAAAGGGGCTGCTCGGGGGCTACGCGAGGGGGACGTGGGCCTCGGCGTCGAGGCCCGCCCGGCGCCACCGGATCTGCGCGAATCTGCGCGGATTCACGCGGCCCGTGTCCCTCTCGTCGCACTCCTCGTAGGGATCGGGGAGCCCGTCGTCCCAGACGACGACGGGGACGACCTTCGCTCGCTCGGGGGCGCGCTCGCGCGCGTCGCGGAGCACCACGAACTCCTCGTCGCTGAGTTGCTCGAGCTCCTCCCAGTCCGCGAACTCGGGCTCGGGCTCGAAGTATCCCGCCGACGCGCGAGCGACAGCCGCGAGATACGCGAACCACTCGTCGTCGCTCGCGTAGCCCGCCTCGCGGCGCTCGCGGAGCGCGGACGGCAGGCGCGAGGTCAGTTCCGCCAGCTCCGCCTTCTCCGCCTCGCGCGCCGCCTGCCAGGCCGGGTAGTCCGTGGCCCGCAGGTCGGCCTCGGCCGCCTCGAGGAGCCGCCGACGCTCAGACTTGATCTCGTCCAGGCGCTCCGCCACGCGCGCCTGGACGTCCGACGACCCCGCCCGGGGGGTGTGGTAGGGAGCGCGCGGGACCGTCACACGGCGCCTCACGACCCCCTGATAGTCGTGATCCACCAGGGAGCCGTCCGCCCTGAGGTTGACCGTGACGACCTCGGTCCCGGCTCCGTCCGCGAGGAATTTCGCGGCCTCGGCGTCCCGTCGCGCCACGTCCTCCGCGCGCTTGGCGGCGAGGCGAGTGGCGACCACGGCGCGCTCGGCGAGGATGGCGTCAAGCGCCTCGATGAGGCCGTCGACGCCGGGGCGTCGCAGCGTCAGCGGCGAGGTCCGCTCGTCGCCATGGGGAGCGTCGAGGATCCGGTCCGGATGCCCGGCGAGGCACCCGCCGCGCGCGTCGTGGCCATTCTTGATGAGCACCGCGAGGGTATCCCTGTGGGGTTGTGAAAGTGCGGCCGGATCGACGTCGATCCGCGCGCTCGAGGTCGGCGCGTCGAACCCCCGACGCAGCGCCTCCGCCTGGTTGATGTTGACGAGAATTTCCATGGGTATGTCCTGTGTGCCCCAAGTGAACGACTCGGCGTGGGGCGTCGTGTGCCCGACTCGCGGTTGCCCGTGGAGTCTACCGGCGGCCTCCGACACCCAGCGGCGTGCGGCCGAAGTTTTCTTAGACGTTTCCCCTAACTCCAATCGCCCCAACGCATTACGTGGCCTAGCGGATCGCGAGGGCTAGCGGAGCTGAGGGGAGGGAGGGAGCCCTGCGCAGGCCGTCCGAAACGAGGGGCTCGGGAAGGGGGGGGCTGGGAGGGAGAGAGCCCGAGGGAGGGGGAGGGGGGCGGGAGGGCGTGCGGGGTCCCCGAAACGAGGGGGCCGGGAGGGGGCGCGAGGGAGGGCAGGGGGAGGGGGCCCCCGAAACGAGGGCCCCGAAGGGGGTGCAGGGGCAGGGGGGGGGGCGCGAGAGAGAGAGAGGGAGGGGAGCCCTGGGGCGTGCGCGGGGAGGGAGGGGGCCTCCTTACACCGTGCCCCAGCAGAGGACGAGGGCCATGTGCTCCGCCTGCCAGGCTTCTTCCGCCGCCTCCGCCGCCGTCGCCGCCGCCACCGCCGCCACCGCCGCCACCGCCGCACTCGCCGCCCACGCCGCCCACCACGCCGCCTCCACCGCCCACGCCGCCCCCGCCGCCTCCGCCGCCGCCCTCGCCGCCCACGCCTCCGCCGCCCTCGCCGCCGCCGCCGCCGCTACGTGGTCGGGGCAAGGACAGGCGACCCACGCTCGGGCGGCGGCGATTGCGCCGCGGCCTTCGGGCCCCTGTGGAACCCGGTCCGCGAAGTCAGCAGCCAGCGTAACCAGCAGCCGCTGGTCCAGGCCCACAAAGCGCAGCGCCACGCGGGCTCTCGGCCAGTTTGTCGCGTAGGGGGGCACGTCGAGCCGCGCCGGCTCCGTGGCCAGAAGCGCCGGCTCGTAGCCGAGGAAGGCAGCCACCGCCACCCTATGCTCGTCTAGCTCGCCCGTCCGTATCCGGTGTCGGAGGACCTGTGCAGCGTCCTCCGACGACTGGCCCCGTTCGTAACCGCGCGTCCGTGCATCGCTCATGCAAGCAACCGATTCGCGAGGTCGGCAAAGACCTCGTGCCAGTTGACCACGCCGGAGCGCACGGCTGCCGCCGACGCCCACGCCGCCGACGCCTCCCGCATCGCTGGCACCGCCGTCGCCGCCGCCGCCGTCCACGCCGCCGCCTCCGCCGCCGCCGCATCTCGCGCCGCCCACGCCGCCTCCGCCAGTTCCACCGCCTCCGTCGCCGCCTGCGTCGCCGCCTGCCGATGCTCCTCACACGGACAGTCCGCCCATGCCCTCGCCGCCGCAATCGCGTTCGCAGGCCGCAGGTCGTCCCCGTGAGTGGCGGCTCTGACGACGACGGCGGCCAAATCCGCCGCCCAGCGAACTGCCTCGACGTGGCTCAGTAGCCTTACACCAGGCTCCGTCCGCTCCCTTGGGTCCGCAGGCAGCTCCGCAGGCTCGACCACCTGTAGCGCGACCGGGTGCCCGAGCGCCGCGGCGTAGGCCACGCGCTCCCGGTCGATCTCGCCGAAGCGAAGCCGCCAGGCTAAGGCAGCAACGGGGTCGTATCGCTCGGCGTGTCGGTGTGAGCGGTCGCTCATTCAGGGCGAGGATCGGGAGTCGGATCAGGCAACTCCTCTTCGATCGCCACCTTCGCTGCGGCAACCTTACAGAGCTGCGTCCGTAGCTTTCCCGTGCCTGGAGCCTTGGCCGCCTCTTCGACGACCCGGCCGATCAACAGCCGGGTGCGCGCGCGCTCGGCCGCCAACCCCTCTGGGATTTGATAAGTCGAGGGAGGAGGGAGGGGCGGCAGTGGCGGCAAGGGCATGGGATTTACTCCTCGCCTAGCAGGTCCGCTAGGCTGTCGTTCACGCGCCCGAGGAGCTGCTTCTGTTCCTCATGGAGGGCTTCGATCCGTGCTTCGTAACGCGAACGCTCGCTCGCGAGGACCCCCTCGTAATGCGCGCGCTCAGACGTGATCGTCTCCTCTAGCTTGGCAATCCGAAGCCAGAGGAACCAGATCGCGACTCCTAGCAGTATACCGACCGGGCCCCCCGCGGCTGCAAGGGCATTGATTACGAAGGTGTCCACAGATCCTCTTTCGGTCTCTTGGCGACAGGTTTCAGCGGACTAACGCCGGGCCCTGGACCGACGCTTTCTCGGCGGCCCATTCCGGCGCCGCGGCAACTGCTTCTTGTTGAGCGCTTGGTAGAGACTGATCCCGCCAACGATCGCGAGCGCCAAGACGCCAGCCTTCACGAGGGGGTTGGCCATGGCCTGGTCGACGCCAGCTCCGAGACCTGCGAGGGACAGGTCAGGCCGTTGGTGGCCGAGCGAAGCAGCTAGGGGGTAGTTCATTTCGGGCTCCAGTTGAACTTGAGCCACTCGAGCTCGGCGTCCAGGTCGATTTGGTCGGCTGCGGCGAGCAGCATGGGGATCTTCTCGTAGGCCGCCAGGTCAACGTCTTCGCTGAGCACCGGTTGCAGTCGGTGGTAGCGGGCACCGAGCATGCCTCGAGCGGCGAAGTGACTCGCGGAGACAGATCCGTCGAACAACACCTTCAACAAGAGGTGCGGCTTCTTCACGAGCCACTGCCGGATCCCCCAATCGAGGGCCTTCTTGCCCTCGGCCAGAAGCTCCTCGAGCGGAGCCAGCGGCGGAGCGCCAGCCCCCAGCGAAAACAGGCTGATCTCTTCGAGCGAGACGCCGAGTTTCGTCTGGGCGAACCCAATCGCTCGATCGGCCGGGTTGTTCGCGAACACGCCCCCGTCGACCATGGCCCGGACCGCGCCTTCGCCGTTGACGTGCCCGGCGAAGTTCTCGCGGACGACGTGAACGGGTAGGTAGGTCGGAGCTGCCGACGTGGCAAGAGCCGCGTCGACGCACGACCAATCGTCGCTTCGATCGAGGAACTTGGGCCGGAACCGGGTCAGGTCGAACGTCGGCAGAAGGACCTCGCGCTCGAGGTCGGGCAGGCGCATGTCGCCGAAGACGCCAACGAGGAGCTCGCGCAGCACGTCCTGGCTGTAGTTGGCGCGGAAGTATTCGTCCACCCCACTGATCCGGTCCAGAACGTCTCGGGCGCCAAAGATTCGCGAGGAGTGGTCACGGTAGAAGGCGACGCAATCGTCCAGGGGGACGTTGGCAGCCAGCGCCAGCGCCAGGATCCCACCCGTGCTCGTGCCTGCGAAGAGGTCCACGTCAGCGAGGAAGGGGTGCGCGGCCTCGAGCCGTTGCGTGATCCGGCCTTCCGACGCGCCCTTCACTCCGCCACCGTCTAGGCTGTAGATCCTCATACAGCCGATTCTGTCACTGGTGGGCGAGGTAGCGCCACCGCTTAGAAGGGGACGGGCTCCACAACCTCGCTCATGCCAGCAACCGCTCCGCGAGGCTGGCGCAGACCTCGGCCCAGGTGAGCACGCCGGAGCGCACGGCTGCCAACGCCGCCCACGCCGCCCCCGCCCCCGCCTCCGCCTCCGCAGCCCACGCCGCCGCCAACGCCGCCTCCCGCGCCGGTCCCCACGTCGCCCACGCCGCCTCTTCCGCCTCCGCCGCGGCGGCATCCGCCGCCGCCATGTGCTCCTGGCAGGGACAGGCGACCCACGCGCGACCCGCAGCGATTGCCCGAGCGGGTCGCGTGTCGGTCGCGTCTATCCAGGCGTGCGCGACTGCCAGTTCAGCTAGGTCCGCCGCCCACCGACCGGCTTCTACGGGCCCGAGCAGTCGCGCGGCGTGTTCGGCCAACGGACCTGGCCTGGCAGGCAGATCCGTTGGATTGGCCACCTGTAGCGCGACCTCGTGGCCGAGCGCTGCCGCGCAGGCCACGCGCTCCAAGCTGATCTCGTCCATGCGAATCCGCCAGACTAAGGCAGCGACGGGATCGAATCGTTCAGCACGGCGGTAGGAGCGGTCGGCCATGCGAGCAACCTTTCTGCTGCCTAGAAGGGGCAGGGTTCCAGTTCGTCCGACGACTCGTGGGGGATCTCAGCGACCAAGGCGGGCGTCGGCACGTAGACCGGACTCCCCGAGTCGGTCGTGAGCAGGACTTGCGCGCGCAGGACCTCACTCACGATCCCCGCAAACTCGATCCCAGCGTAGCGGGCGACCCACCGCTGCCCGGGGCGTGGCGTCGCCGCCAGAGGGGCGGGAGCTCGAGGCGCCGGGCGGACGACCGGAGCCACGACGGGCGGCGGAGGGGCAATGCGCGGGATCCGGGTCGCTTGCGCCGGGCCCGGAAGCCCGATCGTCCGGCGCGGCGCCGGCAGGTCAAGGAGCACGGCCCGGAAGGCTTCGTCCGAGTCGTCGTTGATCTCGAGCGAGTGGCGGACGACAGCCTTGACGCGATCCACCTGGGCCCGAGACAGGGCCCCCTCGTTGAGCTTGGCCAGGATCGTGCAAGCCGCTCCTTGCACGTCTCCGACCCGTTGTTCCCACTCGCGAGCAGCCCCGCGACCCCCCGCGACGGCCGGTCGCGCCGGCCCGAACCGGCGCGGGGGGCGCATACCGACAGGGGCGGGGGTCACGACCGGCGAGGGGAGGGGTCGAGAAACAGGCGGGCGGGCCGCGGGAGGGAACGGGGGGAGAGGGCGCCGAGGGGGTGCCGCAGCCACGCGCGCCCTCAGGCCGGGGAGCTCCGTCTTGACCTCGCCGGGGGGGGCTGGCGGGCGAGTTGGGCGAGGACGGGGGGCAGTCGGCCGAGGCGCGGGCGGGCGGGGGATCCGCCCCGTCGGCCGACCCGCCCCCCCCTGAGGAGCGCCCGGGGGGGCGGGGACGACTGCGGGCAACAAGGTGTGTGTGGGCGCGGGGCGCGGAGGGGCCGGAGGG
>Ga0326597_10000293_pt1 | contig 94372 bp, 86 predicted proteins | sample RVTome_12_FD_203789 | JGI IMG/M metagenome (GOLD analysis project Ga0326597, IMG submission 203789) | Soil microbial communities from uranium-contaminated site in the Upper Colorado River Basin, Wyoming, United States - RVT100D185 | ecosystem: Environmental > Terrestrial > Soil > Contaminated >...
GACGGGTGCGGAGGGGAGGAAGGTGGCCACGTCGTCGCTGAATGGCACGAGCGGAAGGAGACCGTAGACGAGTCCGGCAGAGATGCCGAGCACGGCAGCGAGGACAAGCAGGCGCAATCGATCGTGGAACATCTAATCTCTCCCTTGGTGTAGGATGGCATCGCAGGCTCGATCTGTCACGTTCGTTTGGACACGCCTCTGCCGGGGTTCAGCGGCCTCCAACCGCAAGCTCGTCTGCCTCCCAGCGCACGGTGACCGACCAGGTCTCGCCGGTGATGGTCATCACTCGGATTGGACACGGACGCACGGTCAGTCGGTTCACGCTCATCGCGGCTCCTTGGATCATCGTCAGACACAGGGCGACGACCAACCCAGCCTACCAGACTTTCGGTTATGTTTCACCTAAGGTGTGTTAGTCGCCGGAGATTCGTGTGATACCCTATTGTGACAACTGGTTCTTCTTCGCCACCCGCGTGGTCATCCCCAGCACCCATCGGCTGGCGTTTCCCGACGGTCCGATGGCTTTCTGACAGCCTTTCGCGTGGTAAGTGGCCTGCTTGCGTCAGCTTCCCGACAGCTCGGATAGGTGCCACTCAGTGAGAATCTCGGACGGTGCCAGTCACACATCGCTCAAGGAGATTCTCATGAAGAAGTCGCTGTCCATCCTGTCCGCCGCACTGCTCGTCGCCCTGGTCCTCTCGGGCTCAAGCCCCCACTCTGCCCTGGCGACCGATCCCTGCGCGTCGGCTCAGGGTACCCCTCCTTCGCCTGGAGGCGATCCGGTGCCTACGATCGCCGGCACCGTCACCAACGCCTCGACCTCCACGGCCATCGCTGGAGCCTCGATGTACCTGTACGTGTGCCTGGACGAGACCTCGGTCGCCGTCACCTCGACCACCACGAACTCCGCTGGCCGGTACGTCTTCCCCGACCTGGACGGGCCCAGCTGGTACTACGTGGCTGCTGGCCTCACGGGGCCGCTGGCCAACATGGTGCCGGCTTCAGGTACCCAGAACCCGACGGCGCTGGTGGGCGTTGGCGAGGGGGATCTGGATCTGGATCTCGCCTTTGAGTAGACCGACCGCGCGCTGATCAGGTGAGGGGGCTCTCCAGAGCCCCCTCATCCATGCTGTCCCACTCGCGTTGGAACCGCTCGACCTCCCCTACCGATCCGGCTGCCTCAATCAGGCGCATCGCCTCCTCGTACGTTGTCCTGGCCGCTTCCCCGTCACTTTGCCACCGCATGGTGAGGGCCATGTAGCCCATCGAGTTTCCCACGTGGCGCAGTTGTCGCGCAAGGCGTGCCTCTTCGTACGTCTGGTGGTAGAGCTTGGCCGCCTTCTCATACTCGTGCGCGTGACTAGCGGCTCCTCCCAGTACCTGCAGGCACAGAACCTTCAAGCGCGGCTGATCCTGATCGCAATCAGCGAGAGTGCCTCCTCTGCCGCCCGCGCCCCCGCCTCATACTGTCCCCGCCCGTCCTGGGCGCGCGCGCCGCTCAGTACCCGCCGTACGGATCGAGGACGCCGACGACGAGGCGCTCGATAAGCCGCAGGAGCAAGAGGGCGACGATCGGCGAGATGTCCAGCGTCCCACCCAAGGGCGGGATGACGCTGCGGATTGGCGCGAGGATCGGCTCCGTGATCCGCCGCAGCCAGAACCGAAGCGGGTGCATGTCGTACGGGTTGGGCTGGATCCACGACCAGATGACGTCGGCGAGGATCATCAGCTCGAGCGCGGTGAACGCGGCGCGCACGACCGTTATCAACATCGTCCTCTCCTCATGCGGGGGCCGCCGAGCGCGGGCCGAAGAGCGCGCTGCCCAGGCGCACCTCGGTGGCCCCGCACGCGATGGCCAGCTCGAAGTCGGCCGACATGCCCAGCGACAGCTCCGGCCAGTCGCCGGGGGCGGCGGGATCGCGCGCAATCGCCGCTCGGAGCGCCGCCATGCGCTCAAACGCGTTCCGCGTTTCGCCCTCAGTTGCGCCTAGCGGGCCGATGGCCATGAGCCCGAGCGGCTCGAGCTCCGGCAGCGCGGCCAGGGCACGCGCCGCTTCTGGCACCGCGTCCTCCGCGAAACCGTTGCGCGCCGGGTCGTCACCCAGGGCCACCTGGAGCAGCACGGGCAGCCGGCGGCCGCGCTCGCGCGCCTGAGCAGCCAAGATCTCGGCCAGGCGTAGGCTGCCAACCGAGTCGATCCGATCGAACGCCTCCACCGCCTGGCGCGCCTTGTTGGTCTGCAGGGCGCCGATCAGGTGCCAGACGACCGGGACCGAGCCCACGCGCTCCGCCACCGCCGCGCGGCGCAGGGCGCCTTCCGCGACGCGGTTCTCGCCGACGTGTCGGATGCCCGCCGCGACCGCCTCGGCCACAGCCTCGGGCGCCGCGCCCTTGGCCGCCGCCACGATGTGCACGGCTTCCAGCGGCCGCCCGGCGCGCAGGCAGGCGTCCGCGACGCGCAGGCGCATGGCCAGCACCCGCTCGGCGACGGTGGCCGGCGCCAGTGCGTCCACGGCGGCACCGCGCGCCATCACGCGTCGGGCCGCGGTGCCTGGGTGCCCTCGCCGGCGGCGAAGGCGCCCAGCGCCCCGTTGACCATCCGGCGAGCCGCCTCGCCGCTGAACTCGCGCGCCAGCTCCACGGCCTCGTTGATGGCCACGCGCAGCGGCGTGACGCCGCTCGCGATCTCCCAGAGGGCAATGCGCAGCACGTTGCGGTCGACCGGCGACATCTGGGGCACCGGGAACTCGGGCGCGATCTCCGCGATGGTGGCGTCCAGGGCGGCGCGCGAGGCCAGCACGGAGAAGACGATCCGCCCGCCGAAGGCGGCCTGCGCGGCATGGGGGCCCAAGGGCTCCCAGAGCGCCTCGAAGTCCGCGTCCGGCGCCTCGGACAGGACCTCGCGGGCGGCCGCGCGCAGCGCCTCGCTTTGCGCTCCGTCCTCGCCGGCGGCCAGGATGGCCACCGCCACGCCGTCCGCGGCGCGCGCCGCCATGGGCGCGCGCTCGTCGGGCAGCGTGCGCGCCGCCACATCCGCGAGCGCCTCGCGCACCCGCGCCGAGAGCACGCGCTCGACCGCGTGACGGCTCTGATCGAGCTCGTAGAGCGCCTGCAGGGCCAGGCGGCGGGCGCGGCGGCGGCCCTTCACGACGCGCCCGCGCGCGGCGGAACGCCGTGGAGGCTCAGAGCGTCATCCCGCCGTCGACGCGCAGCACCTGCCCCGTGAGGAAGGCCGCGTCCGGTGAGGCCAGGAACGCGACGGTCGCGGCCACATCCTCGGGCGTCGCCAGCCGGCCGAGCGGCGTCCGGGCGCGCGCCTCGTCGATGATGGCCGCCGGCATCTCGGCGGTGAGGTCGGTCTGGACGTAGCCAGGCGCGACGACGTTGACCGTCACGCCCCGCGGGCCGACCTCGCGCGCCAGGGCGCGCGCCATGCCGATCAGGCCGGCCTTGGCGGCGGCGTAGTTGGTTTGGCCGACGTTGCCGACGAGGCCGGAGATCGAGCTGATCATGACGATCCGGCCCCCGCGCTGCTTCATCATCCGCCGCGCCGCCGGGCGCGACACAAGGAACGCGCTGCGGAGGTTGGTGGCCACGACGTCGTCCCAATCCGCATCCCGCATGCGCACCATCAGCCCGTCGCGCGTGATGCCCGCGTTGTTGACCAGCACGTCCAGGCGGCCAAAGTGCGCCACGGCCGCCTCGACCAAGCCCTCCGCCTGCTCCGCGTCGCTCACGTCGGCGGCGTGGGCGACGGCCTCGCCGCCCGACGCCACGATCTGGCGCACGACCTCGTCCGCTTCGTCCGCGCGCGAGCGGTAGTTGACGACCAGGCGATGGCCGTCCCGCGCCAAGCGCAGCGCGATCGCGCGGCCGAGGCCGCGCGAGGCGCCGGTCACCAGCGCGACGGGCGCGTGCGTGGGGTCGCTCATAGGGTGCTCCTCAGTGCGCGAGTCGATGGTGCCCGCGCTCACGCGCCCGGCTCGCCGATGGCGCGGGCGACGATCGCCCGCTCGGGGTGCCCGCGGGAAATGCGCTTGACGAGGCCGGTGAGGACGGAGCCGGGGCCGAGCTCGTAGAACGCGTCGACGCCGCGCGCGATCATGTGCTCGATGCCCTCGGCCCACCGCACGCTCGCCGTCAGCTGGCCCCGCATCTCGGCCACGATGTCGTCGGCGCGCTGGATCGGCCGCGCCGTCACGTTGGCGACGATGGGCACCGAGGCGTCGCGCACGGCGGTCTGGTCGACCAGGTCGTTGAACGCCGACTGGGCCCAGCCCATGAGGTGCGAGTGCGCCGCCACCGTGATGCGCACGGGGATGATGCGCTTGGCGCCTGCCGCCTCGAGGCGAGCGCAGGCTTCGGCGACGGCGGGCGCCTCGCCCGACACCACGACCTGGCCGGGCGCGTTGTAGTTGGCCACCTGGACGCCGTCGATGGTTGCGCACACCGCTTCCACGTCGGCGTCGTCCAGCCCGAGCACCGCCGCCATACCGCCCGGCGTCCGCGTTCCGGCTTCCTTCATGAGGCGCGCCCGCTCGCGCACCAACCGGAGCGCGTCGGCAAACGTGAGGGCGCCTGCCGCCACGTAGGCCGCGTACTCGCCCAGCGAGTGCCCCGCGACGAACGCGGGCGGCTCCAGCGTCGCGGCGACCGCGCGCAGGACCGCGACGTCGGCGACGAGGAGGGCGGGTTGTTGGTTGTAGGTGTCGTTCAGTACGTCGGCCGGACCGTCGCGCATCAGCCCGGGCATGTCCATGCCCAGCACCGCGACCGACTCCTCAAGGACCGCGCGCGCTTCGGCCGACGCCTCAGCCCAAGCCGAGGCCATGCCGACGTGGTGCGACCCTTGGCCGGGGAATAGCCACGCGCTGCTCACGCCGCCCCGCGCTCTGCCCCGCGGCGCGTCGAGCGCTGGCTCACGCCTGGTCCAGCTCCTCTTCGATGACCTGCATCCCGCGGAAGGAACCGCACGTCTGGCAGACGAAGTGCGGGCGGTGCCAGCCATCGCAGGTCTCGCACCGCACGAGCTTGATCGGCGTGATCTTGTAGTGCGTGCGGCGAGCGCGCCGGCGGCGTGGGCTGATTCGGCTCTTTGGGAGAGCACCCATGGGTCATCCTCCTTACGCTCGCGGCCGGCCGGCAGGGGCCAGCCGCGAAGTGGCATCCAGGGCCAGAACGGCCGAGGCGGTCGGCACAGGGTTTACCCGTCCGAGTCGAGCAGCGCGCGCAGCGTATCCCAACGCGCATCGGGTTCCGGAGCGCAGTCGCACGGCGCATCCGAGAGCCGCTTTCCGCACTGGGCGCACAGGCCGCGGCAATTGGGCATGCAGAGCGGGTGGAGCGGCACGCTGATGAGGAGGGCCTGTCGCACCATCTCAGCGAGGTCCAGGACGTGAAGCTCGTCGATGGCCGTGGCCACGTCGAGCGCCTCGAGTGGGTCGTCCGAGACGGGTGGCCCGCCTGGCAACCGCACCGTCGGGTGAAAGTGCTCGGCAATCGCGAGCGCGACATCGGTCTCCGCGGGCTCGAGGCAGCGCGAACACGGCTGGCGCACCCGCGTGGAGAGCACGCCGTCGACCAGCACGCCGGCATGGTCGCGGATCATGCGCACCGTGCCGCGCACCGGGGCGATCACCTCGACCTCCGGGTCATCGACGCGGACGATAGCGTTGACCTCTTCGTGCCGCGTGGTGCCGATCGGCGACCTGAGCAGTGCGGCCACGTTGAAACGCATGCTGTTAAGCTCCCACGGCGCGCCCAGAGCGCGCCGCGGCGAGAGAATACCGCGGATGCCTTGGCGGGTCAAGCATCCAGCCGCCTGGCGGCGCCCGCTCAACCCTCGCGGAGGGCGTCCTCGGCGGCCACGCGCTCGCCCGTCTGGAGCAGCCGAATGCCGTTGTGCACCGTCCGCCCGAAGCCGTCGAGCTGCGCCGCGATCCGCTGGAGCACCTCCAGGGCGTAGGCATCGGCGTCGCCGCGGATCGTGTTGGCCTCGTCGTAGGCCTTGGCCACGATCTCGTCGGAGCGCGCGCGGGCTTGCTCGATCACGACGTGGTCCGCGGTGAGGGCTTCCGCTTTTTCGCGCGCGGCCTCGATCATGGCCTCGGCCTGCGCCTGGGCTGCCGCCAGCCGCTTCTCACGCTCCGCTTCGATCTGGCGGGCGTTCTTGATCTCCTGCGGCACGCTGATGCGCATCTGGTCGATCAGCCGTAGGTACTCTTCCTCGTCCAGGATCACGCGCGAGGTGTAGGGGATGCGCGTCGCGCGATCGAGGAGCTCCTCGAGACGGTCGATGAGGTAATCCAGGTCGATGCCGCACGCTCCCTTCCGTCGGGCGCTCTCGCGGGCGCCGGGGCCGGCGGATGATACACGAACGCTCGGCGGCGCAACAGCCGAGGGTCGGCTACTCGGGCTTGGAACGGCGCCGGGCAAGCGCGGCGAGCGCGGGCGCCGGTACGAGCCCGCTGACGTCGCCGCCGAGCAGCGCAACCTCGCGGACGATCGACGCGCTCACGTAGGCGTGCTCCGGGTGCGACACGAGCAGCAGCGTCTCCACCTCCGGATCCAGCGCATGGTTCATCATGGCCATCTGCCGCTCGAACTCGAAGTCGTCGGCGACGCGCAGCCCGCGCACGATCACCCCGGCCCCGACCGAGCGCGCAAAGGCAACGGTCAGGCCCGCAAACGGCTGCACGGTGATGTTGGGCACGTGCGCCACGCACTCGCGGGTGAGGGCCACGCGCTCGTCCGTGGTGAACAGCGGGCGCTTGACCGTGCCGTCCGGGTGGTCGAACACGCCGATGACCAGGCGATCGAACGCACGGGCCGCGCGCTCTGCGATGGCCACATGGCCGAACGTGATGGGATCGAACGTGGCCGGGAACGCCGCGATGCGCGGCGGCAGCGTGCTCGTCATGCCCTCTCCACTCCCTCTTCCAGGGCGCCGACGCCGGCGCGCAGCCCGTCGTGGGCCTTGGCTTCGAGCATGGGGTCGGCGGCCAGGATGCCCTCCGCCACCCGGGCGGCGCGCGCCACGGTGTCCAGCGCCGCGCCGCGCGCCAGGCGGAGCGCGTCGGTCTGGCCGGCCTGTTGGACGCCGAAGAAATCGCCCGGGCCGCGCAGCTCCAGGTCGAGCTCGGCCAGCGCAAAGCCGTCGTTCATCCGGGTGAGCGCCTGGAGCCGCCGCGCCGCGGTCCGCGAGCCGGCCTCTGCGACGAGCAGGCACGCGCTCTCGGCGGCGCCGCGGCCCACGCGGCCGCGCAGCTGGTGGAGCTGGGCCAGCCCAAAGCGCTCCGCGCCCTCGATGACCATCACGCTGGCGTTCGGCACGTCCACGCCGACCTCGATGACCGTGGTCGCGACCAGGACGTCCAGGTCGCCTGCGCGGAAGGCGGCCATGACGGCGTCCTTCTCGGCCGGGCGCATCCGCCCGTGGAGCAGGCCGACCCGGAGCCCGGCGAGCAGCCCGCTGGCCAGGCGCTCGTGCTCGGCGCTGGCGGCCCGCGCGTCGATCGACGCGCTCTCCTCGACCAACGGGAACACGACGAACGCCTGCTCGCCTGCGGCCACCTTCCCGCGCACGAACGCATAGGCCCGTGCGCGCTCGTCGGGGCCCAGCCACGCCGTCTTTACGGGCGTCCGGCCGGGCGGCAGCTCGTCGAGGCGCGACTGGTCGAGGTCGGCGTGGAGCATGAGGCCGAGCGTGCGCGGGATGGGCGTGGCCGTCATGTAGAGCACGTGCGGCTCGGTGGCCCCGTGGGTGGCGGCCGCCAGCTCCGCGCGCTGGAGGACGCCAAAGCGGTGCTGCTCGTCGATGACGACGAGCCCGAGCGATCGGAAGCGGACGTAGCGCTCGATGAGCGCGTGCGTGCCGACGACGACGGCGACGCGCCCGTCGGACACCGCCGCGGCCACAGCGCGCTTCTGCCGCGCGGTGAGCGCGCCGACGAGCCGCGCCACGCACGGGCCGTCCGCGGCCGGGGCATCCGGGTCGAATGGGGCGACGCCGAGCGGCGCGAGCAGGCGCGCGATCTCCGCGCCGTGCTGGTCGGCCAGGATGCCCGTGGGCGCCATCAGCGCGGCCTGATGGCCGGCGCCGACGGCGCGCGCGATGGCCGCGCCCGCCACCGCCGTCTTGCCGGAGCCGACATCGCCGAGGAGCAGACGCCGCATGGGGGACGTCGTTGCAGCGTCCGCGGCGATCTCCGCGATGGCCCGCGTCTGGGCGCTGGTCGGGGTGAAGGGCAGGCCGGCCAGGTAGCGGGCCTCGGCGCCGGCGCCCTGCGCAAGGTCGGGCGCCGCCTGCGCCGCGCGGGCGATCCGGCGGCGGCGCGCCCACAGCTGGAGGAGGAGGACCTGGTCGAAGGCCAGCCGCTCGCGCCCGAGCCGGGCGTCCTCGCCGTCGACGGGCAGGTGGACGGCCAGCAGCGCCTCGGCCCGCAGGGGCAGCCCTTCGGCGGCCCGCAGCGCGCGCGGGAGCGGGTCGCCCACCAGCGCGGCCAGCGTCGGTACGTGGCGCGCCATGATCCGGCGCACCGTCTTCTGCGCCAGGCCACCCGTCAAAGGGTACACCGGCAGCAGGCGGCCCGCCGACACCATCGGGGCCGCGGTCGAGCCTGGGCGGACAGCCTCCCATTCGGGCGATGTCAGCACCGGCCGGCCCTGCCACAGCGTCGCCCGGCCGAAGGCGCGGATGCGCTGCCCGCGCGAGATGCGCCCGGCCAGCCACGGCTGGTTGAAGAAGCGGCACTCGACGGCGCCCGTGTCGTCGCGCAGCACCACCCGCAGCGGCTGGCGCCCGCGGCCGCCCGGCGCCGACACCTCGGTCACGATCCCCTCGACCGCGACGTCGTCGCCGTCGGCGATGGCGTCCGCGTTCGAGGCGCGCGTGAAGTCCTCGTAGCGCTGCGGCAGATGCCACAGCAGGTCGCCCGCCGTCGAGAGGCCGAGACGCCCGAGCAGCGCCTCCGTGCGCTCCCCAATCCCCTTCAGCCCGGCGAGCGCCGCGCCGAGGCCCGGGCCGTCCGCCTGCGGCGCATCGGCGCCCGGCTCAGCCCACCCCGCGCGCCGCGTCGGGCTGGGAGCTGGTTCGTCCGCCGCCGCATCAGCCAGCGCCGGCGCGGGCCGCCGCTCGGGTCGCGCAGTCCGCACCGGCTCGGCCGATTCGCGGGCCGTCGCCTGCGGGCGCGAACGGGGTTCGTCGCGCTCCAAGGGGCCGAGCAGGGCGAGCGCGCGCTCCACCGCTGCGGGCCGCGCCGCGGGGTCGAGCGCGCCATAGCCGTCAAGCGCCGCGACGACCGAGGCGGCGACCTCGGGTGGGAGCGCGCCGGTGGCGCGCGCCGCCCAGGCCGGCAGGAGCGCGGCCAATCCGCCCACGACGGCCCGGTCCGTCCAGCCCAGCGCCCGCTCGTGCGCCAGAACGCGCTGGAGGAGCCGCCGCGCGTCCGCCGAGACGGCGGCCACCGGCGCGGGCTGGCGCGCGGCCGCGCTGGCCGTCGGCGGCCGGCCTACCACGGGCGCCGGAGGGCGAGCGGGCAGGGCACCGTGCGGTCAGCCACGGGCTGCGTCGACCGCCGCGCGCAGCCGGTCGATGGCTGTGCCGATGGGCACGCCGGCCTGGAAGACGGACGAGCCGGCGACGAACTGCGTGGCGCCGGCGACCGCCGCGGGACCGATCGTCTGGGCGTCGATGCCGCCGTCCACCTGGACGGCCGCGGGCAAGCCGCGCGCCGCAAGCCATTCGGCGACCGTCCGCACGCTGTGGAGGGCTTCGGGGATGAACCGCTGCCCGCCAAAGCCCGGGTTGACGGTCATGATCAGCGCCACGTCGATCCGCTCGAGCACTGCGCCCAGCGCGTCGGGGGGCGTCCCGGGGTTGATGGCGGCCCCCGCCAGGACGCCCAGCTCCCGAACGCGCTGCAGCGCGCGATGGACGTGCCGCGTCGCCTCGACGTGGACGGTGAGGACGTCGGCGCCCGCGGCGGCAAACGCCTCGAGGTAGCGCTCGGGCTCCTCGATCATGAGGTGCACGTCGAGCCGCGCGCTGGAGGCCGCCTTGAGCGCGGCGACGACGGGCACGCCCACCGAGATGTTGGGGACGAAGCGACCGTCCATCACGTCGACCTGGACGGTGTGGATCCCCGCCGCAACGGCGGCCGCGACGTCTGCGCCGAGGTTGGCGAAGTCCGCGGCCAGGATGGACGGGATGATCTCTAGAGCCCGGCGGGCGGCGGTCACGAGGCGACCGCCGCCAGCGTGGGGATCGTCCGCCCCATCCGACCCTCGAGCGCACGAGAGCGGAGCTGCCCACAGCCGGCCGCGATCTCGATGCCCCGCCGCATGCGCAGGCTGGTCGGGTACCCGGCCCGGCGCAGCTCCGCGGCGAACGCGGCCGCGGCCTCCGGCGTGCTCGGGCGGAGCGGGCTCCCGGCCGTCGGGTTCAGCGGGATGAGGTTGACGTGCGCCCGGAGGCCGGCGAGGCGCGCGGCGAGCGCGCGGGCCTGGTCGGGACGGTCGTTGACGCCGTCGATCAGCACGTACTCGAACGTGATGCGCCGGCCGCCAGCCGCCTGGTACGCGCGGCAGGCCGCCAGGATGGCGTCCAGGCCGTAGGTGGCGTTGACCGCCACCAAGCGCCCGCGCAGCGCGTCGTCGGGCGCGTGGAGCGAGACGGCCAGCCGCACGGGCAGCCCTGACTCCGCCAGGCGGTGGATGCCGGGCACGATGCCGACGGTGGACACCGTCAGGCGTCGGGGGCTGAGGCCGAGGCCCGCGGGGTCGACGAGGGTTTGGACGCAGCCCCAGGTGGCCGCCCAGTTCGCCAGCGGCTCGCCCATGCCCATAAACACGACGTTGCCGAGCCGCTCGCCGGCCACGGCGAGCATCCGCGCGCACCAGACGACCTGCTCCACGCACTCCCCGCGATCGAGGTCGCGCATCAGGCCCATCTGGCCCGTGGCGCAGAAGACGCAGCCCATGGCGCAGCCGGCCTGCGTGGACAGGCAGACGGTGTGCCGGCCGGCCGGGATGGCGGCGCCAGGCGCGACCTCGGCGTCGCCGGCGGCGTCCTCCGCATCGGCGTCGGCGGGGTCGACGTAGTGCATGAGGACCGTCTCGACCATCTGCCCGTCCGCCATCCGAAAGAGGAGCTTGGTGGCCAACCCGTCGGCGCTCACCGTGCGACCGACCTCGGCGATGGTGTGCAGCCCCGCGCGCGCGCCGAGGGCAGCGCGCAGCCCGAGCGGGAGGTCGGTCATCGCGTCGAAGGTCGGGACGAGGCGGCGGTACAGCCAGCGCCACAGCTGGTCGGCGCGGTAGCGCGGCTCGCCGAGCTCGGCCATCAGCGCCTCGAGGCCCGGCCGGTCGAGCGCGTAGAGGGAGGGCACGGCCATTGGCGCAGTATACCATCGGCCGGGCGCGCGTCGGCGCGGTTGAACCCGGTGCGCGCGCTGCCCGTTGTCGTGGGCGCGCGCGCGTCTCGGTCGCTCCGGACGCCGCGCCGCGATGCTATGCTTGCCGGGTTCGGCGCGAAACGGCGCCACTCGCACCGCCGCCCCTTCCGCATGGGATGAGGTTAATGATCGAGATCGGAACCATCGCGCGCCGCGTCATCGCCAACGTCGAGCGCGTGATCATCGGCAAGCACGACGAGGTCGAGCGGCTGCTCGTCGCCCTCCTGTGCCGCGGGCACGTGCTCATCGAGGACGTGCCGGGTGTCGGGAAGACGATGCTGGCCAAGTCGATCGCCCGCAGCATCGGCTGCAGCTTTCGCCGCATCCAGTGCACGCCGGACATCCTGCCCAGCGACATCACCGGGACGTCGATCTACAACCAGAAGACCGGCGAGTTCGAGTTCCGCCCGGGCCCCATCGTCGCGCAGATCGTCCTGGCCGACGAGGTGAACCGCGCGACGCCCAAGACCCAGTCGGCGCTGCTCGAGGCCATGGAGGAGCGCCAGGTGACGGTCGACGGCCTAGCCGTCATGCTGCCAAGCCCGTTCATCGTGCTCGCGACGCAGAACCCCATCGAGTACGAGGGGACCTTCCCGCTGCCGGAGGCGCAGCTGGACCGCTTCCTCATGCGCCTCCGGCTGGGCTACCCCTCGCCGGAGGCGGAGACGACGCTGCTGACCAGCCAGGACCACGGCCATCCGATCGACCTCTTGGAGCAGGTCGTCTCGGCCGAGGAGGTCATGGCGGCCCAAGCCGCCGTCCTGGACATCTACGTCGACGAGCTGATCAAGCGCTACATCGTCGATCTCGTCGGCGCGTCGCGGGCACATCCCGACATTTATCTGGGGGCCAGCCCGCGGGGCAGCCTGGCCCTCCTCCGCGCGAGCCAGGCCCGCGCCGCGCTCGCTGGCCGGGACTACGTCGTTCCCGACGACGTGAAGGCCCTGGCCGCCAGCATCCTGGCCCACCGGATCATCATCAGCCCGTCGGCGCGCATCCGCAGCGTCGAGGGCGAGACGCTCATCGCCGACCTCCTCGAACGCGTGCCGGTGCCGGGGGCGATCCCGAGCCCGGTCGCGCGCTGACGTGATCGGGCGCATCCTCGCCGCCGCGGCCCTGGCTGCCACGGTGGCGGCACTCACGACCGGCAGCACCCTGCTGTTGCGCTCGGCCTACGTCCTCTGGGGCGTGGTCCTCATCGCCTGGGCGATCTCGGCCCTGTCGCTGCGCTCGCTTGACGTCGTGCGCGAGACGCGCTCAAAGCGCGGCGAGGTCGGCGGCTACGCCGAGGAGCACCTGGCGCTGCGCAACCGCAGCTGGTTGCCCAAGCTCTGGCTCGAGCTGCACGACGAGGGGATGCTGCCCGACCACCGCGTCGGCCGCGTCGTCTCTTCGCTCGGACCCGGCCAGTCGCGCGGCTGGACCGTCCGGACGCTATGCCGGCGCCGCGGCAGCTTCACGCTGGGGCCCATGGCGCTCGTCGGCGGCGACCCGCTCGGCCTGTTCGAGTCGCGCCGCGAGCTGCCCGCAACCGCCACGTTCGTGGTCTACCCGCTGACGCTCCCGCTGCGGGGCGTCGACCTGCCCAGCGGTTACCTCTCGGGCGGCCAGGTCATCCGCCGCCGCGCCGAGTTCACGACGACGAACGTGCGCGGCGTCCGCCCCTACGAGCCGGGCGAGGCGCTCAGCCGCGTGCACTGGCCGACGACGGCACGCCGCGGGCAGTTGTTCAGCAAGGAGTTCGAGCTGGACCCCATCGCCGACGTCTGGCTGCTCCTGGACATGGAGCGCGCCGTCCACACCGGCGAGCTGGAGGCGGACGAGGACGGCGCGACGCCGGTCGTGCCATGGATCGAGACGCCCGAGCTGACCCTCGACCCCTGCACCGAGGAGTACGCGGTGACGATCGCGGCCAGCCTCGGGCGGCACTTCCTGGACGCGGGCAAGTCCGTCGGGCTGGTCACGTACGGCCAGCGGCGTGTGGTCGTCCGGCCGGATCGCGGGGAGCGCCAGCTTCACAAGCTGCTCGAGACGCTCGCCGTCGTGCGCGCCGCAGGGCGCGAGCCGCTCGCCCAAGTCCTCTCGACCGAGAGCACCGAGCTCACGCGCCAGACGACGCTGGTCGTCATCACCCCGACGACCAGCCTCCGCTGGATCGAGGGTCTCCGTGCGCTCGGGCAGCGCGGCGTGCGCGCCTGGGTCGTCCTGCTCGACGCGAGCACGTTCGGCACCGCGGCGCCCGCAACGCCGGTCATCGCGGCGCTCGGGGCGTACAGCATCCCGGCGCGCGTCGTCCACTTGGGCGACGATATCGCAAGCGCGCTGCAGCGCGCTTAGACGGCGGGCGGCGTCCGCGCCCCGCCGCCGTGGGCACGCTCGACCGCGTCTGGCCATCCTTGGCCGGCCGGCATGTTATACTGCCGCGCCGCGTTCCACCACTGCCGGCACCACGTTGGAGACACGCCATGGTGAGTTCCCCCGACCGCAACCTCGCGCTCGAGCTCGTGCGCGTCACGGAGTCGGCCGCGCTGGCCGCCGGTCGCTGGATGGGCCGTGGCGACAAGATCGCCGGGGACCAGGCGGCGGTCGATGGCATGCGCTACATGCTGCGCTCCGTCGACATGGACGGGATCGTCGTGATCGGCGAAGGCGAGAAGGACGAGGCGCCGATGCTCTTCAACGGCGAGCGCGTGGGCAGCGGCGAAGGCCCGGCGCTGGACGTGGCCGTCGACCCGGTCGACGGCACGCGCTTGCTCAGCCACGGGCGGCCCAACGCCGTCAGCGTCGTCGCGGTCGCCGATCGCGGCTCGATGTTCGACCCCGGGCCGATCATGTACATGGACAAGATCGCGGTCGGGCAGGCCGCGGCCGGCGCCATCGACATCACGCGCTCGGTCGAGGCCAACGTGCGCGCCGTCGCGCGCGCGCTCCGCAAGGACCCCGACGACATGACCGTGGTGGTCCTCGACCGGCCGCGCCACGACGGGCTCATCGACGAGATCCGCGCGGTGGGCGCCCGGATCCGCCTCCTGACGGACGGCGACGTGGCCGGCGCCATCATGGCCGCGGTCGACGGCACCGGCATCGACATGCTCATGGGCATCGGCGGCACGCCCGAGGGGGTCATCGCAGCGAGCGCGCTCAAGTGCCTGGGCGGCGGGCTGCAGGGCCGCCTCTGGCCGCGAGACGCGCGCGAGCGCGAGGCCGCGGAAGCGGCCGGCTACGACCTTGGTGCCGTGCTCACGATCGACGACCTGGTGCGGAGCGACAACGTGTTCTTCGCGGCCACCGGCATCACCGACGGCGAGCTCGTGCGCGGCGTCGTGTACTCCGGCGCAGGCGCCTCCACGTCGTCCATCGTCATGCGCTCGCGGTCGGGAACGATCCGGCGCGTGGAGAGCGACCACCGATGGGACAAGCTCATGGCGATCAGCCAGGTGGCGTACGACGCGTTGCCCCACGCGCGTTGATGACGGCGGACGGATCGTTGAACCTCGCCGAGCTCGAGTCGCTCTCCATCGCGGCGCTGCGCGACCGTGCGCGCGAGATGGGCGTCACGGGGATCAGCCGTCTCAAGAAGCAGGACCTGGTCCTCCACCTCATGCGCGCGAGCGCCGAATCGCGCGGGCTGATCTTCGGCGGCGGCCTCCTGGAGATGATCCAGGACGGCGTCGGGTTCCTCCGCAACCCGAACCTGAAGCCCAGCCAAGAAGACGTCTACGTCTCGCAGTCGCAGATCCGGCGCTTTGGGCTGCGCCCAGGCGACCTGGTCATCGGCCAGGTGCGCCCGCCCAAGGAGAACGAGCGCTACCGCGGCCTTCTGCGCGTCGAGTCGATCAACGGCTTCGATCCTGAGGTGATCCAGGACCGCCCGTGGTTCGAGACGCTGACGCCGATCTTTCCCGACGAGCTGCTTCGGCTCGAGTCCGACCGCGACGTGCTGGCCACGCGGCTGATCGATCTGCTCGCGCCGATCGGCCGCGGCCAGCGCGGGCTGATCGTCTCGCCGGCCAAGACGGGCAAGACGACGGTGTTGAAGCAGATCGCGCGCGGTGTGGCGGAGAACCACCCGGACGTCCACCTCATGGTCGTGCTGATCGGCGAGCGCCCCGAGGAGGTCACGGACGTCGATCGCAGCGTGGAAGGCGAGGTATACAGCTCGACGTTCGACGAGCCGATCGAGGACCACGTGCGGGTTGCCGAGATGGCGCTGGCGCGCGGCAAGCGCCTCGTCGAGCACGGCCGCGACGTCTTCATCCTGCTCGACAGCATCACGCGCCTGGCGCGCGCGTACAACCTCACGGTCCCGCAGAGCGGCCGGACGCTCTCCGGCGGCCTCGATCCGGCCGCCATCTACCCACCCAAGCACTTCTTCGGCGCCGCGCGCAACATCGAGCATGGCGGGAGCCTGACCGTCATCGCCACGTGCCTCGTCGACACGGGCAGCCGGATGGACGACTCGATCTACGAGGAGTTCAAGGGCACCGGGAACATGGAGCTCGTCCTCAGCCGCCGTCTCGCCGAGCGCCGGATCTACCCGGCGATCGACATCGAGCGCTCGAGCACGCGCCGCGAGGAGCTCCTGCTCGACGCGAACACCCTCGCCCGCGTATGGCTCGTGCGGCGCATGATCGACGCGATGGGCGGCGGCATCGACGCGGCGGAGCCCGTCCTGGAACGCATGGGGCGCACCGCCACCAACGCGGAGTTCCTGGCGACCATCCATAAGGACGCCCTGTGAGCGAGCCGGCGGAGGGCTTGACTCGCGCATGCCCGCCGGCTAGGGTTCCCGGCCTCGCGACCGGCGGCATCGGGCCGCCGTTTTGTCTGGGAAGGGTCCGATGAAGACCTCCTTGCCGCGGCGGGATGCCAGGGAATGGGCGGTCCAGGCCGGTCGCGCCGGGCGGAGCGCCCGTCACGCGTCCGGCCGCGCCGCCCGCGCTGCCAACCACGCGGTCCGCCGGTGGCGCGCCACGGCGCGGCTGGTGCGCGTCGATGCGCCCACGCTCTGGCGGCTGTCCTCGCACGTGGCCGTCCTCGTGCTGACGTTTGGCGCCCTGCTCGCAACGCGCGTCGCGGAGCGGCCGGTGGTGGCCGCCGCCGATCTGCCAGCGGCCCGCACCGGCTGGATCGCGCGCGTCGGCGACCAGGTGGATGCGTTCATCCCCCGTCCGGTGCTCGAGACGACGACCAGCGCGCAGGCTCCCGACGCCGAGCCGGCCGCCCCCGAGGAGCTCGGCTTCATCTCGCCCGGGCTGGCCGCCGAAGCCGACCAGACGCTGCTCCCGTTCGACGAGCCCCAGACGTACTTCGTCCAGGAGAACGACACGCTCAGCGACATCGCAAATCGCTTCGGCATCACGCCCGAGCGGCTGCTGTACTACAACCCGGAGCTTCGGGCGGACCCGCACGACCTCTCGATCGGGGACGAGGTCACCATCCTGTCGATCGACGGCGTTCGCCACATCGTCGCCGAGGGCGACACGCTCGAGAGCATTGCCGAGGCCTATGGGATCACGGTCACCGACCTCGTCGCCTACGACCCAAACGGGATCACCGAGAACGCCGTCCTCGAGCCCGGAACGGACGTCGTCGCGCCCGGCGGGACGGTGGAGATCAACATCGAACCGTACTACCAGAAGGTCACCGGCTCGGTGGTGAGCGGCTGGACGATCACCAACGACATCGGGCCCGTGGCCGGAACGGGCAGCTTCCACGTGGCAACGTTCGGCTCGATCAGCAACGGCTTTCACCGCGGCCACTACGCCATGGACCTGGCCGCGCACACCGGAACGCCCATCTACGCCATCGACAGCGGATCGGTCGAGTTTGCGGGCTGGCACGAGTGGGCCGGGAACGCCGTGTCGCTCGACCACGGCAACGGCTACAAGTCGTTCTTCGCGCACATGAACTCGCTCGCCGTCGGCCCCGGCCAGACGGTGCAGCGCGGCCAGATCATCGGGACCGTCGGCTGCACGCGGGGCCGGTCCGGGCGGTGCACAGGACCCCATCTCCACCTGGAGATCTACTACAACGGCGGCCCGGTCAACCCGTGCAGCGTGGGCGCGTGCCCGTGACCGCAGGGACCGCGCTGCCCCGCCAGGGAAGGGGGATCGGATGAACCTGGAAGCCCAAATTGCGGCCGATGCCACAGAGGCCATGCGCAGCGGCGACGACGTCGCCAAGCGCACGCTTCGGATGGTCCGCGCGGCGCTCAAGAACGCCGCCATCGAGGCGCGCGGGGAGCTGGACGATGAGGCCGTGCTGCGCGTGCTGAACCAGCAGGCCAAGATGCGGCGCGACGCGCTCGCGCAGTTCGACGCCGCGGGGCGCGTCGAGCTGGCCGACGCCGAGCGCGCCGAGCTGGCCGTCATCGTCGGCTACCTCCCCGAGCAGCTGGACGAGGCGGCCGTCGAGGCGGTCGCCAGGGAGGTCATGGCGCGCGTGGGCGCCTCAGGGCCGGCCGATGCCGGCAAGGTCATGGGGCCGACCATGGCCGCGCTGCGGGGCCGCGCCGACGGCCGGCTGGTGAGCGAGGTCGTCCGGCGCCTGCTCGCTGGCTAGACCCGATGACCCGCGATCCTGGCACGGCGCGCGCCACCCGGTCGCGCTTCCGAGCGCCGATCCTCCGCGCCGGCCTCGCAGGCGGCTTGGTGATGGTGCTCGCCGCCGCCACGGCCACGCCGGCGCTGCTGTTCGGCGGCGACCTGATCGCCGGCCTGCCGAGCCCGCGCGACGTCGTCGCACCCCGCGCGCTGCGCTTCGTCAGCACGCGGCTCACCGAGCGCGCGCGCGACGAGGCCGAGGCGTCCGTCGCGACGAGCGTCGGCGACAAGGACCCCGCCGTCAGCAGCCGCCAAGTGCAGCGCGCGCGCGACGTCCTGCGGCTGATCGGCCTCTACCGGCGCGAACCGTACGCGACGCTGTCCGAGGCAGAGGCCGATCTCGCGGCGGTCCCGGAGCTGAGCACGCGGGGCGCGGCGCTGGCCGAGCGCCTGCTCGGGCTCGACGATGCCGCATGGTCCGCTGTGCGCGACGAGGCGCCCAAGGTCGTGGCCTTGGTCCTGCGCTCACCGGTGCGCGAGGACGCCCTGGCCGCGGCGCGCAGCGGCGCGATCGGCAGCGTCGATCGTAACCTGGATGCCGAGGTCGCCGAGCTCGTGGCGCGCATTGCCGCCGACTTCATCGTCCCCAACATGGTCGTCAACCCGGTCCTCACGGCCGAAGCCAGGCAGCAGGCGCGCGACGCCGTACCGGATGTGTACCGCGAGGTTGCCGCCGGTCAGATGGTCGTGCGGCAGGGCGAGATCGTCACCGACGACGCGCTCGAGGTGCTGGGCGCCCTCGGCATCGTGGACCGCGGGCTGGCACCGCGCGATGTGGTCGCGGCCGTCCTGCTCGCCCTCGCCCAGGTCGCGGTTGCCGCGCTCTTCCTCGTGTCGGCCCGCGCGCCGAGCGTGGCGAGCCTGCGCCACCTCGCGCTCGGCGTCGGCGTGCTCTCGGCCTTTGCCGTCGCGGCGCGCTTTGTCGTCGGCCGCACGCTCCTGACGTTTGCCTTCCCGGCCGCGGCCGCCGCGATGGTGCTCACCGCCGTCAGCGGGCTCACGACCGGCGTCGCGGCGGCGCTGCTCCTGGGCATCACGATGGGCGCGATGGCCGGCATGCAGCTCGAACCGCTGATCTTCGTCGTGCTCGGCAGCCTGGCCGGTGCCATCACGCTCGGCCGCATCGAGCGGCTGGTCGCGTTCCCCAAGGCCGGTGCGGCGCTCTTCGTCGCCAACGCCACCGTGCTCGGCGCCGTCCGGCTCGGCGACCCGAACCTGGACGCGCGCGGCGCGTTCGAGCTCCTCGGCGCCGCGCTGTCCAACGCGCTGCTCTCGACCGGCCTGGCGGCGCTCGGCATCCTGATCTGCGGTGCGTGGCTCGGGGTGACGACGACGCTCCAGCTGATGGAGCTGGCGCGGCCCGACCACCCGCTGCTCAAGGAGCTCCAGGTCAAGGCACCGGGCACGTACCACCACTCGGTCGTCGTCGCCAACCTCGCCGAGCGCGCGGCATCGGTCGTCGGCGCCGACGTCGTGCTCGCCCGCGTCGCGGCCTACTACCACGACGTCGGAAAGCTCGCGCGACCCTACTTCTTCGTCGAGAACCAGCTGGGTGGCCTCAACCCACACGACGGCCTGCCGCCGCGCGAGAGCGCGCGCATCATCCTGGCACACGTCCCAGACGGCATCGCGCTCGCCAAGCGGCACAAGCTGCCGGAGGCCGTCGTCGACGGCATCAGGCAGCACCACGGCACGACGCGCGCGGAGTACTTCTTTCGCGCCGCCAACGCCGAGGCGGACGGCGGCCCGGTCGACCCGGCGGCGTACACCTATCCCGGTCCGCGGCCGCAGTCGCGCGAGACCGCCATCATCATGCTGGCGGACGGCTCGGAGGCCTCGGTCCGCGCGGCCTCCCCGGGCACGCGCGCGGAGATCGAGGCGATCGTGGCCGCGACCTTCCGCGCGCGCTTGGCGGACGGCCAGCTCGACGACTGCGCGCTGACGCTGGCCGACCTCGGCGCGATCGAGCAGGCGTTCGTCACCACGCTGCAGAGCATGTACCACCCGCGGGTCCGCTACCCCGCGGGCGCGGAGCCCCCGGTGCCGGACGCGCCGCAGGGGGCCGGCGCACCTTGATCGGCGTGGACGACCGCTCGGCCGCCGGCGCCGAGCGGGTCACCGTGCACCGGCGCATCGAGGCGCCTGACGACGTGCCGCTGGCGGAGCTCGCGGCCACGGTCGAGCGCGCCATGCGCTCGCTGCCGCTGCCCGAAGGCGCGCACCTGGCGCTCGTCCTGGCGGGGGACGGGTTCCTGCGCGCGCTGAACCGCCGCTACCGAGGGATCGACGCCCCGACGGACGTGCTCAGCTTCCCTGCGGGCGACGCATCGCGCGGCCTGGCCGGGGCCGGATCGGCTGCCGGCCCGTTTGCCGGCGACGACGCGCACCTGGGCGACGTCATCATCTCGGTCGCCTACGCCGCGCGGAGCGCCGCGCGCCAGGGGCGCCCCCGAGACGCCGAGCTGGCGCTGCTGGCCGTCCACGGGCTGCTGCACCTGATCGGCCACGACGACGCGGACGAGGCCGGCGCCGAGGCCATGCGCGCTCTGGAGCGCCAGCTGGGCGTGCGGGACGACTAGGGGCGACCCTCATTCCGGTACCTCGCGCACGACGGCCCCGAGCACGCCGTCCGGATCGACGCCGTCGGCCTGCGCCACGAAGCGCAATACCAGACGATGCCTGAGCGCCGGGACGACCATGCCCCGGATGTCGGCCCGCGCGACGTGGTGCCGTTCGGCCAGGAGCGCCTGGATCTTGGCGCCGAGCACGATCGACTGGAGCCCGCGCGGGCTGGCGCCATGGCGGACGGCCTCGCGCACGGCCTGGGGCGCCGCCGGGTCGGACGGGTGCGTCGCGCGCACGAGGCGCGCCGCATAGGCCATGACCTCGCGCGCGACCGGGACGTCGCGCGCCAGCCGTTCCATGGCCACGATGCGCTCGACGTCCGCCACGCGCGCGGCCCGCGGGACCTGCCCGCCGGTCGTGCGCTCGCCGATCGCGACCAGCTCGTCGACGGTGGGAAGGGCCACGGCTAGCTTGAACATGAAGCGATCCAGTTGCGCCTCGGGCAGCGGGAACGTGCCCTCCATCTCTATGGGGTTCTGCGTGGCCAGCACGAAGAACGGCTCCGGCAGGCGGTACGTCGTCTTGCCCACGGTGACCGTGCGCTCCTGCATGGCCTCGAGGAGCGCCGACTGCGTCTTGGGCGTCGCGCGGTTGATCTCGTCGGCCAGGACCAGGTTGGCGAATATCGGGCCCGGCTCGAAGCGGAACGATCGTCCGCCACCGGCCACGTCGTAGAGAATCGTCGTGCCCAAGATGTCGGCCGGCATGAGATCGGGCGTGAACTGGATGCGGCTGAACACCCCATCGACGACGTCGGCCAGCGTGCGCATGAGGAGCGTCTTGCCCAGGCCCGGCACGCCCTCGATCAGCGCGTGCCCGCCGGCGACGAGCGTCGTCAGCGTCATCCGCACGAGCTCCGCATGGCCGACCATGACGCGCGCCAGCTCGCGCTCGAGCGCGCCGAACGTCGCGCGGAAGGCGTCGGGGTCGAGGTCGAGGTCGCGCAGAGGGCGCTGCGGAGCGGGTTGCGGGTCGATCATGCGTTCCTCCCATGGTCCAGGCGCACGCCGCGTTGGCGGCCGAGGCCAAGATAGACGTCCAGCGGCCAGAGGACGACCGCGAGGCCGAGCAGCCAGGGCCAGAGCGCGACCTCGTCGCGCTCGGCGGCAATGCGACCGAGCACCTCGTCCTGCGAGAGGACGGCGCCCCCGCCCTCGTGCGCGATGGCCGCGAGCACGTCGGCGCCCGGCCGACCGATGCGCCACTCCGGCGCTTGCCCGCGCCGCGCGACGAACGCCGCCGTCCGGCGCGTCGAGCCCCGCGCGAGCAATACGGCGCCGGCCAACGCGTCCGGCGCGTCGGCGGGCCAGGGCACGACCGCCCGATAGCGGCTGGGCGCGACCTGCTCCAGAGCCGCCGACGCCACGCCCCGCGTCCCCGTGATCGACGCGCGGCCCTCGGCGAGGTCGAGCGGTGTGCCGTCCTCGGCCAGCGCCGTCACGGTCACGATCGCCGCGTCGCCGCGATCGCTGAGGGTGACCTCCAGCCCCTCGTGGGCCGGCGCCCGAGCGATCGCGCGCACGAGGCCGTCCCAGAACGCCGCACCCTCGCCGGCCCGCCAGCCCTCTGCCCACCGCTCGCCTGTATCGCTCGTCCAGCCCGCGACCTCGCCCAGGCCGTAGCGCCACGTCGCCAGGAGCGGATCGTCGGGGCCGACGACGAGCGCGACCGCGGCCCCATCGCGCGGCGTGAGCGCCAGGTAGCCGCCCAGCTCCGGCAGGTCTGCGGGTTGGACCCGTCGCACAAAGCGATCCGATCCGCCGGCCGCTGCGCGGACCGCAAACGCCCCCGTCTGTTCCGAGCGAGCGCGGACGATCTCGCTCTCCTCGACGGCCAGCCGCGGCAGGTCCGTGGCGTCGCGCGCCACGTGATGACGGCCGCGGCCGACCCGCGCCAAGCGCGCGAGCACCGCGTCGTCCGCGTCGAGCCCGATGGCGATCGTGGAGAGCGTCACGCCGGCCGCGGCCGCGGCCGCGACGGCCGCCTCCTGCGGCGCGGCGTCCTCGGCCGAGTCACGGCCGTCCGAGAGCAGGATGGCATGCCGCGTGTCTACATCGCGCGCCGCCAGCACGGGCAGCCCGGCCTCGAGCGCGGCCAAGATCCGCGTGCCGCCGCCGGTAGCCAGGCCGCCGATGGCCGTCTCGACGCCGGCAAGGTCGAGGCCGCCGCCGAAGACGCCAAACGGGAGCAACCAGCGGGCCGAGTCGTCGTACGCCAGGACCGCCAGGCGATCCCCGTCGTCCAGGACCTCGGCGGCCAGGATCGCGGCCTCGCGCGCGAGGTCGAGCTTGGTGAGTCGGCTCCGGCTGTCCCCTCCGCCCATCGAAGCGGAGCGGTCGATGAGGATGAGCAGCGCGATCGGGTCGGAGGCCGTGCGTGGCGGCGGGACGAGCGCCAGCGGCGAGAGCCGCTCGAGCCCGGTGCCTTGCCAGCCGCCCTGGGCGTAGCTCTGCCGGCCGCCGGCGAGCAGCAGCCCGCCCCCGCGCTCGGTGACGAACGACTCGAGCGCCGCCATCTGGTCCAGCGCCAGGTCCGCCGCCGGCACGTCCGCGAGGACGAGCACGTCGTACGGCTCCAGGCCCGAGCGCGTCGGCGGCATCCGCGACGGCCCGAGCACGGTGGCAAGGACGCCCGATGCGGCCAGCGAGTCGGCGAGCCCGACGGCGCCAATGCCGTCGCCGACGATCAGCGCGCGCGGCGGGGGCGCCACGATGCTGGCGGCCACCAGTCGGTCGTTGGCCGGCTGGGCATCGCCCGCGGCAAAGTCAGCGACCAGCCGCAGCGGTCCCGCAACGGAGGGTACCCGAAAGGGGATGGGTACGGCCACCGCGCGCCCGTCCCCGCCGACCGCCACCGCTCGCTGCAGGATGGGCCGGTCGTCGAGCGTGGCGGTGAGCTCGCCCGTGACCGCGGCCGTCGCCCGGAGGACCACCTCGGCGACCAGGTCGTCGCCCGCGCGGGCGCGGGCAGGGATTCGGAGCGCCGAGACGGCGGCGTCCACCGGAACGCGCGGTGCCAGCGGCAGCACGTCGACCATGGCGCCTGCCTCGGCCAGCCGCGCGGCGGCCTCGGGCGCGTCGTCGTCGGTGGCGCGGCCGTCGCTGGCCAGCACGACGCGGCCGGGCCGCCCGCCGAGCAGCGGCAGGGCGCTGTCCAGCGCCTGGCCCACGTCGGACGTCCCATCACCGCCAAAGGCAACGCGGACGGCCGAGGCCGGGAGCGCCGCCTCGAACGCGCGCCGCTGCGCGCCGTCGACGCTGGCCGATCGGTCGATGACGACGACCGTCGGCACGGCGGTCGACGCCCAGATCGGCGTGGCCAGCGCCAGGACGAGGACGCTGCCGAGCGCCGCACGGACCGCGGCGCGGGCGCGCCCGTCGCCGGCGCGGCGCGCCAGCGACCACGCGGCGGCGGCGCCCAGCCCTGCGCCCGACGCCACGATCCAAGCGGGCGCTGCCAGATCGAGCGCGGCAAGCAGGCTCATCGGCGCACGGTAGAGCGCGGGGGCGACCCGCGCCAGGCCGCCTCGGCCGCGGCCAAGAGCAGCGCCAGGACGGCAAACGCGCGCCAGAGCGGTCGTCCGGCGCCTGCCGCCGCGCCACTCGGCCGCGCTGCATCGCGCGCGGTGAGCAGGCGGAGCGAGAGGTCCGACTCGCGCGCGTCGCCGGCGTTGACGGCAAACGCGATCGGCGCACCCGCGGCGCGGTAGAGGCGGTACAGGCCAGGGCGATCCACCTCGAAGCCCCGCGCGTTGCGCACGCGGTCACGCCCAGGCCCCTCGACGTCGGCGGGCGCGAGCAGCGCAACCCGGCTGCCCAGAGGCGGGGTCGACGCGCCCAGCGCCGGCGCGGCCAGCCAGCGGATGGCGCGGCGCACGAGCAGCGGGAAGCCCACGCGCTGGGCGATGTCGCCGAGCGCCGGGTCGAACGCCAGGACGACGTGGCGGCGGCCGTCCCGGACGCCGGCGTAGGCCGCCACGCGATCGCCGGCCATGAGGATCGGCTCGGCCCAGCCAGGCGCCTCCAGCACGGTGAGCCCGCCCAAGAGGGCGTCGGCGAGGTCCAGCCCGGCGACCAGCGGGTGGTCTCCGCCGGACACAACGCGCCGTTCGGTGGGCGGGGCCGCGGTGTCGTCGGACGCCTCCGGCGCGACCCAGAGGATCCCGCCGGGCGGCAGCCGACCGAGCGGCGTGCTCACGACCACGGTGACGTCGGCGGCGCCGTCCGCCCGCAGCGTGGCCGGCCCGGCCTCCTCGACCGCCAGCTCGGCATCCGCCGCAAGCGCGCGGGCAACGGGTCCCGACGCGCCGACGACTTGGACGGCCAGCGGCCGCCCCGGCAGCCAGGCCAGCGCGACGTCGTCCATCGCCAGCGCGTCGCCCGCGGCAAGTCGGACCTCGGCGACCTGGCCGTCCGGTCGGGCGCGCCAGGCAAGCGTCCGGGACTCGCGCGGGCCGAGCGCGACGACCTGCTGGTCGGCGCGCTCGCCGTCGACGAGGAGGGTGACCGGGATGTCGCGCGCCTCGGCCGCGAAGTTGGCCACGCGCGCCGTGACGCGTGCCTCGCCGCGCTCCGGGTCGCGCGTGGATGCGGCGTCGAGCACCGCCGCGTTGGCCCCGCCATCTCCCCCAGCGGTGACGACGACCGCGGCGTCGGGCGGCACGACGCCCGCGACGCCCCCGTCCGTGACGACGACCAGCCGCGCGGCCGGCCCTGCCGCCGCACGGGCCAGCCCGATGGCTGCCTCGACGTCGCCGCCCGCCCCGACGGGCTGGAGGCGCGCCACGGCGGCGCGCGCCTCGGTCGAAGCGCGGGCGCGCGCCAGGACGAGCCGCGGCTCAGCGCCAAGCGACACGAGGGTGAACGGGCCGCGCGCTGTGTCGATCGCGGCGAGCGCGAGAGCCTCAGCATCGGACCAGCGCGTGCCGGCCGCCATGCTCGTCGTAGCGTCCATGACGAGCGCCAGCGCGCCGGCCGGCGGTCCGAGGCTGAGCGCGGCTGGCCGCGCCACGGCGGCCGCCAGCGAGGCCGCGATGGCCAGGTGGATGGCCAGGAGCCACGTGGCCCGAATGCGCCGGCGGCGTGGTACGGGCGGGGCGACGAGCGCGAGCCAGGGCGCCAGCGACGGCACGAGGGCGATCGGCGCCTCGCGGCGCCGGCGGTGCAGCCACAGGATCGGCAGCCAGCTGGCGAGCGCGGCGAGGCCGAGGAGGGGCGCCGCGAACGTCATCGCGGCTGCGCCGCCGGGAGGAGCAGCGGGCCGAGCGCGGCTTCCAGGCCGATGTCGCCCGGCACCAGATGCCACAGCGCACCGCGCGCCGCGCACGCGGACTGGACGCGGTCGAACCAACCGTCCAGCGCGACCCGGTAGTCCGCGCGAACGCGCTCGTCGACCGCGATCTCGATCGCCTCAAAGGTCTCGCGGTCGGTCAGGGCGAGCGCGCCGTCGATCGTCGGCGTCAGCTGCTCGCGACCGAGGACGTGGACGACGTGGACGTCCCAGCGCGGCGCCGGGGCGCTCGCGAGGACCTCGTCCAGGTCGTCGCTCAGCCACAGGTCGGAGATCACGAACGCCGTTCCTCCCCAGGGCGCCGCCCGCAGCGCCTTGCGCAGCGACGGGCCGAGCGCGCTCCCGTGCCCGCCGGCCCGGATGCCCGCGACGTGGGCGAGCCACGCGCCGCCGCGCGCCGCGCCGGTCGACGGCCCCCAGCTGTCGCCAGACGGCGCCGTCACGAGCTGCAGCCGGTCGCCGGTCGCCAGCGCCAGCCAGCCCAGGGCCGCGGCAAGCTCGCGTGCGAGCCGCCACGCGTCCGGCGCGGCCGCCATCGAGGCGCTGGCGTCGAGGAGGACGCGCACGTCGGCCGCGTGCGTTGCCGGGCCCAGGCGGATGGTGACGGCATCGTGGCGAGCCATGTTCGCCCAGTCGATGTGCCGCACGTCGTCGCCGGGGGCGTAGGGGCGGTGGTCGATGAAGTCGGCGGCCGGCACGCGCCGTGCGCCGGGCCGCGCGCCGACGCCATGGCCCAGGCGGCGGAGCGGCAGCCGCAGCCGTTCGAGGCGCCGTGCGAACGCGTCGTCCAGGCGCAGCGTGTCGCCGACGTCGTCGCGGGCGGGCGGCGTGATCACGGCGTGCGGCCGGTGCCGGTCGGGACGGCGTCCGGCCCTGCCGGCACAGCGCGGGGCGCAAAGTACCGGCGCACGAGCCCGCGCTCGGCCAACGACACGCCCAGCGGATCGCCGTGCGCGCTGCCGGCGTCGTCGCGTGCCGTCCCGGCGCGCGCGCGGGAGGCCTCCTGAAGCGCATCCGGCGCCGTTGGATCGGCGGCCGTCCGACGGCCTGCCCCGCCCGGCGCGCTGGCGAGGTCGACCGGGGTCGCCGCGACCGGCAAGCGCGCGGCGCGGCCGCCCGCGTCGGCGTCGGCCAACGGCGGCGTCGCCAGGGCGCGGCTGGCACCGCCCTCGATACGCGCCGCCAGGCGCTCGAGCGCCGCCGCCGCCCGCGCTGGGTCGGGCGACGCGATGTCGCGCGCGGCGCCTCTGAGCTCGCGCGCGAACTCCGGTTCGGTGGGCGCGATGGCCTCCGCGGCCGCGTCGAGGGCCGCCTGCAGCCCGTCGCGCCCGGCCTCGGAGACGCGCGGCGCGGCATCGGCCAGCGCCCGGAGCGCGCGCGCGGAGCCGGCCTCGTCGCCGCGCCGGAGCGCGCTCGCCGCGTCGCCTGCGGCGGCCTGGTCGGCCAGCGCGTCGGCGAGCGCGCGCTGCCCCGGGCTCGGCCCACCGCCCGTGCCCGGGCTGGCGCCATCCCCGGCGCCGCGCCCCGGGACCTGGCCGCCATCGGCTGAACCGCCGCCTGCGCCCAGGCCGGCCAGCCCGGGCACCGCCGGCAGACGGCCCGGCAGGACGGGCGTCCCCCGCACGTGGGCGAGCAGCACGAGGCCGAGAGCCAGCAACCCCGCGCCGAGCAGCTGTTCGATCTCGACCGCGACCGGCCGCCACGACACAGCGCGCTCGCCTCCGAGCCCGGCCAACGCGGACGCCGCGTCGTCGAGGAGCCGGACCTCGAGGCCGTTGCGCGGCCCGCGCCGGTCGACCTCGACGGCGGTGACGATGAGCTCGTCCAGCTCGAAGCGACGATCGAGCAGCGCATCGATGGGCGTTCGGCGCGCGCGCGAGTCCAGCGCGATTTCAGCCACCGCCGTCGCGAGCAGGGCCACCAGCGGCCAGTGAGCCCACGGCCCGCCCGGGTCGAGCGCCGTCATGACCGCGCCGGCGCCTCCGACGAGGACGCCGACGAGGCCCGCGCGGGCCAGCGCCACGCCGCGCGCCACCTGCCGGAGCCGGTCGCGCAGCCGCTCGTAGCGCAGGCGGAAGTGGATCATCCGAGCGCCGAGCCGGGCCTCTGCCGGCGCCGCAACGCGTCGGCCGTGACGACCACGCCCAGCGCGACCACGAGCGCGCCCAAGGGCTGGAGCAGCCGATCGAAGACGCGGCGAACGGTCAGCGCGTGGCGCGCGGCCAAGTCGCCGCCGAGCGCGGCCAGATCCCGCGCCGCGGCGTCGGCATCGCGGCGCGCACCGAGCGCCGCCCACGCCGGCGCCGCCTCGGCCTTGGCCAGGCGCGCCGAGGCGAGCGCGCCGCGGCGCGCTCGCGCGAGCAGCTGCGCAGCGACCGCTGCGGGCGTCGGGAGCGCCAGCCCCTCGAGCCGCTCGCGCGCCCGCTCGGCGGCCGCGGCGGCCTCGGCATAGTCGCCGCGATCGAGCTGCGCTCGCGCTTGGGCCACATCACCCATCGCGCGCTCTCCGTCCAGCGCCAGCGCGGACAGGCGCGCATGGCGCGCCGCGACATCGCCTCCAGAGCGCTCGGCGTGGCCCCCCAGGCCGGCCAGCTGCACTGCGGCGCCGGCGTAGTCGCCGCGCGCGATGGCGGCCTCGGCGGCTTCCAGCGCGCCGTCGTACAGCGCATGCCAGCGCCACCCGTGGTCCAGGTAGCCCGGCAACCAGGCCAGCCACTCCGCCTCGAGCCGCTCGGGCGACGCGCCGAAGCCGGCCTCTAGGGCCGTACGCCAGCCGGCCGCCTCGGCCGCTCCGGCCGGGAGGCGCGCCAGCGCCGTGACGCCTCGCCGCTCGGCCAGGAAGTGAGCGATCGCGCGGCTCTCGGCCAGCGCAAGCTCCGGCTGCTCGTAGAGCCCCGCGGGCGCCGCGAGCACGGCCCAGGGCACGACGCCGCCCACGGCGAGCGCGGACCGCAGCGTCGCGATGCCCGTCGCCGTGCGCGCGCTCTCCGCCTCGGAAGGCGGGGCGAGGAAGCGCACGATGCCCTCTTGAAGCGCCTCGGGGAGATGCCCGCGCGCGGCGTCCGCCACCAGATGGCGCGCGAGCGCCGCGTGCACGGCGCCGTCGAGCAGCGCGGCATCGAGCGCCGTCCCGGCACCGCCCCCGGCCGGTCTCGGCACGAGCACGCTAAGCTCGCGCCGAGGCCGGGACGGCACGAGCCACTCGCCCCCGACCTCGATCGCCAACGGCTGCGCGGCGACGAGGTCATCCGGCGTCGGGTGGAGCCGGACGATCGGCGGCGCTCCGGGCGGCGCGCCGAACAGGGCGCCGAGGTCGCGCCAGTGGTCGGCGACGTGGAGGGCGGCGGCATCGGCCGCGGCCTCGTCGCCGGGCCGAAAGCGCAGCACCAGGCCGTCGACGGGCCGCTCGATCCACGTGTCCGCCTTGGCCACGCCACCGGCCGCCAGGACGCCGAGGACGGCCGGCACGATCGGGATCAGGCGCCTCCGCAGGCCAGCCCCGCCGCGGCATCGCCCGCGGGGCCGCGCGGGGCGGGGCCAACGCGTGTTCATAGGTCGCCTCCTCGCCTGGAGTCTACCGCTCCGGCCAGCGCGCGGGCAATGCCGGCGCCGCCCAGGGTTGCCAGATGCGCCGCGCTGGCCTACACCTTGGGCCATGGACCCGATCGACGAGGGGCGCGCCGCACCGCCGGGCGCAGAGCGCCCGCCCATCCAAGCCCTGGACGATCTGACGATCTCGCGCATTGCCGCGGGCGAGGTCATCGAGTCGCCGGCGAGCGTCGTCAAGGAGCTCGTCGAGAACGCGCTGGACGCGGGCGCCCGGCGCATCGATGTGGCCATCCGCGAGGGCGGCAAACGCCTCATCCGGATCACCGACGACGGCTGGGGCATCCCGCGCGGCGAGGTCGCCCGCGCGTTCGAGCGGCACGCCACCAGCAAGCTGCGCACGGCCGACGACCTCGTCGCGATCGCCACGCTGGGCTTCCGGGGCGAGGCCCTGGCGGCCATCGCCTCGGTCGCCCACGTCACGATGATCACGCGCGCAGCCGCCGAGGACCGCGGGACGCGCATCGTCGTCGCGGACGGGCGCGTCGTCGACATCGCCCCGGAGGGCGCGCCGGTCGGGACGCGCATCAGCGTTGAGAACCTGTTCCACAGCGTTCCCGCGCGGCGCGCCTTCCTCAAGGGCGACGTCGCCGAGGCCGGCCGCGTGACGGAGGTCGTTTCCCGCTACAGCTTCGCGCATCCAGAGCGCCGCCTGTCGCTCTCGCGCGACGACCGCGTGGTGTTTGCCGCGCCCGGAACGGGCGACCTGCGCGACGCGCTTTTGGCCGCCTACGGCCACGACGTGGCAGGCTCTATGCTCGCGCTGGACGGCGAGCACGAAGGCGCCAGGGTGGCGGGCTTTGCCGGACCGCCGCACGTCCAGCGGGCCAACCGCAGCGCCATAACGCTGTTCATCAACGGCCGGCTCGTCCACGACGCGCGCCTGGCCTACGCGGTGACCGAAGCCTACCACGGCCTCATCCCGGCGCGACGCTTCCCCGTCGCGGTCGTGTTGGCAGTGCTCGACCCGCGCCGCGTGGACGTCAACGTCCACCCGGCCAAGACCGAGGTCCGTCTGCGCGACGGCGGCGCGCTGTTCTCGGCCGTGCAGCGCACGGTGCGGGCGGCGGTCGTCGGCGGCAGCCCAGTGGCGCCGCTGGAGCCGGCCGAAGGGGCCGACCGGCGTGCGCTCTGGCGCCCCGTGCGGCCGGTGCGACCCGAGCGGCGCGAGCGGGTGGGGTACGCCGGCAGCAGCCTGCGCGAGCGCGCGCCGGGCTACGGAGCGGACGACGACCGGCCAGGACCCGCCGCCCCCAGCGCGCCCGCAGCGCAGCGCGAGCTGCTCCCAGCGCCGCCGCGACGGGCGCTGCCACCGCTCCGGCTGCTCGGGCAGCTCGATCGGGCGTTCGTCCTGGCCGAGGGACCGGACGGGCTGTACCTGGTCGATCAGCACGCAGCCCACGAGCGCATCGTGTTCGAGCGCCTGTCGGCCCGGACGGCGGCGCCGGCCAGCCAGGCCCTCCTCGCCGGCGAGGTCGTGGCGCTGACGCCCGGCCAGCTCGGGGCGGCCGAGTCGCACGCGGGCGGACTAGCCGCCGCCGGCTTCGACGTCGCGCCGTTCGGCGAGGGCGCGCTGGTCCTCCGCGCCGTGCCGGAGGTGCTGGCCGGGGAAGACCCGAGCGATGCGCTCCGCGCCGTCCTCGACGGCCTCGACGCCGGCACGACGCCCGTCGCGCAGGCGGCCGAGGACCGGGTCGTTCGCGCGGTGTGCAAGCGCGCCAGCGTCAAGGCCGGCCAGGTGCTCACCGACACGGCCATGCGCGCGTTGCTCGCCGACCTCGAGGCCTGCGCGGTTCCGCACACGTGCCCGCACGGCCGTCCGACCATGATCGTGCTCGCCCGCGCAGACCTGGAGCGGCGGTTTGGGCGGTGATCGGCCGGCACGGGCTCGCGGGCACGGCGGACCGCCGGCGATTGCCGGCGCTCTGGACCGGGTGGTATGATTGCGCTCGCTCCGCGGGCCGCTGCCACACCGCGGACGGCCACGGAGGTCCGATGAAGAAGGCGCTCGGTTTCCTGATCAAGCTCGGCGCGCTGCTCGGCATCATCGCGATCGTGGCCAAGGGCCGTTCCCTGTTTCGCGGTTCGCCCGACGGCGTCGGCGCCGAGGGCTTTGCGTTCGCCGACGCCGACGCCGACGCGGACCCGTACGCGGTCGACGAGGCGACGCTCGGCGGCGCCGTCGACCCCGAGCTGCTCGATCGGCTCGTCTGCCCGCTCGACAAGGGCCCGCTCGAGCTCGTCGACGGCAAGTGGCTGGTCAACCCGCGCAACGGCTATCGCTACCCAATCACCGACGGCATCCCGGTGATGCTCGTCGAGGTCGGCGAGCGCTATCGCGACCCCTCGACCATCTCCGCGTAGCGGCGCGCGGCCGCCGTTGGCCCGGCGGACGTCATCATCGACCGGTCCCGGCTGCCCTCGGCGGCCAGAGGACGGCACCGACGGGAGCAACCGTGAGCAACAAGGTAAGGGTCGGCATCATCGGCGTGGGCAACTGCGCCAGCTCGCTCATCCAGGGCGTGCAGTACTACCGCGACGCCAACCCGGACGCGGACGTCCCAGGGCTCATGCACGTCGACTTGGGCGGTTACCACGTCAGCGACGTGGAGTTCTCTGCGGCGTTCGACATCGACGTCGAGAAGGTTGGCTACGACCTCTCCGAGGCGATCTGGCGTGGCCAGAACAACACGCTCCGGTTTGCCGAGGTCCCGCCGCTCGGCGTGCGGGTCGACCGCGGGATGACGCTGGACGGCCTCGGGCGATACCTCAAGGAGAAGATCACCAAGGCGCCGGGCCCCACCAGCGCCGTGGCCGACATCCTGCGCGACACGGGCACCGACGTCGTCGTCAGCTACCTGCCGGTCGGCAGCGAAGCGGCCACCAAGTGGTACGTCGAGCAGATCCTCGACGCCGGCTGCGGCTTCGTCAACTGCATCCCCGTCTTCATCGCCCGCGAGCCCTACTGGCAGGGGCGCTTCGAGCAGCGCGGCCTGCCGATGATCGGCGACGACATTAAGAGCCAGGTGGGCGCCACCATCGTCCACCGGGTGCTCACGCGCTTGTTCGGCGACCGGGGCGTCCGGCTGGAGCGCACGAGCCAGCTCAACGTCGGCGGCAACATGGACTTCTACAACATGCTCGAGCGCGAGCGCTTAGAGTCCAAGAAGGTCTCCAAGACCAACGCCGTGATCAGCCAGCTCGATGCGCCGATGGCCCCCGAGAACGTGTACATCGGCCCCAGCGACTACGTGCCGTGGCTCGAGGACCGGAAGTGGGCGCACATCCGCATGGAGGGCAGCGGCTTTGGCGACGTTCCACTCAACATCGAGCTGAAGCTCGAGGTGTGGGACAGCCCCAACTCCGCCGGCGTCGTCATCGATGCGGTGCGGCTCGTCAAGATCGCGCGCGACCGCGGGCTCGCGGGCACCCTGGAAGGGCCGTCGGCCTACCTGATGAAGAGCCCACCCGTCCAATATCCCGACCCGGTCGCGCGCGACATGGTCGAGGCGTTCATCCGCGGGGACGGCGATGTCGCAGCCGGGCGCCACAACGGGGTACAGGCGGTAGGCGAGGTGGTCGAGTAGGCGGAGCGTTGGACTCGCCGTAACACGGGCATCCGAAGGGACGTCACACGCACTGAAATGCCCGCGGCACCGCGGGCAGCGACGTGTGGAGCCCTGCCCGATGCGCTCTCGCTCGGCCCGCGAGCCCGGCCCGTTTGCGCCCGGTCGCGCGTGCGCCTTCGCCCTCCTGATGCTGGCCCTCGCAGCGTGGAGTGCTGCTCGGCCGTCGTCCTCGCGTTGGCCCATGACCGCGGCCCATGCAGCGTCCTCGGCGGGCGCGCTCGCCGAGGCGTATCGCTACGATGGGCTGCTGGCGGGGACACCCTCGCGCGGGCTGCCCGACGAGCCGCGCGGCCTGGACGTGGCCGATGACGGCCTCATCTACGTCGCCGAGCAGGGCGGGCGCGTCTCCGTCTGGCACCAAGATGGCGGGACCGACCCGGACCTGGCCACGCGCGGCGACGGGCCGGGCGCGGTCGTCGCGCCCGAGGACGTTGCGGTCTCCGCCGACGGCAAGCGCGTCTATGTGGCCGACCCTTTGGCATCGCGGGTCCAGGTCTACGACCGGCGTTCGGGGGGCCACCTGGCCAGCTGGGACGACGTCGGGACGCCGCGCGGCGTTGCCGCCGGGGCCGACGGGCGCGTCTACGTGAGCGATGCGGGCGGGCACCGCATCCACGTGCGCGATCCCGAAGGGCGGATGGTTGCGACGTGGGGCGGCCCGGGAACGGCGCCGGGGCGCTTCGACACGCCGCTCGGCTTGGCGGTGGCCGCCGATGGCAGCGTCCTCGTCGCCGACAGCGGCAACCAGCGCGTCCAGCGGCTCGCCGCCGATGGCGCGGCAGAGAGCGCGATCGACCTCAGCAACGCCGGTGGTCCCGGCGGGGTTCCCTACGACGTCGCCTCGAGCGGCGACACGGTGTATGTGGCCGTCGATCGCGCCGTGTTGCGCTACCGCGGCGCCACGTTCGTGGGCGCGCTCCCGCCGCTCGAGCCCGCGCCGCCGTCCGACTGCCCGCTGCCGGACCCGTGCCGCTGCCGCGAGGTCCAGCCGGTTGCCGACAACCACGAGGGCGTCCAGCGGGTTGCCGCCTCCGAGCGCCTGGGCGTCTTCTTCACGTACGCGCCGCAGCTGCGCGCCTTCGACCGCATCGTGGCGCTGCCCGCGCGCGGCTTCCCGAGCGTGATCCCGTGGCGGTGCTCGCCGTTCACGGCGCCTGCGCTCAGCCGTCCCATGCGGATCAGCACCGGCGACGGGCGCGCCGAGCCGGTCGTGCTCGGCCGCGCGCGCGCGCTCTGGCGGGCGAGCGCGAGCGGCAACGGCATCAGGGCACCGCTCGATCCCGCCGACGACGTCGCGGTGACGGCCGGCGGCGCCACGCTCGTCGTCAGCGGCAACCAGGTCGCTTCGACCGCCGGCGTGACGATGACCGTGCTCGATCCCGACATGATGACCCGCCGCAACCGCGCCAACGACCGCGTCCCGGACGCGGGCTGGTGGCACACCGCGCTGGCGGCCCACGACGGCCCGAACGGGCGCATCGTAGCCGTGCTGGACGCCGGGCGGCAGCGCGCGACGCTGCGCCGCTTCCCGGACGGCCTCCTCGTCGGCCAGCTGGCGCCCAGCGGCGCGCGCGAGCCGTTCCGCGCCCTCGCCGACGTGGCGTTCGACGCGCGCGGCTGGCTGTGGATCGTCGCGCGCGACGGGACGCTCTGGCGATACGACGCGTCCGGGCGGCTGGTGGACCGCCTGCTGCTCGCGGAGGCCGGGCGCGAGGGCATCGTGGCCTTGGCCGTCGACGAACCGCTGGACGCCTACGCGCTCACGGCGCGCGGGACGGTGTGGAAGCACCGCGGTGCCGACGGGGCGACGCGTGCCCGATGGGATGCAGCCAGCATGGCCGTGCCGCCCGGCGGCGCGATCGACCTGACCGACATCGCGGTCGACGCCGCCGGCGCCGTGCTCCTCGTCGACCCCGTGAACGAGGCCGTGCACCGCTTCGTCCCGACCGCGCCGGACGACGATCCAGCGCCCGCTGGCAGCGCGTGCGGGGTGGCCGTCGACAAGCGCGCCGCACCCGACCGCGTTCGGCTGGGCGACGCCGTCTCGGTGACGCTCACCATCGGCGGGACCTGCGCGGGCGGCGGCGAAGGGCTCGATGCGGTGCTCGTCGTCGACGGCGGCTGCCAGCTGGCCGGCCGTCGCCTCGCCGCGGCCCGAGCCGCCGGGGCGCGCCTTGCCGCCGACCTTCGGCCAGGACGCGATCGCCTGGCCATCGTCCGGTTCACCGACGAGGAAGGCGGCGCGCGCCTGCTCGCCCCTCTGTCCGACGACCAGGAGGCGCTCGGAGCCGTCGCGCGCGGGCTCCGCAACGAGTGCCTGCCGCCCGAGCTGGTTCCCGGGCGCGGCTTCGAGGGCCGCCTTTCGGACGGGCTGCGCGCCGGGTTCGAGGCGCTCTACGGACCGGCCGCCCGCGTTGGCGCCGCCCGCGCCGCCATCGTCGTCTCGCCGAGCCGGTTCGACACGGCGGCCACGTTCGCGCGGCTGGCCGGGCTGGACACGCCCTTCGTCCTCGACCGGACGCACGCGCTCTGGCAGGCGCGGCGCCTGGGCGCGCTCGGCGCGCGCGTCTTCACGGTCAGCCTCCCCGAGGAGGCGCGCGCGGGCTTCCCGCTGGCCGCGAGTGCGCTCGGCCGCCAAGGACTCGCGCGGGCAGCGCTCGCGCAGCCGGGCGAGCCCGAACCGACGCCTGCGCCCGATCCCCGCGCCCCGCACCCATCCGACGACGCGCTGCTCGCTTCGCTGGCGTTGCCCCCGTCGGGCTTCCGCGTCGCTCTAGATGCCGACGACCTCCCGGAGATCCTGGCCGCCATCGCCGAGGACCTGGCCCCACGTCCGCTGTTCGCGCCGCTCGTCGTCACCGACGTGCTTCCGGCCAACATGCGGCTCGTCGCGGGCAGCGCTCAGCCGCCGGCCGAGCTGCTCCCCGGCGGCGTGCTCCGCTGGCGCTTGGACGCGGTGCCGCTCGGGGCGGCGACGACGCTGCGCTATCGGGTGACGCCGCTCGATGCCGGGCTTCACCCGACCAACGTCGAGGCCATCGCCGCGTACACCGACGGCCTTGGCGCCGGCGGACGGATGCGCTTCCCGGTGCCCACGGTCGCCGTCATCGCTCCGGAACCGTCTGCCACGGCCTCGACCGAGCCCTCCGCCTCGCCTCCACCGACCGCGTCGCCCGACGCAACGAGGACGCCAGGCCCGACGTCGACCGTTGCGCTGTCCCCGACCGCGCGTGCGTCGCGGACGCCCACCTTGCGCGCCGCGCTGTACCTGCCGCGCGTCGTCCGCGACGCCTGCCAGCCGAAGCAGCGACCCGTCGACGTGGCCCTCCTCATCGACACCTCGTCCTCGATGAACGGCGCCAAGATCGCCTCGGCGCGCGCCTCGGCGCGCACGTTCCTCGGGCTGCTCGACCTGCCGCGCGACCAGGCGACCGTCGTCCGGTTCGATCACACCGCGGTGCTCGTCGAACCGCTGACGGGCGAGCGCGCGCGCCTAGAGGCGGCGCTCGACCGGCTGACGACGGCGGTCGGGACGCGCCTGGACCTCGGGTTATGGGCGGCGATCGGTGCCGTGCGCGAGCGCGGGCGGTCGCGCGGCGACGCCGATCCGGTCATCGTCCTGCTCACCGATGGCCGGACCGAGGGCGGGTCCGAGGGCGCGGCGCTTCAGGCCGCACGGCTGGCCCGCGACGTCGGCATCCGCGTCTTCGCCATCGGCTTGGGCTTTGATGCGGCCCCGGACTTCCTCAGCGACGTCGCGGGCGGAACGGAGCACGTCTACTTGGCCCCATCGCCCGCCGACCTCGCGCGCGTCTATGCCCAGATCGCGCGCGCCATTCCCTGCCGCTGACGCGCGCGGCGACCAGCACGCCCTCAGCCTGCCGGCGGCGCCTGGACCCGGGGGACGGTCGCGGCCCTTCGTGCGCGACCGAGGCGCGCGCGAACGGCGGGCAGCCTGACGACGAGAAGCGCGCCGAGCACGAGGGCCCACGGCGCCCACTCGCCGACCTGGGCCAGCGGGTCCTTGACCGCCCACGACTGATGGATCGCGACGAGCACGGCGGCGGCGTACACCGACCGGTGCAGCTGCGTCCAGCGCCGCCCCATGCGCCGCATGGCCGCTTTCGTCGAGGTGGCGGCAAGCGCCGCGAGGATGAGCAGGGCGGCAAAGCCGAGCAGGATGAACGGCTTCTCCAAAAGGCCTTCCGACAGGATGGCGCGGAGGTCCAGGCCGTAGTCCAGCGCGACGAAGACCAGCATGTGGGCGACGGCGTAGGCAAAGGCGATGAGCCCGAGCGTGCGCCGAAGGGAGTGGGCCCACCGCCACCCCAGGAAGCGCACGGCCGGCGAGACGGCGAGCGAGGCGGACAGGAACGCCACGGCGGACAGCCCGCTCAGCGTCGTGAGGTCGGCGACAGGGTCGACGATCAGGACGGTGCCGCTCGCGTAGCGATAGGCGGCCCACAGCGCCGGCGCCAGCCCGGCGGCGATGGCCGCGGCCTGGCGCGCGCGCGCGGCGTTCGTTCGGCTCAGAACCACGTCGTCAGGTCCATCCCGGCGTAGAGCTGCGCCACCTCGTCACCGTAGCCGTTGAACGGGAGCGTCGGGCGCCGCTTCAGGCCGCCCTCGATCCGGCGCTCGGACGCCTGGGACCAGCGCGGGTGGTCGACTTCCGGGTTCACGTTGGCAAAGAAGCCGTACTCGTCGGGCGCCGAGTCCATCCAGAGCGAGGTGGGCATCTCTGCGACCAGGTCGATCTTGACCACCGACTTGATGCTCTTGAACCCGTACTTCCAGGGCACGACCAACCGAACCGGCGCCCCGTTCTGAGGCGGGAGGTCGCGCCCGTAGAGGCCGGTGGCCAGGAGCGTCAGGTCGTGCATGGCCTCGTCGATGCGCAGCCCCTCGACGTACGGCCACGGGAAGCCGCCGCGGCGCTGTCCCGGCATCGCGTCGGGCCGAAGGACGGTCTCGAAGCGGACGAACTTGGCGTCGGCCTTCGGCTCGACCTCCGCGAGCAGCGCGCTGAGCGGAAAGCCGGTCCACGGGATGACCATCGACCAGCCCTCGACGCAACGCAGCCGGTAGATGCGCTCTTCCATGGGAAAGCGCATGAGGTCTTCGAGCGCGTAGGTGCGCGGCTTTTCGACCATCCCCCCGACGGTAACGGCCCACGGGTCGGCGACGAAGCCCGCGGCGAGCTCGGCCACGCGCTCCTTGTCCGTCGTGAACTCGTAGTAGTTGTTGTAGTTGGCGACGGCCGCAAGCGACGTCAGCGCGTCGCCCAGCTCGTCCGTCGCCGGGCGGTCGCCGCCGCCTGGCGGAGGGGAAGGCGCCAACGCGCCCTCCGAGGCCGAACCCGGACCGCCCGCGGGCAGCGCGCCGCCGTCTCCAGGTCGGCATCCGGCAAGCGCCGCGCCGCCCGCCAGGCCAAGCCCGGCGATCAGCTGCCGGCGCGAAAGGTAAGCGGACTCGGGGGTGATTTCCGAACTCGGAACGTGCCGGGACATGGGAAAGCTCCTCTCGAGCGGCCACAGATCGTGCCGGTGGTAGACTCACGCAATGTCTCCGGGTGGCTGCGCCCGTTACAGGCCTGGCACCGAGGGAGGGCTCATGACGATCGAATCCCGGCGCGATCCGTTTCCCGCCGTCGACCTGCGCGGCAAGGTGGCGCTCGTGACGGGCGCGTCGCGGGGCATCGGGCGCGCGGTGGCCGAGGGCGCCGCGCGCGCCGGCGCCGAGGTCGTCCTGGTCAGCCGCAATCAGGCCGGGGTCGATGCGGTGGCCGAGGCCATTGCCGCCGCCGGCGGCCAAGCGCTGGCCGTCGCCGCCCACGCCGGCGAGGCGGGCGCCGTCGAGGCAGCGGTGGCCCAGGCCGTCGATCGCTTCGGCGGCGTCGACCTGCTGGTCAACAACGCCGGCACGTGCCCGCACTTCGGCCCAGTGCTCGAAGCAGACGACGCCCTGTGGGACAAGACGATGGACGTCAACGTGCGGAGCGCCTGGCGCGCGGCCCGGGCGTGCGCCCCGCTCATGCGCGCGCGGGGGGGCGGCCGGATCGTGAACGTGGCCTCGGTCGCCGCGCTGGTGCCGCAGCCCAACGTCGGGCTCTACTGCCTGTCCAAGGCCGCGCTCAAGATGCTCACGGAGGTGCTGGCGGTCGAGCTGGCCGCGGACGGCATCCAGGTGAACGCCGTGGCGCCCGGCTTCGTCCGGACCCGCTTCAGCCGCGGGATCTGGTCCGACGACGCGCGGAGCACCGACGTGCTGGCGACGATCCCCCAGCGCCGCATGGCCGAGCCGGAAGAGGTCGCCGCCGTCGTCCTCGCCCTGCTCTCGGGCATGGCGCGGTTCATGACCGGCAGCACGGTCGTCGTCGACGGCGGCCAGCTCGCAGCGGCGGGTTACCCGCCGGCCGACGCGAGCGTGCGCTGACGGAAGGGTTAAGGCGAGGTGAATACCCGGTGTGGTTTCCTTGATCTCCCGGGTCGGCACGTGTAGACTCCCGGGCCTGGATGGACAGGGGAGCCGGTGGAACCTCACGCTGGCGGGCCACCAGATCGCGGTCGTAACCCTCGCGTGTCGTTACGCGCGGAAGCGACCTAGCCCGCAGCAGAGCGCAGGCCAGCCTTCCCCGCACACACACACCCGTCAAGGAGTGCTCACGTGAACGTTTCGCTCGGATCCCGCTGGCCGCTGGCCGCGGCAATCGTCGCCGGCGCCGTCGGCCTCGTCCTCGGCGCCGCCGCCGTGCCCGCGGTCCGCGCCGAGGCCGACCAGGCCCCGTCGTGCAACTGGGTCGGGTCGACCAACGTCCAGCAGAAGGTCTACTTCGCGGCGTCGGCATACGACACGATGGACCAGCGCATGTACATCATCGGCGGCCTCAACGAAGCCGGGGAGCCCAAGGAGTTCAACCAGGGCCTGGACTTTGCCACGGCCACCGGTCCTGGCGACGTCCGGGCGTTCAGCCCGCGCAACGCCACCAAGCGCCGCTACGGTGCGGCGGCCGTCTACGTGCCCAACCTGATGGACCCGACCAAGAAGGGCAGCGTGCTGCTCATCGGCGGCTCCGAGGATCCGGGCGAGGAGGACGACGCCGCCGGCCGGGGCGAATCCGACGCCTACGAGTACAACATCGAGGGCAACACCTGGAGCCTGAAGACCATCGCCGGCGCGCTCGGGGAGCGCGTCTTCCATGCGGCGGCGTACGACCCGGAGAACATGATCGTGGTCGTGGCCGGCGGCGTGCGCCAGTGTGCGTTCGAGGGCCCCCTCGCCGGCAACGGCTGCCCGGCGGATTCGCTGCCGACGGCGCTGATCAAGCTCGACCCGGCCACCGGCGATGCGTCCATCATGGCCTCCGCGGCCGGCAGCCTCCAGATCTACGGCCACAGCATGGTCTACGACTCGGTCGGCAAGCGCATGCTGCTCCACGGCGGCACGCGCAGCGGCACGCAGGCGGATCCCGCCACCTGGGCGCTGGACATGACCAACGCGGCCACGGCCAACTGGACCCAGGTCGCCAGCGGCGGCCCGCGCGTGGCCTTCCACACGGCCGCCTATGATGCCGACAACAACTGGATGGTCGTCCACGGCGGCGCCACCGGCCAGTTCATCAACCAGAGCGAGGCCACCAACACGCGGACGCACGCGCTCGAGCTCGGCGCCATGGGCGGCGCCTCGTGGAGCGACCTCGGCACGCAGAGCAGCCCGACGGACCGCGTCGGCGCCGTCGCCGCCTACGCCATGGGCAGCAGCGTGAAGGGCGTGGTCATGGCCACCGGCCGCCGCAAGCAGTCCAGCCGCGACACCCAGACCGCCCAGAACAGCAGCGAGATCCTGGTCTGCGGCGCGGCAACGCCGACGACGCCCGCGACGACCACGACGCCGGTGACGCCGGGGACGCCGACGCCGGTCACCCCGACGGCCACGGGCGGCACGCCCGTAACGCCGACGGCGACGGTGGGACCCAAGGACCCCGAAGCCGAATCCTGCGACAGCATCACGGGCAAGGTGCCCGCGGCGGCCATCGCGCAGGCTCTGGCCGACCCGGACAGCGTGTCGGGCTGGAAGGAGCTGTGCCACCCCAACCTGCCGGCCAGCCCGTTCAACACGCTGCGCCAACACCTGGACATCCGCAACCCGGGCGCGCCGTTCCACCCCATCTACAACAGCCTGGTCTTCCGCTGCGGCTGCCGCTAGCCGCTCGCGGACGCGCGCCGGCTCGCTGAGCCGGCCCTAGCCCGGCAGCGCCCTCGCCCACGCGGCGGGGGCGCTGCCGCGTTTTCGGCGACAAGCGCGTGGTATACTCGCGCGCCATGGAGCCCCTGGACCGCGACGCCGTCGACCGAATTGCCGCGCTGGCGCGCCTTGGCCTCACCGAGGCCGAGCGCGAGGCGCTCCGGCACCAGCTCGCCGACGTGCTCGGCTACGTCGGGCAGCTGGCGGGCCTGGTGCTCGACGAGGCGCCGCCGTTCCTCGGGCCGGCGGTCGCGCCGCTCCGCGCGGACGAGCCCGGACCCAGCCTGCCGCGCGCGGAGGCGCTGGCCAACGCCGCGCGGACGACAGCGGGCTACTTCCGCGTCCCCACGATCCTCGAGTGATGTGCCTGCCCCCGAGGGTCACCGCGCGGTGAGCGCCGCGAGGAACGTCCATGGCCGCTGACGAAGCCACCGATTGGGGCGTCGCCGCGTGCGCCCAGGCGCTCCGAACCGGGCGCGTCTCGTCGCGCGAGCTGGCACAGGCTCACCTGGCGCGGATCGAGCGCGCGGACGGCGCGATCGGCGCGTTCCTCGCGGTCACCGGCGAGCTGGCCCTTCAGCAGGCCGACGCCGCCGATCGGCGGCGGGCGCGCGGCGAGGACGGCCCGCTGCTCGGTGTGCCGTACGCGCTCAAGGATATCCTGACCACCGCCGGCACGGTGACCACGGCCGGCTCGCGCCTGCTCGAGGCGTACGTCCCGCCGGACAGCAGCACGTGCTACGAGCGGCTGACGGCGGCTGGGGCCGTCCTCCTCGGCAAGACCAACCTGGACGAGTTCGCCATGGGCTCGAGCACGGAGAACTCGGCGTTCCACGCCACCCGCAACCCGTGGGACCACGCGCGCGTGCCGGGCGGCTCCAGCGGCGGGTCGGCGGCGGCCGTCGCCGCGCGCATGGCGCCGCTGGCGCTCGGCACCGATACAGGCGGCTCGATCCGCCAGCCCGCGGCGCTGTGCGGCTGCGTGGGCGTAAAGCCCACGTACGGGCGCGTCTCGCGCTACGGGCTGATCGCGTTCGGCAGCAGCCTGGACTGCGCGGGGCCGTTCGCCCGCTCCAGCGCCGACGCCGCGACGGTCCTGGCCGCCATCGCCGGCCACGACCCGCGCGACGCGACGTCGTTGGACGCGCCGGTGCCCGACTACGCCGCCGCGCTGGTCGGCGACCTCGACGGCCTGCGCGTCGGGGTCGTCCGCGAGCACCTGGCCGAAGGGCTGGACGACGGCGTCCGGGCGGCGCTCGAAGCCGCGCTCGACGTGCTCGTCGAGGCGGGGGCCGAGCGCGTCCCTGTGTCGCTGCCGCACGTGGGCTACAGCGTGGCCAGCTACTACCTGGTGGCCACCGCCGAGTGCAGCGCCAACCTGGCGCGCTACGACGGCATCCGCTACGGGCGAGCGGCTCCAGCCGACACGCTCGACGAGCTGCTGGCCAGAACGCGCGACGAGGGCCTGGGCGCCGAGGTCAAGCGGCGCATCATGCTGGGCACGTACGCGCTCTCGCGCGGCTACTTCGACGCCTACTACAAGCAGGCCACCCGCGTGCGTGGCCGCGTCCGCGCCGACTTCGACGCGGCCCTAGAGGACTGCGACGTGCTCGTCGGGCCGACCGTCCCGGCCCCCGCGTTCCGGCTGGGCGAGAAGCGCGACGACCCGCTGGCCATGTACCTCTCCGACATCTACACGATCGCCCTCAACCTGGCCGGCCTTCCCGGCGCGAGCACGCCGTGCGGCCTGGTCGACGGTCTGCCGGTCGGCCTGCAGATCATGGGCCGTCCGCTGGACGAGGCGACCGTGCTCCGCGTCGCCGACGCCTACGAGCGGCGGACAGACTGGGCGGCGCTCCGGCCGCCCGAGGGCGGCGCGCCATGAGCCCGCGGCTGACCGTGATCGTGCCCGCCGCCGGCGCAGGCAGGCGGCTGCGACCGCTCACGGAGCGCCTGCCGAAGCCGCTCGTCCCGCTGGCCGGCGCGACGCTGCTCGACCATGCGCTGTCGCCCCTCGAGGGCGCCCCGTACGACGAGGTGGTCTTCGTCGTCCCGCCGGGCGACGGCGCGATCGAAGCGCACGTCGCGGCCAACGGCCCCGCCCGGGCGCGCTTCGTCGTCCAGCCGGACGCCCTCGGCCAGGCCGACGCCGTGGCGCGCGCCTGCGACGGCGTGGCCGGACCCGTCCTCGTCCTCTTCCCGGACACCGTCCATGACGTCGACCTCGGAGCGCTCGCCAGGGCGGGCGGCGCGCCCGGAGCGCCGGACGGCGTCCTGCACTTGAGGCCGGTCGACCGACCGGAGCGCTTTGGCGTGGCGGTGGTCGAGGGCGGCGTCGTGGTGCGGCTCGTCGAGAAGCCGGCCGCGTTCGTCTCCAACCTGGCCGTCGTCGGGGTGTACTGGCTTGCCGACGCCGCCGCGCTGGCCGCTGCCTGCCGCGCCGCCGGCGCCCACACGGACGGCGAGGTCTACTTGGCGGCCGCGCTGCAGCGCCTCATCGACGGCGGGGCGCGCCTGGAAGCCGCCCCGGTCACGACGTGGCTCGACTGTGGCACCCTGCCCGACCTGCTGGCGAGCAACGGCATCCTGCTCGAATCGGGCGGCGGCTGGCTGCGCACGCGCAGGGCCGCCAGCGTCGCCGCTGTCGGCGCCGGCACCACGGTCCAGCCGCCCGCGTGGGTCGCCGCCACCGCGGCCATCGAGGATAGCGCCATCGGGCCGGGCGTATCCGTCGGCGCCGGCGCGCGGATCGTGCGCAGCACCGTCGGGCCGCGCGTGCACGTCGGCGCCGGCGCCGTGATCGAGGACGCGCGGGTTGCCGACGCCATCGTCTGCGACAGCGCTGCGCTCATCGGGGCGACGATCGAGGGCCGGATCGTCGCACAAGGCGGCGTGTTAGGCGAAGCCGGCGCCCTGGAGATGGCGCGATGACGCCGAGCGCGGCGACCGCAGCGACAGGGCCGACCGACGGCGCGCCCGATGCCTGGGAGACCGTCGTCGGCCTCGAGACGCACGTCCAGCTGCAGACGCGCACCAAGATGTTCTGCGCCTGCTCCGCCGACTACAGCGGCGCCGAGCCCAACACGCACACCTGCCCCGTCTGCCTCGGGCTGCCGGGCGCGCTGCCCGTGCCCAACGCGGCCGCGGTGACCCTGGCCGCGCGCATCGGGCTGGCCCTCGGCGGCACCATCCACACCCACACATGGTTCGAACGCAAGAACTACCACTACCCTGACCTCGCCAAGGGCTACCAGATCAGCCAGTACGAGGCGCCGCTGTGCACCGGCGGCGGCCTCGACCTCGACGACGCGGGCACGCGCACCGTGCGCCTCGAGCGGCTGCACCTCGAGGAGGACACGGGCAAGCTCATCCACGTCCAGGGCGGCGCGCTCATCGACTTCAACCGCTCGGGCGTGCCGCTCGTAGAGATCGTGACCCGACCCGATCTGCGGTCCGGCGACGATGCGCGCGCGTACCTCGAGGCCCTCCGGCTGTTGCTCCGGTGGCTGGGCGTGTCCAGCGCCAACATGGAGGATGGCGCGCTGCGCGTCGACGTCAACGTCTCCGTTCGACCGCGCGCGCGGGAAGCGCTGGGCACCAAGGTCGAGGTCAAGAACCTGAACAGCTTCGCCTCCGTAAAGGCGACGATCGACCACGAGGCGGCGCGCCTGATCGCCCTGCTGGCCGAGGGCGGCACGGTCGTCCACGAGACGCGCGGCTGGGACGAAGCCGCCAAGCGGACGGTGCCCCAGCGCGCCAAGGAGTCGGCCGAGGACTACCGCTACTTCCCCGAGCCCGACATCCCGCCGCTCGTCGTCGACGCTGCGTGGCTGGCCGCGGAGCGCGCGGCGCTGCCCGAGCTGCCGTGGGCGCGCCGCCGCCGGCTGGCCCAGGCGGGCGGCCTCAGCGCCGAGGCGGCGCGCCTGGTCACGCGCGACCGCAACACTGCAGATTATGTCGAGATGGCGTTCGCCGCCCTGCCGGGCCGCGCCGCCTCGCTGGCCGACTGGGTCGTCGGGCCGCTGTTCGGCCTCGCCAACGCCGAGGGCCATGACACGGCGGCCATGGCCGATCGGGTCCCGGCCGGCGAGCTGGCCGCGCTCGTCGCCATGGTCGATGCCGGGCGCCTCGGGCGGGCTGCGGCCAAGGACGTGCTGGCGCTCATGTACCGGGATGGCGACTCCGCCCTGGCGGTCGTCGCGCGCGAGGGGCTGGGGCAGGTGGCGGACGATGCGCTCGAGCGCGCCGTGGCCGAGGCGCTGGCCGCCGAGCCGCGCGCCGTCGCGGACTTCCGCGCAGGGAAGCACTCGGCCATCGGCTTCCTGCTCGGCGCCGTCATGCGCGCCACGCGCGGGCAGGCCGACCCGGCCGCCGCGCGCGCCGCGCTCGAGGCCGCGCTCCGGGACGGACCGTGAGCGACGGCGCCGCGCAGGTCGGCGCGCGCGCGACCGTCCTCCTCACCGGCCTCGGGCACGACGGCGAAGCCGTCGGCCGGCTCAAAGATGGGCGCGCCGTGTTCGTGGCCGGCGGGTTGCCGGGCGAGCTGGCCGAGATCGTCATCACCGAGGTCAAGCCGCGCCTGGCGCGAGGACGCTTGGCGGCCATCCCCGAGGTGCCCGCGGAGGCGCGCCTCCTCGTCCCACGCTGCCCGTACTACGGGACGTGGCCGGCGCGCGGCGAGGAACCGGATGCGTGGTGCGGTGGCTGCCAGCTCCAGCACATGGCCTACGACGCGCAGCTCCGGTTCAAGGCCGAGGCAGTGCGCGCCGCGCTCAGCCGGATCGGGCGCATCGAGAACCCGCCGGTGGCACCGACGCTTGGGATGGCCGACCCGTGGCGCTACCGCAACACGCTCCGCCTGCACGCGGCCGGCGGGCAGCTGGGCCTGATCGCGCGCGACGGCCGGACGCTGGTGCCCATCGAAGACTGTCCCATCGCCCATGACGGCGTGGCCGACCTCATCCCGGCGCTGGCCGAGGCGCGCCTCCCCGACGGGTGCGCGGTCGTCATCCGGGCCGGGACGCGAACCGGAGACGCGCAGGTCGTGCTCTACGACGCGTACGACACCATCGCCGACCTCAACGTCGAGCTCGACGCGTCGGTCGTGCTCGTCGACGGCTCCAGCGAGGTCCACCTGGTGGCGGGACAGGCGGACATCCTCGAGGGCGTCGCCGGACGGGGCTATACCGTGCCCGCCACGGCGTTCTTCCAGGCCAATACGGCGATGGCCGACCGCTTGGTCGAGCATGTCATCGCGGCGGTTCCCGCGCGATCTCGGCAGGTCGTGGACGCGTACTGCGGCGTCGGCCTGTTCACCGTGGCGCTGGCGCCCCACGTCGGCGCGATCACGGGCATCGACATCGACGCGGCCGCGATCGCGGCGGCCGTGGACAACGCCGCCGGGCTCGACAACGTCACGCTGATCGAGGGTCCCGTCGCCGAGGGACTGGCGGCCGTCGACGGCCCCGTGGACGCCGTCGTCGTCGACCCGCCGCGCGCCGGGCTCGAGCCGGCCGTGCTGGAGTTGCTCGCCGCGCGCGCGCCGGGTACGATCGTCTACGTCAGCTGCGAGCCCTCGTCGCTGGCGCGCGACGTGCGGCGGTTGGCCGAGTCCGGCTACGCTCTGGTCAGCTGCCAGCCCATCGACATGTTCCCGCAGACGCACCACGTGGAGACGGTCAGTGTCCTCGAACGACGCGCCTGACGTGCCGGCGACGCCCGGTGCCGGCCACGAGCCGGCGCACATGGACCCGGCGCTCGCCGAGCGGATCGCGCGCGCACCCGACGCGCGCATCGCGGTCATTGTGACCGCGCGCGGCGCGCTCGAGGACCTCGTCGCGGCGCTCCCGGCGGAGGCCAGCCTTGCCCACGCCTATCGCCTGATCGCCAGCGTGGCCATCGAGGCGCCCGGCACGGCCATCGCGCTGCTGGCCGACCATCCCGCCGTCGCGGCCATCGAAGCGGTCGAGGACGTCCAGGCTTGGCCCGTGAGCGCTCAGCGCGAGGTCGACGCATGAACCCAGCCAAGTTCCACAAATCGCTGTCGGTGGCCATGTCGCTGGCCCGGCCCGCAGACGAACCGCTGGCCGTCATCGTCCGGCTCCGGGCGGGGCCGCTGGCGCGGGGCGAGGTGCGCGCGCTGGCGTCGCTCCCGTCCGCCGGCGACTTCCGCCTCATCCCGGCGCGGGCCATCGTGGCGAGCGCAGCGCAGATCGCGGCGCTCTCCGACGACCCGGCCGTCGACATGATCTGGCCCGACCTGCCCGTCCACGCGTGGCTCGACGAGGCGGTGCCGCAGGTCGGGGCGCAGCGCGTGTGGTCGTCGGGCTTCACCGGCCGCGGGGTGCGGGTGGCCATCCTGGACACCGGCATTGACCCGGATCACCCTGACCTCGCGGGCCGCCTGGCGGCCTACCGCGATTTCGTCGAGCCGAGCGCGACCGACACGCCCCGCGACCCGAACGGGCACGGCACCCACGTGGCCGGCATTGCGGCCGGCGACGGCACCGCGAGCGGCGGCCGGTATCGCGGCGTGGCGCCCGGGGCGGAGCTGGTCGTCGGGCGCGTGCTCGACGCCGCTGGCGCCGGCCGCACGAGCACGGTCATGGCCGCCATCGAGTGGGCGCTGGAGGAGGGGGCGCGCGTGGTCAACATCAGCCTTGGCGGCCCGCCCTATCCCGCCGACGGCACGGACGCCCTCTCGCTGCTCATCGATGCCGCCGTCGAGGAGGGGCTGGTCGTGTGCGTGGCGGCCGGGAACATGGGTCCGGCTGGCCAGACCATCGGCGCGCCGGCGGCGGCCAAGCGCGCCATCACCGTGGGCGCCTCGGACGTGGCGGCCGACGGCCGCGAGCGCGCCGCCCTCTTCTCGTCCCGTGGCCCGACGAGCGACGGCCGCGCTAAGCCCGACGTGCTGTTCCCCGGCGTCGGCATCGTCTCGGCGCGCGCCGCCGACACCGAGCTTGGCAACGCGGTCGGCGCCCGCTACACGGCGCTGCGCGGCACCAGCCAGGCCTGCCCGATGGCCGCCGGCACGGTGGCGCTGCTGCTCGAGGCCAACGCGCGCCTGGCGCCCGACGACGTGAAGGCACGGCTGCTCCGAGGCGCCGACCGGCTTGACGGCGTGGCCGCCGAGGCGCAGGGCGCGGGCCGCGGCAGCGCGTATCGCGCGTTCGCCGGCGCGACCGATGCGGCCCCGGCGGCCGGTGGTCGACCGCCCACGCCGACGCCGACGCCGACGCCGGAGCGCGCCCCCGGCGGGGCACCCGGGCCGCGCGCGGGCGACGCGCCGGACGGCGCTGCGGGTTGCCTTCCGCTGGCCGCCCAGGCCCTGCGGCGGCGGGGGTGATGTACAGCCCCGAAGCACGGCGCGGCTAGCGCTCGGCGTCGATCGCCGGCGCGAGCGCCTCGAGCCACGCCGCCATGCGCGGCGCCGACGCGGCGCCCTGTGCCAAAACCTCGTCGTGGAGCACCGCCGGGCCGCCCGCGCGGCTCGGCGGCGCCAGGGCAACGCGGTTGGTGATCAGCGACAGCCCAAGGCAGCGCATGCCCAGGTGGCGCGCCGCGACGACCTCCGGAGCCGTGCTCATCCCGACCGCGTCCGCGCCGATGGCCAAGAGGAAGCGCGCCTCGGCCGGCGTCTCGAACGACGGGCCGGCGACCATCGCGTACACGCCTTCGCGCGCCACGATGCCGGCCGCCGGCGCATGGGCGATGGCCAGGCGGCGCAGGCCGGGATCGTAGGCGTTGACCATTGCGGGAAAGCGCGGTCCGCGCGCCGGGTCGTTCGGGCCGCGCAGCGGGCTGGCGCCGGCCATGCCGGGCAGAAAGAGGTGGTCCGCGATGACCATGACGTCGCCGGGCGTGAGCGCGGGATCGAGCCCGCCCGCGGCGTTGGTCACGACGAGCGTGCGCGCGCCGAGCCGGTGCAGCACGCCGATGCCAAACGCGACCTCGGCGGGCGAATAGCCCTCGTACAGGTGCGCCCTGCCGAGCGCAACGGCGGTCGGGACGCCGCCCAGGAGCCCGATGGCCAGCCGGCCGGCGTGGCCGGGCGTCGTCGAGGGCGGCCAGCCAGGGAGGTCGGCGAAGGCGACTTGGTCCGCTCCTTCGAGGCGCTCGCACAGCGCCGCGAGGCCGCTGCCCGCGACGATGGCCAGTCGCGGTGCGTGGACCGTCGCGGCGCGCACGGCGTCGGCCGCCGCGGCGATCGCATCGGGCGCCAGGCCCGCCGCCGTCGGCGTCACGCGCGCGGGTGCGTGCGGTCGTACACAGCGCGCAGCGCGTCGTTGGAGAGCTGGGTGTAGATCTGCGTCGTAGCCAGGTTGGAGTGGCCGAGCAGCTCCTGGACCTCGCGCAGGTTGGCGCCGCCGCTGAGCAGGTGCGTGGCAAAGCTGTGGCGGAGCGTATGGGGCGTCACCTCCGACTCGATGCCGGCCCGCTCGACGTAGCCCTTGATGATCAGCCACAGCCCCTGCCGCGAGAGCCGGGCGCCGCGCGGGTTGAGGAAGAGCGCGCGCTCGTCGCGCGACTTGAGGTACGCCACGCGGCCATCCGCCAGATAGTCGTGGATCGCCTCGACCGCCCGGTTGTACAGCGGCATGAGCCGCTCCTTGCGGCCCTTGCCCAGGCACCGGACCGTGCCGGACGACAGGTCGACGTCGCCGACGTCCAGCCCGACGAGCTCGCTCACCCGCATGCCGCTGGCGTACATCAGCTCGAGCATGGCGGCGTCGCGCAGCGCCTTGGCCCCGCTGCCATCGCGCGGCATGGCCAGCAGCCGGACGACCTCGTCCTGCGCCAGGACCCGCGGCAGCTTCTTGCGCACGCGCGGCGCCGCCAGCGACGCGGTGGGATCCTCGGCCAGGCGTCCCTCTTTGACCAGGAAGTGGAAGAAGCTCTTGACCGACGCCACCTTGCGGGCCACCGTCGCGGTCCGGTAGCCGCGATCCTTCAGGTGGAGCATGTAGCTCACGATGACCTCGCCGCCCACCGCTCGCCAATCGGCCAGGCCGAGCGGCGCCAGGAAGTCCATGAACTGGTTGAGGTCGTTCCGATACGCTTGGATCGTGTTGCGCGAGAAGCCCGCCTCGACCTCGATGTACCGAAGGAACCCGTGAACTTGGCCGTCCATGCTGCCTCCTGGGGCCGCCGCACAGGGCGAGCCGGTCCGGAGTCTAGCCTACTTTGCATAACACGACAAGCCCTTGGCTTGCCGGAGGGGCCTGCCGGTGTTATGGTGGTCGCGCGCAGTGCCCGTGTCTGGCCCTGCCCCTACAGGCTGCGCGCCTCCCGGCGGACCACCCGCTCAAGCGCAGAGGATCGATCGCCGCGTGGACATCCTGGTCATGATCAAGCAGGTCCCGGATACGGCCACCCGGATCCAGGACCGAGTCAAGGACGGGACGGTGGACACCGACGGGGTGACGTGGATCGTCAGCCCGTACGACGAGTACGCCGTCGAAGAAGCCCTGCGCATCAGGGAGCGCCACGGGGGCACCGTCACGCTCGTCTCGCTGGGGCCCGAGCGCGCGCAGGCGGCCCTCAAGGACATGCTCGCGCTCGGCGCGGACGAGGCCGTGCACCTTTGGGACCCGGCGTTCGACGGCCTCGGGCCGCGCGCGACGGCCCGGGTGCTGGCGGCAGCGGCGCGCAAGCTCCCGTACGACCTCATCCTGGCGGGCTGGAAGGGCGTCGACCACGACGAGGGCCTGGTGCCGATCTACCTGGCCCACGAGCTGGACATCCCGCATGCCTCGTTCGTCGTCAAGGTGGCGTTCGCCGACGGCCGCGCCGACGTGACCCGCGAGATCGAGGGCGGCCGGGAGCGGCTGGACGTCGCGCTGCCCGCCGTGCTCACGGCCCAGAAGGGCTTGAACGAGGTGCGCTACGCCAGCCTCAAGGGCATCATGGCCGTCAAGCGCAAGGAGATCCCGACCTGGGACGCGGCGGCCATCGGGCTCGACCCGGCCGAGCTGCCGGAGCGGGGCGTCGCGTGGCTGGGCGTCGAGCGCCCCCCCGACCGCAAGGCCGGCCGGCGCATCCAGGGCACGCCCTCGGAGGCGGCCGCCGAGCTGGTGCGCCTTTTGCGCGACGAAGCGAAGGTGCTGTGATGGCCGAGGTGTGGGTGCTGGGCGAGGTGCGCGACGGCGCGCTCCGCCCGACGACGCACGAGCTGGTCACGGCCGCGCGCGCATTGGCGGGCGGTGAGCCCGTGCGCGCACTCTTGGTCGGCAGCGACCTCGCCGCGGCGGCGGAAGGGGTCCGCGGCGTGGACGGCCTGCTGCTGATGGACGATCCGCGCCTGGCCGCATATTCTCCGGACGGCTACGCGCGCGCCATCGCGCAGCTCGTCGCCGAGCGCGCGCCCGAGGTCATCCTGGCCGCGGCAAGCGCGCGCGGGCGCGACCTCGCGCCGCGCGTGGCCGCGCACGCCGGCGGCGCGGTGGCCAGCGACGTCGTCGCCGTGGAGCGCGTGGACGGCACCATCCAGGCGCTCCGGCCGATCTTCGCGGGCAAGGCCCTGGCCCGGGTGCGCGTCGACGGCCGGCCAGCGGTCATCACGCTCCGCCCGAACAGCGTGCCGGCGACCGAGGACGATGGCGCGCAGCCGCCCGTCGAGCGCGTCGCGCTCGGCGAGTACGCTGCCGGCGCCGTGGTCACGGCGGTCGAGCGGAGCGCGTCGGTGCGGCCCGACGTGGCCGAGGCCGAGATCATCGTCAGCGGCGGGCGCGGCATCGGCGGGCCAGAGCACTTCGCGCTGATCGAGGCGCTGGCCGACGCGCTCGGCGCCGCGGTCGGCGCCAGCCGCGCCGTCGTCGATGCCGGGTGGCGGCCCCACGGCGACCAGGTCGGGCAAACCGGCAAGACGGTCTCGCCGCGTTTGTACGTGGCCTGCGGCATCTCGGGCGCCGTGCAGCACCTGGCGGGCATGAAGACGTCGCAGGTCATCGTAGCCATCAACAAGGACGCGGAGGCGCCCATCTTCGCGGTGGCCGACTACGGCATCGTCGGCGACGTCTTCGAGGTGATCCCGGCCCTCACCGAGGCCGTCCGCGCCGCGCGCAACGGCTGAGCCGCGATCGTGCGCCCGAGACGACGGCAGGCGTTGGTGGCCGCGGCGCTGGCGGCCGCGCTCGCCGGCGCGGCGTCCCGCACCGCCGACGCCCAGTCGGCGTGCGCCGGCGCCGTCGTCACCGCCCCGCTCGCCGGCGACCGGCTGGCGGGCGAGGTGCGCATCCTGGGGAGCGCGCAGATCGACCGCTTCAACTTCTACAAGATCGAGTGGGCCGACGCCGGCGAGCCCGAGAGCTGGATCGCCACCAGCACCATCATCTCGGCGCCGGTCCGCCATGCGGTCCTGGATCGCTGGGACACGTCGGGGCTCGCGCCGGGCGTCTATCGCCTCAAGCTGACGGTCGTCGACGTCGACTTCCAGGAACGCTGCCGCTTCATCGTCGATCCGCTCCGTGTGCTCCCCGCGGCCACGGCCACGGTGCCGGTGGGTGCGGTCGCCGCCGGGATGGCGCTGCCGACGGCGCCGCCCGATCCCGCGGACCCCATCCATACGGCGCCGGCGCCGCCGAGCGCGACGAGCGCGCCGCCCGCGACCGCGCTCCCGGCGGAGCCCGGCGCCGACACGCCGCAGCCGCCGACCGCTGAGCCGAGCGAGGCGCCGGCCGTGCCGACCGATGCGCCGCTCCCCGCCACCGACACGCCGACCGACGCCCCCCGCTCTCCGGCGGACGAACGCACCGAGGTGCCGCCACCGCCGTCGGACGAAGCGCGCTCGGCGCCGGACGGCGGCGACACCGGCGATCTCGTGCCGTCGCGCCAGACGCCGGGCGGCGCGCCGACGGCGGCAGGCGCCGCCACGCCGTCCTCGGAGGGGGCCGCCGCCGTCGTGCTGGCGAGCCTTGCTCGGAGGGGCTTCGCCGTCGGCTTCGCGGCCACGGCTGGGCTCATGCTCCTAGGCATCGCGCTCTGGGCGCGCTCGGCGCGGCGCTAGCCGGCCTGGCACGCTCGCTCGGGGCGGTCGGGGCTCGGCAGGCGGCCATGGAGTGGTTGATCGTCGGCCTGGGCAATCCTGGCGAGCGCTACGCCCGCACGCGCCACAACGTCGGGCGCGACGCGGTCGAGGCGCTGGCCGCGCGGCACGGCATCGCGATCGACACGGTGCGCGGGCCGGCGCGCGTCGGCACCGGCACGATCTTTGGCCAGCGCGTCGGGCTGGTCATCCCGACGACGTACATGAACGACTCGGGGCGCGGCGTCAGCCCGGTCGCGCGCTTCTTCCAGGTCCCCGCCGAGCGCGTCCTCGTCGTCTACGACGAGCTGGACCTGCCGTTTGGGCGGCTGCGGCTGCGCGCCGAGGGCGGCGCCGGCGGCCACAAGGGCATGCGCAGCGTCGCGGCCGCGCTCGCCAGCCAGGCGTTCCCCCGGCTGCGGCTTGGGATTGGCCGACCGCCCCCGGGCTGGGATGCCGCAGACTACGTGCTCTCGCGCTTTGCCCCAGGCGAGCGCGAGGAGGCAGCGTTCCTGATCGACCGCGCCGTCGTGGCCCTGGAGGACGTCCTAGGGGACGGGCTGGTGACCGCGATGAACCGCCACAACGTGAGCGCGTAAGTGCGCATCGTCCACGTCTACAAGGACTACGCGCCGGTCGTCGGCGGGATCGAGAACCATATCCGAGCGCTTGCCGAGGGCCAGGCAGCCGCCGGCCACGACGTGGCCGTCCTGATCACCCACCCGGCCCAAAGGACGCGCCGCGCGCGCGAGCACGGCGTCCGCGTCGTCCGCGCCGGGCGGCTCGCCACGATCGCCAGCACGCCCATCAGCCCCGCGTTGGCCCTGGCCCTCCGCGCCGAGGTCGTGGACGTCACCCACCTCCACGCGCCCTACCCGGTGGGGGAGGCCGCGTGGCTGGCCTTCGGCCGGCCGCCCATGGTGATCAGCTACCACAGCGATGTCGTGCGCCAGCGCCGGCTCGCCGCGCTCTGGGCGCCCGCGCAGCGTGCGGTCCTCCGCCGCGCGGACGCGATCATCGCGGGCAGCCCGCGCCTGGCTGAGACGTCGCCCTTCCTTGCGCCGTACCGCGGGGCCGTCCACGTCGTGCCGTACGGCATCGATGCCAAGCGCTTTGCGCTGGATGCCGCAGCGCAGCGCGCGGCGCGGGCCCGCTGGCGCCCCGATGGGGCGGGTCCGGACGCGGTGCTGGCCTTCGTCGGCCGGCTACGCTACTACAAGGGCCTGGACACGGCCATCGAGGCGCTCCCGCGCCTGCCCGGCGTCCACCTCCTGGTCGTGGGCACCGGGCCCATGGGCGCGGCATGGCGCGCGCTGGCTTCGTCGCGCGGCGTGCAGGACCGGATCCGGTGGCTGGGCGACGTCGACGACGCGGACCTGCCCGCGGTGCTGGCGGCGGCCGACGCCTACGTGCTGCCGGCGTCCGCGCGCAGCGAGGCGTTTGGGATCGCCATGGTGGAGGGGATGGCGGCCGGGCTGCCGGTCATCAGCACGGAGCTGGGCACCGGGACGTCGTGGGTCAACGAGGACGGCGTGACGGGCGTCGTCGTCGCGCCGCGCGACCCGGCGGCGCTGGCCGAGGGCGTATCCAGCGTCCTCGGCGACCCCGCACGCCGCGCGGCGCTCGGCCGCGCGGCGGCGGCCCGCGCGCGAAGCGAGTTCGACGTCGCCGTCATGGGGCGGCGCATCATGGACATCTACCACGCCGCGCTCGCGCGGCAGCGGCCGGAGGCACGATGAACATCCTGGTCACGGGCGGCGCCGGCTTCATCGGCTCACACCTGGTGGAGCGCCTTCTCGGCGACGGCCACGCCGTCACCGTCCTCGACGATTGCAGCACGGGCAGCGAAGACAACCTGGCCACCTGCCGCGCCGACCCGGCGCTCCGGTTCGTGCGCGGCAGCGTGCTCGACGAGGCGTTGGTCGCCGACCTCGTCCGGGCCAACCGGCTGGTGTTCCACCTGGCGGCGGCAGTCGGGGTGCCCCACGTCATGCGGGACCCGCTCTGGACCATCCTCACCAACACGCGCGGCACGGAGTTCGTCCTGGACCGGGCCGCCGACAACGGCGTGCGCGTCGTGTTCGCCTCGACGAGCGAGATCTACGGCGACAGCCAGGACCTCCCGTTCCGCGAGGACGGCCTGCGCGTGCTCGGTCCAACGTGGGTGCACCGCTGGGCGTACTCGACGTCCAAGGCGCTGGACGAGCACCTGTGCTTTGCATGGGCGGAGCGCGGCCTGTCGGTCAGCATCGTCCGCTACTTCAACGTGTACGGGACGCGGATGGACCCGAACGGCTACGGCAGCGTCATCGCGCGCTTCATCGACCAGGCGCTGGCGGGCGAGCCGCTGACCATCCACGGCGACGGCGACCAGTCGCGGTGCTTCACGCACGTGGCCGAGGCGGTCGAGGCGACGGTGCGCGCTGGCTTCCGCGACGAGGCCCTGGGCGAGGCGTTCAACGTCGGCAGCCCGTTCGAGCACACCATCAACGACCTGGCGGCGCGCGTCATCGCCGCCTCGGCCTCCGCCTCGGGCACGGTGCGCGTGCCCTACCGCGACGCGTTCGGCGAGCGCTTCGAGGACACGCGCCGCCGCGTCCCGGACGTGGCCAAGGCCGAACGGCTGCTCGATTGGCGGGCGACGATCACCCTGGACCAAGGGCTGCCGGCCATCCTCGCCGAGCGAAGGGAGCGGTCGTGCGCATCCTGATCACCGGCGCCGCGGGCTCGATCGGCGCGCCCCTGGCCAACCGGCTGGTGCGCGAGGGACACGGCGTGCTCGGCCTGGACGACCTGTCCGCCGGCGAGCCCGGCGCCCTCGACCCGCGGGTCGTCTTGACGCGCGGCGACGTGCGCGACGTGCCCCGGCTCTGGTCGCTCCTGAGCGGGACCGACGCCGTCGTCCACCTGGCGGCGCGGGTGAGCGTCCAAGAGTCCATCCTGTACCCGGTGGAGTACAACGCCGTGAACACGGGCGGCACGGTGGCCGTCATGGCCGCCGCGCGCGACGCGGGCGTCCGGCGCGTCGTCTTGGCCTCCTCGGGAACGGTATACGGCGACCAGGAGGCGCAGCCCGTCTCCGAGGCAACGGCGCCGCGGCCTGCCAACCCGTACGCGGTGAGCAAGCTGGCCGCCGAGCACTACGTCCGCGCCATCGGCGCGCTGTACCGCATCGAGACGGTGATCCTCAGGATCTTCAACGCCTACGGCACGCCCTCGGCCACCCCGTCCAGCCACCCGCCGGTCATCCCGCACATGGCCCGACAGATCCTCTCGGGCGCCAGCATCGTCCTCCACGGCGCGCCGCCGGGCGCCCAGACGCGCGACTTCGTCCACGTCGACGACGTCGTCGAAGCGCTGGTCCGGGCCGCCACGCGGGTCGGGATCGCGGGTAGCACGTTCAACATCGGCAGCGGGGTCGAGACGACGCTGCTCGAGCTAGTGGCGGCGCTCGAGCGCGCCAGCGGCCAGCGCGCGCGGGTCATCGAGTCGCCCGAGCAGAGCGGCGGCGTCGCGCGCCTGAGCGCGGACATCGCCGCGGCGCGCCGCGAGCTGGGCTGGTCGCCGTCCGTGACGCTGGAGGCAGGGCTGCGCCGGCTGGTGACGGACCTCCGGCGGAGCGCCTGATGATCAGCGCGCGGCGCGGGCCGGCCGCACGAGTAGGCCAATTTGCTTGACCGATCAGCCCGCCCGGCTATTATTGGCCGTTGCTGTTCGGCGCGTCGCAGGAGCAAGTGAAATGTACGCCATCATCGATGCCGGAGGACGCCAGCTGCGCGTCTCCGCCGGCGAGACGATACAGGTCGACCGACGGGAAGGCGACGCCGGCGACGCCGTGACGTTTGACCGCGTGCTGATGGTCGGCGGCGACGACGTCCAGATCGGCAAGCCCGTGCTGGACGGCGTCCGCGTCAGCGGCCGCCTGGTCGGCCACGTGCGCGGCCGCAAGGTCATCGTTCAGAAGTACAAGTCCAAGAACCGCTACAAGATCACCACCGGGCACCGCCAGAACTACACCCAAGTGGCCATCGAGTCGATCGACCTGCCCAAGGCCAGCAAGGCCAAGAAGGCCGATACGACCCAGGCAGCCGCTTCGAGCGACACGGAATAGGATCGGAATATGGCACACAAGAAGGGCGGCGGTAGCAGCCGCAACGGGCGCGATTCCAAGCCCTCGTATCGCGGCGTCAAGCGCTACGACGGGCAGTTCGTGCGCTCCGGGAACATCCTGGTGCGCCAATGCGGCACGCGGATCCATCCAGGTCGCAATGTGGGCCTTGGCCGCGACTTCACCATCTTCGCCGTCGCGGACGGCTTCGTGAAGTTCGAGATGCGGCCCGGCGGCCGGCGCGCGGTCAGCGTGCTCGAAGCACGCGCCTAAGCGAGGAGAGCGCCATGAAGCCCGACATCCACCCCGCTTGGTACCCTGAGGCCACCGTCGTGTGCGCCTGCGGCACCACGTTCACCGTGGGGGCCACCGCCCCCAGCATCCATACCGAGATCTGCTCGGCGTGCCACCCGTTCTTCACCGGCGAGCAGCGCATCGTGGACACGGCCGGCCAGGTCGAGCGGTTCATGCGCCGCCTTCAGGTGGGCGTGGATCAGCGCGTCACCAAGCAGAGTCGGGCCGAGGCCCGCGCGGACGCGGAGCGCCAGGCGCGCGAGGCCAAGCGCGAGCGCCGCGGCGTGACCGCGCTGGAGAAGAGCATTCGTGCGGGCGATCAGGCGGCCGACGAGACGCCGGACGACGCCGAGGCCTGATCCGGCCGTCACGATTGGGCGAGTGCGCCCCGGCCGCGCGGCATGTGCGACCGGGGCGTTTCGTTGCGCGGAGTCGACCACGAGGAACCGCTAGGAGGCGGAGGAAGCCCATGGTGCTGAGCGACCGGGACATCAAGGAGCGCGCGACGAACGCCGGGATGATCGAGCCGTTTCTGGACCACCAGGTGAGCGACGGGGTGGTCTCCTTCGGGCTGTCGAGCTACGGCTACGACTTCCGGGTAGCCAACGAGTTCAAGGTCTTCTCCAACGTGAACTACACCCTGGTCGACCCGAAGCGCTTCGACGACCACGCTTTCGTCGACATCGTCACGGACGACAGCTGCATCATTCCACCGAACTCGTTTGCGCTGGCGCGCACCGTCGAGTACTTCCGGATCCCACGCGACATCATCACGATCTGCGTCGGCAAGAGCACCTATGCACGCTGCGGCATCATCCTGAACGTCACCCCGTTCGAGCCGGGTTGGGAAGGCCACGCCACGCTGGAGATCTCCAACACGACGCCGCTGCCGGCGCGCATCTACGCCAACGAGGGCATCGGCCAGATCCTGTTCCTCCAGGGATCGAGCATCTGCCAGACGTCCTACAAGGATCGCAAGGGCAAGTACGACCGCCAGATCGGCATCGTCCTGCCCAAGGTGAGCGGAGCGCGGGAGCCCGCATGACCGACGCTGCGGACGGCGTCCGGCTGACCGTCGACGTCAGCAACCGCCAGACGCGCATTGCGGCCTGGCGCGCCGACGACGCGATCCACGACTGGCACCTCAGCACCGCGCTGGACCGAACGAAGGACGAGTGGACGCTGTGGCTGCGGCGGCTGCTCGCCGATGGCCCGCTGCGCGCGGCCGACGTCACGGCCGTGGCCATGGCCTGCGTCGTACCGAGCATTGCCGACGACGTGGCCGCGGCGCTGGCGAGCGCGCTCGGGCGCGCACCGCTCGTCGTCGGGCCGGGCCTTCGGACGGGCCTTAGCATCCGCACCGAGGACCCGCGCGAGGTCGGCCCAGACCGCGTGGCCAACGCCATCGCGGCGACCCAGCTCGTGGGCGCACCGGTCCTGGTGCTGGACCTCAGCACGGCCGTCACGGTGGACGTCATCGGCCCGGACGGCGACTACCTGGGCGCCCTGATCGCCCCGGGCATCGAGCTGGCGGCGGAGGCCCTGGCCGCGCGCACGTCCGCCCGGCTCCAAGCACCCCTCGCGCGACCGGAGCGCGCGATCGGATCAGACACCGCGTCCGGGCTTGGATCGGGGCTGGTCTTCGGCTTCCTCGGCCAGGTCGAGGGCCTGATCGCCCAGGCCCGCGCGGAGATCGGCCCGGCGCCGGCGGTGGCCACCGGCGAGCCGGCGGCCATCGGGCAGCTGCTCGTCGACGAGGCGCTGGCCGCCCTCTATGAGCCGCTGCTCACGCATCGCGGGCTCCTGGCCATCCTGGACCGCGTCGCGGCGCCGTCCGGGCAGCGCCCTTAGATCGCCATCGAACGAAACGGGCGAGGCGAGCGTTATCCCCGCTGCGCGCTCGCCCAGCCGTGCGTTGCCCGCCCCGCGCCGCGACGCGCACGTACCGCGCCGGCCACGAAAGGACCGTCCCATGGCTGCACAGCGACCGATCTGGCTGCTCGCCCCGTTGACCTTAGCCGCTGGCGTTCTCGCCGGCCTCTGCGCGCCCCCCGCCGCCGCGCAGCGACCGCCCGCGATCGATCCGGCGGCGGTCGAGGCCATGATCGCGCGGTACGCCACGCGCCACGTCGTGACGGCGCTGGCCATTCCGGGTGCCGCCCACACGACGGCGAGCCTGCGGGTGTCGAACGCGGGCTGGGTTCCGGCCAACGTCATCGCGGTCGGGCTGGCGTCGCCGCCGGTGGCGCCCGGCTGCGAGGCCGGGCCGTCGCGGGTCGTGGCGGTGACCTGCCTGACCGGGCTGAGCGCCTTGGCGTCGGCGGACCTTGCGGCCCTCGAAGGCGCGGATCGCGCGCTCGTCTACAGCATCGCGGGCGACGCGGCCGCGGCCTGCGCGCACGCGGACGCCCTACGCTCCGGCCAGCTGACGCTGGCGGCGTTCGACGCCGACGTGTGGGCCGCGTCGCCCGGCGCGCCCCTGGCCGTGGCCGCCCGGTTGGCGTCTGCCGCGGGCGACACGGCCCGATCGGGCGTGCCGGTCACCGGGCTGGTCGCGCTGGGCCTCGGCCGGCCAAACGCCAGCCTGCCCGCGGCCGCGCCCTTCGTTCCGCCCGCGAGCGCGGTGCGCCTGGTCAACGTGGGCGCGGAGTGCGCGCGGATCACCGTGCGCGCCGGCCGCGCCGGCGACGAGGGGCCCTGCCAGCTGCCGCAACCGAGCGCGCTCGAGATTGCCCCGCAGCAGGCGTTTGACCTCGAGCCGGCGGGCAACGCCCCGGTCGTCGGCTACGGCGCGCGCGGCGAGGTGGTCTCCAGCGTGGCCTGGGCGGACGCGGGTGGGGCGGCGACGTATGACGGTCAGCCGCAGGGCGCCGAGGGGGCCGGGATCCTGGCGTTCCCGGTGGCGGTGACGCCGCTCACCAACCCGCGCGCAGAGCTGTGGGTGACCAACCAGGCGCCTACGGCGACCACGCAGATCGCGCTGCTCATGTGGGACGGCAACCTGGCCCAGCACCGTATCTACAACGATCCCGAGCCGCTCTGCCCCGGCGCAACGCGCCGCTACGACATCGTCGCGCTGGCCGGCACGATCCCCCCGACGCGCAACCGCGCGGGCACCGAGGGGCCGCCGGTTCTCTCGGTCCGCGTCGAGAGCCTGAACGCCGAGGTCGCCACCGCTCCGCCGATCGCCGGCGTCATGGTCGTGGGCGGCGACGAGGGCATGGAGGCCTATTCCGGCGTCCAGAACACGACCGAGATGGCCCTTGCCGGCCGCTTCCTGCGCCAGCGCCAGGACCAGCCGGGCGGGTTGGTCGGCTACGCGCCGACCAACGTGGTGCCCAACGTGATGTTCCGCCACGGGCCGGACCAGCTGACCACGTTCCTGGCCATCCAGGCGCTGGGCATCGGCGGCGGCGCCGAGAACCAGGCCGTGATCGACCTCTACGATTCCGGCGGCGCGCTGGTGCTTGCCGGCGCACGCGCTCAGATGGGCGCAGGACCGGGCGCGGTGGTCGACCTCGGCCGGATCGGCCCGCGGGCCGGCTCGGACCGGGGCCTGCCGCCCGGCTTCTTCGGCACCGCGGTCGTGCGCGGGGCACAGGGACGGGGCGCGCTCGGCGTCGTCGCGTTCACGCGGCCGCTGCGGGCGGCCGGCGCGCCCGCGGCCGGCGACGCGCTGACCGTGCTGGTCGCCCCGCCGCTCCTGCGCGGCCCGGACCCGAACGCCCCGACGCCGTCGCCGGTCCCGACGCGGCCGACGCGCATGCCCACGGAGCCGGTCTCGCCCACGCCGGGCGGGGACGCGACGGCCACGCCGGCACTGCGCTTGACCCCGACCCCGGACGGCGGCGAGCCGACGCCGACGGCACGGTGGGATGCGGTTGCGCGGATCGTGCTACCCTGGGGCGAGCGCCCGTAAGGTCCTGCCGCGCGGCCGTCCGTTGCGGCGAGCGGCCGCGACCATCGCGGCCGGATAAGGCTCGGCGCACCGAGGGGACGTGGCAAGGACCGACGGCAAACGACGGGTGGGCGGCAACTGGCTGAGGCGCGCGATCGCGTACTTCGACCCGGCGCGCGACGGCTTCGTGCGGCGCGTGGTGCGCTTCGTGGCGGTCGCCAGCGCGTTCGTCGTGCTTGCCGCGCTGGTCGCGCTCGCGGCGGTACTCCAACAGCCCATGGGCCACTACGCCGCGTCGGCCACGTTGCTCGAGCTGGGCTGGCCGTCCATGGCCCTCCGGGTGAGCGAACGGCTGCTGGAGATGGCGCCCGCGCAGAACGACGCGTTCTACGCGCTGCACGCCGCCAACCTGCGCAACCTGGGGCGCTACGACGAGCAGCTCAGCGCGCTGGAGGACGGCGTTGTAGCGCTTCCGGACGGCGCGCAGATCCACGCGCAGCTCTGCTGGTACGGGACGCTCTTCGAGGACGTGACAACGGTCGGCGCGGCGGCGCTGGACGCCTCATGCGATGCGGCCATCGAGCTGGCAACGGAGTTCCGCGCGCGCGGGACGGCACACGCCCGGCGCGCGATGCGGCGGGCGCACGCAGTTGGCGACCTTTCGGGCGCGGCGGAGGACATGGCACAGGCCTTCCAGGAGTGGGACGCTGCGGGCGCGCGCGTCCGGCGCATGCCCTACCCGTGGGCGGCGTGGCGGGCGACCATCGAAGCGGGGCAGGACCCGCTGGCCGGCGACGCGCTCCAGCGCGAGCGGGAGAGGTTCTAGGACCGGGAGGCGAAGGGCCCACGTGCGCGCGCTCGAAAGCCCAGGTGCGCTTCGCGCAAAGCCCACGTGCGCTCCGTTGGATGTCCAGGTGCGCTCGCGAGGAAGTCCACGTGCGCTCCGCGGGGCGTCCAGGTGGGCACGTCGCCTTGGGCGCCGCGATGCGGCGCTGGCCGGCAGGGACGCGGCACGTGCGACCGGTTGACGGAACGTGGAATCAGCCTATCGTACCGCCCGCCGCTGCCGGACCGCCCGTCAGGCAAGCATCGGGAGCACACGCAATGACGACCTCGAGCACGATGGAGGCGCCGGCAGTCGCGACGCGCTGGCAAGGCAGCGTCGCGCTCGTGCTCTCGGGCCTCCTGGCCGGGGCGGCGTGGGGCGTCGTGGCCCGCCTGTGGATGCGCTTCATCTCCGCCGAGCACGAGTTCTCCTGGAGCGGAACGCTCACCATCGTCGGGATCTTCGCGCTCTGCGGGATGGGGCAGGCCCTGGCGGCCGCCGCTCTCCGAGGCGACTGGTCTCGGCCAGCCCGCATCGGCGCCCAGTCGCTGGCCGTGGCCACCGCGCTGCCTTTGGGCCTGGCAGCCGGGATGATCATGCTGCCGTCCACGCTGCTGGCGGCCGTTGCGCTCGGTCGAAAACGGATGGACCGGCGATGGCGCATCGCCCTGGCCATGCTCGCGATCATCCCGGCCGCGATGGTGCTGGCGCAGCTTCTCGACGAGCTGCCGGTGTGGCGCGCGCTGGTGGGATGGGTGCTGATGTTCGCCGTCTACCTACCGATCGTATGGGCGTTGTCTCGGACGTTCGGGGCGCTGCGTCCGTGGGAGGGTCGGCCGCCGAAGCGCACGAGGCTGGCGATCATGCTCGTTGGCGCGATCGTCGCCGCGGGGTTGTTCATGATGGCGATCGGCTTGAGCCCGCCGGGCTAGGCACGCGCCGTGGCACCGGTTGGTGGCCGTCGACGGCCCGCCGGCAGCCTGGGGATCATGGAGGCCAAGCCCCGCCCATGCCCGGCCACGCGATCTCATCGACCGTCGCCGCCAGCGCCCGCGCCGCGCCGCCGTCCGGAAGGCGTGCTAGGAAGGCGACCAGGTCGGGAGCGATCGGGACGACGCAGGCCAGGCGCCCGCCGTCCGGGTGCGCCACGTCGATCCGCCAGGCGTGGAGGCACAGCCGTGGCAGCTCGTAGTCCGCGCGCAACCTCCGATTGAGCCAGCCCTTGCCGTGCTCGGTGTCGCCCAGCAGCTGATGCGCCGCGTGCGCGAAGTGTCGGCGGATCTGGTGGCGCCGCCCGGTGTCGATGCGAACGGCCACCAGGCTGGCGCCGATCGAGGGCAGCTCCGCCAGCCGCACGAAGCGCGTCCGCGCCGGGCGCACGACGCCGCTCGATCGGTCGGTCAGCGGACGGTCGTACACGCCGGACTCGGGCGGCGTGCCCCGCACCATGGCCACGTACACCTTCTCCGCATCTGGGGCACCGAGGGCCGCCTGGAGCGCGCGCGCCGCGTCCGGATCACGCGCCAGGACGACCGCGCCAGAGCACGGCCGATCGATGCGGTGCACCGGGAAGACCCAGCCGCCGAGCGCGTCGCGCACGCGCTGGAGGAGGACGTCGCGATCGGGCGCCTCGCGCGTCCGGTGTACGAGCAGGCCGGGCGGCTTGTCGACCACGACGACGCGCTCGTCGACGTGGACGAGCACGAGGCGCGGCGTGTCGGGCGATGGTTCCATGGGCATGCGATGATCCGATGCTTGGGCGGTGATGGTCAAGCAGCGGCCTTCGAGCGCACGCTGCGGGCAGTCCGGATGCAAGGCCTGCCGGCACGCATGCTGGGCGCGACGGCCGGCTCCGCCCGACATGGGGCAGGGCGGCCGTCCTGGAGCCGCCCTGCCCTCTTGACCTATGCGATTGTCCAACGCCCGCGCGCCGCGAGGCCGACGCGCGGCCGAACGACGCCTACGAGCGCTACGCTCGGCTGACTACGCCGCCTTGGCCGGCACCGTGCTGAGGTCCAGCGGATCCTCGGGATGGGCCGCGTCCCAGAGCTGCTTGTAGCCCTCCGGCGACAGCCCGATGTTCTCGCGGTTGATGATCTCGCCGCGGAACGCCTTCAAGCTGCCGAACGCCACCATCAAGGCCCGGTCCGGCCGGTAGTTGATCCTGAGCTCGCCGTTGCCGCGGATGCTGGGCGTGAACGACCCCACGCCGTCGATCTCGAGCGGCGTGCAGTGCTGCCCGAGGTCGAGGAGCGCGTCCTGGAGCTCGTTGAGCACCAGCATCACCTCGCCGGGGCGCACGCCCGACGCCATGGAGAGGCGCCGGGTGAGCTCCCGCAGGCGCGCCCTGGGCAGCAGCTTCAGCCGCGGTCCGAACTCGCTGTAGGCCTGGATCAACGTCGCCATCGTGTCCTCCTTTGTGCGTCGCAGCCGGATGCTGCGCTCGTTGGACGTCAAAGGGACGAAGCCCGGCCGTTCGAGGTTCCATTCCGGTTTGCGGCGTGCAGCAGGGAAAGCACGACCGTTGTGACCGAAGGCGGCGGCGGGAGCACGGCCATCGTGGCCGTTGCCGTTCTCGTCCTCGTCACGCTCGTCGCCTTGGTGCTCTTCCGCGGCGGCGGCCCAACACCCGGCACCGACACCGACATCGACATCAACCCGCCGGCCCAGCAGGCGCCGCCCGTCGAAGCGCCCGGCGAAGGCCAGCCGGCGCCCGGCGAAGAGACCGCGCCTTAAACGCCGCGCCTGATGCGCGGGCCTAGGCCAGCGCAGGGGTTGGCACGCCGACGAGCCAACCCCTGTGCTCTGCCGCCCCAGGCCGCAATCGCTTCGAGTTCCCGACGCTCGCCGGGCGGCGTATAATCCCGCCGTTCGTCGGGGCGTGGCGCAGTCCGGTTAGCGCGCGGCGTTTGGGACGCCGAGGTCGGAGGTTCGAATCCTCTCGCCCCGACTGGGTCGATCGCGCGGGTGTAGCTCAATGGTAGAGCTCCAGCCTTCCAAGCTGGTGATGCGGGTTCGATTCCCGCCACCCGCTCCTTGCGGGCCCATAGCTCAGCGGTCAGAGCAGCCGGCTCATAACCGGTAGGTCCCAGGTTCAAATCCTGGTGGGCCCACTCCCTCGCGCACGACGACGTGCGGCGCCGCGCTGCGCTCGGCCAGCAGCGCCGCCTGCGCCAGCCAGGTGGCGGCGGCCAGGTCGACCAGGAAGAAGCTGTTGTCGATGAGGCCGTGCGCGGCGCCGTAGGCCTGCATGCCCAGCGCCCCGGCCACCACCGCGCCCCCGCCGCCCTGTCGGGCGAGCGTGCGCGCCACCGCCACATGGCCCGCGACCAGCACGGCCAGGACGACGAGGCCCGGCAGGCCGAGGCGCGTCCACCAGTCCAGCACGATGTTGTGCGGGTGGCTGAGGAAGCGCTCCTGGATGACGTCCCGCGCCACGTACGTCTCGCGGTACGCGTAGAGGAAGCCGTCGAGGCCGACGCCCTTGAAGGGGTGATCGAGCGCCATGCGCGTGGCCGAGCGCCAGAGCTGGAGCCGGTAGTAGCCCGTGCTCCCGGGCGCCGCGCTGAGCGCGCCCGCCACCCGCTCGGTGCCCGCAAACGGCACGAGCAGCGCGGCCACACCGATGGCGACGGCCGCGAGCCCGGCAAGCGCGCGCCGCTTGCGCCGCGGCGGCGCCAGCCACCCGCTGACGGCGAGCGCGCCCGCGGGGATGCCCAAGAGCACCGCGCCGCGGCTGAAGGTGGCCAGGTGCCCCAGCGACGCCACCGCCAGCGCCCCGCGCGCCCCGAGTCGGACGCGCGGCCGAACGCCCGGGGCGAGGGCGAACGCGCTTAGCAGCATGGCCACCCGCCCGACGAGGAGCGCCAGGTTGTTCGGCGAGCGGTACGGGCCGCGCGCGCGGAGCACGCCCTCGGCCGCGACCACGCCGGCGTCGACGCCCAGCGCGCCCAGCGCGACCTGGCCAAGGCCGAGCGCGGCGGCCAGCGTGCCGCCGGCGGCCAGGCCGAGGAGGGCCAGCGAAGCCGCCTCGCGCGGGCGCGGCGCGGTGCGCAGGAGCCCGTAGAACAGGGCCGGCTCGAGCAGCACGGTGCGCCACTCGCGCCACGCCTCGGCCGGCCGCGGCGCCCAGGCGGGCGTAAACGCAGCCCAGAGGACGAGGGCGATGACCGCGACGTCGAGCGCCGAAAGGCGTATGCGCCGCGGCGGCCCGGTGGCCGCGTACCAGGCGACCAGCCGCCCGCCGAGGGCCAGCGCCACGAGCAGCTCGACGGTGGCCACCGGCAGCGGGCCAATCGCTAGGCGCACGGCGTGCGCAAACGGCAGCGCGGCCGCGACCGCGGCGGTGGCGAGGCTCGGGCGCGCGGAGGCCAAGAGGGCGAGCGCCACGAGCGCCGGAACGCCCGCCGGCCACGGCAACCCGGCCGCGCACCACGCGGCTGCAGGAGGACAGCCGGCGCTGAGCGACAGGACGATGGTCGCGGCCAGGTAGCCGATGGCGAGGGCCGGGAGCGGCCACGCCCTTGGCCCGTCGAGGAGGCGGTGGAGGCGCGGCGCCGTCCAAGCCCTCGCCCGGAGCGCCAGCAGGGCCAGCGCGGCCGCCGCGAGCGCCGCGGCCACGGCGCCAGCCGCCCCCGCCCGGCCGGCGGCTTCTGTGGCCGCGGCCGTCGCTATCCCCTGGTGGATGGCCGCGACCGACGCGGCCAGCGGCGAGCGCCGCCCGTCCACGACCAGCGGCTGCTTGCCCGCCGACGCGCCAGCGGGCGCCGCCCCCTCCAGTTCGAGCCCCCAGACGAACGCCGCCTCGAGCCACGGCCAATCGCGTGCGGCGCGCGCCCATGCCTCGCCCAGGTACTGGGCCGCCTGGGCCGGGGAGACTGCGCCCCGGCTGCCGCCGTCCGGCGAGTCGGGGGGGGCCGACATGGACGCCCAGCCAAACGAGAGCGCCCAGAGCGGCGCAGCGACGCCCGCGCGCGAAAGCGCGAGGTGGTGCAGCTCGGCGCGCCCGACGCCGAGCGCGTCGGGGTCCGGCAGCGCGTCCGGGGGGGCGTGGAAACCGAGCGGGGCGATCCCGACGGCGTCGACCGCGTCGAGCGCGCCGGTGCGGGCCAAGCGCCGGAGGAACACCACGTCGTCCATGGCGCAGGGATCCAGCTCGGTCGTCGGCGCGGGCGCCGCGGACACGACGTCGACGCTGGTCGACGCGCCGTGGACCGCGGACGTCACCGCCTGGAGCAGGCGGCCGTAGTCCTCGGGATCCGGACCGCCGGCGCGCCAGTTGGGCATGAGGTTCGGCTCGCGCCACACCTCGACGGCCAGGAGCGGGCCGTCGTAACGGGCGGCCAGCGCGGCCGCAAACGTAGCCAGGTCCGCGGGGTCCGTCGGCGGCGCGGCGTCGGCGTCCGCGACCAGATCGGGCCGCGCGTCGCGGCACAGCCACCAATGCCCCGGGGGCTCCGGGTCGTGCCGGCTCCACGCCGGGCTGGCGTGCACGAGGGCGACCCAGCGAAGGCCGCTCGATGCGAGCGGTCCGGCAAACGCGTCGAGCGCGCGCCAGTCGACGACGCCCGGAGCGCGCTCGATCGCCGCCCACCGAACGTCGACGCGCACGAGCCCGACGCCGAGGGCCGCAAGCTCGTCGAGATCCTCCTCCGACGGCAGTCGCCCCGCGTCCGCAAGGTCGACGCCCAGCCATGGGCGGAGCAGGACGTCGCGATCCGCCGCCATGGCCAGAGGGCGCAGCGGCGCGGCCCGCGTGCGATCCGCGCCGGCGGTCGCTCCGGCGGTCGCTCCGGCGAGCAGGCCGCACGCCGCGACCATCCCGAGCGCTGCGCGCCCGGTCCGAGGCGTCACGCCACGAACGTCTCGTGCTCGCGCACGTGCGCCGCGAGCCACGCGCCATCCGGCGCCCAGCCAATGCCGGCCCCCGCCTTGGGGGCCATGCTGCGCTCGGCGTTGGGGCGGACGAACGCCGGCGCGCCGAGGTCGGCCGGCAGGCTGGCGGCGCCGTGCATGGCCACGGCCAGGTCGGCGAGGGCGCCGATCGGCGTGACGGCGCGCCCGGCGATCCAGGCCGGGACGGCCAGCCGCTCGGCCAAATCCAGCATGCGCAACGCCTCGCCGATGCCCGCTTGTCCTGGGTCGACGGCGAGCACGTCGTAGGCGCCCAGGCGGTGGGCATCCGCCGCCGCGTGCTCAGTGGCGTACGGCCCGCCGCCGACCGGGGTGCCGAGCCAGCGCCGCAGGCGGCCCATGTCGGCGAGCTGGTCGCGCGGCACCGGGCGCCAGACGAACGCCGGGTTCAGCGCGGCCATGGCGCGGATGGCGTACCAGTCCGCCCGCCGGTAGGCCCCGTCCAGGTCGAACGCCACCGCCGCGCCGAGGCCGCGGACGACCTCTGGCAGCACGCGGCGGTCCGCGTTGGGCCGCGCCGGGAGGACCACCTGCGCAAAGCCATCCCGCACCGCGCGCCGGGCGGCGTCGGCGAGCTCTAGCGGCTCCGCGACGTCGATCCGCGCGGCGAGCGGAACCGCCCGCGGGCGGAGCCCGAGGTACGTGGCCAGCGGCGTGCCGGCCCGGCGTGCGAACACGTCCCACACCGCGGCCTCGAGCGCGGCCTGCGCTCGGCGGCCGCGGGCGACGCCCTGCCAGTGCACCGGCAGCTCGCTCGGGCTGGCAATGCCCTCCGCGAGCAACGCCGGGATGAGCGCGCGGCCGAGCGCGTCGGCCGCGCCGTAAGCGTTCCAGGCCAGCCGGCACTCGCCCCAGCCCGTCACCCCATCCGCGGTGACGGCCACGAGGAGCGCGCGGGCATCGCCGATCTCGAGCCGATGCAGGGCCACGCGGTCGACGTGGACGAGCCGCCGCTGGGCGGCTTCCGACCACTCCAAGCGCGGCAGCCCGCGTAGGTGGCCGTCGGCGTCGAGCGGGGCGTCGAGGCGCAGCCGCCAGGCGGTGAGCTCCGCATGCAGCGGGCGAACGGCCAGGCCGTAGGGGTCCTCGGGCGCCGGCCCGAGGCGCGCGAGCGCTCGGTCGAGCAGGGTGCGCGCGCCGTGCACGTTGTCCTGCACGATGAGCTTGTGAAAGGCGGCGGCCGCCTGGATGAGGCCCTGGAGGAAGGGCTTGCTCCCCTCGGGAGCGCCGAGCCAGGCCGCCTCGAGCGCCTCGTGGCTGCCCCAGAAGTCCGCGCGGTTGAACAGCGCCCGGCCGCGCGCGATGGCGGCCAGGGTGGCTCCGTCGGCGGTTGGCGGGCCGCCGTCCTGGATCACTCGCCCGTGCTGGCTGTGTCGAGCGCCTGGCGGAGCGGCACGAGGTTCTCCTCGCCGGTCCCGGCCACGAGCGTCTCGCCCACCAGGAAGCTGGGCGTGCTCTCGACGCCCTTCTCGATGGCGAACGCCTTGCCGGCCTCGACGCGCTCGAGGGTGGCGGGATCGGCAAAGCACGCGTCGAACGCCGCAACGTCCAGCCCGATCTGATCCGCCATCAGGGCGAGACGCGCGGGCGCAAACCCGCCGGTGTTGGCGATGGCGGCCTGGTTCTCGAACAGCCAGTCGTGCAGCGTCCAGAACTGCTCCGGGCTCTGGTCGAGCGCGCAGTACCCAGCCTTGGCCGCGTTGATCGACTCGTCGCCCTGGAACGCGAAGGTCACCCACACCATCTTGGCCTTGCCGGTGGCTACGTAGTCGCGGTTGATGCGCTTGGCGTAGATGTCGTGGTGGTCCTTGCAGTGCGGGCACTGGAAGTCGGCGAACTCATAGAACGTCACGGGCGCGTCGGCGCTGCCGAGCACCGGGTAGCCGTCTTCCGAGACGCCGGCCTCGAGGTCGAGCGCCTCATCCATCATGACGATGAGCGGCGGCTCGAGGTCGTCCCGCCCGCTCGAGGAGGCCACCCAGATGATCCCCGCGACGAGGAACACCGCGAGCACCGCCACGATGCCGATGAGCTGCCAGGAAACCCCTTGCGACCTGCGTCGAGCCATCGTGAATGCCCCCCGTTGCGCTACGATTGGTGGCGCAGCGGGCCGGCCCGCTGCGCGCGAGCGCGGATTGTAGGTCGCGCCCCCGCAGCGGTCAACGCGTGCTGCATTGCTTGACAGCGCCAAGTGCTCCTGATATCCTTTCCCTTGCTCGCCCGCCGCAAGGCGGGCGTGTGCGTCCCCGTAGCTCAGCGGATTAGAGCGTCTGGTTGCGGTCCAGAAGGTCGGAGGTTCGAGTCCTCCCGGGGATACGCCGAGATGGCGAAATTGGCAGACGCGCAGTGCTCAGAACGCTGTGAGCTTACGCTCGTGGGAGTTCGAGTCTCCCTCTCGGCACAAGCGCCTTCGGGCGCGTCGTCACGCGGGAGTGGCGGAATTGGCAGACGCGCTAGGTTGAGGGCCTAGTCCCGGTTTACGGGGTGGGAGTTCGAGTCTCCCCTTCCGCACTTGCACTTTGACAGGCGTCCGGGTGATCCGTCGCTGGCTTCGGCCAGAGGAACTTCCCAACTGCCACGAACAAGTGGGCCTCACGAAACCGCAAGTGAGGGCGCGTGCCCGCGAGGGCGCGCGACGACAGCCGCAACAGAGAGAAGACCTGTCGCGTTCGCGCGATAAGGGTGAAAGCTCGCCGGAAAGGCGAGGGTGCGACCGGCGACGGCCGCACGCAGGCGAGGCGACCACGGCAGCAAGGCGGGTGGGCCGGGCGACCGTCGCTTCGGCGAGGGGTTCGGTCCCGTCGCAGCGGTGCCGGTGAAGGCGTGTGACACGCGCCAGGCCAGGCGCTGCCAGGGGACGGCGTGCCGCGGGCACGCGCCCCTGAGATAGATGACGGACCAGACAGAATTGGGAGTATGATCCCGGCGCCCGCATCGTGCGCCCCCGTAGCTCAGAGGATAGAGCACCGGCCTCCGGAGCCGGGAGCGCAGGTTCGAGTCCTGCCGGGGGTACTGGAAGCGGGCCGGGCCTGTTAGGGCCCGGCGCGCTAGCGCAACGCGCCATGGCGGCGTAGCTCAGGTGGTTAGAGCGAGCGGCTCATAATCGCTAGGTCGTTGGTTCGAGTCCAACCGCCGCCACACGGTCTTGACGCAACCGGGGCATCACGCTAGAATGCGTCCTCTTCCGGCCCGGGCTGGAAGACCCGGTGCGGGGTGGAGCAGAGGCAGCTCGTCGGGCTCATAACCCGAAGGTCGCAGGTTCGAGTCCTGCCCCCGCTACTCGTGGCCCCTTCGTCTAGAGGCCTAGGATACAGCCCTCTCAAGGCTGAGACACGGGTTCGAATCCCGTAGGGGCTACTGCCGCGGCGCTGGGCCGCCCGGTGGGGGATCGTATAAGGGTAGTACGGCTGACTCTGGATCAGTAAGTCGGGGTTCGAATCCCTGTCCCCCAGCTGCCGACCTTAACAACCTGTCCTTCGCGTCGAGCGCGCTGTAGGTCGAACGTCCTTGGGGAGGTTACCATAGCCAGGTAATGGGGCGGCCTGCTAAGCCGTTGCGGGCGCAAGCCCGTCGAGGGTTCGAATCCCTCCCTCTCCGCTCGTGGCCACGTCGCCAAGTGGTAAGGCAAGGGTCTGCAAAACCCTCATCGCCGGTTCGATTCCGGCCGTGGCCTTCCCGCCGAGGTAGCTCAGTTGGTAGAGCACTTCACTGAAAATGAAGGGGTCCCCAGTTCAAGTCTGGGCCTCGGCACCTGCGCCGCGGGGCGAGCACTCGATCCACCGTAGCTCAATCGGCAGAGCATCCGGCTGTTAACCGGAGGGTTACTGGTTCGAGTCCAGTCGGTGGAGCCTTTGCGCGGATGGGCGATTAGCTCAGCTTGGTTAGAGCACTCCCCTGATAAGGGAGAGGTCCCAGGTTCAAGTCCTGGATCGCCCACTGGGATCGCCGAGCGGTCCCGCGTCGCTCGTCGCGAGCGTGGAGATCATAGCTCAGTTGGCAGAGCGTCTGATTGTGGATCAGAAGGTCGTGGGTTCGAGCCCCACTGGTCTCCCTCAGCGCGCGCGGCTTGGGATCTGCGCGGACCCGTCCGACACGGGGCTGTAGCTCAGTTGGGAGAGCGCTTGAATGGCATTCAAGAGGTCAGGGGTTCGAATCCCCTCAGCTCCACCAGGTCCCTTGGCGTGCGTTCGTGCGGGCGTAGCTCAGTGGTAGAGCATCTGCTTCCCAAGCAGAGGGTCGTGAGTTCGAATCTCATCGCCCGCTCACGGCACGATCAACGGAGCGTCGGGGCTTCAACGCGCGGAGGGTGACGGAAACGCGGACATCGGGGCGTAGCGCAGTTCGGTTAGCGCGCTTGGCTGGGGGCCAAGAGGTCGGAGGTTCGAATCCTCTCGCCCCGACTGCGATCGGTCGGACAAAGTAGGACCATTCGAGGGTGCGTAGCTCAGCTGGTTAGAGCGCACGGTTCACATCCGTGAGGTCAGAGGTTCAAGTCCTCTCGCGCCCACTCCGATGGCACCGACCGGGTGCCTTCGGCTGGCATTTGGCTCGTGGCATGGACTTCGGGGAGTGGCGCAGCCCGGTTAGCGCGCATCGTTCGGGACGATGAGGTCGGAGGTTCGAATCCTCTCTCCCCGACCTACCGGCGGCACCGAGTCGTCGGCGACGATTGGCCGCCCGGTGCGGCGGCGCGCCTGGGCCATATCGCGGGCAGGCGTGCCCACGTAGCTCAGTGGTAGAGCGCATTCTTGGTAAGAATGAGGTCGGCGGTTCAATCCCGCCCGTGGGCTCACCCATCGCGCGACGCCGTGCGCGCCGCATGGCGGCTCGCCGAGGTGGCGGAATGGCAGACGCGCGCGCCTCAAAATCGCGTGGGGCAACCCGTGTGGGTTCGACTCCCACCCTCGGCACCTCGATGGCCCGCCGCGCTTTGCGCGGCGGGCCATTTTTGCTTGCCCAGGACGGTGGAAACACCCTACAATTTCGGGCCGTTGGCACGCTCGAGTTGGTCGGCGTGCCGCCGGCAAGAGGTCGCCCGGCAATGCCCGTCCTAGTGCTCAACACGTCCTTCGAGCCGCTCCACGTGGTCCCGGTGCGCCGCGCCGTCGTCCTCGTGCTGAAAGAGCGCGCCCAGGTGATCGAGGCCAGCGAGGCCGCCATCCACGCGGCCACGTGCTCGGTGCCGCGCCCGTTGGTCATCCGGCTCGTCAACTACGTGCGCATCCCCTACCGCGCTCACGCGCCGGTGTCCCGGCGCGGCGTCTTCGCGCGCGATGACTTCACGTGCCAGTACTGCGGCCGCAGGCCGACGCTGCGCGTCCTCACGGTGGACCACGTGGTGCCGCGCGTCCAAGGCGGCGAGCGAACGTGGCAGAACCTGGTGGCCGCGTGCGCCAACTGCAACCGCCGCAAGGGCGGCCGGCGCCCCGAAGAGGCCGGCATGGCGCTCCGGCGGCGCCCGAGCGCGCCGCGCCACGCCGCCATCCTGCACCTGGACTCGTCGTTCGAGGCGGGCGAGCGCGACCGATGGCACAAGTACTTTCCCGCCCCACCGCGAGAGGCGGTCGGTGTGGGCGCCCTGAGCCCCTAGGACCATCGCGTGCAACACATCCTCGTCGTCGAGGACGACCCGACGCTGCGGGGCTCGATCGCGCGCTCGCTTACGTCGCACGGCTACGCCGTCTCCGAGCGCGACGACGCGACCGCGCTGGTCGAGGCGGTGGCGGCCGTGTCGCCCGACCTCATCATCCTGGACGTCATGCTGCCCGGCATCGACGGGCTCTCGGCCTGCCGCGCGCTGCGAACGGCAGGCAGCGACGTGCCGGTGCTCGTGCTCTCAGCCCGCTCGGGGGACATGGACAAGATCGTGGGCCTTGAGTCCGGCGCCGACGACTACGTCACCAAGCCCTTCAGCACTGGCGAGCTGATCGCGCGCGTGCGCGCGCTTCTTCGGCGCACCCCGCCACCGCGCGCGACCCACCTGGCGGCCGGCGACCTGTCCGTCGACCTCATCGGCCGGCGCGTCACGCGGCGCGACGAAGCCGTCCAGCTCACCCACAAGGAGTTCAACCTGCTGGCCGAGCTGATGCGCAACGCGGGCGTGGTCATGAGCCGCGACCTCCTCTTGGAGAAGCTCTGGGGCTTCGACTATATGGGCGACAGCCGCACGGTGGACGTGCACATCCGCTGGCTGCGACAGAAGATCGAGGACGACCCGGCAAACCCGGTACGGATTGCCACGGTGCGCGGCGTAGGGTACCGGTTTGATGGCTGAGCGGGCCGCTTGAGCGCTCTCGAGTGGCTGCTCGTGGCCGGGTTCGCGGCAGCGGCCGGCGCCGCCGGCGGACGCTGGTGGGCGGACCGGCGGGCCGCGCAGCGCGACCGGCAGGCGTCGCGCGCGCGAAAGGCCGAGATCGCGCACGCCGTGGCGCGACTGGCGGACGCCGAGCACACGCTGCGCGGCGTCTTTAGTGTCTCCCATGAGGCCATCCTGGTCCTGGACGGCGACCTCAACGTCGTCGCGGCCAGCGACAGCGCCGTGCGGCTGTTCGCACTCGATTCAGGCCTTCCAGCGCCCCTCCTGACCGCCGTGCGCTCCGCCGAGCTACGGGACCTGCTCGGCCACGGCCCGGACGATGGCCAGGAGCTCGGGCCCGTGGCCCTGCGCTACGGGGGCCGGTTGCTCGAGGTGGTCGTTGCGCCGCTGCCCGGCGGCGGGCGGGTGCTCGGCGCCCGGGACCGGACAGACCTCGAGCGGCTCGAGCGCGCGCGGCGGGACCTCGTCGCCAACGTATCCCACGACCTGCGGACGCCGCTCACGTCGATCTCGCTGCTCGCCGAGGCGCTCCTCTCGGACGCCCGGGCGCTATCGTCGGATGCCGTGCCGCTCGTGCAGCAGCTGCGCAGCCAGGTCACCACGCTCACGCACCTGGCCGACGGCCTGGTCGACCTCGATCGGATCGAGTCGGGCCGCGCACCGTTCCGCCTGGAGGCCATCCTGCTCCGACCGATCGTCGAGGAGGCGCTGACGGCCGTCGCGCCGCTCCTCGCCGACGGCGGCCTGGCGGTCGACAACGCCATCCCCCCGTCCGTCCGCGTGCTCGCCGATCGCCGTCACATCGTTCGGCTGGTCGTCAACCTGGTGGACAACGCGCGCCATGCGTCGCCGGCGGGTGGGACGATCGAGGTCGGCGCGGAGCCCGAGTCGGGCGGCGACGTCCGCCTCTGGGTGGCCGACGACGGTCCGGGGATCGCGCCGAGCGAGCGCCGGCGCGTCTTCGAGCGCTTCTATCGCGGCGACCGCGCGCGCGCGGGCACCGGTTCGGGGCTCGGGCTGGCCATCGCCAAGCACATCGCCGAGGGGCACGGCGGCGCGATCTGGATCGCCGACCCGCGCGGTGCGCGGTCGGGCGCGACCGTCTGCGTGCGGCTGCTCGCCGCGCCCGAGTAGGCTGCCGCCCTAGAGCGCCTATCAACACCTGGAGTTGATAGGTGCTCTCAGGACACGGCCTCAAATGCCGGGCGCTCGCCGGTGGCGGCAAAGATCACGCGCTCGGCCACGTTGGTGCAGCGATCGGCGGTCCGCTCCAGGTTGTGCGCGACGCACAGCACGTAGTTGGCGTGCTCGATGGCCTGCGGGTCACCCGACGGGAGCTTGAGCACCGCGGCGAACACCTGCTTGTAGAGCGCGTCGACGGCGTCGTCGCGTGGGATGATCGAGCGCGCCAGGCGCGCGTCGCCGTCCGCGAAGGCGTCCAGGACATCGTCGAGCATCTCGATCGAACGCGCGCACATCGCATCCATGAGCGCCAGGATCTCCGGCGGCCGCGCCATGCCGTCGGCGGCCAGCGTGATCTTGGCGATGCCCTTGGCGTAGTCGCCGACGCGCTCGAGCTCGCCGGCGATGTCGAGGATGGCGGCGAGCAGGCGCATGTCGCGCGCCACGGGCTGCTGCGTGGCGATGAGCGTGACCGCCTCGCTCTCCACGCGCAGGCGGTGCGCGTTGATGCGCGCATCGCCGGCGACGAGCCGAGCGGCTCCGGCGCGGTCCTCGCGACGGAACTGCCGCACCGACTCCTGGACGGCGCTGCCCACGACCTCGCCGAGGCTCAACACGTCGGAGACCAGCCGCCGCAGGTCGTGGTCGTAGTGTTCGCGCGTAATCACCAGATGCTCCCTTTGCCTCGGCGAGCCCCGCTCAACCGAACCGGCCCGTGATGTAGTCCTCGGTGCGCGGGTCCTTTGGGTTGGTGAACAGGTCGTTCGTCGGGCCGTACTCGACGAGGTAGCCGTAGCGGGCTTCGCCCATGTTGAAGAAGGCCGTGAAGTCCGAAGCCCGCGCAGCCTGCTGCATGTTGTGGGTGACGATGACGATCGTGTACAACGACTTGAGCTGCTGCATCAACTCCTCGATCTTCAGCGTGGCAATCGGGTCAAGCGCCGAGCACGGCTCGTCCATGAGGATGATCTCCGGGCGCACCGCGATCGTTCGTGCAATGCACAGGCGCTGCTGCTGGCCGCCCGATAGCGACAGGCCGCTGTCGCCCAGCTTGTCCTTGACCTCGTCCCAGAGCGCCGCCTGGCGCAGCGACGCCTCGACGAGCTCGTCCAAGCTGCCCTTGTAGCCGTTGATCCGCGCGCCCCAGGCCACGTTGTCCCGGATGCTCTTGGGAAACGGGTTCGGCTTCTGGAAGACCATCCCGATGCGCCGCCGGACCTCGACCGCGTCGACGTCCGGCGCGTAGATGTTGTGGCCGTGGTAGAGCACCTGGCCGTCCAGTCGGGCGGTCGGGATGAGGTCGTTCATCCGATTGAACGCGCGGAGCACCGTGCTCTTGCCGCAGCCCGAAGGGCCGATGAGCGCGGTGATCTCGTGCCGCGCGATGGGCAGCGTCACGTCGGCGACGGCGCGGAAGTCGCCGTAGTAGATGTTCACCCCGCGCATCTCGAGCGCGAGATCCTCCGCGGCCGGCGCGTCGACGCGACGCGTGACCATCTGAGCGGCGATCGATACGGCCATGGCTAGTACCTCACGCTGAAGCGGTTGCGCAACACTACCGCCGTGGCATTGAGCGTCAGGAGCAGGATGAGCAACACGAGGATGGCGGCCGCAGCAATGTTGCGGAACTCGTCCTGCGGGCGCGACGTCCATTGGTAGACCTGGATCGGAAGCGTGGTGAACTTCGAGAACGGGCCGGAGGGGTCGACGAAGATGGCGGTGGAGGCGCCGATGACGACGAGCGGGGCGGTCTCCCCGATGGCACGCGAGATCGAGAGGATGGTGCCGGTCAGGATGCCCGGCAGCGCCGCCGGAAGAACGTGGTTCCAGATGGTCTGCCAGCGCGTCGCGCCCAGCCCGAAGCTGGCCTGCCGAAGCGAGCTCGGAACGGCGCGGATGGCCTCCTGGCTGTTGATGATGATCAGCGGCAGGACGAGCAGGGCCAGGGTCAAGCCCGCCGAGAGGATGGTGCGGCCGTTGGCCGTGGTCGCGTCGCCGGCCGACATGAAGGCCCCGCTGGTGAAGGGCTCGAACGCGCGGACGAAGATGGCCAGGCCGAGCATGCCGTAGATGATCGACGGCACGCCCGCCAGGTTGTTGATGTTGGTCTGGATGACGCGATTGATGCGGCGCCGGTGGTCGGCGTACTCCTCCAGGTAGACGGCGGCGCCCAACCCGAACGGAAACGCGAAGAGCACCGTGATGGCGATGGTCCAGAGCGACCCGAGGAGGGCTGTCCGAACGCCGGCGTTCTCCGCCACCCCGGACTGCGGCCGGGAAACGAAGGACGGCGAGAGCCACGAGACGAACTCGAGGCGCGTTCCGGGAAAATCCGCCGCGTGCTCGGCTTCGATCGCACGCCGGCGCAGCAGCGAGTCGTCCAGCGGCCACGTCCGCTCGGCGCGCGGCTGGACGACCGTCTCGAGGACGACCCCGAGCAGCTGCTCCCGAGAGCGCTCCGCGAACGGGCGCTCGGTCTCGAGCCTTCGCACCATCGCGGGCCGGACGTGTTCGCGCAGCACCGCCTGCAGCTGGTCGGCGCTCTGCTCCTCGATAGACACGCCGTCGACCGCGAGCGTGGCCCGGTCCAGCGAGTCCTCGATGGCGGCCAGGCCGAACGCGCCGTTGATCACGTTGTACATCAGCGCCGAGAGCGCCAAGATGCACACGATGGTTGAGGCGGCAAACACGCCCAGCCAGATCCGGCTGCTGCGATGGCGAGGCGCCCGGTTGTCCGCGAACTGCTCGTCTTCCTGACGCGTGCTCACGTCGAACGTGCTCATTCGTAGACCTCGCGGAACCGTGCGACGATGCGCCCGCTGATGACGTTCAACCCAAGCGTGAGCACGAAGAGCACGAGGCCGATGGCAAAGATGCTTTCGTAGTCGATCGTGGCGTAGCTGAGGTCGCCGCCGCTGATCCGGACGATGTGGCCGGTCATGGTCTCGGCGGCGACGAACGGGTTGGCGGTCAGGTGCGGCCGGGCTCCGGCCGCGATGGCCACGACCATGGTCTCACCCATCGCGCGCGATATGGCCACGATGAACGCCGCCGCGATGCCCGACAGCGCGGCTGGCACGACGACCTTCACGGACGTCTCCAGCTTCGTGGCCCCGAGGCCGACCGCCGCCTGCCTCAGGCTGTTGGGCACCGCATGCAGCGCGTCCTCGCTCATGGAGGCGACGAGCGGGATGACGAGGATGCCGATCACGATGCCCGCGGAGGCCGTGTTGTAGATCTCGACGACGTCGGCGCCGAAGATCGAGCGCAGGATCGGCGTCATGAACGTCAGCGCGAAGTACCCGTAGACCACCGTCGGCACGCCCGCGAGCACTTCGAGCAGGGGCTTGAGCAAGCCGCGCATGCGTGCCGATGCGTACTCGGAGAGGTAGATCGCCACGCTGAGACCGAGGGGCAGGGCGACGAGCATGGCGATCGCCGTGGTCATGAACGTGGCGCTGACGAGCGGCCAGATGCCGAAGAAGCCGATCGACGGCTGCCACTGTGTGGTCCCAAAGAACTCGATCAGCGAGACGCGGTCGTCCACGAAGAAGAGCAGCGCCTCACGCGAGAGCACGTAGACGATCCCGACCGTCGTCATGATCGACACGGTGGCGGCCGCGAACATTCCAACCTCGATGGCCGCCTCGGCGGGACGCCACCGGCGGCGGAGCGCAGCACCGATGGCGAGTGGAGCCGCCTGAGCATCTTCGGGAGAGGCCATGATCACCGACATTCGCGACTCCATGACGGGCCCATGGTGGCCGGCGGGCGGCCATGCCACTCGCCGGCCACCACTCTCAACGACGTGATCGCGTGGTCAGGTTGGACCGGCCGATCGCTACGGGCCGACCGCCGCGAGCCAGTTGGCCTTGGCCCCGGCCAGGGCCTCGTCGCTGGACGGGAAGTACCCGACCTCAACGATGACATCGTTCAGGTTGGTGAGGAAGTAGTTCAGGTAGGCGGCCACCTGAGGCTTGGACTGCATGATCTCCGCCGTGCTGTAGAGGAACAGCGGGCGGGCAAGCGGCGTGTACGTGCCGTCATCGACGGTGGCCGCGCTCGGCTCCACGCCGTCGATCCACAGGGCCTTGAGGCTGCCGGCGTTCTCCTCGTAGTACGCGTAGCCGAAGAAGCTGATCGCATACGGGCTGCCCTGGACGCCGGTGACGAGCACGTTGTCGTCCTCGGACATCTGGGGATCGGTGCCGACCATCGGGGCCGAATCCTTGTCGAAGATCACCTCGACGAAGTAGTCGAACGTGCCGCTGTCCGTGCCGGGAATGAAGCGCTGGATGGGCTCGGCCGGCCAAGCGGGATCGACGTCGGCCCAGGTCGTCGCCGTGCTGAACACCGCGCGCACCTGGTCGAGCGTCAGGTTGTCGACGAAGTCGTTCTCGGCGCTGACGACCACGGCCAGCGCATCGGTCCCGACGCGGAACTCGACCGGCTCGCGGCCATTCGACCGGCAAAGCTCGACCTCTTCGTCCTCGATCGCGCGGCTGGCGTTAGCGATGTCGCTCTCGGCGGCGTCGCAGAAGCGCTCGATGCCGGCGCCGCTGCCGATCGAGTCGACGGTTATGTTGCCGGTGTAGCCGTCTTCGCGGAAGCGCTCGGCGAGCTTCTCGGCCAGCGGGAAGACCGTCGAGCTGCCCGCGGTGACGATGTCGCCGGTCACCATGGCCGGGTCGACCATGGGCAGCTCGCCCTCGGCCAGCATGGGCGCCTCGGTGGGCGCGGGTTCGTCGATGACAACGGGCACGGGAGCAGCCACGGTCGGCTGCACGACGGGTTCGGGCTCGGGGGTCTGAGCGCAGGCGCTCACGGCGACCACGGATGCGACCAGCAGGCAGAGGGCAATCGTTTGGGTGTTCAAGCGTCTCTTCTCCGTTTGACAGCGCGAAGCACGGCCGTCACGTGGACGGTGCCCGTTGAGCGGCCGCGCGGTCCAGAGCGTGCGCCGGACCGAGGGATAGGATATCCGGCCTCGAAGCCCAACGGATCAAGGCATCCTTAACCGTTGGCCAAGCCTTCGTGAAGCGCGCTTAACGCTTCCCCGGCTGCGTGCCTGTTCCCAGCGATCACGCCGGCATTGTGACACGGCGACGCCCCCGCCCGCAAGGGGCGAGGGCGCCGCACACACGCGCCGGATGGTGGTTGGCTACGAACGGCTAGCGGCAGCCGCAGCGGAAGACGAGGCTGTTGTAGATCGGGTGGTACGGCGCACCGGGGTTGCGGATGTCCAGGAAGCGGCGGAGCGTGTTGTAGGGGCTTGCCGGCAGGTTCGGATGGCAGAGATCCATCCAGCCCGAGACGCCGGTTGGGTTGCCGGCGCCCTCCGCGACGGCGGCCGCCGGGACCTTGCCATCGAGCCCCTCGCACACGACGACGTCGTCGTCCTGCGGACGCGTGGTGGGCGTCGGCGTCGTGGGGCCAGGCGGCGGCGTGGTCGGTCCCGGAGGCGGCGTCGTCGGGCCCGGCGGCGGCGTCGTCGGCGTCACGGGGTTGGCAAAGGGCGCGTACGGGTCGAGGTTGGCGCAGGCCGCGCCGGTCACGCCGGGGTAGATGGCCCACACGTCGGCCAAGGCGTCGTCGCCGTTGCGACCGCCCATGGCGAAGAAGCGGTTGTTGGCGAAATCGTAGACGCTCGGGATCAGGCGGCGACCCCTTAGCGCCTGTCCCTGGTTGTCCTGCGCGACCTTGACCCAAGTCAGCGCCGCCGTCGGATCACCGAGCCGCGAGAGATCGGTCATCCAAATGCCGGCCGAATGGCTTGCGCCGCCCGGGATCTTGCTGTTGGCGCGGCCCATCCAAGAGTAGAAGGTCTTGCTGTCGGGGTTGTACGCGCATGCGCCCTCCCGACGGAAGCCGATCTCGTCCATGTTGCCGAATCGGCTGGTGATCTCGGACCACACGCCGGAGGTGCTGGCGGCAAAGTCGAGCCACCAAACCTCCTTGTACGTTGTGGTGCCGCTCAGCCCGCCCTGTTGGCCGCCGAGGACGAGCAGGCCGTCGAGGCCCGTGTCGGTATCGCTCACGTACGTCGCGCAGGTGCCGAAGCGCGCGACGGGCTTCGGGCCGCTGGGCGTCAGCTCGCGGACCTGCCACTTGGAGCCAGAGGCGGTCGCCGCATAGACCTTGTCCTGGGACTCGACGTTCTTCTCGTCGTCAAACGTGCCCTGCCCGAAGACCAGACGGTTGCGCTTGGTGTCGAACGCGGCAAACGCGCGGATGAGCTTGCCCTTTTCGTCCTTCAGGGTGGCCGGGAGCGCCTGGGCGCCGCTGTTGGCCACCCATCGAACGCCGGTGCCGTTGGCCGTGTCGCCGATGGCCAGCTCCTTGAGGTCGCCACCCTTCTTGCTGCCGGTGTCGAAGGCGCCGTTGTCGCACCCGTCCTTGCCGAACACCGACAGCCAGCGATCAGTAGACAGCATGACCGACGTGCCTTCACGACAGCCCTTGTCGCGCTCGCGCGTGAAACCGACGCTGGCGTTGTAGGGGATGGTGTTCCACGACGTCATGCTGCCGTCCAGCTTGATGGCATAGAGGTCGTGTTGCGCCTCCGTGTTGTCGGCGCTCAGCTTGAGGGCGCCGCCCGCATAGGCCAGGACGCCCGTGTCGGCGTTGTAGCCCCCAAACCCGCCATAGCGTCGGTCGGGCAAGTCGGGCAGGCGATGGTAGCAGGCGTTGCCCGCTTCGTAGTTCGATCCGATGGCGACCGGCGTCGGGTCCGCCGGGTCCTGAGCGGGCGCTTGGGCTTGCACCCGGGCGGAGTACGCGCCGGCCACGACGGCGAGCGCGACGAGGCCGGGAGCCGTTCGGCGGACGATGGTCGAGCACAGCATCTGGGTGTTCCCCTCCTGGTTGGCAATCCGGGCCCCGTCTCGCTCCCGCGGCGCGTGCGGCGGTCGTGCGGCCCGATGCCCGGTACGATGTCGGACAGGCTATGCGGTGCGTGCGATGGCCGCGTGACCAGCCCGCGTTGCGCGCCTTAACGCCGCATGGTGTTTCCTTAATCGCCCCGGTCGCGCCGGTCTTGACTCGCCCACCCGCCCGCCTACCATTCCAGCGCGGCCGCGCCGTGCGCCGCTCCGAGCCACCGCCGCCCCTTGACCGGCCTCCGCGCGCCGCACCGGACCCAAATGCTCCTTGCTGTCGATGTCGGGAACAGCCACACCACCTTCGGCGTGTCGCGCGGCGACGTGCTCTGCGCGCGCTGGCGCCTGGCCTCCGACGCGCAGCGGACGCTCGACGAGTGGCGCTTGCTCGTCCACGAGCTGATGGCCGAGCGCGGCATCGCGGCGCGCGCGCTTTCGGGTGCGGTCCTGTGCAGCGTGGTCGCTGGCATCACGCCGCTCATCGAGGCGCTTTGCGCCGGCCTTACCGGCGCGCCCCCGTTGACCGTGGCGCCCGGCGCCGCGACCGGGCTGGACGTCCGCTACCGGCCGCCGTCGGGCCTGGGCAGCGATCGGCTGGTCGAAGCTGTCGCCGCCAGCGCGATGTTCGGCGCGCCGGTCGTCGTCGTCGACCTGGGCACCGCGACGACGTTCAACGTCGTCGACGGCGCGCGCCGGTTCATCGGCGGCGCGGTGGCAGCTGGCCTTGGCACGGGCGCCGACGCGCTCGTGCGGGCCGGTGCGCGGCTGCGGGACTTCGACCTGGCCGGCGACGGCGCCCCGCCGCCCTTCGGGCGCACGACCGAGCAGGCGCTCCGCGCCGGAATCGTGCACGGCCACGCCGGCCTCGTCGCCGGCGTCCTACGGCGCATCGAGGCCGAGCTGGCGGGCCAAGGCGACGCACGGCCGACCGTCGTGGCCACCGGCGGCTGGTCCGCGCGCATCGCGCCGTTGGTCCCGCGCATCGACCGGCGCTGCCCGGACCTCATCCTGGACGGCCTGCGCATCGTCTGGTCGCGCAGCGGCCACCACGACGCGGCGTGAGCGACATGGCGCGCGCGGAGGGCTGGGCGAGCGATCCGCTGGCCGACCGCCGAATCGTGCTCGGCGTCACCGGTTCGATCGCGGCGTACAAGGCGCTTTCCATCGCCAGCGCGCTGGTGCAGGCCGGCGCGGCGGTCGACGCCGTGCTCACCAAGGCCGCCGCCGAGCTGGTGCGTCCGCTTGCGTTCCGCGCGCTCACGCATCGCGCGGTGGCCGCGGACTTGTGGGACCCGAACGGCCCCTTGGGCATGGACCATGTGGCGCTCGCGCGAGGCGCCGACGCGCTCCTCATCGCCCCGGCGACGGCCGACGTCCTGGCCCGGTTGGCGCTCGGGCTGGCCGACGACGCCTTGACGGCCACGGCGCTCGCCGCCCGGGCGCCCATGCTCGTGGCGCCCGCCATGGAACCGCGGATGTGGTCGCATCCCGCCACCCGCGAGCACGTCGCCGCGCTGCACGCACGCGGCACGTACTTCATCGGGCCGATGGAAGGCCGCATGGCGTCGGGCGAGCACGGGCTCGGTCGGATGGCCGAGCCGGAGGCGGTGGTCGAACACCTCCGCCTGGTGCTTTCGCGCGGGGGGCCGCTCGCCGGCCGCCGGATCGTCATCGCGGCCGGCCCGACGCGCGAGGCCATCGACCCGGTGCGCTACCTGTCCAACCACTCGTCGGGCCGGATGGGCATGGCCTTGGCCCGCCTCGCGCGCGACCGGGGCGCCGACGTCACGCTGGTGCTCGGCCCCGTCGACCACGCGCTGCCTGCCGGGATCGAACGGATCGACGTCACCACCGCGGCCGAGATGCAGGCGGCCGTGCTGGACGCGGTGGCGGGCGCGGACGTCCTGGTCATGGCCGCGGCCGTCGCGGACTTTCGCCCCACCCGGCCGGACGACGCCAAGATCAAGAAGCGCGGGGCGCGCGCGCTGGTGCTGACGCTGGCGCCGACGGAGGACATCCTGGGCGCCGTCGATGCCCGTTGGCCGCCCGGTACGGCGCGCCCGCTCTTGGTCGGGTTCGCCGCCGAGACCGACGACCTCGTCGGCAACGCGCGCGCCAAGCTGATCGGCAAGCGGCTCGACCTCGTCGTGGCCAACCCCGTGCCCGAGACGTTTGGGAGCGACGCGAGCGCAGCCACGCTCGTCACCGCCGACGGCGACACCCCGTTGCCACGTGGGGCCAAGCGCGACGTGGCCGCGGCCATCCTGGCGTACGTCTTCGAGCGCATGGCCGACCGGCCGATCGCCGCCTCCGCCGAGCACCACCCATGAACCCGCTGGCCCGCGTCAAAGGCGCCGGCGGCGCGCTGTGGCGTGCCGCGCAGCGCGAGGTCCAAGCCGCCGTCGCCGCCGCCGACCGCTGGCTGAGCGCGCCGGGCAACGCGCGGCGCGCCGCGTGGTTCGCGCTGGCCCTGCTGGTCGCGCTGACCCTCCTCCTCCCGCCGCTCTCGCTCGCCTCGCGCATCGCGTCCCCCGGCTACGCCCGCATCCGGCCCGGCGCGGACGCCAGCGTGCCGGCGCGCGGCGACGAGACGACCTACCTGGAGGTGCGCCGCGGCGATGCCCTGCGCACGGCGCGCGCGCGGTTGGTCGCGCGCGATCGCTTGCCGCGCGGGGTCGCCCCGCTCCCCGCCGGGCGCAGCCCAATCACCCCGGCGTTTTCGCTGGACATCCGCGGCGTTCCGCCGTTCGAGGCCTACCTCTCCGCGCGCCTGCCGAGCGGCACCGACGTGGTTTATGTCGACCCGTTCGGCTGGGACGGCGAGCGGTGGCGCTGGCTGGCCCCCACGTTTACCGCCTCGAGCCGCGCGCGCATCCGGCTGCCCCTGGCGCGGTTCGTCCCCCGCGTCGTCGTGGTCACCCATGCCTCTGCCAGCACCCCCGAGGTCGGCGTCACGCTCGACCCGCCGCCGGTGGCCGTGCCCGCCGCCGCCGCCGAGCTGCCCCACATCGAGCCGCGCCTCTACCAGCTGGCCGACGACAGCGGCCGGATCCGCCGGCAGCCACCGACGCAGGCGCCGGTGGGCGCTCGGCGCTACGGGGTCCTGGACAACCGCGACGGGGCCCGCCTGCGCGACGACCTCATCACCAACCTGCTCATCCAGCCGCGCGCGCGTCGCGACCACCGCGCGGAGATCGTCCGCCTGGCCCGCCGGGACGATCTGGACGGCGTCGTGCTCGACTACGCGGGCGTGCCGGACGATCTGAAGGCGGTCTTCGTCGCGTTCGTGGCGGACCTCGCCGACCACCTCCGCGCGCGGGACATTGCGCTGGTCGTGCTCGTCGACATGCCGCGGCGCACGGACAGCGGCTGGGACACCGACGGCCTGGACTGGCTGGCCATCGGCGAGGCCGCGGAGGGCGTGCGCATCCGGCTGCCCAACGCCGCCCCGCTCGACACCGCGCTGCTCGACGAGCTGGCACGCTGGGCGGTCACGCGCGTCGACCGCCGTCGGCTGGAACTGGCCGTTCCGGTCTACGGCCGCGATCTCGTCGACGGCAGCGTGACGCCGATCGCCTTCGGAGATGCCCTGGCGCACGTGCTCGACATGGCGCGCTCCGACGCGCCCGAGCGGGTATCGCCGGGGCGCGAGGCCACGATCGAGCTGCCGACGGTCGCGGCTGCCGAGATTGGGCGCGATCCAGCCACCGGGATGTGGCGGTTCTATTACTGGGACGCGAACCGGCGCCAGCACACGGTCTGGCTGAACGACGCCGCCGGCCTGTCGCCCGCCTTCGAGATCGCCGCCCGCTATCGCCTCGGGCGCGTCGCGCTCGACGGCGGCTCGGCTGCGGTCGACCCGCAGGTTTGGCAGATGGTCGCGGCGTACCGCGCCACCGGTCAGGTCGCGTCGATCGCTTCGGGCTACCGGCTGGCCTGGCAGCTCGTCGATACCGGCGGGCGCGTCGTCCAGGAGGCGATCCAACCGCTGGACGCGTCGAGCTTCACGCTGCGCGCCCCCAGCCTGCAGGGCGACTACGAGCTCACGGTGAACCTCATCGCCGAGGACGGCGCGCCCGCCGCGTTTGGTCGCCCGGCCCAAGTGGCCGTCGCGCCGCCGCCGCCGCCGTCGCCGACGCCCACCCTCTTCGCCATCGGCGACCTGCCGACGCCGGAGTCGTACGCCACGGCACCGCCGCCCGCCGACGAGCTGCGGATCGACCGCGCCCCGGTGCCCATCGGCGGCACGCTGGCGGCGGCCACCCTTGCCTTTGATGCGGAGGTGGCCTTTGCTTCGGCCGCGCTGCGCGAGGAACCCCAGACTTCGGCGCGGGTCCTCTCGGACCTCAGAAGGGGCGATCGCCTGCAGATCCTGGACCGGAGCACGACGCCCGGATGGCATCGGGTGCTGGTCGTCGGCACCGGGCTGGAGGGCTGGGTGCTCGCGGAGCTCGTCTCGGAGCGCGATGGCGACGAGGCCGCGGGCGACGCGCCGGCGCCCGGCGGGACGGCGACGGCGGGCACGCCGACGCCCGCGACGACGCGCCCTGCCAGACCCCCGGCGCGCGCGACGCCGACCACCGGCACCCGGTCGCCGTGACCACGCTCCTCTCGCCGCTCGCGTGGCTGGCGGCGTCGTTCGCGGCCTATGCGCTGGCCACCAACGCCGCATGGCATGCCCACGAGCGCGCGCCGCACAGGACACCGTCCGCGGCGGCGCAGCGCGTGGCGGCATGGGCCTACCTGGCCGGGGTGCCGATCGCGGCCCTGGCGGCGCGCGTCCCGGCGTCGCCAGCAAACCTCGGGCTGATCTGGCCGGGCCGGCCGGAGTTCGCGCTTGGGACGGCCGCGATCGTCGGGGGGCTCGTGGCGGCCGCCATCGCAGCGGCTCCGGCCGCCAAGCCGTGGCGCGCGCTCGCGCTGCGCCGCGGCGCACGCCCGAGCCCCTCCGCCGCGGCCGCCTCGCTCGGCCTGGCGCTCTGCAGCGCTGCCGCCATGGCGCTTCACGTCGCGTTCGTGCGCTCCGTGGTGCTGGCCTCGGGCATCGGGCTGGGCGACGGCCCGGCCGGCGGTGCGCCGGCGATGCTCGCGACGCTGGCGCTGCTCGGCGTCGAGGCGCTGCTCAACCCATGGGTGCGGCACGCGATCGTGGCGGAGGGGACGCCGCCGGCAGCGCTCGTGCGCGGCGCGGGCCTGGCGGTGGCCGACGCGGCGGCGTTCGCCCTGGCGGGCAGCCTGGTCGCGACGCTTGTCGCGCGCCTGGCCGCGGCTGGGTTCTGGCACGCGGCGCACGGCGCCGAGCGCGTGGGCTTGGGCGACGGCGAGGCGGAGGGCGACGGCACGATCGCCGACGGCCGCGCGGTGGAACGCGCCATCGAACCGACGATCGTCTAGCGGATGGCGTCCAGGACGAAGTTGGTCCCGTACGTGTTGGCCAGCATGCGCGCGGCAAAGATGATGCCGAACATCAGGATGCCGTAGACCAGGATGCGCCTCAGGTCGCGGGCCACGTGGCCGTACTGGACGGGCATCTCCATCGGTGCCGCCACCTGGGCGGCAGCCCCGGGAACGGAAGGGCGGCGCGGCGCGGCGGACGCGCCGGGGCGCGGGACCGACGGGCGGCGCGGCTGGCGGCGCGTCGACTTGGTTGCCATCGTGGGCCTCCTGGGCTAGGGCGCGCGATTATACGGCCGCGCCGCCCGCGCGCGCAAGCCGCTCAGCGCCTCAGCCGGGCGCGCACCTGGTCGCTAAACCAGCCGATCTCGGCGACCCCGAGCCGAGCGGCGAGCGCGGCGTAGACCACCGCCCCGACGCCCGCGCCCAGCCCGACCCGGATGGCCCACGCGCTGATCCCGTCCTGGAGCGCGCCCGCCAGCAGGCCGTCCATCCAAAGGACCACGGCGCCCATGCCCAGCGCGGCCAGGCCGGCCAGGAGCGTCGTGCGCCCGAAGCCGGCCACCGCGGTCGGCCCCACGTTGCGCCGAACGAGCACGTACATCGTGCCGGCATGCGCCAGGTGCTTGGCACTGTCCGCCGCGGCCAGGATGGCAAACGCGGCGCCCGGCGCGACGCCGATGTCGGCCGGATGGCCGACCAGCTGGGCGACCAGCCACCAGGGTACGAACGAGCCGAGCCCGACGAGCGCCGGCAGCCACGTGTTGCCGCGCGCGTAGAAGGCGTAGTTGAGCGGCCAATCGATCGCCGCGAAGGGCAGCCCGAGGAGGAAGACGCGCAGCGCCAGGGCAACGCCCAGGCGATCGGCGTCGCCAAACGCGCCGGCCTGGAACGCCAGCCCGGTGACCGGGTCGGCGAGCGCCGCCAACCCGACGGCTGCGGGCAGGGTCAGCGCCATCACCATCCGCCCTCCGCGCGAGAGCGTGCGCGCGAACGTGATGCCCTCCCCGCGCGCGTGGGCCGCCGCGAGCGTCGGTAGGATGGCCAGCGAGATGGCCACGGTGATGAGGCCATGGGGCAGTTGGGTGAGCCGCGTCGCCAGATCGAGCCACGAGCGCGCGGCAAGGCCGGCATGCGACGAGTAGTACCCGTCCAGGGTCGGCAGCAGCACGTCGGTGGCCAGGAGCCCGAGCGCGATCGGGGCGTAGAGCACGAGCACGCGGCGGAGCGCGCGGTGGCGCAGGTCGAACGACGGCCGCAGGCGCAGGTCGCGCGCGCCGAGCGCGAGCAGCAGCAGCTGCCCGCCCGAGCCGAGCACGACGCCGATGGGCAGGGCGACGAAGCCGAGCCGGCCGTAGGCCAGCCAGAGCGTCGCGATCACGCCGAGGTTGTACACCGCGCCGGCCAGCGCCGGGCCGCGAAAGCGCTCCTGCGACAGCAACAGGCCCGTGAGGACGCCGCCGATGCCGAACAGGAGCGCGGAAGGCGCCAGGATGCGCAGCGCGCCCGCGACGGCCGTGATGCCTTCTGCGCCCATGCCGTCCGCCAGGACGCCGGCGATGGGATCGGCAAAGGCGTAGACGCCTAGGGCCGCGAGCCCGGTGACGACCGCCGCCACGCTGAGCAGCACGCTGGCCGCGCGACGGAGCGCCTCCACCGGGCCGGCCCGGTACGCAGCCAAGACGGGCACGAGCGCCGCGCTCAGCTGGCCGCCGATGAGCAACGTGTAGAGGTGGGTGGGCACCTTGGCGGCCAGGAGAAAGGCGTCGAGCTCGAGGCCGGGGCCGACGGTCGTGGCCAGGACGCGGTCGCGCACGAAGCCCATGAGCCGGCTGAGGATGTTGCCGAGCGACAACAGCGACGCCGAGCCGAGGAGCCGTCCGATCCCTGGGGGGCCTGTCCCGACCGGAGCGCCATCGTCGCTGGCCGGGCCGGGGCTCCCGACCCACCCCGGCGCTTCGGAGGGTTCCGACGCGGGCGGCGGCGGATGCGGCTCGAGCGATTCGCCGGGCGGAGGGCCCGAGCCGCTCACGCGCGGTCGCGCAGGCGCGCCGCGAGCTCGCGCGTGGAACGGCCCGCGACGAGCGGCAGGAACACGACCTCACCGCCCAGCGCCTCGGCCGCGTCCGCCTCGGGCGGGCGGTTGGCGCGCGCGTCGTAGTCGCCACCCTTGGCATAGACGTCGGGTCTCAGGCGGCGGACGACCTCGACCGCCGTTGCGCCGTCGAAGACGACGACGGCGTCGACAGCGCGCAGCGCGGCCACGATCTCCGCCCGCTCGCCGGCCGCCGTGATGGGCCGGCCGGGGCCCTTCAACTCTGCCACCGACGGGTCGTCGTTGACGGCCACCACCAGCACGTCGCCAAGTCGGCGGGCCGCCTCCAGGTAGCGGACGTGGCCGATGTGGAGGAGGTCGAAGCAGCCGTTGGTCAGCACGACGCGCTGCCCTGCTCGGCGCCAGGCGTCGGCGCGGGCGGCGGCCATGTCGAGGGTGAGGACCCGTTCGGTCGTCGGGGGGTGGATGTCCGGGCGCATGGGGGCGCGATTCTACGGGGCGGCGGCTGGGCGGGCAAGCCGGCGGGAAGGGGCCAACGCGTCAGCGGGTTCCCGGAGACGTCGGTAGCCGTCATGGCGTTGGATCGGCGCCCGGTGACGAGACGCGGTGCCGCCGCGCACGCATGCTCCCGGTAAGGACGCAACGTCCACACCGATCTGCTGGGCGACGAACGCGACGACACTGAGCGGGAAGGTGGCCATGTCGGCCACGAAGGTACCGAGGTACCTGGCGCAGCCGATCTGCAGTGCCAGGCCGAGGCAGCTGGCCGGAGTCGACTGCGCCGAGATCAGCTCAAGATCGGTATCCGAGAGATGATAGAAGGCCGACAGCTGACCGGCATCGGGCTCGCCGTCGAAGCGGCCGTAGCGAGCCAGAGCGTCGGTCGCCAGAAAGCTGGTGGGCATCGCCAACCTGCCGGCCGGCTGGGCCGGACGCCCTTGCCATGGCCAGTCCACGGACTATACTCGACATGCGAGTCGACGCTACATGCGGCAGGCTGGAGGGTTCACGGGGGTGCCGTGGTGGCTTTCGTCCAGTTGCGCCTGGGAGGCCTATTACGCATATGCCTTGTTGCCGTGCTCTCATCGTGTGGGGAATATTAGCCGGCATGCTGGCGGCGTATGCTGTTGACGGAAATACAAGCGCATCGACCACTCAGTCGTCTATCGAAGTCTCACTCGAACTCACGGATTGGATCGCGAACGGGAGTAGCCGTGCACTTGCAATGGACGGCGACTTCATTTTCGTCGGCGTTGGCCCAGGGGTTTTCGTTTTGAATATCGAAGACATGGGCCAACCGCATGTGGGCGGATACACAGGCGTGTTATCTGCAGATGTGAATGCCGTGGCAATCTCAGGCGATCGACTGTATGTTGCGGCCGGCCTGGCAGGGCTCCGGGTATTCGAGATATCGCCCCCAGAACGCCCGCGCGAACTGACGGCCTATGTTGACGACTGCTCGGCAATGGATGTGGTATTGAGCAGTTCACGCGTATTTGTTGCTTGTGGTGACCAAGGGGTGCTTATTTTCGATACGTCAATCTCCTTGCCGTTGTCGTTGGTCGATCGTATCGATACCGAATGGAGTGCGGTTGCAGTAGACGTTCACGATAACGAGCTTCTAGCCATTGCGGAGAGGAACCCAACACCGGCCGCCGCGGGCATGCAGTTAGCGACTGTGCGAGTAGCGGACGGCTCGAAACCCGAGGAGGTGGGTTCAGTTCGTTTGGACAGCGGCGGCCCTCCACAAGCGGTTTCTGTGCGTGACTCGACCATCTTCGTCTCAAACGAAAGCGGCAGCCTATTGGTGTTCGATTTGTCGCCTGATCTCTACCCGAGCGAGGGCGAACACATCGACTTCCCCGGCCGTGTAAGTGACGTAGCGTGGAGCGAAGATCGCATGATAGTAGCCGGAACGCTCCTCACGGGACGGGCGGCCTTACGCCTGTTCCGAAAAGACGCTGGCTCGCGCGCAGAGGAGGTAGGAGCGTGGAACGGGGCGAGTGACGGGAGCGGAGGCGCTCTTGGGGTCGTTGCTGATGGGGCACGCGCGGTGATCGCGCTGTCGGCAGGCGGAATTGGAATTGTCGGAATGGAATCTCCGACAGAACTGACGGAGGAGGGGGCTTGGTATTTTAGGACACGCACGCGTGGCCTCGCCGTGTCGGAAGGCCGCGTGTATCTGGCAGATCTTTACGACACGACCCACATGCTTGAGATTCGAAGTCCGGTTGAGTCTTTGGAAATTCTGGGGACGCTCCGACTGCCAAGCGTAAGCCTTATGGATGTCGTTGTGGAGGATGAGCGTGTATACATCCTGGACGCAGGTGGTGTAGTTCATATTGTTGACTGGACCGTTCCAGGGGAGCCCCGCGTCGTTGGTGGTTTCGGAGAGCGTTTCGCGCAATTTCTAGCTCTGGCCGTCTCACGTGATGTTGCCTTCGTCACTAGTGATGAAGGCGAGGGTGCCAAGCTAGTAATGCTTGACGTTGCAGATCCTTCCGCACCGCGCACGATAGGCCCCTTTGTGCCTTTGGCCGCCGGAGCGGGTCTTGCGGTGAGCGGCACGACTGTGTATGTGGCCGACGTACATGGCGGTCTCCGAGTGGTTGACGTATCGACGCCCGACACTCCGAGAATCCAGGCCGTACTAGATGAAGTGCGTGGTGCAGCCGGGGTCGTTAGCCGTGGACGCTTCATCTACGCCGCACGACTGGATTCCGCGAGCTCTGGTGGGCTTGCGATTGTCGATGTTTCGGACACCGAGCGGCCGTGGGTGGTGGGGAACTATGCGTTAGCTGGAGGGGCTTGGGATCTAGCGATCGATCGAGATGTGGTGTTTCTGGCCGCTCGAGATCGTGGACTCATCGTCCTGGACGTTTCTAATCCAGCTGAGCCCCGCGAAATCGAACGAAAGGAGGATGTTGGGGCCTGGGCGGTGGCCGTCGAGGCCGGCAAGCTCTTTGTCGCCGGGGAGGATGGGCTCCGCGCATATGCTATCCGACGCCTTGATGATACGCCGGGGCCGAGCACCGGCACCCCGCCACCGCCTTCAGCAACTCCACGCGGCGTTTCTACGGCAAACCCTATATTGCTACCTGTTGCGCTCGTCGATGCCGAACGCGAAGACCTGCGAGGAGGGGGCGAAACTCCAACGGCTGTTCCCTCTGCCTTGCCTCTTCCCGACTTGTTCGTGAGCCGCCTTACTTGGTGCACGAACCCTGATGGGGGGCTTGTAATTCACGCCTGTGTTGGAAATAGCGGTAGCGCGAATGCTGGCCCATTCTCGAATAGGCTAGCCGGAAGATCACCTACTGGCTGGGATCGCCTACCCGGCCTTGCACCGAGAGCGACGGCGTGTATGCCCTATGCCAAGCCGGGTGGGCTTGGCATGTTCTTCGTGGTCGATGCGGACGATGAGGTTGAAGAGTCGGACGAGACCAACAATTCGGCGCCGATCGCTGTGCCGACTAGCCAGCCGCCGTGCCCGTCCGTAGAGGCGCCCGAGTAGTTCGCTCTGACGATCCCCGCGTGACAAACGGACACGGCCCGCCATGGGCGCGATCAGCTGGAACGAGGTCCGCGATCGTGCCCTCCGCTTCACCTTGGAGTGGGCGGGCGCGACGGACGAGGAGCGCGACAAGGCCTGCCAGGCGCAACTGGACGGAATTCACCACGGTACCGCCGTGAGCAACCAATCGCGCCCGGCAGGCCTACGTCGCTTCCAGGACCTCGCTCGCCGACGGGGCGACAACACCCAACCTACGCACCACGACCCCCGCCGCCACGGTGGCCAGGCGCACCGCCTCGAGGGCGGGCATCCCCGACGCCATCGCCAGCGTCACCCAGGCGATCATCGTGTCGCCGGCGCCGGAGACGTCGAAGACCTCGCTGACGTTGGCGGGCGGCACCACGGCGTAGCCGGCGTCGTCCAGCACGGACGTCCCGGCTGCGCCGCGGCCGATCAGGACCGCGCGCGCTCCAAGCCGTTCGCGCAGCGCCTTGGCGGCAGCGCGGAAGTCCGGCTCGTG
>Ga0326597_10000294_pt1 | contig 94282 bp, 97 predicted proteins | sample RVTome_12_FD_203789 | JGI IMG/M metagenome (GOLD analysis project Ga0326597, IMG submission 203789) | Soil microbial communities from uranium-contaminated site in the Upper Colorado River Basin, Wyoming, United States - RVT100D185 | ecosystem: Environmental > Terrestrial > Soil > Contaminated >...
GGTCCGACCTACGGGTCGGCCCGTTAGAAACCAATCACCACCGGGAGGGGGGAACTTCACATGATCGCACCGGGGGGAATTTCAGGTGATCGTTGACAGAATAGTATGAATCCTCGCGGCAGCCTCCAAATGACTATTGGCTCTTTCGATTTTTCAAATGGCTTGCTATCGCTTGGCTCCTGGCTTGAGTGCAGAGCCAACTGCCTCATAGGCCCTACTGGCGGCTTAACTACGGCTGGCTGTGAGGTAAGGAACCGATAGAGTTCTTCCAGGCCTTTAGTCGTTTCGATACAAAAGCGACTGTATCCGGTCAGAAACTTAGGCACATTTGGGGCATCAGCTTGGGTAAAAATGACTGGAATAAATTTGGTGTTCCGTCCTCCCTTATTATAAATTTCTTGGGTGATAAACATGCCTTCCCAACTGACACCAAGACCAACACCTGGAAGCTCTTCACCTGTTGCACGGCGCTTATAAGTTTCCGTACAAATAACAAGGACATAATTTGCTGAGTCTATTTGAGCGCTCATCCATCGCGGCCATCCTTCTTGTGTGAAGGTTTCATAGCGGTCTAGGTGACAATCCACGCCGCCATCTCGAAGATTGTTCGAAAGTCGAAGAACACGATCCTTATGAGCGTCAGAATCATGGCTATAGCTGATGAATACACGTGGTGGAACAGTCATTGTTTACCTTTTCGTGCGGCCATATTTCACAAGGGCCCGACGATTTCAAATCCGATTCATCGAGGCGATCCTCGCATCGGCCTGGCCCAGTTTTCTGGTTTTGGGTCAGTTCTCTAGCGGTTGTGATAGTGGTTCCAAAATGTTTCCGCAAGAAGCCTATCACTGGTTTGGAGGCGCACAACCGAATCTGTTAACGATTCTCTTAATTTTAGGTAGCCGGGCTTTGACTGTTCTAAGCGGTACTCAAGGTTATTTTCGAAAATGCGCGATAGTAGTTCAGAAACTTGTTCGGCGGAATCCGTGACCATCGCGCCGACGGCAACTCCTGTTTCGAACTGGATCAAACGACTCAGTGGGTGTACATCGCGATAAAAGCGACTCTTTACCTCATGGTCACAGAGAAAGATCACGGGTTTCCCCAAACTTAGCGCCATTGCTGCTTCAGCGTCCTTGCCATAGCTCTCTTTCTCACCTGCGCAATAAACAAGTACTTTGGCGCATTTCACCATAAGACATTCAATGATGCCTTTGTCCTCGTGCCCACTCGCCGCGCTCAGGGTTGGGTCGAAGTAGCGCAATTGAAGGCCTTGTAATCTACGATCTGAGAAGATCTTTTCACATGCTGTCGCCATGCTTCGGAAGTCTTGTCTTGTTCGCATGCTAGTAGCGACATAAACATCTAAATCTCCGACCATTGACAAGTAGTAGTGTGTGTTTGCGAGGGCAGCTTCTCTTGCGGTTGAGAACTGACGGGCTACGCGACCGTATTTTTGGTCAAGCTCGTCGGGAGATCCCACTGATTCATCCAGAACGTCGTCCGCAGAAAATATGAATTCCTGCTGACGTGTCTGATAGTGACCTTTTATGTGCTCGCCATCCAAAAGCGTTCTGATTGTAATTCTTCCCCCGCCAGCGTCTAGATGGGTTCGAAGCGCTTGAACAAGTGCGTCCTTAAGTGCTCCTTGTGTCTCTGCTCTGTCTCCATACGATTTGCATGCCATTTCGGAGATAAGGTACCTATCATCTTTGGGAATAGATTTCAGGGGTAGAGCAGGTCCACGTTTGCGAATCAATGCGGTGTCGAACCGCCTCTCGTTGAAAAAACTTTCGAGCTCCTTTGTTGACATGTTTCGATAGAGCCGGTAGGCGAATCTCACGTTCCCAATCCACAATAGTCCGTCTATGAATAGCCTATACAGGCCCCACTTGAGATGTTCTATTGATCTAATAGCGTTCGCTCCAACCCATTCTTCTTGAAACCCTGGTAGGCGGTTCACGGCATATGGGTGGTCCTTAGGCACATTCAGCCAGTAGTATTCGAAAAAGTCGTTTGATAAAGGAGCTTGATGCCCCAATACTAGGAGCTGATTCAACTGAACTCTGGTTAGAGGTTCCTTCTCAATGCTTTGAAGGCGAGTAAAGATATCCGGGTGAGTTTCTTTGTTTAGCCAGTTGCCGATCCCTCCAGTCCCAAGTGAAAACAGTTCGAATTGTCTTAAGATCTCTTCCCTGTTCATCCTTGCCAGTCCTCCCTCTTCATGCGTTATCTAATGATTCGAACCAAAACGTCCGGTAGGACTTCGACAGAGCTGATGAATGATTCATCATCGACAACGGATCTCTTTTTATCATAAACAACAAACAGTACATGCGCTCCAAGATTAGTATATTTCTTCGAATCAGCAATGATCTCATCGACAGTTTTACTGACACGAGACTTCGCAGAGAAGTTTTTCAGTTCGACAAATAAGGTGCAGTCTTTTTTCGAAAAGTCCGGTTTTGTCCCGACCACTCCATACTGCAACATCGGATGTTCTTTGTTCAGTTTATCCCCTGCGGAGGTAAGGCACGCATGGGCCTTATCTTGGAGGTCTTTCTCGTTCTTTGGCTTAGAGTTTCCGGGAAAGGCGATTGGGAGACCTTTTGCGAGGATGGCCGCTAATTCGATGGCATAGTTTTGCCATGGATCTTTAAGATGATCTTTCCTTGCTACGATCGACAGAATGGAAGAGTCGGGAAGGTTCCCGTGGAGTAGATCCAAGGAATGTGCCTTAAGAGCTTCCGAAAGAACATCTTCAACTCCTTTTGCATGTCTCTTGTACAGTTCAAAGATTCGACCGGCTATGTCATCGGCGGAGCCACTCATATGGTGCAACGCCCGGTTTAACTCTGGAAAGCGCTCAAAAAACTGTGCGTCATCCATGCCGGTAATTTCGCGGGCTGTCCGAACATAGGACTCAATCAGAGTCTTGGACTCTCCTGGCTCTCTTGGGCCAGTAAGTACATCCACTTTATACATTTCATCAGGGTCAAAAACTGCTGCATTGGCGGCCAGAATGCCGAACCTTCGATCGATACATTGGGAACAGGTTCCACAGTGGCTGTGCAGTTTTGTGGCTTCGAAAGTACGAGTACAAGAAACGGAATGCTTGATTAGGTTGCCGGCATTATTACTTAATAAGAGGGAGGATATCTCCGCTTTGGTTTTCCATTCGAATGGATTCTCCACGAGAAAATCCTTGTCGAGAACAAGAGAGAATAAACGTTCAAATCCACGCAATGCCTTTGGATGGGTGCTTCTTGTCGCTCTAGCACCGAGCACCTGCGCCGAAATGGGGATGTTGAAGCTCAATACGCCATTTTCATAAAATCTGATGCGAGACAACCCAAAAAGGGTGGCAACTCCAGTGGCAAGACAGGCATACAAGAAAGAACGTGATCTTTGGGTGTACTCTTTGCCAAGAGACTCATCCTTGTTTACCCAAACAGGGACGTGAAGCAGTTTAGTGGTAGTGATTTTCTTGAGCTCATTGACGAGGACCTGTTGGCGTTTGTAGATCTTAGGCACCGGTCGATGGCTAACAAGCGCAACCCGTCTTTCCTCACCCTTGAGTTCCTGGATCGCGCCTGAAAGTGAATCTAGACCGCCGGAGAAGAGTAGAACTTCATCTGCCTTGAAGCCCTCGTTAGATTCACTTTGAAAATCTAGATATGTTGCTGCGTTTGGAGGGTTAGCGAGTTTAGAAAAGTTAAAGCTATAGTTGTCGTCGGACAAGAAGTCGAGGGTCTCTATCAAGGTTTCAGTAACCTCTTCGCGTGTCCAGAAATCATGGCATCGGATAGGAACTTGGAATTGCATGTTGCGCCGCCAGTCTGAGCCATAATTAATAACTCCACTTCCGCCTCGTGTGATTGCTTGGTCGGCGCAATAAACGTAGGTGGCGATTTCGATTAGATCTAGGACGGCATCGGGCAAGCTAGCGCACATCTTTTCGCTGATGTCGCTAATTTTTAGAGTGATATTACTTTTGTTGCCCCAGAGGTTAAGCGAAAGCAAACTGTGTTGCTTTGCCTTTGAGACGCTTGAAGCGCTTGCCCCACAGCGGATGATGTGGTCACGCTTCACGGTTGTCTCTCTCAAGGTGCAATTCTGAGCGGAGCTTCTTTAGGGCGACATAGACGAAATCTCTGGCCTTCTCCGGCGTGATGCCTGTTTCGAATTCTGTTTTTGAGTACCATGACCCGCTGAAGGACTGGACGATCCGTGAGATTTGTCTACAGTGGAGATCGAGGGTAGCATTAAATTCCGTGTGGGCGTTGAGATTGCTGAATCGTTTTCCTGCCCCGACGTGGTTGGAAAGTTCACGACTGAGGAAATATTTCAGGTAGCGAGAGAGGAAAGAAGAAAAGAAGTTGTGAGCAAGAGAACCAAACTGGTTTGGTGAAGAATATGATCTCAGTGCATCACGAAGGTCATCAGCCGGTGTGCCAAATAGACTTCGCGAATGGCTGGCGAGGATTTGTGACAAAGTCTCTTGTGCTGATAGGCTCGCAATTTCACCAAAGTCCGTCCTTCCGCCCCAGTGACGTATTTTTGAATCAACACAGTCGGAAAATGCGGCAAGGAGATCGAATAGCGTGGGTTGGGATGAAACCTTGAGGCCAGCGCCTTTAAGACCTGCAACGAAATCATTCTCACGAGAAGCAAGCGCGATCTGAGTAAGCAGCCAGAAGGTTTGTATTAACCCTTGATCCTTAGCAGCCTGCTGAAGCCCACTTTCTGCTGCGTCCATTGTAATTGAGGCGATCTGACCAACATTGGCACGATCGTTCTCAATCAAGTCGACGACTTGACGCCAGCGTGTGCTTTTCGGGAGATTGCCGAGGCGGGTATGTCCCATGTGGAGCCCTTAAGCTATTACCACACGGATGGTATACCGACTAATCTTACTTCGTCTAGCTGCTCCTACGACTCGACCTGTTCTCCAACCATCTGTTTTGCGACCATGCCTGCGCGCTCCGTTGACCTCCTGATCTAACGCCAACTTAGCTCCCCACAATCTGACAGGGTTTGGAAACAGGGGGCCGCCCTCGCCTTTGGAGGCTCATCCTGGCCAACCCCTCCAATAGCAGATGGGATAAGAGATAAAGTACGTATTAAGCTTCCCTATTTTTATGCATAACCTTCTGCTATACGGATGATTTCACATGGCAATAGGCGTACTCTTCGATGCAATAAGTTGCGAGGGCCCCTATCCCACTCAAAGACCATCTCAGCCCGCACAAGGGGAGTAACGTTATGAAAGTCGTGAGGCTCAACATTTCAAACTTTCGGGGGGTCAAGAGCGCGAAGATACATTTCGAGGGCCACACCCTCCTTGTCGGAATGAATAACGTGGGCAAGTCCACTGTTTGCGAGGCACTGGAACTCGCACTCGGACTTGACCGACTCAAGCGCTCACCGCCCGTAGAGGAATTTGATTTTTTCAACGCACGCTATTTGGACAAGTCAGTTGATCCAGCCGTCCCCATCCCCATTGAGATTGAGGTCGTCCTTGCAGACCTTCACGAAGAATTGGGAAACAAGTGCTTTAGTCGGTTAGAGCGCTGGCACATAAAGGAGAAGCGACTTCTTACAGAAGGTGAAGTCGGACTGGCAGATAACCCAGAGGTCTGTGAATGTCTCCGAATTAAGACTGTCGCAAACTATGATGTTGATGAAGACGAATTTGAAGCTAAGTCTTTCTTCTGCAATGGTCCGCTTGGGCCCAATGACAGCCCGGCAGAAGTTCCGCGGAACATCCGGCAACTCTTTGGCTTCTTCTACCTTCGCGCACTTCGTACCGGTTCGAGAGCCTTGAGTCTGGAACGCGGCTCTCTGCTCGACATCATATTGCAACGACGTAAAATTCGAACGGGAATCTGGGAGAACGCAATCCAGCAACTGCGGGACCTTACGCCTCCCATCGACGAAGGAGCAACAAACCTTGCGCCCGTCCTCAAGAACATTGAGAAACGGCTTGGACAATACATCCCGCTAACGGGAGAAGGAAGGGCGACAAAGCTCTTCGTGTCGCAGCTTATGCGTGAACACTTGCGAAAGACGGTCTCATTCTTTTTGCGCACCTCGGAGGGGGAAGAATCTGTCCCTTTCCAGAAAGCAGGAACGGGAACGCTTAATACTCTTGTCTTTGCCTTGCTGTCTCTCATCGCCGACCTCCGCAAGGACACCGTAATTTTCGCAATGGAAGAACCTGAAATTGCATTACCACCTCATACTCAGCGTCGTATTGCTAGCTACCTGCTTGCCAGCGTAAAGCAGTGCTTCGTAACTTCACACTCACCCTACGTAATTGAGCGTTTCCAGCCCAACCAGATCCAAATACTTAGGAAAAACACGGACTCGGTCCTGACATCCACACAACTCATTGTTGGCACCACGCTTAAAGGCAAAACCTATCGGAAATATGCACGTAGGGGCCTTGCAGAGGCGATGCTCGGCCGTGGCGTCATCATATGTGAAGGAGGAACGGAGAAGGACATTGTTTTGGCGGCAGCAGAGAAGATGGAGGAGGCGAATCCTGAAGGTTGCTATCCCATCGACCTATCTGGAGTAAGTGTCCTTTCCGTGGATGGAGACGGCTCATTGCCAGAGTTCGGGGCTTTCTTCAGCGCACTACAGATCACCACGTATGCTTTTTTCGACCACAAGGTCCGCACTGCTGTAGAAAATCAGAAACTGACTGACTCGTTTCATCATTTGCATGAAACCGCCTACGCCGGCTCTGAATTGATGCTTGTCGAAGAAATCCCCACTCAGAAGCTTTGGGAACTTTTGGTCCAACTGAGAGATTCCGGAGAAAAACCCAGCCTAGTTCTCCCCGCAGACGTGGCAATGGTTGATGAGGTGAAAACACTAGCCAGATCTGTGCTTGAGAACAATAAGGGCAGTGGGTATGCAGGGCGACTGATTGGTCTGTGCGGGTCTCATGAACTGCCGCCTTCAGTCACAGGGCTTCTCAATATGGTCTATGCAAACTTTAAGAAACCAGACCCAATCCCACCTATTGATCCATCAGAAGCTGAAGCCGCCGCTACCGGGGAAACACCTGTTGAGACCAGTACAGCCAGTGCGATGCCAGAGGTTGTGTGAGCCTGAATATTTGCGAAAAAAGGAAATCCGTACTGGACGCCAAGGGTCACTGTCTAGTGATAGGCGGGCCGGGAAGTGGGAAAACCACACTTGCTTTAATGAAAGCCACCCGTCGGATCGCTGACGGATTGCCGCCTGGTCAGTGCGTACTATTTCTGAGCTTCTCGCGCGCTGCTGTTGCACGCATCGAAGAGGCGGCCACGGGACTCGTTTCCCCCGATCAACAATCTTTGCTATCTATCCAGACCTTTCACTCGTTCTTCTGGGAAATCCTTCAAGGCTACGGCTACTTACTTGGCAGCCCGAGACCCCTCTCAATCATACTGGCACACGACGATAAAGCTATGCGCAACGGCATCGAGAGGGAGTCTCCAGCATGGGAAGCCTGGGAAACATCTCGTTTAAAACTATTTCATGAACAGGGACGGATTTGCTTTGATCTCTTCGCTCCGATGGCAGCTGAGCTAATGACCAAAGCTAAGACTGTGCGAGATCGAGTGGCGAAGCGCTACCCTCTCATCTTAGTTGATGAAGCTCAGGACACTGGCAATGAGCAATGGGAATGCATACGGCTGCTAGCAGAACGATCACAAGTCATCTGCCTCGCAGACCCAGAACAAATGATTTACGACTTTCTCCCTGGTGTGGGACCTGCCAGAATTGATCAGATTCGTTCGGCCATTTTGCCGCTAGTAGTTGACTTCGGAACAGAAAACAACCGGAGTCCCGGCACTGAGATTGCGGAATTTGCACGTGATATTCTGCTCAGCAAAACTAGAGGATTGGCCTACAAAGGCGTGTCCCTCATTCGGTTCCAATCATCGGTCAACAAGCGCGACAAAGCTATTAGGGGCAGCATAGGAATTCTTGCAAAGCGGATCAAAGCGGAAACGGGAAGTCCTGCAAAAGCCATCGCACTGGTTGCTTCCTATGGGAGCGGAGTTGGAATAATATCTTCAGCCTTGCAGAGAGAATCTTCAATTCGCCACCAGGTGCTCTTCGATGAAGCCTTCACCCTTCTCGCTAGTAGGATTGCAGCCTTTCTTCTGGAACCTAAAGACCGAGAGAAACACGCCGAAAACGTCACAACTCTTCTAGAGCTTGTGGGAGAAGCATTTCGAGCAAAAGGCACACTGGCTGCCCTAGAAAAATGGAGGAAATGCGTTCTTTATGCAAATCGATGCAGGGCTGGCAACACCCCAACATTCAAGATCGTAGCCGCAGCCTCTGCTCTTATTGCAGCAGCCGAGACTCGAAGGTACACAGGCAACTCTACTCGCGACTGGCTAAGTGTAAAGCAAGACTTGCAACAGGTCGGCAATGAGTGCTTTACCGATGCAGCTTTATCACTCAACTACTTTGATGCCTTTGCCAGGGGTAAACGGCTCAGATCTAGTCTCTCGGAAATTTGGATGAGGCAAGGGTCCTATGTTGGAGCCCGTGAGATCCTTGATTCAGCTCTTGCACAAGAACAGCTGTTTCTAGCCGGTGAAGAGCAGCGAGGGATTCATGTGATGAATATGCATAAGTGCAAAGGCAAACAGTTCGACGGAGTTGTCCTCTACCGCCAACAATATCACTCTCCATTTGTATGGCATGCCGAACCAGCACCACATGCGAGAAGTAGACGCCTATTACACATGGCAATCACGCGAGCCAGTGCGCACGTGCTGATCCTAAGCGAAGCCTCCTCCACATGTCCCATCATTAATGGGCATACGCTCTAAATAGCAAATGGAGCGGGAAAGAATAGGTGCCAGGAACTGACCTGCTCCCCCCCTTAAACGGGTCCAGATCCTATGTTAGGGTCGGCCCGAGCAAGCGCGAGCCAGTCTAAACGGCCTGTTTCCAAACCCTGTCAGATTGTGGGGAGCTAAGTTGGCGTTAGATCAGGAGGTCAACGGAGCGCGCAGGCATGGTCGCAAAACAGATGATTGGGGGACGACTTGAGGAGCATTAAGTGGAAGATTCATATTCTTTCTCAACTCGCATCTTGTTCTCTTGTTCTATAGATACGCGTTGGGTTTTCCGCTAGACTTGGCTTCCACCAGATGGCTCAGTTTCTGTGAACCATAGGATCGCTAGTTTCCTTCTAAATAGAAATTTTAGGCACTATGGCGGTTAACCTCGACAAGACAACACAATGGAAAGCTGATGTTGCCCAGTCAGTTGATATGTACAATCAATGGTTCCTCAAGTTCGCACCACAGGCTTTCCGCACAACTCGTATTCAAACCTCGAAGGAAGTCGAAGCTGCTCTCCGTGCTACCGAAAATCTGACGAATATTCGTCCAGAGCTTCTGCGTGAACACCCCGAAATCCTTCCGACCCTTCGAATGTCCACTTGCCCGCCTTTGGCGGTTGACCGACTCATAGGCCTTGGCAACGTGTCTCCAAGCATGATCAAACGGATGGAAAACGAGAAAAAACTGCCGGTGCGAATGTCTATCGCACAGGTCGATCTTGATCTCGGCAAAATTGGAACGCTTATCGAAAAGATGGCCGACCCTGATATTTTCGTGTGGCTGGGGCGACAAGAAGCGGCCACCGAAATAGAAATTCACCGCGCAGCAACTATTGTGGCTGATCGGCTTTGCGGGGCGGAGGCAAACCCAATCATTCGCAACGCGCAGGAGAAGCGCCAGCTTGCCGCGATCAAGGCATGGCTTGAAGCGAGGCAATACATGCAGCTTCCGATTGGGGATGGCACGCGGTTCGACGCGATGCCACCTGGGACATTCTCTTTCCGCATGAATGTTCCAATAAAACTTGAGGGAGGCGTCAAATCGGTCAATATTCCGATTGATGCAGTTATCATGAACAAGACCGCGAAGGCTGGAGACTTTCCGATCTTCTTCGAGGCAAAATCCGCGGGGGACTTTACCAACACAAACAAGCGGCGCAAAGAAGAAGCTGCAAAGATGACACAACTTCGCAGCACTTATGGACACAAGGTGCAGTTCAATCTGTTCCTTTGCGGTTACTTCGATACTGGCTATCTCGGGTATGAAGCCGCAGAAGGCATCGATTGGGTATGGGAACACCGCATCGATGATCTAGCGAGGTTCGGTATTTGACCATGACCAGAACCATCGAAACACTAGAGCAGAAGCGCCTAATTCTACAGTCTAAACTCGATGGAGAGAAAGCGCAGATTGAAAGAAATCGGCTGGGCCAGTTCTCGACACCGGCTGCATTGGCCGAGGACATTCTTCGCTATGCCAGGCCCCTTCTCCCGCCCGGTCAGAAAGTGCGCTTTCTTGACCCTGCAATAGGTACCGGCTCTTTCTATTCAGCGCTCAGAAAGGTCTTCCAGAAGAAGAACATCGCCGAAGCCCTTGGTTTCGAGATCGATACGCACTACGGCAAGCCCGCTGCGCGGCTCTGGCAGAAAACGGGGCTCACATATCGTCACGGCGACTTCACACAAACAGAAGCAAGGACGCACTTCAATTTACTCATCTGCAACCCTCCCTATGTGCGACATCATCATCTGTCGAATGGCGAGAAGAACCGCCTTCAATTCCGTACGCTGAACGCGAGTGGAATGGAATTGAGCGGTCTCGGCGGACTCTACTGTCACTTCCTCGGCCTCTCTCACGGGTGGATGGCTGACGGCGGCATCGCAGGCTGGCTTATCCCGAGTGAATTCATGGACGTGAATTACGGCCAGACAGTGAAGCGATACCTCCTTAATAAGGTGACGCTGCTGCACATTCATCGGTTTGACCCAAATGATGTGCAATTCGCAGATGCGCTTGTATCCTCAGCAGTTGTCTGGTTCAAAAAGGAGGTGCCACCAAAGGATCACGCCGTGAAGTTTTCCTTCGGTGGGACGCTCAGGGCGCCGAAGCTCACGCGCACTGTAAGTGCGAGTGCCCTCGCACAAGAGGCAAAATGGACACGATTCCCTGTGGCCGATGTTCGGCAGAAGTCCACCACCCCAACGATTTCGGACTTCTTCAAGATCAAGCGTGGGCTCGCGACAGGCCACAACAACTACTTCATTCTCGCGTTAGATGAGATCAAGGAGCGCGGTCTCCCGATGGAGGCCTTCCGGCCAGTCTTGCCGAGCCCGCGGCATTTGCCCGCCGACAAAATCGACGCCGACAAGCACGGGAACCCGCTGCTAGACCGGAAGCTGTATCTTCTCGATATCAATCTTGAAGAGGGCGAGATAAAGCGACGTTTCCCTACACTGTTCGCTTATTTGAAAGAGGGTAAAAAGAGGGAACTTCACGAGCGGTATCTTTGTCGTCATCGGGCGCGGTGGTATGCGCAGGAAAACCGACCACCGGCCCCCATAGTGTGCACATACCTTGGGCGAGGTGACACGGCTCGGAAACGCCCATTCCGGTTCATCTTAAACCGGTCACGCGCGACAGCGGCGAATGTCTACTTGATGATGTATCCAACCCCACTACTTGCACAGGTGCTCAATAGAGACCCAGAACTTATTGTGCGGGTGTGGGAGGCATTAAACGAGATCACTCCAGCGCAGCTTCTTGGAGAAGGCCGAGTGTATGGGGGTGGCCTTCATAAGCTAGAGCCCAAAGAGCTTGCGAATGTCGATGCCACCACGATCGCCAAGTTGCTGCCGGATCAGGCGTTGACGGGAACCTCCAAACAAATCTGTCTATTTGAAGACCATACGAAGATGCTCGTGGGCAATGTGGTTTAGTGAACAAACGACGGGGAGTATTGGTAAAGGATGCAACAGTAAAACACCTCATGTATTCGGGATCGTCGGTAGCAATTGTTGGTTAGCAGGCTGTTGACAAACTACTTGCGCACTGCGGAAACGTGGGTACCTGGACAGTCACAGACTCTTGTAGCATCAATCGCAGGCTGCCCAGAAAGGCCGTCCAGCAAGTCCGCAGTAAGCAAATAGGCGAAGCGTACTCTCCGCCGTACATTGAGCCTCTGAACGCCGCGAGAACGTCGCTGAAGGACTTTGTCAACAGCCTGCTAGGTAAATTGGGGCGAGGCAGTTCATCGATGGTGACGAGACCGGAGTGAGGGGAATCATGACGCAGGACCAGATCGAAAGTGCGTTACAGCAATTGACGGACAAAATTGTCACTATTGATAGCAAGGTTCATAGTCTTGAACACGAAAACACAGCAATCAAACGAGAAGCCAGTAGGAAATCCGATCACGAGGAGGCGCAACTGATCCTGTCGGCATGGACCAAGATCGTTGACACACAAATGCATTTCAACGAGATGGTGATGAAAGTTAGGAGCCTGGCCATTACTTTAATCCTTGCCGCGTTTGGTGCGGCAGCGTACTCGGTACAAACGCCCCTCTTCCTCAATGTGTATGAGAGACCTGTGCATGTCGCTTTCTTCATAATAATTTTCGGGCTTACCGGCTGGCTTGCATTGTGGGTGATGGACTTAGGGCATTTTCACAAGTTGCTTAGGGGCGCGGTAGCTAAAGGAATGGCATTAGAGGAGCAATATAAAAACCACGCTCTTGTGGGCGGGTTACTCGGCATGACGACCGCTATTTCATCTGAAAGCAGAACGCTGATGAAGATAAAAGTAAGTGCTGGGAAAAAGATCGGTATATTCTACGCAGTGGTTTTCATTTCGGGAGCTTCCTTCTGTTGGGTAGCGTTGAACTATATTCACAAGAATGATTTAGCAATCGACCACGTGATGAAGATTACCACTGATAATCTAAATGGGATCGTGTTGCGAGTCGAGCCGCCAACACTCGTGTTAAAGGATGAGAGGGTTCAAGAAAAACAGAAATCATCGAATCGCGAAAAGCGAGCGACACCTTAACAAGCTCTTCATTTGAATTCGAAGCACAACCAAAGCCATGTATTGATGAAGCCCAAGATCATCCTCCTAATCACAGATCTCGATAATACCCTATACGATTGGGTCACATATTTCTCAGAGGCTTTTACTGCTCTCGTTGAAAAGGCTGAGGAAATTCTATTAGTCCCTCGGTCTCGCCTCCTCGATGAATTCAAGTTTGTCCACCAACAACATCACAACTCCGAACATCCTTTTGCTTTACTTGAGATACATTCTGTAGCGGAACAAATGGGACACTTATCGAGGCAAGAAAAAAAGCGAGCGCTAGATTCGGCTTTCTATGCTTTCAACAAGAAAAGAAAGGAGAAACTAGTTGCGTACGAGGGTGTTGTTGAAACCCTTCGATCTATTAACCAAAAAGGTTGCGCAATAGTTGGACATACAGAAGCTACAGTCCCCAATGCAATCTTTCGTCTATCTTCTCTAGGACTTGTCGAGTATCTGTTTCGCCTCTACGCGATAGAACCGCCGGAGTTTGATCATCCTGATCCAGGATGGTCAAGGTTTCAAGAATTTCCTCCGGATTACGTTCGCACCGTTCCCAGGTTGAAGCGCAAGCCTAATCCGCTCTTGCTTCTGGACATATGCTCTGAACTTTCAGTTGAACCATCTCGTACTGTGTATGTAGGAGATAGCCTAACGAGAGATATGAGTATGGCGAAAGTAGCAGGAGTAAGGTCTGCTTGGGCCAAGTATGGCACCATGTACAGTAGAGAACACTGGAAAACCCTTGTGCGGGTCACTCATTGGACTGAAGAAGACGTGAAGCGCGAGCAGGAGCTGGAAGTGAAGTTTAAGACGACCGAACCCGATGTTGTTCTAGAGTCGTATAGTCAACTCCTAGAGGAGTTTGAGTTTTCACCACGATCGCCAAAATAGCCAATCATGAATATGCAGAACATCAAGTAGCTGCGCGTCCCCCGAGCGGTCGTATAGCAGAGCTACTTCACACTCATTCCATCTCACTCAAGCTCACTCATTCTCAAGTTACAAGTCATGAACTTTCTGTTAAAAAGTCTGTGAAATGCGCACTAGGATTGAAGTGCTGAATCAGGCCAAAATCAAATCCCGCCATTGGTACCATCTCACTGAAAATGATATGACAATCCCACCATGATTGTATGCGCCTCATAGGTGCCTCGCAGGCCCGTCCCTAAGCCCACACTGGGATCGAGCCCATGGTCAAAGCTCAACTGGGCACGCTGGTAGTTGTACTCCACCATCAGCGCCAGCCGCTTATCGTCAGTCAGGAAGGACCGATATCCCGCCAACGCATTGAACCCCGGCACCCCATTGTCGGAACGACTTTCGCCGGTCACATCCTTGAGCCGCGCAAAAAACAACCCCAATCCCACTCCCGCATAGGGCTCAAAGCTCTTCATCTGCGCCCGCGCAATCACGTTAAAGGCCACGGTCACCACCCGGATATCGGGTTTGGCATGAGAGGCACTGACTTCGAGGCCTAGATTAGGCAGTTGCGGAAAGAAGTAGCCCGCCTTGGCCCCAAAGGCGATGGAGTTCTTCAGATCCACGTCTGACGAACTCCCTCCTGCCGGTCCGCCGATCGCTTCCACATTCCCCCATTGACTGGAGAACTGAGGACCAACTTGCCCGGCCACATAGAACTCAGCATAGGATTCCTGAGGGGAATTCAATGCTCCAAGGCCTCCCATGGCTGCGATGAGAGTAAGTAGGCGGACGAATCCAAGATAGTTGGGTGTCATAGTGCGTGCACTCCTTTGGTCAAGGGTTCAGACTCGTTATCTGTAAATATAGATTTACAGATTGAAACTGTCAAACAACTATCCAGAAATCAAGGTAAACTATTGACTGATCTAGCCTTTATGGATTTCTATGTTTCTAGAAATGCGCAAGAACTTGAAAATACGTGCAGGGAAAGAAAGTAAGGTTCGGGTCGGCTACGAACTTGATGCGCAGTTGATGCATCAATTGCGTATTCTGGCGGCTGAGCTGGATGAAAACCAGAGTGTAGTTTTAGAAGACGCCATCCGAGAATACTTACAAAAACACGGGAAGCCCATCCCTCCTACAAAACCTCACAGGTCCTAGCCTCTTTTCATTCACATAGCGAGTGATTGACGTTGGTGCTATCGGGGAAGAGTACCTCAGTGTGCGCCCATACTTGTCCTTGCCATAGGTCTGGAGCGTGACTTCCTTTCCGAAGACGAGCGCTGAGGCAGCTTGCTTGGCTCGCTTGCCATAGGCTTGGCCATTCTCAGGCGCAGATTGTTAAGGGCAATGTCTTGAACTATGAGATTACATGGGAGGATTGCGAGCGGGTATTCAGTGAATTTTCTAAGGATCAATCTGTCCCAAAAGATTTTTTAGAAACTTTTACCATGCACAGCTTGCTAGCCGAACGTGTAGCTAAAATTGCATCGGCAATCTAGTGCCTTCTATACAATGCACCGTTGACCGTGCAGGGACTTGTGGAGATGTTGCGGGGCTAAGGTCGGCCCTGTTTAAATTCAAGCCACTGACTCAACAGGGCGATTGTGTTGATCTTGACACCCGGATAGCGACAGCGGTTAGCGTCTTATTCTTGGTCACTGCAATCTTCGTCAGCGCAGTTGTGCTTCGAATAGAGGGCAAAAGCAATATCGAACGGATTGTCAGTATCGTGCCATGCTTTCAAGGGATCACCAGTGAGGTTAGTTGCAACAACGCAAAATTTAGTAATGTGCTCATCAGTACCTGGAAATACATCTCGATATACCGCTCTGCCCCAGATGTACAAGTGCTTTTCCCTTTTAGAAATAGCAACCAAGTCCGTTCCGTTAATATCCCATCCTCCCGATTCAAGGGTCCCATGAGGGCGAAGCGTTATCGGGATGGGCTTTTTCGTTTGATCTTGAGTAAAGGCATAATCCAACGAAAGTTCATTATCCCGAAGATCAAAATGGGCATACATTCTCAATCCGCGAGTTGGCGTATCGCCACTATTGATCCATTTCGTGCGTATTCTCCAAAAGATGTGGCCATCATTAGTATGGGGATGAGAGACCCATCGGCATCCGTCGAAATGAACATAAGCTCGCTCGCTGTCCACCATCGAAAGTTTGGCGGTGTTCGCGCTATCTCTAGTAGCTGCGGCTCCGACCGTAGCCGCTTCAGCAGCGGCCTTTGTATCAGCAAGGCTTTCCTTGATCATGAGCAATTGCCATCGAAACAAGAAGAGCTGAAAAATCCCTACGATTACCAAGACGGCGGTAAAAATGGCCTGCCCACCAGTATAGAAATTCAATTCCTGATCAAGCGCCGTTTTTATTTGGCGCTCTTTTCTATCTTCTGCTGCTTGCTCTGCGGTTTTTTCAGTGGGGATGCCTTTTATAACAAACGGTACGTTCTCGGTGTCGCGTTGATCGGTGGAGGGGTTATCTTGGCTGTAAGCGGACTTCTCTTGTATTGGCTGTCTCGCTATCCCGCTACTTGGGGCTGGTGTATTTAATGCAGGATTACTTTTTTGTGGTTCTAGGTTTTGGGTTTGTTGAGCGTTTAGCCTTGGCGCGCTTAGCGCCAATCCCAACACGAGCAGGATCAACACGAATGAGAGCTTGGATAGCTTCATCGAACCTCAGCGGACTGAGCGAAACCGGCTTTGCTTTTGGCATAGAGTCCTCCCTAATGGCAAGCGCAATTGCACATTCTTCGGCTGATACTTCATCTGAGCACGCTTTACCGGCGTCGCGCTCAGCATCCTGCTATCACATCTCCAAAGATGTCCGCATTCTTGCGGTTGTTGTGACGATAGGAAAACTCTGCCAGGTACAGCGGCAAGTAGTCCTTGCTCACCTGATGGAACGTGCCGACCACGCCACGCTTCAGCAAGCTCCAGAACGCTTCCAGGTTGTTCGTGTGGACGTTGCCCCGCACGTATTCCTTCGTGCCATGATTTACAGACTTATGCGGAAACGTGCGGCCCAATCGGTGATAGCCCGCGTGCTCATCAGTTGCCACGAGGGACACATTATCCGCGACCGTTTCACGGACGAACGCGCTCATAGTGACCCGATCCGCATTCTCAATCAGCTTGCAGACCACATTGCCCTTGCGAGATATCGCCCCAATAACTGTGGCCTTATCCCGCCCGCCCATGTGGGCCTTCTTATCACGATGGCGGTTCCTATCACTGCCGCCAATGTACGTCTCATCTACTTCCACTTCGCCCAAGAGCTTCGCAAAGTCGGTGTCCTTCATGGCTGCACGAATCCGATGGCACATATACCAGGCGGTCCGGTAGTCGCCGCTCCCAATCTGACGATGGATCTGCAAGGCACTGATGCCCTTCTTGCTCTGGGTCATGAGGTAGATGACCTGAAACCAGGTGCGCAGCGGGTAGTTGGTGTTCTCGAAAATCGTCTTGGTAATGACGGAGAAGCGGTAACCGTTCCGTCCGCCGCAATCCTTGCTCTTACAGACCCAGTGAAACGGGCGGGCCTTCAGTGTATACACTTTCTTGTTGTGGCAGCGGGGACACCCCACGCCATTCGGCCAGCGCTTCTCTTGCAGGAATTGCTTGCAGGCCTCTTCGGTGGAAAAGCGCGCCATCAGTGCGGTGAGTGTCATTGTCGGTTTGGTCGTCATGGCTCCCTCCGTTGTATGGAGGGATTATGGCAAGTTTTAGGATGGGTGTCAAGTACAACATAATCGCCCTCAACAGTGACTTGATAAACACCCCCGCCTCGGCAATGGTCATTGGGTTTTTGGGAGGATCGTATGTTGAGACCCCGTGCCTTGCTCCTTCGCCAGCGGCCTCTGGATGGTTGGCGGTATGTCTAAACCTACTGATCTGAGTTATGTTTATCCATCCCTTTGACACCAGCCCGTCTTCTCCGCCTACATCCGCCCTGATGATTTCAAAAATAGGGTAGAGGTCTTTCCAGGGTTCTGACGGGGACGCGTTTCCGTACATCTCTAACACCTGTGCTATTTTCTGGTCTGTCTCAGCGAGAGACAACCACGTGGCGAAAGGGTTTTCTTGTTGTGGGGCTGTTTTGTCTGTCCCACCTTCAGTAATTACCACCCCAACTGCACCCTCCCGCATCCAAAGAGATGTACTTTCAGGCATCACGTACAGATTCTTGGTCTCACCGTTTTCGATTCGTTCTTCCATATTGCCGACTGAAATTCGTGTTCGCGAGTTGAACTGTAGTCTCACCAGGCCATTGAATGACGCAGTAATAGCCTTTGCCGCTGCCCGCACTTCGTCGGCATTTTCGAGGTTGTTCAGTCGATCTGCTGTCAGAAAATAACGTCCTTCCTCCTGGCGAACGCGACGGATTGGATCTTTCAGCAGCGCCGACAACTGCGCTAAGTCGAAATCGTCGCCCTGGAGATTCACCCACCACTCACGCATGGTTTCCCATCCTCACTTAGTTGGGGACTTTAGCACGGTTGGCCGGAAGGCTGAAGGGGCGCAGTGGGTGAGTTACGCCGTTACGACAGGAAGCGCATTCCAATCGGTCGTGTAGGCCGGTGAGCGGCGGTGAAACTGTGTTTTCCAGGCTTTGGTAATACCGCTTGACGCATACTGGAGCGTGCCTGCTCCCCACCGATCATTGACGGCATCGAGCGCGGTCGTCAGCCGCGTGGACTTCTTCCGGTCCTTGCCATCAAACAGATAAGCCTGTGTCTGACTGGCAGGGACTAGGTCCGTGACCATGACGCCAGCCTTCTTGTAGAGATACCCGTCTCGGTAGATAGCTCGTATCCCCTGAAGCGCACACCTGATTAGCTCTGACGTGCTGTCCGTCACCACGGGCAGCTTCAGCGTGAGTGCGTTGCTGTACTGCGGTCCTTCTTTGAACTCGTTTGTGGTGAGGCACACGGTCAACACCGTCGCAGCCAGTCGTTCGCGTCTCAGCTTCTCAGACACCCGCGTGGTATAGACCGATACCGCCTCTTCCATTTCTGCAAGGGTGTTGATGAGCTTCCCAAAGGCGCGGGAGCAGGTGAGGGACTGCTTGGGTGGTGGGCACTGTTCCAAGTCCAAACAGGACACCCCGCGCAACTCCATCACCAGACGAAGACCGACAACCCCCATGCGCTTGCGTATCCACTGGTCATCGGCTCCGGCCAACTGTCGGGCCGTGGTGATTCCATGTTGTTTCAGGAGGCGGGCATGGTTCGGGCCAATCCCCCACACGTCTTCAACGGCAACCCTGCCCAGCAAGGCTTCTCGGTCTGGACAGGCGAGCAGGTCGAAGACCCCGCCTGTGTCGGGTGTTCGCTTGGCTATCCGGTTGGCGATCATCGCGAGGGTTTTCGTTTCTGCGATGCCCACGGATACAGGAATGCCGGTCCATTGCAGCACTGTACGGCGGATCAGCCGCCCATGTTCTGTGAGGCCGCGATGTTCAAAGCCCACCAAACTTAGAAAGGCTTCGTCAATGGAGTAGACCTCCACGTCAGGGCTGAACTGTTCCAGGGTCTCCATGACACGCTGCGACATATCACCGTAGAGCGTGTAGTTGCTGGAAAACACATGGACGTGGTGAGCACGGAGCAACGGACGAATCTGAAACTCAGGCACCCCCATCCCGATCCCAAGCGCCTTAGCCTCGTTGGAGCGAGCGACCACACAGCCGTCATTATTGGACAGCACCACAATGGACTTCCCTTCCAGCATTGGGTTGAAAACCCGCTCACAGGAGGCGTAGAAGTTATTGCAATCGACGAGGGCGAAGATGGGCGGCATGGGAACTCAGAGGGCGTGAATGACGTTGGTGACGACTCCCCAAATCTCGAACGACTGTTGGGCCTGAATCTCGATAGGCTCATATTCTTTGTTGGCGGGGAGGAGGCGTAGGGCCTGGTCTCGCTTGTAGAGTCGCTTGACCGTCAGTTCTCCATCGAGCGCAGCCACGACCACGTTTCCATCGACGGCTTCAAGCGAGCGATCCACGATGAGCAAATCCCCTGAATGAATCCCCGCTCCGGTCATGGAGTCACCGGACACACGCACAAAGAACGTGGCGGCAGGATGTTTAATCAAGTGTCGGTTGAGATCAAGCTTACCCTCGATATAATCGTCAGCCGGTGAGGGGAAGCCTGCGGGGAGTCGGCCAAGGAAGACAGGCAACTTGTAGCGTGTCGAGAGATCAGGAGCGTAGACAGCATCAACATTCATGGTCGGTAGTGTACCCCTTAGACAGTGATCGGCTCAAGGCACTGCGGCGCATCATGGCGAGGGTTATTGACAAGGGTACTCACAGGGTAGGCCGTTAGCTCCTCGCTCGGATACGGACGAAGCAGGGCTTTGAGCGGTTCTGCTTGCTGGAACGTCGGGTCAAGCCACTGGTCGTAGGATGCTGGTACGAGGATAACAGGCATCCGGTTATGAATTGACCGCATCAGTTCATTCGGCTCCGTGGTGATGATTGTACAGGTTTCGAGTGGTTCCCGTTCGGCAGGCGTCCAGTGCTCCCACAATCCTGCAAACGCAAACGGACGTTTACTCCGTAAACCAATCCACATCGGCTGCTTGCATGCGCCCTGCACCTGCCATTCATAGAACCCAGTCGCAATGATGAGACACCGGCGTTTCTTGAAGGCAGACCGAAACGAGGGTTTCTCTGCGACCGTCCCCGCTTTGGCATTGATGCATTGATTCCCAATCTTGGGGTCCTTGGCCCAGGATGGGATCAGCCCCCAGCGAAGCATGACAAGTTTGTGTGTGGTGGTGTCAGGATCAATCCGTATAGCCGCAATGGGCTGAGAAGGAGCGATGTTGTAGCGAGGTGTGAACAGAGGTGGATCGTCGAGTGCAAACTGTTGAGCGATAACTTCAGGCGAGGCGGTTTGGGAAAAGCGTCCACACATGCTGTTTGTATGTTGAAGGCTAGGCTGTCGGTGGGGAGGTGTCAAGACTCTCAGGCGCGTTTAGGATGACGAGCGTGAACCTTGGCTGTCACCTCTGTCCATAAAGGCCTCTCAGGTCTTTATAGACGTTCAGGACGAGATGATGTGAGGAGAGTTGGTGATAACTCTTGTTCTGTGCGAGGCCACCGGTTCGAGTTTTTCTACTCCCGGTTTCACTCCCGGTTCGCTCCCGGTTTTGCTCCCGATTCCAGGTTCAACTCAATCTCACTCCATCGCACTTGTTCAGACAGATTTACTCATAGTTTCAATGCGAACATCGCTCATGGTCTCACTCCATCTCACTCGATCCATATCCCCACTGATCGCCCTTTTAAGGCGAGGGCCCTGGGTTCGAGTCCCAGCCGGCTCACCAATAAAAACATTCACGTACAACCTCTCGTGAGACGCGTGATAAGTTATTACACTTCAGTGTTGTGCTCACAACCTTCCGAATAAACAATAAGTAATAGAAACCACTCGAACGCGTGGAACGCGAGTTCCTCTTGAAATCAAGATCTAATATGGTTGATCAGGCGCAGAAATGAGGGAGTTCTATCTCCACTCTCGTCGTTCGTATCTCGTTAACCCATGGACGCGCTTTACGAAAAACGTTGTATGAACGACTCGGGAGGAATACGCGTTGGGCGAGCACAGGCAATCAACTGGGCACGATCCCACTCCCATCCGTCTCTTCAGTCCCTTCGCCGTGGTCGTCAGCCAGCGCGGCATAATGGCGAGCCCACGTCAGATACATATACCCACTGTCTCGTATCACATCGGCTCCCTTCAGCAACTTGCCCACCACCTCAGTATCTTTTCCGCTCGCCACGAGGTCTGTGGCGCGACGCTTCAATGCCGGGGCCAACGCAGCCATCAATGCGGCCATCTCACCGACTAACTGCCGAACGTCGGGTCCCTCCGCATCATCCCTACGGTCCGGTGCATCCAGCACCGCCTCTCGACTGGCCGCGTCACTCGTCTTGGATAGTTGAGGATACAATTGCTCGAATCGATCGATCAGAGGCTGTGCTTCAGGTGTGCTGACCTGCGTCGGCTCGCTGGCGGGATGATCCCAGGTGAGTGTCCAGATGCCGGCCTCCGCGAGGATACTGCGGATGGTTTCGACCATCGCGTCCAGCGTCACCTCGGTCCAGGGCCGCAAGTCTAGCACCCGCTCCTCAGGCCTGCGGGGCGGAGGGCCCTCGTGAACCAGCACCCAACAGCGTTCAAAAATCTTTGTGCGTAGCTGGTCCGGGATATTGAGAACGGTCAGACGGGATGTGCACAGCGCCGTGATCAACAGAGCAAACTGAAGATCGGGCATGTTGGGGCGATCGATATCGAGTGTCTGCATGATCTGTTGCCTCCCACGTGAAACGTCGGAATGGCCTCAGCGGGGACGACGTTTCGGTGTCGGATGGTTGAGCTCAGATTTCAGCGTAGATTTCGAAAAACGCGTCGACGCTAGGGTGGAAGATTCGGGCGTGTAGTGTGGGCATCGCCCGAATCGTCGACCCCTGTTGTTACGCCGTTGTGACTGCAGCCACCGGCTTCGGAAGGAACTCTTTGTAGCCGTACCGCTCAGCCAGATACTGCTTGGCTTCATCGCTGACATACTCGGTGAACTTGTACCGATCATCTTCGACGGTCTTGGCGTCTTCCATGACCTTGTCGGTTGGGATCGCATATTCGATATTGCAGGATGTATAGGCCTGAATATAGGTCGGACCGACTTCACGAGCGATCAATACCGCCTTTTTGATGACGCTTTCCACACGCCGCGGATTATTCGGCACGACGGTGGCGATATAGGCACAGCCGGCGATCTTGGCCATGCTGACCATATCCATCTTTTCGAACTTCTTGCCGAGTGGAGCCATTTTGAGCACCGCCCCTCTGGTCGTCATCCCGCTTTCCTGTCCGCCCGTGTTGCCGTACACTTCGTTATCCAGCATGATCGTCGTGAACCGTTCCTTCCGAAACCAGGAATGGAGTACTTGCTGGAATCCGATATCGGCGGTTCCCCCGTCACCCGCTATCACCACGACATCCTTGGGTTTGTCGCCGAAACGAATCCGCAACCCGCGCGACAATCCGGTCGCGACACCATTCTGGTCTCCGTAATTGCCGTACACGAAGGGAATCGCCGCTTGCGAAATTGCGAGCCGGCCGCAGCCCGCGGTCCCGACTGTAATGGTGTCTTCGGGATTTGGGAACGCGATGATCGCCAATCGGATAAACAAGGTCATGGCACATCCGGCGCACATCGGATGCTCCTCAAGGATTTCTTTGAAGCTGCCCATCTGCGACACAGTCGTTTTTTTTCCGAAGGGACCGTGCTCCACCATATCCCGATATTCTTTCGGCATGAACCCTTCGAATCCTGGTGTGAACTTCACATAATCGAGACTCATTCGACACCTCACTCTCTTTGTTATCCGCAATTGCGGTTGTGATGCTTACGCCTCTTGCAAAGTCGACTGCTTCGAGGCGGCTTTCTTTTCCTTCGCCTTGGCGGCGACTTCAGCAAGCAACGCCTTCGCGGGCTCACTGATGTATTCCTTAAACGCAAACCGCTCATTCGGCTTTTCCGAATCACGCATTTCCTGTAACCCCTCCATGCTGTCCTTGCCGATCTCCAAAATGCAGGGTGTGTAGAGCTGGAGATAAGTAGGGCCGATTTCCCGCGCGATCAAGACCGCATTGCGGACGACTTTCTCGACGAGAGAAGGTTTGCTCACCGTACAGTTCACGATGTAGTGACAGCCGGATTCCCGTGCGATCTCCGGCAGGCGCACTTTATCGAAGAGTTTGCCGACCGGGGCCATTTTGGCCACGAACCCCTTCTGCATGAGGCCGCTTTCCTGCCCGCCGGTATTGGCGTACAGCTCATTGTCGAAGCAAATGGTGGTGAACTTTTCCTGCCGGAACCACGCCTGGAGTGTCATGTCCAGGCCAATGTCCACCGTCGCGCCATCTCCCGCCAGTACGACCACATCCTTGATGCGATTCGGGAAGCGGACCGTCAAGGCCCGCTTCAAGCCGGAGGCCACCGCGTTCTGATTTCCGAACAGCGAGTGGATGTTGTGGATAGCGACATGCGGGAAGACCAGGCTGGTACAACCGGTCGAGCCGACCATGACGGTGTCTTCAGGATTGGGCAGCGCGGCTAAGATATAGCGAAACGCCATGGACTCGGGACAGCCGGCACAAAGCGAGTGCTGCTCGATGAGCTCTTTGGAGGTACCAATATCTTTCCACCCCCTGTCTTCCTTGCCATAGGTGGCATGGTTGACGAGCTCCTGATAATCCGATGGCATGATGTCATACAGATCTGGCGAGATAGTGATGCGTTCTTTGCTCATGGTGTTATCTCCTTACAACTCTGCTGCGTTTCACGGCGTTTCGTGTTAGATCGTACCGTCGTTGTACTGCTGGTCACATTCAACTCCCACGTCCGGCCAGCACTCCGGATCGCATACCGAGCACCTTCTTGATTTCCTCCACGATGACTTCTGGCGGCAACGTCATGCCGCCACAGACACGCGGTCCGGCGACGACCCGTTCGCTGCGGGGTATCGTCGCTTTGATTTCTCGTGCCAGCCACCCGATGACATTGAACTCGGGCACAATGATGTGCGAGGCATGTTTGGTCGCTTCACGGATTTCTTCCTCCGGCCACGGGCGCAGGGTCTTGATTTTCACCAATCCGACACGAATCCCTTCATCAGCCAGCAGGCGAATGGCTTCCCGCCCCTGGGAGACGGCGGTTCCTGACGACACAATGAGGATGTCGGCATCGACGTTCTCTGTCTCGATCAGGCCATCCAGCCAGGCGATCGTGTGCTTGCGCGACCGTTCCGCGGCAGCCCAGATTTCCTGCTGCCAGCTCGCATGCGTGGCGTAGCTGATGTAGTTACTTTTCATCACGAACGGATCGCGCATCATCCGGACCGGCGGGCATTCCATATCCATGCAGGGCACCGGGGACCGGTACGGATCATAGGGCGGTAGACACATATCGACGGGCGTCAGATCGACGACGTCTTTCGTATGGGTCACGAAGAATCCATCACAACAAAGGGCCAGGGGGAGATGCACATCCGGCTCCTCCGACACCATGTAGCCCTTGAGAATCCAGTCATAGAAATCCTGTGCGGTTTCTGCATGCCAGACCAACATCCCGGTCTGCATGAGATATGCGATCTCGATCGTGTCCGGCTGGATCGACAGGGGTGAATTGATCCCGCGGCAGGTCACGATACATTGGATCGGCAATCGAGCCCCGGCCCACATCGGGAAGTTTTCCATGGCTCGCATCGTGCCAGGCCCGGCGGTGGTCGTGAAGACACGGGCCCCGCCAAATGCGGCGCCTGCGCACTGTGACATGACGGCAAATTCACTCTCCCCGCGAAAGTAATCACCGATATATCCCTCGGCAAACAGCTCGCCACACAGGGCGGCCGCTTCGCTCTGGGGTGTAATGGGATAGGCAACCATGACGTCGACATTGGCACGCCTGACCGCTTCCTTAATGACTTCGCTGCCGGTAAAGAACGACGGTGTGCGAGGAGCCTCGTTCATCATCACGCGTGGATCGGTGCAGATTTGCCCTTTTTTATTTTTTGTTCCGATGATTGATGTGGTGTCCATTGACTCATCCCCTTCCATGTCTTCAATGTCGTCAGAGATCTGACGGCACACCGAGATGACGCTATGCGCTGAATGAACTGCCGCAGCCACAGGTTGTTTTCGCCTGCGGGTTCTTGATCGCAAAACCAGCGCCTTGCAGTGTGTCCGTATAGTCGACTTCGCAGCCGATCAGCAGCGGAGCGCTTTGCGAATCCATGATCACTTTCACTTTGCCCTTTTCAACGACCGTGTCGTCGTCGCCCAACTTGGACTCGAAGGCCATCCCGTACTGGTAGCCATGGCAGCCTCCACCTTTTACATACACTCGCAGGCCAATCGTGTCCTGCTCTTCCTGCATCAGTTCCTGAATCTTCTCTTCAGCCGTCGACGTGATGGTTATCATGAGAACTCTCCCTTCACTGATTGACTGACATACACGACACACTTCGATTGACTTGCGTGTAGAGACACCTGTCGGAGCCAGAAGCGGCAGTCGCCTCCGGTCAGAGAAAGGCCATCCAAGTAACGTGCAAGAAACTCTGGCGTAGAAGCGGCGGAGACCAGGGAATCAGTCGCGCAGGAAGGAAAGATGACGCGCGAGGGATAGGACAGTCGGCGTAGCTCAGTACGTCATAGGATCACGCTAGGCGCTCTAGGAACCGTAGTCAAGCGCTATTAAGGGGTAGGGACGGTATCGTTCAATGATTCTGCAGGTCATCAGCGATGCGTAAATGGCTCAAACCTAATGTCCCATATCGCCGATCAGTCCGTGAGGATCCCTGACTCGGGACTTGCCTGCTTTGCCTTCACTGAGCGCATTGAGCGAGCCCGTTTCTAGTGCACGCTCTGCGAGCAAGAACGGCACCTGGCCGTTCTTTCCTCCTCCTTCTGAGTCCCAACTGTCGAAACGTGCCTGTAGCGGTGACTTCTCCAAACCCACATTATAGTGCTTGACTCCCATGCCCATTGCGCCCAGGGTGACATTGTCCGGTGTGAAGCTCCGCTGACTGTCCCATCTCTTGCGCTTCCTGCTTCTTCTCAGCGTGACCGATTCCTCAGTCTCCGCCGCTCCGATGCCCGAGGTTCTCTGAACGGCTGCATGCCTTGTAGCCTGGTCTGCTGATGGAGGCGGCCAGGACGCTGGCATTGCTCCAGAGGGCAGATTCAACTGGTCAGTGCAACACCACATGGTTTAATCCAAGATTTGGAGGAAGGTGGGATGGCACGACTGGGACGATCCGGCATGACCGATGCTCAGAAAGACGAAATTTGGCGTCGCTGGCGACATGGGGGATCGCTGAGCGACATTGGCCGTGCGGTAGGCAAATTTCTGGCTTCGCTTTTCGGGCGGTTGCGTCTCCACGGCGGGGTGACGCCGCCAACTCGTCACCGCGCTGGCCGGGCGCTCACGCGGGCCGAGCGCGAGGAGCTATCGCGGGGCCTCGCTGCCGGCTCTTCTCTGCGTCAGATTGCCCGGGAGCGCACTCGTGCGCCTTCGACCATCAGCCGTGAGGTCTCGCGAAACACCGATCAGCAGAGGTATCGTGCGAACCGGGCGGATGAGACCGCCTGGGACCGCGCACGTCGTCCGAAACTCTGTCGACTCGCGCTGAATGGCAGGCTCAGGTGCATAGTGGCCAGTAAGCTGGCGTTGGACTGGTCTCCGGAACAGATCGCCGGCTGGCTCAAGCGGACCTCTCTGGACAATGAGAGCCTGCCGGTGTCTCACGAGACCATCTATCGAAGCCTCTTTGTTCAGACGCGTGGGGTGCTGAAAAAAGAGCTCCAGAAGCACTGACGGACCCAGCGCGTGGTCCGTCAGTCGAGGCACAGCAATATCCGGGGACTGCGTCGTGGCCAAATTATCGACGGGGTCCCGATTGCCAATCGAACCCCGGAGGTTGAGGACCGAGCCGTTCCCGGGCAGTGGGAAGGCGATCTCATGGCCGGACGTGGTCATACCCACATCGCGACGCTCGTCGAGCGGCACTCCCGGTTTACGATGCTCGTGAACGTCAACGGCAAGGACACCAAGACCGTGGTGACCGCCCTCAGCACGCAAGTCAGAAAGCTTCCTCACCTGCTACGTCAATCGTTGACGTGGAATCGAGGCATGGAACTGGCGGACCACAAGACCTTCACCCTGGCGACGGACACCCTGGTGTATTGCTGCGATCCCCAAAGCCCCTGGCAACGCGGCACCAACGAAAACACGAACCGACTCCTTCGGCAGTACTTCCCGAGGGGTACGGCTCTCTCGGCACATTCGCAAACCGCGCTCAACAGGATCGCGCAGAAGTTGAATCAGCGGCCCAGAAAGATATTGGGATGTGAAACTCCGGCGGATAGACTACAGGCGAGTGTTGCATCGACCGGTTAAACTCCCCGCCGCTTCTCGCAAACAATCCCGCTCCTGCGCCACCCGGGCCAACTCCCGACGGAGGTGGCTCAGCTCTTCATCCTGGGCTCGCCCGTTGCCCACAAAGGCCTGCGGTGGCTGACGGCGGACCTCCCGTCGCCAGCGCCCCAACACATTGGCCCCGATGCCCAGTTCGGCGGCGATTGACTCACCGTCACCCCTGGTGCGTCGAGCATCGCCACCGCTTCTCGTTTGTACTCAGCTGAAAACTTCCGTCGTGTTCCCATGACACCCCTCCTGGCCCATTATGGACCTTCAGTAAGGTGTCCGTAAAACCGGGGCAGAACCCGTGGCGGGAAATTGTCCATCGAGTCGAGTCAGACTTAGCGCATCAACTTACTCCCGCTCTGCATAAAACACCCGATAGCCAACCCAGAACAGCGCTCCTACAGCAAGTGCTCCAACTAATATCGTCAGTGTGATTTCAGACATGTTCATCCTCTCAGTGAAAAATTCGGTTGTTAATGATGTAGGTATCCATTCATCCTATGCAATCAAGGCCTGATTGCAACCAAATCGCCCGTTTTGGCGGTGCCGGTTACTTGAGGGAAAGGATCTATACTATCCTGCTACCTGTCTCTGGACCTCCATTCCTTCACCTCACCCCCCACTCTCACCTAAAGGAGTACCTCCGCCAAACTCCTTCAGAGAGGCAGACTCTATCCAATCCTTCCCGATAACAACTAGTCATCAGGCGATACGGTTCCGGAAGGGTTAGAGAAGGAAGCAAGGGAGGGCAAAGAAGAGTTTGTGAGCCGATCCGCACCCGGTGCCGCTGTGGGAGTGGTGGAAGAGGAGGTGATTAAACCTCGCTTCTAAGAAGAGGGAATAATGACGACAGACCATTCGCAACTCTACAGCGACTCACTGCGTTAAATTTGTGCTAAAAATCTGCAGAACAAGTCGCATTCTTCAGAATCAATCGAATCAATAGAAAGCACTTAAGTCATTGCTTGCAAAGAAAAAGCGGGGAACCTTCGCAAAATCAAGCCTATATTAAAGTCCATTCTATCGTTCTTTTAAGGCGAGGGTCCTGGGCTCGAGTCCCAGCCGGCTCACCATCTCTCAAGAAGTTAGGATCACCCACCGCCACCGCCGGTCGCTCATAGGACAATCCATAGGACATTTTGAAGGCTGAATCGAGGGCAGCTGACGGCCTCGCGAAGTGTTTGATCCAAGGGATGTGCGAAGCGCACGTCCAAGAGCTGGAACGGAAGGGGCTGCTGCTGAAACATAAGTGGCCGAAGTGGGTTAGCTCGTGGATTGCCGCGGCTGTAACCCACTGTGATCGCTGTTCAAGACGGTGGGTGCCGAAGGAGCCGTTCGGTTCAATTTTGGGGTTACTACCTGGCGTCTCAGTCAGGTATTCTATGTAGTGCGTTTTGAGAGCCTGCTACACTGACGAGTTGGGTCGGGCGGGTCTGATCAGGTGTATTTCCGGCAGGGTCCCGCGAGTGTCTCGGGCGAGTCGGACGCACAGGAGACCAGCGCCACTAAGAGGACACCCCATATCGTGGGCGTCAGAAAGACCTTGGGTATCAGTATTCGTCCAATTCTTCCGTTTCATCGATTAACTCGGCCGTGATCTCGGTGCTCTCGATGTCCCACTGAGTCACCGGGATACCCCCGGCCTTCAGAATCGCTTCCTGTTCCGTGCCTGCGGTTATCATCAGCTCATAATGAATGCTTTGTCGCACCTGAAACGTTTTCATACGGTCACCTTTTGACGCCGATCCTTAATGATCTCCACGCCGTTGAAAGAATCGACGGCCGACCGAAATTCGCCGGGCACCCGTTCCCTTACGTTGGTTCAACGCCTCGGGTGACTGGTCGATACTAGCATTGAACAAGCCCCACCGGCTACTGGGAGATGTGGCGCGTCCTGACGGGCGCATGCTCAACCGAGAGCTGGTCCGAGAAGGTTTTTGCTGGTGGTATCGAAAGCATGCGCCGGCGTATACGGTGCTGGAACGCCTGGAAAAGGAAGCACGAGAAACCAAGAAGGGTTTGTGGGGTGATCCGATGCCAGAGCCGCCACGGGAGTGGCGGAAATGGAGCGAGTGAGCGGCGCGTGGCGGCCTGGCTCCTTTCTCACCCTCACCACGCGCAACGCTCCCACATTCTCTCCAGTGTGATGGATACGCCTCCAATTTTGCAGTAGACTGGCCCTCTCACAGAATTGCCGAGACTGCTTCGCTCTGTCCAGGGGGCAGGCCACAGCAGACTTACGAGGTAGACGGCGCAGAGAGCTCATATGAATTCCTCAGTGGACACGACACCCGGCCGCACCGAGAGACCACAAGGTTTCGTGCAGACGTTCAAAGCTGGTGCCATCTACTTCCTCGTGGTGGTTGGAGCTGGCTTCGTGCTTGAGTCCATTCGCGTACTGTGGGTTGTCCCACGTTTCGGCGACAGAATCGCCGAGCTGATGGAGATGCCGGTTATGCTTGTGGCAATCATCCTCGCTGCGCGGTGGGTGGTTGAGCGATTCGCCTTGCCTCCCATGCCGGGTATACGGCTCGGCGTCGGTTTCGTTGCACTGGGCTTGTTGCTCGTCGCGGAATTCACGGTCGTACTCCCGCTCCGAGGCCTCATAACTGACGAATCCATCGCAAGCCGAGGCCCCCTAGCGGAAGCGGGATGCATCGTGATGCTCGGGGTTTTCGCCGTCATGCCGTTCCTCGTGGTTCACAGATGGGATCGCTGATCCGCAGCCGGTGCCCCCTGGGGAGCGGGTCATGCGACTCACGGTAAAGGTAAATTGGGCAAGAAGGTAGGTGAAGTGACCGCGGGCCTATCGTCGTAGGAAGGCGATCCATCGCCACAGGTTCAGCAGACTCGCTAGGGAGGTTGCCACGTAGGTCAGCGCGGCTGCAGTGAGGATGCGGCGGGCCCCCTGCATGTCGTCAGGCGATAGGTAATTGCCTTGCTGGAGCACCGGAAGGGCACGCCTGAAGCTGGCATCCCATTCGACCGGAAGTGTGATGAGGTGCACAAGCGTGGAGATCCCCATCGTCGCCATCCCGGCCACCAGGACGAGTATCCCTGCCACAGGGGTCCGAGCCAACGCCGTCGCGATCGGAATGCCCATCATCATCACCACCCCGACTCTTTCCGCCCCGTGCGCGACCCGTACGAGCCGTGTGCGCTCCGCGAGCGGTTGGTAGCCTATATAATCTTGAATCGCATGCCCGACCTCGTGGGCGGCCACGGTGACAGCCGTGAGGGATTTCCCACTGAATTTATCGGGCGTCAGGCGAACAGCTTTGGTCTCAGGATCGTAATGGTCGCCCTTCTCGGTCGTGTCCACCTTGACGTGCTTCATGTCGAACCGATCAAGCAGGTGCCGCGCCAACTCCGCCCCAGTTCCCGGATAATCAGGACGGGGCCCGCTATATTGAGCAAACACCCGCCTGGTCCAGAGTTGCGGACCGAAAATGACGAGACCGACAATGATCAACAGCAGGGCTAGACGCACCATAGACCCCCATCCCCCTACCCTCTCCCTTGTCGGGCGAGGCACTTGGCCAAGGCTATTGCCAAACACAATTATAGGATCGATCCACTCTTGTCCAAATTAAGTTCTTAAAATGCCCCCGGCTTATGAGTAGGATGAGTTGTTCATCAACACCCGGCCACGGCGTACCCGCGCCGTGCCACCCACAAGCCGGAGGTATTTTATGGTAGCCGTTGCGAGTTGCTTTGCGCAAATCCTGGCCCTGATTGGTCGCACGGAATTCGCTCACGCCGTTCGGCAGCACGCCGCTGAACGAGCAGACAAGGGGTTCAGCTGCTGGGATCATTTCGTGCGATGCTGTGTTGTCAGATGGGCAGCGCGCACTCGCTCCGAGAGGTCTGCGGCGGCTTGGCCACCGCCCTCGGCAAGCGAGTCCACCTCGGCGTGCAGCGGACGCCGACTCGCTCGACGCTGGCCTGTGCCAATGCCCATCGGCCGTGGCAGTTGTACGAGACCCTCTTCTACCAGGTGCTCATCCGATGTCAGGCGATGGCGGCCCTGAAACGACGGCGGTTCCGGTTCAAACATCCGTTGCGGACCCTGGATACGACGCTCATCGAGTTGTGTGCCGCGGTGTTCGATTGGGCCCGGTTCGTCCGGACCAAGGGAGCCATCAAGCTGCATCTCCAACTGGATCATCAAGGCTGTTTACCCTGTTGGGCGCTCGTCACCGAAAGCGACGTCAACGATGTCCGCGTGGCGCAGCCGCTCACGTTTGCACCGGGTACCATCGTCGCGATGGATCGCGGCTACCTGGACTATGCCTTGTATCATCGCTGGACCATGACCGGGGTGTGGTTTGTCACGCGCCCACGCACCCATAGGCTCTCTGACGTCGTGGACCGGCGCCCCGTGCCCACCCGCAGTTCCGTGCTCGCCGATGAGGTGATTCGCCTGACCGGCCTGCATGCGGCCGACCGATGCCCCGTCCCCCTGCGGCAGGTGACGATCGGGGACGAGACGCAGCAACGGGCCCGCACCTTCCTGACCAATCTCATGCATCTGGCCGCCAGGACGATTGCCGCCATCTATATAAGGAGTGGTGGCAGATGGAGCTGCTCTTTAAGGCCGTGAGGCAACCCCTCAAGATCAAAAACATTCGTGGGCACCAGTGAGAACGCCGTCCAAGTGCAAATCTGGATCGCCCTGATTGCGATGTTGCTGCTGAAATTTCTGCAGCTCAAGTCCACGTGGCCCTGGAGTCTTTCGAACCTCGCCGCTTTGCTCCGCTTTAACCTGCTGACCTATCGGAATCTGTGGGCGTGGCTCGATGCGCCGTTTGAACGTCCACTGTTTACCCCGGCCCCCACGCAAGGGACGCTCTTCGCGATATGATCTTGGACAGCAGCACGGGTAACCTCATCCGAGAAACGGAGCCAAAGCCGTCTGAAAGGCAGCATGCACGCGGGGAGGACACTGAGGGGCAGATTATTTTGGACAGCAGTGCTTTTCGAGCTTTTAAGGCGAAGACCATGGGTTCGAGTCCAAGCTGGCCAAGTTTTCAAATACTTAGCCCCACCATCCCAGCCACTGGCCGAAACGTATCCATTTTTCAAGTCGAGCGACCGCGTCTTGAAGCCTGCCGTCTTACTCTGAGTCTCCACGGGAATAGTTAGCCGTCATGCCGGGGATTCGGTGACCACGCGACACTTGGCGGGGCTCATGACCGACGTCAAGCCCGTACAACTGGACTGTGAAGATATGCCTGAGATCATGAACTCGGAGATTCTGAAACCTGACCCGCTGCACTGTTTCCGCCCAAGCGCCCCCATCGACGAGCATTGAAAACGGAGGTAGGACCTGATCCTCTCAAGGTCCGGTCAGAGGGTGACAAACGAGGCAAGGTGCGCTGTCGCTTCTGCAACAGGGTTGACATTGTGCCATGTTGCAAGGCTCCCTTGCCTCAGATCCTATCCCGCGCATACCTCCGAAAAATATGTGAATTTCCCATGAGAAATGTGCTATCGAAGAGGCTCCGTGAACGGCGTCCAGCTTGCACCATGGAAATCGCTAGAGGGGAGGAGAGATATGTGCCGGACGGTGCCTTATAATCTGTGTATTATCGGGATGTTTTTCATCGCCTTCATACTGCCAGAACACGTGTACGCAGGGGAGCCGGATGACAAGAAGCCAAAGGCGCTGCTCGATTGTCGGTATGGGTCATCCTATGGGCAAACCGATGATATGACAGCCAGTGAAGCCTTCCCCTCCGACGACGTCTTCCGTCCCCTGTTGGCAGATCCCAAGCAGCCACAGTTCTTTGCAATCGTCCAATCCACGCGAGACCGTACGAATAACACGACCTCCAACATCGGGTCAGTGGCGATCGGAGAGAACTTTGGATTTTATACCAAGCGCCAGGGATGTAATGGATGGCAAGTGGGCCTGCTCACGGGAATTTTTTCGCAATTTAACCTGGACAGATCGAATGCCGAGCTGATCAATACCGACTTCGTCGTGGGTATCCCTCTGACGTGGCGAGCGGGGAATTGGTCCACGAGGTTTCGCTGGCTTCACCAAAGCAGCCATCTCGGCGATGAGTTCTTGGCAGCCAATCCTGGCTTCAAAAGTTTGAATCTCACTTATGAGGAGGTCGAGGCAATTGTTTCCTACGACTATAAATGGGCGCGCATGTATGTGGGTGGAGGGTATCTGGTGCATCGCGAGCCCTCCACAATCAACCGCAATCGCGTGCAGTGGGGATTTGAAGCGCGAGGACCATCAATGCGTACGCGGATCTTGGGCGGATTCCTCGATAAGCTGATCCTCACGCCTGTGCTGACGGCGGACTTCAAGTCAATTGAGGAGCAGAACTGGATCATCAGCACCAATGTGCTCGGCGGTCTCGAATGGTCTAGGACGGGATCTCTCCGACGCTTTCGGATCATGATGAACTACTTCCATGGCTACAATCCCTATGGACAATTTTTCGTCCAGACGAAGGTCGAAACGGTGGGCGTTGGCGCATATTTTACGTTCTAGTAATGAGAAGCGAGCGCTGAGGGCAGAGGGATTAAACGATTGCAATGAATAGGAAGATCTCGTTTTCCATCTGGTACGTGCTTCTCGCCATCATGGCCGTGATTCTGGTCCACGATTTCATTGTCGCGCTGCAAAAGATCGAAGAGATCCCCTATAGCGAGTTCAAGATATTGGTCGGGACGGGACAGGTTGAGGAAGTTTCGCTCGGCAGTCAGACGCTGACCGGAACGCTGAAGTCCAAGGTCGGGGCCAAGGAGCCGAAACTGTTTTCTTCCGTTCGTGTTGAAGATCCGGAGCTGGTCAAAGAGCTCCAGATGCACCAAGTAAAGTTTGTCGGCGTGGTGGAGAGTACCTTTCTGCGAGATCTAATGTCCTGGGTCCTCCCGACACTCATCTTTGGCGCCATCTGGTTGTTCATAATCCGGCGTGTCGGGCAGGGGCAAGGCGGGTTTATGACGGTGGGTCAGTCCAAGGCCAAGATCTATGCGGAAACGGACACAAAAGTCACCTTTGCGGATGTCGCAGGTGTGGACGAAGCGAAAGAGGAACTGCGCGAGGTGATCGAGTTCCTCACGACGCCGGAAAAATTTACCAAGCTGGGTGGCAAGATTCCCAAGGGGATCCTCCTGGTCGGCCCGCCCGGAACCGGCAAGACGCTGTTGGCCCGTGCCGTGGCGGGCGAGGCCGGGGTGACGTTTTTCAGCATCAGCGGGTCGGAGTTCGTCGAAATGTTTGTGGGAGTCGGTGCGGCTCGAGTGCGCGACCTGTTCGATCAGGCGAAGCTGAAAGCGCCCTGCATCATCTTCATCGACGAGCTTGACGCGCTTGGGAAAGCGCGGGGCATGGGACCCACGGCGCATGAGGAACGGGAGCAAACGCTCAATCAGTTGCTGGTTGAGATGGACGGCTTTGACCCCCGCATCGGGGTCATTCTCATGGCGGCGACCAACCGTCCGGAGATCCTTGATCCTGCACTGTTGCGCGCGGGCCGTTTTGATCGTCATGTCGTCGTGGATCGTCCGGATAAGACTGGACGCCTGGCGATCTTGCGGGTGCATGCCAAACAGGTGGCGCTGGGTCCCGACGCCGATCTTGAAAACATCGCGGCGATGACTCCGGGGTTCTCCGGAGCCGATCTGGCCAACATCATCAACGAGGCGACCTTGCTCGCTGTTCGACGTGGCAAGGATCAGGTCGGCATTTCCGAATTACAGGAAGCGGTCGAGCGGGTCATTGCCGGCCTGGAGAAGAAGAATCGCGTCCTGAATAAGATGGAGAAAGAACGGGTGGCCTACCATGAGACGGGCCATGCCCTCGTTGCCCTGTCCGTGCCGGGGATGGACCAGGTGCAAAAGATCTCGATCATTCCTCGCGGGGTTGCGGCGCTCGGATACACGCTCCAACTTCCGACGGAGGACCGGTTCTTAATGACCAAGTCCGAGCTGGAAAATAAAGTCGCCGTCTTGTTAGGGGGGCGGATCGCAGAGGAATTGATCTTCGGCGAGGCCTCGACCGGCGCGCAGAACGATCTCGTGAAGGCGACCGACATTGCCAAAAGCATGGTCAAAGTGTATGGGATGAGTGACAAGCTGGGTACGATCACGCTGGAACGAGAGCGACCGCCGCAATTCATCCAGATTCCAGTCGCGTCTGAAAAAGGGGACTACTCCGAGGAGACTGCCCGGGAAATCGATTGTGAGGTGCGGCGGATCATAGACGAACAGCACGAACGGGTGGCGCGGCTGTTGGGAGACAAAAAGGCCGCGCTGCAAGAAGGCGCGAAGCTGTTGTTGGAGCAAGAAGTGATCAGCGGGGCAGAACTGAAAGCGATCATGGACAAGGCTTGAGCGGATCGCAAGGAGGAAGACGGGACGTGTCGAATCTTCCCGCAGTAAGCTGCGGGGCATCCTGAGAACGTTTCCGACCCGTCGACCGGAGGTTTTGGGCAGCGCCTTGAATCCGCTCCCCTCTTTCCGTTCTGAATATTTGGATTGCCGTCTCTCGCGATCGTCGCGCCGGCGGCTGTCGCGGGCTCTGTACTCAGCAGCAGGGCCCGAAAAGCAGCTCACCTGAACGGAGTATGCCGGTGGAACAACAGGCAACCATCTCCGTCAGTAACAACGTGATTCACTGCCGGGGGCCGTGGACCCTTCCGAACGTGGCCGAGCTGGAGCGGCGGGGCGTAATGCTCCGATGGCCCGATGCTCCCAGCGTGATTTACGACGCCGGCGAAGTGACCGCCATGGATACAAGCGGAGCCCTGTTGCTGCAACAGAGCATCAACGGTCTGCGTCACACGGGCCGAAAGACCTCCCTCCGCGGGCTGAAGCCGGAATTCGCACAGCTCCTTCAGATCGTTGAAACCCAGTGGCCTCACCTCGATAACGGGGCGGCCGTCCGTCGAGCCGGATGGGCGGAGCGCCTTACCCGAGTCGCGGAGCATCGAAGCGAGTCGGCCGTTCATGCGCTTGCTTTTCTCGGAGAGAGCAGCGTTGCGTTCTGCCGATCGCTGATGCGGCCGCATTCCATTCGATGGCGGGCGCTGTTGCGGATTGTGGAACTGGACGGTGTGCGTGCGTTGCCGATCACCGGCCTCTTGACCTTCCTCGTCGGCGTCGTGATCGCGTATCAGGGAGCGGAACAGTTGCGAAAGTTCGGCACGAACATTTTTATCGTCGATCTCGTCGGCATTTCACTGTTGCGCGAAATCGCCCCGTTGATCGTGGCAATTCTCATCGCCGGCCGTTCGGGATCGGCCTATGCGGCGGAGATCGGCACGATGAAGGTTACAGAGGAATTGGACGCGGTCCGCACCCTCGGGATCTCGCCCATGAGCCTGCTCGTGCTTCCGAGATCGCTCGCCCTCGTCATCGCCTTGCCCCTGCTGACGGTCTATGCGGATATTTTGGGCGTCTTCGGCGGCATGCTCATCGCGTCGAGCCAACTCAATGTAAGCTTCGCAGAGTTCGTAGCGCGGTTCGAGGAAGCCGTTTCAGTTCGACACTTTCTGATCGGCCTGGGGAAAGCGCCGTTCTTCGCGGCGATCATCGCCCTGGTCGGCTGCTATCAGGGATTGCGGATCCGGGGCGGAGTGGACGATGTCGGCCGGCATACGACCATCAGTGTCGTGCAGAGCATTTTCCTGGTCATCGTATTCGACGCGATCTGCAGCATTCTGACCAACTGGTGGGACTTATAGCAGGAATGGAACATGACGTCCGAGCTTGAGGCTAAAGCTCAGAAGGTTTCCGGAGTTCCTTTGACCTCAGCCTTAGCCTGTGCGAGAGGTCAGACATGATGCCGCCGCTAGCGCAGACTGAGATGCCTGTGATCGAAGTCAGTCACGTCGCGACCCGATTTGGACAAGCTGTTGTGCACGAAGACGTCAGCCTGTCCATCAAGCAGGGCGAAGTCTTTGCGATCGCCGGGGGCAACGGTTGCGGCAAGTCCACGCTGTTGCGGGAAATCATCGGCCTGCTCACTCCCTCGGCCGGAACGATTCGGCTTTTCGGGGTCGACAGCCGACAACTGGAAGAAAGCGACGGCCGGCCGATTCACCGCCGATTCGGCGTGATGTTTCAGCATGGCGCCCTGTTCAGCTCGCTCACGCTGGCAGAGAATGTGGCCGTGCCGTTGCGCGAACATGCGGACGTGAGTCCACGGTTGATTCGGGATATCGTCGCCGTCAAGATCGCGATGGTGGGGTTGCCGCCCGACAGTGCCGCGAAGTTTCCCAGCGAGCTGAGTGGAGGCATGAGGCGGCGGGCGGCTCTCGCCCGAGCGATCGTCATGGACCCTGAGCTGCTCTTTCTCGACGAGCCGACGGCTGGTCTGGATCCGATGATTGCCGCGGGATTCGACGACCTCGTGCTTTCGCTGAAACGCCTCTTGGGGCTGACGGTCGTGATGGTGACGCACGATTTGGATTCCCTCTGGCGCATCGCCAGTCGCGTCGCGGTGCTGGGTCACGGCAAGGTGTTGGGGGTTGGAACGATGCAGGAATTGTCGCAGTCCGACGACCCCGTGATCCATGCGTATTTTCGCGGCCCGCGGGGGCGTGCGGCGAAAGAGCAAGCGGCATGGAACATCGAAAGACATGAAGCATGAGACGCGAGGGGCAGAGAACATGTTGAACGTTCGGTATTCGATGCTGAGAGCAGGAAGCTTCGTGGTGTGAATGACCAATGACCCATGCCCGGACTGACGGCGGATATCCCTGAACCGAATGACGAGTGAGAGGAAACTCGCATGGAACCGAAGGTGAACTACGTTCTGGTCGGTTCATTCGTGGTGCTGCTCGGAGCGACGGTGCTGGCCGGCATTCTGTGGTTGGGGAAGACCGACTACAGGGGTGTCTACGACCGGTATGAGGCGTACATGCGTGAATCTGTAGCAGGGTTGAGTGTGAATTCGACGGTCAAATATCGCGGCGTCGACGTGGGGCGGGTGAAAGACATTGCCTTGAACCCTGATAATCCCGAAGAGGTCCGGTTGACACTGGATATCACCCGCGGGACGCCGATCAAAACGGACACGCGTGCCGTCCTTGAGACTCAGGGGCTCACCGGCCTTGCCACGATCAATCTGACCGGAGGAAGCCGGGAGGCTCCATCGTTGCAAGCGCTGGAAGGGCAAGAGTATCCGGTCATCAAGACAGGTCCCTCCTTGTTCTTCCGGTTGGACGAAGCGATCTCTCGACTGCTTTCAGAGAAGGGCCTCTCCCAGCTCTTGGTCGATCTGGATATGGCGGCGAAGAGGGCGGCGGAGGTCCTGGACGAGGAGAATCGCACGGCGCTGAAACGAATGATCAAGGATCTCTCCGATGTTGCGCAGTCCGTCGCAGCCCACAAAGCACAGATGGAACAAGGCCTGAACGGTGCGGCGCGAAGTGCGGACAATCTTGTCAAGGTGACGACGTCACTGAATGAACAGATCCCGGTCCTGCTTGCGAGAATCAACAAGAGCGCGGCTGCCCTGGGTACATTGACGGAGGAACTCGCTCAGACCAGCAAGGTTGTCGGGGCAGTCGTGAATGAAAGCCGGCCGGAGCTTCAACAGTTCTCGCGACAGACCTTGCCTGAAACCGGGTTATTGGTCACGGAACTCAGACAGCTGGCGAGTACGCTGACGCGAGTGGCGCGGGATCTGGAACGAGAGCCCAATTCGCTCTTGTTCGGACGAACGGCTGCGCCACGAGGGCCGGGTGAATAGCAGGATGCTGAAAAAGTCCACCAGCGTCATAGGGAAGGTTGAGGTTCAGGTTAAGGCTGAGGTGAAGGAATGCAAACTCTTGGCTCAACCTTGACCTCGACCTCAGCCTACCGCTAAGGAGGAATGGATGGGGCATCGGGCGGTACAGGCGGTTTTTGCGGTGGTGGTCGTGACGGCGGGTGGCTGCTTTTCACCCCGCGTGGAGTCCCTGCCGGTGCATACCTATCATTTGAGTCTCGATGCTCGGGACAGCGAGGCTCGTCCGGCCGATATCAGCGGCCCGGTCCTTCTGGTCAGTCCGCCGCAGGCCGAGCCTGGGTTTGAGACGCCTCGGATGGTGTATTTCAAACGTCTCTATGAGTTGGAGTATTACGCCGTGAATCAATGGGCCGATACGCCGGCGCGAATGTTTGCACCCTTGCTGGTTCAGGTGCTGGATCGGACTGGGGTCTGGCGCGCGGTCATTCCATTCCCAGGTTCGGTTCGTGGGGATTACCGTCTGGATTCGCACGGATTCGTCCTGCAACAGGAATTTCTGCAAGAACCCAGCCGAGTCAGGGTGACGATTCGCACACAGCTGATCGACCTGAAGGAATCCAGGATTATGGGAACGCGGGCTTTTGAAGCGGTGGAGAGTGCGCCGAGCGACGATGCGTATGGCGGTGTGTTGGCCGCCAACCGTGCGATTGCCACAATTCTCGATTCCATCGCTTCATGGCTCCAGGAATGTGTGCAGCACTCTCCGGAATGCGCTCGGTAAGCGAGCGCTCATGAGTTCGTTGCGGGAATCCCCTGAGATCGTCGAGCATGGCAGGGCGCGCTACCGCACAGATCCCGGGTAACCCTGCGACAAGCTTGTAACCCTAACCACTTGACAGGGTTTCTCGCCGAGCATAAAGTTAAGGGCAGATGGACAAATCCCAAAGGACCAGTAGGGCTAAGTTGTTGGATGACATCACACACTACGTCGGTGTCATCGTTTTCAACTTCGTCCACAGAAAGGAAGTCAGGTAGCCCTCTATCCCTGCGGGGTTTGCTATGGTGTACCACCTCGTTACGTAATGGTTCGAACGAAAGGAGTAGCCATGGACGGTACCTTCTTAATGTTCGCGATTGTGATGATCGCGATTTTGATCGGCGGTTTGATCGTTTACAAGAAGAGCGTGTAAACCGCCGCGCAGTGGACCGGTATATTCCTGTTTTGCGACTCGGCCCCGCGTCTTAGAGAAGCACCTCAATGTGGAGATGCGATGGCTGAGCGCCATGTTATCGTTCTGTCACGACCCTGCCACCTGGAGGATCATCTCCAACTGCCTTCTATCTTTTCCTCTTCTTTGGTTGGTGCGCGCTATTCTTGAATGGCTTTAGCCCGCTTCTGGAGGTAGGCATTGCGGACGGCGGTGTAGAGGTCAAGCGTGGCTTCTTCAACGCCCTGAAATTTTTCAAGATTCAGCGAGCGGTCATTCACGACTTCAAAAACACGGCCGCTGATCTGTATAAAGCTGGTGGTCGTCCGGTTCTTATGCGCGATCACGGAAGGGACGTTGTTCGCTTCGATGATCGGCAAGACCAGCCAGTTAATGGGATTCAGGAAGATATCTCCGATATAACCGGCAAAGTCCCGAACAGTGAACGGTTGAAGCAGCGGTAGCACCAGATAGGGTCCAGGTTTGACCCCATAAAAGCCGAGCGTCTGACCGGTATCTTCTTCCGGTGTCTTCAGATCCAGGTGCTCAGCCACATCAATGATTCCGCCGATCCCGACCGTCGAGTTGACGAGAAATCGTCCAACTTCGATCCCTGCTCCTTTGGTCTTCCCCTGAAAAACATTGTTGAAAAACCGAGGCGGAAAGCGAAGATTATAGAAAAAATTGCTGATGCTGACCTGAACCGGATTCGGTACGATGAAATTATACCCCTGTGCCACCGGCTTGAGCACCCAACGATCCACCTGTCGGTTAAATTCAAAGATATTGGCATTGAGCGGCTCCCACGGATCGTACTCTTCGATCCCTTCTTCACCCGGCTTGGCAAAGGGATCGAGCGGTTCCTCCGGAGCTCTGGGACTCGCAGTTGCCGCGGGGGAGGTGGTAGAGGATGCATCAGTGGCGGGAATCGGTGCAGCGCTGCCTTCGATGACGGGGGCCGGGCCTGTTCGTCCGGCACAGCCGGAAAACGATATCAGCACAACGACAAGGAGCAGTCCGTATTTCATTTCTCGCAGATGCGTCGTTGCACCGTCTGTTTTGATCGTCATTCCTTTACGCCACGCCTCGATTGCATCGACCCCGGCCTGACAAGCGGGTGCCGCACTCTACCAAAAGTCGGGCCAATCACCAAACATTTATTTCAGTTCTCGAAAATTTTCTTGACTAAACATTTCCGGGTTAGGCCCTGCCGGTTTTTCTATGATCGGGCTGGTTGGTAGAGAGGTAACTCCGCATCCATTGCGGCAAGGGTGCCGTACGCTTGATCTTTCGGTGAAAGGATCGGTGTGACCACGGGCCAGACAATCCCCAGGTCTGGATCGTTCCAAAGGATGCCGCGTTCATCTTGTGGCGAATAATATGCTGTGCACTTATACATGAAGCCCGCTGCCTCGCTCGTCACGCAGAACCCGTGGGCGCAGCCCGGCGGAATGTAGACCTGCAGAAGGTTCTCGCCGGAAAGTTCAATCCCATACCATCTCCCGAAACTGGGTGAGCCCTTGCGTAGATCAACCACGACGTCGTAGATAACCCCTTCAACGGCCATCACCAGCTTCCCCTGGGCATGTGGTTCTTGAAAATGCAGCCCGCGCAGCGTGTTGCGTACCGATCGTGAATAGTTGTCCTGGACAAAGCGCTCGGTTATGCCGGCCTCCCTATAGCGTTGCTCATGATGGGTTTCGATAAACCATCCGCGGTGATCGCGTACGACATGTGGTTCGATCAGGAGCACACCGGGAATGTCAACCGAGGTTACGCGCACGATGATCCTCTGTTCGTGGTGGCAGATTATGTCTGTTCCGGAGGCGGTTGCGTCGGGGGATCGACGCTATCAGGATTGTCGGGGTACAATTGCTTCAATCGATCGATCAGGGGGATGGCCGCTGGCGAACTGTCTCGGGTTGGTTCACTGACCGGATGGTCCCAGATCAGTGTCGCAATGCCGGCCTCCGTGAGGAGAGAGCGGATCGTGGAGACGCAGGCCTCCAGCGTGAGGTCCGTTCCGCTCCGGAGGTCAAGAACGAGTTCTTTCGGATTCGTCGGCGGAGCCTCGGTATGAGTGAGAGCCCAGCACCGGTCAAAAATCGTTCGCCGCAGGTCTTCCGAAACGTTGATCGTGTTCAGATTGGCCGTGCAGAGGGCCGACACGAAGAGGACAAACTGTAAATCCGGCATCCCGGGATTCTGGACATCGAGCGATTGCATGACGCCGCCATTATCGATAGAGACCTAAGCTGAGTCAATCATCGAAGCGAGATCTCTTGAGACACGGCCCTTGGGATCTACGGAGCACCACAGGTATGGTGACCATTGTTTTGACCGGACAACTGCAGACAGTCGATGGAGAACGCGATCTTGCCTGCGAGATCGTCGCACCGATGTCCGTTCGCCAGTTAATTCAACGGCAAGGAGTTCAGCTTCGTCATTTGCTCCAGCTGCTGCGAGAAAAAAAAGTCCTCGTGACAATCAATAAAAAGATCGCCAGCGAAGATTCCCTTGTCCAGGATGGGGATGCCATTCGGCTCGTCGGACACGATGGGATGGGCGGCAGCGGACTCGGCCCATCGCATTCATAGGGCTTCCCGCACATGAAAGGGCCGGGGCTCCCTAGGGAGCCCCGGCCCTTATCTCTTCATCACGTTCAGCGGATGGCACCTGTGACAGACCAAGCGCTGCGATGCGCCAGGACCGGAATCCTCTTACTTCTTGCCGAGGATTGCGTCCTTGGCAGCTTTGGCCACGCGGAACTTGACCACCCGCTTGGCGGGAATCTTGATCTCTTCACCGGTCTGGGGGTTGCGGCCGATGCGGGCCTTCCGGTTGGCCAACTTGAGTTTGCCGACGCCGGGCACGGTGAAGACATTCTTTGCCTCACGATAGGCCAGCGCCGCCAGATCATCAAGAATCTGGACCGCACTCTTCTTCGTGATCCCAGCCTTTCCAGCCAGGTGATCTGCAATCTGCGACTTGGTCATTGATTTTGCCATTCGTGAACCTCCTTGAAGGTAAGGATGATAGTGACTCAATACTTCCGCTGACTCGCCTGTCTTGAAAACGCCCGGACTCGTAATCGGTGTCGTGGAACGTTCGTAAATACTTCAAGTGGCGAAAACCCGCGAGAGTGTAGCCAAGAGTCCCTAGAGTGTCAACGAGAAAAACGCGCGCCTGGCGTGGTGAAATGCATACACCACCCTCTTGCGGTTAAACGGGAGAGGAAGGTACAGTAGGAACCAGGGTCCTTCTGGCCGTCCTATACCTCATCGACCGCGTCGGATTCTCAAGGAACTTCATGGGTAAAGAACTGCCGATTCTTCCTACAAGTGCGCAGTCGGCCACATCAGAACAGGCTGAAAGCTTTATCTATTCTCGTGTCTTCTGTCAAAAAGAAAACTCGCCGCCACTCCGGCTTTTGATTGATTTTCTGAAGGCGTGCGGTCAAGCCCCGATCCTCCCCTCCAATATCGACGAAACGGCTCTCGATGAGTGGGCGTGGGTACAAGTGGCATTGGGCTACCACCGAAATCGCAAGCCGATCCATCTGTTTTGCGTACGAGATCGCGGCAGCTATAAAGACGTGTACGAGCAGGAGAAAACACGGTTCCTGGAACTGCTCACCGACCATGATGACATCGAGTCCCGGCTCGTACAGGAATCTGTCACTCGTTCCCGGTTTATCCTCACCACCCGCTTTACCGAGAATGATATGACCGACGAAGGCTATGACTTCAATGGATGGATCCTTGAGTTCTACCAAGAACATTGCAACGGGATCGTTCAGATCGACAATCAAGGCTTCTACTCACCCAAGGGTGAGTTGATCGTCGACATGTCGGTCGCCGTCGAAGACTGACGTGTTACACGATCCCAGCCCGCCATCTTCCACACTTTTTATAACGACCGCCCACTGGTTTGAGCGCGCCAAGGCAGACCTCCTCGGCGGCCTTCCTTGCCGCCAAGGCTGCTCACACTGCTGTGTGGGTCTCTTCCCTGTGACCATCCTCGACCGGCAGGAAATCCAGCGGGGCCTCCGTTCGCTTCCTCACAAGCAACGCCGGGCCATTGAGCAGAAGGCTGCCCAGCAGGCCAGTACGATATCAGCTTCAGCGCCGCAACTGGTACATAATCGATTCATCGATCACTGGCCTGACCGGGATACCGACGATCTCGTGGAACGATATCGCGAGCTGCCTTGCCCGGCCTTGAAGTCGGATGGGAGCTGCAGCCTCTATGCCTTTCGTCCCCTTGCCTGTCGCTCTATGGGTATTCCCTCGGACGTCGACGGAGTCGTGCATGGCGCTTGTGCCATTCAAACTTCAGTTCCCCTCATTCGACTTTCTCGAGCCCTTCGCCAGGAGGAAAACCTACTCGCCGGTGTAGAGGCAGAACAACTTGCACGTCTGCGTCATCAACAAAGCACACAGGGCGAAGAACTGTTGCTTCCCTATGCCTTCCTGCCCGATGCTGCTGCAGGACCAGCCAAACAGGCAACCTAGACAGCGACTTTCTCGCTGTGCTAAGGTGAGCGCCCTTGCTTGCGGGAGCGCCTGTAGCTCAGCTGGATAGAGCATCAGCCTCCGGAGCTGAGGGCCACAGGTTCAAATCCTGTCAGGCGCACCACCAGCAAGCAGGGAAACCAGCCGACGATAATACTGCAAACATACACACCTAGGTGGGCCGTTAGCTCAGTTGGTAGAGCAGCTGACTCTTAATCAGCGGGCCGTAGGTTCGACCCCTACACGGCCCACCAAATTTTCCCATCAGTTACACGCCTAAGCACAGTCGGTAGTCCGACCGACGGGCCTAATTGTGTGCCCTGTACCGATCAATGCCGCACTTCGTACCCGTCTTCTTCGACAAGTTTGTGTTTTCATTTGGCCGGCCAGCACTCTGACTGTATACATAGACCACGATGAGCTCTTAGGAGACTGTCACCCGCGCCATGGCGTCAATTCTTATCATCGACGACGAAAAGGAAGTCCGGGGGCTACTCCGGGCCGTGCTGGAACAAAATGGTCATTGGGTTTCAGAGGCGACCAATGGCAAGGAGGGCGTGGCTCACTATCAGGCAGTCCCGGCAGACGTCGTCCTGGTCGACATCATGATGCCGGTCCAAGATGGGCTAGAAACCATCATGGCGCTTACGCGGGAATTCATGAACGCCAAAGTGATCGCCATGACCGGAGCCACAGGTGGCCGAAATAAGCTCGATGTAGCCAAGCTCTTAGGCGCACGTCACACGCTGCAAAAACCTTTCAGCATGCAGGCCATGTTGTCGACGATCGATTATGAGCTGACCCACTAATAATGCTCATCAGCCTGGAGATCGCCTTTGAATAAGACTTCTCCAGATGCTTTTCTTTCTCTCAAGAACCCCCCCCCAGCTCCTGTACTGAGATCCGTCGACTCAGCCAAGTCTTGCCTGCCTCGAGGCTCTACGGATCATCAGCATGGGTGCATTTGTTCTTGCCGGCACCGATACAACCCTCACGACTTCTCGCAAACGAAGTGGCCGGGCCCAAGAACTTGCTTTCGTTGGCAGGGCTTCATGGAACGAGGTACACTCATCCTGTACGCAGTCCCTGGTCCCTCCTACACCCTATGGAGAGCCAACAAAATTCGAGACGGTGGTCAACCCACTGGGGGATACCCAGTGTCGCTGTGGCGTCGACTGTCATCCTGCTCTCCCTCCTAGGATTGTTGGACGGGATCGATCGCTGGGCCTATGAGAGGATCGCGGCCCTGAGCGGGACCGAGTCGATGCAAACTCAGCCGCCCGACGGGGTAGCTGAAGTTGAGCCCACCCAACAGCCAGACTCTTCTCAACGGGCACCTTCGACTGTGACGATTACGCTCATCGTAGCCGCAGCGCTAATCGCTGCGTGGATCTCCGTACAATTTCGCCCCGTCGTTGCGCTCAGCCTCGTCTTGGCGCTTGTGGCCTGTTACGGGCTTCTGTTTGTTATCTTGTTTCTCTCAACCGGCTGGGTATTGGAATTCTCTGCCTTTCCTCTCACCCTTGCGTTGGGCTATGGAGTCTCAACGGCTGAGGCGACGATGCAGGCGCGAGGGCAACGCCGGTATGTCCGGCAACTCTTTTCGCGTCATGTCCCGCCGGATCTTGCCAAAGCGATCTGGCGCTGTCGGGAACAGTTTCTGCCCGGTGGCCGGCTGCATTCACAAAAATTAACGGCCACGGTCTTCTTCGCCGAGATGCGTGGCTTCGCAGCCCTCTCGGAGACGCTCGATGTCAAGACCTTGATGGAGTGGGTGAGCGAGTATATGGAGACGATGGCCCGGCTGGTCATGGATCATGGTGGTGTGGTGGATGAGTACTTCGGCGATGCGCTAAAGGCCAACTTCGGGGTCCCCTTTGCTCGCACGAACTCCGACGAGATTGCGCAGGATGCGTTACAGGGAGTGGCCTGTGCGCTGGCCATGGGCGAGACGCTGCAAGTCCTGAATTGCCGATGGCAAGATCGGGGATTCCCCAGGATAGATATGCGCGTGGGAGTGTCAACTGGCGAAGTGGCGGCGGTGTGCATCGGACGCACTCAGCCCCTCAAGTTCACGACGATGGGTGACGTCGTTCATCTCGCCGGGCAATTGGAGCGATTCCCTCATGAACCGGACGATCCGACCCTCGGTCCAGGCTCCTGCCGCATTCTGATCGGAGCGACGACCGCGGCGAACCTCAGTAAGCGGTTCTGGCTCCACCCGATCGGAACCGTGAGCCCGGAAGGCGCACACACTCTCACAGCAGTGTATCGAGTCTATGGGAAAAGTGATCGACCGCTGCTCAAATCCTGGGCTGACATGCGGACATCGTCGCGCGTGGAGATGACGGCGCCCGTCACGCTGACCCACGGGGCTCACGCCAGAGGCCTCACAAGCAACATCAGTGTCGGGGGTATGGCCGTGTGTCGGCTTGCCCAACCGTTGCCGATTGGAGCCACGGCCATGCTGCGATTCGAAGTCCCCGGACACATCCAGCCCATCAAGGCGACAGGAACCGTGATCTGGACCCACCAGGACCGGGCTGGCATCGCCTTTGCTGCGTTACCTCCCTCCGACCGCACCACGTTGGAGTCGTTTCTGACTCGGCAGGTCTCGAAGAAGGCTCTGTAGTCAAGCCAGAAGGGAGGGATTCAGATTTTCTTAAGAGGAATCCGGAGGCCCACACCAACACTAGATTCTTGTATGACCGAGCCGAAAGAAACGTTAGGAGGGAAACGTCGGCGGAGTGGAGGGATTGGATTTAGTCGGAGTAATGAGTCGCTGAGCCTGGGACGCCATTTCCTGAGCCTCCATCATTTCAAACATGAGACAGCACTTCAACCGGCCGCAGACTCCAAGCAGACGGGGATCCTCCACCGGCAGACCAAGATTTCGAGCCTGCTTGACGGTGACCGGTTTGACATCGGTCAGGAAACTCGCACAACACAACACCAGCCCACAAGTATCGATGCCTCCAAGCCGCCGGGCCTCCTCGCGCGCCCCGACCTGACGCATCTCGATGCGCCCGCCGAATCGATGGGCGAGGTCACGAACCAGGTTTCGGAAATCGATCCGCTCGTCTGCCGTATAGGTAAACGTCAGCTGCCGGCGATGCATTGCCCCGTACACTTCAACGAGCTTGAGTCTGAGTTTGAATTCCGCTGCCTTCAATCGACAGTAGGCCGAGGCCTCTTGTGAGAGCCGCTCAAGCCGGCCAATCAATGCCGCATCCTCAAAGCTCGCCTTTCGAAGAATAGACTTCATCGCCCGCATCGGGGGGGCAAACGGGGTGGGATAGGGTTCGGTATAGACAACTCCGTAGGTGACTTCGCCGTCAATCTCGATCAATACCCGATCACCACAGCGTAACGAAGCCCCCGCCGCGCCCAACTTCTTGACCTCTCCACAATCCCTGATCTTCACTCCGACCAGTCGGACCGATGTGGGATAGGGCTGTGACAACTCTTCAGCGAAGACAGATTCCATGGTCGCGATGATACACGAGTTTCCCGTGGGGGGAAACAATCAGAAGGCCTCGATTGGTAAAAAGTTGCTCGACTCTCTCGATGGCAGAAACTTCATAACAGTATGATATTAATTGATTTATTCGTTTACATTCCGTCTGTCCCGTTATGGTAGGCTAAATCAACAGTGCGGAAGGATAGATGATGTGTCCAGTGGGTACGATAGTCAAAGAGAGGAAGCGGATGTTGCGCATTCCAAGCAGAGTCGTGCTCCCGTTTGGCTACCGGATTTCCGTCAGACAACTGTCCGATGCTGAAATGAACAAGCGTGATGCCAACGCCGACGGGATTTGGGATGACAGCACGAAGACCATTTATATTCGCAAACGGCTCCCTGTGACCCGCCGCCGCTATATTCTCGCCCACGAACTCGGTCACGCCTGGCTGGACTGGCAACATCGCTACATGGACGACGGCAAAGCCAGCACCTAAGCTCGGACTGTCGATGACGGCAGATTTCTAGACCAAGCTGAGTATGTGTCCCCATTCGAGGGGACTGACGGGCTGAACCGAAAGACGCGACCCTTTCTGCAGCAAGACCATCCCTTTGAGCCTGATTTCTTTCCGCAAGCGATCCAGCGGCACGGACCGTAAAAATTTCCGCAGATACTTGATATCGACCATTTCCCATCTGGGGTTGGATGGATCACTCTCAGGATCGTAGTGCTTGCTCTTCTTGTCGAATTGCGTGGGGTCGGCGTAGGCTGTTTTGACAACCTCGGCAATTCCCACCACCGTCGGTGGATCGGCGCTACTGTGGTAGAACAGTACCTGATCACCGACGGCCATGCCCCGCATGAAGTTACGGGCCTGATAGTTGCGGATTCCATCCCAACAGGTCGTCTGTGCGGGAGATTGTGCCAAATCGTCGATCGAAAATGCCGAAGGCTCTGACTTCATCAACCAATACTTTCTTTTCTGAGACATTCCGGGAAGTCCTCTCTTGGTCAATCGCTCCATCCCCTGCATGCTGTGCGCAGTCTTGCTTGCGCCGAGGAGCCAACGTGGAAATGACCCCATTGTTGTTCGGCATTTACAACGCCGTCAAGCACGGCCGGCACTCAATGTTCCTGTTTCGGCCGAGCATGCACCGACCTGAATCAGCAGCGGCACGGACAACCATAAGAACCAATGGAGCGGCTGGCCAAGCATGCGTCAGTTTCTCCCGCGCGAACGCAACTCGATGAATTCAATCAAGACTCGATAGGTCAGTTCCCTGGTCCTGGCCTTACTGGTCACCTGGCTCCCGATGTTCCCTTCCAGCCATACTCGCTCAGACACCTGTGCAGTCACTTCATTGCAAAGACTCCACATATGGTGGAGAAAGCCTTCGGGCAAACCCACTTGTATCCCTTCAGATTCAATTCGGTCATCCAACAAGGCGAGGAGATCTGATATTGCCTGATCCGGCCGGTACGGCATCGCCGTAAATCCAAACTGCTCCTGCGCAAGTATCTCCTGCGTGGCTTGATCGACAAGATCACGCATGTATTCTTTTAGAAGCCCGATGACGTGGCCGGAGAGGGCCATTGGAGATTCCATGACCGCATTATCGAGCTTCTTGCACGAAGGAGCAAGGTTATGTGGTGTTCACAGGCCCATGTTGACCAGCCCGCGAACCCTTCTCTATGATGACCTCCGAACGAACTTGGTTTCGGGCCTGCCGACACCATGACAAACCCAGCGACCGAACGTTTTGATATTGCTCTCAACACTCCCGCTGGTCAATTGACGACGTCGGTCGAGGTACCGACCGGTTTTGTCGCGGTCACCGCCATCGTGCCCTTGATGCGACGATTGGGAGAAGAAGCCCAAGCTCTGGAGGAAGCACGATCGATCGAATCCGGCAAGACGCTCTCCTGCCACAGAGGCTGCGCGGCCTGCTGTCGCATGATGGTCCCCCTCTCGGCCCCGGAAGCCTTTGCCCTAAGGGAGTTTGTCCGCTTGTTGCCAAACGAACGACGGCAGCGCATTGGTGAACGATTGGCCAAGACGAAAGCCCTCTTGCTTTCGCATGGACTCTGGCATCGACTGTTGGAGTTGAGCGAGACCACCCACCCACCCGATGATGAGGCGCTGGAGTCCATCAATCGGGATTACTATGCCCTGCGGGCACCTTGTCCCTTCCTTGAAGAAGAAGTCTGCTCTATTTACGAAGAACGTCCCGCAGCCTGTCGCGAGTTGCTCGTCACCACACCGGCCGAGTGGTGCCAGGATTTGGTGAAGAATCCGGTGGAGCAGATTCAGGTGCCCGTGCGGATCAGTCCGGTATTAGGACTGCTGTGGGGCGAACTGACCAAGACGCCGGCCAGGCTGATTCCGCTTCCGATTGCACTGGACTGGGCGGAACAACACCAACGCGAGAATCAATCGACCTGGCAAGGCACGCAGCTGCTCGACCATGCACTCGACAAGGTGTGGCGTTTCTTAGGTCAGGCGTTTCGGAAGAAGTGGTAGGTAAATAAGTGATGCATGGCGAGCAAGAGGTGCGCGGCGGGCGGGACGAGCGCGCATCGCTCATCACGTGTCACATCGACACTACCCATGACGTCAAAGGAGCGGCGCGAATGCAAAAACCTGTGATTGCCTGTTTGGATCTGGAAGGGGTGCTGGTTCCTGAAATTTGGATCAATGTCGCGCAGAAGACCGGCATCGAAGAACTGAAAATTACAACACGCGAGATGCCGGACTACGATAAGCTGATGAAGCAACGACTGGCAATTCTCGATCGCCACAACCTCTCGATCAGCGATATCCAGGACGTCATCGACAAGATGGGTCCCCTCGACGGAGCCACAAGTTTCATCGCCTGGCTACAGGAACGCTGCCAGGTCATTATTCTCTCGGATACCTTCTATCAGTTTGCCTTACCGCTCATGCGACAGCTCGGTTACCCGACTTTGTTCTGTAATCAACTGGTCATCGACTCGACCGGCAAGATCTTGAGTTACCAGATGCGGATGCAGAATCAGAAAAAGCATTCCGTCGCCGCGTTTAAATCTCTGAACTTCTTTACGATGGCAGCCGGCGATGCCTACAACGATACCGCCATGCTGGGCGAAGCCGATGCTGGATTTTTCTTCAGACCGCCTGACCATCTACCCAAAGAGTTTCCGCAGTTTCCGGTCACGCAGACCTATGACGAGCTTCAGGAGCGGTTTGCGAAGGCGGGTGGATTGCGGGCTTGACCGCGAAGAGGAGAACGAGTTACTCCACGGTGCGTAACACTTCAAGAACCCGCCGACCGTAACGCTCGATCTTCACCTCGCCGATCCCTGGAATCTCCAATAGGCCAGCGGACGTCACAGGCTTTTGGCTGGCCATCGTGCGCAGTGTCTTATCGTGAAAAATGACAAAAGGTGCGACGCCTTCTTCCTCGGCGAGTTCCGTACGAAGCCGGCGGAGGCGCTCAAACAGCTGAGGGTCAGCAAGAGGCGCATTCTGGGCAGCTACGGACCTAAGCCGTTCATGAGACGGCTTCGTCGCCGGTGAGTCTGACGTCCGGTCTTCCGATTTCTTCAGAACTATTGGGTTGACTCTCTGTAAAGCCTCCTGCCCGCGCCTGGTCACATCAAGCGTGGGATACTCCAGATCTTCGACATAGAGATACCCCGCATCGATGAGCTCCTTCACAAGCCGAGTCACCGACTCCTTTGAGCGAGTTCGATAGCTGCCATACGTCGGGCAGCCCTCGGCGCCATTCGCCAGGAGCGCCTTCGATCGGCTTCCGCGGATGATCTCGACAATACGGTTGACGCCAAAGCGTCCGCCACACCACGATACAGTCTCCAAGACAGCGTTCGCACAGGCGTCATCGTCGCGAAGCGCTCGATTGTCTTGCTTCTGTGTCGTCGCACACCGATCACAGAGCCCGCAGGGCCCCAAGGTCCGTTCATCGTCATCGCTGAAGTAGTCGAGAATCGCCAGTTGACGACAAGTCGGAACAGACACATACCCGATCATCTCGTGCAGGAGTGTTCGCATCCGCACCGCACGACCGGTGTTGCCGGGGTCGTTTGATGCCTGTTCAATGAAGTACTCCTGTGTGGCCAGATCCCGCTCATGAAACAGCAAGACACAGGAAGCGGGCTGTCCGTCACGGCCCGCTCGCCCGGCTTCTTGGTAGTACGCCTCGACGCTTCCCGGAATATCAAAATGGACGACCAGCCGAACGTCCGACTTATCGATCCCCATGCCGAACGCATTCGTTGCCACTAAAATCCGAATCTTGTCGCGGCGAAACTCGTCATGCACGAGGCGACGTTCATCGTCGGAGAGCCCCGCATGATAGAAGCCGACCGCTGGGTGAGATTGTCCGAGCCAGCCGGCCACGTCCTCGACGGTCCGTCGTGTGGCGCAGTAAATCAAGATAGTGCCTGTCTGTTGGTCGCGGACCAGACGGTCCATCGTCGTCAATTTGTCGTGACGAGACAGACAGGAGTGTACGGACAAGGCGAGGTTGGTGCGGCGAAACCCGGTGATCAATCGGAGAGGATCGCGCAATGCCAGGCGATCGCAGATATCGGTTTGGACCCGCGAGGTAGCCGTCGCGGTTAGAGCCAAGCACGGAGGGTCGTTGAGTTCCCGGCGCAAGTGGCCGAGTTTCATGTAATCGGGTCTGAAATCGTGACCCCACTGGGAGATACAATGCGCCTCGTCAACCACCAGCAACGACACGAGGCATGACCGGAGAAGCCGGAGAAACCGCTCGTGCTGCATCCGTTCCGGCGCCAGATACAGCAGCTTGAGCCGCTGCAGATGCAGGGCTTGAATGACACGATCGCGTTCTGTTTCGGAGAGGCCGGAGTGAAAGGCCGCCGCCGCAACGGGCCGCTGTGTCAGACTCTCTACTTGATCCTGCATCAATGCGATGAGAGGGGATACAACCAGGGTTAGCCCGGGCAATAAGGCAGCCGGCAGTTGGTAACAGAGCGATTTGCCCTGGCCGGTCGGCATAACCGCCATCGCGTCGCGTCCGGCGAGTACTGCGCGAATGACCTCCTCCTGGCCTGATCGAAATTGCGCGAACCCGAACTGTCGCCTGAGCTGTTGAGTGAGATCGTTCACAGTGAGACACACGAGAAAGAATTATTGAGGCACACGAGAACAGGCCGCACTATAGACACTCGACATACGGCAAACAAGTGACCGACGCCGTCGATTTCTTATCAAGCCAAGGTATCAGCGAAAGAAGAAGCTCCGCAGAGGGGTCCCTGCGTGGCTTTCGTGGTTCTTAGGCTTGAACGGACCACACTCTGGCCGAGCGCATTACGTGTTACGACTGCTTAAAAGTTTATCCAGAGCTGGCCGTAGGCCCAGTCTTGTCCAACCGCGTGGCGACCCAGGTTTTGAGAAATATACGCACCCGGCCACAAGTGGCTATAGGCGGCCTGGAAAGCCAATTTCCCATCCATGAATAGATGGGTCCAGACGAAGTCCAATTCGTCTCCAATATGGGTCGTGGTATTTCCCGCTTTGGAGAACACATACACACCCTGACTCGCACGGTACCAGTTGTCTTGGGCGTTCGCGAGATTGAGGTTTGAGTACCAAATTTCGAGATGATCATTCTCGGTGGGCCGTGCTTGGAGGTTGGCTGAGAAGCTCAACATATTTTTCCAGGCCTGGACGTCCATATAGCCCATGTGGATGTGGTTTGTCGGGAAGAAGTTTTCAAACGTGTTCGCGGTCTTACACGTTCCGTACGCAGCATTCAACGTGCAATTCGCACGGCCGTCACCGGAGGCATAGTCGAAGTTGAAGGCCAACCGCGGTTTCCAGGGCAGCTTGTAAGCCGTGTAGCCGATCCAGTTCCTTGTGGCCCATGCGTTGATATGTAGACACTTGCCTTCCCCGCCTGCGTTGCCGCAGAGGCTGCTGGCGCTGGCAGCGGAGTCGCCCATTTGACCAAACTGATAGACCATTTCGCTGGACAGATCGAGAGCGCCCTTCTTCATCGCGATGCGGCTTCCAACCGTGTGGCGGGTCTGGTCTCCGTGCTTTGACGTGCCCAAGCCCTGGCCTGAAATGTCGCCCGCACCGAGGTTGCTCTTATAGTAGACATAGTACGGTTCGATCAAGAACCCGGGGACCGCCTTAATTTGGTTGTAGAAGATGAACAGGTCAGCATCCCCAGCGGCGTTTCCCGCCTGACCTGTTCCCGCGACATTCGGTTGACCGCTGCCAAGCGACTGGGCTTGGCCAAGGTCGGTTTCTGCAGTTCTGAACCAGCCGAAATGGGAATCCATTACCTTGGTACCGTATTGCATCATGATCCCGTCAAAGGAGTAGCCTGTGTTGGACCAGTCAAAGTGACCGAACAAGCTCTGGTCGCCGAGCACAACGTACTGCCGACCGGCCTTGAGGCTCAGGCCCTCAAGGCCGGCAAAGTTACGAACCAACATATAGGCCGCTCGCACTCCCAGTGAACAGGCTGGTCCGCCTGTCGTATTAGAGTTTGTCCCGCAGCTGTGGGTCAGGGGGTCCCCGTTGTTTCCTGCTCCCCCAGCGCCTGTCGGAGATCCACCGCCTCCCCACGTGCGCGAATCGATGATTTCCATGTAGAAGTTCACGTCCGGCGAGAGGTCGTAGCCGATGCCCAAGCGGGTCATCTGTTGGACAAATTGATCGTTCGCCTTACCTGCAAGGCTGTTGGCTGTCGCGCCCGCGTTGACAACGTTGCAATTTCCAGAGGGTCCGATGCCGCCACCGAAACACGTGTTGTTACGATATTCCGGCCGCACACGAAGATCCGCACGAATCCAGAAATTCTTGAGGTCGAAATTCTTGCCGATCTTCGGGTCGTAGAGCTCGTACGCTTCTTTTTGGGGAATGCCACGGCCGATGACGATGACGTTGGTGATTTTCTCACCCTCCGGCAGTTCGAATTCCGCTTGGGCTGCTGGGGCGCTGACAAAGGACAGGCCCGCGGCCAGGATGGCGGCACTGAAGAAGGTGGCAAGACCGGCACACTCCATCTGTCTTTGGAGGCTGTTTATAGCGCGTTTTCTGTGAATCGGATAACTCCGTCCCCGTGTTCCACAATCACAAACAAATTGACGACTTGAGATACAGCAGCCACGTTGATACGACTTACTTCCACTACTCCAACGAGAGGGCTGTGCGCCGACTCCCGCTGTATTCCTGAGGGCCTCTTACGCCAACTCTTGTCCGGGGGCTCAGTTCCTGGCTTTCAGCTCGCTGTCGGTTCGACGGCCATCTACTCCTTTCTGAAAGACCATGAACAGTGATAAGTGATCAGGAAGAGGACGCTGCCTCTACATCGAAGTGTTCGATAACCGGAGTCGTCTCCACTCCACGCTCGATTACATGCCCCCCACCCAGTTCCTGCAGAACCGGGTCAAGACTCGACATGAGCGGACAATGGTGGATTGAGACCGCTGTCTTGGAAGACGAAAAACAGAGGGAAACTCACACGGCTTTCATTCCTCGAAACCATGCACTCATCACTGACCACCGATCACGCCTTGTCAGGCCTGGCCAGATGTGCCGATGGACTTGGCGTTGTCCTCAGCCTGGTCGCCTGCGGCATTGATTTCCTCTTCCGCTTCTTTCATGGAGGCTTGGAAATCTTGCTCGACCATCTTCACTTCCTGCTGGATCACGTTCAACTCAGGCTCCACTGACTTCCGCAGGTCTTCCGCCGTGTCCTTGAAACCTTTGAGGGCTTTTCCGACTTGCCGCCCGACTTCCGGGAGCTGTTTCGGGCCGAACAGGAGAAACGCAATCACCAGAATGATTAAGATTTCACCTGCTCCCAATCCGAACATGGTTCACAGCCAATGATGCGTGATCGGTTCGGATCGTTCTTGATCATTACCCAGCACGGTCTTCTTACCCCTGTTTCATTTGTCCCGGTTGCGCTGCCGGTGTAGCGGGCGGCGGCTTGACTTCGACTTGCGCGCCAACCTGAGCCGGCGAGGCCGCCTGCGGCTGTGCATTTTGGGATTGCTCCGCCGGCGTCACGTCGATGGCGTCTGCCTCATGGACTGTTTTCTTAAATCCTTTGATCGCTTTGCCGAGACCTTCACCCAGCTGCGGGAGCTTGCCCGCACCGAAAATGATCAACACAATAACCAAGATCAGCATCAATTCCATCCACCCGAATGAACCGAACATCTAGAACCTCACAAAAATCTGATGAGCAATCAGTGAGAGCCCATGAGTCATGCGGAACGTATTGACTGGATACGGGGCGCGTGTATGAATGGACAACGGGTTCATGCGAAAAGCGTCTTGGGTACGAATCACGCTCACGTCAGGCACTCCCTTATGTATAAAATAAGGAAGTTTCCCCCAACCCCTAGGGAAGGCTATAGAAGATTCAAGAGCAAGTCAAGGGAAGGGGAAAGTGGGTATTGCCTCCAGAAAGTCATTCACTGTTCATTGATGGCCCATGAGATTTGCTTCGTCCGCTGCCATTTCCTGTCATGTTTGGTGAATATTCTAGATGTTATACCAGGCTGCAAGATGCCTTAAGGGCTTCCGAAAGGGGCGAGCAAACGTCGGACATGCATGCACAGATTGAGGTTCCTGTGCTCAATATGGCTGGGCGATATCCGCGCAGCTTTTGGCCTGCCTCTACAAGGAATCGGGATAGTGGAAACGAGGGGCGAAAGCCGATACCCATCTACCCTCCGTCTTTGTGCTTGGCGTTCCTTATGCGGTCGGACAAAGCCTTCACTGATCACGGCATTCGTCTAGCCGGAGAGTTAGGCTCTGGTGATTATCCTACCGCGTCGCACTTAGAAGCCCTGAATGATGCCGCCGCCCCAAACTTCATCGTTATGATAGAAGACGGCGGACTGTCCGGGACTCAAGGCTCGCTGAGGTTGATGGAAATGAATACGAATGCTGGTTGAATTTACTGGGTGAAGTGTCGCGGGTGTCGCAGGTGTCGCGTAGCGTACCTTTACGTGAACCTCCGTGGACTTCATTAAGAGAGACGAGTTGAATAGATTGAGGTCACTCACATCGCAGTGGCTTCTTCGCAGTGACTCTTCCGGTCCGAGCACCACAGTATTCGTGGCTGGTTGAACATGTTGGACGTAAAGTCGCTGGCCGGCGGCGATCCCAAGTCCACGGCGCTGCCCGGGTGTGTAGAAGGCGATGCCGTCGTGCGTACCTAAAGATCGGCCCGTTTCATCTACAAAAGATCCGGGTTTCTTGGCTTCAGGAGTTTCCTTTGCGATAAAGGTTCGATAGTCTCCGTGACTGACGAAGCAGATTTCCTGACTTTCCTTCAGCTCATCAGCGGGAAGCCCAAGTGCTTCCACTTCCTGCCAAACCTCCGACTTCTGCATGCCGCCGACGGGGAAGAGGAGTCGGGAGAGCCATTCAGGCTTGAGTCGATACAGAAAGTAGCTTTGATCCTTCTTGGGGTCGACGGAACGATGGAGGACCGAGCTTCCGTCTTGCTTGTGAACGCGAACGTAGTGACCTGTGGCGACATAGCGAATGCCACGCGATTCCGCCAATTCAATAAGCCCTCGGATCTTCACTCGCTCGTTACAGCGCACACAGGGATTTGGCGTGGTGCCACTCGCATACCCCTGCAGGAAATCCTGGATAACTCCTCTCCTGAAGGTTTCGCGGGTGTCGATGACCTCATAAGAGATGTTCAAGATCTTGGCAACGTGCTTTGCAATCCCGATCTTGCAACATCCGCGCTCTTGCCACTTCTTGGATGCGGCAACGGTTTCGTCTTCGTGTTCCCAGACCTGGAGCGTAACGCCATGGACATCATAGCCCTGCCGAACGAGTAACGCAGCGGCAACGGAGCTATCGACTCCGCCGCTCATGCCAAGCAGAACTGTTGGACGGTCCATAGGACCGGTATTGTACTGGGAGGAGCTTCGAAAGGGCTAGAGGTCCGTGGATCGAACTTTCCCGCGGTGAACCGTCAGATCGTGGACATTCTTGTTGGGCGATGGATGTTCTTCTACCCATTTATGGGCGCCCATATCGCACATGCCATGGAAATGGGCTCCGTCTTCAATCGAGATGGCGGGTGTGCGAATATCTCCGATAAGTACCCCAGGCTTCAGAATCTGAAGTTTTTCCGTGGTGGTAACCGTTCCGTTTATTTTTCCGCTGGTCATCAGAACCCCAGCGGAAACGATTCCCTTGATCACGGCATGTTCGCCCACGATCAAGGTGCCGGTGGTATGGATTTCACCCTCAAGGCGCCCGTCGATACGGATGGTCCCATCAAAGTTGACGACTCCCTTGAAGTCGACGCCTTTCCCAAGGAAGGTAAAGTTCTCGTTGTCACTTCCGGCCTGAGTGTTCTTTTCCCCAATGGCCCACATTAGTCTCTCCCGCTCCTTTCAATACACAGCAGGAAGGGAATCCTCATGATGTCTCAGCTTGACAGGACAGGACGCCTGTACACATATAATACCTAGGTATTATAATTCCATGCTCGATCGGCTAGCCATTCGACCTTCGTATCCCAGGCTGTCCCTGTAGGCTCACAGGGTGAAGCATCGTTTCTCGCGGCACTTCGCGCACGCCCTGAGCCATCTCAAGGGTGCCGTTGAAAAGGACGCCTTCCTCAATCGACAACATCGGTGTCTTCACTCCACCGTTGACGATAGCAGGAGCCCGCAGTTTGATTTTCTCTTTTGCGAGGATTTCTCCTGTAATCTTTCCTTTACACACAATCGTCCCTGCTGTAACTTTTGCCGTGATCACGGCTTCCTCTCCAACCAGGAGGACACCTTCTGTATGGATTTCACCGTCAAGAAAACCATCGATCCGCACCGTCCCGTTATAGGTAATTGTGCCTTTGAATTCGACACCCTTTCCAACAAAGGCACTGACATCTTCCCCTGTCTCCGGCCTCGTGGATTGCGAGTTTGACCCATCACCCTCGATTTCAACTTCGTCCGACATCGAGCGCTTGCCTTCCTGCTTGTCCTGTTTCCACATAAAGATCTCCTCCTCTTCTCGTTTGGCAGAATCGGTTAGTAAAGGGTTGGTTTCCGTTATGTGCTGTATCGGTCTGTCCAGAGAAGATATTTAGCGTTGAACGAGAAAAAAGCAATATATATGCCTTTTTCCGACACCGACGAGAGGTCAAGTGAGGAGAGGAAAGTATCTTATGAAAGCAGTGCTTCGACAACACCGTCTAGCTCCTGTGGAGAAAAATAGTGGATGAGGATTTTCCCACCCTGGCCTTTAGGGTGAATCGTCACCTTTGTCGCGAGTCGTTTCTGCAGTCTGGCTTCAAGGTCAATCCATTGGGAATTTCCGGCGGCCTTTCGTGATCGTTTTCTTCCAACTAGCGATGATTCGACCACTTTTTCTGTTTCTCTTACTGAAAGTCCACGCGCGGCAATCATCCTCGCCACTCGCACCTGGCTCTCATGGGACTCCAGACCGAGAATCACCTTCGCATGGCCAGCCGAAAGCGTTCCGATCTCGACCAACTCCTGCACCTCCGAATGGAGATTTGTCAGACGGACAGAGTTTGCCACTGAGGAGCGATCGCATCCAACCCTCTGCGCAATAACGTCCTGTGTGAGTCCAAATTCGTTCATCATTCGTAAATACGCACGCGCGGTTTCCATTGGATTCAAGTCTTCGCGCTGCAGATTCTCCATCAATGCGAGCAATAAGGATTCTTGATCACTACAATTCCTAATCACCGCTTGAATTGTTTCCAGTCCTGCCTCCTTCGAAGCCCGCCACCGCCGTTCTCCGGAAATCAATTCAAATATTCCGTCACCTTTGCGACGAACCATGACTGGCTGCAGGACCCCACTTTCTTTAATAGAAGCGGTCAGTTCAGCAAGTTCTTCGAGAGCAAAGATACGCCGAGGCTGATGCCTATTCGGAACGATGGCGTCTATCCGCAAATGCTGGACATCACCCGATTCAATCGGCTGGCTCACCTTAGCAGATGGTAAGAGTGCATCGAGTCCTTTACCGAGCGCTTTTTTCTCCATGGGCAAGAAACTCCTTGGCTAGAGCAACATAAGCCTGAGAACCCGCTGATGCCACGTTGTACAAAACCCCTGGACGACCATAACTCGGTGCCTCTGCGAGTGAGACATTGCGTGGGATGACCGTCTGATACACCTTTTCAGCAAAGTGTGAACGTACTTGCTCGGCAACCTGACGAGCCAACGTATTGCGCACGTCAAACATTGTCAAGACGATACCCTCAACACTCAGGTCTGGATTAAGGGTCTGGCGAACTCGATCAATGCTGCCAATAAGGCGCGTCAAGCCTTCCATTGCATAGTATTCGCATTGAACGGGAATCAGCACTGAATCTGCGGCAGTGAGGGCATTAATTGTGAGAATTCCAAGAGCAGGGGGACAGTCAAGAAAAATCACGTCATAATTTTCTAGTACTCCTTTAATCACATCTCTCAAATAACTCTCCCGATTCTCAACATTGACTAACTCAATCTCTGCTCCAGAAAGATCAGCGTTTGCAGGCAAGAGAGAGAGGCCTTTCACCGGTGTTTTCATACAGGTTTCTTCACATTTACTATTTTTAATCAAGCAGTTATATACTGTACTGCTCAATGATCGAGGATCAAAGCCTAGCCCGCTTGTAGCATTTCCCTGTGGATCCATATCAACTAAGAGAACAGATCTTCCCTCTAGGGCGATAGCCGATGAAATATTTACAGATGTTGTTGTTTTTCCTACGCCTCCTTTTTGATTTGCAACTGCGACGACTTTTCTCATTTAAATGCTCATGAACTTTATTAGTGTTGATGTTCCACGTGGAACATCAGACTGACCGACCTTGCGAAGTTGCTAAAATTGAAATTACTCTCTGCCCAACCCCACCTGGAAGGTCAAACATGTACTCAGTTACCAATGACCAATCTGTTCCGAGTTCTAACTTATTGATTGGACGTGATAAATATAGAATTACTCTCCCACCTGTGGCCAACAGTCTTAGGCCTTTTTGTAGAATGCAATCATATTTCAGTGCACGAGTAGTAATGTAATCAAATGTCTGATCTGAAATATCTTCGGTCATGAATCGTTCTAGAGTTCCATCGAATATTTTCACTCTCTCAAGACGTAAAAGACCAACTATAAAATGTAGAAATGAGATCTTCTTTTTTGCCGGCTCAATCAGCGTTATATTCAGATCTTTTCGTGCGATTCTCAGTGGAATTCCTGGAAAACCTGCCCCTGTTCCAATATCAAGCAATCGTGCTCCATACCTGATTTTTTCTGCGTTCAACCCAGCAAGGGAGTCAACAAAATGCTTAACAATGATCTCCTCATCCAATGTAATACTGGTCAGATTGACTGATCGATTCCAGATTCGAAGCTGTTCAAGATAGATCATAAATTGTCTAATTTGATCAGCTTGGAGAAAAACCCCAATTTCTTCTGAACATTTCTTGATAAATGAGGAAAGAGGATGAATCTGTTCCACGTGGAACAATTACGTGAACGCACAGGTCAGGTCAAGGGAAACGTTTCTATACTGGATGAGATTTATTTTTGTCTGACTCTAGGGAGTCACTTGCTGAGTGGAGTGATATTTGTATCTTTCTATTGCAACAACAAGTAGTGACATGGCAGCAGGTGTCACACCTGATATTCTTGAGGCTTGTCCGATCGTTTCCGGTCTCACTTTTTTAAGCTTCTCACGAACTTCCCGTGAAAACCCTGAAACAATGTCGTAGTCGAAAGTCTGTGGGATAAAGGTTCGCTCAAATTTCTTGAATTTCTCAATATGATGAAGCTGTCGTCGAATGTATCCTTCATATTTGATTTGAAGCTCTACTTCATCAGCAATCTCAATATCTTCAATCGCATCAATTTCTAGAGTTCTTAAGAGATCTCGATAGGTTGATTCCTGCCTTCGAAGGATCTGCGCAATGGTCTGTGCAGAGGAGACATCATGAAGATAAGTATCTTTTGTTCGTGTACGGACCGTTTCAGTCAATCGTGGTCTTGCTTGATTCAGACGCACCACTTCTTCTTCGATCGCGAGCTTCTTCTTCACAAACCTGTCATAGGATTTGCTTTCGACCAATCCGACTTCGTGCCCGACCTGCATAAGTCGTAGATCTGCATTGCTGTGACGCAGAAGCAATCGGTATTCGGCTCTTGATGTAAACATCCGATAGGGCTCATGAGCATCTTTTGTGATGAGATCATCGATCAGTACACCTATGTATGCTTGCGAACGATCTAGGACCAATGGAGGTCTGTTTCTCAACTTCAGCACGGAATTAATACCAGCCATGAGACCCTGTGCGGCTGCCTCCTCGTAACCAGACGTTCCGTTGATCTGCCCAGCGTGATACAACCCATTGAGATATTTTGTCTCAAGTGTCTGGTGGAGTTGACGAGGTGGAAAATAATCATACTCGATCGCATAGCCTGGTTTGAGTATTCTGGCCTGCTCCAACCCAGGAATTGTCTTGAGCAGCGCCACTTGGACATCAACTGGGAGGCTTGTCGAAATGCCGTTTGGGTAAAACTCCTCGGAATCAAGTCCCTCTGGTTCAATAAAGATCTGATGTCGTTCTTTTTCCGCAAAGCGCACCACCTTGTCCTCGATGGAAGGGCAGTACCGTGGCCCTATGGATTCAATCACGCCGCTGTACAGCGGCGAACGATCAAGATTCTCTCTGATGATTTCATGTGTCTGCCGATTCGTATAGGTTAGGTAACACAGGACTTGTCTGGTCGTGATTCTCGGTGTTCGATACGAAAATGGCGGAGGCGGATTGTCGCCGGGCTGGGGAATCATGACGGAAAAATCAATCGTGTCTTTGTCCAATCGAGGGGGGGTGCCGGTCTTCAGGCGTCCAGTTTCAAACCCGAGATCCCGCATACAATCAGACAAGTGTTCCGCAGAAGCCTCTCCTGCGCGACCAGCCGGAAAATGGTTGAGCCCAATATGGATAAGTCCCTTAAGGAATGTTCCCGATGTTAAAATAATAGCCTTTGCGGCAATCGTCTCGCCTGAGCCAATCACGACACCGTTAACTGACCCGCCGACCGTGAGCAACCGATCGACTACTCCCTCGGCAATTGTGAGATGGCTCTGAAGAGCGAGCGTTTCCTGCATCGCGGCACGGTAGAGGGCTTTATCACACTGCGCGCGCAACGCCCGCACAGCCGGCCCTTTGCTCGTATTGATGAATCGAAACTGAATGCCGGCGCGGTCCGTGTTTCGCCCCATTTCACCGCCGAGGGCGTCGATCTCTTTTACGAGGTGGCCTTTGGCAATCCCGCCGATAGCGGGATTGCACGACATCTGCGCGATCCGACCCTGCTCCATCGTCAGGAGCAGTGTTTTCGCACCCATTCGTGCCGCCGCCAGCGCCGCCTCGCACCCGGCGTGGCCTCCTCCCACTACGATCACCTCAAATTCCAAGGCCAACGGTTCCTCCTTACTTGCCTATGCAGAATTCTGAAAAGATCTGGTGCAAAATCTCGTCGGAGGTGATCACGCCCGTAATCTCTCCGAGGGAGTCACCTGCCCCGCGAAGGTCTACCGCCACAAACTCAGGCTCAACGCCTCTGCGGGTTGAATCCAGCGCCTCTCGAACCGATACTCCTGCATGCTCCAGCGCCAGACGGTGGCGAACGTTTGTCACCACCACCCCTTCATTGGATTCCAAGGAGGCCTGCGACAAATGCATTCGGATTGATTTCTTCAACAACTCCAACCCCGCACCCGTTCGCACAGATATGGGAAAGACCTTGCGAGCTGTACGTTCCTCAACCAGGCCGGACAACCGCTTTAACGATGTGGCGTCCACCAAATCGCTCTTGTTGATGAGTACCATATCTAGGCGGCCGTCCGGCGAGGGAACGAACTCACTCAAGTCGTCCGTATTGAGCTCGGCGGCATCGAGAACGTGTAGAACCATATCTCCATGCTCCTGAGCCGACATCGTTCGTTTGATCCCTTCCAGCTCGACCAGGTCCGTGGTTTCACGCAACCCTGCGGTGTCCACCAACGTAATCATGAGGCCATCCCATACCACGGACTCTTCAAGGACATCACGTGTGGTTCCTGGAATGTCCGTCACGATCGCCCTTTCCTCCCGAAGCAGACGATTCAGCAAACTTGACTTCCCCACGTTTGGCCGACCTACGATGACGACGCGCGCCCCCTCTCGAAGTACTCTCCCTCTCTCGGCAGTGGCTAGCATCGCTTGGATTTCATCAAGCGTCTCTTGGAGAGACGTGATCAATTCATCTCGCCCGATAAAAGAAATATCCTCTTCAACAAAATCAATCCCAGCCTCGACGTGCGCCAACATGCCTAAGAGTCGAGTTCGCAGTCGATCAACCTGCTGTCCCAACTCTCCCCTGAGATGCCGTTGTGCGATCTTGAGCCCAGCCTCAGATTTCGCTTTGATCGTATCAAGAACCGCTTCTGCCTGAGACAAATCCAAACGCCCATTCAAAAACGCCCGCTTGGTAAATTCTCCCGGTTGAGCCAAACGAGCACCGGCAGCGATACACGCTTCACACACCCGACCGAGGACGACACCACTCCCATGACAATGGATCTCCACCACATCCTCAGCTGTGAACGACCGAGGCCCCTTCATAAACGCGACAAGACCTTCGTCGATGACTCCATCACTCGGTCGAGTTCGGGTCCGAACGGAATCAGTGTTTACGGAAGAGACACCTGGTCCGAGAATATCGGCCAGCTGGAGGGTATGGGAAGGGATTGTACCAAGCGACTGGTTCGAGCGTAGTCGAACAATCTTCTCTGCGACATCAAGCGCTCCTGGTCCGCTGATTCGAACAATGCCGATGCCACCCTCACCCACCGGGGTTGCAATTGCACAAATCGTGTCCTCAGGTGCTCCATTCATAGATACGATTACATTCTCTTGTAATGCTCACCCGCAACCGCCTGGACGTCGCATGGCCAAGGAGTCGAAGTCCAGTCACTTCTTCTCAGCCCCTTCATCAGAGGCCGGCAGCAGCGATCGGTTTCGAAAAATGAATCGATCCGTGACGAGTTGCTGTCCGATGGTGAGCGTATTATTTGTCAACCAATACAACACCAGGCCAGCGGGAAAATTGATGAAAAGAAACGTCATGAAGGCCGGCAACATCATCATGATCTTTGCCTGCGTGGGATCCATTGTCGTGGGAGTAATCTTCTGCTGAATCATCATCGTAAGGCCCATGGTGATCGGCAACACATAGTAGGGATCCTGCACCGAGAGATCGGTAATCCACAGTCCGAATGGGGCCTGGCGCAGATCAATTGTCATATACAAGATGTTAAACAGCGCCACGAATACCGGCATCTGCAGCACCATTGGCAGGCATCCACCCACCGGATTCACCTTGTGGTCCCGGTAGAGCTTGATCAGCTCCTTGTTCAGGCGGTCCCGATCGTCTTTAAACTTTTCCTGCACCGCCGCGACCTTCGGTTGAATCACCTGCATCTGCTTCATCGACTTGTAGCTCTTGTATTGCAGGGGGACAAAGAGCGTCTTGATGGCGACAGTCAGAAGAACGATCGTCAATCCATAGTTATGGGTGTATTCGTTGATAAAACGCAGCACGTAGAAAATTGGCTTGGCCACCGCTTTGACCACACTCCAGCTACCATAAACAAACCATCCAAAATCAATCGTATCTTCCAGGCCAATTTGCAAATTTCGAAGGGTGTCATACTCTTTTGGGCCGGCAAATAGCTGAAGCTCGAGGGTCGCTCCCGACGAGGTGACCGGCATGCGAACACTGGTGGAAACCAGCTTGTCTCCCTCTTTCTTCACCAAGACAGCCGAGCCCTGCTTGGGGATCAGTACGGATAAGAAATATTTGTCTTGCAATGCAGCCCATTGGACGGTCCCCTTACGTTCCAGTTCAGAATCTGGCGTTTCCTTCTCAACCTTATCGTCGACGAGTGAAGCCGACCCGATCAGACCGATGAACCCATCCCCCCATTCAACAATGCCGAAGTTCGTCCCCAATACGACATTGACTGAGCCGTCCAGGCCACTTTCCTTCAGAGCAATGTCCACCACATAGCTATTGGCATGAAAGGTGAGCTGCTTTTCGAGACGCACGCCTGTTGCTGCGTTTTCATAGTAGAACGTCACATGCCCGGTGGGATGAGTCTGGTCCAGGGTCGTGAAATCTTTTTCAACCCTGTAGATCCCTTCACCTAGTTCTTTGGCAAGAGCGGCATCGTCAGGAATGACCGTTAAGGGCCCCTGAAAGTTGCTTCCTTGCCTCACAAGCTGGACAGCAGGCCGCTCCTTTGAGCTATCTCTATAGCGGTTGAGTTCCCAGCTCGTCATCACCGCCCCGCGGGTTGTGAACTTGGCACGATAAAGATTCGTGTTCACCTCAACAGTGTCTGCTGCCGCCGGTCCATTTTCCGGCTCACGAGGCTGAACATCTTTCACCGCGCTCTTCACGGAAGAAGTCTCGCCGGCTGGGACGTGTGCAGTCTCAGCCGCTGGGTCTACGACAGAAGGTGACGGTGCTTGGCTTGGCGAAAGCGCCGGGGATTCCGAAGTCGTCGGTTGCTCAGGAAGTACTCCAAACTCTTTGAGCACATACTCATAGCCGAAGATAATTCCAAGCGAGAGTACCAAGAACACAATGACGCGCTTTTCCATGCGAAGACTGTACTTTCCTTAAAATGTAATCGCCGCTACTTGACCGGGTCTTCTCCCCCGGGATGGAAGGGATGACACTTCATGAGACGGACCACTGCCAAGCCGAGTCCTTGCAACGTGCCATACCGGCCAATCGCATCCAGGGCATACTGCGAACAGGTCGGCTCGAATCGGCATGCTCGGCCGAACAACGGAGAAATTATGATGCGGTACCCCTGAATGATCCACAGGCATAGATGCCGCATGTCAATCTGACCTGGGGCGAAGAAGGTGAACACGCTGCAGGGACATTTCCCACATCTGTTTCAACTCTTGGGATGGCTGCAAAAGAGCCTCCCGCTTCGGGAATACGAGAAGGGCCTGGCCAGGGACCAGGTCCTGGTGCAGCTGTTTCACGAGTGCACGAAAGACTCGCTTTGCTCGATTACGTCGGACCGCATTCCCGAATCGCTTGCCGACGACAATCCCGACCCGACTGGGAGCCTCATCCATTTTATACGCCAACAGATTGAAAAGCGTCGTCGAGATCCGTCGCCCGTGGCGCTTAACCGTTTCGATATCCCGGCTCGCTCGTAAGAAAATGTCCTTCTGTCCTTGCGGCTTTGCCATCTCCAAAAAGATCATCCCACCGCAGCGCCATCCATCATGATCCTGGGAAGGAATGTTCGTGGCAGGTGAACGCACGCAACCCAACATGCAGCGCGAAGAGACCGGAGAGCGAACTGGGAAGCACCCGCAGACCAGGCACAGCGGTCTAGACAGTCAACCGCGCTCGCCCTTTGGCCCGCCGGCGGGCTAAGACCTTACGCCCGTTCTTGGTGCTCATGCGTTTCCGAAAGCCGTGCTCGCGTTTCTTCTTTAAGTTGGATGGCTGTTGAGACGTAAATGACATGACCCTCCTCTCACAACATCATAAAATGGGTACGTTTTGAACGAACGGTGCATTATATGAGCGGCTTTCTGACCTGTCAATTTTGTGGCGTGCCCATCTTGTGGCTTTCTCGGACAAGTCGCCCTGTCCGGCTAAGTGCGTATTTCTTGAGGCGCTTTTGTCCTCACGACACCAGACCGCCACAGAATTTCTCGGCACGTCCTGCCGCACTGACGGTTCAAGTATTGGAATTACCATATATTTTTTTCATACAGCCGAACCTATTCCTGGCACTGAGCTTGCTGGGATGCTATAGAACACCCTCACATTCCGATGTTGACCTGATCGTGGTCGTCAGTGCCGCAATAACCACGATCTAGATGTTCTATAAAGTAGCCCATCCGCTCGAGGTTGGTCACGAGTCGAGGATCGGGAAACGACTAGCGCAGTGACTTCTGTTGAGTTTTTAGGGAGGACACACATAATGCAGATAAGACGGACCTTAGCACCCCTTGCCCTTGCCGCTCTATTGGCGACCGGATGTGCAAAGGCACCCACAGAACAAATAGAGGCAGCAGAGAAGGCTGTCAGGGAAGCCCAGCAGAGTGGTGCCGGCACATACACAGCTGAAGAATACGCAAAGCTGGAGGGTACCCTCGCCGCCCTGAAGAAAGAAGTCGAAGACCAGGATGGGAAATTCGCTCTCTTCCGGGACTATGGCAAGGCCGAACAGCTCGCATCCTCTGCCAAAGTTGACGGCGAACGGATAACGATTGAGGCGGTCAAGAAGAAAGAGGAAGCCAAAGCTGCGGCCCTGCAGGCCCAACAGGTTGCGCACGAGGCGGTCAAATCCACCCAGGACTTAGTCGACAAAGCACCGGTCGGAAAAGATCGTGCTGCGCTCGAAGCCATCAAGACCGATGCGCAAGCCCTCAAGTCTTTACTGAACCAGGTTCAGATCTCGCTTGACAAAGAAGATTATCCAGCCGCACAGGCCCAAGCCAAGGCCATCCATGATATGAGCCAGACCGTCTCAGCCGAAATTCAGAATGCCTTAGCGAAGGCGGGAAAGGGAAAACCCTCTCCTTCAAGGAAAAAGTAGGGTAGCATTTCCGTATGGCCTATGGGTACATGAGTCGTGCACTCGTCACCTGGGGCATCTGTGTCATGCTTCTGGCCGGATGCGTTCAGGCCGTTCCGTCGGACCTGCTTGCTGCAATCGAGGCCATCGATCACGATTTGATCGCATTGCGCGCTCCGGAGGCGGCGCCTGAGGAATATGCCCACTTTGTACGGCAGTGGGTCTCGCTCAAGGCGCGTGTGCGATCGGATGACGATCTCATCCGGTGGCCATGGGAGTCGAACGACCTCGAAGACGAACTCAGGCGGTTGCACGACGAGGGCGGAAGCACCGTCGTCCGGCTGAATGACCGGCAAGCCACCCAAAGCCGGACGGCAGAATCCAAGCTCACCCGTCTTGAAGAACGCCTCCAACACATTGCCTCACAAGTCGAATCGATTGACGGACGCATTGTGCTGGGGGAAAAACCGGTTCAAACGGACTTACTTATCAAGCAGGCCCGCTCCTTCTTTGAACAGAAAGACTACGAGCGATCCATCCAGGCTGCAGAGAAAGCGAGCCATGCCCTCCTCGTCCAGACCGCTGTGCTGACTCGGGAACTGGGGCGCTACGCGGACGACAAGCGGATTACACATTGGCAGACCATGGCCAAACAGACAGTCGAATGGTCACGGGTACACCGGTCAACCGCGATCGTCGTCAGTAAGGCAGACCGGGTATTGACCCTCTACAAGAACGGGCGCACGGTGCTGTCATATTCTGTTCGATTAGGATTTAACGGGATCCGGGAGAAGCAGTTCCAAGGCGACGGAGCTACGCCGGAAGGCCGCTACCGTGTGACCGCCATGCGTGGTCAGGGACAGACGCAGTTTTATCGCGCGCTCGCCTTGGATTATCCCAATGCAGAGGATCGTCGGCGATTCAAACTGGCCAAGAGATCGGGAAGGATCGCCTCGGCTAAAACTATCGGCGGCCAAATTGAAATCCATGGAGTGGAGAACGAACTCATGGCACAGACGCTCGGTTGTATCATGCTCGACAACCCGCACATGGCCGCCCTTTTTGAGCGTGTCTCCACCGGGACACCGGTCACCATCGTCGGTGCATTGACCGGACAGAACTCGGTCGCGCTCGCCTTGGCCCAGTTAGAGAATCGAAAAGAAGAAACCTGAGTGTAAGCTCATGGCGCGGATGCCGTTCTCTTTTTCAGCGATGATCCTTGTTGGATGGCTGGTAGCCAGCGTGCTGCCTGGCAGTCGGATGATACCCGCAAGCCCCGAAACCCTCCGGCCCTCTGCGCGTGACGAAACGCGCGTTCACAGTCTTCAAGCGCGCTACAAGACGCTGTCCAGACAACTGTCCCAATTCATGCCGCATCAGCCCTATATCTTGGTGGATACGGCTCGCAACCATCTCTACGTCAAACGGCAGCAGGAAATCGTCATCGACGCCATTGCCTCGACCGGAAGCGGGATCATTCTCGACAAACCCGGGGACAGGAATAGCCAATGGGTATTCGATACGCCACGTGGAGAGTTCCTTGTGCAGTCGAAACTCACCAATCCGATCTGGGTGAAGCCCGATTGGGCCTTTGTCGAAGAGGGCCTGGTGGTCCCCAGGAATCCTGCCGATCGCGTGGAGCAGGGCGTCCTAGGCGAGTACGCCTTGGGATTTGGGAAAGGCTATTTCATCCACGGCACGCTGTATACCCGCCTGTTGGGGAAAAACGTCACGCATGGTTGCATTCGACTGAATGATGGCGACCTCAAAAGTGTCTACCAACTCGCTCGAGTGGGGACACCGATCATGATTTTCTAATCGCGTACTGCCGGCGCAGAAACCATCCATGAGCCTCTGCGCAATCCTTCTTTTCCTTCTGTCCTTCACCTCCCCAAGCCGGGCAGCGGACGTTGAGGCGTTTCCCGACCTCAGCCTCAATGATCCAAGCGCACTGCGGGAGGCGTCCCGTGTCCTTGAGGAAGAACTCAAGCTGGCGGCTCGCCCTCAGACCTACGTACTTATTGATCTCGTCACACGCACCATCCGAATCAAAGGCCGTGGCATCGAATTCCATCACATCCCTATTGTCGCTTGGTCTGCCAGATCACAACGAAATATGACGGGCATCTATCGGCTGATCGCGCGACCTTCGATCGTCCGGCGAAAGATCGATCCACCCGCGACCGTCGAGCAAGAACCGATTTCGCTGGCCGACATGCCTGTCGACTATGCGCTGTCGTTCACTCCGCTACTGACCATCGACGTTGTACCAGCGGCAGGGAACAATCCGCTTCAATGGATTGTGTCCTCTGGGAAAAGGTGGTGGCAGAACTTGAAAAATTGGGGGGACGCGCTCCTCACAGACCAGCCTGCTGCACAGGACGCTCATCTGCAACTGGCGGTCTCCGCCGAACACGCACAGTCTTTGGCCTGGTCGCTTGTCGATGGCATGTCCTTCGTGATTCGTCGACCTACCGATGAATAGATGAGTGGTGTTGTGAGTCGGCGTTGCCTTTTCCACTCTGGATTCATAAGATACCAGGCGATTCCCCACTCATCCCACAATACCAATTTCACAGAGGGAGCTTTCATGCCTGCACCATCGCACGGAAAACTTGCACCGACATTTCACGAGGCAATCAGCTCAACCCTTGAGGCCCTGAGTCGCACGCAGGTGATTGAACGGCTGTGGGCAAAAGATCATCGGCTCTGGAAGCCGGATCCCAAGGAGATTACTGACCGCCTTGGCTGGTTGACCGTGCACGATCAGATGCGGCAACAGCTTGAGAACCTCCGACGCTGTGTGTCGGCAGCACAGGATATGCGAATCACGGATGTTGTGCTGCTCGGCATGGGCGGCAGCAGCCTTGGGCCGGAAGTCCTCCGTACGTCGTTTGGACCTCAGAAAGCATTTCCTCGATTCTGGGTTCTCGACTCAACCGTTCCCGGCTGGATTCGTCGGGTGACCGGTGCCATGACTCCAGCCCGAACACTCTTCCTCGTCGCGAGTAAGTCCGGAGGTACCATCGAAGTCATGTCGCTCTTCGCTCACTTCTGGAGCCTTGTGACGAAAGCCAAGGGGAATCACGGCGGGAAACAATTCGTCGCCATCACCGATCCAGGAACTGGTCTGGAGAAGATGGCGGAGGACTATGGGTTTGGGCAGACCTTTACGAATCCTGCCGACATTGGTGGACGGTATTCCGTTCTCTCCTTATTCGGTCTCGTTCCCGCTGCATTGCTTGGCCTCAATATTCCTCGACTCTTGGACCGCGCGGCCGGCATGGTGGAGCGATGCCGTGCACACACGGTAATCGAGTTAAATCCTGGCGCCTATCTCGGTGCAGCCATGGGGGGGCTCGCCAAAGCCGGTCGTGACAAAGTGACGGTCATCGCGTCGCCTTCCCTTTCAACCTTTGGTCTTTGGGTTGAACAGCTCCTCGCTGAGAGTACCGGCAAAGAGGGCACGGGCCTCATTCCCGTGGCGCAAGAGCCTGTCCTGGCGCCGACCGCATATGGAACGGACCGCTTCTTCGTCTATCTGCGGCTCAAGGGAGAGAAAACCCTTGTCCTTGATAGACACGTTCAGGCGCTGACCAAAGCCCGACATCCCGTTCTCCAGATCGACCTCCATGACCGGTATGACTTGGGGGCCGAGTTCTTTCGATGGGAGTTTGCCACGGCTATTGCCGGACATGTGCTCAGCATCCACCCATTCGACCAGCCGAACGTCCAAGAGAGCAAAGACAACACCAATCGTGTCCTGGGAATCTTCCAGTCAACAGGGCGTCTGCCGGAACAAGCAAGCAGCAATCCCAAACAAGCCGCGCAGGATCTCTCGATCCATCTCCAGGCTGGCGCGTATGTGTCCGTCCTGGCGTATACAACCCCATCGCGTGCATTCGAGGTAGCCGTGCGCCGCCTCCGCAAAGTCCTCATGTCACAGCACCACATCACCACGACATTTGGGTACGGCCCTCGCTATCTTCATTCAACGGGGCAACTCCATAAAGGCGGTCCTAATACCGGCATCTTCCTGGAATTAGTGGATCGCATGACTCCCGATGTGGCGATCCCAGGCAAACCCTTCTCGTTTGGAACCTTGGCCCGAGCTCAGGCTGCGGGCGATGTGGAATCACTGCGCGCGCACCATCGTTATGCCATTCGCGTCCAGCTAGGGCGCAACCAAGCGGCCACGGTGAACGCGATAGCGGCGGCCCTTGCGCCGGCACGATCCCCGCGCCGGGAAGCGACAACCAAGAAACGGCGCCGTAGGTCTGGCCGCTGACATGGCGGTCACGCCTGACATCCTCCTCGCACGCGATGGTCAGGAGTGGGCCCATGACGCAGCCGCCCTTCTCCTTCGCATCAGCGAACAATCCATCCGATCCAACGGCCGGTTCCTTGTCGCTCTGTCGGGTGGGGCCACTCCTAAAACCCTATACCAGACCTTGACCGCGCCTGAATGGAAGGGGCGATTCAATTGGCCACAAACCATTTTCTTATTTGGAGATGAACGTTGCACGCCACCGGAACATCCCGAAAGCAATTTCGGGATGGCGCAGGCGACGCTGTTTCAGCCGTTAGGCATTCAGCCCGATCACATTTATCGGATAAAAGGCGAGCAGCAAGACCCGGCGTCCGCCGCACAGGAGTATGAGAATACACTGCGGCGGCTCACGCATTGCCTCGCTCCAGAACTCCCTCGAATCGACTTGATCCTTCTCGGTCTTGGAGAAGACGGACATACCGCGTCGTTGTTTCCTGGAACGGCAGCCCTTCAGGAGCAAAGGCGGGTCGTCACAGTCGGTCAAGCGCCCAAAGGTATCCGATCTCGCCTCACGCTGACTCTAGGTGTGATCAACCGAGCGACTGTGGTACTGTTCCTGGTCACCGGTTCGAGTAAAGCGTCCATCGTGCAAGCGATTTTGGAGCCGCAGCGTGCGGAGGACCGGACGTTCCCGGCGGCCATGGTCGCACCGGAAGCAGGTCAACTGATTTGGATGCTTGACCACTCTGCAGCGGCACGAATAACCGTTCGCCACTGAGAGATTCGAGACTAAGAGGGAACATGATCCTCGCAGGCGATATCGGGGGCACAAAGACCAACTTGGCCCTCTATGAGTGGACGACTGAGCGAACAGAGCCGATTCGTCTTGAGTCCTTCCACAGCAGCGACTACACATGCCTCGAAGAGATTCTCGAAGAGTTCCTGACGCCGCCCAAGCCACCGATACCCCTGGATGCCGTAGAGACTGCAAACCCCGACAGCGACGATGTACAGAAGGACCTTCCGCCCGCCGAACCCATCAAGCTTGCGGCTGCCTGCTTCGGCGTCGCGGGACCAGTCATGGACAACTGTAGCCATACCACCAATCTTCCCTGGGTTATCGATGGCCCGTGCATTGCCAAGCAGTTCGACATTCCTCACGTGCAACTGCTCAACGACCTCGAAGCAACCGCCTATGGAATTTTGTTGCTGCGCCCTGACGAACTCGCGGTGCTGAACCCCGGCACCCCGTCGAGAAAACGACAGGCTCTGGCACTCATTGCTGCCGGAACGGGACTGGGTGAAGCCATTCTCTTTTGGGACGGCAAATCATATCGCCCCATGCCGTCGGAGGGAGGCCATACGGACTTTGCCCCCAACAACGACTATGAAATCGAATTGCTCCGGTATCTGCGCAGCCAGTATCTCCATGTCAGTTACGAGCGGCTGCTCTCAGGGCCAGGATTGTACGCGATCTATGAGTACATCCGCGACACGAAGAAAAATGAACCCACGTGGCTAGCGGAAAAGATCAAGGCCGGCAACCCGGCCGCTGAAATTTCCGAAGCCGGTTTGAAAGGACAAGCCGAGATCGCCAAGCAAGCCCTGGATCTCTTCGCATCGATTTATGGCGCGGAGGCAGGGAACCTGGCTTTGAAAGCGCTCTCGCTCGATGGCGTCTACGTCGGCGGCGGCATCGCACCGAAACTCATCAAGAAACTCCAAGATGGCACGTTTATGAAAGCGTTTACCAACAAAGGACGGTACAAGCGCTTGCTGAGCACCATGCCCGTGAAAGTCGTTATGAACCAGCAGACAGCGCTGCTCGGCGCGGCGTCCGTTGCCGGCGCTCTCTCCCACGCTCCGACACCATGACACCACAGCCAGATCTCGACAGCCTCAAGAAAGCCGCCGCCTTGAAAGCCGTCGAATTTGTCCGCGACGGCATGGTCGTCGGACTCGGGACGGGGTCTACTGCGAAACATATGGTGATCGCGCTGGCTGAGAAGATCCGTGCGGGTATGAAACTGCGGGGCGTGCCCACGTCACAAGAAACGGCCGCACTCGCCAGACAGTCCGGCATTCCCCTCATCGATGCAGAAAATCGCTGGGAAATCGACGTGGCTATCGATGGAGCCGATCAGGTTGATCCCGGTTTCAATCTGATTAAAGGTGGTGGTGGAGCGCTCTTGAAAGAAAAAATCGTTGCCGCCTCAGCCGCGCAATTCATCGTCTTGGTCGACTACACGAAGCAAGTCCCCGTGCTTGGCGGCTCCTTTCCACTCCCTATCGAGGTCATTCCCTTTGGCTGGGGAAGTACGGTACGGGAAATTGAAACGCTGACCAAGAGTCATGCGGTACTCAGAGCGCGCAACGGAGCCCCGTTCAAAACCGAGACCGGGAACGTGATTGTGGATGTGCACCTTGCGCGGATCGACCAGCCGCGAGATTTGGAAATCGCCTTGAACCAAATTCCAGGGATTGTCGAAACCGGCCTCTTCGTCGGACGGACGAACGTCTTGATCGTTGGCACACCCCAAGGTGTCCAAATCCAACATGCTCCGAGGAGATGAGGACCCACTCAGCAGACGCGATATGTGTGTTGTGCTGGCCAAACAGGCCCGCTTCCTCTTGGCCCTTCCGATAGCACATATCATTTTCTCCCCATTCGCACCTCCTGGTGCGGAAGCCACCATGAGTGGGCCGAAAGGTGACGATATGAATGTTGATGAGATTTCCAACAGGGTCGATCCCTATCGACTACCCAGGCACGTGATTCCGACTCGATATGACCTTCGGCTCGAGCCTGATCTCACGACCGCAACCTTCACAGGTCGGGCAACGATCACCCTCACGGTCAAGCAGGCGACACAAACGGTCCTTCTCAACGCCGCTGATCTCACCATTGCATCAAGCGTGCTGGAAGAATCAACAGGGCAACGACTCACCGCTACCATCGAGCTGGAAGATTCGATTCAGCGAGCTCGGCTCTCATTCCCGGAATCCATCCCACCGGGCGAATGGCGGCTGCACCTCTCCTTTCAAGGGAAACTGAACGACCAACTGCGCGGGTTCTATCGCAGCACCTATAAAGATCAATCGGGAAAGACGCAGATGCTGGCTGTCACACAGTTCGAAGCCACCGACGCGCGCCGGGCATTTCCCTGTTGGGATGAGCCGGACTTCAAAGCCGTATTTGCCGCGACTTTGGTCATTGATCCACACCTGACCGCTGTGTCGAACACCGTGGTCATTTCGGAATCCATCGAAGTCGGCAAGAGGGTGGTGCGCTTCGCCGACAGCATGAAGATGTCGACCTATCTCGTCGCATTCATCGTTGGACACATTGAAGCGACGGCACCGGTGTTCGTCGGGAAGGCGCCGCTCCGACTCTGGACCGTTCCCGGCAAACAACCACTCACGCCGTTCGGGCGCGACATTGCGGCGGCCTCGCTGAAGTTTTTCGAAGACTACTATGGCGTCCCGTATCCTGGCGACAAGCTGGATCTCCTGGCCATTCCCGACTTCGCCTCCGGCGCGATGGAGAATCTCGGGGCCATTACATTCAGGGAAACTGCGCTGCTCGTCGATCAACGTGCCGGAACCCATGGCGAGCTCGAACGGGTTGCCGACGTGGTCGCTCATGAGAATGCCCATATGTGGTTCGGTGATCTCGTCACGATGTCCTGGTGGAATGGACTGTGGCTGAACGAGGCCTTCGCCACATTTATGGAAATGCTCGCGGTCGACGCGTGGAAGCCGGAGTGGAAGCGATGGGATACGTTCAGCGTCGCGCGCGCGGCCGCGTTCTCCGTCGACGGTTTGCAGAGTACGAGACCGATCGAATATCCCGTGCGTGCTCCCAAGGATGCCGACGCGATGTTCGATGTGTTGACCTATGAAAAAGGCGCCTCGGTGCTTCGCATGCTCGAACAGCATATTGGGCCGGCCGTCTTTCGTGACGGCGTACGCGACTATCTCCGCACCCATGCCTACGGGAACGCGGATACGAAAGACCTCTGGGTGTCTCTAGGGAAGGCGGCCAAGCAACCGGTCCCCGAACTCATGGACGGCTGGATCTTCCAGCCAGGCTTTCCTCTCGTGACTGCCCGTATGGACGGGGATTCTGAACTCGTACTCTCCCAGGAGCGCTTCACCTACCTCCAGTACCATCAGCATTCTGAACAACGCTGGCAGATTCCCGTTCAGATCCGTATTACGACGACCGACAAGACCGAGCATCGTCACCTGCTCCTCACAGATCGTGAGACGCGCATCTCGCTGCAGCGGGGAGTCCGGCAGCTTCTCATCAATGAGGGAGGACACGGGTTCTATCGGGTTCGGTACGATTCGGTGCTGCTCCGACGACTGCTCGATGCCGGTGTGGATCGCCTCATGCCCATCGAACGATTCAATCTCGTCAGCGACGCCTGGGCCACGACCGTCTCCGGTCTCCTGCCACTTCCAGTGTATCTCCACCTCACCAGACACTTCACCAAAGAACAAGACAAGAATGTCTGGGCCGTGCTGCTCGAGTCCTTCTCCTTTTTGAACCGCATCATCACAGCCGGTGAACGGCCGGCTCTCGAAGCCGTTGTCAGGAATCTCGTGGCTCCCGCTGTCCACGAGCTAGGCTGGAGGCCTCGATCAGGCGACAATGACCTCGTACGGCAATTGCGGGGCGAACTCCTCGGCGCATTAGGCAAACTGGGCAATGATCCAGCCACGCAAGAACAGGCATTGGCACACTATCAGCAATACAGAAAAGACCCGGTCACCGTCGATCCGAACATCGTCCCAGCTCTGGTCGCAATCCTTGCCCATACCGGGAACGAGGCACGCTATGAAGAATTTTCCGAACGCTACCGGAACGCCTCCACCCCGCAAGAAGAACGGCGGTACCTCTTTTCATTAGCCGCCTTCCAGTCCCCAACATTGTGGAGGCGCACACTGGCCCGAACAATCAACGGAGAGATCCGCACTCAGGATGCCCCCTCCGTCGTCAGCGCGGGCCTGGGAAGTGTGTACGGTCGGGAGCTGGCTTGGGATTTTGTGAAGACCAACTGGGATCAAATGGATCGACTCTTCCCAAAGCAAGGCCTGCGCCGCATGTGCGGCGGCATTGTTGGCCTGGCCACACCGGAACTCGAACAAGACGTGCGGGAATTCTTCATCTCGCGCAAGATCGACCTGGGCGGAAAGACGTTGGAACAATACCTCGAACAGCTGCGCATCGCAGTGGCATTTCGCGAACGAGAAATCCAGACGTTACTTGACTATCTGAAGCACTAATGGTCGGAGCCCTGCGTCGTGATTGAATCCATTGCCTTGGCCATGTATACCGTATACCCCATCATCAACAGCCTGACCGTGTCACTCCAGCATTTCTGCTTTCTGACCCCAGGCCCCCCTACTATGACCTTGAGCTCCTTTCAATCCGTGTTGTAGGCTGATATCACCTCTCAGCTTTATAGATCAGCTTCGTGAGCTGGTGCCTATGTTTCTGGCTCGATTCATGGCACTCCTCGTCTTCCTCGGTCTGGCAGGAACGGGTTTCACTGGATGTGGGGAAGGCGATGAATCTCAAGAGATGCTACCGCCCCTGCCCGCCGCGACCAGCCGTGCCCTCCAACTCGTCACGGCGAATCTCTCCTCACCGGTGTTCATGACGGCTGCTCCTGGCGATGGCACGCGCCTTTTTATTGTCGAACAAGGAGGGACGATCAGGATTTTCGATGTGGTCGGCGGCTCGCTCCTTCCTACACCATTCCTCACCATTTTGGTCGCAGGCGGTGGCGAGCGCGGGTTGCTCGGGATGGCCTTCGATCCTGGCTACGGAGCAAACGGGCGGGTCTATGTTTTTTACACCAATACGAACGGCGACATAGTCATCGCTCGCTACCAAAGAAGTCTCGTGAATCCCAACCTGGCCGATCCTGCCACTGCGGTCATCCTTCAAACAATTCCACATCCGACTTTCACTAATCACAACGGAGGGATGTTGGCTTTCGGGCCGGATGGCTGTCTCTATGCGGGGGTCGGTGACGGCGGCAGTGGTGGGGATCCTAACAACAACGGACAGAATTCATTTTCGCGGCTTGGCAAACTTCTCCGCCTTAATCCGGACACAGGAAGCGCTTGCAATAGCGTCCCCATCAACCCATTCCTCCTCGGCGGTGGGGCGCAAGAAGTGTGGAGCCTGGGGCTTCGCAATCCTTGGCGTTTGTCATTCGATCGACAGACGGGCGACCTGTATATCGCCGATGTGGGACAGAACGCAAGGGAAGAGATCAATGTGTCTCTTGCTCCCAACGCAGGGAGGCAGTCCAATTACGGCTGGCGGTTGATGGAAGGGTTTCTCTGCTTCAATCCGTCGATCAATTGCAATCCAGGCGGGCTCACTCTGCCGGTTCTCGACTACCCCCACGCCAGCGGGGCCTGTTCCGTAACAGGAGGCTATGTGTACCGTGGGGCCGCAATGTCCTCGTTGCACGGGACCTATTTCTATGCGGATTTTTGCGCGGGTTTCGTCAGGAGTTTCCGTTTCCAGAGCGGCCAAGTGACGAACCAGTTGGAGTGGCCGCTTCTCAGCCCTCCGGGCGGCTTTATCACGAGCTTCGGGGAAGACGCCCAAGGTGAACCGTATCTCATGACCCAGGGTGGAAGTTTGTTTAGGATTGTTCCAAATTAACCTACGGAAACTCCCTTTCACCTCGAACAGAATGATGATCAGTGCCTCAGACAGATCGTGGACGTCTGGCTGTCTGAGACTTTTCCACCCACCCCTTAGCGGTGGGCTCGGTCCCTCCGCCGGAATTCCCGCCGGTCACCTATTCGTGCCGGAGCACTGACAACGGGGGCTGGCCAAGAATTCGGTAAGTGCTCAGAAACCCCACCAGGACGGTCAGTGTGACGGTCGCCACAAAACCCATCACCAGGACCGGAGGCTCCAGACTCCATGAAAGATCGAACACCGTCGCGAGGACGGCCCAGGACAACGCGCTGGCTAAGCTGCTCCCGAGAAGGCCGCCGACCGCCCCGAGTAACGCATACTCGACGGCAAACGCGCGCGCGATCACGCTGCGCGTTGCGCCCAAGGCCTTGAGAATCACCGACTCGTAGAGTCGACGATAGCGTGTCGCCGCCAACGCGGCGGCCATCACAAGGCCCCCTGACACAACACAGAAGAGCGCGACGGCACGGATGGCAAGGGACAGTCGATCCAGCACTCGTGCAAAGCTGTCGAGCACGTCACCGATATTGATGGCCGTGACATTCGGGAATGACTCCACGACAGCCTGCTGCAACGCCACCTCATCCGATGCCGCCACGCGGACCGTCGCCACGTACGTATGCGGCGCTCCATCGAGTGCTCCCGGCGAAAAGATCATATAGAAATTGGTCGAAAAGTTTCCCCATTCCACTTTGCGAATGCTACTCACTTCACCCGTGATCGGAGTACCCTGGATGTCCAACTCCACCGTATCGCCCACGGTAAGGCCGAGTTGCTTCGCAGCATCTTCTTCAATCGAGACCAGAGGTTTCGTGATGATCTGTTCCGGCTTCCACCACTCGCCTTTGACCACTGCGTTGTCCTTGGGAAGATCCTGAAGAAAGGTGAGCACGTACTCACGAGTGAAATACCATCTTTTCCGGCGCTCAGTCCTCTCGACGGCTTTTTCCTTCTGCTGTTCCTCCTCGGACGTCGCTTCGAATTTGATGGGCTGCCCATTGATGGCGGAGAGTCGCGATCGCACCAACGGCGTTAGGTTGGATATCAGGCCGCTGGACCGCTGACGCAAGAGTCGGGCAAACCCTTCCGTCTGATCGGGCTGAATATCGATAAAGAAGAAGGTCGGGGCATTCGTCGGACGGTTGTCGCCGACCTGGCGAAGTAACGATTGCTCCACGAGCGATACGGTCACGACCACCATGACACCGATGCCGATCGCAATTGTGATGCTCACCGCCTGGCTCCCTGGTCTCACAATGTTACCAAGCGCCTGGCGCAGGGTGAGGCTCTCGGGGCGAGGCCACTTCTTCAGGACGAGGATCACCATCGAAGCCGATACTCCAAGCAGCAGGACTGCAGCCACAAATGCTCCAATGAACAAGAGCCCCACCTTCCACGACCCGGCTTGCCATATGGACAACATAGCCAGTCCGAGTCCGATGCCGATCGACGTGAATCCTTTGACCCGGTCAATCGTCGGCCATCGCGTCCACCACCGCACCGTGCCTGCGGGCGCGGTCGAAACAAGCGGGACCACGTCACGGCGAAAGATCATGGCGGGTTTGATCTCGCGAATCGTCAGCAACGGCCAGAGCGCAAACAGAAGTGTTGAGAGCAGCCCTAAAGCCAATCCTTTCCCGAGTGGAATGAGAGACGCGCGGGTCACATCCGCCGCGAACCCCAATTGATCGAGAAGGTCCGATGCCAGAAGCCCGGCGATCAGCCAGGGAAGCCCCTGCTGGAGCAGTATGCCGATGACAAGGCCGATGACGCTTCCGGCCAATCCAAGGATCAGTGCCTGCAGAGCATAGGTCCAGATCACGGTTGCGGAATCAGCTCCGACCGTCTTCAGAATTGCGATCGTGGTCAGTTTCTCTCGCACAAACGCATGAATGGATGTGGCCACACCAAGCCCTCCGACAAACAACGCCGTGAGCCCGATGAGACCCAGATAGCGGGTGAGCTGTTCCAAAAACTGTTTGAGTTGCGGCTGTGCATCGCGGTACCCCGAGACCCTGGCTGATTCGGACGCCAGCTGCTCCCGCAACTCGTAGAGCAGCGGCTCCGGAGCCATGGTGTCCGGGATTTTCAGCAAGTACCGCTCGCGAATCCGGCTGCCCAGCTTGACGAGATCTGCCGTGCGAAGACCTTCTTGCGACAGCAAAACTCGAGGGCCAAGGCTGAAGGCGTTCGCCATCCGGTCCGGCTCGGTCTGCACGACACCGGTGATGACAAACAGACCTTGGCCGATCTTGAGTCGATCCCCGACGGCGAGTCGCATTCGAATCAGGAGAGACTCTTGCACAACCACTCCAAAACACGTGTGTCCGGGACACCATCGAGTATCCGAGCGAAGCAGATCCGTCAGATCGTTGTTGGGCTCAAGTCTGAGCGTGCCATACAAGGGATACTCCGGCTCCACCGCTTTGAGTTCGACGATTTGTGTGGCTTGTCCACCTAACGGGGATTGTTCAGCTCTGGCTGCCATCGCCACGAGCTCGCTCACATGCGTGGTGGCAATGGCACGATCACTCAACGACTTCATGACGGCCTGGCCCTTGAGACTGATGGGGCGAGTCAATCGGATTTCGAGATCTCCGCCCAACAGTCCGCGGGCTTCTTTTGTGACGGCCCGTTCCACGTTGGTCCCGAAGAGTGACACCCCCACCAACGCACCAACCCCCACTGCGATACAGATCAGAAAATAGATGAAGTGCCGCCAGGCTGCACGAGTCTCTCGCCAAGCCATCTTGAGCAAAAATGGCATCATGGGCCCGGTTCGACAGTGAAATCTGAGGATGAAGGGCTGGAGGGCAACACCCAGTTTGAGCTGGACCTTTCCGCGGCGGGTTCAACTGTGGAGCCTGGGAATGAGGGCATGGAGTCAGACTCAAGCCGCCCATCGCGCAACGACACAACTCGTTGCATCGAGGCAGCCAAGGTTGAATCATGCGTCACGAGCACCAGAGTTGTGCCGTGGTCCCGATGCAACGACAGCAGCAAATCGATAACTTGGGCACCGGTGGCACTATCGAGGTTTCCCGTTGGTTCATCGGCCAAGAGGATGGGTGGACGACAGGCAAAGGCACGTGCGACCGCGACTCGTTGCTGTTCCCCGCCAGACAGCTGAACAGGGTAATGCCCCATGCGATCGGACAGCCTGACGGCTGCAAGCAGATCGGCGGCTCGCTCACTGGCATGCCGTTCTCCGCTCAGCTCCAGCGGAACCGCGACGTTTTCGAGCGCCGTGAGAGTGGGAATAAGATGAAACGATTGAAAGATGTAGCCGACTTTTTCTCGTCGAAACCGAGCCATGCGACTCTCGGACATTGTGGTAATGTCCGTTCCGTCCAGCTCGATCGATCCGGCCGTCGGACGATCTAGACCGGCCATCAATCCTAACAAGGTTGATTTGCCACTCCCTGACGGTCCGACGATGGCCACCGTTTGCTTCACAGGGATTGCAAAGGTGATGTGGTCGAGAATCGTCACCGACCGGCCTGCTGCAGCCAGCACCATCGAAACTTGTTTCACGCTGATCATGGGCGACCCCGCTTCCTCAACAGAGGACGGCACACTGAATGGTATTATACTGTACGGAGGAAAAGGACCGAGTGAATTTTCATCGCCGCATGCCACAACTTCCGCGCATCAGTCTCATGCTCCTGTCGGTCTATTTTGGACTCCTCTGCCCGGTGGCATTGGTGGCAGGTTCTGCTTCGACACCAGATAGCCGCCCTCGCATCGTCGCCTTTGGTGACAGCCTCACTGCCGGACTCGGAGTAAGTGCGGATGAATCGTACCCTGCCCAACTCCAGCGACGACTGGATTCCCTTACCTATCGCTATCGAGTGATCAATGCCGGTGTCAGCGGCGACACCACGGCTGGCGGTCTTCGTCGTGTTCCCTGGGTCCTCAACAGCAAACCTGAGTTGGTCATCCTCGAACTGGGCGGAAACGACGGGCTCCGCGGGCTCAGCCTCGATCAAACGAAAAGCAATCTTCGCGCGATCATCCAGCGGTTCCAGCGGGCCGGTGTGACCGTCATCTTGGCCGGAATGAAATTGCCCCCGAACTATGGGCCGGAATACACCATGGGCTTCGAGGCAATCTATCCGACCCTGGCCAAGCAATACCATCTCCCCTTGATCCCATTTTTTCTTGAAGGGGTGGCCGCCTCTTCCACCTTGAACCAGGCTGATGGCATTCACCCGACAAAGGAAGGCTATGGAATGATTGTTGAGCAGATTCTGAAAATACTCAGCCCTCTGCTTGACCAACGAGCTACAAAATCCTAAGGCATTCGGGATGGAGGGGTAGGACTGAATGAGCCTCCTGCCAGGTCGCGATGATCAGGCAGGAGGAATTGGAGGGAAGATGCGTGATCGAAAAAGTTACGACTTCTTCAGGAATGTGTCGTAGATTCCATACGCCAGAATGAATCCGATCAGGGTGTAGTACATTCCCGTGACTCCGCTGTAGTCTGGAGGCCCTTCACCGGCTGGTGCATTCGCCAACACCGGCAACACCCCGACCAGCAACGCTGTTCCTGCCATCAGGCTCACTCGCGAGCACATCTTTTTCATACCGAATCCTCCTCAAATCGGGCGCCAAGAAAGAGATTCGCATTTTACTGAAAATCATTGGGGAGGCGCAAGAGGCATCAGGAAAGCATTGGAACCGATCTCAGGAGATGACGGGAGAAGGCCGTTATTGGGACGGGTTCTGCTTTGTGGCTGCTTTGAGCGAATCGGCCAGTTCTTTGAATGAACCGGTCAGCTTATCGAGCTGAGTACCCTTGCTAAGGATCTCACTTGCCACAGACCGCATCTGCCCATCGTACCGAACGATTTCACCAGCCAGCTCGCCGACCTTCGCCAGCATCTCTTTGTATACGGCCACTTCACGCTGGAGTTCCTGTGATGCAGCTTGCGCGGTCTTCGCTTCTGCTATTGACGACTGTAGCTGTTGGGTCAGACGTCCCACGTACGCTTCCCGATCTCGCATTTCAGATTCCAGGTTAACCTGAACTTGTTCACTTTCTCGGCGTTGTTCTTCGAGATTCTTGATTGTTTGAATCCACATGGAGACTTCTCCCGCGCCGAGTTTCGGGGGTTCCGGAATCCGCTCTCCTTTTTCGATGGCTTTCATCGCCGGCTGCAGCCACTCCACAAATTGCGTGATCTCGCTCAGCTTCACATCGGGAGCGGACGACTGCATGGTTGAGGTCCTCCCATTGGCCTCGTGGCCAGCCTGCGGCTGCGCTTTGGCCTCACTGGCAGCACTCGTTTTTCGCGACTGCCTGGGCTGGGCCCACCGGTGGTATTCCAGCAAAACCGCAATACAGTGGCGGCACATGGGTTCTTCGGGAAGCGTGCACGAACACTTCGAGATTAAGTGCCCGTCTTTCAGCCGGATGGTCTGCTCGTAGAGGCCGGAATTACCGATGACGGCCGACGAAATCTGCGCGTCGTCGGCCTCCACAATACGGACACGATTTTCCGTCAGATATTGGTGGCCGATCTGGAAGGCAGAGGATTCTGATACAGCTTGAATCATCTGCGGATCCAGCAAGCCGAGCCGTTCAGCACTGCAGGGAATCTTGTTTCGCATCTTCAACGACCGAAGCCCCCCAAACGAATGGTCGCCTCAGTGTGCCGAGCAAGCTCGGTCCTGTCAAGGACTGCTCAGTTTTACGCGAGGGATGTCTTGAAGACAACATCAGGAGCGATACAGGTCGTTGGACCCCAGTTCTATCGACAGCGTTGAGGAGGTCCTTGCCCGCTCATCGGCGTCAGCCAGATATAATCCGCGATATGTTCTCTCATGAGGTCCTGAATGTCATGGGTTCTACTGGCATCAAACGAGGTCAGGTAGATCGTTGTCTGTTGCACGTGGCCTGAGAGCCGCCTGGCGACTCGCATCGGTACCGGGAGGTTGTACTGAATATGGCCGCCTCCCGTATAACTCACAATCATGCTGCGGGGTCCGATTTTGTCGCGGCGCAGTTCTTCCAGCCTAGTGACGAGGGTTTTCGCCATCCCTTCGTCGCGAACCATCGACGCTTGGTACATCGTTTGATAATGCTCGTCGGTTCCGCCTCCATGACACCGCCGTAGCTGATCGACGATCCGTGTGCGATAGGCGGGATCGTCGACAATATCTTCCTGGCGTATCCCCCAATATGCCCACTCCAACTCTTGTCTCGCTTGCTCCAGGCCGAGTTTGACGACACGCCGGATCAATGGTTTCGGTGGGTTCATGGCGCGAATGGACAAATCCCGGTCACGAGCAAACGTCACCAGCGGTTCATAGTCCTCAAACGCCCCGCCCCAATTCTGTTTCCATCGGACCTGTTCAAGAAATTCGCTCTTCGAAAGTTGGTTTTTCGACAGATAGTCATCCAACGCTGGTTGTCCATCCCATCCAAACATTTCCATTCCGATGGTGGGTTGAATGCCATTAGAGAACAGCTGCCTCAGAATCATCACGGCGGCTTCGATATGGTACTTATTGTGATGTTCTTCCCCAAGATAGACGATCTCGTAGTTCTCCAGATCCTTGAACCATTCGGAAGAAGAGAGAACACGGCCGGTCTGTGTTTCCAACACTTGCCACGGCTGCCACTCATCCTCGCTATTGGAACCAACGACGGCCTGACGTTCTGGAACACAGCCGATACTCATCACGAAAAGGCACAGAACGATCCCACGCCGGATGGCCGGTCGACATCGCCGAGTGGCAAAGCAGAAGAACCCCTCTAGCATACGCAACTCCTACCACACTGTCCGGGGGCGAACAAGCAGTGCCGCCTTGACGGTGAAGTTTGAAGACCACTATGCTCAACGGTCGAGTATCGCTCTCGTTCTGTCCCTATATGTATGAAACACCCATTGTTCTCTCAATGAGTCCCGAGACCAATCCGCTTGACGAATTTCGCCGCCTCATCAACCGACGCGCACGACAATTCCCCGCGCAATGGGAAGCCTCAAAGCAATTAGTCGGGGAAAGCGCATTCCCCGCAACCGTGGCTCGGCTACTGTACCTTTCTCAGAAGCAGGACCTGCCAGCTGCGATCAAAGAGTCTCTGCGCGGTGTTTTCGCACAGAAACATGCACAGCGAGTCCAGGACCTCGATGGTGAATTGCTCAAGGCGCTGACCGGATTCCAACCAGCCAAAGCTCTGCGCGCGCTCTGCGTCTTTTTTGAACTGATTGCCCATCCTGGCTCACAGTGGCCTGTCCCCATGATGTCGAGTGAGGAGATCGAACAGCACATCCGCTACACAGCCAATCCATTTGATCTTCTTCTCTGCGCCAAGGAGGCGTCTGTATTGGACCTCGGCGCCGGTGATCTCTCGTTCGCCAGCGAGTTGGTCGAGCGGTACGTCCCGGAATTACAACGGCAGAACCGCCAGCTCGTACTCCACTGCCTGGATCGGCTCGATCCCCACTCTAAACTGGGTGGTCCCCTCCACCCTGAACGGGACAAACTACGGATGCTGAAGGAAAGGCTAGGATCTACATTTTCTTTTTTCGGCAATCAGGATATGTTTGATCTCCGAAATCTAGATGAACTTGGCAAGCTCGCTCCGCGATATACCATCGCCACCTGCTGGGCGCCAGCCACGCCGACTTTTGCGTACGAACCGACGAGGTTGTCTCAAGTAGTCATTGCCGAGGATCTCAGCCGCACAAAGGGGTTCTTCCGACATATTCGATTCCGAGGTGAATCTGCGCTCGAAGTCCAGCATGGCGACCGTGCGCTCCTCTTCCCGCCCTGGAAGTTTGAGATCATCGGCCCCCTGAGCCTCCTCGGTCTTCTGGCGCGGCGTGGGTCCCTCTGCATCCTCGGTTCAGTCGATGCCCAAGTTTTTTGGGAGTTCCTGGCGCAGTTGCTCGACAAACCGCGCTATCGTCCGCAAGACCAGCCCTTTACGACTGCAAACCTTCCGGAGATCTTTGGCGAGATATATAGAGTGCTCAATCGTCTCCCAATCAGTGACTCAGTCAACCTGGCTGAACTCGGCGCCCTCCGTCGCCGACTTCCCCTTCCAGGCCCTTCCGCTTCAGCGAACCATTCAATCGATGCATTTCGGTACGTCCGCATTAGCCGCGGAGCAACATTTCCAGGCATCCCTGCCAGCAGTACCGCGAAGAAATTCTCCGCGATGACTGAAGAAGTTCCCCCGTGGTTCCTCACGCTTATCCCGGCCTAGAACCTGGGCCTGTTGCTCTCGTACTTCATGAGGGTCCTTGAGCTGCTATGCGGCCATAGTCATGGCATCGGCGCAAAAGAGATGAAAAATTGACCGACCCCAGACCCTTTGTTAGACTCCGACCGTGTCCTACCACCGATCATTGTCACCTCACCACACGCACTAATCCCATCATGAATTCAACGCATACGATTCGAGCTATTCAGGACAACATTGCGCGGGTGATCAAAGGCAAGCCGCATGTCATCGAAATGACCGTTGTGGCGCTGCTGGCCCGGGGACATCTCCTACTCGAAGACGTCCCCGGAGTGGGAAAAACAACGCTTGCCCACAGCCTTGCGCGATCACTGGACTGCTCCTTTAAGCGCATCCAGTTTACGAGCGACCTGCTCCCGTCGGACATCGTGGGGGTGTCGATTTTCAACCGCCAGAAACAAGCCTTTGAATTCATGCCCGGCCCCATCTTCGCCAACGTCGTCCTGGCCGACGAGATCAATCGCACGACACCGAAAACTCAGAGCAGCCTCCTGGAGGCGATGAGTGAAGCACAGATTTCGGTCGACAATCAGACCCATCCCCTGAACCAGCCGTTCATGGTAATTGCGACCCAGAATCCCGCCGAATACCACGGGACGTTTCCGCTTCCTGAATCGCAGCTTGATCGGTTCTTGATGCGGCTTCGCATCGGCTATCCGTCGCCGGAGGAAGAAAAGAAGGTCCTGGACCGATCCCAATCTCTCCATCCAGCCGAGGACCTGCAGCCGATGCTCACGGCCCAAGACGTCCTTGACCTGCAGGCGCAGGTCGACAAGGTTCTGATGGAAGAGAGTCTGGTGGAGTATCTCTTGTCGATTGTGCAGAGCACGAGACAATCTGAACTGTTATCGTTGGGGGTGAGTACGCGAGGAGCGCTGGCTCTAAGCCGGGCAGCCAAGGCATTGGCGCTGGCGCGTGGTCGAACCTACTGCCTGCCGGACGATATTAAAGAACTTGCCCCCATCGCCCTCTCCCATCGCATCATGGTGGCCCACGCTCAGGGCATCCGTCAGCGAAGCTTTGAGCAAGCCGAGCGCATTATCCAAGACCTGGTGGAATCGGTCCCCGTTCCCGTCTAGTGCCTTTCGAGGGCCGTGCCGTGCGTGGGTACGATCTGGTGGTACATGCTGTCTCAACTCCGTGCGACTATTCGACGCCTCACCCAACATCGTTCGACGCGCCTCACATCTGAAGGCCTTCAGTTTTTGCTCTTTACCTTGGCGGTTGGCGTAGCCGCAATCAATACCGGCAACAACCTCTTCTATTTACTGCTCGCGATGATGCTGAGCATCATCCTGATCTCGGGAATCGTAGCCGAACACTCTCTACGTCGGCTGACATTTCATCGCCATCTACCAGAGCTACTCTTCGCCAATGAACCGGCCATGGCCACTCTTGTGGCGAGAAACCACAGATCCTGGTTCCCCAGCTTCTCGCTGCGCATATTTGATGTGAGCGGCGGCCAGGATCTCGATCGAAGATTGGCTATTCGCCAGCTTCTTCCCGGGACCAGCCAGCTGTTGTCCTATCCCATCATTGCGACTCGCCGCGGCCGCCTGCAACTCGACGGCATTCGTGTCGTGACCTCTTTTCCTTTCGGCCTCTTTGTCAAGAAAGCCTATTATTCGGTCGAACGCATGGTCATCGTCTGTCCCGAAATCAAGCCACTCTCGGATGGAATGCTGCGGGATCTTCTGACCACCGGACACGAACACAGTATTCATCGACGAGGCCATGGAAACGATTTGTACAATCTGCGTCTCTACCACTCCGGAGACGACTCAAGGAATATCCATTGGGCGACGACGGCGAAAACATCGAAACTCATTGTTCGAGAAACAGAAGCGGAAGATCAACGCCGAGCCACGATCCATTTATCGATGCTCGCTCCAGCCAGCCACGATGCGGAATTCGAAGAAGCGGTGGCGTTCACGGCTTCCCTCGTGCATCACTTGGCAAGTCGAGGCTATCAGCTCCGCTTAGTGGCAGGATCGTCTCGTTCCTCATTCGGCCAGGGCGAGAATCACTTAATCGACCTGCTGCGGATGCTCGCCCTCTGTGAACGGCGCTGCCCGGAAATGGACATCGGGCCTCAAGACGACTTGCTTACAGAACGGCAGGATGCTGAAGAAGGGGCGGTGATTGCCGTGCGGCCATGGGACGGAGCCGAGGTTCCAGGAGTAGAGAACCCCACCCTCCTCATCGACGCAGCGACATTCGCTGGGGCGACACATGTCCTTTGACCAAGCGCTTCGGGTCACATCGATCTTGCTGGCCTCAGCTTCATTTGTCGGGCTGGTACTGGGGGCGAGCCTGCCGGAGTGGCTTATCTTCTTGACCGGCTCAGCTCTGATTCTGGTGCTCCTACGAACCTTGGGACTCAGAGCAATCGACGGTCTTGCGGCTTACACCCCGCTGTCAACAACGACGTGGAACATTCTTGTCGTCATCGGCTTTCTGGGATTCTGGGTCGACATGTTGTGGGTTTCCGGGGAATTGCTGCCCGCAGGGGTCCGTTTTCTCCTGATTCTCATGGTCATCAAGTTGTTCAATCTTCAACTTCGGCGGGATTATCTGCATCTCTATGCCATCAGCTTAATGGCCATCTTGGCGTCTGCATCGATGACGACGGATCTCTGGTATCTTCCGATCTTTTTGGCCTATCTCTTGACCGGAGTTTGGACGCTGCTTCTATTCCAGTTGACCAAGAAATCGGAAGAAGCTGCAAGTCTTCCGACAGCGATGTCACTGCGACAAGACCCATCTGAGTCGCACAGCCGTGTCACACCCCAGTTATTCTGGCTCGCCAACGGACTTGCGCTCGTGGCCTTCGGGTTGACCCTCGTGATTTTCTTTACGATCCCTCGGGTAAGTGCCGGGTTTTATCAGAAAGGATATGGGGAGAATATCCGCACATCAGGTTTTTCGGACACCGTGAACTTGGGAGCAATCGGACCTGTCAAGCGCGATCCCAGCGTCGTCATGCGGGTTGAGCTTCCGGATCGTCCCGCACACGAGGTGGGACGATTCTACATACGAGGCGTTGCGTTCGACCAATACGACGGCAGGTCCTGGACGAATCGTCTGAGTCATCGCCGTGTCTTGCATGAATACACCCCAGGGACGTTCACTCTTCGCCAAAGCCAATCTCGTGTATCGTCTCACCTCGGACTCTTTCTCCGCCAGAACATTTTGCTGGAGGCACTCGACACCCCTGTCCTTTTTGCCGCACCCTTTGCTGAAACAGTCAGCGGCAAGTTCCTGACAGTCCAATCAGATTCAACCGGTGCGTTGTATCTGCCATTTCCAAGTTCATCACGAATTGAATACTCAACCGTCTCTCGATCCAACCCTGTATTGCCGGCGGATCTTCACCCTCAATCGGTATCGTACCCGGAAGTATTCATCAGGCATTTCTTACAAACGCCTGTTCAAACGGAACGCATTACGACATTGGCACGTGAGATTACTCAAACCAAACGCACCAGCTACGACAAGGCTGTAGCCATTCAGGAACACCTTTCGCACAATTTCCGATATAGCCTCGATGTCCCTCTCACAGAACAAGCGCATCCGCTCGAGGAGTTTCTCTTCACCCGCAAAACAGGTTACTGCGAACACTATGCGACGGCTATGGTGATCATGCTGCGGACGATCGGCATTCCTGCTCGGCTCGTCACGGGATTCCTTGCGACGGAGTGGAACGAATATGGGAACTACTATTTGGTCAGACAGCAAGATGCCCACGCGTGGGTCGAAATTCACCTGCCGCATTCCGGCTGGGTCATGATGGATCCTACCCCCGCCATTAACGAGACTGCTGCTGGTGCGGTCCCTGGATGGCAGGCTTTGGGAAGAATGATGGACAGCTTCCGGCTGCGCTGGAGCCGCTTTTTCGTGCAGTACAGTGCAGCCGATCAGCTTGCCGTAGTTCGGGAGTTAAAAGCTGGCAGTGCATCGGTCCGAAACCAGGCCTGGGATTCTCTGACCAGGATGTTGAACCCGCTGGCCACGACTCTTGGAAGAATCAATGAGTATGCCGCCGAGGTAAATTTGCAGCTCTTGGGCGAGTTCTTGGCTCTCATGCTGATTGGACTCAGCGCTTTCCTCTGGCTGGCTTGGAAGCGGCCCTGGACGAGCGGGTTCCGGCCGAATGGCGGGAGACGAGAAGAGCAGGCGATGACATATCTCTACAAGCGAATGATCTGGCGCCTCGCGCAGAAAGGTGTTTTAAAACCGACCGCCACGCCCCCTCTTGAATTCATCCGAATCACTCAGGAGCAGTGGAACGACGCAAGTTCAGCGGTGGCAACAATCACAGAACTCTATTGCCGGGCACGATTCGGTCATACAACTCTTACAAAAGAAGAACTTCGTTTCGCTCAAGACAACCTTCGTCAATTGATGGTGTTAGATCGGTCGTAATCAAAATACCGTTCCGTGCCGATCACTGCGTTCCGAGTGTGCTCCTCAATGTTCAGGTCGACGTGTCTCCAGTCAAGACCTCGTGCATTCGTTCTCTCGTGAGCCATTCCGCATTGTTCAGGATGGGCGCAAGCGCGACCGCCTTGACGGCTCAATGATCAACTTCAACCATCCATCGGCAAACAGCATCACGCATACAGTTTCCTTCTCCGAGGCATACAAGCCCGACGAGATGGTCCCACAAGATTGGCAATATCCGACTCCCTACGCAAGCTCGCAAACAATCAGCCAGTGTCTTTGGATGTGGCATCGGCATGATGTGGTTGAGTTGAATTGACTCTTCCGCATCCGGAGTCCTGCATAGTTCACAGGCAAGAATCTTGAGGCTAGGCTGCAGATGCTGGCCGGCTATATACAACAGAGAATGACTCTCCACCTCTCGATGGATTCCCTCACCGGAATGCCGAACTCGCAAATCTAACTTTGTGCTAACCGCCAACCTTTACAGACAGCGTAATGGGGTTGCACTGGCTTGAGAAGGGCCAAAGGAAACATGGAGCGGGAAAAGGGATTTGAACCCTCGACCCTCGCCTTGGCAAGGCGATGCTCTACCACTGAGCTATTCCCGCTCACAGAAATCCGGCGTGAAGACGTGAAGAGGGGTGGATTCTACTGAGCTCGCAACTCACTGTCAAGCAATCTGCATGGGTTCTGAAGTCCTCGTTTTAACAGGTTACTGCACGGCAATACGTTACTAATTAGTAACAAATAAGGGGTAGGCTATGAAACAGTTGCTAACTCATTGATTATTTAGTTTTTAACAAAATATGAGTTCGTGTCAGATAGCCGTGCTGATACATTAACTACTCAAATCAATCAAATTCTAGGCTAATACTCAGTAAACTGAATCATATATTTAACCAAATATTTCAATTGCTTTTGATAGTTTTTTAATAAGACTATCTCGCTCACGTATGGTTCGACTTTTGCGTACTATTAGGAAGTTCACATGCATACTAAATCCGAACTAATAACAGGAACAAAACTCCCACCCACGCACGTGGGTGGATCCCGGTATTGAAGTCCTCAACTGGTTAGGAGGTGTCCACAATGTTTTTGTCACGGCGACAGTTTTTGAAAGTCTCCGCGGGGACGGTGGCGGCGGTGGCGGTGGCGGATCACGTCCTGGCATTGACGGCGCTGC
>Ga0326597_10000295_pt1 | contig 94183 bp, 85 predicted proteins | sample RVTome_12_FD_203789 | JGI IMG/M metagenome (GOLD analysis project Ga0326597, IMG submission 203789) | Soil microbial communities from uranium-contaminated site in the Upper Colorado River Basin, Wyoming, United States - RVT100D185 | ecosystem: Environmental > Terrestrial > Soil > Contaminated >...
TAGCCAGTCAGCAGCGCCGCAGCGGGAGGGAGGAGCGCGTCCTCCCTCCCGCTGCGGTTTCACGCAGTCGGAGGTAAACCTTTCCACCGTGTCAGGCGTTCAACCCACACGCATGCGTACAGCGTCCGCAATCCGCACACAGGCGGTGCGCGGCGCACCCCACGCGATCCGCGGCGCCGGTTCGTTGGAGGACCAGGCGGGACCGCCGCGGCTCACGATGCATCTGGTTGGGTTCGACATACGCCACAACGAAAGGAGCACCTCATGCGGTTCCTGGTTTTGACGGCGCTCGCCGCCGCGTTCACTACAGCGATATTCTCAGGTATGGGTTCAGCCGGGGCGAAGACGCCCACGCCACCCACCACGGGCGGTATTGTGATCCACATGGACGAACAGGACGGCTCCGGCATCGATGGCCGCGCCGAGATCTTCCCCGTGGACGGGGGCGCGAACACGCTGGTCCAGGTGTTCATCAACGAGCTCGCGCCGGGCAGCTCCCGCGCGGCAATGATCCACTTCGGTTGTACGGGCGGCATCGACGTCAGCCTCAACGACGTGGTCGCCCAGCCGGGTGTCACGACCGGACGTTCGGTGACCACCATCGACCGGCCGTTCTCCGTCATCGCCGATGGAAAACACACAGTGGATGTGCACGGCGCCGACGGGAAGGTGATCGCCTGCGGCCAGATCCCCGCCCAGCCCGTCGCGCCGCTGCCCGACGTGCTGCCACCCGCTGGCGCGGGCCCCGGCGCCGTGGATGGTCGCGCGACCGCCCTCGGCGCCCTGTTCATAGCCGGTTTGGCCGTTGCCGCGACGGGAACCGCTTTGCGGCGCTCCCGGCTGGATAAGGAGTGACTCATGGCGAAGGACCGGACGAGGGCTTCGCTCTCCATTGCCACACTGATGCTGTTCGCGGCAACGGCCGCGCTCTGGAGCGCGGCTCCGGTTCTCGCGCACGCTCGCTATAAGAGCTCGACCCCGGCGAAAGGCGCGATCGTCCCGGTCGCGCCTTCCGCCGTCGAGATCGTCTTCACCAACGACATCCAGAAGATCGCCGGCAGCTACGACATCGCCGTCAATAAGGATCGCGGTCCCTCCGTCACCGATGGCCCGGCCATCCTCGACGACCCCGACCGCTCGAAGCTCTCCGTCCCGCTCAAACCGGATCTCGCGCCGGGCCGCTATGTCGTCAACTGGAAGAACGTCTCCGACGAGGACGGCGACCCCGCCGAGGGCGCCTTCTCCTTCTACGTCGGCGACTACACGCCGAACACCGTGGATCTCACCAACGACGCCCAGCTCGAGCGCGTCGGCGCCGAGGAGGAGACGCCCGACGCAGGCGATACTCCCACGTCGTCCGACGACACGCCCGCCGCCGGTCCGACCACGGCCGCCACGCCGGGCGCGGTCTCGACCGTCACCAACGGCGCCGAGTCTGACGAAGGCGATGGTGGCAACAACAACGTAATCTGGATCGTCGCCGCGGCGATCGGCGCCGGCGTCATCGCGGCCATCGCTGCCTTCGCCGTAATGCGGAGGCGCTCGTGAAAATCGTCCTCCGCGCAGGGACCCTCACGCATGCCCAACGGCGGCGCGCCGCATGACCTGGCGGAGATCGCTGGCCACACGATGGGGACGGCTCGCCGCGATCGCGCTGGCGCTGGTTGTGCTCGGCTCTCTAGTCGCGCAGGACACCGCGCCCGTCGTGCAAGCGCACGCCGCTCTCATTCGCAGCAGTCCGGAGAACGGCGCGCAGGAGCGGCGCCCTCCCGCCCGCGTCTTCCTCTACTTCAGCGAGACCGTCGAGGCCAGGCTCACCGAGATCAAGGTGTTCGACGTCGACCGCAACCAGGTCGACGAAAACGACACGCTCGTCGACGACAAGGATCGCACCATCGCCTCCGTCGGCATGCCCACGCTCGATCCCGGGCTCTACACCGTCGAGTTCGCGAACGTCTCCTCCGTCGATGCTCACCCCTGGACCGGCATCTTCCAGTTCATCGTCCTCAACCCCGATGGCTCCGTCCCGCCAAACGCGACCTTCGACCCCGAGGCCAGCGCCGGCGGCGGGTCGACCGGCCTGCTGCCCCAGAACCTGGACTCCGCCCTTAAATGGATGGCGCTCCTCGCGCTCGCCACGGCCGTCGGGTCGGCGCTCTTCGTGCTGGTGGTTGTGCGCCCTGCTGCGTCCTTCCTCGAGCAAGACGACTACACGGCCGTGGCCGAGGCGGGCGAGTCATGGGTCATCACCATCGCCCATGTGATGCTGCCGGTCTCATTCATCGCGTCGGCCCTCCTCGTCGTCCTGGCCGTCAATCGCTTCGAGACGTCCACCTCGATCTTCGAGTACCTCACCACCGTCCACACGGGCCGCTACCAGCTCGCCAACCTGGCCCTCGTCGCGGTGGCTCTCGTCGCCGCCGATGTCCTCTATCTCAGCGGCAACCGCCGCATCCGTCAGATCGCCACCGCCGCCCTGATCCTCGCGGGCAGCGGCGCCATGCTCACGTACTCGCTGATCAGCCACGGCGCTACCGGTGAAGGCCGGTACTGGTCCCAGGCCTCGGACTTCATCCACTTCGCCTCCTCGTCGGTCTGGCTGGGCGCGCTCGTCCTGCTGATCCCGCTCCTGCGCTTTCGTCGCAGCCGCTTCTCCGATGAGCCGGTGGGCTTCCTGTACGTGGCGAACGCCTTCGACCGCTTCTCGATCCTCGCCGCTCTCAGCGTCTTCGCGGTTCTCACCAGCGGCGTCTTCAACGGCCTCGTGCAGATACCCGAATGGTCCGCCTTCACCGACACCACCTACGGCCGCGTCCTCCTCGCCAAGCTGATCGTCGTCGGACTCCTGCTGCCCGTCGCCGGACTGAACGCCCTCATCCTCAAGCCGCGCCTCGTCGCCGCCGTCGATGGCCTCTACCAGCAGGGCGGCGGCGGCGAGGAGCGGCGCGAGTCGTGGTCACGGAACGTCGCCTGGCTCCAGCGCGCCCTCCCCATCACCATCGCCGCCGAGGTCGTGCTCGTCGTCGCCGTCTTCGCCTCCGTCGGCGTTCTCACGCAGACCTCCACCGCGAAGGGCGAGATCGCGCAGCAGGAGGCGATCGAGGCGGCGAGCACGGAGTTTGTCGACGTAAAGGACGCGGGTGACCTCCAGCTCGGCATCGAGATCCAGCCGAACAAGGTCGGCATCAACCGCTACGCCCTCACGGTCCGGAACCCCGACGGTTCTCCGGCTACCGATGTCACGCAGGCCCGCTTCCGCTTCACCTACACCGATCCCACCCGCCCCGACGTCGAGCAGCCCACCGCCGAACTGCTCCTCCGCGCCACCACCAACCCCGGTGTGTACGAGGGCCAGGGCTCCTACTTCACGCAGGTCGGCTCGTGGCAGGCGGAGGCCGGCATTCGGCGCGCCGGCAAGGACGACGTCGCCCGCACCTTCGTCGTCTCCGTCGCCCCCTCCCAGAGCGCCTCGAAGAAGGCCGGCGGCCCGTTCGCCCTCCCCTTCGACTCCTTTACCTGGAACATCGTGCTCGGCGCGCTGCTCGCCGTGTCCGGCGTGATGCTCCTGCTGTACCGCGAGCAGTTCCGCGCCCTGGCGGGGCAGGGCTACCGCATCGGCGTCACCGTCGCGACCGCCCTCATCCTCGGCGGCGCCGTCCTCTGGTTCGGCGTGCACCCGCACAAGACCGTCGCCAACCCCTCCGCCGGCAACCCTGTGAAAGCCACGGCGGACTCCATCGAAAACGGCCGCCTGCTCTTCCAGCAGAACTGTATCGTCTGCCATGGGGCCGAGGGCCGCGGCGATGGCCCCCAAGCCGCCTCACTCGACCCCTCGCCCGCCGACATCCGCCAGCATCTTCCCTACCACCCCGACCCACAGTTTTTCGCCATGATCGCTAGAGGCATCAGCGGCACGGCCATGCCCGCCTTCCGTGACCAGTTCTCGGACGAGGAGATCTGGAATCTCATCAACTTCATGCGCACCTTCGAAAACGTGGCCCAGCAGTAACCCGCCGTGTCTACTCGCAGACTCGCCGCCGGACAACCCGTAACCAACGTCAAGTCGCGCTTCCAGCCTTTCCGGGCCCGCGCGTGCGCTGCCCTCCAACCTCCATCCTCCAGCTTCTGTTCCCTGTTCCCTGTTCCCTTTCGACCGCCATTTACAACGCTCGTCCATCTCTCTAGACTTGTGATACCCCGCCCCCAAGGCGGGTTCTTGTTCCGCAGCTTCTTGCTCCGCAGCGACGAAGGATTCGACCATGGCCAGAGACGTCGAAGTTCAGCGCCGCCTCGCGATCTCGCGGGTCCCCATCAACAAGCAGGACCCCGAAGAGCGCAAGAAGAACTGGGACGAGGTCTTCCTCGGCTTCGACCTCGACGCGGCCAAGACCGAGGCCATGCGCTGCCTCCAGTGCCCCACGGCCCCCTGCCAGGAGGCGTGCCCCGTCCACAACGACATCCCCGGCGCCTTCAAGCTCCTCGAGGACGGCGACGTCTTCGCCGCCGCCGAGAGGTTCCGCGAGACCAGCAACCTCCCCGAGCTCTGCGGCCGCCTCTGCCCACAGGAGCGCCTCTGCGAGGGCGAGTGCGTCGTCGCCTTCGCCATCCGCCCCGACTCCCACCAGGAGCCGCCCGTCACCATCGGCAAGCTCGAGGCCTTCGTCACGGACTACCAGCGCCACAACGGCGGTATGCCGATCGTCGTCGTCCCCGAGCCCTCCGGCTTCAACGTCGCCATCGTCGGCGCCGGCCCCGCCGGCCTCGCCGTCGCCGAGGAGCTGGCGAAGCAGGGCCACGCCTGCACCATGTACGATGCCTGGCCGGAGCCCGGCGGCGTGCTGCTCTACGGCATCCCCAACTTCAAGCTCAGCAAGGACGTCCTGCAGGACAAGCTGAAGTACCTCGACCGCCTCAACGTGAAGTTCGTCGGCAACACCTGGATCGGCAAGGACGTCACCATCGACGACCTCTTCTCCCAGGGCTTCCACGCCGTCTTCGTCGGCACCGGCGCCAGCCTCGGCGGCAAGCTCTCCGTCCCCGGCGAGAACATGACCGGCATCTTCGCCGCCACGGAGTTCCTCGTCCGCGGCAACCTGCGGCCCGACCAGCTCCCCGAGCACATGCGCGATGGCCTCACCGTCGGCGACGACGTCGTCGTCATCGGCGGCGGCGATACCTCCATGGACTGCGTGCGCACCGCCGTCCGCCTCGGCGCCAAAGCCGTCACCTGCGTCTACCGCCGCACCGAGTCCGAGATGCTGGGCCGCACCGAAGAGCGCAACCACGCCCGCGAGGAGGGCGTCGACTTCCAGTTCCTCACCATCCCCCTGCACTTCCTGGGCGACGACGACGGCCACGTCACCGGCGTCGAGTGCCAGCAGATGGAGCTGGGCGAGCCCGACGAGTCCGGCCGCCGCCGCCCCATCCCCATCCCCCACTCAGAGTTCATCATCCCCGCCGACAGCGTCGCCATCGCCATCGGCTACAACGCCGACCCCATCATCAAGGACGCTGCCCCCGGCGTGCAGACCAACCGCTGGAACCTCGTCGAGGTCGACAAGAGCACCTTCATGACCAGCCGCCCCGGCGTCTTCGCCGGCGGCGACAACGTCAACGGCGCCGACCTCGTCGTCACCGCCCTCGCCGACGGCCGCCGCGCCGCCACCGCCATCCACGAATACCTCGACTCCCTCCCCCCGCCCAACCTCCGCCGCTGAGGCGAGTTCACAGTTGTCAGTTCTCAGTTTTCAGTACGCACGAGGCAGTTCCTCGCCATTTGGATGCAGGACCAAGCCTCCATTGCGATAGCGCCAGGGACCTCCCGTTTGTCATTCCGGACGCAGTGAGGAATCTTGTAGTCCTACCCGTAGCGCCCCATGCGACAGCGCCAGTACCGCCTCACCCACGTCCCCACCGGAGCCTCTGTGCCCTCGGTGCCTCTGCGCGGCGCCTGTGGTGTGGTGAAACAAAAGAACAGGGCCGGTCATGATGACCGGCCCTGTCTCGTCTTTGTTGCCAGGCCTGCTGCCCGGCCGCCGCTCCTCGGGAGCCTGGCTAGCAGGTTACCCCCGAGGTGTTGCGGTGGTTGTTGGGGCCACAGGCCTCGCAACTACGATAATCCATCCGCATCACCTCCTTTCCTGCAAGCAACGATACCAATTCCCCTCAAACCCCGTCAACGCGCCGCGGCCACCCCACAATGCCGGTGCGACAGCGCCACAGCCGCCGATGTAGGGGCGGTCTCCCCTGCCGCAGCAGGGCCGCTTGCTGCGCCCTTTGGTCCCATGCACACCACCCCGTCGCGACAGCGCCACCGAACGACCGCGTAGGGGCGCCGCCTGCCGCGCCCTCACATCCCGCAAGCACCACGACCCCATATGCGACAGCGCAGGCGCAGCCTCACCCAGGATTCGAGAAAACCTCTCCGCCCTCTGCGTTTCCGCGGTGAATTGACAGAGGTGATGTAGCGATGAACAGTCGTCATGCGACAGCGCCACCCTCTACGAACTACAAACTGTGAACTGTGAACTGACGACTGTCCCCTACGTCAGGAACGAAAAGATCGACTCCCGCCGGATCCCCCGCCGCAGCACCAGCGCGATCCCCAGCCCCGTCAGCGCCACCGCCGCACCCGCCGCCGCGTCCAGGAAGTAGTGGTTCGCCGTCAGCACGATCCCGCTTAGCGTGAACAGCGGCAAGATCACCGCCACGTACCGCACCCACCGCCGGCTCGTGCACGTCCCGATGGCGATCGCCACCAGCAGGTCCCACCCGAAGTGCAGCGACGGCATCGCCGCGTACTGGTTCACGATCTTCGGGTTCTGCAGCACGTAGTACGACTGCGCCTGGATGATCGTGTCCACGAACCCGAACTCCGGCATGTACCGGGGCGGCGCCAGCGGGATCGTGCTGAACCCGATCAGCGCGATCACCCCCGAGAGCATGAACGCGTTCCGGAACAGCGCGTAGTTGTCGCGGTGCCGCGCGTACAGCCAGAACGCCACCAGTATGATCACTGGCAGGTGCCCGTAGATGTAGATGTAGTTCGCCGCATCCACCATCCACGACTGCGGTAGCACATATTGCTGCAGCGACGCCTCATGGAAGATCCCCAGCTGCCGCTCGATGTTGATCAGCCGCGTCGCGTTGTCGAACGCGTCCCCCGCCCTGCCGCCAACCGCGCTCCGCACCAGTTGGTACGCCGCGTACGCCGGCACGATAAAGAGGATCTCCGCGAGCAGCCGCCAGTACTTCTCCAGCAGCTGGAGCGCGCGGTTCGTCGATCGTGGAAGCGAGATGGCGCCTGCCCGGGGCGCTGCGCGTTGCATATGACCAGTATATCGGCCCGTCAAGGCCCTCCTATGGTGCGTCCGTACCCTTTACCGAATGTGGCACAGCCGCCCCCGGCTGTGCTCTGTACCGATTCCGCCACACCTGTGGCACAGCCGCCCTCGGCTGTGCTTCGTACCGAATCCGCCACCGACAACGCGGGCCCACTCACCCCTGCCCCTTCATCACGGCCTCGATCGCGTCGCCCGTGACGTTCACGATCGTATCGACCTGTTCCTCCGTTATGATCAGCGGCGGCGCGAACAGGATGCTCTCCCCCTTCACCCGCGTCACCACACCACGGTCCCGTATCGCCTTCGCCAGCTTCGGCCCCACCCCCTGCGACGCCGCAAACGGCGCCTTCGTCCCCTTGTCCGCCACCACCTCCACCGCCGCCATCAGCCCCAGCCCCCGCACATTCCCGACGTTCGGCATCTCCCGCAATCGACCCAGGCCCTCCTGCAGCCGCCGCCCCATCCGCTCCGCCCGCTCGACCAGCCCCTCGTCCTCGATGATCTGCAGGTTCCGCAGCCCCACCGCGCACGCCGTCGGATGCGCCGAGTTCGTGCACCCCAGCATGAACTTCGCGTCCGCCGGGTTGTCCCGGATGACCTGGTGCACCCGCTCCGACATGATGAACCCCGACAGCGGCACGTACGCGCTCGTGACCGCCTTCGCGAACGTCACCATGTCCGGCACGACACCCCAGTGCTCCAGCGCGAACCACTTCCCCGTCCGCCCGAACCCCGTGATCACCTCGTCCGCGATGAGCAGCACGTCGTAGCGGTCGCAGATCGCCCGCAGCCGCGGCCAGTACCCGTCGCACGGCGGGATCACCCCGCCCGCCCCGTGTACCGGCTCCGCGATCACCGCCGCCACCGTGTCCGCGCCCTCGCGCTCGATCGCTCGCGCCACCACGTCCGCGCAGTCGGCGTTGCATGGCCCCCCGTCGCACGCCTCGCACCGATACGGATAGCACGTCGGCACCTGCACGAAGCCCGGCGGCTCCGGCCCGAACCCCTTGTGGAACGGCGCCATCCCCGTGATCGCCGTCGCCGCCAGCGTCCCCCCGTGGTACGCCTCCGTCCGCGAGATGACCGTCACCTTCTCCGGCTTCCCCGAGACGTACCAGAAGTACCGCGCCGCCTTGATGCCGAAGTCGTTCGCCTCCGACCCGCTGTTCGCGTAGAACACCCCCGACATGTTCGGATATGTCAGCCCCAGCAGCTTCTCCGTCAGCCGGATCGACGGCACGTTCGCGTACCCCGTGTAGGCGTTCGAGAACGCCAGCGTCGACATCTGCTCCGCCGCCGCCTCCGCCAGCTCCCGCCGCCCGTGCCCCACCGCCACATTCCACAGCGACGACAGCCCGTCGATGTACGAGTTCCCCCGCACATCCGTCAACACCGCCCCCCGCCCGCTCGCATACACCACCGCCCCCACATGGTCCCCCCCATGCCACTGCGGGTGGATGATGTGCTCAAGGTCGTACTGCGCCAGCCGCTCGATCTCCGCCTCGTCCATCAACTCGTTCCAATCAGCTTCAGAGCGGGAGTTTGTTTTGTAATTTCAACCCAAATGTGACGTTATGTCGCGTCTCCTGATTCCCCCGGAGCTCCATCAATTGTTCACCCGCCTACACATCGCCCCAGAACTGGCAGGATTATACGCTATGGTCGCCACTCAGCGGAGTCGTCCGACCGCTTCTTGGCGCTCTCTCACGATGGCGCTCCCCCGCAGCTCAATCAGGCGACTCGTGGCGGCCTCGGCCAGGCTCCGACTCTCTTTGGTTCCGCCTTTTCGATACGGCCCGAACTCGTCGAGCCAGCGCTGCCAGTGGGCACTTTCGTCACCGGACCACACCCGATCGCTGAACAACGCAGAACTCACGACCGCGTCGATCGACCATCCATGCTGCATGGCGATGTGGGCTCGCTGGAACCAAGAGCCAGAGGATGACCAGCCAACCCGTCACTGTGAAACGACTTGAGATCCTGCCTCTTGAGCAATTCCTCGTAGACCATGACATCATCCCCTACGATTCCCCGGATTACGCCGTCAAGCCATGGGCTCTTCGCGGTCGTTGGAAGCGCCCTCAAGACGCCGATTCTGGCCTCTTGCGTCAACTCGGTGATGGCCTCTGAGAGAGTGTGAGGGATGTGTTCAAAGTCGCGGGGCGCGGCCTGGTCCCTCTCGCAGTACGCGACCAGCCACCGAGCCAGCAGGCCTGGCTCCCGCTTCAGGATCACCGAATACCAGTAGTCATCAGCTGGACACCTGACGATCGTTTCTTCCCATAGAGCGCGCATCGATGGAGGCACGTGGTCTCGCATCCCCACTGCGACGGCTCTTGCGACCGTCGTATCTGGATGCGCGAGTAGCTGCGGAACGGCGGGCGCTCGAAGTTGATCTCTCAATGAGAAGAGGTCAAGAGCGTTTCCTTGGGCTGCTGAACATGCAGCAACTGCCTGGGGAATAAGGTCCTCGGGTGCGTCTTCATTCCGCAGAACCATGATCATGGCCATGTGGGCGTAGCTGCTGTGACCCATGAGGCGCTCAAGTTCCCTCCTGGTGCCAATCTCGCGACCGGCGAGTGCGCGCATCAGAAACGGCTCCACCAGATCTGCGGGTACCTCACGAGAGACCAGAGCCTGAACATATGCAAGCCCGTCCGTTGTCTCGTCGGCGATCTCGCTGCACACGAACGGCGTCCACCGAGGCCAAACGAGGCCGACTGCCTGCGCTTCTCTCTCATGGACCGACAACAGCTTGGCGATTGTGGACGGGGACTCCGACTGCCACTTGCGCGCCAACTGCCTCGCCACGTCACCCTGTCTGCGTTCAGCGGTTTTCCAATCTGCATCGCGTTCGCGCGGGTAGAGAGTTTGAAAGTCCGCATCGGCTTCTGGCCTCACACGAATTCCGGCGTTACGCGCGGTTCGAGTTACGCTAGCAATCAACCCGATGTGATCGGGTGCGCATGACGACAACCTTTCGATGACCATTCGAACGGCACGCCGGGAGAGTCGAATCCATGCGGGATCAGGGGACTCCCCTCCGAATGTAAGGGTCTGCGGGAAGCACCACTCGTGGATCATCCTTGTTATGGGTTGATACGACTCCGGCCGCATCTTGCAGACCTGTGACATCATTCGATCCATCAAAGCCGCTAGCGAGCGTAGGTCGGCCAAAGAGACCAGCGCCCGCGAAAAGGTGATCGTCATCCCTCGCCCGGGGTCACTCTCGTGTTCCTCCCACGCCGGGCGAATCACCAGGCACATGGCCTCAAGGGCGATGTCCTCGCTCCCTCCCACGGCCAGCCATTCTTCGATTGCGCCCATTACCTCGAAACGCGTGGCAATGCCGACGTACCGTGAACTGATAAAGTCCTCTAGCTCCCTGATCGGATGATCCGGATTGCTGTGTCGCGGGCGACTGTCGCCAACTGCGGAGTCTAGGAGAATCTTAACGGCGATCTTCGGCGCGGAGGCTAAAGCGGCTACTGCGATCTGACGCCGGTACCCGGGAGCGATCTCCAAGGCCCGTTCAGCTTCGCGCTCGCCTAGCCCCGCAAATGACGCGAGATCATCGGGGTGCTTCGACGCATCCAAGAGCGTCTCTATTAGCCCGGGTTCGACTGCAGCGCCAAGCCTCCTCGTTCCAATAAGGGTGTCAGCAGCAGTCGTAGGATCCTCCAATTTGGAAAGGACAGGCACGAGAGGAAGAGCCGCTGCACCATCGAGAAAGACGTCCTTAACCAGTGGGTAGCGCAGATCCCTTGGTACGACGATCAGTCGGCCGACCTGGGGCTCCTCAAGGACACCGCCGTGCGCCAGGCCGCAAACTAGCAGCTGTGTCGTTAGCAGATCGACGCCCAGGGCTTCTGCAACCTCTGGCAAGGCAGCCCCTCGTTCCCCCGCCAAAGCAAAGGTCGCCAGCAGCTGAATCGCCCGGTCATCTAGCAGTCGCCGGTACGTCTGCGACACCTCGGCCATAAGGGCATCACCACGCGCGACCTCCATCATGCGACCCGACAGACAGGCTCTCGCCAACATCACGGCGAGACCGGGTCGGCCTAGCGACTGGTTAACAATGAGGCGTATCAACTCATTAGAACCAGTTACGCCCACGCTGCGAACCACCTCCACGATTTCATCTCGCGAAAGCGCTTCCAGCACGATCGCTGTTTTGCGCGTGCGTCAGTTGTGCCCATTCCTGTGCCCGCGCCGGCCAGGTCGTGCAGATGAGCGTGAAATCAAGCCCGAGGCTCTTCCGCAGCTGAACCACAGTCGCGAGCACTTCCTGCCCCTGAAAGTGAACGTCCTCCGAGATGATCGTCGCCGGGCACATGTCACGAAGGGCATCGGCCAATCGATCCGCGTCGAAATCCACCACGAACAGCGCTCGACCCGAGGCCACAAGTCGTTCCGTAAGGAAAGTCTTGCCTGCTCCCGGCTCCCCGACGAGGAGCACGTCCCCGCTGGCGCTTTCGAGTTTCGCTAGTTCTTCCCGGCGCCCAACAAGCGGAATGTCAACAGACGGACGAAGCGACAGAGGATACTCAGACAGAGCTGGCGGAGCCCCGGGTATCCCCAGGAGGTTCATTCGCCACACAGAGTTCCGATAAAGGCGTTCCGTGAACGCCTTCTGTTCGTAGACCCCACCTTCTGCTAGATCGAAACCCAGACCAGACGCCGCGTTAACGAGATTCCGCCGCTGCAGATTCGTCAATGAGCGAGGAGTTGCAAACAGAATCCGGCGTGTCTGACCACCGGTCTTGAGGTGGCGACTCAGATTCTTCCGTAGGTTTGAAATTGCGTCCCCGGTCGTCACTACGAGTCCCACGGCACCATCGCTCGACATGCCGTCAAGCCCGTGGTCGTCACCACCCGCTAGCAGGACGAGCGTCGGCACCTCGTCACGCAGCAGCGAGACCGCGCATTCCTCGAAGAGATTGGGTTCTATGCGGCCTGACAGCGCCGCCTCAATCGCTTCTCGAAACCGGTCTCGGCCCACAACGCGCCTTCCTTAGCGTGCACTTCCACAGAGCCTCTGCGCTCTGGGGAACTCCCCGCGCCCAGGCAACACGATCTTACTCAAGTTGCAGCATGCGTGGACGTTCCATCCTGCCACCTTCTGCGCGAATGTGACTGACCCGCTTGGAGTTCCCCGCCACCGCCACCTCCCGCGACGGCTGCGAGGCCGCCTCCTTCAACAACGACCGCATCGTAACCTCCGGCGACCAGCTCCTCCTCGCCATCGAGATCGCGCGCGAGGTCACGCCGTCGCTGCGGCTGGTGAGCATGGACATCAACAAAGACGGCGTCGTGAGCAGCGGCGACCAGCTCCTCCAGGTCCAGTTCATGGATCCGCCCGGCCAGTGCCCGTAAGCCCGCCCGCGTTCACGTCAGCACGGCCCCCGGCCAGCCCCCTTCGTGCCCATTCGTGCCCATTCGTGGTTCCGCCGGCGGCCGCGGGGATGCGGATCGCCTTCGTTGACAGCCGGAGCGGCAGGGGCCCGCAGGCGGGCGCGGGGACGGCCCCGCAAAGGTACACTGGGAGTTAACTTTTGCCCCACTGCGGGATGTGCACATGCACCGGCGACCTCTGAACACGCCTCGCCTGGTCCTCGCCTGCCTCGCCGCCGCCTGCGTCGCGGCAGCGGTGCTCGCCGCGCCCGCGCGCCCGGCCCACGCCGCCACCTTCACAGTGATCTCCGCGCTCGACAACCCGGACGCCAGCCCCGGCAATGGATCCTGCTCCATCGGCCCTCCGGTTGCAGTCTGCACCCTGCGCGCCGCCATCCAGGAAGCCAACGCGTTGGCTGGCACTGACACCATCATCCTCGACATCGGCCTGCCCGAAGGCACCTACACCTACTCCCCCGCCACGCCCCTCCCGGCGATCACGGCGCCCGTCACCATCTCGAAGAGTGCCGACGGCGGGCAACTCGTTCTCGACGGCAGCGCCGCCGGCGTTGGTCTTGCCGCAGACGGCATCGTCATCCGCAGCACCGGTGTGAGCATTAGCGGTTTCGCGATCGTGAACTTTGGAGACGACGGCATTCTCATCGACGGCGCCGGCGGCGGTGGCGGCGCCACAATCACGGGGATGCGCGTGGGCATCGACTACTCCGATGTCGCCGCCCCAAACAATGCCGATGGCGTGAACATCTTCAACAGCGGCAACAACGTGATCGGTGGAACAACCGCGACGCAACGCAACATCATCAGCGCGAACCTCGACGGCGGCGTGCAAATCAGCGGCGCGAATGGCGACAACAACACCGTACTCGGCAACTACATCGGCCTCGACGGTACGGGCACGCTGGATCGTGGCAACGGCGTACAGGGCGTTAGCATCGCCGGCGGCTCGAACAACATCATCGGCGGGACGGCGGCGGGGGCGCGCAATGTGATCAGCGGCAACACACAGGATGGTGTTCAAATCATCAGCGCGCCGAACAACAGTGTGCTCGGCAACTACATTGGCACTGACTACACGGGCGAACTGGATCGCGGGAATGGTAGTTCGGGCGTGCTGATATCCGGCTTCGCACTAATCGGCGCTAGCAGCAACACCATCGGTGGCGCGACAGCCGCCGCCCGCAACATCATCAGCGGCAACGACGTCGACGGCATCCGCATCTTGTCCACGTACAGCGACGTCATCCAGGGCAATTACATCGGCACCGACGACGACGGCGCCCAACAGATCGCGAACGCATTCTCCGGTATCAATGCCTCTCAGGCGCACTTCCTCCAGGTGGGTGGCTCCGCCGCCGGTCAGCGGAACGTGATCGCCGGCAACGACGACGAGGTGCGGGTTCAATTGTCAGATGATGTGATCATCGCCGGCAACTTCATCGGCGTCGACGCGACAGGGCTCGTGGGAATTGGTCCAGGCGACTCTTACAACGCGGTCTTGCTCGACGACGTTAGGAGATCGACTGTCGGCGGCACGACCGCCGGCGACGCCAACCGCATCACTAATTCGTACTACGGCGTTCACATCATCGACGGCGATGCAAATTCAGTGCTCGGCAACTACATTGGCGCCGGTCCGGCCGGTTCGTCGGTCGCCAATTATATGGGCGTCCTGGTGGACGATTTCCTCACGATCCTGCCCCACCGCATCGGCAACGGCGCCGCTAGCGGGCGCAACTACATCAGCGGGAACAGCGTGTCAGAGGTGCGCCTTTCCAATTCAGCGCACAAGGTGGTGCAGGGGAACTACATCGGCACCATCGATGGGATCACGGCCACCAGCAGCGGCCTGGGCACGGGCATCTACGTGAGTGGCGGGACGGCGCTGATTGGCGGCGCGGCGGCGGGGCAGGGTAACGTCATCGCGGCGCAATTCAGCGGCATCATTCTGTTCAGCACGCTCTCCAGCCCGGTCATACAGGGGAACTACATCGGCACGAATGCGGCTGGCACGGCGGCGCTGCCGAACGTGAACGGGATCCAGATTCAAGGCACCGGTGGTAATGCCACGATTGGCGGAATCGAAGCGGGAATGGGGAACGTCATCTCCGGCAACGGCGATGGCATCCACATCAGTAGCGGCTTTGCCAGCACGGCCACAATCGCCGGCAACCTTATTGGTCTCGACGCTAGCGGCGATCTGCCGCTGGCCAACACCAACGGCATCGTCATCCCGGCCGAGACGGCCTACACGACGATCGTCGGCGGCCCCGATCCCGGCGCCCGCAACCTCATCCAGCACAACACCGCCTTCGGAATCAGCATCTCCGACAGCGGCAACACTGTCGACGGCAACGTCATCACCGACAACGGTTCGGACGGCATCGCCGTCCTCGACGGGGCGAATAATCTCTTGACCCGCAACGTCATCTTCGACAACGGTGGTCTCGGCATCGACCTCGGCGACAATGGCGTGACGCCGAACGACGCCGCCGATCCCGACGCGGGCGCAAACCTGCTCCAGAATTACCCTTCGCTCACCTCCGCCCTCGCCCATGTCAACAGCCTTACCATTGATGGCCTCCTCGACTCCACTCCGAACACCTCGTTCGTTCTCGACTTCTACTCCAGCCCCGGCTGCGACCCCTCCGGCTATGGCGAAGGCGCGGCCTTTCTTGGCTCCGCGCCTGCGGCCACCGGGCCATCGAACCTGCTTCCGTTCAGCATCCTGCTCGCCGGCGAACCGTCGATGGTGCCACCCGGTCATACACACATCACCACCACCGTCACCGATCCCGCGAACAACACCTCGGAGTTCTCGAACTGCGCGCTCATCGTCCCCGATCCGGACTTCGACTCCGATGGCCTCCTCGACGCCGCTGACAACTGCCCCAACAACGCCAACCCGCTGCAGGAGCACAGCGACCGCAACTTCATCGACCAGACGCCGCCCTCCACCCAGGACGACCGCACCTGGCCCAACTCCGACCCCACCGGAGATGCCTGCGACACCGACGACGACAACGACGGGATCGTGGATACGCTCGAACCGGCCGGCTGCAACGCCTCCGGCGCCCTCTCCCCCACCAACCGCGACACGGACGGCGACCGCTTCCTCGATGGCGCGGAGTGCGCCGTGGGCACCAACCCCGCCCTGAATACCAGCAAGCCCACCATCGCCGCGTGCGCCGCCTACCTGGGCGTCGCCAGCACCGCCGATACCGACGGCGACCGCCTCCGCGACCACATCGAGTTCTGCAACTACAACACCGACCCCAACGACGCCGACACCGACAAGGACCAGGACGGCTTCCCCACCACCGGGCTCGCGAAGGACGGCTGCGAGGCCGCGTCCTTCAACAACGACCGCATCGTGACCTCCGGCGACCAGCTCCTCCTCGCCATCGAGATCGCGCGCGAGGTCACGCCGTCGCTGCGGCTGGTGAGCATGGACATCAACAAAGACGGCGTCGTGAGCAGCGGTGACCAGCTCCTCCAGGTCCAGTTCATGGATCCGCCCGGCCAGTGCCCGTAAGCCCGCCCCTCGTATGTCCACACGGAATCGCGCAGCGCGCTCGGCCGACCGTTTCGTGTCTCCTTCGTGTCCCTTCGTGGATCGCGGCCCCACTGTCTTTGCAAAAGTGATCCGGCGCGCTTGCAGATCGCCCGCCGCTCGGCCTACCGTAGCGACATGGCCCGCATCAGCTTCACGACAGCAATAGGCCCGGCGCCCGCGTCGCGTGTCATAGAACGTTTCACGCTGTCACGCGAAGCGTTGACGCTGTCACGCGAAGCGTTGACGCTGTCACGCGAAGCGTGATTGTCTTGCCCTCCGGGTCAATCAAAACAACCAGACAACAATCAAAGACCGCCGCCACCGGCTGACCAAAAACCGAAAACTGCCGAGCAATTGAATCTGAAAGGAGCACTCGTGGACCGACACAGCCACTGACGCACTAACGCCCTGACCCACTGACAAGCTAACCGGCTAACCGCCTAACGAGCTAACCGTCTAACCGGCTAACCGGCTAACAGCCTAGAGATCCTGCAGCACCTCGCGCGCGATGCGCCGCTCGTCCCACGGCCAGTGCGTGTTCCCGATGACGATCGACTGCTCCGTGCCCTTGCCCGCCAGCAGCACCGTGTCGCCGCGGTTCGCCCGCTTGAACGCGATCTCGATCGCCTGCCGACGGTCCAGCTCCCGCTCGTACCGCCGGAACCCCGCCCCCTTCAGCGCCCCCTCGATCTCGTCGAGGATTACGTCCGGCACCTCGCCCCGCGGGTCCTCGTTCGTGATCACCGCGAAGTCCGCCGTGTCCGCCACCGCCCGCGCGATCGTCCGGCGCCGCCCCGGGTCCCGCTCCCCCGCCGCCCCGAACACCACGATGAGCTTGCCCGGCGTGATCGGCCGCAGCATCCGCAGCACGTTGCGCATCGCCTGCTCCGTCGACGCGATGTCGACCACCACCCGGTACGGCTGCCCCTCGTCGATCAGCTCCATGCGCCCCGGCACGCCCGGGAACGTCTCCAGCGCACGCACCGCCGCAGAGAACTCCACCCCCTGCGACACCGCGGCCGCCACCGCCGCGATGCAGTTCGCGGCGTTGTACTCACCGAGCAGCCCCACGCGCGCGTCCACGTCCTCGCCGAACATCCGGACCTTGAACGTCATCCCGAAGCCGTCCTGCCGCACGTCGCGCGCCGTCACGTCCGCCTTCCTGTCCAGGCCGTACGTCACCACCGGCACCGTCGCGATGCCCTTCATGTGCTCCGATACGTCGTCGTCGGCGTTCAGCACCGCCGCCTTCCCGAACCCCTTCTCCACCGTCTCGTTCAGCATGCGGAACAGGATCGCCTTCGCGTCCCGGTACTCCGCCATGCTCCCGTGGTAGTCCAGGTGGTCGGGCGAGAGGTTGGTGAACACGCCCACGTCGAACTCGCACTCGTCGATGCGGTGCAGGTCCAGCCCGATCGACGACGCCTCCACGACCGCATGGCGGCCGCCGGCGTCGCGGATCTGTGCCAGGTACCGCTGCACCTCGTTCGCCTCCAGCGTCGTCATGTGCGTGGCGTTCATCTCCACCGCCCCGCCCACGCCGAACTCGACGCTGCTCAGGTATCCCGTGCGCAACCCCGTCTCGTTCAGCACGTGCGCGATGACGTGCGCCGTCGTCGTCTTCCCATCGGTGCCGGTGACGCCGACCATCCCCAGCCCGTGCGCCGGGTGCCCGTAGAACCCGGCCGCCGCTTCCGCCAGCGCGACGCGCGCCTCCGGCACGGCCACGAAGGCCACGTCCAGCGACACGTACTTCGACCACGAGCGGACCAGGTCCTCCTGCACGACCACGTACCGCGCCCCCCGCTCAATGGCGTCGGCGATGAAGGTGTTGCCATCCAGCGCCAGCCCGTGGATGGCGACGAACACGGCGCCCGGCTTCGCTTTCCGGCTGTCGTGGCAGACGATCGTAGCTTCGTAGGGGGATCCGGAGACCACCCGGGCGTTCGAGAGACCGGCGAACCAGGTGGGGATGTCTCGCGTACGCGTGGTCACCCTTCGATTGTATCCGGTTCAGGGGTGCGGAGGCGGGCCGAAGATCATTAAGAGGGCGTTAGGGTTCCCTGAAAACGCGCTGCGTCGTCCCGCTATGCCCGCGACGCACACAGGCGACCGTGCGCCAGAGCGGAGATTCGATGCCCGTGCTTGCCGCTCCCCGTCGAGAAGAACCCGAGGTCCGGGGGCGCCGCCCGGCCCTCCCGCCCCTTGACGCCCCGGACTGGCTCACGCTGCACCAGGCCGCGTGCGAGATGGGCGTCTCACCCGCAACAGTCCGCCGCATGGTCCGCGAGGGCCGCCTGCGGAACCGCATGGTGCCCCACCGCGGCGGCTTCGCCTATCTGGTGCTCATCCCCGGATCCCGCCACGGCGCCATGAAGCAGCGCGAGGGCAAGCGCCGCCGCCTGTGGCTGATCCGGAGCAGCAGCGATCAGGACGGCGCCGATGCCACGAGCGTCGACGATCCGCAGGCCGCGATCGCCAGCCTGGAGCGCCAGGTCGATCAGCTCTCGCACGCCCTCTCGCGCGCCCTCCGGACCCGCCAGAAGGCGCTACCCGCAGGGATCGGCGATCCCGGCGTGAATCCTCACGATCCGTACGCGCGCTATCGCTGGGTAGCGCGCCGCCCCCGCTGGTGGCCCTTCTCATAGCGGATCAGCGGGCCGAGCGCTCTAGCCCGTTCGTAATGATCGGATGTGCCGGGTGGACCTACTCCAGCGCGGCACGCATGGCTATACTCCGGCTGCTTCGAATAGCGCGCTCCACGAGCACGTCCGGGCCCGCTTGCGGGCCTTTGTTATGCCCGGCAACGCCGCGGGCAATGAAGCCCGCGCCACGGATTCAAGAGGAGGTCGTATGTCCGCGCGTAAGAAGGTGACGGTCGTAGGCGGCGGCATGACAGGCGGGGCCATCGCCCAGCGCTTGGTCGAGCTCAACATCGCCGATGTGGTGATCCAGGACGATCCGCAGTTCGCCGGCACCCTTCACCAGGGCAAGGCGCTCGACATGACGCAGTCCGCGTCCTGGCTGGGCTTCGAAGCCAACATCAACGGCTGCGACGGCTGGGAGGAGACCGCGGGCTCCGACGTCATCGTCGTGACGGCGGGTGCCCCCCGCAAGCCGGGCATGAGCCGCGAGGATCTGCTGAAGGGCAACGCCGATATCGTTCGCGCGAAGGTGGAAGCGGCGGCGAAGGCCTCGCCGAACGCCGTCATCATCATCTTCAGCAACCCCATGGACGCCATGTGCCACACGGCGCTGCAGGCGTCGGGATTCCCGCGCGAACGCATCATCGGCCAGGGCGGCGCGCTCGACACCGCCCGCTACCGCGCATTTCTGGCGATGGAAACGGGCGTCTCGGTCCGCGACGTCCACGCGTACGTGCTGGGCGGCCACACCGACACGACGATGGTGCCGGTCGTGTCGCAGGCGCGCGTCGGCGGCCTACCGCTCACCTCCCTCCTGTCGCAGGAGAAGATCGACGCGCTGGTGGCCCGCACGATGCGCGGAGGAGCCGAGATCGGCGAGCTGATGAAGGTCTCGAGCGCGTACTACGCCCCTTCGGCGGCCACGGTGCAGATGGTGGCGGCCATCCTGCTCGACCAGGATCGCCTCATTCCGAGCGCGGTACTATGTAAGGGCGAGTACGGCCTCCAGGACATCGTCTGCGGGGTCATGTGCCAGCTCGGAGCAGGTGGCATCAAGAGGACGCTCGAGATGCCCGTCAGCGACGACGAAAGGGCCCGGATCCAGAAGGCAGCGGCGGCCACAAAGGAACTGATCGCGCTGCTGTAGGTTCGGAAGCTCACCACACCAGGGGCGCCGAGCAGAGACGCAGAGAGCACAGAGACTTGTCGGAATATCCTTGTTGAGGCCCCGGTGGCGCTTTCGCAAGGTTGGCGAGGTGGAGAGATGGCGACGGATACGGCAACTAAAGTGCGGGAAGTCCACATCGACGCGATCACGGCGGCGGTGGCGGAGCTGTGCGAGACGGCAACGCACGTGCTGCCCGAGGATGTCGTCGAGGGGCTGAAGAAGGCCCATGCGAGCGAGACATCGCCGTTGGGCAAGCAGGTGTTGATCGAGATCCTGGAGAACGTGGATGTGGCCAAGCGCGACATGATCCCGCTCTGCCAGGACACGGGGACCACCGTGGTGATGGTGGAGCTGGGGCAGGACGTGCACGTCGTGGGCGGATCCCTGCGGGACGCGATTAATAAGGGAGTCTCGAAGGGTTACACCGAGGGGTACTTGCGCGCTTCGATGGTCGAGCATCCGTTCTCGACCCGCGTCAACACGAAGGACAACACGCCGGCCGTCATCCACACCGAAGTTATCCCCGGCAACAAGCTCGGTATCACGGTCATGCCCAAGGGCGGTGGCTGCGAGAACATGACAAAGTTCCAGATCATGCTCCCGTCACGCGGCAAGGAGGGCATTACGGAGTTCGTCCTCCAGACGATCGAGGAGTCCGGCGGCAACCCGTGTCCGCCGCTGGTCGTGGGCGTGGGCGTCGGCGGCTCGTCCGAGTACTGCATGTACCTGGCGAAGAAGGGCATCATGCGGCCCGTAGGCCAGCACAGTCCGGATCCCGAGACTGCCGAGTTCGAGAAGGAGCTGCTCGAGAAGGTGAACGCGCTCGGCGTCGGCCCGCAGGCGGTCGGCGGGGTGAACACGGCGCTCGCCGTTAACATCGAGACGTACCCGACGCACATCACGTCGCTGCCGGTCGCCGTGAACTTGCAGTGCCACAGCGCCCGCAGCAAGCACGTCGAGCTGTAGTGAGCTGGATAACCGGTTAGCTGTTAGGGGTGCCGTGTGACAAGCGAGGTGCCTTCGGCCGACGCGCTCGTGGGGGTGCGGCTTCGATCGGCGATGCCAGATGACGTCGATGCGCTCGTCGAGCTGGTGAACGCGGCGTACCGCAAGACCGAATCGCACGTCTTCCCCGGCACCACGCGCACGGAGCGCGTTGGTATCTCGAACATCCTTCACGAAATCACAGTGGCGGAGCGCGATGGCCGGCTGGCCGGCTGCATCCACATCACTACCATGCCACCCGATGGTCATTTCGGCCTGCTCGCCGTCGACGTCGCCTTGCACGGAGGCGGCCTCGGATCGCTGCTAATCAGCCACGTCGAGCAGATCGCGCGAGTGGCCGGATGCACAAAAATGTGCATCGAGTCGGTGAAGGAGGGCGGCCAGGTGCCATTCTACGAGCGTCGCGGCTATCGCGTGGTGGCGGAGCACAGCGGCCAGGACTGGAACGGCGGGGCTGACTGGGGCGCGGCCGGCGAGTGGCACATGGTCGAGCTGGAGAAGCCGTTGACATGAGCGACCAGCAGGTGCGCATCATACGGCCGGATCAGCGCGACGCGACCACAGCGCAGACGCCGGGGATGTCGCGCGTAGCGGGCGTCTCGGCGAACACCTGCGGATCGTCGTCGATCTGGATGGGTGAGGTGCAGACTGAACCGGGTTTCCGGTCCGGCGCGCATCACCACGGCGACGTGGAGAGCGCGATCTACGTCCTGCGGGGCGCCTACCGGTTCAGGTGGGGTGCGCGGCTTGAGCACAGTGCGGAAGGCGGGGCTGGCGACTTCATCTTCGTGCCCGCACAGGTACTGCACCAGGAGATCAACACATCGGAGACAGATCCCCTGATACTTGTGCTGGCGCGCGGATCCCAGGAGAACGTGGTGGTGAACGTGGAGTTGCCGGAAGCCGTAGAGGGCTGATCACGAGCGCTACCGCGCGGGGCGGCTAACGGCGAGTTGCGCCACAATGAGGCGCAGAGAGGCGAGGAGAGACGATCATGCCAGTCACAAAAGTCGACGGCGAGATTCGCGCGGAGCCGCCATTCAGCGACGAGGACGTCGCGCAGCTGCGAGTGGGCGACCATGTGCGCTTTTATGGGACGATGTACACCGCCCGCGACGCGGCTCATCGCCGCATGATCACGGCGCTGTCCGAGGGCAAGCCGCTGCCCATCGACGTGAAGGGGCAGATCATCTACTACGTGGGGCCATCGCCCGCGCGCCCCGGGCGCGTCGTAGGTTCGGCGGGCCCGACGACCTCGATGCGCCTCGACCCCTTTACGCCGGCGCTCCTGGATCAGGGGTTGAAGGTGATCATCGGCAAGGGCGGCCGCGGCAGCATGGTGAAGAAGTCGCTGCAGGACCACAAGGCGGTGTACCTCCTCGCCATCGGCGGCGCGGGCGCGTTGCTCTCGAAGACGGTCAAGAGTCTCGATGTCGTCGCGTACGAGGACCTGGGCACCGAGTCGATAAAGAAGCTGGAAGTTGAAGGGTTTCCGGCCATCGTCTGCTGCGACATGTACGGCGCCGACCTGCTGCTCGAGGGTAAGGAGCAGTACCGCGACCAGAAGGTGCTCGGCGCCTACCAGTCCGTTCCGCCGGCCGAGAAGGCAGGCTGATGGCATCGGAACTCCGCGACTACCTGCGCCGCGAGCTGAAGGCGATGCACGGGCTGTACGAGCACGTGACCCCCGATCTGACCGACGAGCAGGCGAACTTCGTGCCGGCGAACGGCCACCAGAACCTCTCGTTCTGCCTCTGGCATTACGTCCGCACCGAGGACAACGCGATCCAGTTCGTGATCCAGCGCAAACCGACCGTGTGGATGGAGGGTGGCTGGCCGGAGAAGTTCGGGCTGGACAGCAAGTCTCAAGGCACCGGCTTCACCGACGATGAGGCGCGCAACTTCCGCATCAACGGCATCGCGGACTTCCGCACCTATATGTCCGACGTCTTCAAGCGCACCGAGGACTTCGTGCGCAACCTCACGGACGATGAGGCGGCGCGGCAAATCACCGTGAAGCCGCTCGGCGAAATGTCAATCCTGACCGCGATCAGCGGCCTGTGCATGACGCACGGCTACCGCCACCTGGGCGAGATCGAGTTCGCGAAGGGCCTGGTGACCGCTCGGGGCGGCGCCACGATCTAGCGCCGGGCGATCCCTGCCGCCCTACCGCGATTCCGGAGCATCGGCTGGTGCCGCGTGGTCGTGGATGTGGGCTTCCTTGGCGTGCTGCTCTTCTTCGACATCCATGTTGTAGTTATGGCTGTGGGTCATCTCGTTGTGATTGTGGTCGTGGGTGTGCCAGTACGTGCGATGCTCCCACTCCGTAAGCAGACCGCCGCCGTGGTGGTGTGAGACGTGGTAGTGATCGTGGAGGTGGATGCGCGCGTCATGCGTGTGGGCTGCCTGCGTCCCTCTACCTTCTACCGTCTGTGTCGTCATAAGTAGAACCTCCGGGCGTGATGCTGGATCCACTATCGCGCGTGCGGTCGTGCGGCGGGCTTACATCGCGGACGGGGGCGTTGCGGTTCTGTGTCGAACCCCTCGTGCCCGATGTCCGGCGGAACGGTACGCTTCCGCCGCATGCTCCTCCTACTCGACGGCAACAACCTGGCATGGGCGGGCTACTATGGGCTCGAGCGGGCGATGAAGCCCGAGGACGCCGAGCGGCGGCACCGCGTGGCGCTGCTGGGGCTGTCATCGATGGCACTGGGCGCGATCGCGCGCGCGGGCGAGCCTCCCGCGACGGCTCCGGCGAAACCCGGCGGACAGACATCGCTGTTCGACGAACGGCCATCCAGCGCAGGCGGGGAGGCCCGCGCGATCTCCCGCGTCGCGGTGTGCTTCGACCAGGGGCGTCCCCTGCGGCGCCGCGAACTGTTCCCCGCGTATCAGACCGGGCGCGAGGGCGACCCCAAGTTCATCGAGAACGAGCCAACGATCCTCGCCGCGATCGACGAGTTGGCGGAGATGTGCGCGGCCATGCTGCCCATCGAGGTGCTGCGCGGCCAGAACACCGAGGCCGACGACCTGATCGCGGGCCTCGTGCACCACAATCCGAAGGTCGAGAAGCGCATCGTCTCCACGGACCGCGACTTCCTCCAACTCATTGGGCCGAAGACGACGGTGTATGCGCCGGTGAAGAAGGTCGTGATCGGTGAGGAGAACTTCGACGCCGAAGCCATGCCCAAGACCTCGTCCGGCGAGATCGTGACGTTCCCGCGCACGCGATTCCTGGACTATCGCGCACTCACGGGCGACCCTTCGGACAACCTGCCCGGCGTCCTCGGCATCGGCCCGCTCTCGGCGGCGAAGCTGCTGGCCGTCGGAGACCTCGACGGCTACTTCGGCAAGCCCCACGCGGTGCGCGCGGCGCTCGGGCGGAAGTCCGTTGCGGTGGAGGCGGCGTTCGCCGACGGCACAGCCGAGGCGATCGTCGCCCGGAACCGGACGCTGATGGACCTGCGGCTGGGCGCGCCCTGCTGGGACGACCTGCCGTCATACACAACCAGCGGCCGGTGGGACCGCCCGGCCTTCGAGGCATGGCTGGACGAGCGGAAGATCACGTCGGTGGAGCGTGCCCCGCTGTTCGAGCGGATGGAGGCGCTGGCCAGGGCGTGAGTCTGCATTCTCCCAACCGACTTGCGCGCCGATGCTACAGTTCGGGCTGTGACGGACGAACCCCGCCAGCAAGGTGAACGACGCGGTGTCCTCGGTGACGCGACCGACCTGACCGAGACGACGGCGCGACGGCTCATCGACAGCCTCAACCGCGCACAACAGCTCGGAGCCGTGCAACGCATCCGGCGCTACCAGATCGCGACGGCCCTGCTCGGCGCCATAGGCGCGGCGCTGTTTATCGTCGGGGTGGAGCAGGCCGCGCAGGACATACCAGTGCTCTCGAACCCGTACGGCTCCATCGCGGTAGGCGTCGTGCTCCTGGCGCTCACGGGGACGCTGTTCGCGCGGCTCGGTGGCGGAGGCCACTAAACGCCGGCCTTGATGGGGACGGGCAAACGCAACCCCCTGGGCCGCTCGTTCGATCCCGACTGCGCCCCTCGCATAAGCGACGGGAGTGCCTATAATTTGAAGCCCCCTGCTGCGGGCGGACGTGCGTACCGGCGCCAGGATCGAGTGACATGGGCAAGGTAGTTCTCGCGGACAAGATCGTAGCCGCCGACGCAGCGACCGCCGGCGCAGTTGCCCGTCCATAGCAATTGACCCACCCGCCCGGCATCGCCCGGGCGTACGTCTTGGCCGCGGACGCCGTTCGCGGAGCGACATCACGGAGTCGACGATGACCACAAAGTTCGTCTACCTGTTCCACGAGGGCCACAAGGACCAGAAGGACTTGCTCGGCGGCAAGGGCGCGAACCTCGCCGAGATGACCAACCTGGGCCTGCCGGTCCCGCCGGGCTTCACCATCACGACCGAAGCCTGCAACGCCTACACGAAGCTCGGCATGCAGCTGCCAGACGGCCTCATGGACGAGGTGCGAGCCGCGCTGGCGACCGTCGAGGAGTCCGCCGGCAAGAACCTCGGCGATGCGACCGCGCCGCTGCTGGTGTCGGTGCGATCGGGCGCGAAGTTCTCGATGCCGGGCATGATGGACACCGTGCTGAACCTGGGGCTGAACGCGAACACGCTGCAGGCGCTGGCTGCCGAGTCCGGCGACGAGCGCTTCGCGTACGACGCCTACCGGCGCTTCGTTATGATGTTCTCGGACATCGTGCTGGGGCTGGAGCGCAAGAAGTTCGACCGTGTCTTCGACGAGGCAAAGCAGCAGGCTGGGGTCAAGGAGGACTGGCAGCTCCAGCCGTCTGCACTCAAGGCCGTGGTGGAGAAGTTCAAAGCGCTGGTGAAGGCGGAGACAGGGAACGCCTTCCCCGAAGAGCCGATGCAGCAGCTCGAGCTGGCGATCCGCGCCGTGTTCAACTCCTGGAACAACGAGCGCGCCTTCCGCTACCGCGAGATCGAGAAGATCCCGCACGACCTAGGCACGGCCGTGAACGTGCAGACCATGGTGTTCGGCAACATGGGCGACACATCCGGCACGGGCGTCGCCTTCACCCGTGACGCCTCCACAGGCGAGACGCGGATCAGCGGCGAGTACCTGATTAACGCGCAGGGCGAAGACGTGGTCGCCGGCATCCGCACGCCATCCGACATCGGGCAGCTCGAGCGAGAGAACCCGCCGCTGTACAGGCAGTTCGCCGACATCTGCAACACGCTGGAGCAGCACTATCGTGAGATGATGGACGTGGAGTTCACGTTCGAGAAGGGGCGCCTGTACTTCTTGCAGTGCCGCGTGGCGAAGCGGGCAACGCGCTCGGCGGTGAAGATCGCCGTCGACATGGCGAACGAAGGACTGATCTCGAAGGCAGAGGCGCTGCAGCGCGTCGCGCCGCAGCGGCTGGACGACCTGCTGCACCCGCGACTCGACCCACGCGTGAAGACAATCCCGATCGGCGACGTGGCGGAACAGGTCACAGACGCCATCGAGGCAAAGCCGGCGATGCTCTACGTCGACGGGGACGGCATCAAGACGATCTCGGCAGCGGAATGGCACGCCATGGAGATCGGCGACCGCGACGCGATCCTGGGGCGGGCGAGGTTCCTGGACATCGCGAAGGGGCTCCCGGCCTCGCCTGGAGCGGCGTCGGGCCTGGCGGTCTTCGACCCCGACACCGCGGCCGCGCGCGGGCTGGGCAAGGGAAACGAGGACATCATCCTGGTGCGCGAAGAGACGTCGCCGGACGACATCCACGGCATGGTCGCGGCGCGCGGCATCCTGACCGAGCGCGGTGGCATGTCGTCGCACGCGGCGCTGGTAGCTCGTGGATTCGGCAAGCCCTGCGTGGCGGGCTGCGAGGCTATCGCGGTCGAGGAGGAGCACCAACAGTTCTCGATCAATGGCGTGGTCGTGGGCGAGGGACAGACGCTGACCATCGACGGTTCGACCGGACGGGTCCTGCTGGGTGCGGTGCCGACGGTAGCGCCGGAGATCTTCCCGGAGCTGGACGAGTACCTGCGCTGGGCGGACGAGGCGGCGCGCATGAAGGTGCGCACGAACGCCGACAACCCGCCCGACGCCGCGAATGCCGTGCGGTTCGGGGCGATGGGGATCGGGCTGCTGCGGGCGGAGCACATGTTCCTGCAGAAGGAGCGGCTGCCCGTCGTGCGGCAGATGCTGCTGGCCGCTACCGACGCGAAGTTCCTGGAGGGCGAGGTCGAGGGGCTCAAGAAGGACCTCGAGAACTCGGTTGGCGAGAAGCGCGCACAGCTGGAGCAGCGGTTGCACCACGAGCTGGGCCGCATGGAAGGCCCGATGGGCCGTTACCGCGGGGCGATCGCACAGATCCTGCCGATGATCCAGGACGACTTCGAACAGATCTTCCGCGTGATGGCGGGGAAGCCTGTGACGATCCGCCTCATGGACCCGCCGATGCACGAGTTCCTTCCAAGTCACGATGCGCTGCTCGAAGAAGTCACCCGGCTGAGGGCCCTCACGCCCAACGACCCTTCCCTGAAGGAGAAGGAGGAGCTGCTGGCGTCGATCAATGCGATGCGCGAAACAAACCCGATGCTGGGGCTGCGCGGATGCCGGCTGGGGATCCTGTTCCCGGAGATCAGCGAGATGCAGGTGCAGGCGATCTTCAGGGCGGCGGTGAAGCTCGCGGGCGAGGGCATCACGGTCATTCCGGAGATCATGATCCCGCTGGTGGGCTTCGAGACAGAGTTGACGTACCTGCGGGACCTGCTGGCGGCGACTGCGCAGCGTGAGATGGAGGCCGCCGGCCGCAAGATCGAGTACTCGCTCGGGACGATGATCGAGCTGCCACGAGCGGCGATGACAGCCGACGAGATCGCGAAGACGGCGGAGTTCTTCTCCTTCGGGACGAATGACCTGACGCAGACGACGCTGGGGTGCAGCCGCGACGACGCCGAGGGCAAGTTCCTGGCGAAGTACCTGGACATGGGCATCCTTATCGGCAATCCGTTCGAGTCGATCGACCAGGTGGGCGTCGGCGGGCTGATGAAGATCGCCATCGAGAAGGGGCGGGCGACGCGGCCCGGGCTGAAGCTGGGGATCTGCGGCGAGCACGGCGGAGAGCCGTACAGCGTGGAGTTCTTCCACAAGCTCGGCCTGGACTACGTGAGCTGCTCGCCGTTCCGGGTGCCGATCGCGCGGCTGGCGGCGGCGCAGGCCGCGCTCGGTGAGGGCGCTGAGCGCGATAAGTAGCTAATGCCGGCGCGAACGGGAGGAAGGCTCGCCGGATTTGGCCAGCCTTCCTCCCGTTTTATTCGCAGACGGCGCGTTACGGGCTCAGCGTCTGGATGGTGAACAGCGACGTCTCCACGTACTGCCAGGCCGATGTGGGTGCATCCTTCTCCCCGAACCAGAGCCACGCCTTGACCTGGATCGGCCCGCGAGCCGCGTCCCGCGCGATCGCGTAGATCTGGGTCGGATAGGGCAACGGCGTCAGCAACGCGGGCGTGATGTTTCCGGCCTCGTCGATGTTCACAACCTCGCCGTTATTGGCGGCAATCACCTGGCTGTGGTTGTCGATCACGATCGAGCAGAACTGGATCTTGTAGGTGTTGGTCGAGCGGTTGCGCACGCTGAACCGGAACAGCACGTCATCGCCATCGAACGGGAGGCCCGGGATCGGCGGCAGACCGTCAAAACGAATCGCTTCGGCCGAGAAGAGAACGACGTCCGGATCCGGAAGGGGCGAGGCCATGGCCGTGCCCGAGATCGGGCGCACGTCGAAGTGGTCCCAGGCCGGGATGCCGGGATTGTCGAAGCGGATGTCGAAACTGACCTCGGAGTAGGCCTTGAGGTCCGGCGGGCACGGTGCCTGGTCCTTCGTCGCGATGACGTTGTTGGCGGCGTCGTAGAGATTGCCGCGCAGCATGAGCTGTGCGCCCTGAATGTCCGTGTCGTTCACCATGCGCCCGGTGATGTGGACGTACCCCTCACTGTCGACGTACGCGTACGGCTGCTCGATGCAGCGCGCCCCGACGGCGAGGACAGCGCCCAGGCCGAGGACGGCCATCGCCATCAGGCGCCAGCGGGCGGCGATCCGGCGGACGATGTTCCGGCGGACGGTTACAAAAGCGCGCATAAAGTATCCTCCCGCCTGTAGTTACCGGTGCAAGGTTGGGCTATCATACGGCCTGACTTCATGCGCTACAAGCGCGTTAAGGTGGTAGCTTCTTGAATCGTCGAATTTCCGCGCTTTTCGTTTTGTTTATCGCCGCCGCACTCTGGGCCGGAGGCGGCCCGCCGGCAACGCCAGGCGGAGGCTCGGGACCGATGGTCGCCGGCGTCGACGCCGGGGCTAGCCTCGATGATGCCGCCGCTCGCATCGAGGCGGAGGGCTTCGCCGTCGAGCAGCGCCTGGACGACCTGCACGCGCTCGAGGTCTCGTCCGCCACATCCACTGCAGCAGATGCGGCGAGCGCGCTCTCGGCGATCGATGGGGTGCGGTACGCGGAGCCGGTGACGGAGGTGGCCGTCGCGGACTATCCGGGCGATCCGCTGTACAGCGACCAGTCGAGCTACCTGCAAGCAGTGAACGCCCCTCAGGCGTGGGATATCACGCTAGGCTCGCCGGATGTACTGGTTGCCGTGATCGACACCGGCGTGGACGTGTTGCACGCCGACCTCAAGGCGAACATCTGGTTCAACCCGCGCGAGATCCCGAACAACGGCTACGACGACGACGGCAACGGCTGCGTGGACGACGTGAGCGGCTGCGCCTTCGTGAGCGACAGCGCGCCCGGCTGCGCGAACGTGACGAACGGACTCGTGCGTGACGAGATCGGCCACGGGACGTTCGTCGCCGGCATCATCGCCGCGCCGGCGAACGGCCAGGGCATGGTGGGCGTCGCGCGGAACGTGAAGATCATGCCCGTGAAGGTGCTGGACTGCTACGGCTCCGGCGACTCGGTGGCGACGGCGCGCGGCATCGTCTACGCCGCGCGCAACGGCGCGAAGATCCTGAACCTCAGCCTGGGCGGCCTGGAGGACGCCCAGATCGTGCGCGACGCGGTGGCCGAGGCGATGAACGTGTACGGCGCGCTCGTCATCGCCGCGACCGGCAACAGCGGCACGACCGGCGTCGCCTTCCCCGCGCGCATCCCCGAGGTGCTCGGCGTCGGCGCGGCGTCGGCGAGCGCGGACCGCCGCGCTTCGTTCTCGAGCTACGGCCCGGAGGTCGACGTCGTCGCCGTGGGCGAGGACGTGATCGGGCCGATCGGGCAGTCGCTGTGCAACGTGTTCCTGCTGTGCATCGGTGGGCAGCCGTACGCGGAGGGCGACGGGACGTCGTTCTCGACGCCGCAGGTGTCGGGGCTGGCGGCGCTGCTGCTGTCGCTGAACCGCGGCCTGACCCCGGCGCAGATCACCGACGTGATCCGGAACTCGGCGACGCCGCTGCGGGCGGGCGAGACCGGCGTGGGCGCGGGGCGCATCGACATGGCGGCGGCGGTGAAGGCGGTGCAGGGCAACCACCCGCCGGGCAGCGCCTGCGTCGTGCAGTCGGTGGAGGACGGCGAGTCGTTCACCTGCGGCGGCCAGCGCATCCGCATGCTGCAGATGGACGCACCCGACCTGGGCCAGTGTGGCGGACAGTGGGCGAAGGACGCGCTGGCGAACATCTTCCTGACGCCGGGCCGCACGGTGTACCTGCGCTACGACTCGACGCGCGTGGACCCGGCGGGCCGTTCGCTGGCCGCCCCGCTGTGGCGCGGGAACGACGGCAACGACTACAACCTGGCCATCATCATGGTGTACGTCGGCCTCGCGAAGGCGTCCGACGTGGGGGCGGGGAACCTGGCGTTCCACGACTGGTCCTTCGCGTCGGAGACGTGGGCGCGCACCGCTTCCTGGAACATGTGGGCGCCGGGGAAGACCTTCGCGGGTGGGTGCTGAGCGTGTTAGCTGGTTAGCCTGTTAGCTATCTGGCCCTTTGTGGCCTGCCCTGAATGCTTCTGACCATTGAGCACGATCCTGTGGCTGACGCGCTGTATATCGCGCTGACTGCCGCTGCGCTGGAGCCGGGCTGCGTAGCGCGGACGGTGCGGGTCACGGAAGACGTGGCGCTGGACTTCGATGCGGAGGGGCGGCTGCTGGGCGTGGAGGTGTTGAACGCCGCGCGCGGGTCGTACGCGCAGCCGCCGGACGAAAAACGAGTGCCACCCGACAGAGCATGACACCGGGTGACTTCGTCTCGCCTGCGATATTTGGTATCTTCTCCAAAGCGTCAACGCAAAGAGGCCGATTGCACAGCTTTCCTCCTCGACGCGGAGCCGCGACCACCAGTTGCTGGAGAAGCCGCATTTCCCGCTTCTCCTCAAGTGAAAGGGCATACGTCGTGGAAACTCTTCCCATGACCGTGGAAAACACGGGCTTCCTACTCGACCGTCTTGGTCAGGACTGCGCTCCCCTCCAGTTCCTCCGCGAGCTCACCCAGAATGCCATCGAAGCCATCCAGGCGCTTCCCGATCCAAAGGGGGAGATAACCTGGGACGTGGAGTGGAACCGCTTTGAAGACGACGGTGTCTTCAAGCTGTCGATTACCGACAACGGATCCGGGATGACGGGTCCAGAGATGGTTCGATACATCAATCAGCTGTCAGCCTCAATCCATGTGCAGGGTCATGATGGAAACTTTGGGGTGGGTGCGAAGATTGCCGCTGCGACCCGAAACCACGCCGGACTCATCTACCTCTCGTGGAAAGACGGTGTCGGCGCCATGATTCACCTCTGGCGCGATCCGCAAACGGCCGAGTACGGACTGAGACAGTTCGAGTGGCCGGACGGCAGCTTTCAGCATTGGCTGCCAATCGCCGAGGATCTTAAGCCCGATACGATTGACGGTCATGGGACCGTGGTCATCCTGCTCGGCCACGACGAAGAAGCAGACACCATGTCCGCGCCGGATGGCGCCGCTAGCCCATCAAGATGGGTAGCGCGCTATTTGAATACACGCTATTTCCAGTTTCCGGACGGAATCGCCGCTAAGGCACGCGAGGGATGGCAGTATCCGCGCACAAACAAGGACACCAACGTACTGAGGACGGTGACGGGGCAAGCCCCGTACCTCGATCGCCATAGCCAAGCCAAAGGTTCGGTGCGGTTAACAGACGCTACCGCGCACTGGTGGATACTCAAGCAGGAAGACGCGCTAAGCCAAAACTCCGGTTTTCTTGCATCAAATGGACATTCTGCCGCGCTGTACCAAAACGAGCTATACGAGATGGCCACCGCTAGAAGCGGAACCGCTCGACTCCAGAACTTCGGTGTAATTTTCGGCCACGACCGCGTAGTTATCTACGTTGAGCCCGAGCTGGGAGCGGCCCAGAGTTTGGTTCCCAACACGGCGCGCACGCTCCTATTGATGGACGGAGAACCGCTCCCGTGGGCGGACTGGGCGCAGGAGTTCCGCACCCACCTTCCAGCTGAGATTGCTGCCCTCATGGAGGAGGTAGCTTCAGGAGCGCGTTCTGCAGATCACCGCGCGTCCATTCGGGACCGCCTCAGAACTATCCGCGAGCTTTTCAGACTCAGTAGGTATAAGCCAGCCGAGTCGGGCGCTTACCGGGTCGATCCGACGGCCCTAATAATCGGCTCGCCAGAAGATCCTGCCACACCCCCTCGCGACAGGCGACCGAACGGCGGTGGCCGACATCGCCCTACACGGACCGGTGGACGACCTGGGGACATCTACGCGCTTTACGCGTCACAAGATGGGGTGCCGGCTGAACGAGTAATCGGAGACTCCGACCCAGAAGTGGACTGGATTTCTGTGTCCGACGGAACTCGTGTTGTAGGCGAACTAGAAGACCGAGCGGCGCGGTATCTCTACGAGCAGAATAGACTCCAGATTAACGCCGACTTCAGAGTGTTTACAGACTTCATCGCGCGCTGGTTGAAGGCCTATCCCGACGTACCAGGCGCTCGCGATGTGATCGAGGATGCCGTACACGAATGGTTTGAACAGACCCTAATAGAGACGGTTGTCGGAACCAAGGCACTCCTTGGCTCGAAGGAGTGGGACGTGCGCGATTTGGAGACCTCGCTGAGTGAGGAGGCCCTGACGGCCGCGGTGATGCCTCGTTATCACATCGACGTGGCGGTTAAGCGTGCACTGGGCTCGAAACTCGGCTCCCTGAAGGAAAAGGCCTCCTAGGTATGACCGACTCCGGACTTGTTCAGTCTCCCCTCGACTCCCTGCTCCAAAAGCTGAACCTTGAGCGGCTCGACCGCGACCTCTTTCTTGGCGATCCGGGGGAGGGGCAGTTCCGGCTGTTCGGGGGGATGGTGGCGGCGCAGGCGGTGGCGGCGGCGTACCGGACCGTGCCAGGGCACGGCCTAGCGGCCGCGCAGGGCCACGGCGTCGCGGCCGAGCCGGAGGCGTCCGGCGACGGGCAGGTGGCGTCGCTGCACTCGCTGCACGCGTACTTCCTGCGGCCGGGGCGCTACGACACGCCGGTGCGCTACGTCGTGTACCGCATCCGCGACGGGCGCTCGTTCACGACGCGCGACGTGGTGGCGCACCAGGCGGGCGAGGCCATCTTCAACCTCTCGTGCAGCTTCGTGAAGCCCGAGGAGGGCGTGTCGCACCAGGAGCCGGCGCCGTCGCTGCCGGGGCCGGAGGGGCTGCCGGCGTGGGAGTTCATGCGCCCCGACCGGCGCGAAGAGCGCGAGATGATGGAGCGCTGGGAGCGCCAGTCGCCTATCGAGGTCCGCACCGCCGACCCGGACGGCCCGCCGCCCGGCGATACGCCTCGCCGCCGCGTGTGGGTGAAGCCGCGGGGCGAACTGCCGGACGTCGAGTCGGTGCATGCGGCGGTGCTGGCGTACGCGTCGGACATGGGGCTCATCGCGACGGCGCGCATCCCGCACAACCTGCCGAGGCCGTCGGCAGGACACTCGCGCTTCATGGGGGCGTCGGCCAGCCTGGACCACGCGATGTGGTTCCACCGCCCGCCCCGCTTCGACGGCTGGATGCTGTACACCAGCGAATCGCCGATCGCGCACGCGGCCCGCGCGATGATCTACGCGCAGATGTGGCGAGAGGACGGCGTGCGCGTGGCGTCGGTCGTGCAGGAAGGGCTCATTCGCATCCCGCGGGCGTAGGTTTTAGGTTGTAGGTTATAGGTTATAGGGATCCTTGTAGGTCCAGCGTTCATGACATCCGACATCGCATCACAGATCGAAGAGGCGGCGCGGGTGCTTGTATCGGCGCGGTATGCGATCGCGCTCGTCGGCGCGGGGATCTCGGTCGAGTCGGGGATACGGCCGTTCCGGGGGAAGGGCGGGCTGTGGACGGAGAAGGGCGAGCCGCCGATGGACGGCTACCAGCGGTTCATGCGGGACCCGGCGTCGGGATGGCGCGACATGCTGGCGCGGCGATCGTCGGGCGATGAGTTCTCGAAGTCGCTGGCGGCCGCCGAGCCGAACGCGGCGCACCGGGCGATGGCGCGGCTCGAGGAGCTGGGGGTGCTGCGGCACGTGATCTCGCAGAACATCGATGACCTGCACTTCCGCGCGGGGTCCGTATCGGTGACGGAGATCCACGGCAACCGGACGAAGGTGCGCTGCGTGGAGTGCGGCGCGCGCTGGGGGTGGGACCAGTTCCTGGCGCTCGCGGCGGCGCAGGAATCGCACTCGACAGACCGCGATCCCACGAACGTCCCCGAGATGGGAGGCGTGATGGTGCGTGTGCCGCCGGAGTGTCCGCAGTGCGCCGGGATCGTGAAGTCGGACGTGGTGATGTTCGGCGAACCGATACCGCAGGAGTTCCTGGCATCGTGCCAGCGGGAAGCGGAGCTGGCCGACTGCTGTCTCATCGTCGGAACGTCGGCGGCCGTGGTGCCGGCGGCGTACTTCCCGGAGATTGTGCTGCGGGCGGGCGGGACCATCGTGGAGGTGAACACGGAGGACACGCCGTTCACGCCGTACGCGTCGGCGGTGCTGCGCGGGCCTGCGGGCGAGCTGCTGCCGCCCGTCCTCGAGGCAATCGAGCGCTTGCGTACCTGAGCCCACCCCCCTGCGCTCCGATTTGCGGAGTCCACGTGCGGCCGATACTGTCCCGTCGTGGGTGACAATCCGGATCCCGATGGCATCACGCGGTTCATAATCATGTGCGGGCCGCGCACGGGTTCGAACATGCTCGTGTCCGCGCTCGACTCGCACCCGCGGATCGTGTGCTTCCGGGAGATCTTCAACTTCACGTTCCCGGACATCGACTACGCCGTCCAGGGCTACCGCCGCGACGACCCGGACGCGATCGCCCTGCGAAAGCGGGATCCCGCGGCCTTCCTGCGTACCCGGATCTACGCGCAGAATCCCGCGGTGGTCGATGCCGTCGGCTGGAAGTTCATCTACGAGCACTTCTGGGACTATCCGGGGCTGATCGAGGCGCTGCAGTCGGACAAGGCGCTCCGGATCATTCACCTGAAGCGCCGGAACGGCCTGCGGGCGTTCCTGTCCTACAAGATGGCGCTTCATACCGGCCGGTGGCAGCGGCCGAAACGCTCGCGATCGCGCCTGGGCGCGCGGCTCGCGTCGGTCGCGCGGCACCCGGGGCGAGCGGCGGCAGCGCTGCTGGGCCGCGCTCGCGAGCAGGTGGCGGAGTCCGACCGGCGGATCATGCTGGCGCCCCGGGAATGCATCGAATACATCCAGATGCGGGAGAAGCAGATGGCGCACTTCGAGGGCCTGTTCAGCTCGCACCAGCGCCTGGACGTGCAGTACGAGGACCTGGTGACGGACCGGCAGGGCGAATTCGCGCGGGCGCAGGCGTTCCTTGGCGTGGAGCAGAAGCCGCTCGTCGAGAAGGTCGAGCGGCAGAATCCTGGGACGCTACGCGATCTGGTCCAGAACTACGACGAGCTCGCCTCCGCCATCACGAGCGCGTCCTACGGCTGGATGCTGGACGAAGGATAGGATGATCCGGTCGCGCGAGCGCAGCGAAGAGAAGACGAACCACAAGAGTCGCACAGATGGAGGAGCCGGCAATGACAACGATGACTGACGTGTGCATGCTGTCGCTTGAGGACCTGGCGCACAAGATCGCGTTCAAGGAGCTGTCGCCGGTCGAGGTGACGGAGGCGATGCTCGCGCGCATTGAGCGGCTGAACCCGGCGCTGAATGCGTACATGACCGTGACGGCCGATCTCGCGCTGGAACAAGCGCGGGCGGCCGAGAAGGAGATCGCGTCGGGCGCGTACAAGGGCCTGTTGCACGGCGTCCCCATCGCACACAAGGACCTGTACGACACGAAGGGCGTGCGGACGACGGCGGGCTCGAAGATCATGGCCGACCGCGTGCCCGATACCGACGCCACCGCTGTACGGAAGCTGTCGGAGGCAGGGACGATTATGCTCGGCAAGCTGGGGCTGCACGAGTTCGCGTTCGGCGGCACGTCGGACAACCCGCACTACGGCACCGTCCGCAATCCGTGGGACACGGACCGCTGTCCGGCGGGATCGTCCGGCGGGTCGGGCGCGGCGGTGGCGGCTGGGTTGGCGTTCGCGGCGACGGGGAGCGACACGGGCGGGAGCATCCGGATGCCGGCGTCGTTCTGCGGGACCGTGGGGCTGATGCCGACGTACGGGCGGGCGAGCCTGTATGGTGCGATCCCGCTGTCCTGGACGCTGGATCACCCCGGTCCGCTGACTCGCACCGTGCGCGACGCCGCCGTCGTGATGCAGGCGATCTCCGGGCGCGATCCGTTGGATCCGGTGACGGAGGACCGGGAGGTGCCGGACTTCCTCGACGGGATCGAGGCGGGGGCAAAGGGACTGCGCATCGGCGTGCCGAAGCAGTACTTCTGGGACGGCTGCGCCACGGACCAGCGCGAGGCTGTGCGGAACGCGATCGCCGCGCTCGAAGCTGCGGGTTCGGTCGTGAAGGACGTGGACTTCTCCCGGATAGACGCGTACTACCAGGCGGCGGCGACGATCATCGTCGTCGACGCGGCGGCGTACCATGCTCCGACGTTTCCATCGCGCCGGGAGGAGTACGGGGCGGATGTGGCGGCGCTGCTGGACCTCGCCAGCGCCATCCCGGCGCACGTGTTCGCGTCGGCGATGCGGACGCTGGCGGAGGCGCGCGGGGGCGAGGCAGACGCCGTGCTGGACGCACACGGCATCGACGTGCTGGCTGTGCCGACGACCCCGATGACCGCGCCGACAGTCGAAGAGGCACGCGACCCGGCGATCGGCTCGCGGCATCACATCTTCACGATGCCGTTCGACCTCACGGGCCAGCCAGTGGTGGCGGTGCCGGCAGGGGTGACGCCGGCGGCGTTGCCGTCGAGCATCTCGTTCGTCGGGCGTCGTTGGGACGAGGCGGCGGCGTTGCGTGCGGCGCGTGCGTGGGAGCAGGTGCGGGGGCCGTTCCCGGCGCCGGCGCTGGCGTCGCAGGCATAGGGGAATCCCCGCAATCGCGACCGCGTCGTTAACCCTGGCGATACCAACTTAGGGCGCAACCCTGATTGTTGGCGCGGGCATCCCGCGACATCCTGCCATCCGTTACCGGTGGGCAGGAGGCCGACATGGCGCCAACACGCACGAACGGAATCGTACGCATCGCACTGGGGCTTGCCCTGCTGGCAGCGGGGGCCGCGCTGTTTCTAACGCGGCCGGGGATCGCCTGGGCGCATCACACGCAGGTCTCGACATCCGGAGACTGCGCCGCGTGGACCACGAAAGGCGAGTACATCGGCGGCAGCGAGGACCGCAAGGTGGTCGTCGACGTCACGATCAACGGCGAGCACATCCTGCAGACGTTCTACTTCGACGTAGGGCCCGGGCACCTGGGGCACCAGAGCTACTGGCTGCTGTACGAGCGATCGGGCTCGGGGTCGCTGGTCGCGAGCGGAACGATCGTCTTGTACAGGCGTAGCGGCGCAGGCACGTACACCGTCGTCGATGACACCGACGTGGTGAACGTGAACATGCTCTGCGCCACCGCGACGACCACGGCCACCGCAACGTTCACGAGCACGCACACGGCGACCGCCGTCCCCACCGACACGCCGACAGGCACACCGACGGTCACGCCGCCAGTGACTGAGACATCAACCCCGGAGCCGACGGACACGCACGAGCCGTCTTCCACGAGCACCGCTGTGGCAACGAACACGCCCGTGCAAACGGCGACCTCGACGGCCGTGACCGAAGGCTCGGTGACGCCGCTGCCTCCGACGAGCACGCCCGCGGCGGCAACGCCGACGTTCGTGAGCACGGTAGAGGCGCTGCTGCCGCCGGACCAGCCTCACGAGCCCGATCAGCCGTCGAATGGCGAATCTCCGCCGCAGGAGACCGCCAGCGGCCTGCCGAACACCGGCGCCTTCGCGGGCAGCGGGCGTGAGGCGCTACTGCGGGGGTTCTTCGGGGTGGCGCTAGCGGCGGCGGGGTTGGCGGGTGTAGCGTCGGGGTTGCGGCGACAGCGGCTGTAGCTCCCGAAGACGCCCGGGCGCGGCTGAAGCTACGCAGCTGCGCCAAACCTGGCGCACTCGAGCGACGCTGGTGGGTGAGGCAGTGCCTCGGCCCCACATTGGGAACGATACCTCTACCGGAAACTAGCGGCGGCCGCGGACGGGGGCGCGACGCTGATAGCGGCCGGGCTTGGCGCGTGGGCGCTGGCCGAGAGAGCCGTACGAGGACTGCGCGAACTCGTGGAGGGCTGAGTCCCCGTCGAGCTGGGCTTTCCGCAGCTCCACGACCTGATCGCGGAGGAGCGCCGCCTTCTCGAACTCGAGGTTCTTGGCGGCGGTCTTCATTTGGTGCTCCAGGTCTTTCAGGAGGCGCGCGAGCTCGTCCTTCGGCAGCGCCTTCACGTTGTACTCGGTCTTCTCTTCGGCGACCTTCTTGATCTGGTCGGTGATGTCGCGGATGGCCTTGGTGATGCCCTCGGGCGAGATACCGTGCTCGGTGTTGTACGAGCGCTGGATCTCGCGGCGGCGGTTCGTCTCGTCGATGGCGAAGCGCATCGAGTCGGTGACCTTGTCGGCATACATGATCACCTCGCCCTCGACGTGGCGGGCGGCGCGTCCGATCGTCTGCACGAGCGATCCGCCGGACCGCAAGTAGCCCTCCTTGTCGGCGTCGAGGATGCAGACGAGCGAGACCTCCGGCAGGTCGAGGCCCTCGCGGAGCAGGTTGATGCCGACGACGACGTCGTACACGCCGAGGCGGAGGTCGCGCAGGATCTCGATGCGCTCCAGCGTGTCGATCTCGCTGTGGAGGTAGTGCGTCCGGACGTCCATCTCGCGCAGGTAGTCGGCGAGGTCCTCGGCCATGCGCTTCGTGAGCGTGGTGACAAGGACACGCTGCCCGGCGGCGACGCGCTGCTTCACCTCGTCGAGGAGGTCGTCGATCTGGCCGCGCGTTGGGCGCACATCGATGACGGGGTCGAGGAGGCCCGTCGGTCGGATGACCTGCTCAACGACCTGGGACGACACCGACAGCTCGTGCGGGCCGGGCGTGGCGGAGACGAAGACGACCTGGTTCAGGTGGTCCTCGAACTCCTGGAAATTCAGCGGCCGGTTGTCGAGGGCGGAGGGCAGGCGGAAACCGTAATCGACGAGTGTCCGCTTCCGTGCGGTATCCCCGTGGTACATGCCCCGCACCTGCGGAATGGCGATGTGCGACTCATCGACGAACATGAGGAAGTCGTCGGGGAAGTAGTCGAGCAGCGTCCACGGCGTGCTGCCTTCGGCGCGGCGGGCGAGGTGACGGCTGTAGTTCTCGATCCCGGAGCAGTAGCCGGCCTCGCGCATCGTCTCGAGGTCGTAGTTCGTGCGCTCCTCAAGCCGAGCCGCCTCGAGGATCTTGCCCTGCGAGCGAAACTCCTGCAGGCGCTCGCGCAGCTCCATCTCGATGTCGTGCATGGCTTCTTCGAGCTTGTCGTGCGAGGTGACGAAGTGTTTTGCGGGGTAGATGTCGATCGCATCCCGTTCCGCGAGCAGCTCGCCGGTGAGGGGGTCGATCTCGATGATGCGCTCGACCTCGTCGCCGAAGAAGTCGATGCGGACGGCAAGCTCCTCGTACGACGGCTGGATGGTGATGCTGTCGCCGCGCATCCGGAACTTGCCTCGGACCAGGTTGGTGTCGTTTCGCTCGTACTGCATATCGACAAATCGCCGCATGATGCGGGAACGCTCGAAGCGCTCACCCTTCTGCACCTTTACGACGAACGACTGGTACTCCTCCGGCTCGCCGAGACCGTAGATGCAGGAGACGGAGGCGACGATGACGACGTCACGGCGCTCGAACAGCGCGCGCGTGGCCGCGTGGCGCAGCTTGTCGATCTCCTCGTTGATGTCGGAGTCCTTGGCGATGTACGTGTCCGTCCGGGGGATGTACGCCTCGGGCTGGTAGTAGTCGTAGTACGAGACGAAGTACTCGACGGCGTTCTGCGGGAAGAAGTCCTTGAACTCGGAGCAGAGCTGCGCGGCGAGCGTGCGGTTTGGGGCGAGGACGAGCGTCGGCCGGTTGTAGGCGGCGATGAGGTTGGCCATCGTGAAGGTCTTGCCGGAGCCCGTGACGCCGAGGAGCGTCTGGGCGCGGTCGCCGCGCTGCAGGCCGGCGACGAGCGCGTCGATGGCCTGCGGCTGGTCGCCGGTGGGCTTGAAGTCGGAGGTGAGATTGAAATCGGGCACGGGTGAGCCATTCAGCTTGTCAGCGATGTCAGCCTGCCAGGAGATCGATGTCAGGATAGCAGGGTGGGAATGGGGACTGGCGGTGCTGCTGACGGTGTGTGTCAGGAGAGGCGTGCGGACATCAAGAACGCCTCGCGCGGAACAAGTTTCATTTCCACCGGATCGACCGTCAACAGGAACGCCTCCAGAGCGTGCGTGCCAAGAATCGGCGGGGCCCCTGCCGCGCCAAAGAAGCACAGGATTGGCATCCGTACGCCGTCCAACTCGGCTTCGACTTCGCCGATGGGCCACTGCTCAACAGTCCCGTTCGCGAAGCGCACTGGCACTTTGCGCGTTGGTTTTACGCCAAGATCCTCAAGGATCTCGGCAGACACGGAGCTGAACAGGGCGCCCGTATCTACGAGCGCGTCAAGCCCTGCCGACGGGCGTTGTGAGCCGTTTGAAGAGGCACCGTACAGGACGAGCTTGTGAGTAAACGTACCCATCGGTGAACGATATCAGAAGCCTTGAACCGATAACCCCGGCTCCACGACGGTCGGCCGACCAGAGCGGACAAGGAGCAGATTCGATGTTGCTGACGGCGGCTGTCAGGATGCCATCGACAATCGCAAAGCGTCGGCGTAGGATCCCCGCATGGCTACATGGGGCGAGTTCGAAGCCGCATCACCGCAGATCGCGGGCGTTGGGAGACGGTTGTTCAAGGAGTTGGAGGTCGCCTTCATCGCGACGGTGAGCCCCTCTGGAAAGCCGCGGGTTCACCCATTCTGTCCGGCGATCGCGGGCGGCCACCTGTGGGGCTTCATCCTGGATGGCTCTCCCAAGAGAATGGATCTTGAGGCGAACGGCCACTTCGCCATCCACGCGCTGCCTGGACGCGAGGATGAGGAGTTCTACATCACTGGGCATGCGCGCCGGCAGTCCGATCCGCTGCTTCGGGAGCTGGCAATTGCGGCGATGCCGTACGACGACGCTGACGAGCGTCACATTCTCTACGAGTTCCTCATCGAATACGCGTTGTGGACGACGTGGGAGAACTTCCAGAAGCCGAGCATGCGCCCTGCGCACCAGCGGTGGCATGCGGGGGATGCGACAGATTCAGCTAAGTTAAGTCCTCGGCATTCTTGACGAAGCGACGTTCGCGGCGTCCGCCGTCAGGAACCACCTGAGAACCGCCGAACCCGAATACGGCCCGGCTGCACAACCACAATGTTGCCTAGCGCGCGGTCAAGACCCGCTTCATCAACAAAGCGTTGGAACAGATCGGCTATCTCCCGACGGCTGAAGGTGCTCGGAAACCTCAAGACAATGAGGCCGGGCGGTCTTGGCCGAGTCGGCAATGGATAGTCGAGATCCGCTGTGACAATGATGCGGCCCTCGAGCGCGGCGCGTTTCCCAGATCCTGTCATCCGAAGCGGATTTCAGATCTGTTCTAAGGACGTGAATCGCGTCGAAGCCAGCCGAAGAGAGCGTGTGCTGAATGTCAAAGGGGAGGCACTCATCGACCAGGAACTGCATCCGCTGGCTCCCGCGATATCACACTCGCAGCATATGCCAGCGCCGCGCGGACGTCTTCCTCTGTGAGCCCCCAGCCTTCGCACACCTCCCCGATCGTGGATCCGCCCGCCAGCGCGCCTACAACAATCTTCACAGGCACACGCGTTCCACGTATCACAGGGTTTCCCCCCATGATTGCGGGATCGATATTGATGCGCTCGCGCCACGCCTCAGGAGCAACCATGCGGGCATCCTACCACGGGCGTCAAGCCGTTTACGCGAGCTCCTCGACATCGTTGAAGAAGCAGGCTTTGGCGCCGGTGTGACAGACGGCGCCGCCAAGCATCTTCACACGGACGAGCAGCGAGTTGTTCTCGCAGTCGGCCTTGATGCTGCGGACCTCGAGGAAGTCGCCGGAGGTGGCGCCTTTGTGCCAGACCTCCTTGCGGCTGCGGGACCAGAACACCACCTGGCCCTTCTCCTTCGTCATCCGCAGCGTCTCAGGAGATATGTAGCCGAGCATCAGCACGGCGTCCGTTTCGTCGTCCTGGATGACGGCGGGAATAAGGCCCTGAGGGTTGTAGTTCAGCATGTGGGTGCTCCGGGGGCGCAGCTCACGCTGCGCGGCTACTTCTCTTGGTCGAACGCGAGTCTCACAGGCGCACGGGGAGGCCGCACGCCGCCATATGGCGCTTGGTTTCGGCGATGGAGTACTCGCCGAAGTGGAAGATGCTGGCGGCAAGGACGGCGTCGGCCTTGCCGCGCTCGATCACCTCGACCATATGCTGGGGGTTGCCGCAGCCACCGCTGGCGATCACCGGGACCTCGACCGCTTCGCTGATCGCGCGGGTGAGGGCGATATCGTAGCCGTCCTTGTGGCCGTCGGTGTCCATGCTGGTGAGGAGCAGCTCCCCCGCGCCAAGCTCGACGGCCTGCTTCGCCCACTCGAGCGCGTCGATGTTCGTGGGGCGGCGGCCGCCGTGCGTGTACACCTGCCACTTCCCTTCTCCGACGGCCTTCGCGTCGATGGCGACGACGATGCACTGGGCGCCAAAGCGGTCGGAGCAAACGCGGACCAGGTTTGGATCGGCGAGCGCGGAGCTGTTGAGCGACACCTTGTCGGCGCCCATCTCGAGGAGTGTGCGCACGTCCGAGTCAGAGCGGACGCCGCCGCCGACGGTGAACGGGATGAAGACCTGGTCGGCGACGGCCGCGACCATGTCGTAGACGGTGGTGCGATTGTCGCTGGAGGCTGTTATGTCGAGAAACACCAGCTCGTCCGCGCCCTGCTCGTCGTAGACTTTGGCGAGCTCGACGGGGTCGCCTGCGTCGCGCAGCTCGACGAAGGAGATGCCCTTGACGACACGTCCGTTGTCGACGTCAAAACAGGGGATAACGCGCTTCGTGAGCATGGGTGGCCTTATGGTAGCAGGTTCGCCACGAGGCACGACTGTCAGGGCCCGACGATGCGATAGAGGGTGCCCTCAAAGTAGTCCAGGTAATAGAGGAACTCGTCGGAAAGGACGCGCACGCCGCTGGAGCACCCCCCGAGAAGGATACGGTCGAAGTCGAACGGATCGTCGGAGATGGGGAACCAGTGGAGCGCGCCGCCTCGGTGGAACTGACAGAAGAAGAGAGCCCCCGCGAAAGCCGTGAGCTTCCCGCGATACACCACAGCCGAGGCGATGCCCAGCGATTCCTGGTAGAGCTGCAGGGGTTGCTGGGTCTGGGCGTCCGCTGCGAGCGCGGATGCCGGCCACCCGTAATTCCCGCCGGGCTTGAGCTCGTAGACCGTGTCGAAGCCGATCTCTCCGTTGTCCAGCACGAACATCGGGCCTTCCGGATCCGCGGCCACTCCGAATGGATTCCGCAGCCCGTAGGCGAACAGGCGCGGATCGGCGTCCGGGCTGCCGATGAACGGGTTGTCGACGGCCGCGAGGCCCTGGCGTGTGATGCGCAGCACCTTGCCCACGGGGCTCGCCAGATCCTGCGCCGCATCAGCATCCTCATGGTCCCCAACCCCGACGAGCAGCGTGCCGTCGGCAAGCCAGGTGAGCGCCCCTCCGATGTGGCAGCAGCCCGGAGCGTACGGCAGCGCGAGCAGGGTCTCCGCCGCAACGCTGCGGCCGTTCTCCTCGCGAACACGCACCAGCTTCGTCTCGCGGGTGCCGTCGCCTGACGTCGAGGAGTAGTACAGCAGCAGCGACAGCGGATCCGCGCCCGGCTCGACCGCAATGCCGACCAGGCCCAGTTCACTCACGAACCCAGGCTCAGCTTCGATGTGGAGATCGGGGACAACGTAGAAGGGTTCGGCCTGGAGCACGCCGTCGGGCATGACCACGCGGACCCGCCCGGCGAACTGCTCGACCACGAAGATCCGGCCGTCGGGAGCGCCGTCGAATGCGGCCGGCTGCTCGAACCCGGCGGTGACGCTCTCGATGCGATACCCGGGAGGCAGCGAAGCGTATGAGTACGGCGGATCTCGCCGCGGGGCGCCGTCTTCCGCCGCGACCGGCGCCGGCTCCGCGGTTGCGACCGCCGGAGTCACGGTTGCCGTCCGGCTACCGGAGTTCTGTCCGCGACAAGCGATCAGTCCCAGGATCGCTCCCGCCGCTACGACAGCAAGCATCACCCTCAACCCACGCACCTCCACGACGCTGAAGCATAGCCGCCTCAATCCCTGGCTCAAGGGCGTCCGGGTTTCGTCCCCACCGCCAGCAGGTTCACTCGCAGGTTCCTCAGCAACCCGACGCGGTTCACGAGCCGCTCGTACGCTACCCCCAGCGCATATGTGGGGGCACTGAACGCCAGGTACTCCGGCTCCGTTTCGAACTGCTCGATCCGATCGACCGCCAGCCCCGCACCCTTGTACAGCGAACGCAACCGCCCCGCCGTGTTGGCTTTGTACACCGTCGGGAAGATGTCGTGCGCATCGACGCCGCGCCACTGATTGAACTTCAGGTGGAAGGAGTGTGGCAGGAGCGCGCTGCTGACGGTCACGTAGTGCCAGCGGTTCGGCGTGAGAATGAGCAGGCGGCCGCCCGGCTTCAGCACGCGCGAGAGCTCGCCGAAGACGCGCTCGGGCCGGGTGAGGTGCTCGGCGACGTGGCTACTGATGGCGATGTCGAAGGTGGCGTCGTGAAACGGCAGTGCGCCGAGGTCCGCCCGCGCGGCGACGTCGATGTTGCGGTTACCATGCGGCTCGTTCGTGACGTCGATGCCCACGATGAGCTCCGGCCGCTGGTGCGCGCCAAAGCGGTACTGGAACACGCGCCCGGAGCCGCACCCGGCGTCGAGCATGACGTCGCCCACCCGCGCGTAGTCGTGGATCACGTCCGAGAAGCGGTCGTACATCCCGCGAAAGTTCGGCGGGTAGAAGCGCTCGCGCAGCTCTTGCTTGCGGAAGGTTGGTTTAACCACAGACACCAAAGCGTACACAGACCGTCTCGATGTGTCAGCGCGCGTCCCGCGGATTGCCAGCGTTCCCGCGGAGATAACGGGAGCCAGAACCCACGCGCCAACCATGCTCCACCCCAGCAACGCCGCCAGCCCAACGTCACCCGCCGGAACGCGCACGTCCTGGAGCCAAATGTAGAGCAAGATGGCGACAACTACACTCAACCACGCCTGCCCGAGCCTGGCGGCGAGGATCCACGCCGAAACCTCCCATCGATAACCAGCGATCAGCCAGCCGAGGCCCATCGCGAAGGAACCCACGAAGGTTCCGCCAGTCATGAAGACGCTGGCCCATGCGAAGAGCGGTGTGAACACCCCAAACGGCGTGATGCCGTTCGAATCGACGAAGTAGTAGAACGCGAAGAACGATGGTCCGAACGCGATCGTGGAGATCAGCGGCACCAGCTCAAGGACGATACCCGCGACGAACCGCCACCTCATACGTCCGGTATAGGCTCGTGCTCACGCGTTCACAATTCGAGCGGCGCATATCTATCCGGGCCACGCATACGCCGCCGCGAGACCCAGGCCCGTCGCCGCCAGCGCGACTAGTGCGAGGAGCAGGGGCAGCGGGGGGAGGTGGCGGATGCGGCGGGGCTCGAGGATGAGCGCGCCTTCCGGCTGGACGAGCGGGCGCCGGAGCGGTGCGGTGCCGCGCGAGGCGCGCATGTCGCGGCCGAGGTCGCTCGGGTCACCGAGATCGCGGAGCGCGGCGACGAGGGCCTGGTCGGGCGCGAGGCCGGCGAGCTCGTGCTCGCGAGCCGCATCTAGAAGGTGTGCGCGGAGCTCGTCGCGGGCCGCCTGCTGCTCGGCGAAGGAGCCGCCCATCGCCCAGGAGAGCTCGTTGAGATAGCGGTCGAGGGCTCGCTCTTGCGGCGTCATCGCTTGCCGCCTCCATCGAGGACCTTGCCCATGGCGCGGGCGAACGCGCTCCACTCGCGGCGCTTGGCCTTCAGCTCGGTCTTGCCGGCAGCGGTGATGGCGTACCGCTTGCGGCTGGGCGTGCCGACAGACTGCTCCCACTCTCCGCTGATCAGGCCGCGATCCTCGAGGCGGTGAAGGATCGGGTAGAGAACGCCCTGCCCGAGCTTGAGGGCGTCGTCGGTGCGGCGCTGCATCTCCTTCGCGATCTGGTAGCCGTGCAGCGGGCCCTCGTCGAGGATGGCGAGCACCATCGTGGCGGTGTTGCCCTTGAGGAGTTCGCGGTCGAAGCGGGAGGATGCGGTCATGAGCGTGTCAGCCTGCCAGCGCGGGGGCTCGTCAGCCTCTCCGGAGTATATGGAATCGCACGCTGGGGGTTGTCGTAGTCGCCGTTTCGGATGGCCTGCATGTTGACCTGCACGTGGCCGTGGGGGGTGACGGTACAGGTGGCGGTGTCGAGGCTGCGAGAGGCGGGTCCGGAGGTGCGCACGCCGGCCGTCGTAAAGCGCGAGCCGTGACAGGGACAGCCAAAGCCTTTTCGGGTTCCTCCGCCTCCGGCGTATTCGGCCCTGTCCGGGTGTCGCACGGCGCAGGTCAGATGCGGGCAGCGCCAGGAAACCGCGAGCAGGCCGCCGGGACCGGGTAGATCGATCTCGCGGCCGCCCTCTCCGGGGCGGAGATTGACGAGAAAGAACCGTCCCTCATTGTGCTGAAATGGCACGCCGCCCGGCTCGGGCACGTCATCGGGGTTCACCGTGAAGACGCTGAGGTCCTCGGTGCCGGGGTACAGCATCCGCAAGAACGACGCGATCCCACCAGTCGCGGCCAGCGCCGCTCCCGACCAGAAACCCGCCTTCAGCAGCCGTCGCCTCGTCAGTGGCATGTCGAGCTCATCCGTACGGAATCGCGCGGCGGGGGTTGTCGGTGTCGCCGTTGCGACGCTTTCCCGTCTGCACGGTGATGCCCGTCTTGGTGACTTCGATCTCCATCGTGTCGAGCGAACGGGGCGCGGGGCCGAAGTAGCGGACGCCGGCCTTCGTGTAGCTGCTGCCGTGGCAGGGGCAGATGAAGTTCCCTCTCCGCTTCAGCGGATCCTTGGCATGCACCTGGTCGCGCCAGGGGACGGTGCAGCCGAGATGCGGGCACTTCCACCACAGCGCGAGCAGGCCGCCCGCCGCCGGCGCATCGTCGGAGGCGAGGCGGCCCTCGTCGGGGCCGAGGTTCACGAGCAGGAAGTGGCCCTCGATGTTCTGAACGGGAGGAGCGCCGGGCTTCGGGATCTGCGCGGCGAGCACGGCGACGGGTCCGCCGAAGCCGGCGACTCCGCGAGGATACAGCGAATTCAGCAGCGTCGCGCCGATGCCACTGAGCATCGCGGCGATGCCGGCGAAGAAGCCGACCCGCAGGATGCCACGCCGGGAGACGCGCGCTGGAACGGCCGGGGCCGCCACCGCCGTTTCGGGCGAGACGGAGGAGTGGGGATGGACGATGGTGGAGGACGTACTCATCGAAAGGCTCCTTCTTTCCAGTGACATCTATATCGTATTACTAGCTATATCGCCGCGCAAGGCCCGCGGGCAGGCCGAGTCGGGAAAGGCCTGCCCGGCAAGGTGCAGATTCGAACGGGCGTGATATACTCTGTGCGTTCTGAACGCTGTAGTCCGGACGCTGGGGCCACGGCCGCTGAAGCGGGGCCCCAAATCTATGTCCGGAAGGATGGGAGTCCCATGGTCACGGAAACCGCACCTTCCCCTGTCTCGATGAAGGCCCTGCTGGAAGCGGGCGTCCACTTCGGTCACCAGACCCACCGGTGGAACCCGCGCATGAAGCGCTTTATCTTCACCGAGCGCAACGGCATCCACATCATCGATCTCCAGCAGACGGTCCCGCTGATGCAGCAGGCGATGGACTTCGCCCGCAGCGTCTCCTCGCGCGGCGATTCGATCCTGTTCGTCGGCACGAAGAAACAGGCGCAGGAGTCGATCGAGGTCGAGGCCACGCGCAGCGGCTCGCCCTTCGTGACGACGCGCTGGCTGGGCGGCACGCTCACCAACTTCCAGACGATCGAGGGGCGCATCGACTACCTGGTGCGCCTCGAAGACCGCTACCAGCGCGGCGAGCTAGGGATGCTGATCAAGAAGGAAGCGGGCAAGCTCATCCAGGAGATGGAGAAGATGAACCGCTACTTCGGCGGCATCAAGAACATGCGCCGCCTGCCGGGCGCGCTGTTCATCGTCGACCCGCCGATGGAGCGCATCGCCGTCACCGAGGCGATCCGCATGCGCATCCCCATCATCGCGATGTGCGACACAAACTCCAACCCCGACGAGATCGACTACCCGATCCCCGCGAACGACGACGCCATCCGCGCCGTGAAGCTCGTCGCCAGCAAGATCGCCGACGCGATCAGCGAGGGCCGCAACATCCAGAGCTACGCCTCGGAGGCCACCGATACGGAGGGTCTGGACATCGGGTCCTTCACCGCTTCGGGGCGGTTCACGGCGGACCCGAACGATCCCGGCCCACAAGCCCCTCCCGCCGAGGAGCCGCCCGCCGGAGAAGCGCCGGCGCCCAGCGCGTAGGCCGCCCGCATCACGCGGAACAACCAGGACGAGGCGGTGCCTCGTCCTGACGGATAGGGAAGGACATCGCAGTTGGCAGCTACAGCAGAGGACGTAAAGAAGCTTCGCGAACTTTCGGGCGCCGGGGTCATGGACTGCAAGCGCGCCCTCGATGAGTCCGGCGGCGACGTGGACAAGGCCGTGAAGCTCCTGAAGGAGAAGGGCATCGCCAGCGCCGACAAAAAGTCGAGCCGCGAGACCAGCCAAGGCATCATCGACTCGTACATCCACGCGGGTGGCCGCATCGGCGTGCTCGTCGAGGTCAACTGCGAGACGGACTTCGTCGCCCGCACCGACGCCTTCAAGGGCCTGGTGCACGACATCGCCATGCAGATCGCCGGCATCCCGACGACGCTGGCCATCACGGAGGACCAGCTCCCCGCCGAAGCCGAAGGCTCGGTTGAGGAGACGGTGCTGATGAAGCAGGCGTTCATCAAGAACTCCTCGAAGACGATCGAGGACCTGGTGAAGGAAACGATCGCCACGACGGGCGAGAACATCCGCATCCGGCGGTTCACGCGGTTCGAGCTGGGCCAGTAGGAGCGCAGATGGGCGCCGCCCCGTACAAGCGCGTCTTGTTGAAGGTGAGCGGGGAAGCCCTCATGGGCGACCTCGCCTTCGGCATCGATCCCGCCACCGTCAATCGCATCGCGGCGCAGATAAAGTCGGCCAGCGACCTGGGCATCCAGGTCGCTGTTGTCGTTGGCGGCGGGAACTTCTGGCGCGGCGCCCAGGCCAGCCAGTTCGGCATGGACCGCGCGACCGCCGACTACGCCGGTATGCTGGCCACCGTCATCAGCGGGCTGGCGCTACAGGACGCCATCGAGCACGCCGGCGGCGACGTGCGGACGCAGACGGCGATCCCGATCCAGTCTGTGGCGGAGCCGTACATCCGCCGGCGGGCGATGCGGCACCTCGAGAAGGGGCGGGTCGTGATCTTCGCCGGCGGGACGGGCAACCCGTTCTTCACCACGGACACAGCCGCCGCGCTGCGGGCCGTCGAGATCGAGGCTGACGTGCTCCTCATAGCGAAGAACCGCGTGGACGGGGTGTACGACGCCGACCCGCGGAAGGTGCCGGCGGCGCGGCGGTTCGCCCAACTGTCGTACATGGACGCGATCAGCCGGCGGCTGGAGGTGATGGACACCACCGCACTGACGCTGTGCATGGAGAACAGGCTGCCGATCGTCGTGTTCGACGTTGCTTCGCCCGACGGGATCGTCGAAGCGGCGCGCGGAGACGGGATCGGAACGTCCGTGGGGGACGCCGAGTCAGTGCTGGCATGAGGGCCCGGGGGCTGTGCCGCGTCGAACGAGGCAGAGGTACCATGGGCCGGTTGGAGGAGTCTGAGGGATGATCGAGGAGACGCTAAAGGACGCTGACCACCGGATGCAGAGCGCGGTGGGGGCGCTGGATCGCGAGATGAACGCCATCCGCACAGGGCGGGCGCGCCCGGCGCTGGTCGAGTCGCTGAAGGTGGAGTACTACGGCACGCCCACGCCGCTGAACCAGATGGCGACGATCAACGCGCCCGAGCCCCGGATGATCACCATCCAGCCCTTCGACAAGACGCAGCTCGGCACCATCGAGAAGGCGATCCTGAAGAGCGACCTGGGGCTGACGCCGACGAACGACGGAAACATCATCCGGCTGGTCATCCCTGCGCTGACGGAGGACCGCCGCAAGGAGCTGGTGAAGCAGGTGCACAAGAAGGCCGAAGAGGCGCGCGTGGCCGTGCGCAACGTGCGGCGCGACTCGCTGGACCACCTGCGGAAGGCGCAGCACGACAAGACGATCACCGACGATGACGAGCGCCGGGCGCAGGACCGCCTGCAGAAGGTCACGGACAGGTACATCGCCGAGGTCGACAGGCACGGCCTGGCGAAGGAGAAGGAGCTTCTGGAGGTTTGAGGGACTAGAAGTCAGGGACTAGAGCTCCAAACCTAGAAGATCTTCATGGCACCACGACTGTTGCGACGCTCCAGGACCGAGACGAAGGCCAAGGCCTCGCCGAACGGCACGCGCCTGGCGCACGCGGAACAGCCGGGGCCGCCCAAGCGTCCGGCGTACGTCCCGCGGCACGTAGCCATCATCATGGACGGCAACGGGCGCTGGGCAGGCGAGCGCGGGCTCTCGCGCCAGAAGGGGCACCGGGCGGGCGCCGAGAACATCCGACGCGTCATCCGGGGCATGGGAGAGCGCGGCGTCGAGGTGCTGACGCTATACGCGTTCTCGACGGAGAACTGGACGCGGCCGCGGACCGAGGTGAGCGCGCTCATCCGGCTCATCCCGCGCTTTCTCAAGAGCGAGCTCAAGGAGCTGCACGAAAACGGCGTGCGCCTCGTCCACATTGGAGACCTGCAGGCGCTGGACGAGAAGATCCGCACGCAGGTCGAGGACGCGATCGAGCTGACAAGGGACAATATCCGCATGACGGTCGCGCTCGCCTTCAACTACGGCGGGCGCGCCGAGATCGTGGAGGCGGTGCGGCGCATCGTCGCCGAGAAGACGCCGGCTGGCCGCATCGACGAAGCGCTGCTGTCAGCGCACCTGTACACGGCTCCGATCGGCGACCCGGACCTCATCGTCCGGACCGCGGGGGAGATGCGGCTCTCGAACTTCCTGCTGTGGCAGGCGGCATACGCGGAATTCTACTCGACGCCCGTCTTCTGGCCCGATTTCGACGGCAAAGAGATGGACCGGGCCCTGGAGGCGTACGCACGGCGCGTGCGTAAGTTCGGCGCCGTGGAGCCGAAGGCCGTGCGGAACGGCGCGAAACCCTCGAAGTGAGTCAACGGTGTTAGCGCAGCGCGTGGCCAGCGCGGCCGCCGGCATCCCGGTCATCCTCGTGCTGATCTGGTTTGGCGGGCCGTGGTATCTGGCCGCCGTCTGCGCCGCCCTCGCCGTCGCCTCCGTCGAGTTCCAGCACGCGCAGGGAAGGGAGTGGCTCGACCCCGTGGGGCTGCTAATCGCCGCCATCGTCGCCGGCATCGCCGTCGGTGCATACATCGGGCGGCTGGAGTGGCTCCTGTGGCTCGCCGCGGCCGCCGTGATACCTGCCCTCGTCGTTACGCTAAGCCCGGTCGATGCGACGCCGGGCTCCACACGGTGGGACGAGCTGCCGCGCGCCGTGGCGTGGACCGTCGGGGGCGTCGCGTACCTGGGGGTGCTAGGCAGCACGCTCGTAATGCTGCGGCAGGTGGAGTTCGACGGGCGCGACTGGGTGTACGTGGCGGTGCTGGGCACCTTCGCCACCGACACCGGCGCCTTCTTCATCGGCCGCGCGATCGGCAAAAACCTGCTGGCGCCGACGATCTCGCCGAAGAAGACGGTCGAGGGGTTCCTCGGCGGCTGGATGACGGGTTTCGCGGCGGTGGTCGCGGCCGCGTACGTCTTTCGCGGGAGCAGCGACCTCGCGTTCGAGCCGTGGCACGTGGTGGTGCTGGGCCTGACGCTGCCGGTCGCGGCCGCCCTGGGGGACCTCGTGGAGTCGGCGATGAAACGCGCGCGCCACATCAAGGACGCGAGCGAACTCATCCCCGGCCACGGCGGCGTCCTCGACCGCCTCGACTCGATCCTCTTCACCTTCCCGACAGTGTTCCTGTTCGTTGAGTATGTGGTCAGTCGTTAGGTGGTAGTCGTTGTCGTTCGTGGTTCAGGTCTTGTGGTAGGCTCATTTCGATGGCTGTAGCACCTATTCGCGTTGCCGTCCTTGGCTCCACGGGGTCCATCGGACGCCAGACGCTCGATGTAATACGACAGCTTCCCGCGCGGTTCCGCGTCGTCGGGCTGGCCGGGGGCAACAACACCACCCTTCTCGAAGACCAGTGCCGCGAGTTCAAGCCGAACGTCGTCTGCTGCACGGACAGCGCACAGCACATGGCGATCAAGGCGGCGGCGGGTCCGAAGACGCGCTGGGCGCCGCTGGAGGAGATGGCGGCGCACCCCGACGTGGACGTTGTCGTCGTGGCCACGGTGGGCGCCGCGGGGCTGGGGGCGACACTGTCGGCGCTGCGCGCGGGGAAGGCCGTTGCGCTGGCGAACAAGGAAGTGCTGGTGATGGCGGGGCACATCGTGACCGCCGAAGCGGAACGCGGACGCGGCGAACTGCGGCCGGTCGACAGCGAGCACAGCGCAATCTGGCAGTGCCTCTGGGGCGAGGACTTTGGCTCCGTCGAGAAGATCATCCTGACGGCGTCCGGCGGCGCGTTCCGCGACAAGCCCGTGCGCGAGCTGGACCGCGTGACGCCGCGCGAGGCGCTGAAGCACCCGACGTGGGACATGGGGCGCAAGATCACAATCGACTCGGCGACGCTGATGAACAAGGGGTTCGAAGCGATCGAGGCACGCTGGCTGTTCAACGTGCCGATGGACCGCATCGAGGTGGTGATACACCGCGAGAGCATCGTGCACTCGCTGGTGGAGTTCGCCGACGGCAGCGTGAAGGCGCAGCTCGGCGAGCCGGACATGCGGCTGCCGATCCAGTGCGCGCTGACGTACCCGGAGCGGCTGCCCTCGGCAGGGGTGCCTCGGCTGAACCTGGCGCGGACGAAGGCGCTGCACTTCGAGGCGCCGGACCTGGGCCGCTACCCCTGCCTGCGGCTGGCGCTGGAGACCGGGACGAAGGGCGGCTCGTGGCCGGCCGTGCTGGCGGCCGCCGACGAGGTCGCGGTGGAGCAGTTCGCCCTAGGGGCGATCGGGTTCACCGATATCCCGCGAGTGGTGGACGCCGCGCTCTCGGCCCATACCGGGGCGGCCGATCCTACATTAGAGGCTGTGCTGGAGGCCGACGCCTGGGCGAGGTCCTTCGCGCTGGAGCGCTGCGGAGCGCTGCAGGCGGCCGGGAGGCGTTGAATCTGCACTCGAGGCGAGATCGAACCTGAGTGGTACCCAGATCGTAGTATGAATGCAGAGGGCCGCTTCCAGGCGGCTTTTCCCAGACGCGCTCGCGACGGCGGGCGCTCCGTTATGTGAGGTTACTTGGACGTTCTTCTGCACTACATCCTCCCGATTATCGGCATCCTGATGGGCCTGATCGTCCTGCACGAGGCGGGGCACTACATCACGGCGAAGATGTTCGGGGTTCGCGTGTTGGAGGCGGGCATCGGGCTGCCGCCGCGCATCTGGGGCTTCCGCTGGCACGACACCGACTACACCATCAACGCCATCCCCATGGGCGCCTTCGTCCGTATGCTGGGCGAAGAAGATCCGGAGGCGCAGGAAGACGGCACTGAGCCAGCGCGCTCCGGGGAGATGAACCCCCAGAGCCTTGCCGCGCAGCCGAAGTGGAAGCGCACGATCATCATCGGCTCGGGCGCGTTCACGAACTTCGTCGTAGCCGTCGTGCTGTTCGCCGTCAGCCAGATGATCCCGCACCCGGTGTCGGTGGGCGGCGCGAAGATCGCGACCGTGGTGCCGAACGGCCCCGCGGCGCAGGCCGGCCTGCAGGAAGGCGACCAGATCCTCGAGGTCAACGGGCGCAAGGCCGAAAGCCTGGGCGACGCCTCGTACCTGATCCGGCTGGCGCAGGGGAACAACATCGACTTCGTCGTCAAGCGCCTCGACCCGCGCGAGGGCGCGCAGGTGCTGCGGATCGATGACGTGTATGCACGGTGGGATCCGCCGACCTACAGCGACGCGTGCGGCGTGCAGAAGAGCCAGGGTCCGACCGGCATCTCCCTGACCGCGGTGTCGCTACAGCGGGTCAACTACGCTGGCGACGAGCTCACCGACCTCAAGAAGGACCAGCTCGACAGAGCGAGAGACTACAACAAGCTCGTGCCCGCGGGCGCTCCGTCGTGGTGCTACTCGGGCGCCGACTTTGGATTCCGGGGGCTCAGCACGGCGCAGTGCGACGCCCTCGAGCCGGAGCGGCAAGTCGAGGCCCGCGCGCTCAAGGCGGACGTGTTTGAGAACGCCCCCGATCCTTGCTACGTGTTCGAGCCGGGACCGGGCGCGGAAGTCATCACCGAGAACCGCTGGGAGAACCCGCTGCAGGCCTTCTCAACGGGATTTCGCCTGAGCTTCGAGTCGCTGATCCTCACACGAAACCAGCTCTGGATCCTGGCGCGCGGGTTCAATGGCTCCTCTCCTCTGACGGGCCCGGTCGGGATCGCGCAAGTGACAGGCGAGGTAGTGGACCAGGCGGGCTGGTTGCCCCTCCTGACGCTGGCGGCTTCCATCAGCATGAGCCTGGCGCTCTTTAATGCGCTCCCTATTCCGATGGTGGATGGCGGACGGCTCTTCTTCATCCTGATCGAGTTCCTGCGAGGTGGCCGCCGCATCGCGCCCGAGAAGGAGGCGTTGGTACACTTCGTGGGGTTCGTGGCGCTGATCCTGTTCGCGCTCGTCGTCACGTACTTCGACATTATGCGCATCATAGGTGGAGACAGCCTGATCCGATGATGAGCCCGAGGCGCCAGTCCAAACCCGTCTTCGTCGGCGACGTGCAGATCGGCGGAGACGCGCCGATCGCCGTCCAATCGATGTGCGCGACGATCACGGAGAACGTCGACGCCACGGTTGCACAGCTCGACCAGCTCAAGGAGGCGGGGTGCGACGTCGTCCGCATCGCCGTCCCTGACAGGGCCGCCGCGGACGCGCTGCCTGAGATCGTGCGCCGGAAGCCTCTGCCCATCATCGCCGACATCCACTTCGACTACCGCTGGGCGCTGGCCGCGATCAGCGCCGGCTTCGACGCGCTGCGCCTGAACCCCGGCAACATCCGCGACGCCGAGAAGGTGAAGCTCGTCGCGCAGAAGGCGAAGGAGCGTGGCATGCCGATCCGCATCGGCGTGAACGCGGGCTCCCTGCCGCCGATCCGCGCGCTGGCCGACGGCGAGATGCCGCCGTCCCTGCCCGACCGCATGGTCGAAGCGGCGCTCTGGGAGATCAAAGTCCTCAACGACGTCGACTTCGACGACATCAAGATCTCGATGAAGGCGTTCGACGTGCCGACGATGGTCGAGGCCTACCGCCGCCTCGCCCCGATGGTGCCGTACCCACTGCACCTGGGCGTGACCGAGGCCGGCACGCCGCGCGCAGGCTCCGTGCGCAGCGCCATCGGCATCGGCATCCTGCTGTCGGAGGGGATCGGCGATACCATCCGCGTGTCGCTCGCGGCCGATCCCGTCGAGGAAGTGCCCGTGTGCTGGGACATCCTGAACTCGCTGAACCTGCGCAAGCGCGGCGCGACGCTCGTCGCCTGCCCGACGTGCGGGCGCATCGAGATCGAGCTGATCCCGCTGGCGAACAAGGTCGAAGAGCATTTCACGAAGCGCGGCAAGGCGATCACCGTCGCCGTCATGGGCTGCGTCGTCAACGGTCCCGGCGAGGCGAAGATGGCCGATCTCGGCATCGCCGGGGGCAAGGGCCGAGGCGTCATCTTCAAGAAGGGCGAGATCGTCCGGACGGTGGACGAGCCGGAGTTCCTGAGCGCGCTCATCGAAGAGGGCGAGAAGATCATCGCCGACATCGACGCAGGCACCTACACACCGGTGTCGCACACGGGCGAGGAAGTCATCCCGTTGATGGAGGTGCGGTAGTTGTGAGGTTATAGGTTGTAGGTTCTTGGGTCGCCTCTTTGGCGGCCCTTTCTGATTCGAGGGGATATGGCTGACGAATGTGAGATCTGCGGGCTGCTGCCGCGCATGACGGCCCCCGCGGCGGCGGGCAATCCGTACTTCATCGCGGAGATGGAGACGGGATTCGCCGTGCTCGGATGGAACCAGACGTATCCCGGGTACACGCTGTTCCTCTCGAAGACCTGTGTGCCGGAACTGCACGATCTGCCGCCGGAGAGGCGCTCACGCTTCCTGGAGGAGATGGCGCTCGTCGCGGAGGCGGTGTTCCGGGCATTCTCGCCGCGCAAGCTGAACTACGAGTTGCTCGGCAACTCGGTGGCGCACGTGCACTGGCACCTGTTCCCGCGCTACGCGGACGATCCGAACCCGCAGTGGCCGGTGTGGAGCAACGCGGCGCACCTGCAGGCGCCGCGACAGACACCGAACGAGCCCGAACGGCTCGCGGACATGTGCGCGCGCGTACAGCGGGCGCTGGCGGAGCTGCTCTAACGTGGCGACGCGCAAGAAGCCCATGGCCAGCATCAGCCTCTCCCGCCTGAAGGTCCTTGCGGCGGGGGATGAGGCGCCATTTCGCGAGCTGGTCGCCGAGCTGCTGGCGTCGGGCGACCGGCTGGCGCGCGAGGCGGCGCTCGAGGCACTGCTGGAGCGCCCGCTGCCCGGCCTGCGAGACCAGCTCCGGGCGCTGTACGTCGAACTCGACCGCGGGAGCGAGAAACTCGACGCGGGCGCGCACCTCCGCGCGCGGATCGCACAGCTGTTGCTGGTGTTCGAGGATGCGCGCGATCTGGACATCGGCTTGCGCGCCAGCGAAACTTACGAGACCTCGATGAAGGTCGACACCACAGCGAATCTTCGCGCGCTGGGCCTCAAGCTGGTCGCGATGGCGGACCCCGACCTCTTTCCTTACGTGGCGGCCGAACACGTGAACGATGCCGGCGACTGGTCGCCCGAGCCCGCGAACACTGCGCTGCAGCTTCTCGCCGGCACCGGGCACAGCGTCTCCGTGTACCAGTGGCTCGTGGCGGGCGAGCACGATCCCGCGCTGATCGAGGCGGCGGTGGGCCTCCTCGCCGACGCGCCGGCAGCGGTGATGTCGCGCTGCATGGCCCAGCTCGCCCGCGACGCCCTCACGAAGAAGGATGAGCCGCTGCTGACCAAGCTGGCCGAAACGATCGTCGAGCGGGAGCTCGAGGACTCGTACGCCGTGCTCTCGTCGATCATGCACAGCGGCGTGAGCAAGGAGCTGTACGGTTACCTGGCGCTGCTGCTCGCGGGCACCAACCGCCCGCCGCTGCTGGCGATCCTCGACGAGCAGATGGAAGATCTGCGGAGACGATCCTCGATCGTGGCGGCGCTGCTGGTACGCACCACGCCCGAGCAGGAGGCGATCCTGCGGAGATGGGAAGACGCACGTTAGCCGCCCTCGCCACATAGTCTGAGCCGAGGAAGCGCCACACGCCGTCCGAACTCCCTGCCGTACGTCACATTCTCATCTCACGCCGCGGATTCGGTGCCTGTCACCCTTTAGGACTCGGTCCCCCGACGACGATATCTGGTCATGACGCACACTCACCGCGCCGCCAAAGCCACGCGCGTCTCGATCCTGTTCCTCCTGCTCGCCATCGCCGCCGCCGGGGTCGTCAGCGCAGGGACGGCCGCCGAGCTGCCCAGCAGCGTGAAGCTCGAGCAGTGGGAGACGAAGCCTGCGGGCAACTGGATCACCGGCGCCTTGCAGCACAACAACTCCGACTACGTCGAAGGCGAGGCGGTGCCGTTCCGGCTGGTGATGCCGTCGGGCATCGGCCCGGGTCAGTACATGTTCTCGGCGTGCCGGAACTACGAGAACGGCGCGAAGCGCGGCTACCTCTACCTCGCGCCGTACGACACCGACCGCCTGGCATCACCCGGCGGCAGCATCAGCTCGACGTCGGGCAACTTCTCCGCCGTGAACGCGACCATCGACGCCGTCAACGAGGTCGAAGGGCGCGGGGCCTGCAAGGCGGGCGATCGCGAGACCATCGTCACCATCACGAAGGCATCGGGCGAGGCGTACGTGCTATGGGGCGGGCACCTCGCCTCGCCGCTCGACCCCGGTGTGGGCCCTGGAAACAGCGCCGCGGCGTGGCCCGGCGCCAGCCTCCACATGAAGATCCTGAAGCCGTCGAAAGACGTCGCCATCCAGACGTGCACCACCGGCAAGACGCCCACACCCGCGGGCACGGCGACCGCGACGAGGACGAAGGTGTCCGAGACGGAGACCGCCACCGCAACAGCATCGCCGCCGGTCACGTCGACACAAACCGAGATCCCTCCGTCGACGACGCCCGAGCCCTCCAGCACGACTCCGCCGGGGCCGACAACGACCGTCACACCGGTGCCCACCGACACATCGACGCCGACTGACACCTCGACTGCGACGCACACGCCAACGGACACGCCCACGCCCACTGATACGCCCACGCCGACGCTCACACCAGCCGACACGCCAACCGAGACACCCGTCGCGACGACCACACCCACGGCCGCGACCACCGGAACCCCACCCGCGACAACCACGCCTGGTGCCACCGCTACGGCCACGTCACCGGCGGCGACGCGCACGGCCACGCCCGTCACGCCGACCGCGACCGCGCCGCCCCTGACAGCGACTGTCATTGCGCAGGAGGCCGCCACGACCACGGCAGTCAGCGAGATCGCGGGCGCGGATAGGCTGCCACGCCAGATCCCGAGCTTCGGTGGCTGCGGCGGCGACGAGGGCGGCGTACCGTGGCTGCTCATCGTGATCGGCGGCATCGGTCTGGTGGTCATCGGCGCGGGCGGGGTGATGTTCGCGATGCGGCGCCCGCGCTCGTAGCCTCGGCGAGCCGCCGCAACACTGCGGCATGCCCGACAGCGACATACCGTTCGAGCCTGGCTCCTACTGGACGCCGAAACGCGCCCGCGACGCGCTCGTTGCCATGATCGCCTCGCGAGACTCGCCCGAGATGCAGGCGATGATGGAGACCGTCGCCGCAGCCGGCGCGGCCGACGCCGACCCCGCGGCGGCGATGGCGCTCCTCGTCGGTGAAGGCGCCCGGCCGCGAGCGTCGGCCGGCGTCATTCGGCGCGAGTCCTGCGTCTTCCGTCGAGGCCGCGCCGGCGATCTCCCGACGCTCGTCCTGCTCATCGCCGCGGGCGAGCTGCCGCCGCTGTTCCTGGAGCCATTCGTCGACGGTTTTCTCGTCGTCGAACACCAGGACCGGATCGTCGGCGCTGGCGGCGTCGAGATGTACGGCGAGGACGCCGTCATCCGGAGCGTCGTCGTCGACGCGGAAGCGCGCGGCCTGGGACTCGGACTCGAGATCGCGCGGCTGCTCGACGAGGATGCCCGCGCGTCCGGGGCGCGTAACGTGTTCCTGTTCTCGCTGCACGCGTGGCGATTCTGGCTGCGCCTGGGCTACGACGAACTCCCTCTCGACCAGTGGCCGGAGCCCGTGCGCGAGAACTGGCAGTACCAGTTCGTCGCGCGGTTTCCGGAGGCATCACGGGACGTGCACGCCATGGTCAAGCGCGCGGATCCACGCTAACCCCAGACGACGCGCGCCAGTACACTAACGCCATGTCGAAGTACATCCTGGCGCTCGACCAGGGCACGTCCTCATCCCGCGCCATCCTGTTCGACCACGCGGGCACGCCCGTGAAGCAGGCGGCGTTCGAGTTCCCGCAGATCTTTCCGCAGCCGGGGTGGGTCTCCCACGACCCGCAGGCGATCTGGAACTCGCAGCTCAACGCCGCGCAGAAGGTGCTGGGCGACGGCCTCACCTCCGCCCGTGATGTCGCCGCCATCGGGATCACAAATCAGCGCGAGACGACGGTCGTCTGGGACCGGGGCAGCGGACGCGCCATCGACGACGCCGTCGTGTGGCAGTGCCGCCGCACCGCCGAGATATGCGAGGATCTTCGCGCCCGCGGCCTCGAGCCCGAGGTGCGGGCGCGGACGGGGTTGCTCATCGACGCGTATTTTTCTGGCACGAAGGTGCGGTGGCTGCTCGACCGCAGCGGCAAGGAGTCGCAGGCGCGCGCCGAAAAGGGGCAGCTCGCGTTCGGGACGGTGGATTCGTGGCTGATCAACAAGCTCACGGCCGGCAAGAAGCACGTCATCGACGCCACGAATGCGTCGCGTACGATGCTGTACAACCTGCGCGACGGCGCCTGGGACACGTTCATGCTGGGCGAGCTGAACATCCCGGCGGCCATCCTGCCGGAGGTCGTCGACAGCAGCGGCGTCGTCGCCGAGACGGAGCCATCGGTCTTCGGGCGCCCGATCCCGATCGCGGGCGTTGCCGGCGACCAGCAGGCGGCGCTCTTCGGGCAGGCGTGCTGGGACGCCGGCAGCGCGAAAAACACCTACGGCACCGGCTGCTTCATCCTCCAGCACACAGGCGAAACGCCCGTCTTCTCGAAGAACGGGCTGCTGACGACGGTTGCGTCGCGCATCGGGGGCGTGCAGGCGTTCGCCGTCGAAGGCAGCATCTTCATCGCCGGGGCGGCGATCCAGTGGCTGCGCGACGGGCTCGGCATCATCAAGAAGGTGTCGGATAGCGAGGCGCTGGCGGCGTCGGTGCCAACGAGCGACGGCGTGTACGTGGTGCCGGCGTTCGCGGGGCTGGGCGCGCCACACTGGGACATGTACGCGCGCGGCACCATCACCGGCATCACGCGCGGGACGACGGCGGCACACATCACCCGCGCCACGCTGGAGTCGATCGCGCTGCAGACGCTGGACGTCGTGGAGCTGATGGAGCGTGAGACCGGCGTGCCCATGGCGGAGCTGCGGGTGGACGGCGGAGCGGTCGAGAACAACCTGCTGATGCAGATGCAGGCCGATGTGCTGCAGCGCCCGGTCTTGCGAGCAGCGACGGCGGAGACGACGGCGCTGGGCGCGGCCTACCTGGCGGGGCTGGCAGTCGACTTCTGGAAGGACCGCGACGAGATCGCCAGCATCTGGAAGAACGGCGGCACCTTCGAGCCCCGCATGTCCGCGTCCGAGCGCGACGCGCTGGTCGCTGGATGGCGGCGGGCGGTCGAGCGCGCGAAGGGCTGGGCGGCGGAGTAGGTGTTAGGTGTTAGGGGCTAGCGATTGAGGCCGTCAGTTGGAGATGTTGCGCAACAGAAGTTCGACGTTGTCGTTGTCGGCGGGGGGATTAACGGGGCGGGGATCGCGCGCGAAGCACAGCTCGCCGGCTACCGGACGCTGCTCGTCGAGCGCGAGGACTTCGGCGCGGGGACGACGTCACGGGCCACCCGGCTGATCCACGGCGGCCTGCGCTACCTCGAGCACGGCGAGTTCGGCCTCGTGTATGAGTCGCTGCGCGAGCGCGAGACGCTGGTGCGCGAGGCGCCGCACCTTGTACACCCGCTGCGCCTGCTCGTGCCCGTGTACGCGGGCGACGCGCGTCCGGGCTGGAAAGTGCGCGCGGGGCTCGTGCTGTACGACCTGTTCTCGCTGCGGAAGTCGCTCCCGTGGCATCGGGCGATGCCGGAGCGAGCGCTCGCCGAATACGAGCCCGGTCTGAACCGCGACGGCCTGCGCGCCACGTTCCTGATGTCGGACGCGCAAGTGGAGTTCCCGGAGCGCCTCGTCGCGGAGGCGGTGCGGGAGTTCGTGGAAGCCGGCGGCGTGGCGCTGAACCACGCCTCGGTGGCCGGCATGGTCTCCCCCGGCCACAAGCTGCGGGCAATCCTGGTGCGGGACGAGCTCGCCGATGGAGAGCAGACCGTCCACGAGATCGAGACGAAGGTCGTCGTGAACGCCGCCGGCCCCTGGGTGGACCAGGTGCTCGCGGGCACCGACGCCGAGCGCCACGAGCGCCTGCTCGGCGGCACGAAGGGCAGCCATCTCATCGCCGAGTGGCCGGGCGGGCCCACGCACGCCATCTTCGCCTCCGCGAAGGCCGATGGGCGGCCGTTCTTCATCCTGCCGTGGTACCGCTACACCCTCGTCGGCACGACGGACATCCGCTACGACGGCGATCCGTCGGAAGCACGCTGCACGCCGGAGGAGCTGGCGTACCTGCTCGACGAGGCGACCCGGCTGTTCCCGTCGACGCCGCTGCGGCGAGAGCACGTCCTCTATACCTACAGCGGCGTCCGTCCCCTGCCCTACACGCCGAACGGCGAGGACGAAGACGAGAGCACCATTTCGCGCAGCCACTTCGTGATCGACCACGCGAAGCGCGGCGGGCCGGCCGGGCTGCTGTCGATCGTCGGCGGCAAGCTCACCACCTACCGCTCCCTCGCCCGCATCGCCATCCCCGCCATCAAGAAGCACTGCCTACCAAGCGGCCAGCCGCATGCCACCCGTGCGGACCACCCTGCCCGTGTGGACGACAGCGCCCGTACGGACAGGTCTTTAGACCTGTCCTCATCCCCGGAGACACACGCTGCCCCATCCCGAGACGACCCTCTCGCCATCTACGGCCCCCACCGCCCCGAAGTCGAAGCCCTCATCGCCGCCGACCCCTCCCTCGCCGAGCCCATCTGCGAGCACAACCCCGAGCTCCTCTCCCAGGTCGCCTACGCGGTCGACCGCGAGCAAGCGGTGACGCTGGGCGACGTGCTGCTGCGGCGTCTGCCCGTCGGCTGGAGCGCATGCCATGCGCTCGACGGTGCCGACCGCGCCGCGCGGGTGATGGCGGTGCGGTTGGGATGGTCAGAGGCGCGCGTCGTGCGGGAGGTCGCGGCGTACGAGGCGGAGGTGCGGCGGGTGTGCGTGCCAGTGGCAAGCCCCAGCTAGACGACGCCGTGGCCCCGCGAGAACTCTTGAGGGTCGCGCACCAGTTCGTCAGCCAGTGGCCTGAGGTTGCGCACAAATTCGTGTCGGCCCGCGACGAGGTTGTTTCGCAGAAAGAAGAAGTGCATCCACGCGAACATGTCTGCCAGTTGTGGCGGTTTCTCGCCATATCCGTTGAGGAGCGGCCTGATCACGTCACGGCGACCGCGACCGGACGCAGCGACGGCGAACTGTGCGATATCCCAGGCGGGCAGTCCCGAACAGGGAAGTGGATCGATCACTCGAGGCCCATCAGCCGTAGCTATGATGTTTGCTGGTACAACGTCGCCATGCAGTAGGACAGGGTTCGGAGGAGCGTAGGCGCGCACTCGGGCGGCCGCGGCCTGCGCGAGCTCCAACATCTCTGGCGTAAGTTCGCTCCACGCTTCCATTGCGCGTGTCGTGAAGCGATCGCGAACGTCGGGCACATCGGCGGGCGCCGCCGATCTGTGGAGCGCCCGCAGCATTCTTCCGATCGCCACGAAGTCGATTGGCGACGAACTGGGAAGCTCCGCAACTGGCGTACCTTCGAGGAATTCCGTGATGTATGCGCCGTTCTCAAATTCCTCGACGAGTTGCACGGCTGCTTTGTTTCCGCGCCATGCGCGAAGCGCCACTACCTCCATCGGTCCGCGCTCAGGAGTCGTCTGCTTGAGCATGAAGTTTCGCCCCATCGCGTCACGAACGTGTGCGACGTACTTCGAACCTCCGAAAGCGCCGGGGCGAACACTAACCAGCTCCAGGCCATACCTGGCGCAGAACTTCTCGCCCATGTCGGCCTCGTTCATTGCAGTCTGCCCTCGGTCGGCAACGACGCTAGGGTATTCACAACAGCCACTTCTTCGGCGCGCCCGACGGCTGACGACGGAAGTTGTGGATGAGCCAGCGCTTCATGTTGTCCTCGTCGATCTCGCCTCGAACGCTACGATTCGCGCTTGTAGCGGCTCGATTGATATGCGCGCACCCAGTTCCGCGTGCTGAGCCACTGGCCCCGTGCGTCCCGCTGCGCACGAAGACGCCCGCGCTCGGCCGCGGCGCGAAGTGCGCGGACGGTCACCTTGCCGTCGACCAGTGCCGCGAGCGGAACGAGCCGCGCCGGGCCAGCCACCGCGGGGACGATGAACCGCATCAACGTGTCCAACACAGAGCGGGCGAGAAGCTCAGCAAGCGGCGCAACGTCACCGGCATCGGCGCGGCGCAGGGCGGTCAGATAGCGTGTTCGCTCACGTTTTCTAATGATTGCGGGTGCATAGCCCATGCGCACAAGAAGAAGGTTCGTGATGAGCCGACCAGCCCGGCCGTTTCCATCAAGGAAGGGGTGAATGCGTTCGACCTCGGCGTGCACGGCGGCGAGGGCTTCAGGAAGCGGGGCCGTGGCCGCGCGCAGCCCGCGCGCTTGCCCAATCCAATCCGACATGAGCGCGGGGACGTCGGGCCACTCGGGCGGGCGCATGCCGCCGGGAAACGGCTGGATGTTGTGGCGCCGGAACGAACCAGGGCCTTCCTGCAGGGCGGCGTCCGGGTGCGGCGCCACCTGCCAGACCTTCGACATGGCGAGTGTGTGCACATGCCGGATCTCGGTCAGGCTGATCAGGTCGCCCTCGGCCCAGTCTCCAGCGCTCAGGCCCTGTCCATAGACCCATTTCGCAGCGTCTGCGTAGCCCTGCACTTCCATGTACTCGGCCAGCTGTTTGTCGCCGACGGCGCGGCCCTCGCTCAGCAGGGCCTCGACCTCTCGAAGGACGAGTGTGTTGCCTTCGATCGCGGTCGAATTGTGCGCCTCCTGGTACCAGATATCGCCCCAGATGTCCTCGGCTTCCAGGGGCGTGGGGAGCCCGCCCAGGCGTGAGCGAAGGTCCCGGACACCCTCATCAAGCTGGGCATAGATCGCCTCGCGGCTTTTTCTCCCACGGGCGGGCCTGGACGTCATGGCAGAAGAGTACCGGGATTTGTGTCGTTAATCAAGATTTAATTAACACGACACACTTGACTCCTTCCAGAGGCCATCTTAAGGCCATATTTGTGTCGTGCGAATTTCCGCATGCAATCGCCACAGATTCCTTATGTCACGGCAATTAGGTCGAAGGCCCGGCTACAACAGCCACTTCTTCGGCGCACCCGACGGCTGGCGGCGGAAGTTGTGGACCAGCCAGCGCTTCATGTTGTCGTCGTCGAATTCTTCCAGCCGCCCTCGGCTCGGGTTGTCGAGCGTCTCGTGCACCTTGTGGGCGTAGGTGGCGACGGCGGCGTGCGTCTCGTCGGTGACGTTGAACACGTCGCGCATGTGCGCCGCCACCGCCAGCTGCCGCTCGCACAGCCGCAGCAGCCACCCCAGCTCGATCTCCGCCCAGGCGCAGTGGAAGGTGCGGTCGTCGAAGGCGTACGCCAGCCGCGCGTTGTTCGATTCCGGCCCCGTCAGCACCAGCGTAGCGCCGAAGTTGGGGCGGCCGAGATCGCTCGCGGCGCGGTACACCACCCGCAGCTCGCTGTCCGCCGCGATCGTGGTGCCGGCGAAGAAGTGCCCCATGCCGGCGTCGAAGGCCTTCCGCTCCTCGTCCGGCTGCAGGTGCGACATCAGCCAGCCGACGTACTCGCCGAACTCCTCGTGCCGAACCTGGTACTCGACGGCGATCAGCTCGCACGCCGAGCGCACGAGATTCGGCACCGTCGCGTACGACCCGCGCGTGACGAGCAGGCACGCGTCCGACATCGCCGCGTACGCGCGCGACCACGCGCTGACGACGGCCGCGTACACGTGCGTGCGATACCGCGAGTGCGACGAGTCATGCAGCAGCCGCAGCTGCAGGTTCATGCCCTGCGCGAAAAGCCGAAGGTCGCCGCCGAGGACGAACTGCGTCTGCCGGTAGGCGTCGTGCGAGGCGGCACCGGCGGCGTCGTCAGGTTTGCCGGGGAGCGCGTAGGCGTCGGGGAAGGGGATGCCGCTGACGCGCTGGCCCGGCGTCGGAAGTGAAGGTGTCGTCATCGGTGGGAGTGTACCCGCGTCGATGGTTGATCGCCCGCACGATCCTCACAACCGACGACCGACGACCGACGACTGACGACCAGCCTCAGAACCGCCGGACCGCCTTACGCCGACGCGACGGCACGAACGCTGACTCCGTCGGGCGGACGTAGCGGCGGACCTTGGGCGCGTAGCCGGTGATCTTCACGGGCACCGTGCCGGTCCAGTCGCGCGTCACGAACTGCACGCGCGAGATGCCTGGGAATGCCACTTTGCGTGCGACCACTTCGATGTCGAACTCCAGCGTGGCCTTCGGCCCAACGGTGAAGCGCCCGATCGGCCCCCACACCCACGGCTCCGACGTCGAGACGTCGCCCTCCAGCGTGCACGCACAGGGGTTGGTGATGATGATGTGGCGCTTCACGCGCGGCATCTCGCGGAGCTCCGCCATATCGACCTCGATCTCGTCCGGCTCGATGGTCGGCGCGGGCTGATGCCTGTGCGCCGGGCGCTTCGGCGGCACGTGCTCGGCTACGATATCCTCCCAGTCCGGCGCCTCCGCCCACATCTCGTACCGCCTGTCGCGCGATCGCGGGGAGTGCTGCAGGCGTTGTGCTCCACCCTGGGCTGCATCGTACGCGCGCCGCTTCTCGGGGTCGCCGAGGATCTCGTACGCCGCGTTAACGCGCGCGGCCTTGCGGTTGGCGGCGGGATCGTCCTTGTTGGCGTCGGGATGCACCTCGCGCATGATCTGCCGGTACCGGCGCTTGATCTCGGCGTCCGTGGAGCTCTGGTGCAGGTCGAGCGTGGCGTAGTGGTCGGGATTGGGCATTGACTCTCTCGGTCGTCGGTCATCGGTATGATCCTGCAATTGTATCGGCTGATTTGAGTACGGGCGTTGAGGACAGGTCTAAAGACATGTCCGTACGGGCGTGTGGGCAAGACAGCACGACGGTTGGTGCTGGGATCAATGGAGGCCGCGAGTGCCGGGCTTGGCTACCGACGACGTGGCTACTGGCGCTTGACCTTGAGCGCGTCCCAGCCGGCGTACTGCGCCGACCTGCCGAGCTCTTCCTCGATGCGCAGGAGTTGGTTGTACTTCGCCGTCCGGTCCGACCTCGCCGGCGCGCCCAGCTTGGCCTGGCCGCAGCCCGTGGCGACCGCGAGGTCGGCGATGGTGCTGTCCTCGGTCTCACCGCTGCGGTGCGACATCACGGACGTCCAGCCGGCGTCGGCAGCCACCTTCACCGCCTCCAGCGTCTCGGTCAGCGTGCCGATCTGGTTCACCTTGATCAGCACGCTGTTCGCGGAGCGCTCCTCGATGCCGCGCGCGATGCGCTTGGTGTTCGTGACGAAGAGGTCGTCGCCGACGAGCTGGGTCTTATCGCCGATGCGTTGCGACAGCATCGCCCACCCGCGCCAGTCGTCCTCGGCCATGCCGTCTTCGATGGACACGATCGGGTATTTCGCCGCCCACGACGCCCAGTGTGCCGCCATCTCCTCGCTGCTCAGCGACTTCCCCTCGATGGGCAGCACGTACTTCTCCAGCTTCGCGTCGAACAGCTCGCTCGACGCGGGGTCCAGCGCGATCGCGACATCGGTGCCGGCCTTGTAGCCCGCGGCCTCGATCGCATCGAGGATGACCTCGATCGCCGGCTCGTTGCCGCCGAGCGACGGCGCAAAGCCGCCTTCATCGCCGACGTTGGTCTGGTGTCCCTTCTTCTTCAGCACCTTCGCCAGCGCGTGGTAGACCTCGACGGCCCAGCGCAGCCCCTCTTTGTAGGACGGCGCGCCCAGCGGCATCACCATGAACTCCTGAAAATCGGTGGAGTCCATCGCGTGCTTGCCACCGTTCAGGATGTTGAACATCGGCACCGGCATCAGCCGCGCGGACGGCCCGCCGAGGTGCTTCCACAGTGGCAGCCCCGCCGACGCGGCCGCGGCGCTCGCATTCGCAAGAGACACGCCGAGGATCGCGTTCGCGCCCAGCCGCTCCTTGTTAGGCGTGCCGTCGAGCGCGACGAGCTTGCGGTCCAGGCCCACCTGGTCGCCCGCGTCCATCCCCTGGATCTCGGGCTCGATGCCGCGGTTGACGTTGACGCAGGCGGTCAGCACGCCCTTGCCGCCGTAGCGCTTGTTGTCACCGTCACGCAGCTCCACGGCCTCGTGCTCGCCTGTGCTGGCGCCCGAGGGCACGGCAGCGCGTCCTAGGGCTCCGTCGGAGAGCCGGACGTCGACCTCGACGGTGGGGTTGCCACGAGAGTCGAGGACCTCGCGTGCGTGGACGGAGCTGATGGTTGCCATGGCATGCCTCTCGGTCGGTCGTCAGGCGTCAGGCGTCAGGCGTCAGGCGACTGTGGTCGGGTATCGGCGTCAGTCGTCGGATGTATCTCATTCTCCAGGCCGGATGACGGCGAAGGAGCCGGTCGCGGCGGCGACGAGCTTGCCTCTGTCGTCCCTCACCTTCGATTCGAGGAAGACGATCCTGCGGCCCTGTTTCACGACGTCCGTGATGCAGTTGAGCGCGCCTCCGCGCACCGACGCCAGGTAGCTGATCTTGATTTCGATGGTGGCGCAGATCTCGCCCTGCGGCAGGACCGCCATGGTCGCGCCGCCCATGCTGTAGTCGACCATGACGTACACCGCGCCGCCGTGCAGTACGCCGTGGGGATTCAGCAGCTCGGGCGTGACATCCAGCCGGTACGTGGCGCGGCCCTCGCCTGAGCCGAGGTTGCTGATGTGCAGCATCTCCGCCAGCGGCCCAATGCTGGTGCCCGGCGCGCGGGCGTTCGCGACGCCGCGGTTGATGCCGCCCGCCCAGTCGAGGAGGCGCTGCCGCTGCGCGTCGTCGAGTACGTCGATCGCGGCATTGAGGCGGGCGCGTAGATCTTCCTCTGGCACGTCAGCAGGTTACCCGTGGCGGATGTTAGATGTTAGCCATCAGAGTCATGGCCGCGACAGCTCGATCGTGTACGGCGCAAGCTGGTTCGTGCCCTCGGTGGCACCGGCGATGGCGAGAACGGCGTCAAGGATGCCGGTGGTGTTGAATCGCAGCTCCCCGGATTGGCCGCTATCGAGCGGCACATCGCGGACCTCGGCGGTGCCGTCGTCGTACGTGAGGATCAGCCGCACAACGTAGGTCTGTGCCAGCGGGCGGTCGATCGTGACCCAGCCGGCGGTCTGCGGGTTGCCGCTCAGCGTGGCGCCGCCCCCACCTTCTAGGCGCGCGTCGCGGGCCGCCCAGCCCTCGCCGTGCGTGCCGCCGTCGGTGACGTACTCGAACCGCACAAGGATGTCCTGACCGGCGAAGCGCGACAGGTCGATGCGCTCGTCGACCCAGACCGGCTCATCGCCCCCACCGCTCCTGCCGTAGTAGCCGGCGCCCAGCGCGAGCTGGACGGGATCGTCGGTCGTGGTGTGCTCGCCCGGCAGCGCCTCCCAGGTCGCGCCGCCGTCTACGGAGACGGAGACGTAGCCGAAGTCGTACCATGGCTCGATATCGAACCAGGTGCGGAATGCGAGTGCGACATGAGGACCGGCGCCGACGCGCACGCGATACGTGAGCGTTGTATCGATGCCGTCCCCGGCGTTTGACCACCACACCGGACCTTCACCGAGGGCGGACGCCGGCAGTACACCAACCTCTGGCTGGCCGCGGAAACGCAGGACGTAGTCGCCGCCCTCGTAAACGGTCGTGAGGGCGTAATAGTCGGTTCCGAACTGGTGCGCTTCGCCGTCGAACCGGTCGCCGGGCGCCAGTTCGTACTGGACCTGCGCCTCGACCGGTCGGCTGGAGTTGGCGTACGGACCTTCCGGCAGATCGAGGATGTTGGCCGCGATCCAGTCCGCGAAGAGGTTGGGAAAGGTGAGCCCTGGCGCCTCGGACGCGAGATAGGCATCGATGCCGGCGGGGCCGTCAGCGGTTTCGTGCGCAAGGCCGCCCAGGACGGCGTCACGCCCCGCCTGATCGAGGCCCGTGGCGGCGCCGACGCGGTCGGCGATGTAGCGGAGGAACGCGGCGGCGGCGCCGTAGTGGGGCTGGCTGCCCCGCGGATCCCAGTAGTTGAGCTGCGTTTCCGGGCTGGCGGCGAAGCGGTCGATGGTGGAGCCCGCACCGCCGGCGAGCAGGAGCGCGGTCTCGGAGAGACCCTCGTTCACCCACGACTCCTCCCCCTCGTCATTGCGGTGATGGATCAGATGCTGCAGTTCGTGGGCCAGGACGACGTTGTAGGCAGCGCCGCCGGCCCGCAGCGTGCGATCGAGATACACCATCTCCGCCTCGTTGCTCAGCGCACGCACGGCCTTCACGTATGCGTCGTCACCCGAGTAGTAGCCGCCGATGCCGCCGCCGAGGTCGGCCTGGAGCACGATGATGCGGGGGTCGCCATCGACGCCCGGGATATTCGGCTCGCCGAACACGCCGGTGACGACGGGCCACACCGCCGTCTCGAACGCCTCCGCGGCTCGTTGCACAGCGTCCGGATCGGCCGCGATGGCATCGTCGGTGTAGAAGTACGTGTGCGCGGTCACGGCCCGCAGCGTCGCGGCCACGGTCACGATCTCGGGCGGCGCGGCCTGCGAGAGCGTCGCGCCGGTGATGCGCGAGACGATGAACGGGCGCGATGATCCGGTAATTGGCTCGCCCGCAAACGGACGTGATTCCGGCGCAACACCGGCGGTCTTGCCGTATCGCGCGGCAAGTGCGCGCGGATCGTTCACGGGCAGCGACGCGCGCGTATCGATGAGCGCGGCGAGATCCGGCGTGGGCGTCCCGGCGATCGCGATCGTCGATGGTGCGGTGGGCGCGACCGTGATAGCCGGCGTTGCGCTTCCGGCCTTCTCGTTGCTGTCGTCACAGGCCGCCAGCGTGAGTGCGAAGGCGATGCACAAGAAGACGGCCGTCCTCGTGAAAGGGCGGCCGTTGATGGCGATGCGCGACGCGCGTTTAACGAGCGCGGGGGTGTGCCTTGTCGTAGACCTGGCGGACGTGCTCGTTGGCGATCTGCGTGTAGACCTGCGTCGTGGAGATATTGGCATGTCCGAGGAGTTCCTGGACGTTGCGTAGTGGTGCGCCTCCACGCAGCATATGAGTGGCGAAGGAGTGCCGCAACGTGTGCGGCGTCACGGGCTTCGTGATACCGGCGTCCTTAGCGTACTGCTTCAGGATGAGCCAGAAGCCCTGGCGCGTCAGGCGCTCGCCGCGACGGTTGACGAAGAGAGCCGGCTCGTTGCGATTCTTCACGAGGTTGGCTCGGCCTTCGTTCATGTAGTCCACCACGGCCGAAGCAGCCTGCTCGTGAATCGGGATCGTGCGCTCCTTCTGTCCCTTCCCCATGCAGCGGACATAGGGGTGCGGTGGGGACATATTGAGATCCTCGATGTTAAGCGAAACCAGCTCGGTAACGCGGAGGCCGGTCGCGTACAGCAACTCGAGCATCCCGCGATCGCGACGGGCCTCGGGCGAGTTGCGCTTGAGCGGCTGCTCGAGCAGCTCGTCGACCTCGGTCACCGAAAGCGGTTTGGGTAACGAGCGGCCGACGCGCGGCGAGTCGATGTTCTCCGTGGGGTTGCGCCGAATGCTGCCTTCCGCCTGCATGTACTGGAAGAACGACTTGATGGCCGCGACTTTGCGTGCGACGGTCGCCTCGGCGTAGTTCTTACGCTTGAGGTTGAGCACGTAGTCCACGATCAGGTCGCGCTCGAGCTGCTCCCACTCGCGCGGCTTGCCGTTGCCGCGCAGACCGGTGACGTAGCTGTCGAACTGACTCAGGTCGTTCTTGTACGCGAGGATCGTGTTGCCGGACGCGCCCTTCTCGACCGACAGGAAGTTGAGAAAGTGCCCAATGTATTCGTCCATTGTGCCCTCGACATGAAAGCCGGGTCTTGTTGCGAAAGCGCCACTTGGGGGAAGTGCTAGGCGATTGTAAACGGGTAACCCGCTGTTGTCCAGCGGGCGTATGTACCTTTTTCCCGACACGGCGATATGAATTGAGAATGCGGCCACCACCCGTCGATACGACTTTGCTATCTCAGCGTTCGCAACCTAATCGAAACGCCGCTGAGGAGCTTCGCTTTCCCACGCCTCCCTTCCGATGAGCGGTACGAAGGCGCAGGCGCCCAGCCGCGCAATCTCGATGCCGTGCGCGGTCCTTGTGGCGCGCATAAGTTCCTGGCCGCGGCGCTCGCCCACAGGCAGGACCAGCCGGCCGGCGGGCCCGAGCTGGTCGAGCAGCTGACGCGGAATGTGGGGCGCGCCGGCGGCGACGACGATCACGTCGTAGGGCGCGCGTTCGGGCCAGCCCAGCACATCGGACGCCTGCTCCACGATGACGTTTGTGTAACCAAGTTCAAGCAACACCACTTCCGCGCGCTCACGAAGGGCCGCGATGCGCTCGACCGTAACGACCTCGCGCGCGAGGCGAGAAAGCACCGCCGCCTGGTACCCGGAGCCCGTGCCGACCTCGAGCACGCGATCAGTCGGCTCGATCTGCGCGGCTTCCAGCATGAGGGCGACGATGAGCGGCTGGGAGATCGTCTGGCCCGCCCCAATGGGAAGCGCGGAGTCGTCGTAGGCGCGGTCGCGCAACTCCGTCGACACGAAACGCTCGCGCGGGACCGTTCCCATCGCATCGATGACGCGCTCTTCCGTGACGTGCCGTCGCAACAGCGCGAGCATGCGCCCGCGTTGAGACGCGTATGCATCTGCTGGGCCGTTCCTGTCGGACGGATGTTCTGTCAACTGAATTCCCGCGGCAGCGTCACAGCGCGGCCTTCACTTTCTCGGCCAGATGCACCGTAAACCCAATCGTCGACGCCACATCCTCGACCGTGGCCTCGCGGATGCCGCGAACGGAACCGAATTTTCGCAGGAGGGCCTTCTTCCGCTTTGGGCCGACGCCGGGGATGGAGTCGAGCGCGGACTGGAAGCCGGCCTTCTTGCGGACGCCGCGGTGGTAGGTAATGGCGAAGCGGTGGGCCTCGTCGCGGATACGCTGGACAAGATACAGCGCCTGAGAGGTGCGGGAGAGGACCACGGGCTCGGACACGTCCTGAACGTAGATCTCCTCGTGCTGCTTGGCGAGGCCGACGGTGGGAATCTGCTTCACTCCCATCTCCCGCATCACGTCCAGGACCGCCCCCAGCTGCCCCTTCCCGCCGTCGATGATGACGAGGTCCGGCAGCGCGGCGAACGATTCATCGCGGCCGTTTCGGCGTGCGTCCCCCGCCGGGGCATCCATATCGGGGGCGTCGGCCCCGGTGTCGCGGATCAGCTGCTCGCGGGCGCGGCGGAAGCGCCGGCGGAGGACCTCCGCCATCGAGGCGAAGTCGTTGGCGCCCTCGACGGTCCTGATGCGGAATCGACGGTACTCCTGCGGCCGGGGGTGCCCATCGAGGAACACCACCATGGAGCCGACCGACGATGTGCCCTGGATGTTGGAGATGTCGTAGCACTCCATGCGTGTGGGGCGAGACGGGAGGTCGAGCGCCTCCTGCAGCTCCTCGAGCGCGGCTTCCCGCTTGCCGGTATCAGCCAGCCACTTCACCTTCGCCATGTCCATGGATTCTCGCGCGTTATTGGTCGCCATCTCCACGAGGCCGCGCTTCTCGCCGCGGCGGGGGACCAGCACCTGCACGCGGCCGCCCCGGCGCTCGGACAGCATCACTTCGATCGCCTCCTGCTCCGGCAGGGTGACGGGGACGATCACGCGGCGCGGGACATAGGTGGCGGACTCATAGAACTGTTTGATGAAGCTGGCCATGATGTCGGCATCGAATTCGTCCCGGGTGCCGTCCATCGTGAAGCTGTCGGCGCCGACCATGCGGGTGCCGCGGACGAAGAGCACCTGCACGACGGCATCATCCTCCCCCCTCGCCAAGCCGAAGACGTCCTCATCGGCCGGGCGCGTGCTGGCGACCGTCTGGCGCTCGGTGACGCGGTCGATGGACTGAAGCTGGTCGCGGATGCGGCCGGCCCTTTCGTACTCCATGGCGGCCGAGGCAGCGGCCATCTCGCGCTTCAGGTGGCGGACGACCTCGTCGGTGCGACCTTCCAGGAACAGGATGACCTGGCGGATGACCTCGTCGTACTCCTCCTTGGTGCAATACGAAGTGCAGGGGGCGATGCAGCGGTTGATGTAGTAGTCCAGGCAGGGACGCGGATCGGTGCCGGTGATGGTCTTGGTGCAGGAGCGCCAGGGGAACAGCTTGTTCACCAGGTCCAGCGTGCGGCGGACCGAGCCGGCGTTCGCGAACGGCCCGAAGTATCGCCCTCCGTCCTTCTCCACCCGGCGGGTAATGTAGATGCGGGGCCAGGGGTCGACGAGGTCGACCTTGAGGTAGGGGTAGTGCTTGTCGTCCTTAAGCCGGATGTTGAAGAGCGGCTGGTGGCGCTTCACCAGCTCCGCCTCCAGGTGCATCGCCTCCTGCTCCGTATGGGTGACCACATAATCGAAGTCGGCGATAGATTCGGACAGGGCCCGCGTCTTCGGCTCCATGCTCAGGGGGCTGCCGAAGTACGAACGCATGCGGCTGCGCAGATTCGCCGCCTTGCCCACGTAAATGACCTGCTGCTCGGCGTCGCGCATCACGTAGACGCCAGGACCGATGGGGACCCGGGATAGCCGTTCGGAGAAGCGCGCGGGGCTCACGCGTCCATTCTAGCGGCCGCTCGTCTAGCGGCCGCTCGCCTGCTCGTGGCCGTACTCAGTTCCCGATGGGCGGAGCCATCGGGACCCGCAGCGTGCCTCCGCCCCCGATCGTCGTGGGGCTGTTGTTGGACACGACCTTCAGCTTCGCAAACACGGTACGGAGCTGGCCGCCGACGGCCTCCACGGCCGGCGCCGTGCCGATCTCGCCGTTCAGCGTGCTTGGGCTCCAGCCCGAGACGTTCGGGTGCGTGTCGACCACGTAGGCGCCGTAGTCCTGCAGGGCTTGGCAGATTCGGCGGGCCAGCGTGGCGGAGACGAGCGTGTCGCAGTTCTCCGTCGGCGGCAGCGCGATCAGGCTTCCCATGCGCATGGCGCAGACGGCGCCCGAGTAGAACGACCATGAGCCGGGGTCGCTGTAGCCCGTATCGGCGATCTGCGCCGGCCAACGGTAACCGCTGCTGCAGTTGCTCAGCGCGCTGACCGGCAGCGTCACCTTGAGCGCGTGCGCGATGGCGGCCGTCCCGGTGACCTCCCAGAGGCGCAGCGATCCCCCGACCGCCGACAGCCCCGAACCACCGTGGCCGCCGTAGAATCCGCTGACACCATCCCCGTAGATGTCGTGCGAGCCCAGCGGGAGGCCCCAGTACAGCGGGCCCGTGCTGGAGCACCGTGCGACCCAGATGCCCTCCTGGATGGTGCGGCCGTCGGCCTTGATCATCGCCGCCGTGTTGTTCGGCAGGTAGCTGCCGGACGTCACGTCGGTGATGAGGCTGTTGGGCACCGGAAACTGTCCGTACGAGGTGCCTCCAGAGCAGGTCGCGTCCCAGGCATTTCGGTTGAAGGTCGAACGCAGGGGCGCGGAGGCGTCCATGCCCAGGATCTCATCCTCATGCACGTACTCCGTATTCGGCAGGGAGATGGCCTGATAGGCCGCGCCCGAGCCTATCGGCATATTCCATACCGAAGTCGACGAGAAGGGCTGCAGGAACTTGTTCCTGGTGGCCGCTCCCGTCGTCGGTGTAGCGGTGGGCGGCAGCGGCGTCGGCGTGGCCGTCTGAGGCAGGGGCGTCGGCGTGCGAGTCGGCGTCGGTGGCAGCGGCGTCGGCGTTCGGGTTGGCGTCGCCGTTCGGGTCGGGGTCGGCGTTCGGGTCGGCGTCGGCGGCAGCGGCGTGCTCGTCGGCGTGAAGGTCGACGTGCCCAGGGGCGTGATGTCCTCGTTTGTGGGGACGCCCATGGTGGGCGTCGGCGTGGGCGTCGCGGCCAGACTTCCCAGAGTCGCCGTCGGCACCGGCGTATTCGTCGCGGTCGCGGCCGCCTGCGTGGCAGTCGGCGCCGGCGTATTCGTGGAAGACACGATTACCTGTGTTGCCGTCTTCGTCGGCGTGTTCGTGGCGATCGACGGCACGGGCGTGTTTGTCGATGTCTTTGTCGGGGTGTTCGTCGCCGTCCTGGTAGCCGTGTTTGTCGCGGTGTCCGCGGGCGTGTTCGTGGCGGTCGCAGGTGGCGGCGCGGGCGTCTTAGTGGCCGTCGCCGTGTCGGTCGCGGTCGCAGGCACAGACGTGTTCGTCGCCGTCGACGGGGCGGGGGTCGGCGTGTCCGCTGCCGCCGGTTCGTCAGCCGTCGCCGTGGCCGTAAAGGTCGCCACCGGGCTCGGCGTCGGAGTCGGCGTCGAGGTCGGCACGGCGGACGGTGTCGGCGAGGCCTCCTCGGGCGTCTCTAGTGCGTCGTTTTCGCCGACCGGCGTAGCTGTCACCGTCGGCAACGCCGTCGCCTCGGCAACGACCGGCGTCAGCGTGGGCGACGGGATCTCCGTCGGCAGACCCAGCCCGGCCGAACTGGAGGTGGATTCGGGCGCATCGTCCCGGTCAGAGCGGCGCCGGTCAGGGCGGCGGGGAATCTCGCGCAGGTCGCGCATGGAAGCGCTGAACTGGGCGACAGGCTCGCCCTGCTCACCCGGCGCGTACGCCTCCGGCACCGTGATGACGAGACCGCCATCCCCGGGAGCGACAGGCGCGTCCAGAACGGCCACGGACTGCGACGGTCGGGCTGAGGCATCGGGCACGCCCGCGCCGTTGGATGGCGCAAGCGGGGTTACGTCTGCTAGCGCAGATGCTCGCTGCGGCGTGACCGGTGGAAACTCGACGTAGGTCGCGTCCGGCGCCTGGGTCTGGCTTCCAGACACCAGCGTGAGCGCGAAGAAGGCAGATGAGCTGCCCAGGATGACCGCCAGCGGCAACCATCGCACCTGCGCCAGGGCATGGCGCAGCGGCATAGCGAAACGTAGGTACCTCAGAACACACCCCCATCTGCGGGCCTGCGGCGCACGCAGGCTCGACCCAACCCCTTGAGGACAACCTCGGACGCGATCTGCGTTTCTGTTGACCTCGGCGAGAGCCGAATGGCACTTCGGAGAGCTGCGGAACCGGCCCCTGCTGCGCTTCCAGCGCCGGCCACCCGCACGTCCACGGCGGTTCTCACACATCGATGGTTGGCACTTGGAGGAGGCGCCGGAATCGGGGAGCGCCCTTGAGCGTCCGCCGGCCGAGTCTGGCGGCAGTCGGTTATGTGGGTTTCAATCGCCGTCAATGAGGGTTGGCGTCGTTAACCGCCTGACCGGATCCGCGCGTTATACGGCGGTGCGCGGAGCCATCGCGAGGGGCGCCCGTGCGCCTCGTCCGCGGACGCTCTTGGTTTCGACACTCTGGTCAACCGCTACTCACGCGGCATTCGTGAGGTCGTCGTGGAAATGCAGAATTCCGGCATCGGGGCCAGACTCCTCCAGCAAATCGTCCAGGCGGCCGGACCGCCACAGCTCCTGCATCGCATCAACAACGGTGGGGCAGAACAGCCGGCCACGCTCCCGCGCGATCTCTGCGCACGCCATCTCGACCGTCCAGGCGGGCTTGTAGGGACGTTGCGTCGTTAGCGCGTCAAAGGCATCGGCCACGGCGACGATGCGGGCGGCCAGGGGGATCTCAGCGCCCTTCAGGCCGTCCGGATAGCCGGAGCCGTCCCACCGCTCGTGGTGCCAGCGTGCGACGGCGCGCTCCAATTCGAACTTCGGTGAATCGCCGATAAGACGCTCGCCGTGCGACGGATGCTGCCGCATCCGCGACCAATCGTCCTCGGTCAGGCGGCCGGGTTTCGAGAGCACCTCGTCGGGGAGACTGAGTTTGCCCAGGTCGTGGACGGCCGATGCGCCACTGACGGCGGTCGCCTCCTCGTGCGAAAGGCCGACCTGCAGCGCCAGCTCGTATGTGTACGCGCCAATGCGGCGCAGGTGCCCGGCGGTGTGCGGGTCGCGCGCTTCGGCTGCATCGGCCAGGCGCGCGAGCGACTCGCGGCTGGCCTGCTCGAGCTGCGCGAACGAAGCCTCGAGTTGATCGCGAAGGAGCGCGACCTTGATCGCCGGTGCGAGATGATCGGCGATCGTGGTGAGCACGTTGACCATGTCGGCCGTAAAGAAATCGCTCCTGAAACTTGCGGCCCCCAGAAGGGCGATCGCCTCGTCATCGAAACGGATCGCCGCGATGGCGACGGACTGCACGCCGGAGGCAAGCAGCAGCCTGCGCTGGGATGTGGACAGCCGGTCGTCGCCTTCGATGTCGACGATCACACACGGGGCATCCTCGGCCAGGCGCACTTGCAGTGCCTTGGCTTCCGGCTCGGAACGAGCGAGCTGCCAGTCGCGGAAGAACGACTCCGTGGCCCCGAACATGAGGCTTTCGGCCAGCGGATGTTCGCGGCCCTCGGCGCCGCGGAACCCTTCAATAGAGACCGCGGTAACGCCCGTGAACTCGGCGATGAGGCGCGTGACGGCGGCCATGCGCTCCTGCAACAGTCCGCCCCGGGCCAGCACCTCGGCCAGATCGTTGTGGATATCACGCTCGCGTCCGGCGCGACGGGCATCCTCGTGCGCGCGTCCGCTCGCGACCACCGCCTGCACGAGATCTGCGAGCGCGACGACCACCGGCGCGTCCGGGCGGAACGACGTGGTCGGCTGGCCCGCGAGCAGCAGGCGCCCGGGCGCGCCCGCCTCATCGGGCACCGGCACGTCGATCAGCCAGGCATCGCCGGGCAGGGCGCCATCCATGGAGCCGTGTACGGCTTCCGGATCCCCCGCCACGGCAGAAAAGTTGTTGCGGAGCCGTTCCACGGACGCCAGCACGCCCAGGGCCGGGTGGGGATCCTGGCCAGGGATGGTGATGACGCACGCGAGGAGCGAGAACTCCTCGAACGTGGCGTCCGCGATCTCCTGCAGGATCTGCGCCATACCGTGGTCCGGGCGCATGGCCCGCCCTGCCCGCACGAACAGCTTTCGCGATGCCCCCGCCACGTTCGCCAGCGACTCCGCCTTGCGCCGGTGCTTCTCGCTGTACATGCGCCCGTCAGCGGCGGTGAACAGCGCCTGTACTGAAGCCCCGTCGTCCGGATACGTCCCGATGCCAAAGCTGCCGAGAGCTGCCGTCTCATGATCCAGTGTGCGCAGGCGAGAGAGCGCGTCCTCCAGCTCGCGGATCGTGTCCACCGCCTCCACGCGCGTGACGCCAGGAAGGATGACGGCGAACTCGTCGCCACCCAGCCGGGCGGCCATGGCATTCCCGCCACCGATTGCGCCGAACACGCGGGCCACGTCGCACAGCACGGCGTCGCCGAAATGGTGACCGAAGGCATCGTTCAGGGTCTTGAAGTTGTCGAGGTCCGCGACCACGAGACTGAGCGTGGAGCCTTCTGCTTTCGCCGTTGCCAGCGCCGCGTCGAGCGAGGCGTTGAATGATCCGTGGTTCTGGAGCCCGGTGAGCGAGTCGCGCTCGGCCAGCCGCCGCAGTTCATCGCTGAGCTGGCTTACCTCGCCCAGGCTGCGCTCCAGAATGCGTGCATGGCCCTGGCGAGCGAGCGTGGAGAGAGCGATGTAGGCGACGGTGCCAGCAGCGACGGTAAGCATGCCCGCAACGAACTGGATGGACTGAAGCTCGCCCTGGTACAGGGCAATAGTGCCCCCGGAAAGGGCGAGGGCGACGATGACGCCGGCTATCCGCGAGATGCGGACGATACGCGCGACCTCGCGGCGAGCTTCCTCCGAAAGTGTGGCTACCGATGTCACATTAGCTATATCGACCGCTGAACCAGCCCGTCAGAGGGGGAGCCCTCGTTCGAAGGCGAGCAATTCGGCTTCCAGCGCGTCCACGCCGGGCCACCACCCATGGTCCACCCCGGGGACCACCACCACCCGCACGGCATCGGACGCGAGCCCGAGGGCAGCCTGGGCCGGGCACACCGGGTCGCGGTCGCCCGTGATCACCAGCACCGGGAGACCATCCGGACTCGGGGGAAGTTGACCCATCCTCAGGGGTGGAGACACCAACGCCAGTCCAACGGGAGCGGTCTCCGTGGCGATTGCTGCCGCGATCATCGCGCCGAACGAATATCCGGCCAGGAGTACCGGCGCGTCGGGTTTGAGTGCGCGGAGCGCGGCGATGGCGGCGCGCGCGTCGTCAGCCTCGCCTCGTCCGTCGTCGAACGCGCCCTGGCTGCGACCGGCGCCGCGGAAGTTGAAACGCAACGTGGTCGCGCCGCCCACGGCCAAAGCGTGGCAGGCCGCGACGACGACGTGGTTGTCCATGTCTCCGCCGTACTGCGGGTGCGGATGCAGGACGAGTGCGGTCATCGCGCCCTCGCCTTCGTGGAGCATCGCCTCGAGATAGAGATCGCCGGAGACAAGGTCGAACGGCCGCTCCTGAAAGCTCAACTGAGGTCCTCGCGCCGCGCATGCTGCTGCGCGTCCGGGCCGATGCGCAGGACGCGGCGCCACCAGGAGGCGCGGGCCGACTCAGGGGGAATGTTGAAAGCGACGGCCTTCCATCCGCTGCTGGTGCGCTGCCAGTCCGCGCGCATCACATACGACGAGGCGCCGCGGAACCGGACCGCGCTGCGCCCCAGGCCTTCGGCTGCCTCCAGGTCGACGATGTCATAGCTGCGGGCGGGTCCGGAGCGCTGTGCGCGATACATAGGGGGGAGCGCCTGCGGAGTCGCAAAGGAGGCGAACGTCGCAAGGTCCCCTTCGACGAGCGCGCGCGCCTGCGCCTCAACGGCTTCCCGCAAAGTCTCTCGATCCGGCACGCGATCCTCCTCCGTCAATTCCGCACAACCAGCACGCGGTCGAGCCCTGCGAGATCTGTTCTAACGCGGATCTCGGCCTCGGGGAAGTGCGTCCGCGCGGACCCTGCCAGTGTCGAGCCCTGCGCATCGCCGATCTCCGCGGCGAGCAGGCCGCCGGCGGCGAGGTGCCCGGGCGCCTGGCCCAGCAGCCTCTCGATCACCTCCGTGCCTCGCACGCCACCCACGAGCGCCTCGCGCGGCTCCCACTGCTGGATCTCGGGCTCGATCCACTGCCAATCATCCTCCCTGACGTACGGCAGGTTCGCGAGGACCACGTCGAACTCCCCCAGGCCGTCGAGCAGATCGCTCCTTCGAAGTTCGACGCGATCTGCAACGCCGAGCCGGCTGGCGTTGCGCCCGGCCAACGCAAGCGCCTGCTCGGAAGCGTCCACCGCGAGCACACGGACTTCCGGCGCGCTGGCGGCGATCGAGACGGCGATGACCCCGGTCCCCGTGCCCACGTCGACGATCCGGATGGCGGGACGGCGGCGCTGAATCTCTTCGAGCGCAATCTCGACGAGCAGTTCGGTCTCGGGGCGCGGGATGAGCGCACCGGGTTCGCAGATCATGTCCAGCCCGTAGAACTCACGGTGGCCGGTGATATAGGCGAGGGGCTCGTGGACAAGCCGGCGCGACAGGAGGTCCTCGAAGGATTCGATGGTTGCGGGCACGAGCGGATCGTGCAGGTGGGCGAGGAGATGCGTGCGGTCGATGCGCATCGCATGCGCGAGCAGCACTTCCGCTTCCAGATGCGCATCGTCGATGCCGGCTGCGCTGAGGCGTTCAGCGGCCCGGGCGATCGCCTCGGCGACGGTGCGCGGTCTCAATGGCGGGGCGGCGTGGGCGGGCGACCGCTTGCGGCAAGCGCCGCCTCGCGGATCTCCTTCGGATCGGGGAAGCCGCCCTTCTCCTTGTAGTCCCACAGAACGTGACCATCGAGGCGGACGGTGAAGGCGCCGCCCGACGACGGGATGAGCACGATCTCATCGGCAAGATCGGGCCGCTGGTCAAAGAGTTCGCGCGCGAGAAAGAAGGCGCGCCCGCCGAACTTGCAGACCTGGCAGAACTCGATCTCGAGGCGGTGCTTCGTGTCGGGCATGACCGTTCCCTCAGCCGTCGCTGTCGCGGCCCGCGTTCTCCCCAAGTTGTTTCGCCTCCGCGTCCGCGGCCACGGCATCGATGACCGCATCGATCTCTCCGTCCATGATGCGGGGAAGGTTGTGCACGGTCAGGCCGACGCGATGATCGGTCAACCGGTCCTGCGGGAAGTTATACGTGCGGATCTTCTCCGAGCGCTCGGCGCTGCCTACCTGCTGCTTCCGGGCCCCGGCAATCGCCTCGGCTTGGGCGCTCATCTTCTGGTCCAGCAGACGTGCGCGAAGGACCGTCATCGCCTTCGTGCGGTTCTTGAGCTGCGAGCGCTCGTCCTGGCACACAACGACGATGCCGGTCGGCAGGTGCGTCAGCCTGACCGCGGTGGCCACTTTGTTCACGTTTTGGCCGCCGGCGCCGCCGGAATGGAAGATGTCGATGCGCAGCTCCGACTCGTTGACCTGGATGTCCACCTCCTCGGCCTCCGGAAGGACCGCGACGGTGGCCGTGGACGTGTGGATGCGGCCCTGCGCCTCGGTCGCGGGCACGCGCTGTACCCGGTGCACTCCGCTCTCGTACTTCAGACGCGAGTACGCGCCCTTGCCGTGCACCTCGAAGATGATCTCCTTCAGTCCGCCTATGCCGATCTCGTTCGCCGAGACCACCTCGGTCGTCCAGCCGTGACGGTCGGCGTACCGCGAGTACATGCGGTACAGGTTGGCCGCGAACAGTGCCGCTTCATCGCCGCCGGTGCCGGCCCGGATCTCCACGATGACGTCGCGGTCGTCGCGTGGGTCTTTCGGACGCAACGCCCGCTTCAGGCGCTCTTCCAGGTCCACGTGACGGGCAGCCAGTCGTTCCGCCTCGTCGCGGGCGAGCGCCGCCATCTCGGCATCGGCGTCGGTGAGCATGGCGCGGGCTTCTTCGAGCGCCTTCGACGTCTCACGCCACTCGCGGTACAGCGTGACCACCTCCTGGATGGAGGCGCGTTCCTTCGCGAGGCCCTGCAGCTTCTCGTAGTCGCCGACGGTTTCGGGCTGGGCCATCTCGGCGGTCAGCTCGTCGAAGCGCTGCTCAAGAGATTCAAGACGGTCGAACATGGGCTACACACGCGGAAACCCCCTGTCCGGGAGGGGGTTTCGTTCCTCTCGTGCATGGTAGCACTTCACACGCGCGCTCACTCCGTTCCGGCCCGGTTGGACGCGCGCCGGGCTGCCACCTCCGACTGCAAATCCGCGTATACGCCGGGCGAGCTGCCCTCGATGACAGTCGCGCCGCAGATCCTCTCGTAGAACTCCGCGGGGCCCACCCAACCGATGATCGCGTAGCCGTACCCCATCTCCCGCATGCTCTCGAGGCAGCGGAAGAGGAGGACCGCGCCGGCACCGCTGCCGCGCAGGTCCTCGCGCACACCCGTCGGGCCAAAGTAGTTGCGGCGCGAGCACTCGTACACGGCGAAGCCGGCGATCGTGCCGTCCTTCACGGCGACGAAGCCGGTGACGGGATGTCCGCCGTTGAAGGCGAAGTCCGCCTCCGCCGCCCAGGCCCCGGTGAAATGCTGCGTGATGAACGAACGCAGCGCCACGCGGTCCCACGCCTCCATCCGGCGCACACTAATGCCGACCTCCGCGATCCGGCGATCGTACGGCGACGAATCGGGCAGGTCGTAGAGGCGGACGAGCATATCCGGCATGCCGGAAGGATAGCGCCGTCGGCCTTAGCCGTGGCCGCTTCAAGGGCGCACGATGTCCGCGACGTCCTCCAGCGCGACGCGGCGCTCGATGTGATCGATCATCGCGCGCAGCGTGATATCGCCGGACTCAAGCTCCTTGCGGCCGATAATCGCCACGTACGACGCCCGCTTCTGGTCAGCGTGCCGCAGCAGCGTCTTCAGGCTTCGTCCGGGGCTGCCGACGACCACCTGCAGTCCCTCCGACCTCACGCGATCGGCCAGGCGCAGGGCAAGAGGCGCCGCCTCCGCCGCCACCAGCGCGATGAACAGCGCCGGATCGGGATCGGCGGGGATTTCGGTCTCCTGGCGCTTGAGGTTCAGGATCAGCCGCTCGAACCCCGATCCGAAGCCGACGCCGGGCGTGGGCGGGCCGCCCAGTAGTTCCACCAGGCCGTCGTAGCGGCCGCCGCTGCCCAGGCTGCTCTGCGCGCCCTCCACCGCCGGGTGGAACTCGAACACGGTGCGGGTGTAGTAGTCGAGGCCGCGGACGAGGTGTTCGTCGATGACGTACGGGATACCGAGCGAGGCCAGGCAGTCGCGCAATCGCTGGAAGTGATCACGACAGTCCTGGCAGAGGTAGTCGTGCAGCCGCGGCGCACCCGCGATGGCCGGCTGGCACCGCTCCTCCTTGCAGTCCAGGAGACGCAGTGGATTCTTCTCGAAGCGCGCGCGGCAGTCCTCGCATACCTGCGGAAGCAACGGCCGGTAGTACCCGCGGAGCGCCTCGATGTAGGCGGGGCGGCAGGCCGGGTCCCCGATCGTGTTCAGCTTGATCGTGTAGTCCCGCAGCCCGAGCTCCGTGAAGAAGGTTCGCAGGACATCGATCACCTCGGCGTCCAACAGCGCGTCCGGATCGCCCACGGCTTCGACGCCGAGCTGTGTGTGCTGGCGATAGCGCCCGGCCTGGGGCCGGTCGTAGCGGAAGTTCTGGGCGATGTAGTACAACCGCGTGGGCTGCGGCAGGCTGGACATGCCGTGCTCGATGTACGCGCGCATGACGTTCGCCGTGCCCTCGGGGCGGAGGGCCAGGCGGTCCCCGCCCCGGTCCTCGAAGAGGTACACCTCCTTCTCGACGATGTCGGTCCCGGCGCCGGACGTGCGCAGGAACACGCCCGCGTGCTCGAAGACTGGCGTGTCGATACGGCGATAGCCGAAGGATTCGCAGACGCGTTCGGCGGTGTCGCGGACGAACCGCCAATACGGCCAGTCGTCGGGCAGGACGTCGGCGGTGCCGCGGGGAGCGGCGAACTTCTGCGGCTTCTGTGCCGAATCTGAATCCGTCATCGGGCGGCAGGATATCAAGCCGCGCATCTTGACAGGCGAACTAGAATGCAGGCGGCGGGCACCTCACCGTCGACCGCAGCCGCGGAAGCTGGCCAAGGCCCCGATCCTCCCGATTGTGGCAGGCGCAGCCCGAACCGATACGCTGGTAGAGATGACAGTCGAAGCTATTCGAACAACGCCGTCGGACAAACCGCCCGCGCAGCCAAGCGCGCAGCCCCTGTTCGACCTGTGCGCCGGCTATCTGCCACCCGAGAGCGTGAGCATGATCCGGCAGGCGTTCGAGTTCGCGGCCGAGGCCCACAAGACCCAGAAGCGCCTCACCGGCGACCCCTATATCGTTCACCCCCTCGACGCCGCCCTGACCGTCGCGGACCTTCAGATGGACCCCTCGACGATCGCCGCCGCCCTGCTCCACGACGTGCAGGAGGACTGCGGCGTGCCCAACGAGGAGCTGGCGAAGCGCTTCGGGCCGGAGGTGGCGAAGCTGGTCGACGGCGCCACCAAGCTCGAGAGGATCCCCTGGCTCGCGCCCGGAGAACGTCCCGGCGACCAGGCGATCCAGGCGGAGAGCCTGCGCAAGATGTTCATGGCCATGGCCGAGGACATCCGCGTGGTCATCATCAAGCTGGCCGACCGGCTGCACAACATGCGCACGCTGGACGCCAAGCCGCCGGAGAAGCGCCTGCGCACCGCCCACGAGACGATGGAGATCTACGCCCCGCTGGCGAACCGGCTGGGCATATGGCAGCTCAAGTGGGAGCTGGAGGACCTGTCGTTCCGTTACCTGGACCCCGATCGCTACAAGCAGATCGCCAAACTCCTGCAGACCAAGCGTGGATCGCGCGAGCGCTACATCTCGCAGGTGGAGCGCATCCTGAACGAGGAGCTCGCGCGCAACGGCATCGAGGCGGACGTGAAGGGTCGGGCCAAGCACATCTACTCCATCGCACAAAAGGCCGACCGCTACGCCGCCGAGCACAAGGGCTTCGACGAGATCTACGACCTGCTCGCGCTGCGCGTCATCGTGAACACCGTGGGCGACTGCTACAACGCGCTGGGCGTCGTACACGGCCTGTGGCACCCGATCCCCGGCCAGTTCGACGACTACATCGCCAGCCCGAAGGAGAGCCTGTATCAGTCCCTCCACACGACGGTGATGGCCCTGGGCGCCCGGCCGCTGGAGGTGCAGATCCGCACGCAGGAGATGCACCAGCTCGCCGAGTACGGCGTGGCGGCGCACTGGCGGTACAAGGAAGGCGGGCCAACCAACAAGAACCAGCAGTACACAGACCGCATGTCCTGGCTGCGCCAGCTGCTGGAGTGGCAGCGCGACATGTCGCAGGCGGAGGAGTTCGTCGAGTCCGTGAAGGCGGATCTCTTCCGGGACCAGGTGTTCGTCTACACGCCAAAAGGCGAGATCAAGGAGATGCCGGCCGGCGCCACGCCGATCGACTTCGCCTACCGCGTGCACACCCAGCTGGGACACCGGACGATCGGCGCGAAGGCCAACGGGCGCCTGGTGCCGCTGAACTACCAGCTCCAGAACGGCGACGTTGTCGAGATTCTGGCGTCGAAGGCGTCGCGCGGGCCGACGCGCGACTGGCTGAACTCCAACCTGGGCTACGTGAAGACAGGCCACACGCGGGAAAAGATCCGCCAGTGGTTCAAGAAGCAGGAACGCGCTGAGAACATCGAGCGGGGACGCGAGATCATCGACAAGGAGCTGCGGCGCCTCAACCTGTCGCTGTCCGAGCACGGCGACGAGATATTGGCGATCTTCAAGTACGAGTCGCTCGACGATTTCCTCGCGGCCGTCGGATACGGCGGCGTCAGCACCGCGCACTTCGCGACGCGCCTGTCTCCGATCATCCACAAGGACGAAGAGCCCGCCCTGCCGGCAATCGAGGGGCCGGCGCCGCCCGTACAGACGCACAGCGTGCAGGTGCTGGGCACCGGCGACCTGCTCACGCAGATCGCGCGCTGCTGCAACCCCGTTCCGGGTGACAAGATCATCGGTTACGTCACCCGCAGCCGGGGCGTCAGCGTCCACCGCCGTGACTGCTTCAACATCCTCCACGAGGACGAGACCGAGCGGCTCGTGGACGTGGAGTGGGGCCGCCAGGGCGCGGCGATGTACCCCGTGGCCGTCCACATCGAGGCGTGGGACCGTGTGGGTCTCCTGCGCGACCTCTCGACACTGGCGTCCGACGAGAAGGTGAACATGATGGGCGTGCGCACCGAGCACGACGACGACCGCACCACCCACGTCTACATCACGCTGGAGACCACCGGCGTCGAGCAGCTCAGCCGCCTGATGGCGAAGATGGAGTCGGTTCGCGGCATCATCTCGGTCAGCCGCCAGCTCGACGGGCATCGGCGAGCATCGGGGTCGCTCTGATGCGGCTGGCCAAGCCGCATCTCGACGTCGGCCTCTTCACGACAAACGAGCATGCGATGCTGGAGTTCTGGCAACAGGCGGTTGGCTTGCCGTTCGCTGAGACGCTGCCGCTCGGCGGCGGCGTCCGGCAGCACCGCCACAAGATGAACGGCAGCGTGCTGAAGCTGAACGCGGCACGCGATCCGCTGAACGATGCCCCGCCCAGCGGCTATCGAGAGCTCCTCATCGCCCGGCAAGGCATCACCGAACCCCGCAGGCTCGTCGATCCGGACGGCAATCGAGTCGTGCTGGTGCCGCACGGCGAGGACGGCGTCACCGGCATCGCCGTGCGGCTCGGCATCCGGGACATCGAATCGCATGCACGCTTCTACGCCGAAGCGATGCAGTTCGAGCCCTCGGGCGAAGCCAGGTTCCGCTGCGGCGACTCTCTGCTCATCGTCGAACAGGATGCCGGCGCACGCCGGACGGAGCCGATCCGCGCCCCGGGATATCGCTATCTCACCGTGCAGGTGTGGGACGTCGACGCCGAGCATGCGGGGATCATTGAGCGGGGCGGAGGCGAGGGCCGGCCTCCGGTGACGCTGGGCACGACCGCGCGCGTGTCGTTCGTGCGAGATCCCGACGGCAACTGGATCGAGGTCTCCCAGCGTGCATCGTTGACCGGATCCCTGCCTTCCGCGTGAGTCTCAATGGTCCGGCCAATACGCCTCGATGACGATGGTGATAAGGCGCAGTACGCCGGCAACGGCCAGGCAGCCCGCCAGCGTCGCGGCGATCGCGTCGTTGCCGGCGTACGCCGCGTAGCCGAAGCCAAGTGTGAGCACGAGCGTTGCGTCAACCACCACGTCACTTAGCGTCATCGATGCCTGCCTGGGCGCTCTCCATCATCAGCCGCATGCGCTCGAGCGCCGCGGGCAGTTCGTCCCCGACGGGCCCCTGCCGGACCACCTTCGCCGGAACGCCGACGACCGTCGCGGCCTCGGGCACGTCGTTGATCACGACCGCGCCCGCGCCAAGCACCGCGCGCTCGCCAATCGTAATCGCGCCGAGCACCTTCACGCCGGTCCCGACGCGTGTGTAGGCGCCGATGTTTGGGCCGCGCGTGCCCATGTCGTCGCTGAAGAAACTGCCCCGCAGCCCGATGCCGCTGTGCACACCGATGACGCAGTAGTCGCCGATCGTGGATTCTCCGTGAATGTGCGCATCACCATGAGGGAAGTACACGCCGACGCCGAGCTTCACCTGGCGGGAGATGTGGGTGCCATGCACGATCTCCATCGTGCGCTCGCACAGCGCGGGCAGGAACCCCGTCGGGTGGCGCAGTGCCCACTCGCGCAGGCGGTACAGGATCATAATCCCGGCGGCATGATGGTTACGGCGATAACGCCACCACCACGCGCCGGCGCCATGTCCCGCCGGGACCCAGCCGGGCGCAATGGCCATGCGGTCGTGGGCCAGCAGGTCCGCGCGAATGCTCGCGATCAATCCTGGCTTGCTCATCGCACGGATTTAACCACGCGGCGCGGCGTGGGGCACGGGATGACGGAGGCGCGCCGGGCGCCTGATACACTCTCCCGCGATGTCGATTGACGTGCGGCGCCTGAGGGACGACAGCGAGTTCGACGCGTACCTCCAGGCGGCGATCTACTCGTTCAACTCCGCGCGGGATGGCTCCCAGCTGGAGCGTTACCGGCAGCTGTACGAGCGTGACTGGTGCCTGGGCGCGTTCGATGGCGGCGACCTCGTCGCCGGATTGACCATCATCCCATTCGAGCAACACATGTTGGGCGCGCGTATCCCGCTAGGAGGCATCGCCACCGTGGCCAGCCTGCCGGAGCGCCGGCGCGGCGGCGCCGTCGGCGCGCTGTTGCGAGCCGCGCTGGCGGAGATGCGCGACGCCGGTCAGCCGCTTTCGGGCCTCTACACACCGCACTTCTCCCTCTACCGCCGCTTTGGATGGGAAATCGCGGGCCGGATGATGAGCTACGCCTTCGGGCCAAAGACGATGCGCACGCGGCTGCCACGGCCGGACGGCTCGTTCCGGCGGGTCAAGCCCGATGACTGGGGCGAACTGGCGGCCCTGCACGAAGCGTTCACGGTCCCTCGAAACGGCGCGCTGATGCGCACCGAAAAGCGCTGGCGCAATCACGTCTTCACCGAATATCTGCGCGGAGAGCACGACGCCGTCATCTGGTCGAATGTCGCTGGCGAGCCCCGCGGGTACGCCGTCTACACGCAGCAGCACCGGCAGAGCGGCGGCCCCTTCGGCGAGACGATACTGCGCGTCATCGACTGGGTGGCGCTCGACGGCGAGGCATACTCGGCGCTGCTGAACTACCTCATGAGCCACGACCTCGTCTCGCAGATCGTGCTCGTCGTCAGCGAAGATGAGCCCGTCCTGGCAGCGTTCGACGAGCCAGTCCACGTCAAGGAGCCGCCCGGTGCCTGGACGGGCATACTATTGCGTTTGGTGGACGTGCAGCGGGCAATCGAATGCCGTCCGGCACGGCCGGAGGCTTGCGGGCTGGCCGTGACCGTAGCTATCACAGATGTTGCCGCGCCATGGAATATGGGCACCTGGCGTATCGAGTGCGACGAAGGCCGCATGACCGCGGATCGCACGGACACGACGCCGGAACTGGAGGCCCATGCGACAGCGCTGGCCCCCATCTACAATGGATTCGCGAATCCCGCCGACGCCGTGCGCGTTGGGCAGCTCGTCGTGAACGATGCGGCCGCGGTCGAGCGTATGGGCCGCATGTTTGCCGCGCCATTCCGGCCGTTTTGTCCGGACGATTTCTAGAATTGAGGGAGCGAATGAGGTTCAGGTTCGGGGCAGCGCTGCTGGTGGGAATTGGCTTGCTCCCACTCGCGGCCGTGGCATGCACTGGTGGCGATGACAACGGCGGCGGCGCCAACAACGGCAGCGCTGATGGCTCGCCCACGCCCGACAGCTTCGACTACAAAAGCTGACCGCGATCGTACTGCGCCCTGAGGACGTGCCGGCGGACCTGCCGGGCCTGGCGGGAAGTTTCAATTCCGGTACCGATAACGGCACATGATTCACGTCGTGGTACGGCACCGGGTCCCTGCAGTTGCAGGCGACCGTCGGCCGCTACGCCGATCCGGTTACCCGCGATGAGGCCTTCGATCACATTCGCCGCGGTATCGCGACGCTCACGAAGAACGAGCGCAACTACGACCTCACCGGCGCCGACCTGGCGTTCATCTACCGGTCTCCGGAAGGGCCGGTGACGTCCATCCTCGCATTCCGAGGAGAATTCTTCGTGCTCGTGACCCAGACGTCCGGCGACTCGACAAGGGCCGAGGAAGCGTACGACGAGGAGGCGCTGGGGCGCTATACGAAGATAGTCTTCGACCGCCTCGCGGGCCTCATCGCCAACTCGGACTCCGTCACGCCGATCGCAGGCGCCGCCGATTTCGTCTCGCCGACACCTACGATCGCGCTCACAACGCCCGCGGCCACGCCGGCGCCCTAAGCGAGTCGCTGCACTTTGGCCGCTCGCTCAACCCGAAACACGTTGCCGGTACTGCACGGCCTCCGCCAGATGATGTGCGTGGATGATCTCCGAAGGCTCCATGTCCGCGATGGTGCGGGCGAGCTTGAGGATGCGGTGGAACGCGCGCGCCGAGAGCGAGAGCTGCGCCATCGCCAGCCGCAGCAGCGACTGTGCCTGCTCGTCCATGCGCGCCTGGCAGTGCTCGCGCACCTCCGTCGCCGACATCTCGGCGTTGCACAGGAGCTGCTTGCCTTCCAACCGATCGATCTGCAGCCGCCGCGCGTCCTCCACGCGCTCCCGCACCTGCGCGGACGGCTCGCCTCCTGCCTCTGACGCCAGCTTCTCGTACTCCACGCGCGGCACCTCGACGAAGATATCGATGCGGTCCAGCAGCGGCCCGGAGATCCGCTTCTGATAGCGCGTGATGGTGGAGCCCGAGCAGGAGCATTCGCGCGTAGGATCCCCGGAGTACCCGCACGGGCATCCGTGTAGGTCAGAACTACAACAACCTGAAGAGGGTGGTGCACCTGTGAACCCCCTCAAGGAGGCGGCCTGTGCGCGCGCCCGCGAGGGCGCGTACATCGTTCCGCTCTGGTGGACCGACGCTGACGGAGTCTGCGCGTGCCCGCAACAGCCCTGTGCCTCGCCCGGAAAGCACCCCCTCACGCCGCACGGCCTCAAGGACGCGTCCAATGATCCGGCCCAGATCGAGGCCTGGTGGCAGCGGTGGCCGCGGGCCAACATCGGCGAGCGCACCGACGAGGTCATCCGCATCGACATCGACCTGCCCGACGTCGCCGAAGCCCTGAGCCAGGACGTCCCCCTGCAGGCCGAGACCGAGTTGGTCCGCACGCCCAAACGCTCCGGCCTGCACATTGCCCTGCGCACGACGGCGCCGGTCGCCGGCAAGACGCTGAAGCTCACGGACGGCCGTACCCTCGGAGAACTGAAGGCGGCCGGCGGCTACGTCCTCGTTTCCCCCAGCGCGATCGCCGGCAAGCAGTACACGGTGATCAGCGCCCCCGGCGTGCGACCAATGGAGGTAGACGACCCGATCGTCTGGCTCCGCTCGGTCCTTCCGCCCTTTGGGTTTGACCTCGCCGATCCCGCGCAGAACGTCGAGCGGGACTACGTCCGCCTTGGAGGGACGATCCACGAGGGGGACGGACGGCACACGGCGTTGGTCTCGATGGCAGGGCGTGTGTGGATCGAGGGCTTCTCCGAGGAGACGTTCGTCCAGGTGTTGCGTTCCATCAACGAGGGCCAGTGCGACCCACCCCTACCCGACAGCGAGTTACACGACATTGCGGACCACTTCATCCGCAACCGCCGACCGACGGCAGTACGCGGCTCGGAGCCAGTCGCTCTTCCTCGCGGCGGCAACGTGGACGACTGGCTCGACGGCGACGACCCGCCGTTGGATGTCGTCATCGGCGATGGGGCGGACGGCGCGATCCTCCCGATAGATGGCAAGGGGTTCGTCGCAGGGAGCACGGGCATCGGCAAGACCAACCTTCTCCTCCGCCTCGCCCGGTGCCTGGCGGAGGGATCACCGTTCCTCGGCCTGCCGGTTCCTGAACCGCGCCGCGTCCTCTACCTCGCCCTCGAAGGCTCCCGCCGGGGCCTCCGGAAGCGCCTCCGGAAGATATGGAAGGACGCCGACGCCGACTCGCGCGGCCGTTGTTATGTCACCCAGATGCAGATCAACCTCGCCTCGGAGGCTGACGCCGCCATGCTCGACGCCCTCCTTACGGAGCGGCGCCCGCAGGTCCTCATCATCGATCCGCTCCGCAACGCCCACACGCTGGACGAGAACTCCTCGCAAGACGTGGCCCAGCTCACGGCCGTCCTGGACGACATCATCGTCCGCCATGGCTGCGCCCTGATCGCCGCGCACCACGACCGCAAGCGCCCACCGCTGACGAAGCGGGACTCCGGCACGGACCGTATCCGCGGCTCGACGGCGCTGGCCGGTTGGCTCAGCTTCTGCCTCAGCATCGAGAAGGACACGAAGCGGCCGGACACGCTCATCGCCGAGTGGACGAAGGTGCGGGACGCCGAGGACGCCCTACCGGACCTCGACCTTCAGTTTGACCGTGAGAACATCGACTTCGCAGCGGTCGAGCGCACGCCGGCCAGCAAGGTGTCCGACGATGACATCCTCACGCCGGTGTTTCACGCAGGGGCGGACGGCGTACGCGGCAAGGAGTTAGTGGCGGCCGTCCGTGCGGCCAGCGGCGCGGGAGAACGCACGATCAAGGATCGGCTGCGCCAGCTCGTCAAAGACGATGTGTTGGTCGAGTTCATCGCGGAGGACGACCGTCGCTCGAAGGCGAAGTCATACCGCCTGCCCGAGGAGGATCTGTATGCCCGTGCGTAACGGCAGGGTCGCATCGCCTGGCAACGGCCAAGTTGCCTATCAGTTGCCTACCGACACTCTGAAGCTCGGTTGGCGGTTGGCAACGGGTCCCCTAAAGGGTGGCGGCTGCCAAGCCAACCGCCGCCCACCCACTTGGCAGCGCGCGAGTTGCCTATCGGTTGCCAAGCGACTTTTCCAAGGAGGGAACACGATGACGGGGGGTTGTTGCCGAACAGATCGCGTTGGCGTCGGCCGCGGTGATATGATCGACATGGGCGCGTGGCCTCCCAGTGAAGAGGAGGCCGCCAATGATGGGCCAGCAGGACTT